>Ga0335072_10000081_pt1 | contig 187421 bp, 138 predicted proteins | sample Lox_Sample_21_FD_206725 | JGI IMG/M metagenome (GOLD analysis project Ga0335072, IMG submission 206725) | Soil microbial communities from Loxahatchee National Wildlife Refuge, Florida, United States - Lox_Sample_2.1 | ecosystem: Environmental > Terrestrial > Soil > Wetlands | place: USA... | reverse complement strand
AAGCCGCGACGCAGGCAAGTCATACAGCGACGGTGACGATTCCGGAATGCGGCAACGTCACAGTGGTCTTTAAGCAGCGGTGTGCAATGTGCCACGGGCCGACGGGCCAGGGCATCCCCTCTTCGCGCACGCCGGACTTCACGAACAGCGCGTGGCAACTGGGGAAGACGGATCAGGAACTGATCGACGCCGTGACGAACGGCACCGATAAAGGTATGCCGGCGTTCAACCGGCAATTGAATGCGCAGGATATCGATCAGCTGATTCACTGCCTGGTGCGTGGCCTGGCGTCTGCGCTACAGGGACGATAGGTGGCGCCCACAGAAGCCTGCTGCGCAATCAGGCAGTGCGGCCGGCAGCGAAACGCCCTGGTGAGAACAGCCCGATATCGTGGCGCGAGGTTCCCACTGTGACAAGTTCACCCAGAATCTCGCCGACCACCGGCGCGAATTTGAATCCATGTCCGGAGAAACCCGCCGCGACGATTACATCGGGATGATCACGATGCGGGCCGATGATAAAGTGCTCGTCCGGCGTCATGGTATAGAGGCAGATCTGCATATGGAGCAGACGGCCGGCGAGTGATGGCACCGTCGTCTCCAGCCGGTTGCGGATGGCCTGCTCATCTCCAGCGCGAACTGTACGATGCACGGTCTCCGGTGTGCACAGTTCTTCACTTCCGTGAACCGCTACCTTTACTCCTTCGGAGTCCGGCCCGGTGAACGGAAATCCGTAAACCACCGGTTGGCCGCTTTCCGCCTCGAACAAATATATAGGCAGGCTGCTTTCTCGAAACAGATCGAGCTTGTCCTTCGGTTCAAACCAGAAGACCGCCTGACGCGTTACCCGGAGCGGCAGATTCATCGACGCGAGGGCCTGCGGCGCCCATGGGCCGGCAGTGATGACCAGCTTCTCCGCCGCATAAGTTCCCCGTCCAGTCTGCACTGTGACGTTACCTGAACCGTCGGAGCGCCAATTGAGTACCGGTTCATCAGTGTGCAATTGCGCGCCTGCCCTGGCTGCCCGGATCAGCATCTGCTCCACGCATACTTCCGGAACAAGATATCCGGCGTCCCGCTCGAACAGGGCCACGGCATCAGAGCCGACCCGAAAATGAGGCCAGCGGCGCTGCAGCTCCTTCGCAGAAAGAAGCTCGTGGGGCAGGCCGAATTGCCTGGCACTCCCTGCGCTGCGAGGCACAAGCTCTCCATCGCGGTGCGAAATCATCAGTCCGCCGGTCCAGTGCATCAGCTGCCGCCCGCTGTCGCGTTCCAACCTCTCCCATAACTCGCGGGCTCTCAGCAAAAGCGGCACGTAACGGGGGTCTTCCCAGTATGACTGGCGATAGATGCGAGACCGCCCGTGGGAAGAGCCGAGCACGTGTGGCGGCGCATATCGGTCGAAGGCCAGAACACGATGCCCATTTGTGGCCAGCCACGCTGCCGCCGCACTTCCCATTGCTCCTAATCCGATGAGGATAACGTCTGCCACAGCCGCTGCTTTCCGGGCCTGCCTCTTCTACGCAGCCCTGTGCAAAAGACAATTCCTCGATCTTCCACGAAGCGAGGACTAATACATCCAGCTGCAGTCGCTGGTGAAATCCGTCATCGGCGAACGCTGCCAGGCACTACCGGCCTTTTCAACCACAAAGATGCCACCGGTGCCGCAGAATCCACCACACTTTTTTACGATGGATACGAGGGCGCGTGTGTGGGCACTGTTGAAACCCGGAATGCCCAGGAAGCGCACGTGCGTGATCAGCTGGTATTTTTCGCATCCCGTCGGCTTTCGTCCACGCGACTGGAGGCAACTCTGAACCTGAACCACCTCGTTGTGAGGCAGCACCCGATACCCCTGGGGAATAGCAAACTTCGATTCCCACTGATGACTCTCCCGATTTGCGGCCTCAAAGGCATCCGTCATCTGCTGCTCTTCGGGCGTAGATGGCTTCAGACAGCTGCCGCCTACCTGCGGAATATCGGTCACCGAGTTCTCGGCAAAGACCAGTGGCTCCTGCGCGGGAGCCTGATACAGCGCGGAGTAAACTTCGTAAGCTTCAGCCGGTGCAGCTCCGCCGCCCGGTTGGTTGAGCGGGCTGGTTTGCGATAAGTCAGGTACCGGCTCCTTTGCGGACCTTGTGGCGTGCCGTCGCGGAACCAGCCGCACCCAGAGCAGAACGACTGCGGCGACCAGCAAAATCACTCGTAACCACAGGCGCCATCGGCCACGCATAGACCACTCCTGTCAGGGAAAAGCTGCGGAAGGATTTTGCATACCGCTGCTCGCATTCTAAGCTTTCGCTTAGATGTAACCCGACAGCGCAGTGCATCGCACTGTGGCATCTTCCGGGGCCCCGGCTGTCGTAAAAGGTTAACAGCCTGACTGGAACCGCATCACCGTTTTCGCTCCGATTTGGCGCTCGCAACCGGACCTACTTCATCGCCAAACATCTGTCACCGATTTCTCGTTGCTTCCGGAATGCGCTTTATCCGGCCTATTACCTAATGCGATTTCTGACTGGTATCGACAGTCGAGATACCTGCCGCATTCGGCTCGCGGCCTGCACGGAAGGGCAGCGTATGATCCGTCGGAGGGTTGCGGCAGCTTTATAGTCGGCGAAGCCTATTTGCTATGCGGCAGTTCCGTCCATAGCGTGCTTGTCACGCACCCCAACGCATTCGGTGACGACGGGATGGAAGCGTGAAACCTCGACGCCGATGCGAATCGGCTGCTTATGAGCGCTGGGGGTGCTGGTCAACAATGCGACCGCGACAGCCTGTCGGTTTTGCACGATGCACGGATCGCGTTAGGCCTTCTTCTGCGGCAGTGCGCGCAGAGCGCCGGTGGAGATCCCGCCATCGACCAGCATCGTCTGTCCGGTGACGTAGCGGCTCGCCTCCGATGCCAGAAACACGATGGCCCCATCCAGATCGTCGGGGGCCCCAGGCCTCTTCAGCGGAATGCGCTCGACTAAGTAATCCACCCACTCCTGATTCTCGTAGAGCACCTGATTCTGGCGCGTCTTGAACCAGCCCGGAGCCAGGCAGTTCACCGTCACCCCGTGCGGACCCCAGTCGTCGGCGAGGCTCATCGTCAGCTGACGAATGCCGCCGCGGCTCGCACCATAGGGCGCGAGGCCCGCGTATCCCGCCACGCTCGTCACCGAGCCGATATTGATGATGCGTCCGTAGCCGCGCGCCACCATCCCGCGCGCGATCGCCTGAGCCACAAAGAAGCTGCCGCGCAGGTTCGTCTCCACCACCAGGTTCCAGTCATCCCAGCTCACGTCGAGCGCTGGCTTGCGCACATTGCATCCCGCGTTGTTCACCAGGATGTCGACTTTGCCGAAGGCTGCCTCCGCCGCGGCGCCCATCTTCTGAATGCTGTCGTAATCGCGTACGTCCAGCTCCAGCGAAACCGCTTTCCGTCCCAGACTCTGAATCTCCGCCTCGAAGGCAGAGAGCGTCTCGCGATGGCGGCTGGTCAGGATCAGGTCGGCGCCAGCCCTCGCCAGCGCGCGCGCAAAATATTGTCCCAGGCCGCGGCTGGTTCCCGTGACAAGAGCGACCTGGCCGGAAAGATCGAACAGCGTATCGCTCATCGGGCAGCCTCCGGCTGAGGCGCAAGCACAATCTTCATCAGGTTCGGCTCATGTGCATACAGGCGCTCGAACCAGCGCGGTCCTTCTTCAAGCGGAGCCACAGCGGTAATCAGCGGCTTCACCTGAATCTTTCCGCTGCCGACCAGCTGAATCGCCTCCGGGTATTCGCCCGACGAGGCAGCCGTCCCCTGCAGCCGCAGTTGCCGGCTCACCACCACCTGCAGCGGGATCGTGACCTGCGGCGTGATGTTGCCGATCAGCGTAACGGTGCCACCTTTGCGGACGGATTCGATAGCCGCCTGCACCGTTTCATTGCGTCCTACAGCTTCAAGCACCACATCCACGCCGCAGCCGGTGCGGCGGTAGACTTCCTCCGACAGGTCCGATCCTGAAAGATGAAGAATCTCGGTTGCGCCCATGGCTTCGGCAAGCTTGAGCCGCGTCGCATCCACATCCGCGATCATCACCCGCGAACAGCCTGCCGCCTTTGCCGCCTGCATGGTAAGCAGGCCGATCATGCCGGCGCCGATCACCAGTGCCGTTTCCCCCCCGCGCAAATCGCTCACCTTCACCGCGTGCAGCGCGACAGAGACGGGCTCCAGCATAGCCGCTTCCGCGAACGACATCGCGTCTGGCAGCGGGTGCACAATTCTCTGCGGGACGGTTACAAATTCCGCAAAGGCCCCGGCGCGCCGATATTCGCCGCAGGAAACGCCAACCACCTGCCGGTTGTCGCAGAGGTTCACCTCGCCGCGGCGGCAAAACGCGCACTGCCCGCAGTAGACGGTGGAGTCGAACGTGACACGATCCCCCACCTGGAGCGAAGCCACTCCGTCGCCGACGGCGGCAATGGTGCCGGCAGCTTCGTGTCCCATCACCAGCGGCGGAATCCGCCGTCCGGAGGTGCCGTCGTACCCATGGACATCGCTGCCGCAGATGCCGCATGCAGCGATGCCGATCAGCACTTCGCCGGCGCCGGGAACCGGCTGCGGCACATCCTGCAACTCGAGATGCTTATATTCACTCAGGACCAGCGCTTTCATGCATCCAGTGTGCCACGGGCAAGCCCGAGCGTGTTTTCATCCATCGCAGGCGAGGTGCTGCCGCAGGCTTCATACTTTCATCATCCGGGCCGGGCGTCCGGGCATCACAAGCAGTAAAGGGAGAGTGCAGATGCAGAAGCGGAAACTGGGCCGATCCGGCCCTGAGGTCCCGGCCATTGCGCTGGGCGGCAATGTCTACGGCTGGACGGTGTCCGAGCCCGATAGCTTTCACCAGCTCGACCGCGCGGTGGGCGCAGGTCTGAACTTCATCGACACCGCCGACGTGTATTCCCGTTGGGTACCCGGCCACCAGGGCGGAGAGTCCGAGACCATCATCGGCAAGTGGTTCGCCAAGTCCGGGCGCCGCAAAGAAGTATTTCTCGCCACCAAATGCGGGGTCGACATGGGCGACGGGAAGAAGGGCCTCGGCGCTCGCTATATCGGCGAGGCCGTCGATGCCTCGCTGCGTCGCCTCCAGACTGATTACATCGACCTGTATCAGGCGCACCGCGATGATCCGGAAACGCCGCTCGAGGAAACCCTGTCCGCCTTCGACAAACTGGTCAAGGCCGGTAAGGTTCGCTATATCGGCGCCTCCAACTACTCGGGTGCGCGCCTGGCCGAAGCTCTCGAGATCTGCCAGAAAAACGGACTCGCCAGCTACACCTCTTTGCAGCCCCACTACAACCTCGTGGAGCGGACGACATTCGAGACTGAACTGCTCCCGGTCGTCGAGAAATTTGAAATCGGCGTGATTCCTTATTTCGCGCTGGCTGCCGGCTTCCTCACCGGCAAATATCAGCGCGGCGGCGATGCATCGCAATCAGCGCGCGGCAAGATGGTGGAAAAATACCTCAACGACCACGGATTTGCGGTGGTCGACGCGCTCTCCGAAGTGGCCGGCGCGCATCAATCCACCCCGGCGCGCGCAGCGCTTGCATGGCTTCTGGCCCAGCCCGGTGTGACGGCGCCGATCGCCAGCGCCACCAGCGATAAGCAGCTGGACGATCTGATCGCAGCTGCAGAACTGAAGCTGAGCGAGGCTGACATCCAGCGCCTCAACGAGGCCAGCGCGCCCGTTCCGGCGTAAGCAGGCGCACTGCGCCCAGGCAGACGACGTTCTCCTGGGCGCACGCACGCAGGACAAAGCCATGTCTCGCGGGGTGGCTATGGAACCTGCCGCCCCTCACCCTCCGCCAGCGCCCAGAAGCGATCCGGCTCGCTTGTCTGCGCCAAGGCCTTCTGCAGGCGCTCAACGGGAGCCGTCTCGCCGTCGTCGGCCAGCGCGAAAGTCCCGAAGTGGATGGCGACGGCGACCTCAGTCCCAACCATGTCCTTCACCGCTACGGCCTGCTCCGGCGTCATGTGCACCGGACCCATGAACCACTCCGGCTCGTAGGCGCCGATGGGGAGCAGCGCCAGGCGAATGGGGGCAAAGCGCTCGCCAATCTCAGAGAAGAAGCCGCCGAACCCGCTGTCCCCGGCGAAATAGATGTTGCCCCCCTCGGTCTCCAGCACCCAGCCGCACCACAGAGCCCGGTTGCGGTCGAATGGGCCGCGCGCGCAGAAGTGCTGCGCCTGCACGCAGTGCACACGCATGCCCGTCCAATCCTGTGCGTGTCCCCAGTCCAGCTCATGCACCTCGCGCAACCCAGCCCGGCGAATCAGGCCCGCCACGCCCAAAGGACAAAAAACCACGGGCCGATGCGCGGCTGCCAGGCGGCGCAACGTGGGCAGATCCAGATGATCGTAGTGATTGTGGCTGATCAGCAGCACGTGAATCGGCGGCAAATCCTCAAAGCGAATGCCCGGCGCCCGGTGCCTCTTCGGACCGGAGAAGCTCACCGGGCTCACCCGTTCCGACCACACCGGATCGGTCAGGATATTGATTCCCCCCGTCTGCAGCAGCACCGTCGAGTGATTCACGAAAGTCACTCGCAGTTCGCTTCCCGCGACTGCGGCCGGTGGTGGGGGTCCGGGACTCGAGGGAATCCATTTCCTCCAGGGGCCAACCTTGCGCGTGCTGATCCAGCGAAATAGCTCCCGAAAGCCGTGCTCCCTTACCCCAGGGTTGAAAAAGCGGCCGTCGCGAAAGTGTTCGACCGTCGCGTAGCTTTCCCCCTGACGTGGCGCTGCGGCTGGCGATTCGAGCATAGCTTAGAGATGCGAATCGGGGGCAAACGGCGCAATGCAAACGAGTCAAACTTGAACTGGGTGGGATGTCCCGGAAGTTCTCAGCAGAAGTGAGGTTGTCATTCTGGGCGAAGCGCAGCGAGTCGAAGAACCCCGGCGATGCCCCAAACGCCACCGCAGCGTCAGGTTTCCCACCACCCCACTCTTGACAATCAAGACGGTCGCTGAGCGAACGGCGCCGCGCCGAAGGCGCATTCGCCTCGACGGCCAGTCCAACTTCCTTCGATAAAATAAACCTATGCTGCAGCTCTCCGGCGCCGGTAAGCGATTCGGCCCACGCCTACTTTTCGAAAACGCAGACTGGCTGATCACCCCCAACGAAAAGACCGCCCTCGTGGGAGCGAACGGCACGGGTAAATCCACGCTGATGAAGATCCTCGGCGGCCTGGATTCGCTCGACTACGGCACCATGCAGCGCATGCGCGGCATGAGCATCGGCTACCTGCCCCAGGACGGCCTCTCTCTCTCCGGTCGCACCGTTTTCGACGAGTGCCTCAGCGTCTTCGACGAGTTGCGCGCCATGGAGCGCGAATTCGAGGCGCTCTCCACGTCGCTCTCCGAACTGGACCCAGCCAGCGCCGAGTATGAAGCCGTAGCTGATCGCTTCTCTCACATTGAGTCACGCCTGCGCCACCACAATGTCTATGCCCTCGATGCGGAAGTCGGAGGTGTGCTCACCGGACTGGGCTTCTCAAAGGAGGACTGGTCGCGCCGCACCGAAGAGTTCTCTGGCGGCTGGCAAATGCGCATCGCTCTGGCCAAGCTGCTCCTCCAGCAGCCCGACCTGCTCCTGCTCGACGAGCCAACCAACCACCTCGACCTTGAAACGCGTAACTGGCTCGAGAACTATCTCTCCTCGTGGCCCAACGGCTACATTCTCATCTCCCACGATCGCTATTTCCTCGACGTGACCGTCAACAAGATCATCGAGATCTGGAACAAGAACCTGCACGTTTACCACGGCAATTACGAAAAGTATCTGACGCAGAAAACCGAGCGCCGCGCCCAGCTGGAATCGGCTTACCGCAACCAGCGCGAGCACATTGAACATCTGGAAGCCTTCATCAGCCGCTTCCGCTATCAGGCGACCAAAGCGAAGCAGGTGCAGAGCCGCATCAAGGAGTTGGAGAAGATCGAGCGCATCGAGATTCCTCTGGAAGAGCCGACGCCGCACTTCAGCTTTCCCCAGCCGCCGCCGTCAGGACGCACCGTGGTCGAGGTCTCCGGACTCTCCATGCAGTATGGGGAGAAGAAGGTCCTTGAAGACGTCAACTTCACCATCGAGCGCGGCGACCGCATCGCGCTGGTCGGCGTCAACGGAGCGGGGAAGTCGACGCTCATTCGCCTGCTCTCCGGGCAGGAGTCGCCCACGACCGGCACGTTGAAGCTCGGTCACAATGTGATCGCCGAATACTTCGCGCAGGATCAGTACAAGGTTCTCGACCCCACCGCGCGCATGCTCGACGACATTGGCCGCACCGCCCCCAAAGTTGCGGAGAAGGATCTGCGCAGTCTCCTCGGCTGCTTCCTCTTCTCCGGCGACGACGTCTTCAAGTCGCTGGGTGTGCTCTCCGGTGGCGAGCGCAACCGCTACGCTCTGGCGCGAATCCTCGTCAGCCCCGCTAATTTCCTGCTCCTCGACGAGCCCACCAACCACCTCGACCTGCGCGCCAAAGACGTTCTCCTCGAAGCCATCGGCAAGTTCAACGGAACGGTCATCTTCGTCTCCCACGACCGCTACTTCATCGACGGCCTGGCAGAAAAGGTCTTCGAGGTTGCGAAAGCAGAGGATCCCTCCCGCGGCTCGCAGATGCATGTCTTTCCCGGCAACTACGAGGACTACATGTGGCGGAAGGAAGGCGGAGCGGCCGCGCTCGCCGAAGAGACCGCCGCCGCGGCGCTGCCGGAGCCTGTTGCCCCCGCTCCAGCGCCCGTCGCAACCGAGCCGCTTCCGATCTCGGCCAAGCGCGTCAATCCCATCAAGCTGCGCCAGATGCAGGAGCGCCTGGCCGCAGTCGAAGCAGAACTGCCCCGCGTGGAATCGTCCGTCGCAGAGACGGAGCAGGCCCTCGGTGTCTATGTCAGCGCGGAAGAAACCCAGCGCCTCTCGCAACGGCTCACGTCGCTGCGCGAGCGGCAGGCCACGCTGACCGGCGAGTGGGAAGATCTGTCAATGCAGCTCGAAGAGCAGGGAGCCGCCACCAGCTAGTGCCTGCCAGCAATCCCCGCAGCTCTCAACCGAAGTGAGGCTGCCATTCCTGTGTCTTCCGGCCTCACTGCCGATCCAGGGCGCCTCATCATCTGCCCGCCGTTGGCAGTGTGGGCTTCCACCTAAACCTCTGGGCAATGGCTGGGCGGTTCGGCGCCGAAGGCGCAGGTGCCTGGAGGCTAGTACTTTGGGGTGGTGAGCGAAGAATCAGTCCTGAAAATTCAGAACGGATGACTGGGTCCATTACACGAAGTGGTCCCGCGCGAGCGGGACGGCGGTAGAAGCCACGGGCTTCAGCCCGTGGAATGAATGCCTAAAACATCGGGCCTTTAGGCCCGGGAAAAGCCTGTTTTCATAGCCCCCGGGTGCCGCAAAGCGCCACGTACCACTCCCAGTGGTCTTCTTCATCGATTTCCGAATAACTTCCGGGGCACCACTCTAACTGCCGCTGTCGCTCTTCGCAGACGAAGCGGCCGGCTTCGACGAACCGCTTCCCGCATCTCTCGAGGACGCCGCCTTTTCTCCCGAACCGGAATCTCCCGACTTTGCGCCCTCGCCGGACGCGTTCTTCTTCGCCCCGCCACCCTTGCCGCCGTAGTCGGTCACATACCAGCCCGATCCCTTGAACTGGACGGCGGGAGCCGACAGCAGCTTCTCCACCGGGCCGCCGCACTCCGGGCACTCTTTTTCTTCCGGAGCGCTGAAGCTCTGGATCTTTTCGAACTGATGTTCGCAGTTTTTACAGCGATATTCGTAAAGCGGCACGTACTGTCCCTCGGGCGATTGGATGCTGCAGGCGGCTCGCCGGACGCGTTGAGCGCCTCCGGCCAGCCCACTCCCATTCTATCTACAGCGCCAGCCAGCGAACCAGGGCGTCTTCACAGGACTAGAGACTCACCTGGCGCACGCCCGTTACCGCCGGAACGGCACGCAGCTCCTTCAGCACCGTGTCCGCCACCGCGCCGTCCAGCTGCAGCACCGCCAGAGCGGTGGTGCCCGTGCCTGCTTCCGCCGGCTTCCCGCCGACGTTGCCATTCGACCGGCCCAGTGCGAAGTTGGCGATATTGATCTTGTGCTCGCCAAGGATCGTGCCGATACGGCCAATCACGCCCGGTACATCGTTGTTGCGGAAGACCAGCAGCGTCCCCTGCAGCGGAGCTTCGATGTCGATCCCGTCCAGGTGCAGCAGCCGCGGCGATTCACCGTGCAGGACCGCGCCGCTGGCCGTGATTCCCGTCTCGCTGGTGTGCAGAGAAAGCTGCAGCACGCTGCCGGCCCCGCCCAGAGGAGCTTCCTTCTTCTCCTCGTGCACGCGAATCCCGCGCTCCGCCGCGATGGAGGCGGCATTGATGCGGTTCACCTGCTCCAGATGCCCCAGCACCCCCGCCAGCGCCGCGTTGCGGATCAGCTCCGTCTTCAGCTCCGACAGCCGCCCGTGATAGGTGATCTGAATGCCGTCAATCGCGCCCTTGGGGAACTGCGCCAGAAAAGTCCCCAGCCGCTGCGCCAGGTTCATGTAGGGCGCAATCTCCTGATACTCCTCGTGCGAGAGCGACGGCAGGTTCACCGCGTTCTGCACCACGCCGGACTTCAGGTATTCCCGAACCTGCAGCGCGATCTGCACGCCGACGGCTTCCTGCGCCTCGTTCGTCGAGCCGGCGATATGCGGAGTCAGAATCACGTTTTGCAGGCCGAAAAAGGGCGAATCCTTCAGAGGCTCTTTATGGAAGACGTCCAGCGCCGCGCCGGCCACTTGTCCGCTCTTCAGCGCCTCGGCCAGGTCGTTCTCGACGACCAGCTCGCCGCGCGCGCAGTTCACAATCCGCACGCCCTTCTTCATGGTCGCCAGCGTTTCGCGATTGATGATGCCGGCGGTCTGCGGAGTCAGCCCCACATGCAGCGTCAGATAATCGCTCTCGGCGAAAAGCTCTTCGACAGAAACCAGGCGAATGCCGTTTTCCCTCGCAATCGAAGCGGACACGAACGGATCATGCGCCAGCAATTCCATCCCGAACTGCCGCGCCCGCCGGGCTACTTCAATGCCAATCCGCCCAAGCCCCAGGATGCCCAGCTTCTTGCCGCGCAGTTCCATGCCCTGCAGCGACTTCTTCTCCCATTTACCATCGTGCATGGTGGCATTGGCCCGGGGAATCTGCCGCGCGAGCGCAATCATCAGCCCAATCGCCAGCTCGGCCACCGCAATGGCATTCGCGCCCGGGGTGTTCATAACCACAATGCCACGCCGCGTCGCCGCCTCGGCGTCGATGTTGTCCACGCCTACGCCCGCGCGCCCAATCACACGCAGCTTCGGAGCCGCGGCCATCAGCGCATCGTCCACCTGCACCGCCGACCGCACCACCAGCCCATCGGCATCCTTCAGCGCTTCGGGCAGATTCTTCACCTGGTCGTGCGTCAGAACATCCCAGCCGGACTCCGCCTGAAAGACAGCCAGCGTTGCCGGAGACACTTTTTCCGCGAGAACAACTTTCAAGAATTCTCCTTGTGGTGCTTCGTTGTCACAGCAATCCCAGAAACTCGTCGACCGTCAATCCCGCGGCGCGAATCAGAGCCCGGAGAGTACCAACAGAAAGCTCACGATGCTGGGGAATGGAGAGATTGGCACGCTCGCCGCTTTTCGACATCACCAAGTGACTCCCAACCTGACCGATCACCTGCCAACCGGCCCGGCCGAAAGCCTTCGCTGCTTCCTTTCCTGAGATGTTCCCCAGCTTTCCCATGGATCCGGCTCACCTTCGCACGGGTAGTTTTCCCCTAAGGACCGGCTTCATACCGCCACAACGACCGGGGGATCGTCGCCGGCAGGCAGCCTCTGCATGGCTTTGCGATCCTCTGCCCAAAGCCATGCCGTGATCGCCTCGCGGATATTCTCCAGGGCTTCCTTGTCGTCCTTGCCCTGAGAGACGCACCCGGGGAGGGCAGGACACTCGGCCACCACCCAGCCATCGTCCGCTCGCTGCAGTGTGACGTGGAAAATCATCCTGACCTCCCGATCCCCGCCGGATCTTCGTTACGCCTTAACCAGTTCCGGCTCCGGCGCATGGGCCGGAGCCGCGGTGCCCGAGCGTTCCGCGAACACCTGCTGCGCCGCCGCCAAAGCCTTGCCAAACTGGAACCCCGGCAGGTTCAGCTTCGCCGCGGCTACCTGCTCCAGCGCTCCGATGATGGCAATGGTGTCCATGTAATCGAACAGCCCGATGTGCGCGATGCGGAAGATCTTTCCCTTCATCTCGCCCTGGCCGTTGGTCACGATCGCCGAGAAGCGGCTCTTCAGCTCCTTCACGATCACCCCCGAGTCCACGCCGGCCGGCGGCAGAACAGCCGTTGCCGCAGCCGAATACGAGCCAGGCCCGAACAGTTCGAGTCCCAGCGCCTGCACCGCAGCCCGGGTCATGGCCGCACACGTCTCGGCGTTTTCTACCAGCGCGTCGCGCCCGGCCGCAAGGTCACCGCCACCCTGCGCGGCAATGTAGTCGAGCGATGCGCCCAGGGCCGCAATCAACGCAACCGCCGGCGTGTATGACGACTCGCCCTTCTTCGCGTTCTTCAGCTCTTTGCGCAGGTCGAAGTAGTAGCGCGGATTTTTAGAGGTCTCCGCCACCTTCCAGGCGCGATCGCTCAGGCTCAGATAAGCGAGCCCAGGCGGAATCATCACCGCCTTCTGCGATCCGCCAATGATGACGTCCACACCCCAGCCATCCACGTCCAGCCTGGTCGTGCCCAATCCGGTAATCGCGTCAACGATCAGCAGCGCGTCGCTGCCCGCGGCCTTGAGCAGCTTGGCAATGCCTTCGACGTCATGGCGCACGCCGGTCGACGACTCGGTGGCCTGCACAAAGACGGCTTTCGTCTCGGGCCGCAGCGCCTTCTTCACCTCGTCGAGGCGGAAGGTCTGCCCGTACTCGGCAGTCACCACATCTGGCTGGCAGCCGAACGCCTTCGCCAGAGCTTCCCAGCGCTCGCCGAACTTACCGGCCGAGAGGACCAGCACCCGGTCTCCCGGCGAGGTCAGGTTCGAGACCGAAGCCTCCATGGCTCCCGTTCCCGAGGAGGCCAGCAGCAGAACATCGTTCTTCGTGCCCACAAAGGTCTTCAGCTGCGCCAGCACGCGCTCATACAGAGCGCGAAACTCCGGCGTGCGATGATGGATGTCCGCGGCAGCCATGGCAAACTGCGCAGCGGGCAGCAGTGGCGTCGGACCAGGCGTAAATAAGCGAGTCTTGCGGATCATAATGACGGTTTACCCTCGCCTTCAATTTTAGACCGCGGCCTCGATTTCGCCTTCTCTCTATAATGAAAAGGTTTGGCCAATGGAGCAGGCACAATGGAGCTGGTGAAGCAGATCGATCAGGATATGGTCGCGGCCATGAAGGCCCGCGACACCGAGCGCACATCCACCCTGCGTATGGTCAAAGCCGCACTCAAGAATCGAGAAATCGAGAAGCGCGCCGCCCTGACCGATACCGAGGCGCAGCAGGTCTTCACCACCATGATCAAGCAGCGCCGCGACTCCATCGAGCAGTTCCAGAAGGGCAATCGGCCCGAGCTGGCCGCGAAGGAAGCCCGCGAGATCGTGGTGATCGAAAGCTATTTGCCAAAAAACCTCGGCGAAGAGGAGCTGAAGAAGCTCGTCGACGAAGCTCTCGCCGGCCAGACTTACGGTCCGAGGGACATCGGCACTGCGATGAAGGCCGTGCAGGCGCGCATCCAGCAGGCCGGGCAAAGGGCCGACGGCCGCCAGGTCAGCGAACTGGTCAAAGCGCGCCTGGCCCAGGCAAGCTAATAAACCGTCGTCATTCTGAGCGAAGCGCAGCGAACTGAGCTGTCATTCTGAGCGAACCGAAGTACCCCGACGACTCCCAGGCCACCACCGCGGCCTCAGATTTTCCACCACCCCGACAGGCCGATCAAACCATCGTCACAGGCCCGCTGGGGCCCGCTCCATCCAGCAAACATCCCAGTAGCGCCCAAACTTGAATCCCTGTTCGGTGAATACGCCCACCACCCTGAACCCGAACCGTTCATGCAGAGCCTGGGATCGCGGATTGGGCGGAACATAGCCCGCCACAATCCGGTGCACATCTTCGCCCGCAATGGCCTTGAACAACCCCGCGTAGAGCAAGTCGCCCACCCCGCGTCCCACCGCTTCCGGCGCGCAGTAGATCGTGGTCTCGACCGTTGCGTTGTACGCCGGCTTGGCGCGAAACCGCATCGTCCCGGCGTATCCCAGAACCAGCCCGTCTTCCTCCGCAACCACCAGCCGGTGCCGTCCGGTTTCCGCGAACTGTGCAAACCATTCCCCGCGGTCCTCAACCGACTTCGGTTCCAGATCGAAGGTCGCCGGCGAGTGCACGACGTAGTGGTTGTAAATCTGCGTCAGACGCGGGAGGTCGTCGAGTCGGGCAGCTCGTATCAGCAAACAATGGCCTCCTTCCGGAGTTGAGATTTACTGGCGGTCCAGTGTGACCTTCACGAAAACGCCGTCCGGCAACTCACCTTCCAGCAGATGAACCACGCCACCCTGCACATAGCCCTTCAGCGTCCGCGCCGGAGAACCCGGCTCCGGACCCGCCCCCATTCTCGTCCCCTGTCCCGCAGGACGCGGAGTTCCTGGCCCCGCAGGGTGCCCAGCCGCAGGACGCGGAGTCCCCGGTCCCGCAGGACGCGGAGTCCCTGGTCCCGCAGTCCCTGGACGCCCCGCCGCGGGCCGTCCGGTCCCGCGATCCATGGCCTCATTCGCCAGCCGGTCCGCCGTCTGATTCTTCCCCCGCAGCACGTGCTCGATCCGGAACATCTCCAGCTGCGACGCACGCCTCTTCGCCTCTTCGTAGAGCGGCCGCAGATCGGGGCTGTTCACCTTATACCGACCCTGCATCTGCTTCACCATCAGCTCCGAGTCGGCAACCACGCGCAGCCGCCGCCGCCCGCTCTTCAGCGCAAACTCCAGCGCCGCCAGCAGCGCTGAATACTCGGCCACGTTGTTGGTGGCCTTCCCGATATATTCGCTTAGCTCCGCCACCGACTCGCCGTTCGGCCCCGCTACAAAGACCCCAAACCCCGCCGGGCCGGGATTCCCTCGTGACCCGCCATCGCAATATGCCGTAATCCATTCGCCCGTCGAGCCCGGCTTCGCGCCGGATTCTCCAAACAGCCCTGCATTGTCCTGAAACATAAGCCGAGTCTAAACGCCGCGCCTGTGCGGAAGTCTCCCTCCGGAGGTCATCGGCTCCGCCTGATCTTCCACATACGCTCCATCCTCTCCGTGGGAACATAAGACCTGCAGCATGACCCTCCTTGCCCTCCTTCAGGCCGCCTTCGGCTACCCGGCTTTCCGTCAGAACCAGGAAGCGGTCTGCCGAGCTGTCACCGACGGCCAGGATGTCCTGCTGGTCATGCCCACCGGCGCCGGCAAGAGCCTCTGCTATCAGCTGCCGGCCATCGCTCGCGCCCAGAAAGCTCCAGGCAGCGCGGCCCTCGTGGTCAGCCCCCTCATCGCCCTCATGGACGACCAGGCCGCCAAGCTCTCTGCCAAAGGTCTGCGTGTGGCCCGCATCCACTCCGGTTTGCCGCGCGAAGATGCGCGGGCCGCCTGCCGTGCCTGGCTCGATGGCAACCTCCAGTTCCTTTTCATTGCCCCGGAGCGGCTGCGCGTCCCCGGCTTTCCCGAAATGCTCGCCCGCCGCAAGCCTTCGCTGATTGCCATCGACGAGGCGCACTGCATCTCCGGCTGGGGACACGACTTCCGCCCCGACTACCGCCGGCTGGGCGACGCGCTGCCGCTCCTCCGCCCCGCCCCCGTCATCGCCCTCACCGCGACCGCAACGCCGGTGGTCCAGCGCGACATCGTCGAGCAGCTCCAGCTCGCCGATCCGGCCCTCTTCATCCACGGCTTTCGCCGCGACAACCTGGCCATAGAAATCGTGGAATTGTCGAAGCCCCGCCGCAATGAGTTCAGTGCTGGCCTGCTCGCTGCGGCCGATCGCCGCCCCGCCATTGTCTACGCTCCGTCCCGCAAAGAGGCCGAGGTCCTCGCTTCCGAGCTCAGCCTGCGCTTTCCCGCCGCCGCGTATCACGCCGGCCTCGAGCCCTCGACCCGCGACCGCGTCCAGCGCGAATTCCTCTCCGGCAAGCTCGACGTCGTCGTCGCCACCATCGCCTTCGGCATGGGCATCGACAAGGCCGACATCCGCACCGTGATCCACACCGCGCTGCCCGGCTCCGTCGAGTCCTACTACCAGGAGATTGGCCGCGCCGGCCGCGACGGCCAGCCTTCCCGCGTCGTCCTTCTCCACTCCTTCGCGGACCGCCGCATGCACGAGAGCTTCTTCGAGCGCGACTATCCGCCGATCGAAGATCTGGCGCGCGTGGCCCGGCTCCTCACCGACGAGTTCCAGCCCCCGGAACCCCTCTGGCAAAAGCTCCACATGCTCCCGGAGACCTTCGGCCGGGCGGTCGACAAGCTGGCCTGCCAGGGAGCCGCCCAGTTCGACATGGAAGGCCGTGTGCGCAGCCGGGCCTCCTCCATCGACGCCGGAAAGTGGCGCTCCGGCTATCAGCAGCAGCTGGCGCATCGGCGCACTCAGCTCGAGAGCATGGTCGCCTATGCCGAGACTCCGCAATGCCGCATGTCCGCCCTGGTCCGTCACTTCGGCGACACCGCGGGCGCCAGCCGGCCCTGCGGCCATTGCGACTTCTGCTCGCCCAAATCGGCCCTCGCCCAGTCCTTTGCCGAGCCCACCCCCCACGAAGAGCGCGATCTCCGCCGCATCCTGCGCGAGCTGCGCAACGCAGGCTCCAAATCGACGGGCCGTCTCTTCGGCGATGCCGGCGCGGGTTCAGACCGCCGCCAGTTCGACGTCTATCTCGATGGCCTGGCCCGCGCCGGCCTCATCGGCCTTTCCACAGAAAGCTGGACCAATCCGGAGGGGAAAGAAGTCACCTTCCGCAAAGCCTCGCTGACCTACGAGGGCCGTACGCTGGGCGAGCAGGAGCCCCTCAGCGTAGTCCTCCGCGCTTCCGATGGCCCGGCCATCGGCTCCCCGCGCAAGCCCCGCAAAAAGAACTCCGCGTCCCGTTCGGATGTGACGGGTTCGGCTCCGGCCTTCACCGCGGAACAGACCGAGCTCGAGGACCGGCTGCGCGCCTGGCGCAAGGCCGAAGCCTCGGCCGCCGGTAAGCCGGCCTTCTTTGTGCTGACGGATGCTGCACTGCGCGGCATCGTCCTCGCCGCTCCCCGTAACCTCTCGCAGTTGCTGGAGATCCATGGGGTGGGACCGGTTAGAGCCGATCGCTATGGAACCGCGATCCTAGCAATTTGTTCCGGGAGCGAACTGCCGGTTGAATGACCTTGCCAGCAGGCCAACAGCTTCCTACCCTCAGAGGTATGGCGACCCTTCCGAACAATGTCAGCAGCCTTTCGGACGCTGAGAAATTCGATTCGCTCGATGCGCTTTGGGCTGACCTCGAAGGCCATGCCGCCACGTTGAGCGCCGAGCAGGCGGAAGAACTCGACCGGCGCATTACGGCCTATGAGAAGGACCGGCCCGCTGGCACCCTCTGGGAGCAGGTAAAGGCCGGGCTGCCCAAGCGTGGGAAGCGCAATCCACGCCGCTGGCAGCACGTAAATAGAACGGCCTGCAATCGGCTGAGGAGATGCCTTCAGGAAGGCGTTTCGATTTGTGGCTACTCCCCGCCTGTTTTCAGCTAACAAAACTCCTCGCCAAACGTCTATTCAGTGCGTTGTATCGCCCACGCGACAGGAGTCTTATGCCTGCTGATGCGCTTCGCTTCCTTTCCCCAGGTAAGCCTCGAATACAATCCTCGCGTATGGCTGGTCCCGTCCGGGAGAACCTTCCGGAAACCGATCTGATCCGTGAAGCCCAGGCGGGTTCGCGCACTGCCTTTGACGCGCTGGTGCGTCAATATGATCAGGCGGTGCTGCGGCTGGCTATGCACCTCACCGGCTCCGAGCAGGATGCCCAGGACATCCAGCAGGAAGCCTTCCTCAAGGCATATCGCTATCTCGGCAACTTCCGCTTCGAGTGTTCGTTTTACACGTGGATCTACCGCATCGTCACCAACCTGTGCCTCGATCATCTGCGCCGGCGGAAATCGCGCCGCGAGGATCAGGCGGTGGTACTGGACTCGTCGGGCGAGGAGATGGATCTGCTCACCAACGTCTCCGACGAGCGGTCGGGCGCCAACCCGGCCCGCGAACTGGACCGCAAATATCTGGGGCAGCGCATCCTCTCGGCCTTGGATGAACTGACGCCCCGCGAACGGATGGTCTTCGAGCTGAAGCATTATCAGGGGCTGCGGCTCCGGACCATCGGGGAAATGCTGAATACGACGGAAGAGACAGCCAAAAACACTCTCTTCCGCGCCACCAAGAAACTGCGAGCCAAGCTCGCCGAACTGCGCTAGGCAGCACCAGGCAACAAACAAACGGGCGCCACGACCCGGAAGCCAAACGATCTCTGAGGCAAAGTGAGGCACGAGTAAAATCATGAACTGCGATCTGGCACAGGAAAACATCGTCCTGGCCGTCTACGGTGAGTTACCCGACGACCGGGCTCATCAACTCGAGCAGCACCTGGCTACCTGCGAACGCTGCCGCCAGGAACTGGAAGCCGTAACCGCCCTGCAGAAGGCGATGTCGGTGCTGCCCATGGCGGAGCCTTCTCCCAGTTTGGTAGCGCGCACCCGATTGCGTCTCGACGAGGCCCTCGATGCGATGCCGAGCGGGGGCTGGCTTCGGCGGATAACCCAGAGCTTTATGCGGGGCGCCAGCCGCCTGCAGAGCGCACCGGTGATGGCCTCCGCGCTGCTGGTGGCGGGACTGGCTGCCGGTGCCTGGGGTGGATATCGTGCGGGATTGCACGCAGCGGTCAGTCAGGCCCCGCCCAACATCACTCCAGCTCCCACCGTCGTTTCAGATCCTGACAACTCGCAGATCGCCGGCGTGAGCAGCATAACCCTCGAACCCAACACCGAGAACGTAGAGGTTCGTTACAGCCGCCTGGTTCCGCAGACAATCTGGGGCACGCTGGATGATCCGCAAATCCGGGAGTTGCTGCTGCTGGGCGCCCGAGGACGCGCCGACGCCGCCGTGCATGACCACTCCGTGGATCTGCTCGCGCAGGAATGCCGGGCTCGTCATGAATGCGCTGGTGGTCCGATCCGCAATACCCTGATGGTTTCCCTTCGCTATGACAAGAATGCGAAGGTCCGTCTGAAGGCACTCCAGGGACTGGAACCGTATATCGCCGTCGATACACGCGTGCGGGACGCGATTCTCGAAGCGCTGCTGAAGGATCCCGACGCTGATATCCGCTCGGAGGCGATCAGCCTGTTGGCGCCGGTCGAGGCCGATTCGAGCGTGCGGGATGTTCTCCAGACGGTAGCTTCGCAGGACGACAACCCCCACATCCGAACCGTATCGCGGCAGTATCTGGAGCAGGTTTCTCAGATTCAATGACGTATACTCTGCTCCGCCAGCACCCTGGTAACGGGGAGTGGCGGAGTGGCGGTTGACAATGCGCTTTTCTCGTTCGTCAGAAATTAGGGCAGATTCGAGGCGCTTCTATGAGCACTTTTCCGAGGCCAGGTTTGAGATTCCTATCCGTCGCGGCTTTGTCAGGCCTGATCGGGCTGGCGCCGCAGCTCCTGGCGGACGCCGACCTTCCCGCGCCGCCTCTGACCGCGCAGCAGCGCATCGCCATTCTGAACAGTGATCCGGCGATGCTGAATCGCGGTTCACAGGGGTATCTCGGCATCGATATTCGGGATATCGACACCGATCGCGCTGCGCAGCTGAAGCTGAAGGATGTCCGCGGGGCGGAAATCATCACCATCGATCACGATGCACCCGCGTGCAAAGCGGGCCTGCGCGAGCACGACGTGATCCTCGCGATGAATAGCCAGCCGGTCGAGGGCGAAGCCCAGCTGCGGCGCATGCTGCGCGAGACGCCCCCCGGCCACACCGTCACCTTCCTCATCAGCCGCGATGGCCAGCAGCAATCGATCAGCGTGCAGCTGGCAGATCGGGCCAAGCTCGATTTTCATCCCGATCCGATGCCTGAGCCGGATGATACCTCCGAATTTTCCGGCTCGGGGCCGACCCGTCTGGAGGGCTTCCTGCCGAGTTTTGGCGCCAATCCGTCGTACACCGGCCTCGAACTCGACATGCCGGGACCACAGCTGGCCAGCTACTTTGGCGTGCCCGATGGAATTGGGCTGCTGGTGAAACGTGTCGATGACAACAGCCCCGGCGCGGCGGCGGGCCTGCGCGCAGGGGACGTCATTACTAAGGTCAATGGGAAGCCAGTGGCGACCAATGGGCAGTGGGACCGCGTGCTGCACGAGAACCGTGGCAAGCAGGTCCAGCTGACCGTAGTCCGTGATCACAGGGAGAACACGGTGAACATGACAGCGGGGCGCGCCAAAGAAAAGGGCGAGCTGGACTGGCCCGGCTGCCAGTGCGACTGGTTCTCGCAGGAGCTGCAGCTCGGGCTCCCCTCTTCGGATTTAGCTCAGGAACTGAGCGATTCGCTGCACGCCAGTCTCCCGCCTGACTTCGACGGACATTTCTTCACAGCTCCCATCGATCCGCAGCAATTGCAGGATCAAATCCGCAAATCGCTTGATTCTCAGTCCATCGATGCCGGTGTGCTGGCAAAGGAACTTGAGAAGCAGAGCGAGATCATGCGGAAACAAATGGAGCAGATCCAGCGCGAGTTGAAGAACCAGGGATTCCAGAATCCACGGCCTGAAGGCCTGCAGTAGCTGGTACGGTTGGTCAGGACTGGGCGCTCGTCCGCATATCGACGGGCGCCGTTTGCTTTTCGCCGCTCACTCCGCTGTAGCCGCCATTCGGACCACGACTCTCGCCCTTGCCAGTCCCTTATGTTTCAATAGAAAGAGCATGCCCGTGGCCCGCAAACTGACGCTCTCCCGCCGAATCAAGGCAGCCTCGCGCAAGGCGCGGGAGATCTCCCTCATCGGCCACGCCCTTGCCTCGACAAGCCATGCGGTGATGGCGCAGATCGTGCCCATGCGCCGCTGCAATCTGTCCTGCGCCTACTGCAACGAGTACGACGACGTCTCGAAGCCGGTGCCGGTGGACGAGATGCTGCGCCGCATCGATCATCTGGCGCGCCTCGGCACCAGTATCATCACCATCTCCGGCGGCGAGCCGCTGCTGCATCCCGAGCTCGATCAGATCATTGCCCGCATCCGCCATCACGGCAAGATGGCGGGGATGATCACCAACGGCTATCTGCTGATGCCCGATCGCATCCAGCGCCTGAACCGGGCCGGCCTCGATCACATGCAGATCTCGATCGACAATGTGCAGCCCGACGAAGTTTCGAAGAAAAGCCTCAAGGTCCTGGACAAGAAGCTTGAGTTCCTGGCCGAGCATGCTGACTTTCACGTCAACATCAACTCGGTGGTGGGCGGCGGCATCAAGAACCCGCAGGACGCCCTGACCATTGGCCGCCGAGCCATCGGCCTCGGCTTTACCTCGACCATCGGGATCATCCACGACGGCGACGGCCAGCTCAAGCCGCTGGGCGCCGAAGAGCGCACGGTCTGGAACGAAATGCGCAGCTGGAAGAAGAAGAACTACTCGCGGTTCAATCACTTCCAGGAGAAGATCGCCAACGGCCAGCCCAATGAATGGCGCTGCCGTGCGGGCTCACGTTACCTCTACATCTGCGAAAACGGCCTCGTGCACTACTGCTCGCAACAGCGCGGCTATCCGGGCGTTCCGCTCGCCGAATACACGCGCAGGGACCTCGAGCGCGAGTTCCTGACCGAGAAGGGCTGCGCGCCCAACTGCACTGTCAGCTGCGTGCATCAGATCAGCTACATCGACCACTGGCGCGCCCCGCAGACGCCCGCGGCGCCTTCGGGCAATGCGGAAGAGCTGGTCAAGATTCAGCTGTAGTTGTTCCTCCAGCAGAATCAGGGGCTGAAGCCCGATTCATTTTTGCGCCCTCGCGGCATGACTGAAGTCATGCCCTGATACAAAAGCCGGAACAATCAATAAGCAAAGGTCGGAGACCGGGCGCTAATCGGGGCCGGTGCCGTTCTTGTGGCGCTCGTCCTTGTGGGTCTGGAAGTAGACATCCTGCTCAATGGAAAGCTGTTTGGCCTGCTCGGTGGCGCTTTTGGCGGCCTCGAGGGCGGTGGTGCGGGTGAAGTCGTACGTCGGATCGTCGGGTACGGACTTGAGCACATCGGGCCATTTGGCGGTGGCGGCGACCAGCTCTTTCAATGACTTGCGGATATCCGCATGCTGGGCGTCGTAGGTGTCGAGGTTATCCTGCAACTCGTCGCAGAGGTGGGTAAATTCGTCGAATTTGGCGCGAATCTCGGTACGGGCGTCTTTGGCTGTGGGGTCGGCGGAGAGGTGTTTGATTTCGTCCAGGCGCTCGGTGATGAACTTCGTGTAGAGCTTGATGCGGTCGTCGGGATGGATGGCGTTGTCGCGAACCTGCTGGACTTCGTCTTCGGTGAGAGGGTCGTTTTGGTCCTGCGCCAGGAGGGGAGACAGCGCTCCGGCGGCGAGCAGCAGGATGAGGAAGCAGGCAATCCGGCGTGACATAACTCGGCACGACATGGGACAACCCCTCCAGGATTCTAATCCCGACAAACAGGATTTAATCCGTTTGGATGCGAAGCTTAGCACACTGATGGGTGCAGTGGTTGGCGGTGAGTGGAGGGCGGTACCCCCCACCCCCCGGCATCGAGAATTTGGATCCATTTGATTCGCGGTGGGTTAGCATCTATTTACCGATCCGTTAACAAGAAAGGCTCCTCTGTTGGGTGGATCCATTTGATTCCACGAAAGTTAGCGCTATCTATATGATTCGGCATGAGCAATACCGCTCAAGATCATCGAACATGAAACCATTCCTTTTCAGCGCCCTCCCAAGCATGAAGTGACCCTCGTCTCTGGTATCGATTTTTCTTTTCACGGAGTGAAAGCCGCGTTCGGGTACGCCCAGGACAGGCAGTGGCCTTTACCCCGCCCCGCTCACGCGGACCCAACGAATCGAAAGAGTCGCTACGCGCAGGTATCCATCGGCGGCGGATCGGGCAAAGAAATGGCCGCTCGGGAGTGATCCGAAGCGGCCTTTTTGGCTCTGATTTCAGAATATCAAGCGGGGCGAGTTTTTCTGCCAAATATCTTCTGTCGATTGGATAGGTAAGTCCTGCATCACCAATGCGGATTACCTTGGTGCGGGCGCTCGGGCCTTGACAGTTTTTGGCACCAGGAGCGGTGTTCCCGAGATTTGCTTATTGTCGCGCGCAGAAGAAGCAGGTCCCTCCACTTCCCCTTCGCGTAGCTCAGGGTCCGGTCGGGACCACAAGGTGAAGAAATCTCACGAGACACCGGCCCCCGAAGGCTCGATGCGAGGCTGGGAAGCTACGGAGATTTTTGCGTGACGCGCAGGCCGAGTTTTAGGAGGAAGAAGCTACGAGTCGGACAGCCTGGCGCCGCGTTCGGCAAGCAGCTTGCGCAGAACCGAGCGGTGGCAGTGCTGTTCGTTCTGGCAATAGCAGCCGAGGGAAAAGTTGGTTTGGTGGGAGAGCGCCGCGAGCAGGTCGAGGAGGTGGGCGGCTTCGGGCTGCTTCATGGCGGAGCGGAATTTGCGCTCGAATGTCTTCCAGGACTTCTCGTCGAGTGCCTGATGCAGCGCGAAGGAGACCAGTTCCGGGGCTGGCGATAGCGTGGGGAGCCAGACATCGTAGTAGTCCCGTGACGCGAACTCAGATTTGGGGACACCGCGGGGCGGGCGGCGGACCGTTCCGAGGCGCAGGCCTTCGCCGGGTTGACGCGGCGAGCCGAGGCGGACGATCGCGATGGGCATGGAGGTGGTCTCCTGCGATTCAGTTATCGCACAGGGGAATACAGGGGGGCAGGGGGTAGGGGGTAGGGTACAGGGTATAGGGGCACGGCTGAAGGGGGAGATTGGTGAAATCCCACTTCTGCCAACGGCGGGCAGAGCCATTCGACGCAGCTTCGCCTTGCTCAGGCCAGGTTTGCGGGGCACCCGGCGTTGACCGTGGGCAAAGAGATTACTAATTCACGTCAGGCGGTGCGGAGGGTTTCGAGGGGATCGGAGGCGGCGGCGCGGTTCGCTGGAACCGCCGCTCCGAGCACCGCCAGCAGGATCATGGCGGCGATCGCGCTGGTATAGACCACGGGGTCGATGGGGCTGACTTCAAAGAGGAACGAGCTTACCAGCCGGCCGACGGCGAGCGAGGCGAGGACGCCGATGCCGCATCCGATGAAGGCTAAACGGAGCGCCGCTGCGATGACCAGGCGGGCGATGGAGGTGCGGCGAGCTCCGAGAGCCATGCGGATGGCGATCTCCTGCGTGCGCAGGGTGACGGAGAAGGCGACGACGGCGTAGATGCCGGTGAGGGCCAGCAGGAGCGCGGCGGCGGCAAAGGCGGACATGAGCCCAGTGTTGAAGCGGCGCGGGGCCTCGGTGTTGGCCAGCACCTCGTTCATCGTCCGAACCTGGTCGATGGCGAGCAGGGGATCGACGGCGGCGATGGCGGAGCGGAGGGTAGGCTCCATCTGCTCGGGCGGCAGGGTGGAGCGGAGAGTGATGTAACCGCCAGCAGGATTGGTGAGCGGACTCGAGGCCACCGTGCCGTAGAGGATGGAGGGCTGCTCGGCGGGGATATACCACTGATCGGCGCTGGGCTGGTCGCGGCCTCCGGGGGTGGTGTCGGCCACAACGCCGACGACGGTGGCCCAGGGAAGACCCTTCTGCGGATTGCCGACGTGGATCTGTTTGCCGATGGCCGATTCGCCGGGCCAGCAGTGTTTGGCCATGGACTGGTTGACGATGACGACCAGAGGGGCTCCGGCGCGGTCGTCGGTGGTGAAGGTGCGGCCGGCGAGGAGCGGGATGTCGAGGGCGCGGAAGTAGTCGCCGTAGGTGACGGCGAAGCGGGCAAAAGTGAGCTTCCAGGCAGCGGCGGGGCGGCCTCCGACGGTGTAGGCGGCGGCGCCGCCGTCGTCGATGGCCGGGAGGTAGTTGGTGATGCCGGCGAAGGCGACGCCGGGTTTGGCGGTGAGGCGGTCGATGACGGCGCGGTTGAAGGTGTCGGCTGCGGACTGAGTCGGGTACTGGCGCAGAGGCAGCTGGTATTCGGCGACCAGGACGTTGCTGGGTGTGTAGCCGGGATTGACGGCGAGCATGCGCTGGTAGCTGCGCAGCAGCAGGCCGGAGGTGGTGAGGAGGACGAGGGCGATGGCGATCTCCGCCACGACCAGCGAAGAGTGCAGCCAGGCGTGGCTGGCGGTTCCAGTGCCGGTGCGGGTGCCCTCGCGCAGGCTCTCGACGAGGTTGGTGCGCAGGGCGACAAAGGCGGGCACCACGCTGGAGAGGGCTCCGGTGACGAGGGCGAGGAAGAGGGCGAAGAGGACCACGACGCCGTTGATGGAAACAGCGTCGACGCGGGGCAGGGATTCGGGGAGCAGGTGGAGGGTGGCGCGGATGGCCACCGCGGCGAGGGCGAGACCGACAGCGCCTCCGGCAACGCCGAGCAGCAGGCCTTCGAGGAGCGATTCGCGCAGGATCACGCCCGGCTGGGCGCCGAGGGCGACGTGTACGGCGTATTCATGGCGGCGGCGCAGGGCGCGGACCAGCAGCAGTCCGGAGACATTGGCGCAGGCGATGAGCAAAACGACGAGGACGGCGAAGAGCAGGGTTCGCAGCAGGGGACGGCTGTCGGCAACGAATTGGTCGCGCAGGAGGCGCACATCGCCGCGGATGTGAATGGCCACCATGTTCGCGGGGAACTCGCGCATCACCTGCTGGGCGACGCGGTTGGCATCCTGCGCGGCCTGAGGAACGGTGACGCCGTCGCGGAGGCGGGCAACGAGATTGTAGCCCCAGTGGCCGGCGTTCTCATCGGAGAGCTCGTCGGGGGTGAGGCTCATGGGAACCCAGAGCTGGGCCTGATCGAGACGGCCGGCGCGGAGGGGGAATTCGAAGGACGAGGGCATGACGCCAATGATGGAGTACGCCCTGCGGTCGAGGACGATGGCGGTGCCGAGGATGTGGGGGTCGCGGTGGTAGCGGCTGAGCCATAGGGAATCGCTGATGACGGCGACGGGCTGGTGGGCTTCGTCCTCCTGGGGCGTGAAGACGCGGCCGAGGACGGGCTGGACGCCGAGGGTGGGAAAGACCGAGGCGGTGAGGCGGGCGGCGTCGATCTGTTCAGGGACGGCTCCGCCGGAAAGCTCGAAGCTGGCGCCGGCGAAGCCTCCGATGGAGGAGAAGGCGCGGGCCGCGGTCGAGTAGGTACGGATCTCGCGGGCGGTGATGCCGAGGCCGGTGCCGCTGCCGACGTGGTCGCCGAGGAGGACGAGGCGGTCGGGATTGGGGAAGGGGAGCGGCCGGAGGAGGATGGCGTCGACCAGCGAAAAGATGGAGACGGTGGCGCCGATGCCGAGAGCGAGGGTGAGGATGGCCGTGAGGTTGAATCCGGGGGACTTGAGCAGGCGGCGGACGGCGACACGGAGATCGCGGGCGATGGCGGGCATGGTGGCCTCCGGGGATGGCTCATGGCATTCGAGGCATTGCGAGAGGTTTGAGGCGTGACTCGCAACCCACGGATCCTTCAGTAGAGTTTGACCCAGGATCGGCAGAGTTTGTTGAAGAGCGACGAGTTTATTGATGCAAGTGTATTTCAGGGGCAGGACGCTATCGGGTGTCCGAGATCCGGAAGGGGCTGTGGGAAAAGTCGACTCGAGGGAGAGACCATATCCCTCGGGGGCTGAAGCCCGACCCAGGGCAGGCATTTATGGCACGAATGAATTCGTGCCCTTTCAAAGCAGGGAATTTCCGCAGCCTGCGAAGGCCGGGACAGCAAACCGGCGCGACGGGAAATGACGTAGCAACTCGGCGCGGAGCGGCCGCCTCTCACTGAATAAGCCCATCGTTAGTCGCCCGCGCGCAGAGCGATTCCCCTGCCCCCCATCACCCCCCAGCGAGTATTCGCTCCGAGAACAGGAGTTCTTATGTACCACCATGTGAAAAAGTTGATGTATACGGTCGAGATCGATGAGCCAGATCCGCGGTTTGGCCGGATGCTGCTGGAGCAGTTTGGCGGCGCCAACGGCGAGCTGGCGGCGGCGATGCAGTATTCGCTGCAGGGACTGAATTGCGAGGACGAGGCGCGGAAGGACCTGCTGATGGATATCGGCACGGAGGAGCTCAGCCACCTGGAGATCGTGGGCGCGCTGATCCGGATGCACCTGAAGCCGATGAAGGAGAGCCGCGAGGCGGCGGAGGCCGATCCTCTGGTGGCGATTGCCGGCGGTGGAGGGGTGGCGCTGCAGGATTCTGTAGGCAATGCATGGACGGCGAATTATCTGAAGGTGACAGGCGATCTGGCGGTCGATCTGCGCAGCAATGTGGCGGCCGAGGCGCGGGCGAAGATCGTCTACGAGCGGCTGATCAGCTTCACCCAGGATAAGGGATCGCGGCAGGCGCTGCAGTTCCTCATGACCCGCGAAATCACCCACATGCGGGCGTTTTCTGCGGCCATCGAGAGCATGGAGAAGCCTGCGTTCTCGATTGGCATCATCAAGCCCACGCCCGGGCTGGTCGATCAGTTCGTCAACGCCTCGACCGGCGAGGGCGAAGAAGGCAAGGATGTGCAGGGGCCGTGGAACAGCGGCAATGGCCTGCACATCGTGAAGCCGAAGGCAGAGGGCGGCTCCGGGCTCGATACGAAGCCCTATGATCCGCAGCCCGGGACCGAGACGACTTCGCCTGTGGACTCAACGCCGGTGGGCGAGTACGTCGACGGCGCACGAGGGAAGCACGCGAAGGCTCACGGAAAGGCTCGGGAGCTGAAGGCGTCGTAAGCAGCAAATGCGTCAGACGGATGCGGGGCGCCTGCGGGCGCCCCTGTTTTCTTGTCGGGTGTTCTATGTAGCTCGTCGGTGGTCGCGCAGGAAGCGCATCAGGCGAGTGAGATAAACCGCAAGGTTGACGACGCAAACCACAGCGGCGCACACGATCAGGAACGAGACGGAGAGGTTCGGATAGACGATGCGGTCGAGATAGTGGACCAGGAAGCCGCCGGAATACGGCTGGATGCCGGCCCGGGCTTCGCACCAGTTCTCGGCGAGGGTGAGGGGGCATGGCCAGGGGCCGGCTTCGGCGATCATGCCCCAGACCAGCGACGCGATGTGGAAGCCCGTTAGCCAGGGCCGCCCGCGGGTCCAGAGCGCGCCGAAAATGACCCAGAGGATCCAAAGCAGATGGAAAGCCAGCACGCAGGCGGCGAGGAGCCTCATGGGGCCAGCATAGAGCTGCGCGGGACCGCTGGAGGGCCGCCGTCGCTTACACTGAAGAAAAGCAATGTTCTACCGTACTGACGACCTCCGCATCCGGTCCACAAAAGTTGTTCTGCCGCCGGTCTTTCTGGAAGAAGAGCTGCCTGTTACCGAAGCCGCTTCGGCAACCGTCTTCCACGCGCGCCGCGAGATTGTGGACATCCTCAACCGCCGGGACCACCGCCTGCTGGTGATCGCTGGCCCCTGCTCGATTCACGACCCGGACGCTGCCCGGGACTACGCGCGGCTGCTGAAGGACGCTGCGGAGGAGTTCTCCGACGACCTGCGGATCGTGATGCGAGTGTATTTTGAGAAGCCGCGCACGACCCTGGGCTGGAAGGGGCTGATCAACGATCCGTATCTGGACGAGTCGTATCGGATCAATGATGGGCTGCGCCTGGCGCGGCGGCTGCTGCTGGATTTAGCAGAGATGGGCGTCCCGGCGGGGACCGAGTTCCTCGACATGATTTCGCCGCAGTATGTGGCGGAGCTGGTGAGCTGGGGCGCGATCGGAGCGCGGACCACGGAGAGCCAGGGGCATCGGCAGCTGGCCTCGGGCCTGTCCTGCCCGGTGGGCTTCAAGAACGGGACCTCGGGCAATGTGCAGATCGCGATCGAGGCTATTTTGTCGGCGAATCATCCGCATACCTTTCTGGGCCACTCGAAGTACGGCCAGTCGGCCATTCTGTTCACCGCAGGGAATGCGGACTGCCACATCATCCTGCGCGGCGGACGCCAGACGGTGAACTACGATGCCAGCTCGGTCGAAGACACCTGCCGGCTGCTCGAAAAAGCCAAATTACCGCCGCGGGTGATGATCGACTGCAGTCACGCCAACAGCGGCAAGGATCATACCCGCCAGGCGGCGGTGTGCCGCGATGTCGCGGGGCAGATCGCGGGCGGGGATCGGCGGATCATCGGCGTGATGCTCGAAAGCAATCTGGTGGCGGGCGCGCAGAAGCACGTTCCGGGGCAGAAGCTGGTGTACGGGCAGAGCATCACCGATGCCTGCATCGGTTGGGACGAGACGCGGGTCCTGCTGGGTGAACTGGCGCAGGCGGTGCGCGCTGGCCGGCCGTCGGACGCGCGTCCGACAGAAGCGCTGGCAGCGGGGCGCGGAGCGTAGACCTTGTCGCGATTTGCGGAACCTATGGCGCGGCTGATCGAGGAACTGCGCAAGCTGCCGGGCATCGGGACCAAGTCGGCGCAGCGGCTGGCGTTTCATATCCTGCGATCGGACGGAGCGGATGCGGAAGCGCTGTCCGACGCGATCCGGCAGGTGAAGGAGCGTCTGCGGCTCTGCTCGATCTGCAACAACATCACGGATGTGGATCCGTGCCTCTACTGCGCGAGCCCCACCCGTAACCAGCGGCTGGTGTGCGTGGTCGAGGAGCCGACCAACATCGCGACGATCGAGAAGACGCGCTCATGGAACGGCGTCTTCCACGTGCTGCACGGAACGCTGTCGCCGCTGCACGGCATCGGACCGGAGCATCTGCGAGTGAACAATCTTGTCGGACGCGCCGAGCGCGGGGAGCTGGATGAGGCGATCCTGGCCACCTCGCCCACCGTCGAAGGCGAGGCGACGGCAAGCTGGCTGGCGGACCTCCTGCGGCCGGCGGGGATTCGCATCACGCGCATTGCCACGGGCGTTCCGGCGGGCAGCGACATCGAATACGCCGATGAGGTGACCATGACGCGGGCGCTCGAGGGACGGCGGGAGATTTAGGTCCCGGTCGCGAACCGCAATCGACCCAGGCGCTAATGCGCGGTGTATTGGCTGATCATGCCGGTGAGGCCGTTGGCGATGGACTGTTCGGCGCAGCCTTCTTTGTTGCGCGCGCCCAGCACCTGGAAGGTCTGGTGGCCGTAGGATTCATCGTCGGGAATGTACCCCGAGCCGGCGCGGCCGTTGGCCAGCGTGACCATCACCGTATTCGCCATAGGTGACTCGCTGCGCAGGTCCTGCGCGATGCGCGAATAGACCTCGCCGTCGACGCCGGCAAAGGCCACATCGCCGATGCCGACCACGCTGAGGCGCATCTCTACCGGGTCTGCGTCAGCATAGGTGCCGGTCACGCCCTCGCGTCCCTGATCGGTGCGCCTGCGTCCGGGACAGGAGATCGTCTTCTGCGCACCCCAGATGCGAACGTTGTCTGATGTCTCGGTGGTCAGGGTCATCACGCGGATGACCTCTTCGCCGAGGATGGCGCCTTCGGCATCGATGAACTTCTCAAGATGATCGCGGACGGCCGGGTCGATGGGCTTCGCCGTAACCTTGCCATCGCGCACCGGCGCTTCGACCGGTTCGCGGACCAGGTCGTATCCGGAAATGGGAACATTGCCCATCGACGCCAGCCCGTCGGTGGAGGGACGCAGATACAGGGGGTTCTGATCGCCCGACGCGCCTTGGGAGAAGATCACCACGGCCTTGTCGTCGAAGGCCTGCTCGACATAGCGGCACATGGCGCCTGGAAAATCGGCGCTGATAAAGCCGAGCAGATAGCCGTCAATGGGGTGCATGGCGTAGTTCACGTAGGCCGCGATGAGCTCCCCGGTGGGCTTGATGACTTTGAGCACGTACACGGTCTTGTCGGAGTAAGCGTGGAGGTTGGGCGCCTGCGTCCAGAGATGCGTGGTGGGACTGACCACGTCGCGGTTGACGTTGAGATACGCGCTGCCCTTGCCGAAGCCGACCAGCGCCGGCTGGAGTTGGGCCTTTGCTTGTTGCACGGCGTCGACGAAAGCACTGACCAGGCCGCTCATGTAGGCCGCCTGCTGCCCCGGAGCGATGCTCGGCCCCATAGGTGAACCGGCAGAGTGCGAATGCGTGGCCGACATGATGATGTTCTCGACCGGGCAGTTGAGCTCAGCGGCGATTTTAGCCGATGCCTCTTTCCAGACGCCGGGATACATGTCGGAGGTGTCGGCGGCCAACAGGGCGGCGCGCGCAGAGCCGTTGTCGAAGACGATGGCGCGGGCGTAGATCTTTTCCGCCTCATATTTGCCGGTGGCGGGCAGGTTTCCATGTACCAGCGAAGTGATTTCAACCCTGGCCGCACCGGCACGCAGTTCGGCCGAGGCGGGTGGGGTGAATGCCAGCATCGCGCACAGCAGGAGAGCAGCGGCGATGAGAGTTTTGCCTCGCAGGGAAAAGCGCATAGATTTCCTTTCTGCCGGGTTTTGTCGGACGGGTACAGAGAAATCGTTTGGAGGTCATTCAATCTAGTTGGTTCGACGGGGAGACGGCAAGCGGGCAGGAGACAGGCTGGCCTGGGGCGGGCACGTCATGGAGATATGGACCAATTGAAAGGCAGGGGATTTAGAACTGTCTTTCCATGCTCGGTGGTTCGGGCAATTTGCACGGGCTGCTTCGGCGGGTCGTCTCATTGGGCGGCGGTTGCGAACCGCAGCGGCGCAACCACTAAGACTGGCACTTCGGTTATCGGTGGCCAGGCCTGACGGGCCGTGGCGTTGGATGCTATCGACGGCACACCACGAACCAGACACTGTCTGGTGGTCCTCAGAAGACCTCGACTGCAGCTGTATGGCCGGGAGCTACGCCCAGCCGCTGGTCCCGAGTGATCAAGGGGGCCCGCAATTCTTCGGCCAGGGCCAGGTAGGCGGCATCGTAGGCAGTCAGGTTTTGTCTGAGCTGCCAGATTCGCCGGAGCAGGAGCGCCGGAGCATGACGTGTGATCCGGAGAGCGAGCAGGTCCTCGATCGACTGCTCGGCCCGTCCCGATGACAGGATCCCCTGACGGACGAGACGACGCATGACCTGAAGAAACTCCACATCCAGCAGATGCACGCTGTGCAGTATCTCCCGGCGGGCGTAAATTCGCTGTTCGATCCGCTGGCCGGCAGGAGTTTGAAGCAGCCAATCAACCACTGCCGACGTATCCAGCACAATCATTGCGCCGCACGTTCCTCGCGCAGTAGCTCGGCGGTATCGAACGTTTCCGCAACCGGTCTGCGCGTATGGAGCCGTTCGCGAAACTCGGCCAGCGTGGGACGCTCTGCGATCTCCCGGAGTTCTTCGAGCAGATAGTCAGAGAGAGACATGCCCGCGATCGCGGCTCTGGCCTTCAGAGTGCGGTGAAGAGCATCCGGAACATTTCGCACCTGGACCATCTTTGTCATGGCGATAGCATATTTGCATGTGTTGCACATGACAAGTGGAACCCAATAAGTCTTCTCGGACGGAGGCGGTTACCGACTCTCTAAATCGTTCACACCGAGGGGCCGTGGATCACAGCGATGCTTTAGTGCGCTGTTTCTTCTGTGTGTTCTCCCATGCCGCCTGGAGAGCGGTGCGCACCGTGGTCCTGGTTGCGGCTTTGAGCAGGACGTTGGTGCAGCCCTGGCGGCCCCAGGCGCCTTTGACGGGGACGAAGACCTGGGGCTCAGCGGCGACGAACTCCTGCTGCTGATCGGGAAAGAGTTTGACCATGGCCCAGGCGGGATCCGGATAGCCGAGGGTGGCAAAGATTTTGCCACCCACACGGAAATCGGGATGATGCATGTGCTCGCGCTCCTCGGCCTGGGGCAGAGCGAGGGCGAGGCGGCGAAATTCGGCGGCGGTCACGCCGTGTGCTCCGCCGTGGCAGCCTGCAGCTCTTCCATAGAGACATCTTTGACGTGGGTGGCGAGCCACCACTGGAAGCCGAAGGGGTCTTCGACGCCGGCAGAGCGGTCGCCGTAGAACTGGTCGGCGGGCTCGCGCAGGCTCTTGCCGCCGGCGGCCAGGGCTTGCCGGTAAATGGCGTCGCAGTCCTCGACGTAGAACTGGAGGCTGAATGAGGTTCCGCCATAATGGTGCGGGCCATAGTAGCCGCGCTCGGGAAATTCGTCGGAGAGCATGAGGACGGAGTCGCCAAACTGCAATTCGGCATGGCCGACGCGGCCATCGGGCTGGTCCATGCGGAAGCGCTCGGTGGCGCCGAAGGCTTTCTTGTAGAAGTCGATGGCCTGGGCGGCGCCGGGAACATGCAGGTAGGGCTGAACGCTGTGGTAGCCGTCGGGGATGGGTTTAACGGATTTGGCTGGGGACATGGGTTGATCCTCCCTTGGATGGAATTCATTGTGCGGGGTTGTGGGGCGGAGTGGATTGTAAAAATCTGAACCCCTGGCGGGGGGGCCATTTTCCGGGCCTAAAAGGCCCTCAATCACGAGGCTTCGATTCCCCGGGCTGAAGCCCGGGGCTTCTACCGTCGTCCCGCTTGCGCGGGACCATGATGTGCATTGTGCGGGGGTGGATTGTAAAAGTCTGAACTCCCTCCGGGGGCTGTTTCCGGGCCTAAAAGGCCCTCAATCTCGAGGCTTCGATTCCCCGGGCTAAAGCCCGGGGCTTCTACCGTCGTCCCACTTGCGCGGGACCATGATGTGCATTGTGCGGGGGTGGATTGTAAAGATCTGAACTCCCTCAGGGCGCTGTTTCCGGGCCTAAAAGGCCCTCAATCACGAGGCTTCGATTCCCCGGGCTAAAGCCCGGGGCTTCTACCGTCGTGCCGCTGCGCGGGGCCATGATGTGCATTGTGCGGGGGTGGATTGTAAAAGTCTGGACCCTCTGCCGGGTGTTCCGTCGCTGAATTCCGCTTCTGCGGGCTAAGTGTTCCGGGGGCGTCCTTCAGGGGCTAAAGCCCTTTGGCCTTTCACTTCTTCGGCACGACTGAAAGTCGTGCCCTGATACAAGGGCGGAAAGCAATTCATGTCGCCAGCAGTCGGTTTGGAGAGAGCAGGAGCGCGGATCAGGCGATGGGGACGTGGTTGAGGTGTTCGGTGGCGCGGGCGAGGTAGTCGGCGGGGGTGAGGCCGGAGAAGCCTTGAAAATCGTGAATGAAGTGCGCCTGGTCGTAGTAGCCGCCGCCCACGGCCACCTGGGCCCAGTCGACGGAGGGCTTGCGGTGGACGGACTGGAGGACGCGCTGGAAGCGGCGGACGCGGCAGAAGGCCTTGGGCGTGAGTCCAACCTGGTCGTGAAAGAGCTCGATGAAGCGGCGATGGCTGAGACCGATGCGTTCCATCAGGCCGGAGACGGTGGCAACGTGGGGGGCGCGGCAGATGTGGGCGCGGGCGAAGTCGACGGCGGGATGTAGTTCGAGAGGGCGGGCGAGTTGGGCGAGGAGGCCGCGCTCGAGGACGGCGAACATGGCATCGACGGTGGGCGCGGCCAGCAGCTGCTCGCGGATGGTTCCCGCGGCGGTGCGCCAGAGGCATTCGAGATCGAAGCCGCGGTTGGCCAGTTCGGACGCGGGCATGGGGAAGAAGGGGAAGGCGCCGCCGGGCCGAAACTCGATGCCGATGACGCGGTCTTCGTAACAGGTATCGATGGCGAAGGAGTTGGTGCGCGCACCGGTGAAAGCGATCAGGCCGCAGGAATCGTAGCGGTCGAAGTCATCGGCGTCGTAGAGACGCATGGGCTGGTCGCGCAGATTGAAGATGATGGCGGCCTCGCCGTTGGGCATGAGGCGCTCGCGGGCGTGGGACTGGGGCGCACCTTCCCAGTACCAGAAGCACTGGATGAAGGGGGCGAGCGGGGGGCCGGGAATGAAAAGGCGGTGCATGGCTCGGGGCCTGGCACCGCCATTCTATACGGCAGCCAGCCGCCAGCAGCCAGGCGGAATCTGGTAGCCGGAAGCTGGTTGCTGGAAGCTAGTTCTTTGTTGGGGTCAGGCCCATCGGCTCGACCAGGCTGAAGATGAGCACCGAACCCTGGGGCAGATCGGCGGCCTGAGGCTGCTGGAGCAGCAGATGCGCAGTGACTGCGCTGGCTCCGACCACGGTTCCGGCGGCGGCGCCGACCGGTCCGGCGACTTCTGCTCCGACGAGAGCGGCGGTACCGGTGCCGGCTCCATACTCAATGGCGTCTTTTTTGTAGTGGTTGTCGGCTTCGATGGCGCCTTCATCGTTGGTGCGGGTGCCGCGCGCCCTCGACTGAACCACCACGGCGTGGAGATGGTAGGCGGTTCCGTCGGGGAGAATCACGACTTCAGGACGCAGACGGAGGGCGGCGTGGGGGCCGATGTGATGGCCCTGGGAGACGGCAACGACGAGGCCACGCATCTCCGAGCCTGCGGGGATGATGACGTGGGCACCTTTGTAGACGTCGTACATCACATTGGCGCGAAACTCGGTGCCAGGCACGGTCTGGGAGGTGGACAGATCCTGAGAGAGACGCACCTGGATGTTGGTGCCTTCGCCAAGTTCATTAGGATCCGACGGGACGACGGTCACGATATCGTCATCGGGGTTCCAGGAGCGGGCATGGAGCTTCGCATCCTGATCTGCGGCATGGGCGCGGGCAATGGAAGCTGCGGTTACGATGCCGTCGTCGGAGTCATCAGAGGACGACGCCGGGACTGCGGCCGCTGCCACAGGAGCCGCTGCGGCAGGCGCAGGGGCCGGCTGCATGGGAATGGCCGCGGAGGGCTTCGCTTTGGGCCTGGGAGCGGGAGCGGGCTGGGAATCCTCATCGGCCTGGATCGAGGAGTCGGGCGGAGGATGAGAGACGCCGGAGTACTGATCCTGATTGGGCTGGCTCTGGTCGGTCTGCGCGGGTTGCGAGGACTGGGCGAGCACCGCTGGGGTTGAGATCGCGCCGGCAAGGGTGGCGACCATCAGGAATCGTCCGGTGAGATTCATAAAGCGACTTCTCCTCGCTGCTATGCAGGGGGCCCGGGATCATGTAAACCCGCGCGGTGCGCAACAGTTGCGCGGCCGAGGGCTGCAATTGCAAGCGTAGCCTGGCGGGGAGGGGGTGCGCCATCGACCGCGGCGTATGCGAACCACGGCGGTTACCCTGGGGTGGGAGTGGTGGGATCCCACATCTGCCAAAACCGGGCAGATGTGGGGCAGCCTGGTACCCGCAGGCCAATGCCGTATCGGGGCTCGTGGGCGAAAGAAAACGCGGATTCCTCGCCGCCGCTTCGCGTCTCTCGGAATGACACGGTTCAATTTGAGAGACAGCACGCTAATGGCGGAGGTGGTGCAGGGCTGCAGAGAGGGAATGGCTGAGGGAATGTTGCAGGGTTTCGCTGAGCTTGTGACCGGCGGTGGTGAGGTAGAAGACGTCGATGGCGGTTTCTCCCTCGGTATCGATGAGGGCCACTTCGATGTTGCACTGCCATTCAGCGAAGCAGAGAGCGATGGCGCGGAGCAGGCCGGGTGTGTCCTGAGTGACGATTTGCAGCAGCGTGCTGTGGGAGGAAGCATCGTTATCGAACTCGATGCGGGTTTCGACGGAGACGCGAGGGCGGGGCGGTTTGAGATTGCGGGAGCGGAGCAGCTCTTCGATGGAAGTTTTGTGGCAGAGGGTGTCGCGGATGCTCTGGAGAAAGCGATCGATTTCGGAGTGGTTGAGCTCGAGGGTGCGGTAGGTGTCGGTGAACTGGAAGGTGTCGACGATGAGGCCGGCGGCGTTGGAGAAGGCGTCGGCCTTGATGATGTTCATTCCCCAGGCGGCGAGGACGCCGGCCATGTCGGCGAAAAGGCCAGGGCGGTCAGCGGTGACGAGAGTGATCTGGTTGAGCTGGCGGACGAGGCGGAACTTGATCTGCACCGGTTCATCGGGCAGAACCTGGGACATGCGGAAGTGGGTGGCGATCTGCTCCGGCGGACGCGTGCTGAGGTAGCGCTGAGGAAAGCCTTCGAGGAAGCCGCGCAGTTCTTCGAGCTCCTCGGGATTTTGTTGCGGAAGGGTCGCGGTGGAAACGGCGGTCGCGGACGGCGATGATTTCGCGGAGCCCGGCAGGATAAAGGTGGACTGCGACTGAGCCGGGGCGGGAGCGGAAGCGGGGGCGAGGAACGCGACGATGCGGCTGAAGTGGGCAGGGTCGGCCGAGGCGTGATAGCGAATTTCGTCGACGCTGCGGTCGAGGAAATTGGAGGCGCTCATATACAGCTGCCACAGACTTTCGGCCTTCCACGGCGTGAGAGCTTCGGGCGAGACCGCGCGGATATCCGCATAGGTCATGAGGGTGAGCATTTTGAGCTGGGACTGGGTGGCGATCTTTTCGGCAAACGCACGGACGGTCTCGGAGTCGAAGATGTCGCGGCGCATGGCAGCAGACATCTCGAGGTGATTGCGTATGACGCGGCGGACGGCCTCGCGTTCATCGGGATCGAGTTCGAGGCGCGCGAAGAGGCTCTCGGCAAGCTCGACGCTGGAGATGGCGTGATTGCCGGTGCGGCGGGCTTTGCCGGTGTCGTGCATCAGAAGGGCGAGGAAGAAAAGATCGAGGCGGTCGAGTTCGGGGAGCAGAGTGGCGAGGCGCTTTTCCCAGTCATGCTGCGGTTGGCGCAGATGGTGGACATTGTCGATGACGTGGAAGGTGTGCTCGTCAACGGTGTAGCGATGCCAGGTGTCGCGGATGACGAGGGACTCGATGCCGTGGAATTCGGGGATGAGCAGCTCGAGGATGCCGAGCGCATGCATGGTGCGCAGAGCGTGGGCGGCCCAGGGTCCGAGAAGAATCTCGCGGAGGCAGTTCCATAGAAAGGGACCTTCGGGCATCTGCACGGCAAGGACGGGAAGGGCGTCGGCGATACGGTCTTCGGCAACGTAGCTGAGGCGGTAGCCGTGCTTGGCGATGAGGCCGAAGATCTGCAGGATGCTGTCGGCATCGTTGACGGTGACGCCCTCGGCCAAATCGATGCGGCCATCCTGAAGGAAGAAATCGGTGCCGGGAATGGGGCTGCGCTTGCGGCGGAACTGTTTGTAGAAGGAGCGGCGCGGCGGAGGTACGGCGTCGATGAGCAACGCGGCGCGGCGGTAGACGGTGCGTGCCTGGCGATACCAGGTGCGCATCCAGTAGGCGGGATCGGAGGTGCCGCGGGTTTCGAGGCCGACAGAGCGGGCGGCTGCTTCGTCCTGCGCGTGCCAGTCGAGGGTGTTGTCGTCGCGGCCGGAGCGGTAGTGGAGAAAACATCGGACCGCGGAGAGGAAATCGTAGGCGGACTCCGGCTCGTCGTGGGTGCCGTAGAAGTCGTCAGCGGCGGCGCGCGGCCATGCTTTGTGGGCGTGGATGGAGTTGAGCAGGGTGAGCCACTGAGCGAGATGGTAGTCGCGCAGACCACCGGGACACTCTTTTACGTTGGGCTCGACATGGAAGATGGTGTTGCCGTAGCGGGCGTGGCGGGCACGAGCCATTTCGGCGAGGTTCTGGATGACGGTGTCCCACTCGCGCAGGATGACGGAGGGAAGGAGATCCTTTTCGAATTTGGTGTAGAGGTCGCGATTGCCGGTGAGGAAGCGGCGGTCGAGCAGCGAGACGGTGAACTCGAGATTATCGGGATGGACGCGTTCGCACTCTTTCAGGGTGCGGGTGACGGGGCTGGCGCGCAGGCCGATGTCCCACATGGCCTGGGTGCAGGCGCGGATAGGCTCGCGATAGTGCGGCTCGATTTTCTCGCTGGCGCAGAGGAAGAGCACGTCGACATCGGAGCAGGGAAAGAGCTCGCGGCGGCCGAAGCCGCCGGTGGCGACGAGAGCGACGTCGGCTTTGACGGAGTCGGGCACGAAGCCTTCCCAGAGCTGGCGCAGGAGATTGCCGACCATGAGCGCGCGGCGGCGAATGGCGGCGGAGCCATCGCCGTTGCGGTCGAAGGTCTGACGCAGCTGCACGGAGTCGTCGTGATAGCGACTGCGCAGGCGCGACAGTGTCAGCGAGTCAGAGATCATGCCAGCCAGCAAAGCGAAAAAACTTCTTCACGCCGACGAGCAACGGCGTTCGTGCAGCTGTGGCAGCGGGTTTGAACACGGGCGCGGAACCGGCTGCGGAAGCTTCAGAGCGCTGAAGAGCCGCGCTCGTCATTGCGGATGCGAATGGCGTCGTCGATCTTTGAGACGAAGATTTTGCCATCGCCGATTTTGCCGGTGCGCGCGGAGGAGAGGATCGCCTGAATGGCTTTGTCGGCCATCTCGTCGCGCACAACCATTTCGATCTTGATCTTGGGGAGGAGGTCGACGGTGTATTCGCGGCCGCGGTAGAACTCGGTGTGACCTTTCTGGCGGCCATGGCCGCGGGCTTCGAGGATGGTCATGCCCTCGATACCTGCTTCGAGGAGCGCATCTTTAACAGCATCGAGCTTGGAGGGCTGAATAACAGCTTCAATCTTTTGCATAGTCCTGGTGACTCAAAATATCGGGATACTCAAAATATCTGGCTACTCAGAATATACGGTGGCGATTACGAAGCGAAATCGTAGCCTTCTTCGCCGTGCTGTGTCACGTCGAGGCCCTGGATTTCGTGCTCACGGGAGACGCGCAGTCCGATGACCATATCGACGAACTTGAGGAGTATGAGCGTGCCGATGATGGACAGGATCCAGGCGATGGCCACGCCGGCGAGCTGGTTGAGCACCTGATGCCAGTTGCCGTCGACCGCTCCGGTGGCCTTGCCGGCGCCAAAGATGGGATTGATGGCTTTGGTGGCGAAGATGCCGGTGAGGATAGCGCCGATGGTGCCACCGGCTCCATGGACACCGAAGGCGTCGAGTGAGTCGTCGTAGCCGAACCAGGCTTTGACGCGGGTGACCATGAAGAAGCAGAAGAAGCCGGCGACGGCACCGATGACCAGGGCTGACATGGGCTGAACGAATCCTGAGGCGGGGGTGATGGCGACCAGACCGGCGACCGCGCCGGAGATAGCGCCGAGAGCGCTGGGCTTGCCATTGTGAATCCACTCAGCGAGGCTCCAGGCCATGGCCGCGGCGGCGGTGGCGAAGTGGGTATTCACGAAGGCGCTGGTGGCGAGGGTTCCGGCGGCGACGGCGCTGCCGGCGTTGAATCCAAACCACCCGACCCAGAGCAGGCAGGCACCGATGAAGCTGAGCACGACGGAGTGCGGCGGGTTGGGCTCTTTGGGATAGCCGACGCGCTTGCCGAGATAGAGAGCGCAGACCAGGGCCGAAACACCGGAGGTGACGTGGACGACGGTGCCGCCGGCGAAGTCGAGGCAGGGAATGCGGCCGCCGAGAGCGGCGTTGAGCAGTCCACCCTTGCCCCAGACCATGTGGGCCATGGGCGAATAGATGAGGAGGGACCAGAGGGTGAGGAAAAGACACATCGCGCTGAACTTCATGCGCTCGGCAAAGGCTCCGCAGATGAGGGCCGGCGTGATGATGGCGAACATGAGCTGATAAATCATGTACGTCTGGGCGGGGATGGTGGGCGCGTAGTCAGGATCGGGAGCGAGGCCGACGCCATGCAGAAATACATTGTGAAAGTCGCCGATGAAGCTGGTGCCGGGCCCGAAGGCGAGGCTGTAGCCGATGATGGCCCAGAGCACCGTGATGATGCACATCATGGCGAAGCTCTGCATCATGGTGGAGAGGACGTTCTTGCGGCGGACCAGACCGCCATAGAAGAGCGCGAGGCCGGGGCCGGTCATGAGCAGGACGAGGGCAGCGCTGGTGAGCATCCAGGCGTTGTCGCCGGCGGTCTGAGCCTGGGCGATCTGACTCTGCAGTTTCGCGATCTGATCGGCGGTGGGCGCAGCCGCCTGCGCGTGGGCGCACAAGGACACACAGGCCAGCAAACTGGCAGGAAGCAGAAAAGAGAGACTACGACGCATAACCCTCCGCGGGCACATGAAGGAATAACGTTGGCGTCGAGCTGACGGGGCAGGCGCGGAAACGGACAGGGTTACCGCACGACGGGCACTGGCTTTTGCGAGTGGACCTGGCCTTACTTTTACATATTTTTCGCAATTGGAAAACAGAGAAGGCGGGGAAATTGGCGATCGCGCAGCGGCGGGATGAAGAGGAAATCCGGGGCAGGAGCAGCAAGGCCTGAAGGATCAGAAGATATAGCGCGCGCCGAAGTTGGGCATGCGCGGCGTCTCGTACTGAACGGTGACACAGTTTTCGGGATTGTGATGGCAGGAGCTGTAAGCGTCGACGCGGGGCATCCAGAAATCGCCGAAGAAGTTTTTGCGATTCCATGCGTTATTCAGGCCGCCGTAGAGGATGAGGCGGCGGGAGCCCAGATTGATGGAGCGGTCGAATTGAAAGTCGAAGCGGGAATAGACGGGGCCGCGGACCGCATTGAGCCGGGAGAGGTCGTAGATGGGGCGATTCTGCTGCATGGAAGCATCGAGCAGGAACGGAGTGTACGGGTGGCCGGAGGTGTATTCGTAACGCCAGCTAGCCTCGTAGCGTTTGCCGGAGTCATAGCTGCCGGAGGCGTTGCCGATGAGGGGGTAGTCAAAGTTGCCAGGGCGGAGGACTTCATCGAGAGCGGCAAACTTTGCGCGGGCCCAGGCGATGCTGGCCTGGCCGGAGAGATGTGAGGCGATATGCGCGGACGATGAGAGCTCGACGCCCTGGGCGAGACCGGTTCCCTGGCTCGAGAGCGGAATCCAGAGAAACTGCTGGCCGGAGGTTTGGATCACGTTAGCGAGCGAGAGCGAGGGAAATTCGGTGGAAACGGGATAGTCGCTGTAGTTCTTGCGATAGGCCTCGACGGCGAGTCGCGCGAAGCGTCCGGAATAGAGATCGGCTCCGACGACGATGTGGCGGACGCGGATGGGGAGCAGTTCGTGATTCTGCGGCCAGGCGGTGATGTAGATGGTGGGCGGCATCTGCGCGTAGTCGCCCCAGGCGGCGTGGAGGCCGGTGTGCGGGGACAGGCGCAGGGCTGAGTGCAGGCGGGAGGTCGCGGTGAGGTGCCCGCCGAGTGCGAAGCTCTGGAGGCGACCGCCACTGCTGATGCTCCAGCGAGCCAGGGGGTGGATGGTGAGTTCGGCATAGGAGCCGGTTTCGCCGCTGAGGAAGCTGGGCGCGAAGGTGACGGCGTCGGACGCAGCGGGATTGATGGTGAGAGGCGATTGTTCGCCGAGGGGCTGAGCGATTCGATAGTCGACGCGATTGAGCATACCGGCCGTGCCGGCCATGAGCGACCATCTTCGGCCGGGCGCGAAGATGGTGTCGTACTTCAGGGTGGCGCGGCCATCGTGGCTGGACTCGGAATAAACGGGAACAAGGGGAAGGTCCTGCGCGTCTTGCCTAGTGGATTTGAGGACCTGGTAGAACTGGTCCTGCTGGTCGACGTCTTGCTGCTGTTCGGAGTCGCTGGCGGTAAGAACAGCAAAGAAGGTTGGGGAGTAAATGTGCCTCCAGCGCAGGCCGTTGGTGGTGCGCCAGCCGGAGTATTGCGTCTCGATGGTGAGCGTTTCGTCGGCATCGAGGTCGCAGGGAGTGATGTCGAGGGAGTCGACGCCGCTGAGGCTGAGAAGCGTGAGCTGATCGCTGGAAGAGGGGACGAGCTGAGCGCGGATCAGGAGGTTGGTATAGGTGGGAACACCATCGATCCCGATGTCGTTGGTGAAGAGATTGACGATGCTGTGGTGCGCCGATATGAGCAGAGATCCCTGTTGGCCGAGGGGAAGAAGGGAGACGCCACCGGCTCCAACGAAGCCGAAATCGCTTTCAAGGTGAGGACGGCGGTCGGCCAGTTCGCGGGTATGGATGTCGACCACCGAAGAGAGGCGTTCCTCATAACTTGCGTCGTATCCCCCGGTGTAGAAATCGAGGCTCTGCATGGCCGCTGTGTCGATCATGGATACGAGGCCGCCGGTGGTGCCTTCGATCGCGATGTGATTGATGTTGGGGATGGCAATGCCGTCGACGAGATAAAGATTCTCGGCAGGATTACCGCCGCGCACCAGGATTTCGTCGGTGACATCGGAGGTGGAAACCACGCCGGGGAAAAGCTGGAGGTAGCGGGACAAATCGCCATAGGTTCCGGCTGAGGAGAGAATCTGAGCGGCCTCGACATGGTAGGGCATGGGCGCGGTGTTGTCGGTGGAGATTTCCGCGGAGCGGGCCGAGACGTGAATGGTGGTGCGAACGAGGGAGACGGAGGCGGCGGGAGGTTCGAGCCCTGCTCGCGGCATGGGCAGCGGACTGTCGGGAAAGAGATTGAGCGCGATCGATGGAACAGCAGGTGAGGCCTGAGCGGCGCGTGGCGTGTCTCCGGAGGGCGCAGGAGCGATGTTTTGACCCGAAGAAGAAACAAGAACTATGGGAGCCCAGAGGGAGAGGAACAGGAGTACGCGAACGAGCATGAAAGCTTCCTTGCCTCTACTGTGGAGGCGGGCAGCGAGGGGAGCAACGATGAACCGCCGGTTCACCATTCGACGGTAAGTCGCGCGAGATTACGGTTTGGGGAGAGGCTGTGGGGAGAGGTATGGAGGCGTTCCCACGAAAGTGGGATGTTCTCCGGACAGGAGAAGGGAGAGGAAACCGGCGACGCAGGCGGGGTATGATGAAGGTATGAGCGAAACGTTTCGGGATCGACGGCTTTTCGGAACGCTCGAGAGCAGCGCGCGCAATCAGGAGAAGGTGCTGGAGGCCAGCTACGGATACGAGCAGCCCGAAGGCGTGTTTCTGACGACGGTCGATGCTGCGATCAACTGGATCCGGAAGAACTCGATCTGGCCAATGACCTTCGGTCTGGCCTGCTGCGCGATCGAGATGATGTCGATGGGAGCTTCGCGCTTCGATGTGGCACGTTTTGGCGCGGAGGTATTTCGTCCTTCGCCGCGGCAATCGGATCTGATGGTGATAGCGGGACGCGTGTCATGGAAGATGGCGCCGGTGATCCGGCGGCTGTACGATCAGATGCCGGAACCCAAGTGGGTCATCTCGATGGGCGCGTGCGCCACCTCGGGCGGCGTGTTTAACAACTACGCGCTGGTGCAGGGCGTGAATCAGGTGATTCCGGTGGACGTGTATGTGCCGGGATGTCCGCCGCGGCCGGAGCAACTGCTCTACGCCATTACCTTGTTACAGGAAAAAATTCAGAATGAGCAGGGGAGTTTGAGACGTGTACTGAATCTCCAATAAGGAGATGTCTGTAGTAACCTGGTGCACCTTAGCAGCAAGGCACAATCGCCGGCACAGAAAAGCAGCGGTGGGAAATTGTCAAGAAAAATGAATTTGTAACAAAGTTCGGACGTTTTACAGGCATACAAACTTGATAGCATTTTTAGTTCCCCTCTCATAACGCATTGCCAACGGGTAACCTTTCCGGTACCTCATAGGGCGGAAAGGGCAATTTCGGGCAAGAGATTGAAAAGTTGACGCTCTACGCCGAGTAGACCTGTGATAATTTCGATATCGCGGCATGTTTCCGGGCCGGAGTCCGGCCAATCGCCAGGATCATCGCGGCGGTTACTCTTAGGTCGCAGAATTCATCAGCAGTTTTAAGGATTTGGTTGCGGAGGATAGACGCATGCATTTTCTTCCATTCAGTAAATTGGGCCGAACGTTACTCGTCGGTTGTGTTGCAGGATTGGGCGCGTCCATAGCATTGGGACAGGCCGCCAGCGCGCCACCGGCAGCGCCCACCCCGCAGGGGGATAACGCGTCCCGGATGGATGTCTTCATGGGCTTCTCGTATCTGGCGCCCCATGGGACGGTGAACACACCTCGTCCGGATGGATCCTTGTTTCCGGACAGCTACTCTTCGATCAACGAAGGCGCGATCGGAAGCTTCGCGTATTACTTCAATCGCTATGTGGGCGGACAGATCGAATACGCAAATCACCCGAGCGGCGCGAATGACGGCGCCTCGACTGCCTCGGCCGGCATCATCTTCCGCTATCCGGTGGAAGGGATGACGCCGTTCGTACACGGACTGGCCGGCGGCGTACGGCTGGGCGGGCCGAACGATGAGCCTTTCGCCGCGCATCCTTACACGTGGGGACCGGCTCTGACGGCAGGCGGTGGACTGGATTACGATCTGCCCTTTGCCAACCATCGCTTCTCGCTGCGTTTGTTCCAGGCCGACTACCAGTACTTCCACGCCGATTTTGGTCCGCAGGTTGCGACCGGTGGACGCGCGAATGTGAACGCAGCGCGGCTGAGCACCGGCATTGTGGTGCACTTCGGCAGCATCGTGCCGCCTCCTCCGCTGCAGTACAGCTGCTCGGCAGCTCCGGCATCGGTGTTCCCGGGTGAACAGATCACGATTACCGGCAATGTATCGAACGTGCTGCCCAAGAAGACGGCTACCTACAGCTGGAGCGGCCAGGGCGTGAACGTGGGCGGGACCAACTCGACGGCTACGATCGACACGGCCAGCCTGCAGCCGGGAACTTACACGGTGACCGGTCACGCGACCGACGGCACCAAGCCGGGACGTTCGGCGGACTGCACGGCGCAGTTCACGGTGAAGCAGTTTGAGCCGCCGACGATCAGCTGCACGGCGAACCCGACGACGGTGAAGCCGGGCGACAGCTCGACGATTACCTGCAACGGCGTGAGCCCGCAGAATCGTCCGCTGACCTACAGCTACTCGGCCTCGGCCGGATCGGTGAACGGAACCGGCAACACGGCAACGCTGTCGACAACCGGCGCACCGGCAGGAACGATCACGGTGACCGGCACAGTGCAGGACGACAAGGGACAGACGGCCTCTGCCACCACGACCGTGGATGTGCAGCAGCCGCCTCCTCCGCCGACCCCGCACGCGAAGCAGCTGTGCTCGATCCAGTTCACGAAGGACAAGCGTCGTCCGGGCCGCGTGGACAACGAAGCCAAGGCTTGCCTGGACGACGTGGCGCTCAACGCCCAGCAGCAGGCTGACGCCTCGCTGGTGGTGGTGGGCAACGCCGGCCCGGTGAAGACGCCGCGCGGCAGACACCATCGCCGGCACGAGATGACGTCAGAAGACCTGGCGGCACAGCGTGCGGTGAACACGAAAGCCTACCTGGTAACGGAGAAGGGCATCGATGCCAGCCGTGTCCAGGTGCGGACGGGCACCAACGGCCAGGACGAGGTAGAAAACTACCTGGTTCCGGCAGGCGCGAACTTCGACAACGACGTGCAGGGCACGACGGCTGTCGACGAGAACGCCGTGAAGGCCCAGCCGCGGACTCGCCCGGTGCACCACCATCACCGGGCTGCCAAGAAAGCTTCCGCGCAGTAAGCGGAAGCAGGCCTTGAAGGAGACAGGGTCGGCCCCGGGCCGACCCTGTTTTTTTATCGGCTGACGGGTGGGGTACATCGGGGACGGCGGATCAACAGGAAATTGGAGGAAAAGCGGGTGGAATTGCGTACGATACGAGTAGCTGGTTTGCGGTGCGCGGGACGCTGCTCCGAAGATTCGCATCCGAACTCGATGGGACTATGAAACGGACGCAATTGCGCTTTTTGCTGGCGGTGCTGGCCGCCTTTCTGCCTGGATTTTGCAGCCGTGTGGCTTTGGCTGCGCCTCCCACCTGGACGCCTATCGGGCCGGACGGAGGCGACGCGCGCCGCTTTGCGCTCGATCCTCGCGATCCGAGCCGGATTTACCTGGGCACAACAGACAGCTGGATCTACGTCTCGACCGATGGAGGTTCCTCATGGTCGCGTCTGGCTCGGCTGGGCACGCAGGACGATCTGGTGATCGACAACCTGGTGGTGGACCGCTCCGATCCGAGGACAATCTATGCCGGCGTGTGGGTGATGGATCATCCTGATGGCGGCATCTACGTCAGCCACGATCAGGGAGCGACGTGGACAGCGCTGCCAGGGATGCAGGGGCAGTCGGTGCGGGGGCTGGCACAGGCGCCTTCGAATCCGCGGGTGCTGGTAGCGGGAACACTCAAAGGCGTTTTTCGAAGTGACGACAAGGGAGCGCACTGGCGGGAGATCAGTCCGGCGGGGAGCAGAGAGATTCATGAGGTGGAGTCGATTGCGATCGATCCCTACGATCCGCAGACCATCTATGCGGGAACATGGCATCTGCCGTGGAGAACGATGGATAACGGTGCGCACTGGAGCAACATCAAGCAGGGCGTGATCGACGACTCCGACGTGTTCTCGATGGTGATCGATCCGTCGCGTCCGACGGTGATGTTTCTGAGCGCCTGCTCGGGGATCTACCGCAGCATCGACGCCGGGAGCGATTTCAGGAAGGTGCAGGGCATTCCGTCGACGGCGCGGCGGACACGAGTGCTGAAGATGGATGCGGCGGACGATAAAGTTGTTTATGCCGGGACAACGGAGGGGCTGTACAAGACCACGGACGCGGGCGACAACTGGACGCGAACGACAGGACCCGATGTGATCATCAACGACGTCTATGTCGACCCGCGGAATCCGAAGCATGTGCTGCTGGCGACGGACCGAAGCGGGGTGCTGGCGAGCGAAGATGCCGGGGCGAGCTTCGAGCCATCCAACACAGGCTTCTCGCAGCGGCAGGTGGCGGCGCTGCTGACGGACGCGAAGAATCCGGGAACGATGTATGCGGGCGTAATCAACGACAAAATTTACGGCGGCGTTTTTGTCACGCACGACTTTGGCAGGACCTGGCAGCAGGAGAGCGAAGGACTGAAGGGCCACGATGTCTTTGTGCTGGCGCAGGCCAGCGACGGAACGCTGCTGGCGGGCACGAGCGACGGGATCTATCGGCGCGAGGGGCAGGCGTGGCTTGCTGCGAATGCAATGGAAGGGCATCCGGCGGCTGCTCCAGTGGAGAAAAGCCGGTCGAGGCGCAAAGCGAGCGCACACGTCCGGAGAGCTTCTGCGCGCAGAGCGGAGAAGCGGCCGGATGGAACCGAAATGCGGGGACGTGTGACGGCGCTGGTGGTGGCGGGTGATGTCTGGTATGCGGCCACGGCGGACGGTGTCTTCCGCAGCAGGAACGAGGGGCAGACGTGGGAGCCGATGGCAGCGGTGTCCGGAGCCGCTGCATCGAGCGGCGGGAGTTGGGTTGCGCTGGCTGTTTCGGGAAAGACGGTGTTTGCCGGGAGAAGCCGCGGACTGATGACGTCGCAGGACGGCGGGGCGACATGGCAGGCGGCAGGGTTTCCGCAGGGGCTGACGGCGCTGAACAGTCTGACGGTGGCGGGTGGTGGTTCGTTGTGGGCTGGAGGACGCGAAGGCGTGTTTTACTCGACGGACCAGGGGCACAGCTGGAAGGCGCTGCGGCAACTGCCGCTGGTGGCGATCAACAATGTCGCATGGGATCCGGGTTTGAATCGGGTAGTGGTGACGTCGTGGCAGGGCACGGTGATCTTTGCCATCGATCCGCACACGCAGACCTGGAAGTGGTGGAACACAGGCTGGACGGTGCGCTCCGTGGCTTCGCTCGATGGCCGACTGGCGGCAGCGTCGATGTACAGCGGCGTGGTAGCGCAGCCGCAGCCTGAGTCGGCCGCAGTGAGCGAGGGCAGCGCGCAGGCTGCGCGGCAGTAAGCCGGTGGCTTTTTCTGTACGCGGCGTGCGACCGGAGGATTTCCCGGCTCTGTATGCGCTGGATCAGGCCTGTTTTGCACCAGGCATCTCATGGTCCAAGGCGGAGCTGCGGTACTTTCTGAAATATCCAGGCAATGTGGCGCTGGCGATGGAGGACGAAGCCGGCAATCTCGCAGCGTTTGCCATCTCGGGAACGCAGCGCCGGAAGGGCATCATGGTGGGGCGCCTGATCACGATCGACGTGGCCGCGGCCATGCGGCGGCAGGGCATCGGACATACCCTGCTGGAGGCGCTCGAGGAACGGTTGCGCGCGGCTGGCGCGGGGGCGGTTCTGCTGGAGGTCGCGATGGACAACGGGGCTGCGCAGAGATTTTACGAACGGCATGGATTTGTGCGCACGGGGCGCATCCCAGGGTATTACCTGGGAAAGATCGATGCGCTGGTGATGGAAAAGGCGCTGTGACAGCGAAGTAAGGGAGCGCGCAGAGCGTCGGTTCACTGACAGCCGCGAGACTACAATCCAGATGATGATCCGAATCAGAGCGAAGCTTGCAGTTTGGCTTGCAGCCGCGGTGTGCGCAGTGCCGGTGTGCGCGCAGGCGGTGAAGGATCTGCCCAGGCCCACCGATTACGTCAGCGATTTTGCGCACGTGATGTCTCCGGCGACGCAGGTGCAGCTGGACCGACTGTGCGGCGAAGTGGACCACGAGGCGCATGCGCAGATCGCGGTGGTGACGATCAATTCGCTGAACGGAGAAACCATTCAGCAGTACGCGGTGGAGCTGGAAGACGCGTGGAAGGTGGGCAAGAAGGGCAGCGATCGCGGGGTGATCGTGCTGCTGGCGGTGAAGGACCGGCGGCGGTTCATCGAAACCGGGTACGGCCTCGAAGGCATATTGCCGGATGGGCGCTTAGGCGAGATTGGCCGCGCCATGGTGCCGATGCTGCGCAACAACGACTTTGACGGTGCAGTGACATTAGCAGTGGACGAAATTTCGCAGATCATCGCGCAGGATGCGGGAGTGAAGCTGCAGCCGCTGACGCGCTGGGGCGCGAGCGTGCAGCGGCCGGTGCATGCGAGCCCGGGACAGGTGATCGGCGGCATCGTATTTCTGATCCTCGTGGTGATTTTTCTGCTGTGGGCGGGAGGGTCGGGGCTGCTGGGATTTCTGCTGGGAATGTTCCTGGGCGGCGGGGGACGCTGGGGTGGTGGCGGAGGTTTTGGCGGCGGCGGCGGTTTCGGCGGTGGTGGGGGAGATGGGGGCAGTGGCAGCGGGTTTGGAGGCTTCGGCGGCGGCAGCACAGGCGGCGGCGGGGCCGGCGGCGACTGGTAGTCTCGCCAGTAGGATGGACGGAGAGGGCTGAAGGTTTCGGTGGGGAACTGGTTGGGTGGAGACTCCTCCGGGCTGGCAATTTTTGCTAAGGGAGAACTGGCACGATGATGCGTCGGGGGCTGTGGATTGCAGTCGCGGTGGTAGCGGTGATTGTTCTGGCCGCGCTGTTGGTGTTTGGCAGCTACGTGAGCGCCCAGAAACAAATGGTGGCCAAGCAGGAAGCGGTGCAGGAGCAGTGGGGCAACGTGCAGACGGTGCTGCAGCGGCGCGCGGATCTGATCCCGAACCTGGTGGCTACGGTGAAGGGCTACGCGCAGCATGAGGAGGCGGTCTTCGCGGATGTCGATAAGGCGCGGGAGTCGCTGCTGGCCGCGCATGATCCGCAGGGCAAGATACAGGCGAATGGACAGCTGGATGGCGCGCTGGGACGGCTGCTGGCGATCTCAGAAAATTATCCGCAGCTGAAGGCCAATCAGAATTTCCTCGAGTTGCAGGATCAGCTGGAGGGGTCGGAGAACCGGATCGCGGTAGAGCGGCATCGCTATAACGAGACACTGCGCGACTACAACACGTTTATTCGCCAGATCCCGAATAATATCTGGGCACGTTTCGCGGGGTTTCAGCCCAACAATGCGTATTTCGAGGCGGCACCGGCTTCGCAGAATGCGCCGAAGGTCAGTTTCTAGAAGCAGCTTTTAGCGATTAGCGATTAGCGACTTAGCTGGAAGCGGGAGCTGGTGGCTGGAAGCTAACCGCTAACGGTCGGCGATGAGGATGCGCAGGTCGCGGAGGTTGTTGCCGGTGGGTCCGGTGACGATGGTATCGCCGAGGGCGGTGAAGAGCGTACAGGTGTCGAAGCGGGCCAGCGTTGTCTCCGGATCGAACTGGTAGCTACGAGCGCGGGCGATGGTAGTGGTATCGACGATGGCGCCGGCCGCGGGACTGTTGCCGTCGATGCCGTCGGAGCCGGCGCTGAGCACCGCGAGTGGCTGGCCCTCATATTTCGCGAGGTCGAACGCGGTGTAGAGCGTAAATTGCTGATTGCGTCCGCCGCATCCGGGATTGGAGCCGAGTTGCACGGTGACTTCGCCGCTGGAGAGCAGGCAGAGGCGCGGGAACTCTTTGCGCAATTCGTGGAAGCGCGTCAGCAGATAGCGCGATGCCTCAACATAATCCCAGTCGTCGCAGGAGTTATCGATTACAACCTTGTATCCGAGGGTCTGCGCGTAATCGCGAGCGGCGTTGACGAAGTCGTGATTCGAAAGCAGCGTATCGAACTGGGCATTCTCGAAGGCCTTCGCAGCGGCTTCCCTTTCGCCGGGATGCGATGGAGTGGCGAGGTGCTGGCGCTGCAGGTCCTCGAAGTAGCGCCGGACGAGGGGCGGAAATTTTTCGAGCAGATGGAATCGATCGAGGATCTCGGAACACTCAGCAAGGGTGGAGTAGTCGGGAAGTGTTGGCGACGAGGCGACGGCCGCCAGGTCTTTCAGCGGCACGTCCGCGAGGAGCAGAGAGAGCTTGCCGGCCTGGGGCGCGGCCTGGGCGAGGCGGCCGCCCTTGATCGCTGAAAAGTATTTGCGGACGGTGTTGATCTCGGTGATGGTGGCGCCGCTGCCGACCAGGGTTTCGTAGAAGGCGATCGTGTCGTCGAGGGAAATATGGCGGTCGCTGGGTAGCTCCATCATGGCGGAGCCGCCGCCGCTGATGAGGAAGAAGATGAAGGTGTCTTTCTTTGCGCGCTTCATGAGCGCGAGCGCAGCGCGGGCGGCGGCGAAGGAATGCTCATTGGGCAGAGGGTGGCCGCCAGCAAAATAGCGGATGCCGCGCTGACGCTTCTTCGGAATTTCCGGGGCGGAGCAGACGCCGCGCACACGCATCTTCTCGGGCAACCGCGCCAGGAAGGCGTTGAGCATGCTCAGGCCAGCTTTACCGAAGGAAATGACGTAGAAGTTTTTGTAACCGGTGAGCGGCTGCTCGATGGAGGGCAGGTGCGGCGAGGGATGGCGCACCAGGGTTTTGTCCTGAAAGTGCAGGTGACGATCGAAGGCCTTGCCAATGTCGCAGGCTTCGAGCGCGTGCTCGAAGATGTCGCGGGCAGCGGCGTGCAGCTGTTCGAGGCCGATCATTTTGTGTTGAGCGGGGGAAAGTTCTCGAGTGCCCATGCCTGGATCGCGTTTCGCACCTCATCCAGCTTACTCCCGGCGGGCTTGCCGGCCGGAGAAGGAGCGGTGTTGACGAAGAAGTGGTCGGCATCGGCGACCCAGACGAGCTGTTTTGGCTCCGGAGCGCGGGCGACGGCTGCTTCGACTGCGGCTTGCGGTCCATAGGGATCGCGATCGCCGCTGATAAAGAGCTTGGGCTGCGCGCAGGCTCCGAGGAAGTCGTAGCGGTAATCGCGCCATTCGGCGTGAACGGGCAGGCCCAGCGCGACGAGGCCGGAAATGCGCGCATCGCTGCAGCAGACCTGAAGGCCGACGTACGATCCGAAGGAAAAGCCGGCGAAGAGGATGGGCAGCGAGAATTCGCGATCGAGCCAGTCGAGAGCGGCGCGAACATCGTCCTGCTCACCGTGGCCGCAGTCGTGCCCGCCTTCGCTGAGGCCTGTGCCGCGGAAGTTGAAGCGCAGCACGGGCAGGCCCAGAGATTGAAAGGCCTTCATGGTCTGATACACGACCTTGTTGTGCATGGTGCCGCCGCCCAGTGGATGGGGATGGCAGACGAGCGCAGAATATGGCGCATTGGGCGCACCGGCATTGAGCAGGGCTTCGAGGCGGCCGGCGGGTCCGCGAAGATCATCGACGGTGCGCAGAATGGCTGAGCCAACGTGGGACTGCGTCATCTGGGTTCATTGTACGGGCGGGGATGGTGGGCTCCGAGGGCTGGTTGGCGGAGTCGGGTATTCTGATGCTTCATGTCTCTCGATCCTGTTCAACTTACGCGCCGTCTTGTGGACATTGAGTCCATCACCTACAACGAAGGCGCGGTGGGCGCTTTCCTGATGGAGTGGCTGACGGAGCGCGGCTTTGCGGTGGAGAAGATGCCGGTGGAGCAGAGCACCGAGAGCCGATCGACGAGCGAGCGATTCAACGTTTACGCATGTGCGCCCGGACAGACACCGACGGTGGTGCTGTCGACGCACATGGATACCGTGCCGCCGTTCATTCCGTCGAGTGAGGACGAGGAGTACATCTACGGGCGCGGTTCGTGCGATGCGAAGGGCATCATTGCGGCGCAGATCTTTGCGGCGGAACGGCTGCGCGAGGAGGGGATCGCGGCGGGATTGCTGTTCGTAGCCGGAGAGGAGCGGGATTCGGCGGGAGCGAAGGCGGCGAATCTGCATCCGCGCGGCAGCCGGTTTCTCATCAACGGCGAACCGACAGATAACCGGCTGGCGCTGGCTTCGAAGGGCGCGCTGCGGGTGGTGGTGCGGGCAACGGGCAAGATGGCGCACTCGGCGTATCCGGAGCTTGGCGACAGCGCCACGCACAAACTGGTGGAGGCGCTGCATCGCATTCTGGCGCTGAAGTTGCCGGCGCTGGAGGATGTAGGCCCCAGCACTGCAAACATCGGCATTCTTGCTGGCGGGCATGCTCCCAACGTGATTGCGGATTTTGCGGAAGCGCAGATCCTGATCCGTTTGGTGGGGCCATCGGAAGAGACGCGCCGGGCGGTTGAAGAAGCGGTGAAGGGACTGGCGACGATCGACGTTGCGCTGGAGATTCCATTCAAGCGGCTGCGCGCAGTGGAGGGTTTGCCGACCATGATTGCCGCCTTTACGACCGATGTGCCATGGCTGTCGAATTGGGGCGAGCCGCTGCTGCTGGGGCCGGGCTCGATTCACGTTGCGCATACGCCGCACGAGCGGCTGGCCAAACGGGAACTGCTGGAAGCCATCGAGCTGTATGTGCGGGTGGCTCGGGGGTTGGTGGCCTCGACGCGCTGATCGCGATAGCCTGAAGCTATGGGTGAACAGCCAGGCGCGCTTTTGGAATCACGCAATACGCTGGATCGGGCCGCATCATCGTATCTGCGTTCTGCTATGCATCAGCCGGTGTGGTGGCAGGAGTGGGGCGATGCTGCGTTCGCCACGGCGGCGCAGGCGGATCGGCCGATTCTGCTGGATGTGGGCGCGGTGTGGTGCCACTGGTGCCACGTGATGGATCGCGAGTCCTACGAGGACGGGGCGCTGGCGCGCACCATCAACGAACATTTCGTGGCGATCAAGGTGGATCGGGATGAGCGGCCCGATGTGGACGCGCGCTACCAGGCGGCGGTGCAGGCGATCAGCGGACAGGGCGGATGGCCGCTGACGGCGATCCTTACGCCGGATGGGCGGCCGTTTTTCGCAGGAACGTATTTTCCTCGCGAAGATCGTTATGGGCGGCCGGGCTTTGAGCGCGTGTTGCTGACTTTGGCCAACGCGTGGAAGACGCGGCGCGACGAGGTGCTGGAGTCGGCTGCCAGCGTGCTGGCAGCCATTGAACATGGGGAGACGTTTTCGGCGCGCGCCGATGCACTTTCGCTGGAGCTTGTTGCGAAGCTGGTGGGGAGCGCGGTGGGGCAGTTCGATCCGCGCAACGGGGGATTTGGGTCGCAGCCGAAGTTTCCACACCCCGCAGCGCTGGATCTGTTGATTGACGTGGCGGCGCGCACCGGCGATGAGGGCGCGAAGGAAGCGGCAACGGTGACGCTGCGCAAGATGGCGCGCGGAGGCATCTACGATCAGCTGGCGGGTGGGTTCCATCGCTACTCGGTAGACGAGCGCTGGGTGGTGCCGCATTTCGAAAAAATGCTGTACGACAATGCGGGCTTGCTGGCGAACTACGCGCATGCCTTCCAGACCTTCGTTGAGCCGGAGTTTGCGGCAGTGGCGCGGGACATCATGCGCTGGATGAACGAATGGCTCAGCGATCAGGAGCGGGGCGGATTTTACGCATCGCAGGACGCGGACATTTCTCTCGACGACGACGGCGATTACTTCACCTGGACACGCGAAGAAGCGGCGGAGGTTTTGGCGCCGGATGAGCTGGCGGCAGCCGAGCTGTGGTACGACATCGGCGAGCTGGGCGACATGCACCACAATCCGAAGAAGAACGTGCTGTACCGGCGTTTTTCGACGGAGGAGATTGCGCAGCGGCTGAAGCGGGATGCTGCGGCAGTGGCGCAGGAAATCGAGAGCGCGAAGCGCAAGCTGGTTGCGGCTCGTTTGCAGAGGCCGACGCCCTTTGTCGATAAGACGATCTATACGGGCTGGAATGCGATGGCGATCTCGGCGTATCTGGATGCGGCGCGGGTGCTGGACACGGAGGCTCCGCGGGTGTTTGCGCTGCGCACGCTGGACCGCATTCTGGACGAGGGCTGGGATGAGGCGGCGGGGCTGCGGCACGTGGTTGCCTATCCCGAGGGACAAGCGCCGGCGCCCGTTGCCGGAGTGCTCGACGATTACGCTCTGCTGATACATGCCTGTGTGGATGCCTGGGCGGCTACGGGGCAATTGCGGTATTACGAGCAGGCGATGCGACTCGCAGAATTGATGGTGAGGCGCTTTTACGACTCTGAGGGTGGAGGATTTTTTGACACGGAGCAGAGCGGCGGAGACAAGCAGGGTGCGCTGGTCGCACGCCGCAAGCCGATGCAGGATTCGCCGACGCCAGCCGGTAACGCAACGGCGGCTGGCGCGCTGCTGCGGCTGGAGGCACTGAACGGACTGCAGGATTTTCGCGATAAAGCTGAGGCGACGCTGGCAGCCTTTGGAGGAGTCATCGAGCACTATGGGTTGTTTGGGGGAAGCTATGGCCTGGCGCTGGAGCGATTGCTGCTGCCCCCGGTGCAGGTGGTGATCATCGGGGATGGAACGGACACGCGAAGACTGGCGGCTGTCGCCAATGCTCGCTATGCGGTAAACAAGACGGTGGTGGTGCTGCGCCCTGAAATGGTGCGCGCGGAGGCGCTACCGCCGATGCTGGCGGAAACGCTGCCGAATCTGCCGCACCTGAGCACGGGCCAGGGAAAGGCCATGGCGCTGGTCTGCCAGGGCAATACGTGCCTGCCGCCGGCACAAACAGCCGAAGAGCTGATCGAGCAGATCAATGCCGGATTGTGAAGGGCAAGGCTGCGGTCTTCGGGGTGCAGTGGCGCGCCGCGGGCTACGTAATCGGGCCTGGGTTGAAGAGAACGAACTCGTTGTGCAGGCCCCAGTGGTCGGCCCAGGTTTTCTTTTGTCCGCTGGCTACTTCGAGCACGAAGCGGAAGATCTCCCAGCCAACTTCTTCAACGGTCGCATCGCCTGTCGCTATGCGTCCGGCATCGATGTCGATGAGATCGTGCCAGCGGGATGCGAGGCCGCTGTTGGTGGAAATTTTGATGACCGGCGCCACGCTGAGCCCGTAAGGAGTGCCGCGGCCGGTAGTGAAGATGTGCACGTTCATCGCCGCCGCGAGCTGCAGCGTGCCGCAGATGAAATCGCTGGCCGGCGTAGCTGCGAAGACCAGGCCCTTCTGCGTGACGCGCTCGCCTGGCCCGGCTACACCCATGAGAGCGGTGCTGCCGGCCTTCGCGATCGAGCCCATTGCCTTCTCGACCACATTGGCCAGACCGCCTCTTTTGTTGCCGGGCGCAGGATTGGCGGTGCGATCGGCGCCGCCGAGTTGCAGGTATTCGTCATACCAGGCGAGCTCACGAAGAAAAGCACGCGCAACCTCGGGGGTAGCGGCGCGGGCAGTGAGGAGATGCGCGGCGTCGCGCACTTCGGTGACCTCGGAGAACATCACGGTTGCGCCGGCGCGGACGAGCAGGTCGGCGGCAAATCCCACGGCGGGGTTGGCGGTGGCACCCGAAAGCGCGTCGGAGCCGCCACACTGCAGGCCAACGCAGAGATCGGATGCGGGACATGTCTCGCGACGACGCTGATTGAGCTTCTGCAGCTTCTTCTCGGCCAGCGACATGATGTGCTGCACGATTTCTTCGAAGCCGTGCTGCGCCTCCTGCATGACGGAAACAGAAGGCTCGTCGTCGAGAACCGGCAGGGAGGACGCCGCGGTCAAGCGCGAGGGCTGGAGCTTTTCGCATCCCAGGCTGACGAGCAACAGCTCGCCACCGAAGTTGGGGTTGAGGCTCAGATTGCGCAGCGTGCGGATGGGAATGGCCGCGCCGGGAGCATCGATGGCGACGCCGCAGCCGTAAGGATGGGTGATAGCGACGACGTCGTCTACATTCGGATAGCGCGGCAGGATTTCGGCTTTGATGCGTCTGATGGCATAGTCCACAGTCGGGGCCACGCATTGCACGGTGGTGCTGATGCCGAGGATATTTTTTGTGCCGACGGAGCCGTCGGCATTGCGAAAACCTTCGAAGGTGAAACCGTCGAGGCTGGGCAGGGGCGCGGGGACTGCGGTTGCGAGAGGGCAGGCATCGAGAGCGGGCGGGGCCGGCGGCGTGATCAGGTCTTCGTGGACCCAGCTGCCGCGCGGGATGGCGCGATTTGCGTAGCCGATGACTGCGCCGTAGCGAAGGACGGGGTCGCCCGGAGCCAGATCGATGAGGGCAACTTTGTGCGCCTTGGGCACCGCTTCGATTAGTTCCAGACCACTGGGAAAGCGACTGCCGGCTGCGAGGCCGCCGGGGTTGACGACGACGGCGACGTTGTCGTCAGAGTGGATGCGAATATAGCGGGGCTGGAGGCTGGCGGTCATGGAGCGTGTCGATGCGCCTCGGACTTCATCATCGCACCAGGCAGGGCCGTTTGGGGTCGAACGTCCAGTCGGGGATGAGGTACTGCATGGCGATGGAGTCGTCACGTGCGCCCAGCGCCTGGCGCATGTAGAGCTCGTGGGCGCGCTCGATGGCGTCGAGGTCTGGTTCAACGCCGAGGCCGGGGCGTTCGGGCAGCGTGATCATACCGTTTCGGATCCGGAGCGGATTGCGCGTGAGATGCTGTCCATCCTGCCAGATCCAGTGTGTATCGACGGCGGTGATATCGCCCGGCGCGGCCGCAGCGACGTGCGTGACCATGGCGAGCGAGATATCGAAATGATTGTTGGAATGAGCGCCCCAGGTGAGGCCGTTGTCGCGACAGGTCTGCGCTACACGAACCGCGCCCTGCATGGTCCAGAAATGGGGATCGGCGAGGGGAATGTCAACGGCGCGCAGCTGAATCGCGTGGCGCAACTGACGCCAGTCGGTGGCCACCATGTTGGTTGCAGTGGGCAGATTGGTGGCCTGGCGGAATTCGGCCAGGATTTCGCGGCCGGAGAAACCTTGCTCGGCGCCGCAGGGGTCTTCGGCGTAGGCGAGGATGTCATTGCGGTTTCTGCATAGAGCGACGGCTTCCTTGAGGGACCACGCGCCGTTGGGATCGAGCGTGATCCTCGCGGCGGGGAAGTGCGCGGCCAGGGCTTCGATGGCTTGCATCTCGTCGGCGCCGGCGAGCACGCCGCCTTTCAGTTTGAAAGTGGTGAAGCCGTATTGTTGGTATGCCGCTTCGGCCTGGCGGACGATGGCTTCGGGCGTGAGGGCTTCTTCGTTACGGATGCGAAACCAGCCGGTTGCTGATTCGTCGCGGCGGTAGTCGAGGGCGGTTTTGCGGCTGTCGCTGACAAAAAACAGATAGCCGAGCACGGGGACGGAAGTCCGCTGACGGCCCTCACCCAGCAGGTCGGCAACGGGCAGGCCGAGGAACTGACCCAACAGGTCGAGGAGCGCGGACTCAATGGCGGTGAGCGCGTGGATGGTGACACGCTGATCGAAGGTCTGCGAACCGCGCCCGGTTGCGTCGCGATCGGCAAAGCGTTGGCGAATTTGATTGAGGATTGCATTGATGGAGGCGATCGCGCGGCCCTGAACAATCGGCCGAGCTTCTTCGAGAACGGCACGGATCTTTTCGCCGCCGGGAACTTCGCCTGCGCCGATGGCGCCGGTTTCGTCGGTAAGAATGACGAGATTGCGGGTGAAGTATGGGCCGTGCGCGCCGCTCAGGTTGAGCAGCATGCTGTCGCGGCCGGCGACGGGGACTACGCGCATGGCTGTGACATGAGGGGATGGACGACGCGCGGCTGCATCTTTGAGCAGACCTTCAGTGGACATTCGTTGTTTGCCCTTTGAATCGTGTGGCCGGCATGTGCATTGGTTGAAGGCTGGCTTCTGACATGACTGGTTAGTTTACCCGGAGCGATCGAGTTGCCGGCGGCGGCTGCGCACTGCATGTGGGGGCGGTTAAGATCATCGAGTCAGAAAATCGAGCCCATGAATCGCAGACAATTTCTGAAGGCAAGCGGGGTTGCGGGGGTTGGGGTCGCGACCTGCCCGGCAGGCAGATCAGCGAGCGCGGAGACGAGTTCTCAGCCGGTGCGGATGAAACTGGGTGACCAGACTGCGCCCACGAACGACACGCACCTTGCCTATCTGGCCAGGTATGGCGTGCGCAATATCTGCGGTTATCCGCCGATCGAAGGCGACCGGCTTTACGCGACGGTGGATGAGCTGAAGCGGATGATCGATATGGCCGGCAAGTACGGTATCAGTATCGATTGCGTGGCGCCGCCCTTTCTCGCGTCGAGCTTTATCGATACAGAGAAGCATCCGGCGATCATGCTGGCGGAGAGCCCGGAGCGCGACCGCGATATCGAGCAACTGCAGACGTTCATCCGCAACTGTTCGCTGGCCGGCATACCGTCGATTAAATACAACATGAGCATCCTGGGAGTACTGCGCACCGGCCGCATACAAGGGCGAGGCGACGCGCTGTATCACCAGTGGAAACTTGCGGAGGCGCATCCGGCGAAGCCGCTGACGCGGGCCGGGGTGGTCCATGCCGATCAGTTCTGGGAGCGGATTACTTATTTTCTCGAGCGTGTGATTCCGGTGGCGAATGAGCACAAGGTGCGGATGGCCTGCCATCCGCAGGATCCGGGCGTTCCGCCGCAGGGCTATCAGGGCGTGAATCGCGTGCTGGGCACAGTGGACGGGCTGAAGAGGTTCATCACCATCCAGGAGAGCCCGTATCATGGCCTGAACTTCTGCCAGGGAACGATCTCGGAAGATCTCGAGAATCCTGGGGCGGAGATCTTCGATGTGATCCGGTATTTCGGCACGCGCCGGAAGATCTTCAATGTGCATTTCCGCAACATTCGCGGGCACCGCAACGACTTCATCGAGGTGTATCCGGATGAGGGCGATGTGGATTTTGTGAAGGCGATCAGGGTATACAAGGAGATCGGTTACGAGTACATGCTGATGCCGGACCATGTGCCGCTGGCGGTGAACGATCCGGACTCTCTCCAGTCGTTTGCTTATTGCTACGGATATATCCGCGGGCTGATTCAATCGGTCAGCGAGATGGGCTGAAGCGCTGTCTGTTAGTCAATCGCTGAAAGTCACAGGTGAGCCCTGGTTGAAGCGCGGCAAACTCGTACTCGCTACCTGATCATCTGCATTCTGTTCGTAGTGAGCTGCTTCAGCTATGCGGATCGCGCGGCGCTGTCGCAGGCCGCGGCGGCCATGCCCAAAGGCATGAACCTGAATGCGGTGCGCATGGGCTATCTGCTGTCTGCGTTCGGATGGGCGTACGTGCTGGGGCAACTGCCTTCGGGCGGGTTGCTGGATCGCTTCGGATCCAAACGCGTTTATGGCATCAGCATTGTGCTGTGGTCGGTGTTCGCGTTCCTCACCGGCTGCGCAGGGTACGCCGGGGCGAGCCTTGCTTTCACAGCGATCTTTGTCCTGCGGTTTCTATCCGGGCTCGCGCAGTCGCCGGTTTTTCCTGGCAACGGGCGGATTGTGACGGCGTGGTTTCCCACGTCAGAGCGGGGTCGGGCGTCCGCCATTTTTAACGCCTCGCAGTATTTTGCGCTGCCTATCTTCGCGCCGATTTTCGCGTGGCTGATTTATACGGCGGGCTGGCAAAGCTGCTTCTGGTTTTTGGGCGCGCTGGGCGCGGTGCTGACGGTGGTGTGGTTCACGAATATTTATCCCGTCAGGGAGCATCCGCGGATTTCCGAGGCGGAGGTACAGTTCATCGAAAGCGGCGGCGGGCTCGTGAATACCGATGCCGGGAAAGGTGCGAAGAAGAATACGCTCACGTGGGCCACGGTAAAGCTGCTGCTGGGTTATCGCATGCTGGTTGGTGTCTATATCGGGCAGTACTGCATCACGACGCTTACATGGTTTTTCCTTACCTGGTATCCGCTGTATCTGGTGCAGGCGCGGCATATGTCGGTGCTGAAGGTGGGCTTCTTCGCGGCTGTGCCGGGACTGTGCGGCGGTATCGGGGGCATTTTGGGCGGCGTGATCAGCGATGGTCTGCTGCGGTGTGGATTTTCGGTGAGCTTCGCGCGCAAGCTACCGATTATGACGGGGATGGCATTGTCGATGACGATGGTCGCGTGTAACTATGCCCACGCGCAGTGGGTGATGCTGTTGTGGATGTCGGTTGCGTTCTTCGGCAAAGGCGTTGGTGCGCTGGGGTGGACCGTGATCTCCGATACTTCGCCGAAGGGGATGGTGGGGATGAACGGCGCGCTCTTTAACCTGTTCGGCAATACGGCCGGGATTACCACTCCGCTGATCATCGGGTACATTGTGGCGAAGACGCATTCATACAACGGGGCACTGATCTTCGTCAGCCTGATTGCGTTCTGCGCCATTGTGAGCTACGGACCTCTGGTGGGCGAGATCAGACGGATTGAATTGGTGAACGCGGGCTGAAGCATGGTTCGGCAAAACCTGTTTCGGGTGAGACGCCCGGGAAGGCGTGCGGTGGGAGCGCCGGAAAAGGAGAAATACACATGCCGGAATGGCCGGGCAATCTGCCCCGCAATGCGTTCAAACAGGCGCTCGCGCGGGGCGAGCGGCAGATTGGGTTGTGGTCGGGACTGGCGAGCCCGATTGTGGCGGAGATCCTCGCCGGAGCAGGTTTCGACTGGATTGTGATCGATGGCGAGCATGGGCCGAACGACATATCGACCTTGTTGCCCCAGTTGCAGGCGATGCGCGGCGGCACAGCGGAGCCAGTGTTTCGCGTGCCGTGGAACGATGCTGTGATCATCAAGCGGGCGCTCGATGTGGGGGCGCGCAGTCTGCTGATTCCCTTTGTGCAGAATGTTGAGGAAGCGCGGCGGGCGGTGGCGGCTGCGCGATATCCACCGCTGGGGATCCGCGGCGTATCGGTCGGACCACGGGCCAACGACTTCGGGCGCATCCGAAATTATCATGGCAATGCCCATCTGGATACGTGTGTGCTGGTGCAGGTCGAGACGCGGGCGGCTCTGAACGAGATTGAAGCGATTGCTGCGGTTGAAGGGGTCGATGGAATCTTCATCGGGCCGAGCGATCTGGCTGCGGACTTCGGGCAGCTGGGGAATCCGAAGCATCCCGAGGTGCAGGCCGCGATCAGGGAGGCAGCGAAGCGGATCCGCGCCACGGGTAAGGCTGCCGGCACACTGGCGGGAAACGTCGACGACGTGGAATATCTGCTGACCCTCGGTTACAACTTCACGGCAGCAGGCAGCGATGTGGGCATCCTGGCGCGCGGTGCGGAAGGTGTGGCCGCCCGCTTTGCCGGAAACTGAAAATCAACACTCGGGAGTGAAATGAAGCACGCAAAGCGCGTCGTCCTTCTGCTGTCCCTCTCTGCAGCCTCGGCTTTCTCTCAGGGACCTCGTCTCAATCAGTGGAGGGTAATAGGGCCAGGCGGCGGAGGCACGATGATTGCGCCCACTATCAGTCCTCGGGATTCGGGGCTCGTGGTGGAACACTGCGATATGACCGGCGGATATATCACCGACGACAATGGGCAGTCGTGGCGCATGTTCAATCTGCGGGGTGGTCTTGAGGCGACGGTGTTCGATCCGAGGAATGACAACGTCATCTATGCCGGGAATTCCGCATTGTGGCGGAGCTCAGATCGCGGCAAGACGTGGCGAATGATATTCCCGGACCCGGCGCGCAATACGGTTGAGCATGAGGTGGGCGATCATGCTGAGTATTCCCTGACCTCCGATGATCCTGGTTACCCCGGTGGCGAAATCTCCGCCATCGCGATTGATCCCGCAGATCCGAGCCGCATCTTCCTGGCGTGGACGGTCCGCAGCGGTTCGAAGGTGCGCGACGGGAGCAGCGTAATCGTTTCGTCTGCGGACGGGGGACGCTCCTGGAAGAGGCTGGCTTCGCTGCCGGCCACCGCGCCGCTGCTGGCGGCGCAAGGCGATACGCTGATTGCCATCTCGGGTTCTTCCGCATTCGCGATTTCGAACAGCGGTGCAGTTACAGAGTTGGGACAGATTCCCGGGCAGCTGAAATCAGCGGCTGCGGGACATTCCGGCAACGCCGTGTGGCTGTATGCGACGAACCACCAGGGTGACCTTTTCCTGTCGCAGGATTCGGGGCGGACGTGGAAGCGGGCGACGCCTGCGCTCGGGCAAAGCTCGGGCCGCTTCGAATCCGTGGCGGTAAGCGATCGGCATCCGGAGGTGGCCTATGCGGGCTTCCGCGGGCTGCAGATCGGGTCCGGCCCGGAAAATCTCTACAACGGAATCGCGAAAACAACCGATGGTGGACAGCACTGGACGATCGCATTCAGGGAGTCGACGCAGGCAGCGGACAACTTAAAATCCACCTGGATCGAGGAGCGAGCTTCGCAGAACGGCGAGGATATCTGGTTCGATTCTCCTTACAGTCTGGGCATCTCGCCAACCAATCCAGACGTTGTTTATGCGACGGATCTCTTCCGCACTTACCGCACGCTCGATGGCGGTGCTCACTGGCAGGAGATGAACTCGAAGAAGATTGGCAGTGACAGCTGGGTTTCAAGGGGTCTGGATGTAACGACGGATTATGGCGTCCAGTTCGATCCCTTCAACCAGAACCATATCTACATCGACTACACCGACATCGGGCTCTTTCAAAGCGCAGACGGGGGTAAGTCGTGGCGAAGCAGCACCAGCGGCGTTCCTGAGACGTGGCGTAACACCACTTACTGGCTGGCTTTTGATCCGGAGGTGCGGGGGCTGGTTTGGGGAGCGTTCAGCGGAGTGCACGACCTTCCGCGACCCAAGATGTTTCGCTCGCGCAGCCCATTGAAGTACACGGGCGGCGTGGGCGTTTCAACGGACGGCGGTCTGCACTGGACGGCGAGCAATGCGGGCATGCCCTCAACATCTGTAACGGACATTGTGCTTGATTCCAGCAGCCCAGTTGGAAAGCGAACCCTCTATGCGACGGGCTTTGGACGCGGTGTTTACAAGTCGACTGACAACGGCAAAAGCTGGCAGCTAAAGAACACTGGCATTGAAAGCACCGAACCGTTTGCGTGGCGGCTCACGCGCGCTGCTGACGGCACACTGTACCTGGTCGTTGCTCGCCGCAGCGAGGGAAAGGCTACTCCACCAGAGGGAGCAGGCGCGCTCTATCGTTCGACGGATAAGGCGGAGCACTGGGAACGTGTCGAACTTCCCGAGGGCGTGAACGGTCCAACCGGCCTGACGCTCGATCCCCGGGATCAGGAGAGGATGTATTTGACAGCGTGGGGTCACGAAGGCGACAGCGCGGACAGCGGCGGTGGAGTGTATGTTTCAGAGGATGGCGGCAAAAGCTGGAAGACGCTCTACACCGATTCTCAGCACGTCTACGATCTGACCATCGATCCGCGCAATCCCGATGCTCTTTACATCTGCGGGTTCGACGCCGGGGTCTTTCGCTCCACCGATCGCGGGGCTCACTGGGCGCGCGTTGCCGGATTCAACTTTAAATGGGGACACCGCGTCATCATGGATCCCGCAGACCCGTCGGAGATCTATGTCACGACCTATGGCGGCGGCGTGTGGCACGGGCCGGCTGCGGGAGATCCAACTCACGCGGATGTGGCGACGCCTGTACCAGTGGCGCATTAGTGCTGTGATCGAAATGATCTCCTCAGGGGCTGAAGCCCGAAGCATTCTCGGCATCTAAGGCACGGCTAAAGCCGTGCCCTTTCAAACCATGGAGTGGTCCGCAGCCCTTTCAAACCATGGAGTGGTCTGCAACCTTTTAAACCCTGGAGTTGTCCGCGACCCTTCAAGCTATGGAATTTTCTCCGCAGCTTCTGAAGGCGCCTTCGACGGTGTTCAGGCCGGGCCGGGGCTTCTACCGGAATTCCGCTTACGTGGGATCACTTCGTGTAAGGGACCCGTCTATCCGGTCCGCACTAAACGAAAACGGCAGGCTATCAGCAGCCTGCCGCTTCGGTAAGTGCAAGGGTTTAGAAGGTAATCCGTCCCCTCAGACGAATCGAACGCCGGTTATCGACACCTTCCTGAGTCACGCTCTGATACTTCAGGCCGAAGTCAGGGTTGGGGTAGTACTCGGTTGAAAGAGGCAGAATCGCGCCGGTATTCGGATCGAGGTGAAGGGTAAAGCTTCCCACGTTGGAGAAATCGTCGGAGCTGTTGTCATCCGGCGACAGCAGCGGGTGATTGAAGACGTTATCCGCATCCGCACCGATCTGGAGTGCAACCTTCTCGGTGATGTTGAACGACTTGTGAATACCCAGATTCACGCCGTACGTGCCGGGACCGATGAGGGAATTGCGGCGAGCATTGGCTGGATCGCTGAACAGCGTAGCCCCCGTGTCCGGGAAATCAAAGGCCGCGGCATTCCACTGGAGAGTCTTGCTGGCTCCCTTCGTAGGATTGCCGATGATTTTGGCACGGAAGCCACCGCTGAAGTCGCCGACCGCATCGATCGCGCCGGAGGCAATATTGCCAGGGAAGACCGGATCGCAGTCGTTGCAATAGTAGAAGGGAGTAAAGCCGGTTCCCGTCTTGGCAAACAGGTTGAAGGTCGTCTGCCATCCGCCGATGGCACCGTCGAGCACCTTCGGCATGTCACTGCCATAGCGTTCGCCTCGGCCAACCGGCAGATCGATGACGCCATAGGCCACGACGCGGTGCCGAGACACAAACGAATCGATGCCATAGTCGCTGTTTGGATCGAGCTGGTTGTAGGAATCACCACCGAGGCTGTCGTTGTCGGTATCCACCCCGGTCGACTTCTGCTGCAGGTAGGTATACGCCATGCTGAGAGTGAGGTGCCGCGCCTGGTGCTGAACCTGGGCCTGGAACGAAGCGGCGAGCCCGTGTCCATTGTTACCAAACGCAGTGACGTAATCGCCCAGCGCCGGAAACCGCAAACGAGCCATATCCGCCGCATCGTATGCGCAATTCCCCAGGTTGGCAGGATCGCAGATGGTGACGCCGTCTCCGGTGGTCACACCGAAGAGGTTGTTACTGGGCGCGATCATGTCCAGATCGCGTCCGGTGGTTTCGCCGGTGATGTAAGACCCGATATAAGACAGGCGGCCTGTCCACAGAGAAGGCAGCTGCTGTTCGAAGGTGAAATTCCACTGTTGCAGGCGCGGGTTTCTGAGGCCAATGGGAACACTGTTCGCAGTCGGCGTGTTGCCGAAGCCTGAGGGCGTACCGCCGGTGTTGGGCGAGGTCCCTGTCGTTTCGCCTGGGGTCGGCCATCCATTGATAGCCGGGCCACCGGGCGTACTGCGCAGAGTGTAGGTTTGGTTGAAGGTATTGGTTGCGAGCGGGTCGCGGATAATGTGCGCGGTTGAGGTCGGAGTGAAGAGTCCATAGCCGCCGCGAATGACCGACTTATCATTTATCCGATAAGCAAATCCGAACCGCGGATTGATGTCGGTGCGGTCAGTGTGCACCAGGCTGCGTCCGAGGCCGATGGAATTGGCGTACACGTATCCGAACGCGATGACGCTCGGATCGATGTAGGCCAGCGTCTTCTGCGACGGCATGATGTAGGTCCCCGGTGCACCTGAGACCGGATTCGTCAGGTCGGGATCGAAGTTGACCATCAGGTCATTCGTCTCTGTGAACGGGGTAAACAGGTCATAGCGCAGGCCAAGATTTAAGGTGAGGCGCTCATTGATCCGGAAATCGTCCTGAACGAAATAGCCGGATTCCCAGTTATAGACGTCCATCGCAGGTCTGCCCTTCGGCGTATAACTGACCGAATTAGGAGCGTCCCCGAGCAGCAGTTCGGCGAGCGCTGAAGTTCCGCTGCCGGTATAGGTAATCAGGCCACGCGGCTGACCGCGGCCGGAGGTGAAGCCGTCCTGCGCGGAGTTGCGCACGAAGTCGGCGCCCATCCGGATGTCATGGCGGCCAAGGCTCCAGGTCACCGTGTCACCGAAGGTGATCAGGTTCTGGCTGAGCGGGCGATCGGTGTTGCGGCCGCCGTTGCCTACGCCCTGGAAGTTGGTGATATTGATGGCGGCCTGACCGAAGGTATCCAGTTCGCTGGCGCCGGTCGTGCTGCCATAAGCAGCAATGTCGGCGTCGGAGAAGCCGATGCTCTGGAGAAACTGGCGAAGTGTGGTGTTGCTGTGGGTGAAGAGGTACTGACGGTTGAATCCGCCGCGAGCCTCATTGACGAGGCGCGGACCGAAGACGTGGGTATAGGAAAGGGACAGCGTTTTGTTGAGGCGGTCGGTCTGGCTCAGACCGAGTCCGGTGAGAGGCGCGGCCACTTCATTGAGGGCATCGTTCTCGGAGCCGCCATGGTAGACGCCATAGAGGCGATTCGAATCGGAGAAGTCGTGATCGATGCGCAGGTCGCCAAGGTTCTGCCCGGAGTGTCCTGGTATCGAGGTTTGATAGCCGATGACGCGGCCGGTGGCCGGATCCTCCGGCGCGGAAAGACCAATTTGGGGATAGTAGAGGCTGAAGAGCTTCTGTACGAAGGGATTGAGCAGGCGTGAAGGAATGGTGATGAACTGCTGGCCCAGTCCGCCCACGGTATCGGTAGCAATTTCTGCGGGCGTCAGCTGGGTTCCTGTTGGAACGGCGGGCTTCGCCGAGTCAACGACTCCGGAGAAATCGCCGGCGATCAGGGCCGGGTGGGGCAGATTGTTGACGCGTCCGGTGGTCGACGGCTCGACGGTCCAGTTGTGCTCGAAGGCAGAGAAGAAGAACGTCTTCGCGAGGTGCGGAATGGGACCGCCTACCGAACCACCCAGATCGGTGATGTTGAAGAAGGGATTCGGATAATGGGGCTGAAAGGTCGAGGGAGCAAAGGACGCGGCTGCGGATTTGTCGGCGAGGGTCCAGGCTGCAAGCGCCGAGTTCTTATTGTTGTAGAACATCGACCCGTGGTAGTCGGCGCCTCCGCGCTTGGTGCTGATGCGCACGTTCGCGATGCCGGCATATTCCGCACTGAAACCATTCGACAGCACATTGAACTCGCCCACCGATTCGAGCGACGGCTTGCTCTGCGTCTGCTGACCGAAGATACCCCCGTTTGCCCGCTGTCCATCCACCGAGAAGGCGGCGCCGTAACTCTGGGCGCCAAGGAATTTGAAGTCGCCTGAGACTCCGCTCTGCGTGATGTTGGGGTTGAGATACATGAAGGAGTAGATATCGCGGGAGTCGCGAGGTAACTCGATGATGGAGGTGGGGGTCAGGTTCTCGTTGAGGGTCGAATCTTCGGTGTCGATGGTGGTCGCGTCTGAGGTGACCTGGATGGACTGCTGAACGGAGGAGGGACGCAGGGTTACATCCGCGTCGGCGACGTTGGTTCCGATCAGCGTGACGTTGTCGACGATGGATGTGCCGAAGCCGGGTGCCGACACCGCGACTTTGTATTTGCCGGAGGGCAGGGCGGTGGCTTCGAAATTGCCGTGGTCGCCGCTTTCATAGGTATGCGTGATTTGCGTCGCGACGTCGGTAATTTCAATATGCGCGTGAGGCACCTGCGCTCCGCTGGAATCGGTCACAGTTCCTCGAATGGTGCCGAGATCTGTGCCCTGGGCGCGCAGGTTGGGAGAACAGGCCGCCAACACCAGGACGAGGACGACGGTGGATATAACTTGGCGAAGGGTCACGTGGGATGCCCCTTTCTTATTGGAGTGAAGAGATGAATAGCACACGCATTGGGCATACGCAATCAAAAACTACATAACGCAGCAATCCGGAAGTGAAATCGGTAACACCGGGCCCGCGTTACTGTGCCAGGGGAGGGCGCGGGGTTGGGCCGGAGGCACAAAGGCTGGTGTCCGGGACCAAAGCAGGGAAACGTTTTTTCGGCGGTTCGGGCCGCGGGGCTGAGTTAGCATTGGCCACAAGGCGCTGCGCTGTAATAAAAAATTAAGGATCGAAATAAAACACAACTATGCGGAATCTTTTCAGCGCTGTCCTGACATTGGTCGCCCTTGGCCTGGGTGCAGCGTCGGGGCAGCGTCCCGGTGGATTTGAGGTGATCGGCCCTGGCGGTGGAGGTGCCATGTTTCATCCCGTGGTCAGCCCCCACGATCCTGCCACTGCTCTCGTTGCCTGCGATATGACCGGCGCCTACATCACCCACGACGGCGGCCGCTCGTGGCGGATGTTCAATCTTCGCGGAGTGGTGCGCTTCTTCGTCTTCGATCCATCGCACGCCAACGTGATCTATGCGCAGAACGACAACCTGTGGCGCAGCCGCGACGACGGCGCAACCTGGAAGCTGGTGTGGCCGGCGCCTTCGAGCATTCAGGGAATCTCGATGGCCTCCGACCACAGCGACGAAACGGTTGTCTCTGCTGATAATCCGCTCGGAACGATTACCGCATTGGCGATCGACCCCCACGATTCCGATCACCTGGTCGCGTCGGCCGGAGGCACAAAGCCCGGCCTGTTTGAGTCTGCAGATGCCGGTGCGCACTGGAGGCGGACCGCCGATTTGCCGGAGCTGGCCAACCGGGTGTGGATTCAGCCTGGGGTGTCCGCATCACTGCTTGCAGTCGGCCAGCACGATGTTGTGGCGCGACACGGAGGCAAACTCCACATTTATCCTGCCCCGGCGCAGATACTCGATGCTTCTGCCGGCACAACGGGGACGGGCGCCTGGCTGCTCTACGCTGCGACTGCGTCGGGGATCTCCGTCTCGCGCGATGCAGGAGCGACGTGGGTTAGCGCATTGCTGCCTGGAACGGGGGCGCGCGTCCGTGCCATCGCGACCAGTTTCCTGCATCCCGACGTTGCCTACGCCTCCTACAGCGGCCTCCATCTCGACGGCTCCGTCTGGCACGGAGTCGCGCGAACCCGCAACTCCGGCAAAACCTGGGATCTGGTCTGGAAGGAAGGCACGAGCGCAGCGCCCAACGTGCAGGATGCCTGGATTACTGCCCGTTTTGGCACGGACTGGGGCGAAAATCCCCTCAATATGACGGTGGCCGATCAGAGCCCCGACCTCGTCTACGGCACCGACTTCGGCCGCACCCTCATCAGCTCCGACGGCGGCGGTCATTGGCACGCGGCCTACTCCCGCCGAACGCCCGACGGCGGATGGGCCAGCACCGGCCTCGACGTCACCACCTCCTACGGCATCCACTTCGATCCCTTCGATGCTCGCCGCCAGTTCATTACCTACACCGATATCTCCCTCTTCCGTAGCGAAACGGGAGGCAAATCCTGGCTCAGCTCCAGCACCGGGGTTCCCAAAGGCTGGCTCAACACCGCCTACTGGATGGTCTTTGATCCACAGGTGAAAAATCGCGTGTGGGCCGTCTTCAGCGGCACGCACGATCTGCCGCGGCCGAAGATGTGGCGCCATACGTCGACCGATACCTATCAGGGCGGAGTTTGCCGCAGCGACGACGGCGGCCGCACCTGGCAAGCGTCCAGCGACGGAATGCCTTCCGCCGCGACGACGGACATCGTCCTCGACCCGGCCAGCCTCAAAGATCACCGGACCTTCTATGTGACCGCATTCGGCCGCGGCGTCTACAAAAGCACCGACGACGGCAGGACCTGGTCGCTGAAGAACGCAGGCATCCGTCAGTCAACGCCCTTTGCATGGAGAATCATTCTGGCGCCCGACCATTCGCTGTATCTTGTCGTAGCGCGCAGATCAGAAGACGGCAGCATCGGCAACAGCGGTGATGGCGCCCTCTATCAATCCACCGACGGCGCCGAGTCGTGGCACGAACTGCCTTTACCCTCCGGCGTCAACGGTCCCACCGGCCTGGCCGTCGACCCCGCGCACCCGCAGCGCCTCTATCTTTCCGCGTGGGCTCGCGCAACAGGGATGCACGGCGAAGGCGGCGGCATTTATGTCTCTGAGGACGCCGGCCGCCACTGGGTTCCTTTCCTCACCCGCGATCAGCACATCTACGACGTCACGCCCGATCCTCGTCTGCCCGGCACCGTCTATGCCTCGGGTTTCGAATCCTCTGCGTGGGTCTCGCGCGACTCCGGTGCCCACTGGCAGCGCATCGCCGGCTTCGACTTTAAGTGGGGCCACCGCGTCGTCCTCGACCCCGAAGATCTCAACAAGATCTACATCACCACCTTTGGCGGAGGCGTCTGGCACGGCCAGGTGACCACCGAACCGGCCATCCCTGATGCATCGGCCATTCTTGATATCGCCACACCCGAAATGGAACCCCATCGATGATGAAGCGTGTTTTCTGCACTCTTGCCTTGTTTGCTCTCGCAGCCTCTGCGCTCCACGCCCAGGTCAAAGTCTGGGAAGGTACCTTGACGCTTCCCTGGTATCAGGAAGGGCCCCCGAATCCCAACGCTCCCTTCGATCAGTACGCCACCAACCGCTTCAACTACCCGTACGTACTCCGCGACAATCTCACCTCGCATCGAGTGGAGCGCGCCTTCCGCGCCGTCTATCTCGAAAATGAATACCTCAAGTGCGTGGTGCTGCCCGACGTTGGCGGCCACATCTACACCTGCACTGACAAGATCAACAACGTCCCCATGTTTTACCAAAATCCGTCCATCAAGGAAGCCGCCATCGGCATGCGCGGCGGATGGGCGGCTTTTGGCCTCGAGTTCAACTTTCCCGTCTCGCATAACTGGATGACGGTCTCCCCCATCGACTTCGGTTATGGCAAAGAGAACGATGGCAGCGCCTTCGTGACCGTCGGCAACGTCGATCGCGTGTATGGAATGGAGTGGACGGTAAGGATCGTTCTTCATCCCGGCAGCACTGTGCTCGAGCTGCAGGCGACGCTCAACAACCGCAGCGACGTACGGCATCGCTTCTACTGGTGGAGCAATGGCGGTATACAGGCCTGGGACGACACGCGCATCTGCTATCCGATGCGCTACAGCCAGGCGCACGGCTTCGCCGACATCGATCGCTGGCCCGTTGACTCCAGCGGAACCGACCTGAGCATCGTCGGCAATCACACTCACGGCCCCGTTTCGCGCTTCGTCTACGGCAGCCGCGAGCCGTTCATGGGCATCTGGAACCCCCATACCAACGCCGGCGTCGCGCACTATGCCGACTATGCCGAATTGCCCGCCAAGAAGATTTGGTCGTGGGGCAGCGATGCCGATGGGCTGGATTGGCGCAAGGCGCTCTCCGACAACGACAGCGCGTACGTTGAAGTGCAGGGCGGCCTCTTCCGCAACCAGGAAACCTATGCCTTTCTCCAGCCGCGTCAGACCATCCAATTCTCCGAATACTGGATGCCGCTCCACGAGCTTGGCGGTCTCGCTCGCGCCAACCTGTCCGGTGCTGTGAATCTGAGCCGTGCAGGCAATACCCTAACGGCTTCGCTCAACGTCAATACGAAATTCCCCGGCGCGCAGCTTCGCCTGCTTGACGGCGATCATGTTCTTTACTCCGCTACTGAGGATTTGACTCCGGAGCATACGTGGACGCATCAGATCGCGATGCCCGATCCTTCGCACCACTACACCATCGAGGTGCGCGATCGCGGCGGCAAAGTTCTGATCTCTCAAACCGAGGGCCAATACGACTGGACGCCCGACTCTGAGGTGCACATCGGCCCGCAGAAGCAGGTCACCTTCCCGCCGCCCGCGCAGCGCACCGCGGATGACTGGGTCGAAGTCGGCCATGACGACGAACTTAACGGCCGCCTGCTGATCGCCGCCAATGATTACGCGGAAGGGCTCAAAGCCTTCCCGCAGAGTCAGAGCCTCACCGTTGCCGCCGGCCGTCTCGATACAGCCCTTCTCCAGTACAACAACGCCATTCCGTTATTGAAGGCCGCAGAAGCACGCGACACGCCCAACCCCGTGATCGCTTACTATCTGGGCCTCGCTTATGACAGCCTTGGCGACACACGCCACGCGCAGACCGCCTATGAGACCGCTGCACGCCTTCCGCAGATGCGCGCCGCCGCCGCCGTCCGCCTGGGGGAGCTGGCCGCGCGCTCCGGCGATCTTGCCTCTGCCAACACCTGGCTCGCCGATGCTCTGCACAACGCTCCTGACGATCTGCGCACCGCCGAGGAACTCGCCGCCGTCCTCCACGCGCGCGGCAAAAACGATGAGGCTCACGCCCTCGCTGCCACCTGGTATGGCCGCTACCCCACCAGCTACTTTCTGGCCGAAGTCCTCGGCACGCCGCAGATCGACCACCTCGCCGCCGAGCCCGTTCGCGTCCTGAACGTAGCGGCCGAATACATGCGCCTGGGACTGTACGAGCCGGCGCTTGGCGTGCTCACGCGCAGCTACCCGCATGTCGACTCAGGAGAGGTCGAGCCCGGCGCGGTGCCTCCGTCGCAGAACCCCATCGTCGCCTACTACACCGCGTTCTGCCTGCAAAAGCTCGGCCGGCCGTACGCGCAGGCCGCTGCCGCGGCCTCGCATTTGCCGGTCCTCTACGTCTTCCCCAGCGGGGAACAAACCTCCCAGGTGCTCGAGACCGCCCTCAAAAACAATGCGGACGATGCGACCGCGCAGTATCTGCTCGGCATGCTGCAGTTCTCGACCGGGATGACCGAGTCGGCAGAAGCGCACTGGACGCGCGCCCACGATCTGCATGCCGTTCTGCCCGGCCTCGATGCCAACCGCGGGCTGGCGCGCCTGCACATCGATAACGATCCTGAGGGCGCCCTGGCCGCCTTCCGCGAAGGCCTCAAAAATGATCCGGCGAACGACACCATCTATATGGGCATGGACCAGGCGCTCAGCATCCTCGGCCACCCGGCATCCGAATTTGTCACCGCCATGGATTCTTATCCCGACAAGCCCAACATGCGCGCCAAGCTCGTCTACGAGTTAGCTCTGCATGAGGCTGAGGCCGGCAACTACCCGGCGGCTCAGGCCCTGCTGAGCAATCGCTTCTTCCCCCGCGAAGAAGGCGGCACCAATGTCCGCGAGGTCTGGATCGAAATCGAGCTGCAGCATCTCCAGTCGCTCGCCAGCAGCGGGCAATGCGATCAGGCTGCGGCCGGACTGCAGAAGCTCAACCAACCACAGCCCGGCATGGTCTTCACGCAGGATGGCCTGCAGCCGTTCATCGACTCGGCGCGATCACAATATGAGATCGCGACCATCGACCGCACCTGTAAGCAAACTGCGCCAGCCGATGAGATTCTCAGAAAAGTCGCCGCCGACACGCGTGGTGAGGATCTGGTCTGGGCGCAGGAAGCCGCGCGCCTGCTTCCCGATTACGACGCGAATCTCTGGCGGGAACGGCTGTCGGCCGCCACAGCCCGCCTCAATCCCGACGCCGAGACCAACTCCTGGCGTACTTACGTCGCAGGCATGATTCAGCAGGAGGCCGGAGAGGGTGAAGCAGCGAAGGCTACGTTGCAGCGAGTGTTTCTGCTCCCCGACGAGACGCTGTCGTACCACCTTACGCGTCTGGCAATGGAGCAGCCTGGAAAGTAAGTCTCGGAGCAGCTACACGATGTGTTGTGATGCTGTTTTGAAGCGAGTCGTCCTTTGCGTAACGATCGCAGTGAACTTGTCAGGGAGCGGTTCGGTAGGCGATGACGTGGAAGGGCCCGGCGCTTCCGTTGATGCTGGTGGATTCGATGAGCACCTCGAAGTGGGGGAGAGAGCCGTCGGGCCTGGTAATCTTCGCGAGGAACGGCAGCAGCGCGTGATCGTCGAAGAGAAAGTCGCTGATTGCCTCGGTTCCGGCCATGGAGTTGCCTTCAACGATCAGCACATTGCCGGCTCCGTCGAGATTCGCAAGGAAGGCGAGCACTCCGAGCACGCGGCGCTGGGGATCTTCGGCTGTGACGACGAAGGCAGGCGCTTCGCCGGGGCGCGGATTGCGATTGATGAAGGTGAAGGTGTGGCGCACATCATCGTTCACGCCGACGAAATTCATGGCGGGCTCGTAGAGTTCCAGCCACGGATTGGCGCCGCGTGATCCCGAGAAGATGAAATTTCCCTGCTTGAGATCGTCCATGTGCAGATCCCGTGCATATCGCAGCTCAAGCTGGCCGGAGGATGCCCAGGGCAGATGTTCGACTCGCTCGAACATATTCATATCGACGAAGGAGGTGTAGCGGCGCTCGGCCAGATCGAGGGCGTCGTCTGATCGCGGCCGGGAGAGCCCCTGTGTCTCACGGCTGAAATCGCGACTGAGATACTCGGCAAGCGTGGTTGGATGGCCGGTGAACTTATGGAGCATGACGAGGCCGCTGTCTGCCGCCACGAAGGTAGTGGTCTGGCGCGGCGAGAAGAGGTGGCTCCAGAGAGGATGCACGGCGCTGCGGCTTGCGGGCGCCGGGTGTGCGGGAGCGGAGATGGTCCAGAGCCTCACGCCGAGAATCACAACGGCGAGCGAAAGCAATATCACGGCCCAGAGCAGCGGGTGATTGCTCCTTTCCACGTGCGTAGTATTCTGCGCCGGGATCGGCGCCGGCAGCGTCTCCAGCAAGGCTGGCCGCTCAGGTTGAGTAAACGGCACAGGTTCAAATCGCACCGCATACTCACCTCGCGGGACGATGACGCGCAGCGCGAGTTGGTCGCGGTTCTCTTCAGCGTACTGTTCGAGCTTCTGGCGCAGACGAACCATGTGGGAACGAACGATGGTATCGAGGCCCGGATCGAAGCCTTCGTCGCGATCGAAGACGCGGCTCGCGATGGTGGCTTCGGTAAGAAGATCGGGGCGCTGCTGCAGGGTCTGTTCCGCGAGATATAGCAGCAGGGAGCACAACCGCGGAGATCTTGAGAACAGCGGGGAATCGATGATCGTACGCACCGCAAGCCAGCGCACATCTCCATCCAGATCGGGAAGAATGGTCGTGGCTGCGGGGGCTGCAATCATTCCTTGATCCGATTTTGATTGTCACTGATGCGAATTAAAGTTTGATGAACCCCTCGCGACCCCGCACTTCGCTAAGTTGATTGCGGCCCATCACCTGCGTCGTTGTGAAACGCTGTGAAACCACATTGTGACGGGCTGCTGAAACTGTCGGAAGCGAGTTGCAAGCGGCTACTGTTGCCTCGTTAGCCGCGCTCCAGCGGCGACCTTTCACTGAAAGCACTTTATGAGGAGGATCGAGTTGATCCGCAAGTTTTGTGTTGCCCTTATCCTGGCGTTGACGGCGCTGCCTGCGGCGCTTTTCGGTCAGGCGAACGCAGTTGACGCTGCCGTGAATGGCTACATCACCGACAGCTCCGGGCGAGCAATCGTCGGTGCGCAGGCCAATCTGACGAACATGGCCACCGGAATCGCGCAAACAGCCGGGACCGACAATAACGGATACTATCGCTTTCCGCTGGTCCCGGTGGGCACCTATCGGCTGACCATCAGCGCACCGGGCTTTCAGCAGAAGATCCAGGAAGGCATCAAGCTGAATGTGGGGCAGGAGGCGAGGATGGATGCGTCGCTCGCCGTGGGCAGCGACACGCAGACGGTTCAGGTTGAGGCAGGGCCCACAATCCTCGATACCGGAGCGTCGACGGTAGGCGCGGTCCTCGACCGGCATGAGGTTGAGAACCTGCCGATTCTCGCGCGCCAGGTTTACAACTATCTCCTGCTCTCGCCCGGCGTGATCGGCATGCCGACCAGCACCTTCTCCACGACCCAGTTCACCTTCGGAGGCAACGAGCGTTCCCAGTGGAACCTCGACGGATTAGACGATACGCAGCACGGAGGGAACCGGCAGATTCGCCTGATCATTGTCACCCCGGAAGCTGTCGCTCAGACGCAGACACTGTCGAGCGGGTATTCGGCGGAGTTCGGCAGAGCAGCTGGCGGTCAGGTGAACGTGCTGCTCAAGTCGGGGACCAATCAGTTTCACGGATCGGCGCTGGGCCAGTGGCGTCCTGGTGACATGCAGGCGATTCCAACTCTGGCCACGGTTCAGCCGAACCGCAGCTGGACCGATGAGGCGTTCACCCTCGGCGGTCCCATCGTGAAGGATCGGCTTTTCTTCTTTGGCCAGTTTGAGAACAATCCCTATACGCTGCCGCAGGCCATCACCATCACTCCCGCCAATGCGACGGCGCTTGGGCTGCCCGGCAATGAGATCGGCACGGCACCTTTTGGCGAAACCTACCGCACGCTGGTGGGCAAGGTCGATTACACGCTCAACCGAAAAAACAGCGGGTATATCCGCTACGCTCGCTTCACCAACCATCAGCCGAACAATGACAGTGGGCTGAGCATTGTCGATCGCGGCTCGCGCTATATCGATCATCAAAACGGCGGCGGCGTGCAGCTGGCTACCATCCTTTCGAATAATCTGCTGAACGAGCTTCGCTTCGGCGTGATCCAGCGCGATACCGGCGATTTTCCGGTGGTGAACAGTTCACCTGCCGGAGACGTGCTGATCAACATCAGCAGCGTGGCCAATATCGGCTTCAGTCCACTGACCACGACGACGACTACCGAACGCAGCTCCAGCGTAGTCGATAACCTGACGTGGACTCGTGGCCCGAACACCTGGAAATTCGGCACCGAGATCGATCACGAACTCTTCGCAAACTTGTCGGGCACCGCTCCGACGTTTGCGTTCAGCGGATTGGCGGCGCAGAACGGCCGTGCTGCGGTTAGTTCGCTGAATCAGTACCTCAACACGGTTGCAGGCGCGATCGATCCCGCAACGGGTAATCCGTACACGTACACCTATCTGACCTCGTACAGCGGCAATCCTGAAATCCGCATTGCGTTCAACTTTCTCAACTTCTTCGCACAGGACGAGATTCGCGTCACACCCAATCTGGTGGTGAATGCGGGAGCGCGCTATGAGGCCATCCTCTTCCCGACGTTCGACGCGCAGGCGCCGTATCCGCTGTCACGCAGCGTGCCGAACGACTACGACGACATTGCCCCGCGCATCGGCGTGACCTGGTCACCGTGGGGGTCGCGCAAGACGGTGATCCACGCGGCCTACGGGATGTTCTACGACGTGCCCGGTCTCGCGACTTTTTATAATGCGGCGCAGATCAATGGTCACCGGCTGCTGAGCTATCAGGTGGCGGGTACGGCGGCAGGAGCACCAACTTTCCCCAACGTGCCGCAGTTCAGCGGCGGAGCTTTCGAGGTTCCTCCGAACATCACGGCCTTCGATCCGAACTTCCACGATACGTATCAGCATCAGGCCAATCTGCAGGTGCAGACCGATCTCGGCTGGAATTTCCACCTTACCGTGGGCTACGACTTCGCGGCGCTGCGTCACGGCCTCTACTATACCGACATCAACCTGACGCCCACCGGACAGACGCTGGCTGACGGACGCCCGATCTTTGCCGGGACATCGAATCGACCCAATCCACAATTCGGCGCCATCAATCTGATCCGCAGCGGAACTACGACCAACTTTAACGGCGGATTCCTGACGCTGGAGAAGCGGCTGTCGTCCGGTTTGGAGTTTACCCTGAACTATATGTATTCCCATGGCCTCGCGGACAACATTGGTGAAGGGGGCAGCGTCAGCGATCCCACCAACATTCACCGCGATTACGGCAATGCAGATGACAACGTCGGCCACAACGTTGTGATCCAGGGACTGTACCAGCCGGTTATGACTGGCCACTCGCTGCACTGGCTGAATAACTTCGAATTATCGACGATCACCTATCTCAACTCCGGGTTCCCGATCAACGAGATCGCCGGAACGGATCTGAACAACGATGGCGTGGTCAACGACCGGCCGCTGTTCGAGGCGCGGAACAGCCTGACGGGGAGAGGATTCTCGCAGATCAGCGCGCAGGTTAAGCGCTATGTCAACTTCGGCGACCGGGTTCACGCGGCGGCGTTTATCGGCGCCGAGAACCTGTTCAACAGCAATAATCTGAACTGCAACACCACGACCGGGTGCACAGGGGCGGTCGTCAATACTGCAAACTCGGCTGACTTCGGAAGAGAGACGGCGGCGGGAACCTCGCGGAATGTCCAGATCGGATTCGACGTGAAGTTCTAGCGGGTGACGGAGGCCGGTGCAGCAGCGGCCGGCCTCTGCCTCTCTCATCTGCGTAATGCATGGAGGTTTTCTATTGTCTTTTCCCGGTAGGTGCCTGCAACGATTCGCTCTGGTTTGTTGCCTGTGCGCTGCGATTGTTCACCCGCTTTTCTGTCAGCCTGCCCGGCGGCCGCTGCCGCTGTCCCAGCAAGATGCCCTGGAGGTTAAAAACTTCTATCTGCTGTCGCTGCTCGAGAAGGATTCGCAGGTCCGGACACACCTGTCTGCGGATCAGGAACTCGCGGCCATCGTTCTCGAAAGGAAACATTCCATGGAGAGGGCTGCGAAGACGTGCGGCGATGACGTTACCTGCATGCTCAAGCCCTTCCTGTGGACCGATGAGGAGATCGATGCGACGGCAAGGTCGCTGGCCCGCGTCTACCGGCAAGATTCTTCACTGCGACATATCGTCGAAGGGGATCTGCGGCAGAGCGGGGCCTATGTTCTCTATGAACAGGAAGGCGGAAGCGAGCTGGTCGCCGATGCCTGGGAAATCTGTGCGCATGGGCTGAACAATATTATTGAAGTGTATGGGGATGGGGCGCCGCCGCGGTATCCGCACATCGACTCCATCTCGTTTGACACGCACTCCGCGGATTTCGAGCAGCGCATCGCCGCGGCGACTAGTCGGGCGGCAGCGGCGGATTCCGGCGAGGACCTGTTTTTCGGACCTTCGCTGCGGGTTGCGCTCGAACTGCTCCTGATGAATCACCGGGACGAGGCGGGGAGGCTGGAGCCTATGGAGAGGGGAGCCAACGCTGCTGCGGTGAAGGCGATTCCGGGAATCCAGTGGAAGAAGTATGCGTATTCGGTGATCGTGGTTCCAGGCGCAGGGCCCAGCGACCCGAATGTGCCTCTTGACCCCATGGGGCGCCGGCGGACGGAACTCGCAGCCGAGGCGTGGCGCGCGGGGAAGGCGCCCCTGATCCTGGTCTCGGGCGGATTCGTGCATCCCTCCCAGACGCGGTTCTCTGAAGCTCTGGAGATGAAGAAGGCACTGCTGGGGGAATTTCACGTTCCGGAGGCGGATATTCTTGTCGATCCGCATGCGCGGCATACCACCACGAACATGCGCAATGCGGTGCGCGAGATTTATCGCTACGGCATACCGATGGACAAGCCGGCCCTGGTGGTCAGCGATGCGGCGCAGATCGCGTACATCGCCAGCCCCGGTCTCGCGGAGCGGTGTCTGAAGGAACTTGGCTATGTGCCGTATCGCATCACCGCGCATACGGATCCGGACACGCTGGTCTTCGATCCGCTGCCGGCATCGCTGGAGCAGGACCCGATGGATCCGCTGGATCCGTAATCTCCGAACCTCGAATCTCCGAACCTCGAATCTCCGAAACTCGGCCGGAGAGATGAGCGGCCCCGGCCGAGTCCTTTCAATGAGGCTCCTGGAGAAGAGAATGAATCGCAGGTCGCTCGGTGTTCTTCTGTGCGGATGGTTATGTGTCGTGGAGCCTGCATTCCCGTGGGGCACGCGCGCGCATGCGGTCATCGACCATACAGCCGTGGATACACTGCCCGCGGACGGCCCGGTATTTCTGAAGAAGTACGCGGACTATATCGCGGGTTCCGCGAGCATCCCCGATACGTGGCGCAGCACGTCGGAGCCGTTTTCGAAGATCGAAGAGGATCCTAATCACGGGTGGTTTCGGGAGCAGTTCGCTTTCATGAAGGAAGTACCGCGATCGCGTTACGAGTTTGTGCTCGCGCTGTATCGGCAATACCTGATCATCGAGAAGACAGACCCTGAGAACGCAAAGCGGATGAATGTTCGCTGGACGGGCACGCTGCCGTATGCGGCCGCTGAGGTCTACGGTCACCTCGTCGCCGACATGCGTCTGTTGCGACGCGAACGCAGCGCAGGGCAGGACACGGCCTTCCTCGAGCAGACCTGCGCGTTTTATGTAGCGTGGATGGGGCACTACATCGGGGACGGCTCCCAGCCGCTGCACGACACGATTCACCACGACGGGTGGCAGGGACCCGATCCACAGGGCTACACGCGCGACCCAAAAATTCACGGGCGTTTCGAGTCGCAGTATGTCAATGCCATCGAGTTGAGCGAAGAGGACATTCGTGGACGGGTGGGTGCGCCAGGGCATTTGGGTGGAGACGTGTTCGATCTGATTCTTGCTTATCTGGACGAATCGGCGACTCATGTCGAGGCGATTTATCAACTCGACAAGCGGAATGCGTTCGCCAATCCTCAGGATCCTGAAGCAAAAGAGATGGTGTACAGCCGAACCGCCGCGGGCGCACAGATGCTGCGCGATCTGGTCTATCGGGCGTGGCTGGAGAGCGCACTGGCTGTGAAGCCGGTGGCGCCGGGACCGCTGGATCCGAGCAATGCGGCCTACAATCCGGAGACGGGCTCGGCCCCTGCAGCCAAATCGCCTGAAGTACGGTGATGTGTCCTGGTCGCTGCACCTACGAAGGCGGCCAACGGCCAGGATCGTTACCGAGACAGGCCCAAACCGTGACCGTCCATTACGCCTTCACGGAAAGCTCACCTCTGCCGAATTTCCGGAGTCTACAGGGATCTGCACCCAGGAGACGGTTATCCCCGATTTCTGCCCTGTGTGAGCCGCTGTTCGCTTTCCATTCACGAGTAACTGTTGGTGTGTTTCTGGGAATGCGGCGCGCCATAGCAGCGCCGGACCGGCAAGATTCGTCAAGGTTGATTTGTGCAGGGAATCGTGGCGGATTGCGATCAGGTTTCGGCCTACAGGAAGATTGCGCAGTTCGGCCCACGGGGTTTTGGTAGTGAGTCCGGAGAGGGTTTCCACCGCTTTCTCTGCACCGGGGACAATGCTGACGCCCATGACGCCGGTTGTGATCGCGCCGATTTCAGAGTAGGAGACCTCGGGATACTCCTGGCGACAGTGACCCGGCCTGGCAAGATCGACGATGACGGAGTAGCCCGCGGCCGGCTCACCATAGCGGTAGAGCACCTCGGCATAATGACTTGCTTCCTCAACTGCACAGGGAGGGTGGTTCTTCGCCTCGGCCACGAGGTCTTTCACGGCAGATTGCGTCTTCGGACCCTCCTCGGCCACATCCCAATACAAAACATCGAGCGCATCGTGCCCCGTGAGCTTATGCTGGCTGTCCAGGGTTGAATAGAAGGTGCTGGTACTCGCATCCCACCATTTCGTGTTCATGAGCGACTTAATTGCGGCCGCTTCGTCCGCAGCATTCTGCGATGCTGCCTGATTGCCGCGGGTCCGCTCAATGGCGGCATAGTCGCGATAGGCTGCATACTCTGCGGCGAGAAGGTCGATGCCTGCCACATAGTCGTGCTCGCTTTCGTCGTACCCGGGAATGCCGCGGCTATAGCGAGACGCTCCGCGTTGTTCGCGGATCTCCTCGGCGGTCAGCGGGAGAAGCCAGCGCTGGCGGTTCATGATGCGGTCCGGCGCCAGAGTCCAGCGCGTCACGTAGTCATGCATGGTGCGATCGTAGAAGTTGTCGAAGTCCGGATCATGGATGTAGCGAAGATCGCCAGTCCAGAGATACATACGATAACTGGCATCGAGTACATCAAAATTGGCGGGCAGGTTATACCAAAAGGCTGCGTCGCTGGCGTAGTCAACCGGAGCGGGGCGGTTCTCGCGGTCGATTTCCCAGTAGCTGCACCAGTCCCTGGATGGAGAGATATTGGCTGCAAAGTGGTGCAACATATTAAAGGTATAGTCTGCGAGGCCCAGCGCCTGGGCACCCATGCTCTGGTGCGACACGTCCCGCATGCAGAAGGCCTGACGGCCAGGCAGGGCTGCTTCGTACCAGGAGCCTACCGGATCCCCGGCAAAGACATAAGCGAGTGCCTGCTTCTTCGCCCACTGGAAAGCCTGCGCCAGCTGCTGATCCGGTGAAGAGAACTCAAGCTGGGATGAGACCACCGCTGGTTGTCCGTGGAGGCTTGCCATAGGAATCAGGATGAACAGCACGATGAGCATGTGCCGGAGGCCGATGGCGATGCTCTTTGCGGGAGGCCGTGCAGGATTGGCGCCTGGCTCCCTATGGAGTGGGTCAGTGCTCATTTGAGGCCGCTGCTGCTTTCTGTGCCGGAAGCAATGGGTGGACGGTGAGAAGCGAAGCGCCGAGGACCTCATTTCCCTTTGCGAGGCGGACGCTCAATAACGCCTGAAACAGCGGAGGTGCGCCGTTGGCAGCATGGATCCCCTGCGCGGCCAGCGCTCTGGCAAGCTCCTGAACGCTGGCTGGCGAGGTCGCAAAGATCGCTGCCCCATCGCATCCGGTGGTGTCAATGCCGCCCAGGTCGACGACATACCTGCCGGGCACAACTCCGGGCTGAACGGTGATGAGAGCGTGATCCGTTGCCAGGACCCCGGTAGCGGGGTCGCGAACCGTGCGATAGACCGCCTGCTCGCCGGGACGAGGATGGGAATTCACAATGGTTCCCATCCATCCGCCCATCCGGGGATCCGGATTGACGAAGGTGAAATCGCCGAGGGAATTGAATTGGGAGACGGCGTAACTCTGGAAGGAAGAGCCAATCAGAATCACGCTATGCCGCTTCAGGTCGTCGGGCGTCAGATCGCGGCCAGGCTCGATGACCGGCTTGATTCCCATCTGTCCGAAAAGGTTGGAAAGAATTCCGACCGCATCGAGATCGCCGGAGCCGAGATAGACATTCTCGTAGTAAAGCTTGCCCGCCTGGGCCACAAGTCCCGGGCTCGCGGCAAATTGCTGCGCCAGATGGGGGTCGACAGGAGCGCCACGATAGTCGCTGGCGCCGGTAGGAAACCAGAACAGGTCGTTATGCGAGTCAAGGAGGAAGACCGCGTCGGCGTGCGCAATGATGGGTGTGGTGTCGTTGCCGAGCACGCCGGCCCAGAAGGCTTTGACCGGATCGGCTGGCCTGCTGACACTGGTCCCGGAAGTGGCCGATGCGACGTTGACCTGAGTTCGAAAATGATGAGGGTTGTTTCCGACCCAGACACCTGCCGCGAAAACAATGACTGCCGCGATCCCGGCTATTGTGGCGCGGCGGAAGGACCCAGTGCCGTGGTGCAGGCGGCGACTTTCCTGCAGACCATCCACCTCTGCATCCGAATTGGCTGGCAGGTCGTGTGCAGCGCCGGGTTCCGTCTCCGCGGCCATAACCGTTGCGGACGAGGTGAGCCGGGTATCTATGCCGTTCGCACCGGTGACCTCCTCAAATGTGGGCAAATAATGGCCCTTCGGGATTGCGATAACGATGGGATCATGTCTGCCTTCGGATTCGTAGTACTCCTGCAGTTTTTGCCGCAGCCGATGGGTCTGGACGCGAACAATCGGATCGGTTTTGGGGTCGAAGTCCTGCGGCTTGCCGAGGACTCCCACGCCGATCGTGTATTCCTTCAGGGTTTCCGCGTCCGGTCCGTGTGCCTGGGCCACGAGGAATTCGAGGAGCCGCTGGAGGGTGTGAGCGTTGCGAAAGGTAGCCGAATGCAGGATCCGCTGCGTTTGGCGCTGGCTTTGCTCGAGGGGTGGATATACGAGCACTGCTCCTCCTCGGTACAGGAAGGGCTGCGTCCGCATGACATTTAGGACTGGCACCGTCCCCGATCGATGATTGCTACGTTAACTGGTCCCAGCCGATTCCCGTCCGGCGCCTGGTCCCGATTCGGACGCCGTTCATTGTACGTCTGCCGGAGTCTCCAGAAATCAGCAATTCGGATGAGCGAGACGAGCGGCCGGAAACGCGCTTGCGAGCCGGGATCGGATGATCCTCTCCCCTGTAACAACCTTGCCTCGCGGTGAAACGTTCGACTGTGTCAGCCTGAAGTCGCGCAAACTTGCGGGGTTTTGCGGGGAACGCCGAACGTTTCGGCTTTCTGTAACCCCGTGTAACTAGCCAGTCGCTATCACTCCCGACAATATTGCTCGAATCAGCCACGGCTGTTGGTTGATCCAGGGAGAGGTTTCCCCATCGCCTTCGGGAGCGTGTGGCCTGGATGGATCCCCTGGTGAAACCGTTAACATCGGCCGCCTGATCTCAGAACTCACAGACGACCGGCGAGACTTTTTGGAGGCTATATGCAAAAAACACTCACGTTGCGATTTGCAGCCGCAGCTGTCCTTGTTCTGTGTCTGTTGGCCGCGAAAGCCGCGTTTTCCCAGGCGGTGACAGGAACGCTGCTTGGAACCGTGCAGGACACCTCCGGAGCCGTCATTCCGGGCGTAAGCGTGACGCTAACCAATGAGGAAACAGGCGTCACGGACAGAACGACGAGCGGCTCCCAGGGCTTCTACACGTTCGCCAATCTCAACCCCGGCCATTACCGGGTGAGCGTGGAAGCCAAAGGATTTGAGAAGCTGGTTTCGTCGAACAACCTGGTCCTGGTGGAACAAACCACGCGCGTCGATATGACGCTGACGCCGGGATCGGTGACCACGGAAGTCAAAGTGACGGGAGCGACGCCGCTGGTTGAAACCACGACTTCCGATCTCGGCACAACGATCGATCAGACACAGATCAAAAACCTTCCCGTCAACGGAAGACTGGCGGCGCTGGTGATGCAGCTTGCTCCTGGAACCACACCGGCGGCATGGGGCGCGGGCAATCCGGAAGATGCGTCCGGGGCTGCGTCGACGGCCCCGGGTGGCGCCGGCGGCGGCGACTATACATCCGCGAATGGGTTCCCCTTCCAGGGAAATCTCTACCTGGTGGATGGGGTGAGCGATGTCGAACTGATGAACGCGTATATGGGAATCCAGATCCCGTTCGACTTCATCAGCGAAATGAAGCTCGAAACCAGCGATCCCACCGCGGAATACGGCACCTTCGGCGGTATGGTGTCGAACATCACGACCAAGACCGGAACCAACAGATTTCACGGATCGGTCTTTGAATATAATCGCAACACCGATTTCAACTCACCAGACTATTTCAGCAAGATCAATCCTCCCTTCCACTCCAACCAGTTTGGCGGCGAAGTCGACGGCCCCATCATCCGGAACAAGCTCTTCTTCTCGGCTGATTTGCAGTGGCTGAAAATCGCTGAAGGATCATCCGGCATCACCAGCGTTCCCACGCAAAGAGCGCGCAACGGGGATTTGTCCGGCTTCGATCAGAACGGCGCTGGTCCCATCACCAATGCCATGGCCTGTTATTACAGCGCACTGGCCAACGGACTGGCGAATCCGGCACCCTGCACGGCCAGCTCGTCCGTTACGGTTGCGGGAACCTACGATACAGTTCCGGCTTCTGATATCGTGCCCATCGCCGGTTCGGCGTCGGGCTATCTCCAGCCATCCGTATGGCCGTTGAACAACCTGTCCGGGGAAGTCAACAATGCCAGCTATGTGCAGGTGAGCAATGCGTCCATGCCGCAGGAAGACGCGCGCGTCGACTACGCGTTTTCAGAGCATGACCGCTTCTTTGCCCGCATGTCGTATGCGAATCGAAATCTCACGCAGCCGCTGCGGCTCGGGGCCAGTAGCTCTCCTGCCATTTTCATGAACAACGGCAACGCCAACGCAACCAACCAAACCACCAACGACGTCGTCGGCTGGGACCATTTGTTCGGCAGCAACGGCACCATGATCAATCAGCTGCGGCTCGGCTTCAGCCGTTTCGCCAGTTCGGAGTTCTCGACTGCGAATGGGATTGCCGAGAACAATCAGCTGGGAGTCCCCAACGGCAATATCGCCGCATTTCCCGATACCAGCGGCATCGCCGACGTGGATATCAGCGGGTTCCTGCAAACCGGAGATCCGGGATGGGTGCCTCAGGGGCTGGGCAGACTTTCCAACATTTACCAGATCAACGACGCATTCTCACTGGTGAAAGGCCGGAATAACTGGAAATTTGGCATCTCCATCCAGCCCATTCAGGCGCGCGTCTACAACCCGCAGAACGATCCTCGCGGGCAGTTCTATGCCACCGGCAACTACACCGGCACGGGCTCGAACGGAGCGGCGATTGCCGACTGGCTGGTAGGCGCCCTCAACGGTTCTCATCGCGATCATTTCTTCGACGTGCCCAACACGCGGGTGAAGTGGGTGGGCGAATTCGTTCAGGACGACGTGCGCGTGAATAAGAAGCTGACTCTGAACCTCGGCGCGCGGTATGACATCTACACAGCCCCCGTGGATACTAAAAACCTGCAGAGCAACTTTGTCATATCGGGACCCAATGCCGGCCTGAACCAGATCGCGTCGTCGAGCAACCGCAGCCCCAACGTCGACACAGAGAAGTGGAACATTTCGCCGCGCGCGGGCTTCGCGCTCACGCCGGACAATGGCAGGACGGCCTTGCGGGCGGCCGTCGGGTTCAGCTACTTCCCCGACAATTTCGGCGCCGACGGCGGCACGCTGGAGAGGAACTATCCTTTCGACGCACAGGAAAACAACAGTGCGACCATGGGCAATTGCCTGACGCCCTATACAGGCGCTTCAGGGAGCGTCAATCCCAATCCGCAGGAATACTCGAATTGCGGCTCGCTCATTCTGGCGAATGGCTTGCCCGGGAATGTGACGACCGGCTCGCCGGTCTACCAGCCGCTGGTGGAGCCCGCGGTGACGCCCGGAGGATTCATCGCACCGCCGCCGGGCTTCGGCGTCTACGAGGTAGCCAAGGACTTCCGCCAGGATCGGGCGGTCAACTGGAACGTGAGCATCGAGCGGCAGCTGGGCGCGAACATGTCGATTCATGCCGCTTACGTCGGCACCACCGGCGCCTATCTCTTCCACGACTGGCAACTGAACCAATGCAACCCGACGACATTTACCGTTGGCCCGACGTACGATGAGTTGCAGGCCCAGTTCGGCACCACAACCTATCCCAGCTTTCCGCAATGTATGCCGTACTACAGCATTGCTCCCAGCGTCTCCACCATCGACTTCCGCAACAGCGGCGGCAAGTCGCACTACAATGCCGGGCAATTCGAATTCCAGCGCCGCACCGGCGCGAACCTGACCTTCACGGCGGCGTATACCTGGTCGAAGATGATGGATAACATCAATAACCCGCTCGATTCTTACTGGACAAAACAGGAGCTGGACACGGCGGGATGGCAACATAACAACTATCCGCACGTCGTTACCCTCACCTACGTGTACACTCTGCCGTTTGGGCGCGGGCAGAAGTTCGCCAACTCGATCTCGACTCTGGCGGACGACGTTGTCGGTGGGTGGTCGATCAGCGGCATCACCAACTTCCGCTCCGGCGCACCTCTGCTGATGAGCGCGAGCAGCGAGTATCTGCTGCCCCAGAACGGCGGGCAGCGGGCTAATTACAGCTGCGCATCTCCGGTCAATCCGCATACCATCAGCCAGTGGTTCCAGACCACCTGCTTTACGCAGCCGATTGGCTACGTCTTCGGCAACGCCGGGGTCGGCGCAGGGGGGATCTATGGTCCGCGTTATCAGGACTGGGATATGACCTTTGCCAAGGCCCTCCACATTACCGAGGCCGCGCAGCTGCAGTTCCAGGCGAGCTTCTTCAACATCTTCAACCACGTGAATTATCAGACCCCGGACACGAATCAGTCCGATTCGACGTTCGGAGTCGTCAGCAACGATTTTCTGCCGCGCATGGGGCAGCTGGGACTAACACTTTCCTTCTGAGGCCAACATACCCGCCCGCCTTTGGCGGGCGGGATGCAGGCCGGATACTCTGCCCTGTTCCCAATCCTGTTAGTGAACGGGCCGAAATATCACAGTTGCTCGGGTTCGCTCTGCGCGCCAGATTTGATGCTCATTAAGCGTTGCGATGGCGTGGCCGTTGCGCCAAATCCTGGTTGGACGGTTCGGCTCGAAGATCGCGTCGTAGCGGTCGCCCATCCATTGCTGATTGCGGATATAGACTTTGCCGAGCGAAGCGCTGGGTGCAACGGTGAGATCCTCGCCAGCCCACGCGCGCAGGCCGGCGACATCGGGGAGCACCAGGGTGTCGAGCGCGTCGTACCCCATGATGCGCACGGAGCCGATGGCATGTTCGCCCGGCGGGTAGGCCTTAGGATCGACGTTCTCAGGAAGCAGCGGGCCGAGGTTCGAACTAATGGCCCTGGCAAGCCAGTCAAAGCCTTGCTGCGCGTGACCCGAGCGAGCGAGAGCCATCCCGATATAACAGAAGATCCTGGGCCACGCTGGGCCACGCCAGTAGCCGCCCCAGTGGGGAGTGTCGAAGGCAAGCGTGGGCAGGAGCGCTCCGTTGAACTTCGCGGGGTCGTCGAGACGGCGCATCATGGCTGCGATCCGATGAGGATCGTTCTCGAAGTAGAGAAAGTAATACGCATCAAGATTCTCTCCGCGCGTCCAGAGCTTTCCGGTTTTCGCGTCGAGGTCCCAATAGCGTTGTGTGGTCTCATCCCACAGCTTGTCGCGCACGGCCTGCAGGGTCAGATCGAATTCGTGTTCCCATGGCGCCGGATCTTCTCCGCGCAGGCGCGCCAGCCATGCCATCTCCTCAAGGCTCCAGAGCTGAAAGACCTGCTCGTTCATGGCACTGGTGGCGTCGCCATGCAGATCGATGAATGGGGAGTCCTTGTCGTCCCATCCGGTCTCGTAAGTATGGAGCCAGTCGATCAGATGATCGTGATTTGGATCTCGGACCTGCAGGACATGGTTCTGATAGGCCACCAGGGCCTGCCACAGGGTGCGATCTCCCGCGATGCCGCCGACCTTCTCTGTCAGAATGCCGGTATCTCCGGTGAGTCGAACATATTCACCCACCAGCGAGGCCTGCACCGGAACACCCTGCGTGGTCCGTTCGGGACCCTTCGCCTCGAAGGTGTTGTGGCCGGAGGGGAAAATGGTCCAGGCTGAGGTTCCATCGCCCTTCGCATTTACGGAATAGCGAAACCAGTGGAGGATCGCTGCGCGCGCAAGGTTTCTCTCGTTGGTCCCCGCCAGCGCCATCGCTTCGGCGATCCCGTCATTGCTCCACATGCCCATGAAGACATTCCAGTCGGCAATCATCAGCGGAGTGGCAGGCAGGTAAGGAACCTGGCAGATGGTGTTGCGGAGGCCGCGCCAGAACCATAACTCGCTGCGCAGGAGATCTTCCGGACTGATGCTCCTGCGTTCGCCTGTGGTGCCGATGGTAAAGGTAACCGGGGCGGCGGGTACTACGAGAGCCGCCGAGGCGAGATAGGCGTTCCACAGGTGGTGGGTCGCCGCATCGAAAAGGTCGGGTGAATCGCGCAGCTCGCTGAGCGAGGCCGCTGCATCCCTTTCAGTGCCGCCGAGAGCCACGATGAGCGCAGCTTCGTCTCCTGCCCGAAGACGCCACTGGAAGCTGCCAGTGCGCATGGTTGCTGCCGGCCGGCCGGCGAGGAGCAATCGGTAGGGCCAGCGGCTCGAACCATACACTGCCCGGCTTTCGTTCCCATCCGGCATGAGGTGCATGCCATCGGAATGCGCGTTGGTCGTGACCTGCACCGGGCTGGTGGAGCGGACAATTGTCAGCCGGATGACTGCCGCTGGTTTCCCGTAAACGGGGTACACCGTGAGGGAGACTTCGGGCCCACCAGCGAATGCGGCGCGATACACGGTGCGATCGGCGAAGTAGGTCAGGCTGCGTTTGGCCGCGCTGTCGGAGAGCTTCCAGGTGTGGCCGGATTGATCCGAAATAAGAGGTGCGTCGATGGTAAGGGCGGAGAGGCGGTCGCTCTCGTTAGTGGGAGCGGCTGCTCCGGCGACGGGAATAATCAGACGCTGCCCTCCAAAGCCGAATTCCTGCAGGGCCATGAAGCCGTTCGACTGGTAGATCAGAGTCTTCGGAGGGGCCTGGGCGTCGAAGCGGGTGAAGGTGGAATAGTCGAAATCGTGGCCGAGGTATGCGGGGAACGGGGATTCTGCTGTGCCAGCTTGCGCTGACGCCCGCGCAAAGGGGAACAGAGCGGCTGCCAAGAGTGCGCAAGAGCTCGCGAACCTTCGCCAGCTTCGAAACGTGGATGAAGGATTGGACCTCGGACAATCTGACACTAACCCTCCGTCTAAAACCGATGTGAGCCGGGATCCCGCGTGAAGGCCGATTCTATGGCCGGAACGAGGCTGCCGCAATCCGCAAGATCAAAAAGAAGCCTGTCAGCCAAGGGTAAGTAGATCCGATCAAGTTCTCTTCCATTCTCCGGATCCAGGTTCGCGAGTATTGCCGGTCGCGGTCATTTTCCGGCACTCGAAAGCGCCTGGCGCAAATGAATGATTCACCAGTCCTCGCAACGGGTCGTGCCGGAAGGAGGCCGGTCTGCGAGCGCCAACTTCTGGAGACAGTCATCTGCATTCTCCCGGATCCAGGATCCCTGGGTGCTGCGATGAGCCGATCTTCGGCCCGCTCCGGGCCGCCTGCCGACGGTGACAGGAGTTTCCTCCTAAGGCGAGGGGGGCAAGCGCGGTTCTAAGGGGAACTGCCAGACAGGAATTTCCGACTTGACACGTGACATATCCAGAAGATAAAGATATTTCCTAATATTTCGCAAGATTTCGTTAAGTGTTGACTCGATACCTGCGCGCGAAAAAGGAGGTACTCCGAGCGTTCAATTGGTGACCTTAGCCGTGACGATGGTCGGCGGACAATCTGGCGGGATTTTCCCGGTAACCGCATAGCTTCCGGCGGCCTCCGGAACTCCGAGAAGCGAACTGACGGCTTCTTTCAAGCCAGCTTTAGCACCTGGGCGAAGGACATGAAGTGCAAGGTCGATTGCGCCTAAGTTAAAAATCCGACGGGAAATCGATTCTGCTCCTCTTAATATTCTGCTCCTTCAATTTGCGGAGGAGTGTTGTGACCACCAATGAGGCAGGCACATGAGACGTCGTGAGTTCTTAGTGGGTTCCCTTGCCGCGGCAGCGACGGCCGCCACGGCTGCGGCGCAGGATGTCGTCGTGAAGTCCAAATTAGATCGCATCGGTGCCATGTCCGGGAATTTCGACGGACTGCTCGCCGACGCAGGCGACTGGAGTCAGCCGGTGGCGCCGGGCCAGCTCGACATTATGGATTTCCCGGCAATGCTTGCGGAACGCTATAGCATTCACAACGTGGAAGTCCTCGACAGGCATTTTCTTTCGCTCGAGCCTTCATATTTCGAGAAGTTTCTTGGGCGGCTACAAAAGGCAAAATCCAGGATGATCAACATCGATCTCGAACTGGATAAAACCGGCTATCACGGAACCGTCAGCCCCTGTTCCCCCGATCCCCAAATTCGTGCCCATGCTGTTGAACTCACTCAGCAGTGGATTGATCGAGCTGCAATCATTCAGTGTCCCAGTGTCATGATTAACCAGGGAAGAGACTGGGGCGAGGACTTATCCCCGATCATCGATGCGCTCAGGAGCCTGCGCGACTACGGCGCGTCGAAGAATGTCGCAGTCATCATGGAAGAGCGGGGACCCTCGATCCCCATAGACACCCTCGTCAGGGTCATCCAGGAGTCCGGGATTCGCGCCAATCCCGATATGGGTAACTGGAAAGATGAGGCGAGCATGGAGCGCGGCCTGCGCATGATGTACCCACTTGCGCTCACGGTTAGTCACGTCAAATGGAATCCCGACAGGTTTAGTCTTTCAACCGCTGTAGGCATTTCGAAAGAAATGGGCTTCAAAGGTACCTATTCACTGGAAACTGGGGGCCCTGAGCCCTACGCCATGCAACAAAGCCTGCTGGACAAACTCATGATGTATCTGTGAAAGATGCAATTGATCGAGGAAAGCTAATGGAGATGGTTTTTGGGCAAGTGATCAGGGAAGAGCAATCCGGGCCCGAATATGAAGTACGGAAAAGCTTGCCGATCCCGGCTGCGCTGATGGACAGGACACGGACCATGCGTGCTGTCCAATCGTTGTTTGTGCTGGCGGCGTTGCTCGCCGGGGTCGTTGCGGTTCCAGCCGCACGGGCCGCTGATAAGGACTTCAACGGCCGATGGGATATCCAGGTTAATGCCAAACCTGGAGACTTTGCGCAGTTCACTACGACAGCGGCATGGTGGTTAGGCGTCACGGGCGCGGGAACGCCCGATATGAAGATTCAGTTCGTTGGTTCCCCCGACGGCAGCCTGGACGACATACAGACTGCGAACATCCGGGATGGCGTACTCCACTTCACGTGGACGCAGAGAACGCGCCCCGGAGTCACCCCCAATCCGAACGACCGTGCGGACTATGAGGTGAAGTACGTCGGCGGCCACCTTCAGGGCACCGTGACCAGTCCCTCGACCACTCCCGAAACAAGATTAACGTTCACGGGCTATCCTTCGCCCGAGATCGATGAACACGACGATGGAACCTGGGTGAAGGGCAAGCCCATCCGGCTGTTCGACGGCAAAGATATCAAAGGGTGGACGGGCGTCAATTCTCCCAGGGCAGAAGGCTGGTCGGTGGAGAATGGCCTGCTGAAGGGTGCGGGCAATGTTGACGATTTAATTACAGTTAAAAAATTCTGGAATTTCGAACTGCATGTTGAATACAAACTCCCCGCGAAAAGCAACAGCGGGATCGGCCTGCGCGGGCGCTATGAAGTTCAGATCGCGTCCGACTACGGAAAGCCTCCGGGCATGCACGGCACCGGCGCGCTCTACACGCGAATTCTGCCCGCGGTGAACGCTGGCAAGCCCGCCGATGAGTGGAATACCTACGACATCCGCCTGGTTGGCCGCGAAGTTACTACGGTCCTGAATGGACAGACGCTTTACAAAAAGGGAGTTATCGATGGCCTGACGGGAATCGCCTTCGATCCGTTCGAAGGCAAGCCCGGTCCGATTGAACTGCAGGGCGACCACGGTGGGGTCGAATTCCGTAATATCGTGCTGGTGCCCCTTACAAAGCGCAACAGCAATTAGAGTGGTCGATGGGGCACACCCCATGGGTAGGGAGGAATATGAAGCTGTGCGTGTTGCTGGTGTTTGCCTTACTGACGGGTTCTGTCCAGGCGCAGGTTACGTTCGACCGCCTGCTTCATGCCAGCCAGGAGCCGCAGAACTGGCTCACCTATGGTGGAACTTATGCAAACGATCGCTATAGCCGGCTAGCGCAGATCAATCAGAAGAATGTAAAAAATCTGCAGATGAAGTGGGTCTGGCGGCCCAGCACCACACCCGAAGACGAAAAGATGGAGAACACGCCGATTGTCGTCAACGGCGTTCTGTATGCGACCAGCCTCACTTCGGTGGTGGCGCTCGATGCCGCGACGGGGCGGCAGTACTGGAACCTTTCGCGCCCGTTTAATCCCGACGACTTTCATGAGCAGCGCATGTACATGGTCAACAAGGGAGTGGCGATCGAGGGGAACACGTTGTTCTGGACCACGGGATGGGACGATCATCTGCTCGCCATTGATGCCAGAACCGGCCGAGTGAAATGGGAAGTCGAGGCTGCCGACTGGAAGAAGGGTTACCAACTCAACGTCCCGCCTCTGGTGGTCAAGCATGAGGTTATCGTTGGACCCGCGACGGATGATATGGGCGCGAACTGCTTTCTCGCGGCCTTCGACATCGACACCGGCAAGCAACTCTGGAAGTTCTACACGAGCCCGGTTACCGCAGATGATCCCGCCGCCAAAACATGGGGCGGCGACACCTGGAAGCACGGCGGCAGCCCGGTTTGGAACGACGGTTCCTACGATCCGGAGACGAACCTGGTGTTCTATGGCACCGGCAATCCGAATCCTGTCGCCAATGGCGACCAGCGATCGCCCGGCGGCAAACTCGATAACCTTTACTCGGACAGCGTGGTCGCCGTCGATGCCGATACAGGAAAGCTAAAGTGGTATTTTCAGTTCACGCCGGACGATGAGTACGACTATGATGCCACTCAGATCCCCGTGCTAGTGGATATTACCTGGGAGGGCAAGCCGCGTAAGGTGATGCTCTGGGCCAACCGCAATGGCTTCTTCTATGTTCTCGATCGCGTGACCGGCCAGTTCCTGATGGGCAAGCCATTTATCAAGGTAACCTGGGCGGAAGGAATCGATAAGAACGGCCGGCCAATTCGAACTTCAAAGTACTGGCCAAAACCGATGGGCGGAGTCCCGGTGATGCCCGGCTCGCAGGGTGGCACCAACTACTATCCGCCCTCTTACGATCCTCAAACCGGACTCTTCTATCTATCCGTCTGGGATAACTACGAAGGTTATTCGGACAAACGGCCCATTCTTCCATGGGAGCAAATGCACTTATATACCGGGGACGGTTGGTGGCCTGGCTTTGGGGAAGCGTCCCCCCCGCCCGACTGGCCGCCCGCTTCCCGGCCGCGGAATAGGCTGATGCGATCGAGTCCAAATTATAAGACCGAGGCGGAGGGATACGGTGCCATCCGCGCCATCGATCCGAAAAGCGGGGAGAAGAAGTGGGACTTCAAAATGGTGGATTACACAGAATCCGGCGTGCTCTCTACAGCGGGCGGCCTGGTTTTTGGAGGTGGTAAGGATGGCGACTTCGTGGCACTCGATGCCGCAACCGGCAAGCCGTTGTGGCATGTGTATCTGGGGGGCTCTAATGCGAGTGGACCGATGAGTTACTCGGTGAATGGAAAACAGTACATTATCGGCACCGGCAACGACACCATGTATGCATTCGCGCTGCCGGATTAGTAGCGGCATGGTCGCTTCCAGTATTGCTCGCACAGACGGCTCTTCCGGCGATGGGAGCCCAGCGCGGCTCCTGGTGAATGCTGCCGAAGGAAAGCGAACGAAACTCATGGCTCGCAGTGCAGACAATGCCTCCTCGCGGGAACAGGGCCAGCTTTTGATCGACGAGCGCCGGCAGCATATCCTCTCCCTCGTTCAAAACGAGGGGCGGGTCCTGGTGGCCGAGCTCTCGCGAAGCCTCGGCATCTCGCAGATCACCATCCGCAAGGACCTGGAGCACCTCCACGGCAAAGGCCTCGTGCAGCGAACCCATGGGGGGGCCCTGCGCATCCAGTCCAGCGCACTTTTCGACCCGACGCTGCAGGAAAAACAGAAGCAGCATTCCCAGGAAAAGCAAAGAATCGCAGCAGCTGCCGCAGCCATGGTCGAGGAGGGCCAGTGCGTCCTGCTGGATTCCGGAACCACGACAACGGCCGTGGCCCACGCGCTGAAGCGGTTTTCCCAGCTCACGATTATTACCAATGCCGTAAACATAGCGGCCGAGCTGGCCAGCACCAACTTCGAAGTTATTCTGGTGGGTGGTAGCCTGCGCAGGAACTCCTTCTCCCTGGTAGGCCCTCTGGCTGAGGACGTCCTGCATGAAATGCAGACCGATATTGTCTTCCTCGGGGTAGACGGGTTCGACCCGGAAGTCGGTGTTACCACACCCAATTTTCTCGAGTCCCGCGTAAACCGGGCCATGGTCAAGGCGGCGCGCCGCGTGGTGGCCGTCTGCGATTCCACAAAGTTCAAGCGCCGCAGTCTCTCGCGGATCGTGCCACCGTCGGAGATCCACTGCGTCATCACCGATCGGGATCTCCCCCCGGAAACCGCAGTAGCTTTAAGAGCGCAAAATATCGAAGTTATTCTTGTCTAGCGGTCTAGCTGGTAAGGAATACAGGCGGCTTTGGCCGATCGCTGTGAAAGCAAACAGTCTCGCGGGAGCTGAAATAGAGATGAATCATCCAAGATGCAGCTGGAGAACGTTTCTGAGCGGAGGAGGAATCCTTGGTCTTTCCTTTGCACTCGCTGGGCAGGCACAGTCTTTGCCTGCCGGACCGGGCAGCGCGACCGTCCAGCGCGTCTGCAGCAAATGCCACAACATAACCATCGTGACCGGTCACCGGCTAAGCGAGGCCGGGTGGGAAAACGTGGTTCAAAATATGATTTCACGCGGAGCGGCGGCCACCCCGGACGAGCAGGAGGAGATAGTAAGTTACCTTGCTGCAAATTTTGGACCCAACGCACCCGCGCCTCAAAATGCCGCCTCGGGAAAGGTGTCGGTTGCTGTGCAGGCGCCTCCGCCCCCGGTCCTCGATAATGCTCAGGTGGCACGAGCCAAAGAGCTGATTCAAAGCAATGGCTGTCTTTCCTGCCATCAAATGAATGGCGAAGGCTCATTCGCAGGGCCTTATTTGGGAGACGCAGGAGCGAACCTTTCTCCCGAGCAGATCAGCGCCGCGCTGGTTTCTCCCGGCAAGGAGTTAGCGCCGCGGAATCGGATGGTTAGTCTGGTAACGCGGGATGGGAAAAAGGTTGATGGCAAGTTGCTCAATCAGGATGGATTCAGCGTTCAGCTGATCGACGCTTCCGGGCACCTTCTCACTTTCGAGCGGGCGGGTTTGCGGGACTTCACGATCGTAACAGCCAACCCGATGCCCTCCTACGCCAATCGAATGGCGCCACAGGATGTCTCCCTGCTCGTCAAATACCTCGAAACACAGACGGGCAGAAATCAGTAAAGCTGACACCTCCGGCAGTTAGCCCAATTGTGACTAACTGGCGTCCTGGAACATAAAAAGTGGGGAGAAAGTCTCGGACGCGCTGCGGCCGTCAGCCTATAAGTATTGCAACAACGCGTCGATTACCTTTTGAATCGGAGCCCATGGATCGGGGCCTCCGTCGGTCTCGATCGAGAACCAGCCTTTGAAGTCCAGCTCCTTCGAAAGCTTGATCGCGGTGGCGAGATTCGATCTCGGGCTGAGATTGACATGCTGGACGGTGCGCGCGAGCGGATACAAAAGCCGCAGCCCCTCCACACTTCCGATCTGCGGATTGGAGTAAGCTCCACTGCCCTTAATCAGCTTCACTAACTGGTCCAGATGCTGTCCACGCGGCTCCAGAATGACGGCGACGCCTTTCGGCTTTCCGTAATCGACCAGGGTTTTCAATCCCTCGATGGATGGCGTCAGATCTTCCGGCAGGTAGCGGACGCCCTGATCGGGCATGATACTTGGCGACCCCAGCACTGCCGCAATATCAATCCACTTCTTCGTCTCCTCGATGGCATGGGCGCGAATTTCAGGACTGGGAGAACATACGCTGATATAGCCGCGGTACGCGGTTGCGGGCGGATCGAGTTCCACCACCAAATCAACCACTCTCGACTTAGCCTTGTGCAGGCGCTGTTTGAATTCCCTGATATAGGAATCTTCCATCGAAAGCAGATTGATGTTGCACACCTCCAGATTATGGAGGTGGAGACGGTCCGCTACGGCATCGGGGAGGTCCATCATGTCCAGCTTTCCCGGCGAAACCGGTTTGCTCCGGTCCCAGATCTCCGGCAGGGTGCCGTCGAAATCATTAGTCATCAGACTGATGCGATCGAGCTTGGCGGAAGTTGCGGCATCTTGTGCCCGCGCCAGGCGGCTCACGCCGAACGCAGCCGCAGTTGCGGCGGAGGCGAACAGGAAATCACGTCGGTTCATTCCGGAAAAGCCGCGCTGAAAATCACCAGATCTCATAGGCATACCCTCGTTGTCTGCAAATTCTGCCAGCTGCTCTCGTCGCGAGCGGGGTCACGACCAGAATCCGAAGCCCGGGGTGCAGGCCCAGCGATCCTGGGTTTCCAGTTATAGTATCTTGTTACGGTTTGGTATGCATTGCAAATCGCTACGTTTCGATCTGGTCTGCGTATGGGTTCGCATTGTCGCGTGCTTTCGCTCCCGGAGATCCGAAGCAGCCGGCCGGAGGTTCGAGTTCTCTCTACCCGGGAGTCGCCGCAGGGGGCCTGAGTTCCGATTTCTTTATCTCGCCTGGGTCTTCAGCCTGGCGATCAGCGGGATTGCCTTACAGGGTTGCAAACGTATTGTGAGCAATAAGCCGATTGGCAAGCCCGTCGCGATCGCAGCGCCACTCGGGCTGCCGCCGGTTCCGATTCCAGCGAACAATCCGGCCACCGCAGATGCCATTGCGTTGGGGAGGAAGCTCTTCTACGACTCGAGATTGTCGAATCAGGGCACGCTCTCCTGTGCTTCGTGCCATATTCCCGGCCACGACTTTTCCGATCCGCACAATGTGTCCCTGGGATTCGGTGGCGCGCGCGGAGCTCGCAATGCTCCTTCGGTCGTGAACGCGGCCTATCTTCCCTCGCAGTTCTGGGATGGCCGCGCGTCGACCCTGGAAGAGCAGATGCTGGGGCCCGTCGCCGACCCAGTTGAAATGGACAATACCGCGCAGGGCGTCGTAACGAACCTGGAGAAGGAAACTCAGTACCCGCCGCTGTTTCGGAAGGTGTTTGGAACGCCCGACATCACCATAAATCGCGTTGAGAATGCGGTGGCCAGCTATGAGCGCACCTTGCTTTCGGGTGACTCTGCTTTCGATCGGTACGAGTATGGCGGCGACGAGAAGGCTTTGACTGCGCAGCAGATTCGCGGGCTCGCCATCTTCCGCGACTCGCAGCGCGGCAACTGTGCCGTATGCCATACCATCAGTGCGCACTATGCGCTCTTCACCGACGGTAAGTTTCACAACATCGGAGAAGGCGTCGACGATGATGGCAAGTTCGACGATGTTGGCCGCATGGACCAGAGTCACATGGTCGCCGATACCGGAGCTTTTGAGACTCCGACGCTTCGAGATATAGCGGAAACCGGCCCCTATATGCACAACGGCAGGCTCAAGACACTCGATGAGGTCGTTCAGTACTACGCCGGTCAGGGTAACTCCAATCCGTACCTCGATAAGGAAATGAAAAAGATTCACCTGACCGCCCAGGACAGGAGCGACTTAGTAGCATTTCTCGACTCTCTTACCGGCACCACTGCCAACCACGCCAAACCAGCTGCTGAAAAGGCTGCCCATCCATGAGTTCTGACCTCCGTTTCGCCGTGCTGGTTGTTGTCGCAACCGCTGCCATCACAGGCTGTTCGAAGCCCGCTGCGCCTCCGGCCGCCCCATCGACTGCCCAGCCCACTCCCACCTACTTCCGGGTGGATCCCTCCACCGCTGGATCCATCAGCGGGTTGATTCGCTACACCGGCCCGCGGCCTCGGCCGAAGCCAGTCGATATGAGCAACGAGCCGGCCTGTGTGAACGCAAATCACGGCAAGGTTTACGACGATTCTGTCGTCATCGGTCCACACAACGGTGTTGGCAACGCGTTCGTGTACATACAAAAGGGTCTCGAGGGAAAATCCTTTGCTCCTGCGCAGGGCCCGGTGACCATCGATCAGAAGGGATGCTGGTTTCGGCCGCATGTCCTCGGCATGCAAACCGGCCAAACCTTACAGATCGTCAACTCCGACCCGGTGACGCATAATATCCACCCGATGCCGCAGCTTAATCACGAGTGGAATCACAGCCAGGGCGCGGGCGACCCTCCCATGAGCCACAAGTTCACCAGGGCCGAAGTGATGATCCCGGTGAAGTGCAACATCCATAGCTGGATGCATGCCTATATCGGGGTTCTCGATCATCCTTACTTCGCGGTTACGGGTGAAGATGGCAAATTTGCGATCCCGAATCTTCCCCCAGGTACTTACACTCTGGCTGTATGGACGCAGACGCTCGGAACCAAGCAGCAGACGATCACCATCTCGCCCGGAGGGAGTGCGAAAGCGGACTTCACCTTCCGCGGGAAGTAGAGGGCAGGGCGTCCCGTGCCAGCCCCTGCCTGCGGGCTCTGATAGAGCACGTCCCCAGCGATGGTTGGTGCGATGACAGCCGCCCTGGGGTTAGGGAAGTCCCAGGCTGCCATAGGATAACGGGTAAGTTACGATGCCCCAGGGCAGGCTAATGCCCTGAATCGTACCGATCTGCTTGTAGGCGGTGGGGTCCACGATGACGATGTCGTTGGAGCGCCCGCAGGCCATCAGGATCTTAGAGTCGTCGGGTGTAAAGGTGAAGTGCCAGCAGCGCGCCCCGGTAGGCACCTCAGCAATCAGGTTCAATGAGCTGGCATCGAACACCTGGAGCTTTCGGGCCGCTGCGGCACTGACAAAAATGCGCTTGCCGGAGCGATCGAAGGAAACGCCGTAGGGCTTGGCCGCGGTGGGCACCGACTTGATCACGTTGAAGTTCATGTCGAGCTTGACCAGTGTCCCCGACGCTTCCATGGTCACGACATAACAGGTGTGCTGCGGAGAGATTTTGATGCCGCGGGGACGCAGACCATAAGGTTTCAGATTGACGTCGCGGATATGTGCGCCGGTGGTGGCATCGATGATACCAATTGTGTTCTGCGCCTCATTGGCGACCATAAGTTCCTTACCATCCGGAGAGAATTCCATCCCCTCGGTCTCTTTGCCGGCTGTCGCGACCGAGCCAGGGGTCCAGTCGCCGACGCGAAAGCTGGCAATCTGCGCGGGTGGCTCGTTGGCATCATCCTCGTCGTTCCCATTCGCCGGAGGTGGACCGCCTTTTGAGCCAGGCTCGAAGGTTACGAAGACGCGGGTACCGGCGGGATTGATCCTGACGAACTCCGGGCTGTCGCCGACGTGCTGCTTCGTGACCAGCTGCAGCTTAGGGGTGCTGAAGATGGCGATGTCGGAGGTGTCCTGATCGGCAGTTATGAGATATTTGCCGTCGAAAGTAATGGCCTCTCCCCGGGGAGCGATATCCGGAGGTTCTATGCTGCGGGTTACCTTCATCGTTGCCAGGTCGATCTGGTCGACTTTGCCGCCTTCTTCCGTGACGTAGGCCACATTAGTGGGCACTCGATCGTTCCTAAACCAATACGCCCCAAGCGCCGCGGCCGCGACCACAAGCACCGCAACAGACGACAAGATCAATTGCCTCGACATTCCTTCGCTCCTTAAGAAAGCGCGCGACGCCGAAGCGTTCCCTGGCCGTGACTGGAGAGTTGCGATTTCGCCTCTGAAATCTGTTGACTGCCTCGGCTGAAGATCATGCCTGCAGACACCTGATTCAACCAGGAAATCCATGGCCGGGATTGTCGTCGTACCTAGCCAGGGAGCAGGTAAGCTTTGCTTTCATTTAAGAAATAATACCTTCGAATCCCCCAGCCACTGGGCGGCTTCGGGGTATTGGGCGATCATGCCTGGCAAAGGAAGCTTCCGGACCAGCCTCGGTCTGACGTCACAGGCGAAGCGCTATGGTTCCCTCAATCAGCACGAGACAAGCGTCCTCAAAGAGGCAGCAAAGTTTTTATTTTGAACTACCTGGCCGCATGCAGAGTTTTCGGAGAAGTATGGGCTGCCCGTGGCAGCTGGCCGCCCCAAGATTCCTGTTCTCCAGCAGATCCCGGCGGCTGGCGATCCCGTCTCAAAAAAATCTCGAACTTTCCAATTGCATTTTGTTCTTCTTCGGCTTAGACTTCGGTTCGCTATCAGAGAGCACCCCAAAATCTCTTGAAGCGAAATCAAACGAAATTGCGCTCGGCATCTCTTTCGCGAGTACGAGGTGCATTCATTGGAGGCAATCATGCGCAAAGTTCTACTCTGTGTTTCCCTGCTGCTGCTGACAACGCCCCTGTTCCAGGGCCAAACCGACACCGGTGTGATCACCGGAATTGTGACCGATCAGGGCGGAGCGGTGCTGTCCGGCGCCAAGGTTACGATTACCAGCCAGTCTACGAACGTTTCCGTAACATCGACGACCGACAGCGCGGGCTACTTCACGTCCGTGCCCATCAACCCCGACACTTATTCCGTAACCGTCGCAGCGAATGGTTTCTCGTCACAGACCCAGGCCGGCATCGTGCTGCGGGTCCAGAATCGGCTCAATCTCAGCTTCAAAATGGCAGTCGGGCAGGTCTCACAAAGCGTCACGGTCACAACCCAGGCGCCGATCATTGACACGCAGACGTCCAGCCTTGGACAGGTCGTTGCCGCCAAAACGATTGAGGCCATGCCATTAAACGGCCGCAGTTACCTCCAGCTCGCCGGCCTGAGCACAGGCGTGGTTGAGACGGGTATGGGGCAAAATTCGCAGACGAACGGAAATACCGGTGGCAGCAGCGGTCAGCCCGGCCAGGTAACTTTCGCCGCCGACGGCGCCCGAGGCACGCTCAATAACTTCGTTCTGGATGGAATCGACAATAACTCCAACGACAATGGAGGACTTGTCTTCAATACGCAGGTCGATGCTCTGCAGGAATTTAAGATTCAGACGAATAACTACTCGGCTGAATTTGGCCGCAGCGGCGGGGCGGTGGTCAATGCTGTCACTAAGTCCGGCACAAATTCCTACCACGGAACCGCGTTTGAGTTCTTCCGCAACTCCGCGCTCGACGCCCGCAACTTCTTTCAGACAACCGGCTCGAAAGCTGCCTTCAAGCAAAATCAGTGGGGAGCAACCATCGGGGGACCGATCCTGAAGGACAAGCTCTTCTGGTTCGGCGACTACCAGGGGACATCGATCCACAATCCGACACCCATCATCTCCACCGTCCCCAGCGCGGCGGAGCGTACCGGTGATTTTTCGGCCACCGGGGAGACGATCTATGATCCCACCAGTTACAACGCGACGACCGGCACGCGCACGCCCTTCGCCGGGAACGTTATCCCCTCGGGCAGAATCGATCCAGTCTCGCAGGCGTTCATCAATCTATATCCTGCGCCGAACGTGCCCGGAGCGACGAAGAACAACTATTCAATCGATCCTGACGCGCCCTATACCCTTCACCAGGGGGATTTCCGTGGCGATTACGCCCCGTCAGCCAAAAATCAGGGATTTTTCCGGTTCTCGGACGCCGGGCTTACCTCTCTGAATCCGCCAAGACTTCCAGGTCTGGCCTACGGAGAACACGGCGGCTATAACTACGAGGAAATCCTGGGTGGTGCACTCGGTCAAACGCACATCTTCTCGCCCACGATCGTCAACGAATTCCGCCTGGGATTTAACTGGTACACCATCAACCAGGACATTCCCGCGAATGGTGTAGCCGTCCCGCCACCTGCTCTGACGATCCCCGGCGTACCTATAAGACCAAACACAGCCGGACTTGCTCAGTTTTCTCCCTCCGGCTACCGGGGATTAGGTTCGCCCGGATATGCTCCCACTTTCCTCGATACCGAAGAGCGTCAGGTCACGGATGCGCTCAGTATGGTACGCGGCAAGCATTCAATCGTCATGGGCTTCGAGATGCGCTGGAGCGAATTCAACATTTTCCAGGTGCCTGCGCCCAATGGCCAACTTAGCTTCAGCGGTCAGTTCACCCAGAATCCAGCGGATGGAACGGGAGGCGACGGCCTGGCGGATGCATTGCTCGGCCTGCCAGTAAGTTCCACCTATGACACACAAATAGAGGTCCAAAACAGGCAACATATACCATCGGCGTTCATCCAGGATGACTACAGGATTACGCCTACCTTCACGGTGAATCTTGGGTTGCGCTACGACTACTTTCAGCCGATCTTTGAGAAGCACAATCAGCAGGCCAACTTCAATTTCCAAACCGGCGAGTTAGAGGTAGCGGGCCAGAATGGCAATTCCCGTTCGCTGACTGTTCCTGACAAATATAACTTTTCACCGCGCATCGGTTTCGCCAAGACAATCCGTAAGAATACCGTCGTAAGTGCCGGGGCCGGCATCTTCTGGAGCGGCCAGGAAATACGGACCGCCGGCGGCCTCCAGCTTGCGTATAACGAACCCTTCTACTATCAGCCGTTTTTTGTAAGCGATGGAATCACCCCGATTATCACCGTGTCGGGAGGCTTCCCGCCGCTGAATCCTAACCAGGAGACGGATCCGGGCGTGACGAGTATTGACGCCCGACTGAAAACGCCCAGCTACCTTCAATACAATGTTTCGGTTCAGCAGGCCTTACCTGGCAGGATGTCTCTCCAGGTCTCCTACGCGGGATCGAAGGGCACCCATCTCCAGTCGATGACAGATCCGAACCAGGACAAGACACCGGGCCCAGGTGATGTTCAGTCCCGTCGCCCCTATCCTGACTTCGGCCCCTTTAATGGAATATCCGACCGCGGAAACTCAAGATACTATTCCGGTCAGGTTCGGCTTGAGAAACAGGAGGGCCAGGGTCTTTACCTGCTTAGCTCGTTCACGTGGAGCAAGGCGTATGACGACGAACCGGAGATCTGCTGCGATTCGCCGTGGCCGCAGAATAGCTGGGACATTCCCGCCGACACCGGCTTAGCCGACTTCAACCAAAGTCTCCGCTGGGTTCTCAGCTATGACTATCTGCTTCCCATTGGGTCTGGGCAGAAGCTCCTGGGCGGCGTCAACCGCGTGGTCAATCAGGTTGTTGGTGGCTGGCATTTCGGAGGCATTTATTCGCTCGCGAGTGGTTTCCCGTTTTCTGCAGCGCTGGGATATGACTCTTCGAATACCGGTACTCAGGGGACGGTCCGTGCCGATCAAGTCTCGCCGAACGGCAACCTATCTCGTGGACAGCGCAGCGTAAATAATTGGTTTAATACGGCGGCCTATGCGGATCCGGAACAGGATAATCCAGCGCAGCCGTATCGCTTTGGGGATTCGGGCCGTAACACCCTGATCGGTCCGGATACCGATGATCTGGATTTCTCTCTGCGCAAGACATTTCCAATCAGGGAATCGAAGAATTTGGAGTTCCGCGCGGAGTTTTTCAACGCGCTGAACCATCCGAATTTCGCGCAGCCCGATAACACCTTCACGGATGGCCCTGGTGCGTTCGGAGTTGTAACATCCACCGGATTGGACAATCGCGAAATCCAGGCAGCATTGAAGTTCAACTTCTAACCCAGAACTCAACCGCGCTGTACTGCTGTGGAACAGCCGTGCGGCAAGGGGCGAGCGAGCGGCGAGGCGTGCCGACTGCTTTACCGGCCAGGTGGTGCGCCGCGCCGCTCGCTCCCCCGAACTTACTTGCGAGTGCCGACGGAACATTGGCGTGCCTGCTATAACAACGAACTGCAACTTCACGGCTGGGCTACAAAGTATTAGCGCCAGCCGTTTGACGGAGCGATGCTCTCGAGACCACTTGTTAACAGCAGCTGCTTGGATTAGCGCCTCATCCATTGCGCTGCTCCAACATTCCCACCCCGACCAATTACCAGCAAATCGCGACCTGCTGGAAAGAGCGACTTCATGAACCGTAGAGAATTGATGATTGCCGGCCCTATGCTGGCAGCGGGTTCGCGTCTCAGCTTAGCGCAACCTGGCAACGCCGATACGTCAGTTTTCACCGCAAAGCCAGCTACGCCTCCGACCATTCTTCTCAATGACTATCTTCCGCATTCCCTTTATCGGGTTCCCGTGACGGAGGTGCCGCGGGCGAAATTCCGGATATTTGACGGTCACGATCACGGCCATGGACCTTTGCCGGTTACTGAGATGATCAGGATCATGGATAAGGTGGGGGTCGAGAAAACCGTCGTCTTCACCAATGCCGGTATCGTCGACCAGTTCAACGAAGCAGCTCGCGACTATGCAGATCACCCTGACCGCTTCGATCTCTGGTGCATGCTCGATTTGCGGGGCGTCGACGAAGCCGGCTTCGGACCGAACGCCATAAAGTCGCTCGAAGCCTGCCATCGTACCGGCGCTAAAGGCATTGGTGAGCTTCACGACAAAGGCCGGGGTATCTTCTCAGGGCAAAGTGCGGCGTCGCATCGTCAGGCCGCCGCATCAGGAAAGCGGCGTCCCTCCGGTGATGAGGAACTGAATGGCGGACCGACGTTCACGCACAATCCGAGTCCGCCCCCCGGCCCAAATGCACCGATCGGCCCGCATCCGGACGATCCGCGACTGGACCAGCTCTGGGAACGAGCCGGCCAGCTTGGCATGCCCATCAGCTTCCACACCTCTGATCCTATCTGGTCTTACCAGCCCATGGATTACACCAATGATGGGCTCATGAACGGCTGGAGCTGGCGCATTGTCCTCGAGCCCGGAACATTGGATCACAACCAGCTCATCACCAGTCTTGAGAATGCGGTGAAGAAACATCCAAACACAATCTTCATCGCCTGCCATCTTTGCAATCTCGACTACGATCTCACCCGCCTCGGCCAGATGTTCGACAGGAACCCAAACCTCTATGCCGATATCTCGGCGCGATTCGCAGAGACAGCTCAAATTCCGCGCTTCGTGCGACAATTCCTGACCAAATACCCTGAACGAGTTGTTTACGGTACAGACGTTACTTATGACGAGGCTTTTTTCGGCGCCTCATTCCGGATTCTCGAAACGGAAGACGAGCACTTTTACCTGCGCGGAAAGGTGGGAAGCGCGAACTTCAACTTCAACTATCACTGGGCGCTCAATGGCTTCGGATTGCCCGACGATCTGCTGAAGAAGATTTATTACGACAATATGGCGAATATCATGGCGCGGGCGCAGCAGAATAGTCGGGCATAACTGGGGAGGTAACTCGGAGCGATGGTAGTGATCTGCCGGTAACTCGAGATCTCATCGCCGTACCCAGGATGCAGTGCCTCGAGTATCCCGCTTATCTGTCGTTATCGACGTGGGGTTTGGCGAGGGATTGATGAAGCATACGAGAAGGGATTTCGTGAAGCTGGGGTCGGCAACTTTGCCCCTTGCTGGGATTTTGAATGGCAGGGACTCGCCTGCTTTCGCCGCCGTGAACCCGGGCCCGGAGAATGCATCTCCCGAACCGGCAACTTCCGAGGCCGTCAATGATCTGAAAACGCCTGCCGGCGCCCCATTCATGGCCGATTACGTTTTCAGCGGCTCCGCGCTCACCGGATGGCACGTCCTTGGACCCGCCGAATGGCGCGCTGAAAACGGCGAAATCATCGGCCACGCACATCCCGACAGCAAGGGCGGGTGGCTCGTGCTCGATAAGTCCTGGCAGGATGTTATTTTCTTTGCGCGCTTTCGCGCGCAGGCGGGCTCGAAGACCGGAGTCCTGGTTCGCGCGGAGAAAATCGCCGGCGGCGGCCTGAAGGGTATCTTCTTCTCCCTTGACCCCCGGGATCTGAATAGCTACCACCTGACCTTAGATGCAGAAGGGCAGGAGATCTCCCGCAGCCCGCTTGGCCCCGTTTCCCCGGATGCAGATCGTGTTTCTTTGCCCCCGGCTACAGGTTCTCACGTAGCCGCGCCGCCTCCAAATACACAAACATCATTTGCCGCCGACGTCTGGAACACGGTCGCCGTTCAGATGGACGCCAATATCTTTCGTCCCTGGCTCAACGGCGGCTACGGCATACACGCTGGTGTGACCGACAGTGACGGCTCAGGCACAGGCTACGGCCCGATCGCTGTCTACGCCGGAGGTACCGGCGAGATTCGCTTCAAAGATATTTGTTACAAAGATTTTGGTCGAATTGTGACTCCGCTCGAGAAGGTTTCCAGTAACTACCGAATGCAGCGGATCGATGACTATTACTTCACGTGGGGCACTTCCGTCGCTGACGTCAATCGCGACGGGATTCTGGACATCGTCACTGGCCCTTACTACTACCCTGGACCGGACTACACGGTGAAGCGCGAAATCAGTCTGGCGCAGACCTTCGCTCCCGGCCGGGAGTTCGATACAACGATGGTTATCTACACCGGCGATTTCACCGGAGACGGATGGGCGGATCTGCTGGTCGCCACGCTCGATATCCCCCTGACGTTGTACAGGAATCCACGAGGAGAACTGCGCCGATGGGATAAGTACACCATAGGTCCTAAAGTATCGAGCGAGATAGCGATTTTTGCCGACATGAACGGCGACGGAAAGAAGGAGATCGTCTTCACCACCTCAGCGGGCCGGCGGGGCATTAACAAGATTGTTTATGCGGCTCCTGATCCCGATAATCCAACCGGCGAGTGGATCATTCATCCCATCTCCGAACCCGGACCGTGGGGTCCTCATGGCATGGGAGTAGGCGACATTACGGGCGATGGCACTCCCGATGTCCTGATGTCTAACGGATGGTGGGAACACCCGCCCAGGGGTGGGTCGCAGAAGCTCTGGACCTATCATCCGGTAGCCTTTAATCCCGACGACCCCTCAGAAAGAACCTTCAGGTCGGGTGGCGCAGCCATGGCTGTCTACGATGTGAACGGAGACGGGCTTAGCGATGTCGTGACCTCTGTCTACGCACATGGTTTTGGACTGGCATGGTTCGAGCAAAAGCGAGATACCGGCGGCAATATCTCGTTTGTCCGCCACATGATTATGGATGACTTCTCGACCAGGAACGCGGGTGGCGTGACATTTACCGAGGGTCACGGCTCCACTTTTGCCGACATGGATGGCGACGGCATTCCCGATTTTGTAATAGGGAAGCGGTTCATCTCGGAAGATGAAGTTACCGATCCGGATCCGTGGGGCGCCCCGGTTCTCTATGTCTACCATACGATTCGGGACAAGAGCGCGCCGGGAGGTGCCAGATTCGTGCCTGAGTTGATCCACAACCGCTCGGGCGTCGGTTCCATGGTCACAGTTGCGGATCTCAATGGAAACGGTGCGATGGATATCATCACTTCCACGAACCGCGGCACCTTTATCTTTTGGGGAAAGCCGCATTCGAATCGAACAGCGGTGAGCCGGCAATGAAAGTTCAAAGGATCAATAAGTCACAAGGAAGGATCACTATGGAGAAGTTCAAGCAGGCCTTCGCGGCGGCGCTGCTGATTGTGTTGTTGGCAGGCACCGGTGGATCGCAGAACGCCGGCGCAGAGGATAACGGCCTCGAACGCACCCCGATTCTTGGCTGGAGTAGCTGGAGCTTCCTCCGCGAGCATCCCACATCCGCCAAAGTTGAAGCTCAGGCGCGTGCGCTCAGGCAGTCCGGCCTCGAGAAGATCGGCTACAACTATATAAACCTTGATGATTTCTGGTACCAGTGTCCGGGCAGTCAGGGTCCCAACGTCGATCGTTATGGCCGCTGGGTGACAGACGCATCGATATTTCCGGCCAACGGCGACAGTAATGGTATGAAGGTCCTCGCTGACTACATCCACAGCCTCGGCATGAAGTTCGGAATCTATGTCACGCCGGGCATTTCCAGGCAGGCAGTCAGCAAAAACACGGCGATTCAGGGCACATCCTATACGGCTGCGCAGATTGCAGAGCCGTCGGTGGCGGAGAGAAATTACAACTGCAAGGGCATGGTTCGGATTGACTTCAGCAAACCAGGAGCGCAGGAGTTCATCAATTCCTGGGTCGACATGTTCGCGGGATGGGGCGTCGATTACATCAAACTCGACGGCACGCAAAACAGCAACGATGCCGACGTGAAGGCATGGTCGAATGCGATCCGGCAGAGCGGTCGGCCGATGGTCCTCGACGTGACACCGGGAAAGTTTACGAAGGCGATCGCCCCAACCCTGATCAAGTACGCTAACCAATGGGTAGCGACGCCAGACGTTGAATGCTATGACTGCGAGAAGGGCGGAACCGGCTACCCGCTGACGTCGTGGGCCAACATTAAAATACGTTTCGATCGTGTGGCCGAATGGCAGCCTTACGCCGGGCCGGGGGGCTTCACCGACTACGATTCCATTGAGGTAGGCAATGGCAGCAACGATGGGATTACTTCGACTGAGGGTCAGACTCAGATAAGTCTCTGGGCTCTTGGATCGGCGCCACTTATTCTTGGGGTGGATCTTACACATCTCGATCAGGTCGAATTGCAGAAGTACCTCAAAAACACCGCAGTTATCGCAGTCGACCAGGATTCCATCGCTGCCAAAAGGGTTGTCAATACGACTGATCAGCAGATCTTTGCCAAGAAGGAATCGAACGGGGACCTGATTGTCGGTTTGTTCAACATCGGCGAGAAGGCAGAGAAGGTCTCAATCGAAGCATCTGCACTCGGCCTGCCTCAAAGTCAACGCGGTTATTCCACACAAGACGTATGGACGGGCAAGAGCGGGAAGCAAGGCAGCACCCTGAGCGCTGTGGTCCCGTCGCATGGGGTCGTTCTCTATCGCGTCAGGGTGCTTTGATATCGGTCATCCTGATTGGCCACGAATTCGAGCCCCGTTGCTGGAGACGAGAAAGATGCATGGTCTTAAATGGTTGTTGGCGATCGTCACTCTGTCCGCGTTATTCGCTCTAACGCCGAGTGTGCAGGCCGCAGATCAGGATTTCAATGGCCAGTGGGATATTCAGGTGAACGCGAAAGCTGCCGATTTTGCAGAGTTCACCACGACCGCCGCATGGTGGCTGGAGATCACCGGCGCGGGAACGCCCGACATGAAGATTCAATTCGTTGGCGCTCCTGACGGTGCCCTGGACAACATAACTGAGTCGACAGTTAAGGATGACGTGCTGCACTTCACGTGGATCGACAGGCCGCGCCACGGAGGCGCTCCGGATCCGAAAGACCGTGCTGAATATGAGGTGAAGTACGTCCATGGACTCCTCCATGGCACGATGACAAGCTCCGCAACGACTCCTGCTACACATTTGACCTTCACTGGATACCCCGCGCCTAAGATAGACGAACACGACAACGATGCCTGGGTTAAGGGAAAGCCAATCCAGCTGTTTAATGGCAGGGACCTCAAAGGTTGGACGGGCGTTAACTCCCCCAGGATGGAGGGTTGGTCCGTCGAAGGGGGCATTCTGAAGTGTGCGGGCAACGCCGATGATCTGATTACCGCGAAGAAATATTGGAACTATGAACTGCACATTGAATATAGACTCGGCGAAAACAGCAACAGCGGTATCGGGTTGCGCGGCCGCTATGAGGTGCAGATCATGTCCGATTACGGCCGGCCTGCGAACATCCATGGCACAGGCTCGCTGGTTTCGCGCATCGCGCCAGCCGCGAATGCGGGCAAACCGGCAGGCCAGTGGAATACCTATGATATCCGTCTGGTTGGCCGCGAAGTTACTACGATTCTGAATGGGCAGGCATTGTACAAAGACCGAGTCATCGACGGGCTGACCGGCATCGCCATGGATCCATTTGAAGGCAAGCCCGGCCCGGTTGAGTTACAGGGTGATCACGGCTCCGTCGAGTACCGGAACCTGGTGCTGGTGCCCCTTACGAAGCGCGACGGCGAATAGGGCGATGACCGGATGATCCAGAACCTTTCCGGGGCTGAAGGCCTCGAAATTTATGCTTTCGTTCTCCCGGCCTAAAGGCCGGGGCTTCTACCGCAATCCCGCTCACGCGGGAACCACTTCAGGGACCTATTGATCGGTCGGCGCACCGGAGGGTCGAGCGAGGGATCCATGGACGAGCACGATTCGAACGAAAGCCGGGGTTCAAAGGGCAACCGAATCCTTCATGGCGGAGGGTGTATATGAGAGCCTGGTATCTGAATGTCGCAACCGCAGGCGCGCTGCTGCTTTCACCGGGCGTATGGGCGCAGACCTCTCCCAGCCAGTCTTATGCTTTGGTGCCAAGTCAGGATGGCTTTGAAGTTAAAACGCCGGACGGACGTGTAGTTTTCGATTACGTAACCAAACGTCCGACAAATATCGGATTAACGGCTCCGAGCGCCTGCTATTTCCACCCGATAGAGACGCCTTCCGGTGAGACAGTCACCAATGTTGCGCCCGACGATCATCCCCACCATCGCGGTATCTTTCTCGGCTTCCTGAATTCGGAGTTTCATACCCCGGCTGATGATTCGTCGAACGCCCCGCAGCCTCCCGGTGGGCTCTTTGACATTCATCGCGCCGATTTCTGGGCGTGGGGCTTCTTTGCTCCGCGAGACAATCGCGTGATCAGGAACCGGGATGTGAAGCTCCTTCACGCCGACTCAAAGCACGTCGAGTTTGAGATTCACAATGACTGGCTGGTCGAAGATAAGAAGATGCTGGAGGAAACCGACGATGTCAGTGTCAGTGAGCGCGATGGCGTCTATGTCCTCGACCTTGCATACCGGCTCGCTCCTGTTTATGACTACGTGATCGAGCAGACGGCATTTGGCGGCTTTGCGGTACAGGGGATCAAGTACGGAGACTTCTATTATTCGGCACCCTGGGGAAGAGTGACGTTCCCCGATCCTTACTACTCAAACCCGGAAACGGATTGGCCCTCCGAGCCGTGGTACGACTACACGGTGCGTTTAAAAAGTGACGGAAAGACCGTTGGAGTTGCCGTTCTTGACCATCCACTGAATCCTCCCACCCGCTGGCACAATACTGTCTGGCTTCTGAACCCCTCTATTTCAAGCTATCGCCCGGTGACGATTCACCCTGGTGCTCCGCTGATCCTCCGTTATCGCGTCGTTGTTCACGATGGGCCTCCTCCCACCCAGTTGCTACAGCAGCTCTCCGAAGAATGGGAGGGTATGCAGGGGGATCTTTTCGCCAGCAAGTGAAGCAGTTTCGCCGGCGGATAAACCCATCTGTACACTTAGCCCCGCACTTAGCCCTGTGCTGACCCAGCCTCCTACTTACTTAGATCATGGGAGGAATCAATTGAGGAGGTAATCGTTATTATGGATTTTAAGAGAGAGTCTCGCGAGGGAATCGAAACGAGTCACGCTGCACCCGGTTCACTTTCGGCTTCCCGGCCCCTTACCGGACCTCTCGGGCTACCCATCGGCAGTCAGACGTATCCCCACCGGCAAAGAATCAAGGAAGGCGATTTCGCCGGCTTGTGCAGAGATATGGCAAGCATCGGCATCCGCGACGTTGAGATGTGCGACCCGGTTAGCTATCCGGAGTTTGAGATTCTTCGCGACGGCAAGGAGGTCCGGAAGATTTTGGACGACCACGGCCTGAGCTGCCCAAGCGGTCATTTCGGTTTAGATGCGCTGCGGGCGAACCAGAAGGAGCTGATTGCCTGGGCAAAGGATGTCGGCATGACGCAGATGGGCACGGCGACCCTCGGGGGAGAAATGCACAACGGCGTTACCACGATGGATGCTGTGAAAAGGGCGGCCGACGAATACAACAGAATCGGTGCTGAGGCAGACAGGGCTGGTGTGCAGCAATTCCTGCACGATGAAGACTTTGAGATGGCAGAAGTGGAAGGCGATGGCCGGCTGGTTTACACAGTGCTGCTGGACTTGCTCGATCCCGAGCTGGTCAAAATGCAGTTTCAGATTTCTGCGATGACCGTGGTCGGCGATCCGGTCGAGTACTTCAACAAGTATCCTGGGCGCTTTACCTCCATGCATCTTCAGGGGGTGGACCTGAACGATAAATCCCGCGCATGGCGGGTGGCCGTAGGCCAGGACAGCCTCAACTGGCCGAGGATTTTTGAGGCGGCGAAGGCCGGCGGCCTCAAAAACTATTTCGTCGAGCTCAACTGGGAACTGACGAAGGAGAGCGTTGCCTATCTCAGGAGCATGAACGTTTGAGGCGCATCTGGATGCCTGTTTCGAGCGGGGGCTTTATACTTTGGCCAGAGATCTGAAAATCGACGAAAGGGAGTGTGCTCCTGACCCGTTTGCCAGAATTCCCGTGCCACGTTAGAAGTGAGAGCGCCCGACACGAGATACTGGCAGGTGTCACGAAATATCGGCAGAGCTGGGCACGAAATCTAGTCCCGTGACACGGAGAATGGGCAGGAGACTGAGGGAGGATCGCCATGGCTAAGAGCGTGAACAAAGCGATTTTGATCGGCAATGTGGGCAAGGATCCCGAAGTGAAGTTCCTGCCCAGCGGGTCCGCGGTGGCGAACTTTACCCTGGCGACCTCGGAGCGATTCAAGGACAAGGGCGGTGAATTCCAGGAGCGCACGGAATGGCACAATCTGGTGGCCTACCAGCGGCTGGCGGAGATTGTGCGCGACTACGTGAAGAAGGGCGCGAAGCTGTATGTGGAGGGCCGCATCCAGACGCGGTCCTGGGATGACCAGCAGAGCGGGCAAAAGCGCTACCGGACGGAAATTGTGGTGAACGATCTGGTGCTGCTGTCGGGACGCGGCGAGGGAGAGTCCGGGGGGTATGCGCGCTCCGGTTCCTCCTACGATCAGCGGCAGCCGGCGCATGCCGACGACCTGGTGCAGTCGACCGAAATTACGGACGACGACATTCCGTTCTGAGGCGGTGTGTCCAGAGTTTTCAGCGCATAAGTGTTGCCAAAAGCAGGTCCCTCCAGTTCCTCTTCGCGTTGCTCAGGGTCCGGTCGGGATGACGATGTAGAGGAACTCGCGAAGCTGGACGGGAATGCGGCTCCGGCTGGGCTTCCTACTCGGTGCGTTCGACCAGGTCGTGATCGCTGGCGATGAGCGCGAGATCGGCCATGTCGAGAAAGAGGCCGTGCTCGACTACACCGACGATCGCGTCAAGTTCGGCGGCGATCTCATACGGGTCGTGAATCATGCGTCCCGCGCAGTCGAGAATGAGGTTGCCCTCATCGGTGATGAAGCGTGAGCCATCGGCGTGCTGTCGGATATGAGGCGCAAATCCCAGATCGCGAAGAGCGCGGCTGACGAGAGGCGCAGCCATCGGGATGACCTCAACGGGCAGGGGAAAACGCCCCAAAGTCTCCACCACTTTTGAGTCGTCGGCGACGACGATGAAGCGCTTTGACGCGCCGGCGACGATTTTCTCGCGCAGCAGATTGCCGCCTCCTCCCTTGATGAGCTCGAGTCCTGGGGCGACCTCGTCGGCGCCGTCTACCGTGAGATCGAGGTGCTCGCAGTCATCGAAGCTGATGAAAGGAATGCCATAGCTCCGGCCGAGGTGCTCGCTGTCGATGGAACTTGCGACGGCGCGAACCTTCAGACCGTGATCGCGTACCTGTTCGCCGAGCCGCTGGATCCAGATCTGCGCCGTTGAGCCGGATCCAAGGCCGAGGGTCATGCCGGGCTCAACGAATTCGAGCGCCCGCTGCGCGGCCTTCAGCTTCTGCTCGGGATGTTGCGGAGTAGTTTTGTTTTCTGCGGTTGTCACAATAAAAAGCTTACTGCGATTCGCGCCGGGTGCCAGCGGGTGATCTTCGACAGGGACGCGAGCGGGGCAGCGTAAAGCTACGCGGATGTTGCGCGGGAAGGCTCGCGGCTGGCCTCCAGCAGTTCGATGTCGGAGGGGGTGTACGTGCTGCGGATGTGGTCGTCGTTTTGCGAGAGCAGGACGTTGCCGTGGTAAAGCCCGGAACCCTGGGTTCCAGGGACGAAGGGAAAGCGGAGAGGACGGGTACGAATTTGACGGACTTTGAATCCTGAGCGCAGCGCGTTGACGTGAAGCCACACGTCGTCGGCTTTGGGACATAGCGTGAGGAAGGCATCGCCGGCCCGCTTGATATACGGGAGAAAGGCCGGAGGATAAATGCACCCGGAGACACCGGTGGCGAAGTGAGAAAAGCTGGGCTCGGTGGAGTGGCAGGGGTTCCAGTTACGGTAGGGAGCGAGTGCACCGCCCGAGGTGTGAACCTGATGGGCGCGATAGCAGTTGATGGCGCCGGGGTATTCGCGATGGGCGCGCACGAGACCTTCGAGCCACCAGCGTGGGTAAAGAAGATCGTCGTCGGCGGTGACCAGGGGCGCGGAAAAGCCATTTTCTGCGAGGAGATACGGAAAATACTTGGTGTGCGGACCGTAGTTTTCGGCCAGGCGGACTTCGAGACCGCGATCGACGAGCCGGCGAAGACCAGCGGTTTGACGCTCCAGAGCGGCGGGGTCGTCGAGCCAGAGGATGAGACGGGAGGGGAGCAGAGAACCTGCGGCGATGGACTCGATGGCGAGATGAACAGAGCTGAGCCGCTGTCCATAAGTGGTAAGGGAGACGACGGGGCCGCCGGGAGAGACCACGGGTGCGCTGGAGCGCCGGTTGCGCAGTATCAGGCCGCGCAGCTGGATCTTCGTGACTTTGATCTCGTTGCGCAGCACAAACAGCCAGACTTCGAGAGCCCGAGTGGCGATGCCGGCAGGTGAAGAAGTGGGTTGCAGGATTAATTCCTCTCCTGGGCTTCGGCTGGGTGAGATTTCAATACACGAGCGTTCTGTCCGCTGCGTCCTCGACCTGGCGGGTGGTGCCACGCTCCAGAACGCGGCGGTAGACAGGTTCCATGCGGGCGGCCCGCATAGCCCACAGATACGGTTTCGAGAACTCCCAGGCACTGCGGGACATCGCATTCTTCTGCTCCACGGTCATCGCGGCGAAGCAGTCGATTGCGGCAGCCAGATCGCGCGCGACCTGGGGCGGGCTGGTCACAGGGACTTTGATGCCGGTGGCCGGAGAGATAACGTCGCCGGCTCCGTGCAGGTCGAGGGCGATGACGGGCAGGCCGCGTGCCATGGCCTCGAGAATCTGCACACCCAGCGTCTCCCGCAGGCTGGTAAAGAGAAGGAGATCGTGTTCGCGATAAGCCGCGTCGACCTCGGCCATGGAGAGGCGGCGCCCCGCCCAGAAGACCCGGTCAGTCAGGCCGCGCGTCCTGATCATCTCGCGCACGGTCTCTTCAGGAAGCCCGTTGCCGACGATGGTGAGCAGAGCATGGTGACGCACCTGCATGAAGGCGTCGAGGGCGAGGGGAAGCGCTTTGCGGGGAAGCATTCGGCCTACCCAGATGAGACGGAGAGGCTGATCGTCGTCGCGAAAGGCACGGGGCGCGGGAGCGATGTCGTGGGGCGCGACCCCCATTTCGAACTCCAGGCTTGCGTCCGCCCGGCCCAGCCTGCGCATAATCGCGAGCGTGTCGGCATTGGCCGCGAACAGAACACTCATGCGCGAGAGCCAGCGCCTGTGGAGGGGAGAGTAAGAAAGCGCAGCGGTCAGCAGCGTGCGCCCCCGTTCCTTCCAGCGTGCCGCACCGAAGTAGCGGAGCATCTCGGCGGGCGCTGTCTGCCCCCCGCCGACCGGGCCGAAGATCGTCGGCAGTCCCAGCCGCCAGAGCTGGGTCGGGACATGGATGCTCTCGTAGGTCACGTGATGTGCAAGATCAAATCTTTGTTGACGATGGAGCCTCCGGGCGACGCGGACTGCCCACAGCTGCCAGAGGAAATAATGGGGGCCTGTGCCGGTGCGGAAAATTTTGGTGGGTACCGTAACCCACGCAAATGACAGGTTCGGGATGGGATTTTTAAGAAGACAGGCCTCAATGGCTGCCTGTCCCTCGCGACGGGTCAGCACGGTCACACGCAAGCCGCGCTCGGCAAGGTGGAGCGCCCAATTCCAGCCGTTGCCGGGCTCCGATCCGGAGTCCGGCTTGCAGGCATAGGCGGAGAGCAACACATTCATGCGAGATGGGACTCCACAGGGCAGGATTCCGATTGGGGGGAGCTATCTGTATTATGAGCCACAGCGAAGGGGGAGCGGGCAGCCTGAACGCACTGGCAAGCTTGTTCCGGATAGACAGAATCCGACGTTGCCGGCCGGTTCGTCAACCGATTTATGTCAATTCGCGGCGCATGCTACAATAGCGCACCTGCTGAGCCGAATCTTTGAACTCCTCCCCCCGAGATAAGCCTGGTAGCGGACTGTGCTGGATTTTCAGTTGTCGAAGTCACGACCAGACGCTTTCTGCGAATATTCTCAATGAGACGGAGCTGAGTCACGATGCTCAAAGAAATCACCGGGATCAGGGAATCGTCGAAATTGCTTGAGCGGCTGTCGCTGGACCAGAGCTCAGGTGAACTCGAGGCGCAATACCAGGGTGCGAAGCCGTATCCATACGTCACGATCGACAACATGTTCGATGCCGCAATGCTGAATCGGGTATTGGCGGAGATGTCTCCGAGTGAGCAGTCGAAGTGGATCTATCACAACACGCGCGAGTGCGACAAGCTTGGGCAAAAATCAGCCGCCTCCCTGGGGGAGGCGGGATACGAGCTGGCCTCGCTGATGCATTCGGCGCCCTTTCTTTATTTGCTTTCGGAGATCACGGGCATATGGAATCTGCTGCCGGATCCGTATATGCACGGCGCAGGCTACAGCATCATCCCGAGCGACGGGAAGTTCGATGTGCATGTCGACCTGAATGCCGATGCAACGATCGGGCTTACGCGGCGCCTGGTGGTGATTGTTTATCTGAATCAGAACTGGAAGCCGGAATATGGCGGTCAGCTGGAGTTGTGGAGCCAGGACGCGAGCCGGAAGGTGTGCGCGATCGAACCGATCTTTAACCGGACGCTGGTCATGGAGATTTCGGATGTCAATTACCACGGGATAGCACCGGTGACGGAACCGGCCGGGCGCTCGCGGTATTCGTTCATGGCGTACTACAACACTGCGGGAGAGATTCTGGGAAAGGATGCGGGGGTGCACAGCTCGATGTATGCACCGGCCTGCTACCACCAGAAGCAGACAGCCTCCAAGATCGCGCGGCGGTGGCTGCCGCCGGCGATTTTCGACCGAATCCGGCACTCAAGATAAAGAAATCAGGCGCTGACACGGATAACCTGCATCCGCGGCCAGCGCCTGCTGAAGGCGATCACCGATAACCGAGGCGGTTACTGCTGATAGCCGATGAAGAGGGGCAGGGTCCAGCCTTTGCTCGCAGAAGACGTGATCTGTTTGCTCGAACCGGAACGCGTCTCCTTAATCTCAATCGCATAGCCGCATCCGCTGCAGTAGGACTGCTCCGAATACATGTAGGAAACCTGGGCATCAGTCGACTGGAACGCCACATTGGACGACGGCACCGACTGTGACGGGTAAATGAGGCCTCCCAGCAGTTCGGTTTTGCCACCCGAGGTGGTGTTGATCACCGTGCCGGCATGCTCGGTCTTGAGGCCGAGGATCCAGAGTGAACCGGCATTGGTGATCTTGGTTCCGTTGAATTCGTCGTCGAGCTGACGGGCCCAGACCTGCTGTCCCTTCTGGATGGTGAAGCCTTCGATGTCAACGTCCTCCAGATAGAGATTGCCGGCGCCGGGCGAGCTGTAGTAGGTGTACTTCCCGTTCTTGATGACGACGGGCCGGCTGCCGCGATGATCGATCTTCATCCCGTAACCGAACTGTTCGACGACCAGGGGCGTGGTGCTGTTGCTGGTGACGATGAGGCGAATGCCGCCTCCATTGGTGCCGGCTGTGCTGCCATTGATGATGGAAGAAAAGCCTACGATGCGATCAACAGAATCGGGAACGGTGACATCGGCCTCGTTGTAAGCGAGGTATGGCTCAAAGGGGAAGTAGATGGTGTGTTTGCCGCTGTTCATCAGCGTCTGCAGGCCAGCGGTGTCTCCGTACCAGCGAGGAACGAACGCGTCCCAGTCGCTGAGACTGCTGCTGAGGAACGAGGGGGTTGGGTTGATGGTGAGGCCGAGGCTGCCATCGGCGATATTGCCGGTCAGCGTCATCGGATTGCCGATCACGCGCTGTGAGATGGAACCGGTGACGGCGGCTGTATAGCCGGACATCGTGCTGGACAGCGTCTGCTTATAGCCGCTGGAAGAGACGTTCCTCAGATACATGGTGCTGTTGGTCTGGAGCGCCGGATTAGAACTGGAACCTCCGGTGAGAGTGCCGTTGATGAGCACGACAAATCCGTTGTTGTTGGTCACCGCCGGCACCTGGTTCACGCTGGTCAGCCCAAGAATGCTGATGGGCTGGCTGACGTTGCGAATTCCGGCGACGTTTTGGTCTTTGAGGCTGATGTTCTCCATGGTTGCGCTGTACTCGGCGTTCTCGAGGTCGATGCCAACGTCGAATCCCTGGATGGCGGTGTCGCGGATCATCAGCGGGCCGGAGTACTTACGCGTGAGATCGATGCCGGTATGTGCTTTGCCGTCTTCGCTGGTGATGACGGCATCGTGAACGGAACCGGTGTTATTGGATATGTAACTCAACGCTGTGGCACCGGGGTTGTCGGGGCCGATGCTGAGGCCGAGGTCCCAGATATTCTGCCGGAATGACTCGTTCCCCGAGAGATTCGGCGTGATAATCAACGGCTTCGGATCGGAGGAATTGCCGAATCCGGAGGCCGAGGGCGCAAGACGGATAATGCTGGCGCCTGGTCCGGCGCCCTGCAGGGTTACGCAGCAGCCGACCCACTGCAGTGTGTCGTGAACGAGGTAGGTTCCGGGCGGGAAGTAGAGAGCCTTAGGGAGGCCGTAGTAGTCCTGGGTGGATGAGGATCTGCCATCAGCCAGCGCAGCCTGAATGGCCGCGGTGTCGTCGTGCACACCGTCACCGACGGCGCCGTAAGTTTTCACGGACGTCATGAACCCGGATGGAAAAGTTAGTGGAGTGGTGGAAACGGTAAGAGCTTTGGTTTGAGTATCGAGCGTTGCGGGGCGGTTGCCACCGGGAAAAGCGGTCGTACCGCAGGCGGTGAGCAGTAAACAAAGAGTTGTGAACAGCGGAAGTGCTGGAGGGAAAGTCTTGAGCGGACACACTTCTCGTCCGCCCGCGGAGCGGGGTATTGACCCAGGGGGGAGGGTTTGCATCTTTATACCCTGCCACAGAGCCGCAGCGAGGGGAACATCACAAAAGTGCCACGCAGAAAAAGCGAAAAAATTCCTGTGGAAAGCGGCATTTTCTCGGGTATCTGGCTGTGGAATTCGAATTCCCGCGGATGCGGCGGCGTTCCTGGCAGTTTTCGTCGAATGCTATGTGCAAACTGGATAATCCCTTGCCCGATGCGAAGGAGAAAATTTCGCTGCGAAGCCATCCGCCGGCAGGATGGCCAAAGCCGGAAATTGTAGTGCTGATTCAAACCCTGTTGATGATGCCGATGTTGGGGTTGCGCTTCGTTTGGCACTATAGGCACACCCCGGTCGCACCAGCGAGGAAGGGAGTAACTCGGGCTGTCACCCAGGAGTAATCGAATAGTAATTTGTTACAAGAAAAAAATGTATTCGTTCATGTTGGCCGATGCTTTCGTTGGAAATTCACGCTAATATGAGCGTGCGGTCCCCCTCCGCAGGTTCTCGAGCTATTCACACAGTCGCCCGCAACACCCCAGGCAGCCGCGGGAACTGAAGGCTCCGGCAATCCAGCTTCTGGTGCCTTGTCGAGCATTAGCGCCAGGATACAGCCCTTGCACGAAATGGGCGGAATTCCTGTTCGAGGAAAACACCTTATGGGTTTACGGCAGGTTATTCCTGAGACGGCTTCCGAGTCTCCCGAAGTTGAAACCATCGCCGCAATTGGGTCAGAAAGTGTTTCGCAGGAACGCGAGTTGCTGCCATGGTTTCGTGTGGTGCTGGAACGGCTGCAGTACCAGCATCTGCTGCAGGATGGAATCTATACACGGCTGCGCACTCTGGTGCCGATTGCCGCGTTGCTTTTCGTGTGGTTCCGCGCAACGTATGCGAAGCGGGCCTTCAGTATAGCCGGATTTGGAAACAGCTCCATCACCCTGCGCCACCTGCTGCTCGGGGTGTTGGTGGCGGCGGTGTGGTGGTTTGTGGCGCGCCCGGGAAAGGAGTCTTTCCGCCGGCTGCGGGACAGACTGCAGGCGGAATATCAGTCGACCCTCCTGGCTTCGCTCCTGTGCGGCGTTGTTCTATTTCTCGGATGCAGGTCGCATCTCGGAGATGCTGAGGGTGCAGTTCTGGGAGTATGGCTGGCCGGTGGGCTGGCATGCGGTTCTCTGATTCTGCTGGTGGCGGCGCTGATGGCTTCGGCGGGAATTGTGCCGTATCCCGGCAGACGCAGGAAGGCGCTCATCATTGGCACGGGCCGCCGCGCATCGCTGTTGCGCCGGGTGGCTGAGAGCAGCGAGTCCCGCCTCGAGATCATTGGCTGCCTCGACGATCAGTATCTGGGCGCAGACCGGAGGCACGACAAGTATCTGGGGCGGCTTCTGATGCTGCCGGAAATGCTCAAGACACATCCGGTTGAGCTGGTGCTGATCGGTCTGCCGATTCGTTCTCACTACGAGAGCATTCAGCGGGTGATTGCGATGTGCGAAAGTATCGGCGTGGAATGTCAGTACATGCCGGATGTCTTCGCGACTTCACGCGTGACGCTGCAGCAATCGGCAGTACCGTCGGGCTTTGCAGTGCTGGGCGATCCGCCGCGCGGCATTCGCCGCTGGGTTAAACGCGGGATCGATGTGATGGTTGCGGGTCCACTGCTGCTCGTGGTTCTTCCTCTGATGATCGCGATCGCAATCGCGATCAAGCTCAGCAGTCCGGGCCCCATCCTGTTTGCCCAGCAAAGGTACGGCTTCAATCGTCGGCGTTTCAGGATGCTGAAGTTCCGCACTATGGTTGAGGACGCGGAACTGCACCAGGCGGCTCTGGAATCGATTAACGAGGCAGGAGGTCCGGTTTTCAAAATCAAAGCCGATCCCCGGATCACGAAGATCGGGAAGATTCTGCGGCGCACTTCGCTGGATGAACTGCCGCAACTGATCCACGTGCTGCGCGGGGAGATGTCGCTGGTGGGACCAAGGCCCCTGCCGCTGCGCGATGTTGCGCGTTTCGACCAGACATGGCTGCTGCGCCGCTTCAGCGTTCCTCCGGGACTCACCTGTCTGTGGCAGATCGGGGGAAGGAGCGAGACGAAGTTCGACGAGTGGATCAAGCTGGATTTGCAGTATGTGGACGAATGGTCGCTGGCGCTGGATCTCCGGATCCTGGCGCGGACCATTCCTGCTGTTTTCCGGGGAACCGGCGCTGTTTAAGCGCGCCGGCTCGCCCGATTTGAAATGGGCACGGAACAAGCGTGAGGAAGTTATGAAAGAGATGGACGGGATAACTCGCGCGAATGTGCTGGGGGTCGGGGTGAGTGCGATCTCGATGCAGGATGCTGTGCGCTGCACCGATCATCTGCTGCAGCAGGGGGGGCGTGGGTACATCTGCGTCACCGGCGTGCATGGCGTCATGGAGGCACAGGCGGATGCGGAGTTCCGCAACATCCTGAACTCATCGTTTCTGACGACGCCCGATGGGATGCCTACGGTGTGGGTGGGGCACTGGCAGGGGCTGCGGAATATGAGCCGGGTGTACGGGCCGGACTTCATGCTGGAGATCTGCCGGCTTTCAGTGGAGCGGGGCTATAGGCATTTCCTCTACGGCGGCAGGCCGGGAATCGCGGAGCAACTGCGGGAGAAGCTGACCGCGAGATTTCCGGGACTGCAGATTGCGGGAACCTATACGCCACCATTCCGGCCACTCAATGCCGAGGAGGAGGCTGATCTTGCTCGGCAGATGGAAGAGGCCAGGCCTGACATCCTGTGGTGCGGGCTGAGCACGCCGAAGCAGGAACGTTTTATGGCGCAGTACTCGGGCCGATTGCCGGTGAAGCTGATGGTGGGAGTCGGAGCGGCTTTCGATATCAACAGCGGAAACCTGAAGGATGCTCCGGATTATCTGAAGAAGATGGGGCTGCAGTGGCTGCACCGGATGATTCTGGAGCCAAAGCGGCTGGCCCGGCGGTATTTGACCAACAACCCGAGATTTCTCTGGCTGATGTCTCTGCAACTGAGCGGCCTGAGACGCTACAGCCTGGAGTGAGGATGAGGCCGCTGCACATCACCTTTGCGCACAATCGCTACCTGTATCGCGGGGGGGAAGACGAATCCCGCGAGCAGGAGATCGCGATCCTGCGCGCGCAGGGGCACACGGTTTCGGAATACGTTGTGGACAACCGCGATGTGCCGAAGGGCAGTTATGTGTCGGCGGGTCTGCGGTCGGTGTGGAACGGGGCAGAGCACGAGCGGATGCGGAAATATCTGCGATCGGAGCGTCCCGACATTCTGAAAGTCGATAACTATTTTCCGCTGCTGTCGCCGGCGATCTTCGACGCTGCGAGGGCGGAGGGAGTGGCGACAGTTCTCTCGGTGCGGAATTATCGGCTGGTATGTCCAGCCGCGACGCTGTATCGCGAAGGCCAAGTGTGCACCGACTGCGTTGGCCATCGCTTTGCGACTTCGGCCATTCGTCATCAGTGCTATCGGGACAGCTCTCTGCAGTCGGCGGCTGTGGTCTTCAGCAATGCGTGGGGACATCTGCGCGGAACGTGGCGGAAATCGATCGATCAGTACATTGCCGTTAGCCGGTTCGTGAAAGAGCAACTGATCCAGGGAGGATTTCCCGCGGACAGGATTGCGGTGAAGCCCAACTGCATTGCAGACACGGGGGTCGGTGACGGGAGCGGAAACTATGCGCTGCTGGTTGGCCGCCTCACTGCGGAAAAAGGGATTCGGACCCTGCTGGAGGCATGGCGGCAGATCGGCTCAGCGCTTCCGCTGAAGATCATCGGCGACGGACCCCTGGAAGAAGAGATTCACGCGGCGCTGCCGCAGCTGCCCGGCGTCGAGTATCTGGGGCGGCGTCCGATCGCAGAGGTTTGCGAGTTTCTGGGTCATGCGACTGCGCTGATCTTTCCTTCGGAATGGATGGAGCCCTTTGGACGCACGATCATTGAAGCCTACTCCAAGGGAACTCCGGTGATTGCGGCCGATACGGCACCCATGGGCGACATGGTCGAACACGGGATTACTGGCTTGCTCTATCGCGCGGGGAGCCCGGACGCTCTGGCGGCTGCGGTTCGCTCCCTGCAGACGGATGCGCAAGGACTGACGTCGATGCGGCTGCGGGCGAGGGAGCGCTATCTGCGAGATTACTCGGCAGAGCGAAATTATGCTGCGATGATGGAAATTTTCAGCCGCGTGCTTGCTGGTGACAGCAGTGTCGCGCAATTCCCCCGCAGGACAGTAGTCGATGGAGAGACAGAAGAGACGCGCAGGCAGGCGGCTGGCATTCCGCTGAGGCCTGCGGTCGGAGAAAACGGGTTAAGGGAGCCACTATGAGCGAGATAACACCGGTATCAGCATCGGGCAATGCACGATCTGTCGCGATCGCCGGTTCAGGCCAAAGCAGTTCGGGGATGATGTCCGGCGCCCCTGCGCCGCAGCAGACTCTTCCAGGCCTGCTGCGTATTCTGCAGGCGCGGTGGAAACTGGGAGTCTGCACAAGCGTCGCCGTATTTGCGCTCGGGGTTCTGGTCTGCTTCATCATCCGCTCCTATTCGGCGACGACGATCATCGAGATTAACCGCGACGATCCAGGCAATCAGCAGCCGGGGATGGCGAACGGGACGGCGCTGACCTCAGACGAAATCCTGGCCGAGGTGCAGACGGATCTGAACGTTCTTGATACCGACGATAACCTTGCGCTTTCGGTCATCGACAAGCTTCACCTTCTGATGGTGAGTCCATTTCGCAAGGCTGTCGATGCTGCGGAGGCGGGGCGGCCGCTGAGCCAGGCGCCTCGTACGCGCGATAAGGTGCTGAAGATATTTCGTTCGCACCTCAAGCTGGATAGCCCGGTGGGAACGCGGCTGATCACGATCACCTACAAGAGTGCGAATCCGGTTCTCGCGTCGGAGATCACGAACACGCTCGCGAAGTCTTTCATTGACGACACGCTTGCGCGGCGCCAGCGCTCCATTGTCGATTCGACGGGCTGGCTGAATCAGGAACTGGCCGATCTGAAGGCGAAGATGCAGGATTCCCAGCAGAAGCTGGTGGATTATGAGCGCAACACGGGGCTGGCGGGCGTGCAGGTCACGGGTGCGGCGGCCGGCAACGGCAACGCGACGGTCTCAGTTTCTCCGCAGAACACGGTCACGGGACGCTTGCTGGATCTGAACCAGGAACTGACGACGGCGGAAGCCAATCGCATCTCGGCCGAGGCTATCAACCGGCTGGTGCGCACGCATAATCCTGAAGTGGTGCTGGGGCTGGGCTCAATGGCCGTGGCGACGCGGGCCGGAGAGCAGAACGCGATCACACCGGAGAGCATTAACCTGATCGGCACGCTGCGCGCGGAGCAGGTGGATCTGAAACGGCAGCTGGCGGCGGCGATGGTGAAGTACGGCGAGAACAATCCGCGGCGCATTCAGCTGCAGCAGCAGGTCGATGCCATCACTCAGCAGATTGAATCGGAAATGGATCGCATCCGCGCGCGGGCGGCCAATAACTATCAGTATGCAAAGCTGAACGAAGATGCTATCCGCGGCAGGTTCCAGCAGCAGCAATCTGCGGCGAACGACATGGCCGACAAGACGGTGAAGCTGCAGATGCTGGCGCAGGAGGCATTCTCGGACCAGACCCTGTACGAAGACCTCTATTCCAGGCTGCAGGGGGCTACTCTGGCGTCGGGAACCCGCGCCACGAGGATCGATGTGGTCTCGAACGCGATTCCAGCAGGGATTCCAAGCACGCCGAAATGGGGGCTTTACCTGGCTGCGGATTTTGCTCTCGCGCTGTTTCTGGGTGTGACGGCCTGTTTCGTGCGGGAGAGCTTCGATCAGACGGTTCGGACACCGGATGACATCGAGGGCCTGCAGGGGGTATCGCTGCCTGGATATATTCCGCGGCTGGAGGCGATCCTTGGCTCGACACCGATTGCAGGTCAGAGCCCGCTGATCGATCTGCCGCGGTCGCCTTTCTCGGAGGCTTTCCGGGCGCTGCGCACGGAAGTGTTGTCGCAGCTGCCTTCATCGGTCACCCGGATTATGCTGATCACCAGCGCACTGCGCGGCGCCGGCAAGACGACGGTGGCCTATAACCTGGCTGTGGCGCTGGCGCAGCATGGCTCCCGCGTTCTGCTGGTCGACGCGGATCTGCGCAATCCCACACTGCATCGGATATTTCCCTGCAGGCTGGCGCCTGGCCTGAGTGATGCGTGCACCAACGGCGGCTCGGCGGAGGGGGCGAGGATCGTGCCTCACGACTCGCTTGCGAACCTCTTTCTGTTGCCCGCAGGCACGCATCCCGAGTTCCCGGCCGAGCTTCTGGGATCTGCTCGGTTCGATCAGGTGATACAGAACGTGTCGGCGGGTTACCACTACGTACTCATCGACAGTCCACCCATTCTGAGCGTGACCGATGCCTCGGTGCTGGCGTCGAAGGTCGAGGCCATTATCTCGGTGGTGCGTTCGCGCCGGACGACGAGGCTGGAGCTGGCTGCGCTGATGAAGGTGCTGCGCCGCAGCCGGGCCCCGATACTCACGTTTGTGATGAATGACGTGCGCTACCCGTCAGTGGATGGCTTTTATGCCTACAACTATCCACGACAGAAGGAGGACCACCTTGCCGCACACGTATAAGGTCCGCTTCAGGTTTGTGGCCTCGTCGGCCCTTGCTCTGCTAACTCTTGCAACTCTGAGCGGTGTTCGCCTGGACGCGCAGAATACTTTGCCGGCGCCGCACGTGGGTGGCGAGGGCAGCTTCGATTCGGCTGCCACGACCGCGAATGGCGACCAGCAGGTGAGACGACGGCTGACGCCGCTGGGTCCGGTGCCGGATGATTTTTCAAAACTGGAGCTGGCTCCCGGTTTTCTGATCAGCATGGAGGTCTACGACACGCCTGAGTACTCGATGGAAATTCGCATCGATTCAGCGGGCAATGTCGAAATTCCCATGCTGCAGCCGGTACACATTGCGGGCATGACCCTGGCCGAGGCTTCGGCGAAGATCGCGTCGTCACTGCGCGACGGCAAGATCCTCAACAATCCTCAGGTGAACCTGAATATCGAGGAGTACGCAGGCACCGAAGTGACGGTGCTCGGTGAAGTGCATAACCCGGGGCGGGTCGAGATGTTGGCTCCGCGGCATCTCGATGAAGTAATCGCGATGGCCGGCGGGGAGACGGAATATGCGGGCAGCACAGTGCAGGTCCGGCATCCGGGCAGCGCAGGGGCTCAGATGCAGGAGGTGAAGTTTGCGCAGAACGGCAGCAGTCCAGACGCTGACAATGTGGTGGTGCAGCCCGGCGATGTGGTGACGGTGAAGCGAGCCGGCATTGTTTACGTACTGGGAGGCGTAGCTCGGCCAGGCGGATATGTGATGCAGGAGGGCGGAACTCTGGACGTAACGCAGGCGATCGCGCTGGCGTACGGGACGACGATGCCGGCGGCAGTGAACTCGATGCGGCTGATTCGCAAGACCGATGACGGGAAGGTGGAGCAGATTCATATCCCCTATCGCGACATGGTGAAGGGGAAGATACCGCCGATGCGGCTTCAGGCGCAGGACGTCATTTACGTCCCGATCAGCAAGATAAAGAGTGTGGCTACCGCAGCATTAGTCAATACGGGGGTAGCGGCCGCGGTTATTTACCGGTAATCTGCAACGATTCCTGAGTGCAGCGGCCGGTAAGCTGAAGCACGTCGTCCGCTGCACGAGCCGCTGACTCAGAGGCATAATTCACCGGCAATTCGAAGCAGGGAGTCCCGGAAGTGTCGCATCCCGGAAGTGACTGAGATGGTGGCGCGCCGAAGAAAGCTGTTCCTTCGCACAACGATAGGACCAGGCTGAACAAGAAGATGGTTTTCCCATGTTGAGCTATCGAGAATACGCGCCGCAGAGAGAGATGCCGCTTCTCTACTGGGCGACTTTTCTCTACATGGTCGGGGTTCCTAACTTCCTGCACTTCGACACATCGGGACGCACCCATGCGAACGGGCTGTTCAACATTACCTCTGCCTGCGAAATTCTGATCGCACTGACGGCGGCGTACGCGCTCTTCCTGACGATCATTCTGGAGCGGCGGACGGGCGCGCTGCGGAGGGTGCGGTTTACGGCCGGATTGTGGCTGCCGCTGTTGGCGATTTTCACGGTTGCGACGATTTTCGAGCCGGCGAGCCGCATGACGATCCATACCAGCAAGGACATTCTGATCAGCTTCTACCGTATCTTCGAGTGGCTGGTGGGATTTGGTGTGATCCTGGCACTGTGCCGGCGGGTTCCGTCGGAGTATCGAACCGCGGTCATTGTGGACCTGATCGGGCGAACTGCGTGGACCTGGGTGATTATGGTGTGGCTCTTTCTGCCCATCATGCCTTCCCAGGTTTACGGTGAATCGGAGGGAATGCCGGGAGCGGCGGCGTCGCGTCTGGGAGGGCAGTTTCTGTCTCCTTCGTATCTCGCCACGCTGGCGATCGCCGCTTTCTTTTATGCGTTGCTGATTGTTCCCCCGGGGATGCTGCGCCGCGTGGGATGTTTCGTCGCGGCTCTCACCGTGGTGCTGGCTCATACACGAATTGAGCAGCTCAGCTTTTTGATCCTGCTCTTGGTCTATGCGGTCTTCCTCTCCCGCAAAGTCTCGCTGAGGATTCTGACGCTGGGGCTGATCGGTGTTGCGACCGGAATGGCGATGATCTTTCGGGATGCGATCGTCGGTTACCTGGCCCGGGGGCAGGCCGTGCAGACGCTGGGCACGCTGGACGGGCGGCTTGCGGTTTGGCAAGCCAGTCTGGAGGCGGCGCGGCAGAGGCCATACCTGGGATATGGCTTTGTGGTCGGGGCGAAGAATGCGATTCGCGACTACTGGACGCAGACGAACTGGATCCCCCCGCACGCGCATAACGAATATCTACATGCGCTGATTTCAGGAGGCGTTCTGGCTGCGGTGCTGGTGGCTGCCATTTATGGGCGGATGCTCTGGACGGGTCTGCGTTCGTGCCGGCGCGATGCCTGGGGCACCTTTCTCTTCCTGCTCTCGATTCTGTTTTTCGTGCGGTCGATGGGAGGATCAAATTTTACGATTAGTTATACGAGAGCCGGCGCAGCATTTCTGCTGACCTACATCGCAACTGTATCCAGGGATCCGCAGAAAGAACCTGAGTGGATTTCATCGATTTATGATCACAGCCCGGCCGAGCCGGTGCTTGAAGAAACTGGAAGCGTTGTTCCGGCTTAGTTTTTTGAAGGCGAGCCCACATTTTGGCGATCTTCAGTCCAGCGAATGAATCCGGCCTGTTCTCCCGTCTGGTGAAGCGGATGGGTGGCGGCCGCACGCCCGCAGCGCTTTTCGATCAGGCGCTGGTCAGCGGCGCAAACTTCGCCACCAACGTGCTGCTGGCTCGGGCCTTTGGGATCCGGGAATACGGGGTATTCGCGCTGGCATGGATCGCGGTGCTGTTCGTCAACAGCCTGCAATACGCGCTGATCATCACGCCGATGATGAGCATCGGGCCGAAGCAGGAGCCAGCGGACCGGCCGGCTTACTATGGCTCGGTGCTGGTGCAGGAATTGATCTTCGCGCTGGCGGGCGCGGGACTGATGTATGCCGGGTTTTCGTTGTCCACGGTGTTTTATCCGAAGTGGGGCGTTGGTTTTCTGGCGCTGCCCATCAGCGTGGCCACGGCAGGCTACCTGCTGCAGGATTTTCTGCGCCGCTATTTCTTCTGCACCCGGCAGAGCAAGATGGCTCTGGCCACCGACATCGTGAGCTATCTGAGCCAGCTGCCGATATTGTTCTGGATCTCGATCCGGCACACGGCGACTTTGTCGGCAGCGGTCTGGATCATCGGAGCGACGTCGATGCTGGGGTTTCTGGCGTGCATTCGCTGGCTGGAACGGATTCAATTCGAGGCAGCAGCGTTTCGGCGGGTGTTCACGCGCCACTGGCGGATGTCGCGCTGGCTGGCGCCCTCGGCTTTCATGCAGTGGGGAGCAGGCAATCTGTTTCTGATGGCGGCGCCGGTATATTACGGCGCAGCTGCCTCGGCGCTGCTGCGGGCGGCGCAGAACATCGTGGCGGTGGCACACATCTGGTTCCTGGGGCTGGATAACGTCGTTCCCGCTGAGGCGGGACGACAGGTGCGGGTGAACGGCACCAACGGCATGCTGCGCTACATCAGAAAGATCTTCCTGCAGTGGGGCGGCGTGACGCTGGCCTTCACTGCGATCATCGCTGCATTTCCGGGTTTCTGGCTGAAGCTCACCTATGGAAATAAGTATGCGGCCGATGTTTCCGTATTGCGGCTGTATGCGCTGCTCTACCTGATCACGTTTGTCTCCGGGCCGCTGCGCGCCGCGCTGCAGGCGATTGAATATACGGCGCCGATTTTCTGGGCTTATCCGGCGCTGATTGCCTTTTCGGCTGCGTTGGCGGGGCCGTTCGCGCGAACTCTCGGGCTGACCGGCGTGCTGCTGGGAATGTGCGCGACGCAATTGATCTTTCAGAGCATCATTGGATTGGCGCTGATTCTGCGCGTGCGGCGCATGCGAACGGAATCCGACATGAAAGCAGTGGAATGCTACGAAACCAGCTGAAAAGGTTCGTCCAGGAAGTGAATCGGGCATACAAAGGGATTGAGGGCGGCAGAGGATCGGGTTCGAGGCGCGACGAAGTCCGGTTTGGGATGCGGCCAGCGTTACTTTTCAGCTGCGCGTTCGCGCTGCTGCTGAGCGGATGCTCGGCTTCGGCGACTGTTTTTACCGTAACGGCTCCCAATCTGACGATGCATGTGGGCGACCCGGTACCGCCGCTGATCTTCAGGGTCTCTACCTATGACGGCACCTATTCCAGTCATTTCGCGGGCGAGCCGGTGCTGGCAACGAAAGCTACGTCGGCTTCAGCGCCGGGAACGTATGCGATCACGATTTCGGCCGGGAGTCTGCGGACCGTCAGTGCAGAAGACCGCGTGCAGTTTGTTAGCGGGCAACTGACGGTTCTGCCGGCGGGCCCGATTGGCGCTCATCTCACAGCGCATGTCGCGTATCCACCTCGCTTTCTCGACGGTCCCGCGCCGTACGCGGCTCTGGATGTCACGCATAACTCAATCGCGAACCTGGCAGGCGATTGCCGAACGGACAATGCGAAGGCGTTCTCGCTGCTTCTCAGCCAGAACGGGGGTCGCAACTCCGGGACCGCGAATGGCGGCGGGATGCCCTTGTATCTTTATTTTCCGCCGGGATGTTATGCGACCAGCCAGCCGCTGACGATTTATGGAAACACGTGGGCACTGTGGGGAGCGGGGCCGCAGAGTTCTGTGATTCGTCTGCTGCCCAACTCGGCGGCATTCAACACGGGCAGCCCAGTGCAGTTTTTCAGCCCGGAGAGCGTTCACGGCAATGAGAATTTTCGGGAGTACGTCTATAACCTGGGATTCAGCATTGGTGCGGGCAATCCGGATGCGATTCCGTTCACATCGGTGCAGAACAACACGGGCGCGGTGCGCAATGTGCAGATCTGGGCGGATGATTCGCAATGCCCCTACGCCATCAGCCTGCGGCGTGCTTACCCGGGGCCGATGCTGTTCAGGGATGTCGCGATTTACGGATGCAAGGCGGCCTTCTCTTCGAATCAGAATGAGTACAGCGTGACGATGGAAGGCCTGACAACGGAGGCGCAAACCGGGACGGCGTTCGATATCGGCTCGTTAAAGCTGAGCCTGCGTCACTGGCTGAGCAGCAACTCGGTGGAGGCGATGCACGTTTACGGGGGCGCGGCGAGCGTGGCCATTCTGGATTCGACGCTGCTGGGCGGCGCGCCGGATCAGACGGGGATAGAAGTGGACAGGGGCGCGTCTGCCTACATCAGGGATCTGACCAGCAGCGGCTACGGCGTCACGGAAGAGGACAAGGGCGCGGGAACGGCGGTTCGTCGCACCGGCGAAATTGCGCAGTCCTGGACGGGGACGCCGAGCACGTTGTTCGACAGCGGCGAAAAGGCGGACTCGCTGCACCTGGCGGTGCGGGAGACACCCGATCCTGCGGATGGCGATCTGGCCAGGTGGAACGAGCTCGGCGCAGATCCTTCGCGATGGCCGGGAGAGATAGAACATGCGCGGACGGCTACGGTGTATGCGGCGCCCGGTGTCTATCATGCGAATGGGACGATCAGAGTTGTGGTGCCGGAGACGGTCGATTACCTGCAGTTTTATCAGGCGAAATTTGAAACCAGCGATCCGCAACTGGTGCTGACAGTCGCGGGAAATTCTCCGACGCCGCTGGTTATCGATGGATGCCCGTATGGGTCGTGCCAGATTGTGCAACGCGGGAAGAGAGCCGTGGTGGTGCGGGATTCGGCTCTGCGCAGCTACAGCGCGGAGCAGGGAGCGGGTGATCTGTATGTGGACGATGCGATCCTGAGCAGCGGGAGGGATCCGCTTCCCGTGAAATTCGTTTCGTCGCAGAGCATCTGGGCTCGTCAGCTGAATCTGGAGCAGTCGGGAGTGGACAAGCTGGAATGCGCGGGGTGCCGGCTGTGGATCCTCGGATACAAGACCGAGCAGGCGAGCCCATCGCTGGTGCTGACGGATGGAGCCGAAGCCGAAGTGTTCGGCTTCTTCTTCTATCAGAATCGGCCGGCGGGCGAGGTGGCCGCGAATATCTCGATGACCGACTCGAGCTTGTTCGCGACCGGCTGGACGAAGGTGGACTTGGCCGGCTACGGACAGCGATGGTGGGTGAGTGAGCATCAGGGCGCGCGCGATGATGCACTGCCGACCGAGGGGGTGAACTCATCGCAGCGCATGAATGCGTTCTACTCGTTTGGCTCGCGCAGAACACGGCAGGCGAAGCAGTAGTAACGGTTGAAAGCTATCGCCCCTGACGGCGGATGCATTCCGATTCGCGGTCATGCGACGGGGCTGCGGCGACCCACGTAAAGATACGGCAATCCTGTCGGCGATTCACCGGAAGGATTACGATAACTATCCGGGCCAGGTTTCGAGGTCCTGAGCGGCAAAAGCTGCGGGAGAAGGACTAGAGCTCGACATTCGCGCATCCGCAGCGACCGCTGGTCCATCTCTTTTGTAGCGCGGTTCCACGCGCAGTCCTTAGATTCGAACCTTCACCTGAAAGGCCGAGGGAAAATATGTATCGAGCGAAAGCGTACTCTGCTGCCAGCGCTACATCGCCGCTGGCATCGACGGCGATCGAGCGTCGCGAACCCACCGAACACGATGTACAGATCGAAATTCTGTTTTGCGGCATCTGTCACTCCGATCTGCATCAGGTCCGCAACGAGTGGAGCGGCGTAATGCCGACGGTTTACCCATGCGTGCCGGGTCATGAGATTGTGGGCCGTGTGAGCAAAGTGGGCTCGGCGGTCACGCGCTTCAAGGCTGGTGATCTGGCCGCCGTGGGATGCATGGTGGATTCCGACGGCACTTGCCCCGAGTGCAAGGCAGGTCTGGAGCAATTCTGTCCCAACCTGATCCTCACTTATAACTTCCCCGATAAGCACACCGGTGGCGTGACCTACGGCGGTTATTCAGAAAGCGTCGTCGTGGATGAGCGTTTTGTGCTGCGGGTTCCTGCGGGGCTGGATCTTGCCGGAGCGGCGCCGCTGCTGTGCGCCGGTATAACGACATACTCCCCGATGCGTCATTGGGATGTAGCGAAGGGCAAGAAGGTCGGAGTCGTGGGCCTGGGCGGCCTGGGACACATGGCTGTGAAGTTTGCCCACGCTCTTGGCGCGGAGACGGTGGTGTTCACGACATCACCGGGCAAGAAGGACGATGCGGTGCGGCTGGGCGCTGACGAGGTAGTTGTTTCGCGCAACGCTGACGAGATGAAGAAGCATACCGGCAGCTTCGATTTCATCCTCGATGCGGTTTCCGCTGAGCACGACATCAACGCGTACATCAGCATGCTGCGCCGCGACGGCAACCTCGTCATGGTGGGTGCGCCCGAGAAGCCGCTGCCTCTCAGCGTGTTCGGACTGCTTATGGGGCGCCACAGTGTGTCCGGATCGATCATTGGCGGCATCGCTGAGACGCAGGAGATGCTCGATTTTTGCGGGCAACACAAGATCACCTCTGACGTCGAAGTGATTCCGATCCAGAAGGTGAATGAAGCGTACGAGAGGCTGGTGAAGTCGGACGTGAAGTATCGCTTCTCGATCGATATGGCGTCGCTGAAATCGGAGTAGCGGGTGCGTGATCTCTGGCGGCCGGGCGGGGATCACCTCCGGCGGCAGAGTTGAGGAAGCACGGTTCCGGGGCGACTCACGGTCGGAAGGAGAGGACAGCGATGGAGATCAGGCGAAGTGGCGTGCAACCTTCGGGCCGTGGACCGGCAGAGTATTTCACGGGTACGGTGCGGGTCGACCCACTGTTCTCCGCGCCGGAGCCGGCACGCGTGGTCGGCGCCAGTGTCACGTTTGAGCCAGGCGCGCGCACGGCCTGGCATACGCATCCTCTCGGCCAGACGCTGATGGTTACGTCGGGCCTGGGCCGGGCGCAGCGGTGGGGCGGTGCGATTGAGGAAATTCGGCCGGGTGACGTGATCTGGTTTTCGCCTGGGGAGAAGCACTGGCACGGAGCGGGGCCAGCGACGGCGATGAGTCATATCGCGATTCAGGAAAAGCTCAATGGCAAAACCGTCGACTGGATGGAGCAGGTGAGCGAAGAGCAGTACGGCAGCTAGTTTGTGCAAACGAGGCCGGATAAAGGGGCTGCTGCAAGCGGGCCTGCACACGCCGGGCGTCTCTGGCTAAATTATGGGGCTATCAGCGAAGAGTCGGCGTGGCTGACCTGGTTGCCGCCGGCACGCTTGGCCACGTACATGGCATGATCGGCGTGCTGGGTTATTTCGCCGGGTGTACCGCTGAGTCCGGGATGGACGGCTACGCCGATGCTCACCGATCCGCGGATGGAGTGTCCTTCGATGGTGAAGGGTGCCTCCATCGTGCGTACCAGCCGCTCGGCGATGGTCTGGGCGAGCGAAGGGTCGGCCAGATCCGCCAGAACAGCTAAGAATTCGTCTCCGCCGATGCGTCCGAGCGTATCGCAGTTGCGCAGGCACGCCTGGAAGCGCCGCGAGACTTCGATGAGAAAGCAGTCTCCAATCCGGTGCGTGTAAGTGTCGTTGACGGCCTTGAAATCATCCAGATCCAGATAGAGGACGGCGATGAAGCGTTCGCCGGTTCCGGCCTTTTGCAGAGCCTGGGCCAGCCGGCTTTCGACGAGGGAGCGGTTCGGCAGGCCGGTGAGTTGGTCGTGCTCGGAACGATGCAGCACATCCTCGTACAGGCGTCGATTATCGATAGCGATGGCCGCGAGATTGCAGCCAAAATCAAAGGCCTGCGGATGAAGGGTCAGCGGCGAAGCGGCAGTGCCTTCGAAAGTCATCGTACCGAGGATCTCGCCACGGCTGGAAAAGATGGGGCTGGACCACGCATTATGGTCCTCTGCCGGACCCGTCAGACGGCGGGAGCGCACTGCTTCGGCGCAGGGTTCCGGGCTCGAGGACGGATCGACGATTTCCAGACGGGCGGCGGTTTCCGTCGGTAGATGGGAGCGGCACATCAGAACCAGCTTCCGATCAGCCAGCATGTGCGAATAGCCCAGGGTTCCGGGCCACATTTCATTGGCGTAGGCCTGAATGGCTGTAAGAACAATGGGCAGGGGCTGAAAGCTGTTAATCAGCTCGAGGATGTGGCTCCGCTGGCGCTCCAGGCGGGCGAGGGTGCTCAGCCGTGTGGCTTCCACCTCACTCTTCTGCCGCAGGAGCTGTTCGTGGCGCAGAACGCGACGTCGCATGCGCAGGCCCCACGCGAGCGCGACGACGGCGAGGGCAAACAATGCCGAGGTGACGAGAAAGAGATGTCCGAGTGTCCACCACGAGGCGGGCGCCACCACGGTGATATCCCCGGGGGAGCGCAGATGGATCTGGAAGCTTTCGACCGCACCCCAGAACCCCCGGATGTGTACGGTGCAAACGCCGGTGACCCGGATGCGAGTTCCCACGGGGTAGGCGGGAATAGGATCAGGATCGCCAGTGGGTTTGCGAAAGAGAGCCTGGAAGACACGATCGCCGGACCGCAGAAAGAGACTGTCGAGATGGTTCTCACGCGTCTGCGAAACCACCTGGCCTTCGATTCTGACCAGACGGTCGCTGTATAAGCCGCTGAGGGCATCGGCGAAGGATATGTCGCGGGCCACAACCGGGGTTCCACCCGGCAGGACGGAGAACTGGCCCTGCGCCAATCCCGCGGAGCCGTCCATGACGGACATGAAGCCTGTTACTTCGACGCGCTGTCCGATGGAGACCTTGTCCATCTGGCGGGTCCGCACCAGCAGACTGGCTGAACCTTCCTGGATGGCGAGCATCTCGCCGGGATCATAGAGGGTGACGGTGCCGCTGGTAAAAACGCGATGTTGCGGCCTGAGGCTCTCGTTCGAGCTGAGCAATTCCGGGAGCGATAAGGGACGTGCCTCGGCTGGGCCGGCTGGGTGGAGAATGGTGACGTCCGAGCCGCTGGTGACATTGATCCGCAGCCCGATGATTCGGTCGTTGGTGGCGTCGAAGCTTCCGCCTAATACGCCGGTGACGCGCACTGTGGCATCGAGCAGGCGATCGGGGTGAAAGTCGGGGAAGTCGGTCACAGCGGCATCCACCACCCTTCCCTCGGTTTCGAGTTGCAGCAGATAGGCGCTGGATTCCCGGATCGTCTGGAACGACGCGGCCCGAACCACCCCCTCCATGGAGACATACCGGCAATCGTTCTGGCGCTGCACGGCCTGGTCGTAATCGAGCAGTGCGGGAGTGGGTAACGGAGCTCGACCGAGAACGCGAATCGAGCTGGACTCAATCTGATTGGTGTAACTGGGTGAAGTTCTGCCGACAACCTCGACGCGTGAGCCGGGCGGAATCGTGTACACCTTGTCGGGTTGGACATAGATCCAGCTGTGGGCGTCCTGCAGGAAGAGGTTGCGTTCGGCGAGATTGTTGTAGGTCACTACGCCTTCAACGCGCACAGGCAGGCCCCTGGCGGCGTCGGCGGGGCTGAGGGCGCGAACGGTCTCGATGGTGGTCAGCGGGCTGGGCGGAGGAGACTGTGCACACAGGCGCAGCGCAATCATCAGGAGGATTGGCAGGCGGGCCCGGAGCACAAGTCTACGCATCGACGGTTTCTTCAACCCCGAAGGGGAGATCTGAAACGGCTTCTCCCGAGTATCGTCGCCCAATGTACCCAGCAGGATAAATCCCTCCAAAGGGTAGTTCACAGGTACTCAGGTCACATTGCCAATCCCCGAATCGGTCGGCGGTTTTGCGTGGGGCGCGATGACCGTTTCGTTGGCCTCCGGCTTTGAAATTATTGCAGTTATGATCGAATCGCATACCCCCTCTGCGGCCGGCCGCCGGATGGGACGGAGGGAGCAGGGGCGATAAGCGGAAGCTACAGGTGGCCACTAGCGGGGCTGGTTGGCGGCAAATAGCTGGAGACTCGCTGACCGAAGTGTTCAGAGGCGACTGAAGTGCCATAGACCGGGTGCAAAAGCTCTGATATGACAGGCCCAGCATGCCGATAAGGTGAGGGATAACAATACCCGGTGTCTCACCTGGCAGGATGATGATGAGGCGAGTGTCCGCAGCGCTGGTGATGCTGCTGTGCCTGGGTGCGCAGGCGCAGACGCCCGCATTGCGCTCGCTAAGGGCAATCGAGACTCTCACCCGCGCCCAGGTGGGGGAGGGTCTGCCGGTCGAGTTTGAGGCCACCGTTATCTACTATGACAACAACGGCGGAACCGACCTCTTTGTGCAGAATGGCCATCAGGCGATCTATGTGTTTGCAAGGCCGGGACTTGGTCTTGCTCCTGGTGACCGGGTCCGGGTGCGGGGCAGGACTCATTTGGATTTTCGCCCCGATATTGTCCAGGACGAGGTAACTCTGATCCGGCACGGCGCTCCACCGCCCGCCATTCAGGCCGATTTTGGCAGGCTGATCCGCGGCGATCTGGACTGCATGCGCGTCGCCGTGCAGGCCCAGGTCCGGAGCGCCGATCTGGTTCTGGCGCAGAACGAGCCCAGCGTCTATCTGAACCTGGAAATGAACGGCGGCGCTATCAACGCCATGGTAGTTGGGCGCGAAGAAGGAGTCTTCAGACAACTTCTGGACTCCACGGTGGAAGTCACCGGAGTGGTGGCCGCGAAAACGGACAGCAAGATGCAGCTGACGGGAATCCTGATCGAGGTACCGGCGATCTCCGATGTCAGGGTCCTGAAGAGAGCGCGCACGAATCCTGAGTCACTGCCTCTAACGCCCATGAATGAAGTGCTAAGCGGCTACAGGGTGGAGGACCATTCGCTCAGGGTACGGACCAGGGGCAGTGTCACCTACTATCAGCCTGGAGCGGTCGCCGTTTTGCAGAACGGAAGACAGAGCCTGTGGATCAACACCCAGCAGGAGGGTCGGCTTCGCATCGGGGAGGTGGTGGACGCGACCGGGTTTCCGGAGGCACGAAACGGATATCTGACCCTGAACAACAGCGAGATCCGCGGGACCTCTGCGTATGCGCCGGCTGCTGCGCAGATGTCCGACTGGGGGGAACTGGCGTCGGGCAAGCGCGCATTCGACCTGGTTTCAGTCGCGGGCAGGGTGCTGGCGGAGGTGCGAGGGGCTGCGCAGGACGAATACATCCTGGAGTCGGGCAGGGGACATCTGTTCTCGGCGATTTTTCGCCATCCGGATGCGATTGCTGCCTCGCTTCCGCCGATGAAGCAGCCTGCGATCGGATCGGAAATCCGGGTGACCGGGATTTGCACGCTGCAGTACGGGTCGGACCCGCTGGGCGCCCCGGTGGCGTTTGACATTTTGCTGCGTTCGTTCGACGACATAACGGTTGTTGCGAAGCCCTCGTGGCTGAACATCCGCAATCTGATGTACCTCTCCGGCCTGCTGGTGCTGGTGGTGATCGCAGCGGGCGTACGGGGATGGACTCTGGAGCGGCGAATGCGGTGTCAGGCAGCGGCTCTGGCCGCGCATATCGAGGCGGAAGCTGACATGGAGCGGCGGCGGAGCCGAATCCTCGAAGAGATTAATGCGAGAAGCCCGCTGAGCCAAACCCTGGAGCTGATTGCCACTTTTGTGTCTTCGCGCCTTGAAGGGGCTCGGTGCTGGTGTGAGACAGCAGACGGCGGCCGTTTTGGACAATATCCCTCGCCTGCGGAGAAGGGTTCGCTTGTGGAGCACGCGATCCAATCCCACTCCGGGACCCAGTTGGGCACGTTGCTGGCGACAGGCGCGCCTGATTGCGCGGCGACCTCGAATGCGCTGGCGATGGGAGCGTGGCTCGCGACTCTGGCGATTGAGACTCGGGGACTTTATACCGACTTGCTGCATCGCTCGGAGTTCGATCTGCTGACTGATGTCTATAACCGCTTCGCATTCGACAAGCTCCTGCAGGCGCTCATCGAGGAAGCCGGGAGGCAAGCTCGTATCTTTGGCCTGATCTACCTCGATCTGGATCATTTTAAGGAAGTCAACGACGAATACGGCCACCTGGCCGGCGACCTGTATCTGCAGCAGGCAGCGGAACGCATGAAAACACAACTGCGTCCGGGCGATGTGCTGGCGCGACTGGGCGGAGACGAATTCGCTGTGCTGCTGCCGAGCGTGCCAGGCCGGGGCGAAGTGTGGGAAATTGCTCATCGGCTCGAGCACTGCTTCGATCAGTCATTCGCTCTGGATGGCGACCGAATCCAGGGATCGATCAGTGTCGGAATTGCAATGTATCCGGAAGACGGCACAACAAGGGACACACTGCTGAGCGCCGCGGATGCTGCAATGTATGTAGCGAAAAACACAAAAAAACCGGCGCAGGTGCTTCTGTATCCAGGCCAGGCAGGTTAGAGACGACCGCCAGGGGTCACTTGAAATCTCAGCCCGGGCACGGGTTTTCCCCAGGGACCCGCGCCAGGCCCCTCCTCTATCTGGCGACCCGCACCAGGCGAAGCGGCCACTCGGCGCAAACATTTTCTTCAGCTGCGACCACTTCTTCGATACCACAAGCCTGCGGAACTGAGTCGGAAAGGCAAACCAATGGCGCTCAGAAAGGCAAACCAATGGCCACCGATATGCCTCCTAGTATGCAGGATGATCCTATGGCCGCAATTGCGGGAGTAGTCGTTGTGATGTTGCTTGTGGGCCTGTTCTTCCTGTTCCGCGCCATGGGAAGCATGGGCCAGCAGCCGTCAGCAGGGGAGAGAATGAAGCACAATGCCGGAGACGGCGGTCACCGGGAGCACCGGGCGACAGGGCTTGATTAACACAGCTCTGCTGGCCGTGCTGATGCTCGGATGCGTTGATGCCTGGTGGGTCGCTTCCTGGAGTGCAACTGCTCGACATAGAAGCGCCAACATAAGGCCCGACTCAGGCAGCGAGGGGGGTGGCTGAAATTACTGAGCCCGGTTCAGCCGTGCCTCTACTGGGTGGGCTGATTCGCGCATAGCGTCAGGGATGCCTTCTGAAGCACGGTTGGATTGGGTTGAACCTTGTCTCAGCCATTGCTCAGCCTCCGACGGCGTGGTGTCGACGGGCACGGGCCGGAAATCGGAGCGCGTCTCGCGCTGGTCCTGGCTGATGGTTTTGAACAGCAGCAGCTTTCCCTGAATGTGAGCCGCCACCAGATCAGCTTTCCAGTGGGTCGGGCTCACCTGTTCGCGGTGGATGTCAAAAGAGCTGCCCTTCTCGATGTGCCCCAGCAGACCGTATCCAAAATCAACACGCTGATCGACGGTTCCGTGGATCTCGATCAGGCGCTTGTAGCGGACGTTGGCGATGAGGCTGCCGCTGACGGCATGGAGGACGCGGGCCTCAAAGCCGGAAGGAGCAAAGGCCGGGTCGGGCCGGAAGGCAATCCGAACCGTATCTCCGGCGGGAACGCCCTGGTAGGAGAAAAGAAAGGCCTGAGGAAGCAACTTCAGAACGGTTGCAATGCGGGCCTCATCTTCTTCATGGTCGCGCTCGACGCGTGCCATCTCCGCGGGGTCATGGACGTATTGATCGAGGCGTCGTTGCTCGCGCTGCTGCTGCGCCGGATCGAGGGGCGTACCGTTCTCGGCCAGAATGCGGAAGACCGGACCATCGTTGGTTTCGATCTGCTCTCGCACAACATTCTGAGCGGAGGTAACGCGCTCGCTGCGGTACTGCCAGCGGCTGTCGCGGTCGCGATCCTGCAGTTCGTTATACGAGATATCGCGGATAAGGTCCTGCGGCGACGGCAGAGGTTGTTGTGCTGCCAGAGCAGCACAGAGAGGTCCCGACAGGGCAAAGACCGCGATCCATAGAGCGACTTTCCGGGTTTGCAACGGTCCTCCCTGGTCTTCTTGCCTGGTCTAATGCCACTCGTGGAATTTGATCCCTTTTCAGTCTGGTGGAGTTGTTTCGGCGAAGGATGAAATGGCTGTGAAGAGTCCGTCATGGAGGAGCCTGGGACTCCAGCTTGTTACACTTCGGCCATAACGTGGCCCGCCATAAGATCCTGATATTTCTATGCCGCTAACCTTGTCCGTCGCTCTGATCACCCGGAATGAGGAAGCAAATCTGGCGCGCACGCTCGAAAGCGTGCGGTGGGCGGATGAGATCGTTGTTCTCGACTGCGGCTCGACGGATCGAACCGAGGAAGTTGCGCGCAGGTTCGGGGCGAAGTTCTTTGTGGAGGAGTGGAGAGGCTTCGGCGCGCAGAAGAATGCTGCCATAGCGAAGTGCAGCGGAGACTGGGTGCTGGCGCTGGATGCCGACGAGGAGGTCAGCGCGGAACTGGGCGGGGAGATACGCCGGCTGCTGGGGGGTGTTCCGCCGTATGACGCCTATTTTCTGCCGCGCAGGAATCTGTTTCTGGGGCGGTGGATGCGTCATGGCGGCTACTGGCCGGATCGCAAGCTGCGGCTGTTTCGCCGCGGGAGCGCGCAATTCGAGGAAAGCGCCGTGCATGAGACGATGCGATGTGTCGGCGAGGCGGGACGGATGAGCGGAGCGATGATCCACCACGCATATCCCACGCTGGACGGCTACATCGAGCACATGAACCGTTACAGCAGCCTGGGGGCAGGGCAGGTGGCAGGGCGGGGCAAGACCAGCCGCGGCATCCTCTCTTTCCTCGGGAACGTGTACCTCAATCCGATTGCGACTTTTCAGTACAACTATTTTCTGCGTGGGGGATTTCTGGATGGTCGCGAAGGGTTGCTGCTGCACCTGTATCACTCGGTGTATGTGAGCTGGAAGTATGCGAAGGCCTGGGAGCGGGCGCGAAGCTGATGCTGCTCGCTGGGCGCTTTTGAGCTGGCGAATCGTCGGCAGCCTGCACCGATTGCGGCTGCTTGCCGGGACGGGCTGCACTCTCCTATTCTGTAGCGTTTCCTGTATGGTTCTAAACGCCTTCTGAAGGCGAACGGGAGCAAGGGAGGCCCAGGAGCAGGGTTGAAGACTTCGCAAAAAGCGGACGTTCGTGATGCTGTTCTGACCGAACTCGCCACGGGGCGGCATCCGTCCAGCGAAGAAAGGCGTTGGGCGGAGGAGACACTCGCGCCGACGCTGGCTAAGTCGCCGGAGCAGGCGGTGGGGACACAGTCTGGGGTGAACCGGGATGAGGCGGGGAATGCGCGGTTCACCACGGTTTCGGGCGCTCACGTGCGCCGGCTCTATACGAAGGCGGACCCGGCCGAAGTGGAGGGGCACAAGCAGGGCGAATCCGCAGGAGCTCCGGGAGAGCCGCCGTATACGCGCGGAATTCACTCGACGGGATATCGGGGAAGACTTTGGACGATGCGACAATTCTCAGGGTTCGCGTCGCCGGAAGAGACCAATGCCCGCTACAAATACCTGCTCGCCGGAGGAGCGGGGGGATTATCGGTAGCCTTCGATTTGCCGACGCTGATGGGGTGCGATTCCGACGATCCGCGCAGCGAAGGCGAGGTGGGAAAGTGCGGGGTGGCCATCGATTCGCTCGAGGATATGGAGATTCTCTTCTCGGGGATTCCACTGGCAAGCACGACCGTCTCCATGACCATCAATTCACCGGCGGCTGTATTGTGGGCGATGTATCTGGCGGTGGCGGAGCGGCAGGGAACGGACTGGAAACTGCTGTCAGGAACGCTGCAGAACGACATCCTGAAGGAGTACATGGCACAGAAGGAGTATCTGTATCCGCCTGCGCCATCGATGCGGCTGGTGGTGGACACGCTGGAGTTTGGCGCGCGCAGGGCGCCGCGCTTCAATCCCATTTCGATCTCGGGATATCACATCCGCGAGGCCGGATCGACGGCGCTGCAGGAACTGGCGTTCACGCTGTACGACGGGATCGAGTACGTGGAGTGGGGGCTGCGCCGGGGATTGGCCGTTGACGAGTTTGCGCCCCGGCTGAGTTTCTTTTTCAACGCGCACAATGATTTTTTCGAAGAGATCGCGAAGTACAGGGCAGCGCGCAAAGTCTGGTATCGCACCATGACCGAGCGTTTTGGGGCAAAGAATCCGCGCTCGCAGTGGATGCGTTTTCACACGCAGACGGCGGGGGTCTCGCTGACGGCGCAGCAGCCGATGAACAATATTGCACGTGTCGCGCTGCAGGGTTTGGCAGCGGTGCTGGGTGGGACACAGTCGCTGCACACGGATGCTTTTGACGAGGCGCTGGCGCTGCCGACAGAAGACGCTGCGCGGATTGCGCTGCGGACCCAACAGATCCTGGCGCATGAGTCGGGCGTGGCGGAGGTGATCGATGCGCTGGGCGGCTCGTATTTTCTGGAGAAGCTGACGCTGGATATGGAGGCGGATGCGTTCCGTTATTTTGAGAAGCTGGACGGAATGGGTGGGATGGTGAAGGCCGTTGAGGCTGGCTATCCGCAGAAGGAGATAGCGGAGGCCAGTTACGCGTATCAGCGAGCGGTGGAAGCCGGCGAGAAGATCATCGTCGGAGTGAATCGATACGCGGTGGACGAGCCAGCGCCCGGGACTCTGTACATCGATGAAAGTGTGCGCGATGTGCAGGCCGAGAAGCTGAAGAAGCTGCGCGCGGAGCGGTCGGGTGAGGCGGTCAGGCGGACGCTGGATGCATTGCTGCGAGCAGCGGAAGTGCAGCCGGAAGCAGCGGCGGGCGATGGTCTCTCGGCTGCCAACACCATGCCTTTGATCCTCGACTGCGTGCGCGCTTATGCCACGCTGGGAGAGATTTGCGAGGCTTTGCGACAGGTCTTCGGCGGTTGGGAAGAGGCCTGAGGCCAGAGAATCTGCTATCGTTTCCGGTATCGCATGAAGACCAGCTTCCGGTCGCGTCGAAACGGATGACCCAGAGTAAGGAACTCGCACGACCGACCGTCAATCTGAGACAACTGGCTGAATACCTTGAGCTTTCCCAAACAACGGTTTCGCTGGTTCTGAACAATTCGCCGGCGGGCAGCTCGATTCCGCAGCACACCCGAGAGCGCGTTTTCGAGGCGGCGCGCAAATTTCGATATCGGCCCAACTACTTTGCGCGTTCTCTGCGCAACAGCCGCAGCATGTCGGTGGGCGTGGTGGTGCCGGACGTCAGCGATGGATTCTTTCCGGTGGTGATGAACGCCATCGAAGAGCAGCTGATGGAATCTCACTATTTCTACGTGACGGCCAGTCACTATCGCCGGCCTGATCTGGTCGAGGAATGCTGTCAGCGGCTGCTGGAGCGGGCCGTGGATGGGCTGCTGCTGCTGGACACGCCTGCGCAGATTCAGGTACCGGTGCCGGCGGTCGCGATCTCGTCGCATAATCCCACCGCCGGCGTTGCCAATGTAGTTCTGAATCACGATCGTGCGGCGCGGCTGGCTCTCTCGCATCTGCGCGAACTGGGCCATCAGCGGATTGTGCTGATGAAGGGACCGCCTGGCATTACCGATGCGGAGTTTCGCTGGAGGAGCATTCTGGCGGTCGCGGCGGAGATCGGATTAGAGGTGTCGCCGGAGCTTTGTGTGGAGCTGAAAGAGGCGAGCCAGTCGCCCGACGCTGGCTACCGCCTGACGCGCGATGTGCTGAGGCAAACGCGCGATTTCACTGCAATCTTTTGTTTCAACGATATCTCAGCTATTGGCGCGGTCCGCGCTATCGGAGACGTTGGGCTGCGGGTTCCGGAAGATATTTCGGTGATGGGCTTCGACGATATTATTCCTGCCGCGTTCCTACAACCGAGCCTGACGACGGTGAGACAGCCTCTGCGGGCGATGGGGGCGGAGGCAGCGCAATTGCTGATGGAGCGTATCGGCGATCCGGATTGCGAGAGCGCTGCGGAAATCGTTATGGAACCGGAGCTGATCACCCGCGAATCTACTGGTTTGGCGCCGCAGCGACCGGTGCAGACGGGTTCGGCCCGCAGCCAACTGCGACACGCCGTGATCAAATGAAATGGTCGAGGACGCAATCGGCGTGAACACGGTCAAGGCCATCTATCCGGGAAGTTTCGATCCGCTCACCAACGGGCATCTGGATCTGATTGGCCGCGCAGCCAAGATCTTTGACCACCTGGTGGTCGCGATCCTGCGCAATTCCGCAAAGGATCCGCTGTTCAGCGTGGAGGAACGGGTGGCCATGCTGTCCGAAGGAACGGCCGAGTTCGATAACGTGTCCGTCTCCACGTTCGACGGACTGCTGGTGGATTTTGCGCGCGAACAACGGGCGCACGCGGTGGTTCGTGGAATTCGTGCCATCAGCGATTACGAATACGAATTTCAGATGGCGCTCATGAATCGGCGGCTGTCACCGGAAGTCGAAACGATCTTCCTGATGCCGGACGCGAAATATTCTTTTGTCAGTTCACGGCTGGTGAAGGAAGTGTTTCAGCTGGGCGGCTCGGTGGATGGTCTGGTGCCGCGATTTGTGGTCGAGCGCATGAAGGTCAAGAACCGCGAATAGTCAACGTTTTTTCCGCGGTTTGTTCGAGGCTTTCCCGATTGTGGCTGCTGCGCGGTCCCCGGCGCTCCTGCGCTGCTTCCGCGAACCTGATCGCATCTGCTGGAAAGCCGCCAGCGCAGCATTGCGGGCCTCAGCGTGATCGACCAGTGGATGCGGATAGGTTTGGCCCAGCCGCACTCCGGCTTCTGCCAGCGTCGCAGGGGGAGCTTGCCAGGGCTTGTGAATCCACCTGGTGGAAAGCTCGCGCAGCTCAGGCATCCAGCGGCGGACGTATTCACCATCAGGGTCGAATTTTTCGCCCTGCAGCACCGGATTGAATACACGGAAATACGGGGCGGCATCGACTCCGCAACCGGCAGTCCATTGCCACCCCATGGTGTTGTTGGCGAGGTCGGCGTCAACGAGCGTGTCGAGGAACCAGGCCGCGCCCGTTTGCCACGGAATGAGCAGATGCTTGACCAGGAAGGATGCGACGATGAGGCGGGCGCGGTTGTGCATCCATCCGGTGGTCCACAGCTGGCGCATGGCGGCGTCGACGATGGGATAGCCGGTGTGGCCATGATGCCAGGCCTTCAGCGAGCGAGCGTTGTGGCGCCAGGGAAAAGCGCGGAACTGCGGGTGGAAGGGCTCGGCGATGGTGTCGGGGCGCTCGACCAGCAGGTGATACGAGAATTCTCGCCAGATGAGCTGCCGCAGATACGGCTCCGAGCCGGTCTGGTCGACCACGGCATGCCAGAGCTGAACAGGGCTGACTTCACCGAAGTGGAGATGGGGTGAGAGGCGGGATGTGCCGTCGTGGTCCATTCGATCGCGTTCTTTGTCGTAGCGGCTGACGAATTTTTTCGCAAAAGTGCGGAGGCGACGGCGCGCGCCCTCCTCGCCGGGAGTCCAGGCGACCCGGATGCCGCCGGCCCAGTCGATTCTCGGTTTGAGATGGAGATCGGCGATGGCCAGCGACTGCGGCCAGTGAGTGGGAGCACGCAGCTGATCAGGAGGACGTTCGGGTTTGCCGATGGAGTCCCGATGGGTGAGGCAGGCACGCCAGAAGGGAGTGAATACGTGAAACATGCCTCCGGCAGTGGTGCGGATGGAGCCAGGATCGAACAAAAGGCTGCCGTTGGATGAGTGGAGAGCGATGCCGTGGGACCGGAGTTGAGCGGCGACCTCAGGCTCGCGAGCGAGCGGAGATGGCTCGTAGACGCGATTGTGGAAGACCTGACGCGCGCCGGTCTCGCCGGCGAGAGAAATGAGCGTTTCAGCAACCGGACCGCGGCGAATGATGAGCCGCACTCCTTTGTTGCGCAGCGACTCGTCCAGCCGCGAGAGAGACTGATGGAGCCACCAGCACGACGCGGCTCCGGGCGGAGGGTCTTCCTCTTCCGGTGACCAGAGGAAGACTGGAACCACGGGCAGACCGGTCTTTGCAGCGGCGCAGAGAGCGGGATTGTCTGCCAGACGCAGATCGAGCCGGAACCACATCAGGACAGATTCGAGTTCAGGGGCGGGTTGGTTGCGCTTTCGCAGGGGCATCCTCCCAGGCGGCAATGCTGTGGGGACCGTCAGTCCAGCTTGACCTGGCCGTATTCGAGCAGTGTGACGAGCAGAACGCCGCCAGTGATGTTGCCGGAGGTCGCCGCGGCGAGCCATCGCAGGAATCCCAGCGGAGAGACAGCGTGTCCGAGGACAGCGGACAGGATTTCCCCGCTGGTAGCGATGCAGTGGGCGAAATGGCCGAGGCCGACGATGAAGGTGAGGGCCCAGATCACCGCCATTGAACCGGTAATGGAGTGGCTGCCGCTGACCAGCCAGGCGACCATGGCGATCATCCAGCCGCCGACCACGGCGCTCCAGAAGATGTGGCGTGTGGTGGGAGCAGCGGCATCCGCGCCGAGCTGAACGAGCGCATGCAGGGCATCGGGACGCAGTGCGCGGGTGCGCACGGCGAGAACGGCAAATACCAGGGCGCCGGCAACGTTGGACGGGAAGACGATAGACCAGAGGCCAAGCGTGCTCCAGACGTGGCGGCGTTCAGCCAGGATCAGAGCGACGGGGTAGAGAGTGTTTTCGGTGAAGAGCTGGCCGCGGCCGAGAATGACGGCCATGAATCCCATGGGGTAGAAGAGCAGCGAGACGAAATCCGCCCAGGGCGAGTGACCCAGGGCAGCGCCGACCACCGAGACGCTGAGCCCGGTTAGTCCCATGGTGAGACCGCCAACGATGCCGGAGACGGCCAGGGCCTTCTTCGGGCGCATGAGCTCGCGCCGGGCGTTGCGCGACACCTGTTCGTAGATTTCGTTCGCTGTGGGGCGGTCGAGGTCGCGCTGCTTGGATTGCAGCGCATTGGCATCGGGTTCCCGATTCGGCTTGATATCGCGCAGAGGCATGTTCTGGGTTTGGAAGGCGCCAGGGACCTGGTGGTTGGATTAAAGCGTGCGCCGTGGCGACATGATAGCCTTGCGCTTTGTCTTTATCCAGAGAACCTGATTTTTTCGGGAGACTGAGTCGAGGGGACGATGAATCACCACCAGTTGCGGTTCGATCTGAGCGCAGCGGCACGCCGCACTATGATGGAGCACGGCTTCGAGCCGGATTTTCCGCCTGCCGTGACCGAGCAGGTGGAGCAACTACGGCAGCATCCGCCGCAGCCGGCAGAAAGTGCGCGCGATCTGCGCGGCTTGTTGTGGTCCTCGATCGACAACGATACGTCGCGCGATCTGGATCAGATCGAGTATGTGGAGGCTCAGGCGGGAGGAGCGTATCGCGTGCTGATCGGCATTGCGGATGTCGATGCGTACGTCGCGAAGGGGTCTCCCATCGATGAGCATGCACTGCGAGAGACAACGACCGTTTACACCGGAGTCGATATTTTCCCGATGCTGCCGGAGGAGCTTTCGACCGGCTGGACGTCGCTGCTGGAGGGGCAGGAGCGCGCGGCGATGGTGGTTGAGTTCACGGTGAATGCGCAGGGACAGGTTACCGGCGGCGAGTTCTATCGAGCGCGGGTCGTCAACCGAGCGCAGCTGGCCTATCCCTCGATAGGCGCATGGCTCGCGGGTCAGGCGGATGCACCGGCGAAGGTGGCGGCTTCGAAGGAATTGCAGCAGCAGCTTCGCATGCAGAACGACATTGCCGGGCGTCTGCGAGGCGAACGGCAGAGCCACGGAGCGCTGAACCTGCAGACGATCGAGACGCACCCGATCCGGCTGAGCGACGGCGAGATCGAGATCGAGGCGGAAAAGAAGAACCTGGCCACGCAGCTGATCGAAGATTTCATGATCGCGGCGAACGGCGTGGCGGCACGCACGTTTGAGGCGAAGCATCTTTCGTCGATCCGGCGGGTGGTGAAAATACCGAAGCGCTGGGATCGCATTGTGGAATTGGCGGCGGGGCTGGGTACGCGCTTGCCAGCGGATCCCGAACCGAAGCCCCTGCACGATTTCCTCTGCCAGCAGGAAAAGAAGGACCCTGTGCACTTTCCGGATTTGTCGCTGGCGGTGATCAAGCTGCTGGGACCGGGGGAGTACGTGCTGGTTCGCGCGGGAGAGCCTTCGGAGGGGCACTTTGGGCTGGCGGTCGAGGACTACACGCACTCGACTGCGCCCAACCGGCGCTACGCCGATCTGGTGATGCAGCGACTGGTGAAGGGGATGATTGCGGGCGCGCGGCCGCCCTATTCTGACGATGAGCTGGCGTCGATTGCCGCGCAGTGTACGCGCATGGAAGACGCCGAGCGGAAGGTTTCGCGCGAGATGCAGAAGCGGATCGCTGCGGTTGCGCTGAGCGGAAGAATCGGGCAAGGCTTCGATGCCATCGTGACCGGGGTCAACGAGCACGGCAGCTTCGTCCGCACGCTCGCGCCACATGTGGACGGGATGCTGGTGCGGGGGCAGAAGGGCGTGGATGTGGGGGATCGGCTGCGGGTCCAGCTGGTGCGGACGGACCCGGCTCGGGGCTTTATTGACTTTGCGCGGGCGTGAACGCTGGGCGTTCGCATGGGCCGCGCCGTGAAGGTCGCGCGATGCGGGCGGACGCATGCCAGGTGCGTCCTATAGGTTAAGAGCAGGCCTATGCGTTCCGATCTGGCTACGTTTCTCGACGACTTCCGCCGGCATGGCGATGCAGCGGCAATCGTTGCTTATCGCGGCAACCGGCGGCTGGTGGCCACGTGGGCGCAGCTGGCTTCGCTGGCGGACCGCTTTGCCGCAGAGCTGATGCGGCGGGACATCGCCATGGGCGAGCGCGTGGTGCTGTGGGGGCAGAACGGGCTGGAGTGGATGGGGGCGTTCTTCGGGTGTATGCAGCGCGGCGTGATTGCTGTGCCGCTCGATCCGGCGGGGGCCAGCGATTTTGCCCGGCGCGTGATCGCCGATACGAAACCGCAGTTGGTAGTGGGCGATGAGGAACTGCTGCGGGAGTTGGGCGATGAGATTCCGGGGCAGGCATCCATTGCGTTCGAGGCTTTTGACGCGGAGCTGCCACAGCCGCCATCTTCCGGTTTGCGCGAGCCACGCCTTGGGCCGGATACGCCTTTTCAGATCCTGTTTACCTCGGGCACGACCGCGGAGCCGAAGGGCGTGGTGCACACGCATCGCAACGTGCTGGCGAGCATTGAACCTATCGAGCGGGAGATGCAAAAGTATCTGAAGTACGAGCGCATCTTCCACCCGATCCGCTTTCTGCACACACTGCCGCTGAGCCATGTCTTCGGGCAGTTTATGGCGTTGTGGATCCCGCCGCTGATGGCAGCGGAGGTGCATTTCGAAAACCGCCTGCAGGCGCAGCGGCTGATCGAGACCATTCATCGCGAGAGGATCTCGGTCGTCTGCTCAGTGCCGCGGGTGCTGGATCTGCTGCGCTCGCACCTGCTGGCGGTGGATCCGAGCCTGGTTGCGGAGATTGAGCGGGTGCAGGGCGAGAAGATCTGGAAGCGGTGGTGGCGCTTTCGCAGAATTCATCGTCTTTTCGGTTACAAATTCTGGGCTTTTGTGTGCGGAGGGGCTTCGCTGTCTCCGGAGTTGGAGGGATTCTGGACGACCCTCGGGTTTGCGCTGGTGCAGGGCTATGGGATGACCGAAACTTCGGCGCTGATCAGCCTGAATCATCCTTTCAAGCCGGGGAAAGGGACGATTGGCAAAGTGCTGCCGGGGCGCGACGTGCGCATTACCGATGAGGGCGAGATTCTGGTGCGCGGCGACATGGTTTCGCGTGCTACCTGGCAGCAGGGCGCATTGCGGGAGAACGAGTCAGAGTGGCTGGCGACGGGCGATCTGGCGCAGCGCGATGAGCAGGGGCAGCTGCATTTCGCCGGGCGCAAGAGCCAGGTGATTGTGACACCCGCAGGGTTGAACATCCACCCGGAAGACGTGGAGGCGGCGCTCAATGCGCAGCGCGGCGTGCAGGCTTCGGCGGTGGTGCCGCTGCTGACTTCTGCGGGCACGGAACCGGTGGCGGTACTGCTGTTTCGCGGTTCGCGCGAAGAGGCGCAGCGGGCGGTGGTGGCCGCAAATGGGCAACTGGCCGAGTATCAGCAGGTGCGCCAGTGGCGTTTGTGGCCGGAGCTGGATCTGCCGCGGACGTCGACAGGGAAGATCCGCCGTCCGAAGGTGACGGAATGGGTAAATGCGCAGCGAGACGGCGCGGCGGGATCGGCCGCCGATCCGCTGCTGGCGCTGATTTTATCGATCAGCCATGCGACTGCGCCGCATGCGGGCGAGGATCCGCGGCTCTCGGAGGATCTCGGGCTCGACAGCCTGGGGCGAGTGCAGTTGCAGTCGGAGCTGGAACAGCGTCTGGGGCTAACTCTGGAGGACGAGACGCTGGAGCGGGTGGTTATGCTGGGCGATCTGCGCCGGGCTCTGGGGATGGGCGATGCGGCTGCTGCCGGTCCTGCTGCTGGTTTAGGAACAGAGACGCCGGAAACCGGCCGGGAAGCGTCGGAATTACGATCGGGGACCTCGGCGGCGGCGCCGGTCCAGGCAGGAGTAGCCAGCCCCTCGGGGCAGCAGGATATCTATCCGCACTGGCCGTGGTGGCGGGCGGTGCGCCTGGTGCGAGATGCGTTTATCGAGCTGGTGTCGCAGCCGCTGGTCTGGTTCCTGGCTGCGCCGCGTATAGAGAGCCGCTTACAGCGGCCGCCTGCACGCCCCGCGCTGCTGATTGCCAATCATGTAACGACCTACGATGTGCCGCTGATCTGGTATGGACTGCCAGGGCAGATGCGACGACATGTGGCGGCAGCGATGGCAGGCGATATGCTCCGCGATTGGCGGCGCATGCGGAACCTGGCTCCGGGGCTGAACTGGCTGGGGCCGCTCACTTACCTGCTGGTCACCGGGCTGTTTAATGCTTTCCCGCTGCCGCGCAGTGCTGGGTTCCGGCGATCGTTCCAGCATGCGGGCGAGGCGCTGGATCGTGGGTATAACGTGCTGGTGTTTCCGGAAGGCCATCGGACGGAAGTCGGGCTGCAGCCGTTCAGGCCTGGCATCGGGCTGCTGGTACGGGATTCAGGGACTGTGGTGATCCCGGTGGCTCTGAAGGGGCTGACGGAGCTCAAGCAGCGACGGAGGCGGTGGTTCCGCTCCGGGGCGCTGACGGTGCGGGTGGGTGAGCCTCTGGAGTTCGGTCCCGGCGAGTCGCCGGAAGAGATCACGGAGCGGCTTTACGAAAAGCTTCGGGCGATGCTGGCTGAACCCTGAGCGGCTGAGCGATTCGGATTGGGCATCTCACCTGCAGAAAACCGACTGGAGCAGAAGGAGGATTCATGACTCAGGGACAGCAGAAGCAGGGTGGAGAAGAGCAGAAGCAGCACCCGATCGTGCGCGAGCACCCGGAGCAGCGGCGTCAGGAAGAGACGGGACAGGAAGATGCCAGCAACGCCGGAGAGGTGGGGCGACCGCCATCAGAGAGCAGCAATCCGGAGAGTTCCGAGCACGCCGCGTAGCGTTTCAGGGAACAGAAATCCTGACGAGGGCCAATTTGGCCCTCGTTTTTCCGGATTCGGTTGTAGGGAAGCTTAGTACCGGCCGCGTCCGCGGCTTGCGCTGCGACCACCGCCGCTGCCACCCTTTTGCGCCTGGTAGCAGTCACGGCAATACACCGGACGATCGCCGCGCGGTTCAAAGGGTACTGTGGTCTGCTGGCCGCATCCCGAACAGACAACCGCTGTGCCTCTGGACTGCTGATAACCGCCGCCGCCACCGTAGCCACCGCCGCCGGAGTATCCGCCGCCGCCCCCCGCCTGCTCATTCTTCTTCGCCTGACGGCAGGGTTTGCAGCGCTTCGGCGCGGAATAGCCGCGTTCCTGGAAGAACGCCTGGTCTTCGCTTGTAAAGGTAAATTCCTGTCCGCAGTCGCTACAGGTGAGTTGCAGATCTCCAGCCATGGTGAGTCCTCACCTCCACTGTACGCGATATTCGCGATTTCGTCTGTTGGCCGAGCCACAAAACGTAGTCTTTCGCAGGGTGAAAATTGAAGGCTGAGCGGGTCAGGCCGACCTTCCAATTCGCATCGGGAGACGGAGAAAACGGTATCATGACCCTTTTGGAGAAAGCCTGCGTATGGGATTTGCCTTTAAGGGAACTGATTTCATCGGCTTCGATGGATTGCTGAGCGACGATGAGCGACTGGTGCGGGATACGGCGAGGCAGTTTATCGAAGACAATCTCGTCCCCATCATCGAGGAGTGCAATCGCGAGGGGCGCTTTCCGCGTGAACTGGTGCCGCAGATGGGCCAACTCGGGTTTTTTGGAGCAAGTCTTCATGGCTACGGCTGCGCCGGCATGTCCAACGTGGAGTACGGCCTGGTGATGCAGGAGTTCGAGCGCGGCGATTCAGGCGTCCGGAGTTTCGTCAGCGTGCAGTCGGCGCTGGTGATGTATCCGATCTACACCTTTGGATCGGAGGAGCAGAAGGAGTTCTGGCTGCCAAAGCTCGCCACGGGAGAAAAGCTGGGCTGTTTTGGGCTGACAGAACCCGACTTCGGCTCCAATCCCGGAGGCATGCGGACTCGGGCGGAGCGCAGCGGCGACGAGTACATCCTGAACGGCGAGAAGATGTGGATCACCTCGGGAAGCATCGCGGACGTGGCGGTGATTTGGGCGCGTACCTATGGAGATGAGGGCGTGGAGGACGGCAGGGTGCGGGGATTCCTGGTGGAGACGGACCGGCCCGGCTTCAGTGCGTGGGATGTTCACGGGAAATGGTCGCTGCGGGCTTCGGTGACCTCCGGTCTGGCTTTACAGGACGTGCGGGTTCCGGCCACGAATCTGATGCCGGAATCGGGTGGGCTGAAGTCGCCGCTGATGTGCCTGAACCAGGCGAGGTATGGGATTGCGTGGGGCGGGGTGGGCGCGGCGATGTCCTGCTACGACACGGCGCTGCAGTATTCCCTGATGCGCAAGCAGTTTCGCGATGAGCCGATCGCGAGTCATCAGCTGGTGCAGGAAAAACTAGCCTGGATGATTACGGAAATCACGAAAGGGCAGCTGCTGGTGCTGCAGGTGGGTCGGCTGAAGGATGCGGGCAAGGTCGGCCATGAACACATTTCGATGGCGAAGCGGAATAACGTCTGGATGGCTCTGGAATGTGCACGGCTCGCGCGTGACGTGCTGGGGGCGAACGGGATCACGGACGATTATCCGGTGATGCGGCACATGATGAACCTGGAATCGGTAAAGACGTATGAGGGTACCCATGACATTCACACGCTGATCCTGGGTCAAAGCGTCACGGGAATCGCAGCTTATTGAATTGGTTGGCCTCGCAACCCTCCTGCGCGAGGTGCGTCTAATGGTCTGAGGCGCGTTCCGGTATGCATTTACCCAAACTTCAGCGGTTGCCGGAACTGGACGCCCTGCGCGGCTTATTCCTGGTGTGGATGACGCTGACGCACCTGCCCACCCGTTTCAGTGATTTCGTCAATCAGCCCATTGGGTTTCTCTCATCGGCTGAAGGTTTTGTCTTTTTATCTGCGCTGCTGGTGGGACGGCTGTATATCCGGGAGCTGGTGGAGAACCCGGTTGGCGTGCGGATGCGGCTGTGGAAGCGCTCGCTGAAGCTGTATGCGTATCACATGCTGCTGCTGGTCTTCGCGTTCACCATTGCGGCCAGCTGGGCCGAGCATGCTCATCGGGCAGCGATCACGAACCTTCTGAATTTCTACCTGAATCACCCGGGGACGGCGATCGCGGGATCGGTCTTCCTGCTGTATTGCCCGCCGCTGTTCGACATCCTGCCCATGTACGTGCTGTTCCTGTTTCTAACGCCGCTGTTTTTGACTACCGCGATACGGCTGGGCTGGAAGGTGGTGCTGGCGGGGACGGGGCTGATCTGGCTGCTGGCGCAATTCGGATTGCGCGATGTAGTGCATGGGTGGGTGGTGCATGTCACGCATCTGCACATTCCGCTGCAGGAGACCGGGGCCTTCAATCTGTTCGCGTGGCAGGCGGTGTGGATTGTGGGACTGTGGCTGGGGTCGCGCTCCGCGCACCACGACATGCCGCTGAGCCGGGTTCCGCGGTGGGCAGTTGCTGCGAGTTTTGGGGTCTGTGTCTTTTTTATCGCTGTGCGCCACAGCTGGCTGGGGCCGCACCTGAATCAGGATGCGCTGGCGTGGTCGCTGGATAAATGGCGCATCGGACCGCTGCGGGTGCTGAACCTGGTTTGCTTTACGGTTGTTTTCTACTGGATGCGCAAGTATGTGCGCTTTGTGGTGGCGCGGGAGCCGTTCCTTACGCTGGGCAAAGCTTCGCTGCAGGTCTTCTGCGCACACCTGGTCTTCGTGTTCTTCGGTCTGGCGCTGCTGGTGGGTGAAGTTGAGCAACTGCACGGAACTGTCGCGGTGGGGCTGGTGGTGGTGACGTTTGTCTGCCTGTTCCTGATTGCGGCCAATGAAGTGCGCAAGAATCACGCGCGCAAAAAGGCGAAGAGCACAGCACCGCGAACGCCGCCGAACGTTGCCTATTCGGTGGTGCAGGAGCCAGTCACCGGGACGGCTCCGGAGCTGGTGGCGGAGCGGCCTGCCGCCGAAGCGATTCGATAGCACTGATTGCCGGCTGCTTTACACCGCTACGGTAAATGTCTCGTCGGTTCGGGTTACGGCTCGGTAGAGAGTGTCGCGCTCGACGGGGACGCGTCCAGCAGCGGTGATCAGCCGCATGAGCTCCTCGCGGCGCATGCCCTGCGGGGTGGTTGCGCCGGCATCGTGATAGATCTTCTCTTCGATCACAGTTCCGTCGATGTCGTCTGCGCCGAAGCGCAGGGCGATCTGGGCGATCTTCGCGGTCATCATCTGCCAGTAGGCCTTGATGTGCGGGAAGTTGTCGAGCAGCAGACGGCTGACGGCGATCTGGCGAATGTCGGTGAGGCCGGTGGTGCGCGGCAGGTGATCGAGAGGCGTGTTGTCGGGATGAAAGGCCAGCGGGATGAAGGTTTGGAAGCCGCCGGTGTCGTCCTGCAGAGCGCGGAGGCGAAGCAGATGGTCGACGCGGTCTTCGTCGTTTTCGATGTGGCCGTAGAGCATGGTCGCGTTCGACTTCAGTCCTAACTGGTGAGCCGCGCGCGCAGTTTCCAGCCATTCGCTGCCGTCGATTTTGTGATCGCAGATGATGTGGCGGATGCGATCGGCAAAGATCTCGGCGCCGCCGCCGGGGAGCGAATCGACGCCTGCTTCTTTGAGGCGGATCAGAGTCTGCGGGATCGTAAGCTTTGCCCGCCTGGCTAAGAACGCCACTTCCACCATGGTGAAAGCTTTGATATGTACCTGGGGGAAGCGCACCTTGAGACCGCGCACCAGATCGAGAAAATATTCGAGGGGCAGATCGGGGTGCAGTCCTCCGACAATGTGGAACTCCGTGACAGCTTCGCTGTAGCCGGAAGCGGCGGTCTCCCACGCCTGTTCGAGGGCCATGGTGTAAGCGCCGTCGGCACCCTTAGTGCGGCCAAAGGCGCAGAGCCGGCAGGCGGCGACGCAGACATTGGTTGGATTGATGTGGCGATTGACGTTGAAGTACGCGAGGTCGCCGTGCATCCGCTCTCGCACGGAATTGGCCAGCCAGCCAACAGCGAGAATGTCTGGTGAACGATAAAGAGCGAGGCCGTCGTCCGCGCTCAGGCGCTCACGTGCATTAACTTTTTCGGCAATCGGAGCAAGGCGCGGATCGTCGGTCTGGAAGGGATGCGGATTCATCGCTCTTACTATGATAATGCGCTGCCGAAGGAAGTGCGATGACGCCGTAAATCGAAGCTCGCGCTCTTCCCGCCTGGGAGAACTGTCTGCTGAGCAGGCTGCAGGCAGGGCGGGTGATACCATTCCTGCAGGTTCTCTTAGATTCCTTACATCATTCCTGGACAACCGATTGCGGCAACGAACTCCATGGCTTGCTCCGCTGCTCCTCGGCTGCACGCTGGCCCTTTTCGCCGCGCAGCCACAAAAGCCAGCAGTGTTTCCCCATGTTACTTCGTACAACCTGGACAAGGACAAGGTCAGCCTGCCTGATGGTCTTGAGGGTCAAATCGATTTGCTGCTGCTTTCGTTTGAGCCCGAGCAGGAGAAGGATATTCAATCGTGGCTGCCCGCGGCGCAGGCGGTGCAGCATATGAATTTCAAGTTTCGTTACTATCAGCTGCCGATTTCGGGCCAGGAGAACTTCATCTTCCGCTGGTGGGAAACGTCATCCATGCGCAGCGATGAGACGGATCCGATCACGTGGCACTGGATCGTGCCACTCTTTGTCGACCGGAAGCCGTTTCTCGACGATCTGCAGATCCCCGATGAGAAGCACGTGGTGGTGCTGGTGGTTGACCGTCAGGGACATATCCTGTGGCGAGCCTCGGGACCGATGACCCCGGACAAACGCGCAGCACTGATGAATGCTGCAGCGAGCCACTAGTACTGCGACGGGATGTTTCGGCGCGCGTCCGGGCCTGAAGGCCCGAATTTTTCCTGCTCACCTTTCCCCGGCCTGAAAGGCCGGGGCTTCTACCGCAGTCCCGCTCACGCGGGACCACTTCGTGTAAGGGGACCTGTTCATCACGCAGAGCGCGAGAGCTGCGACGGGATGTTTCCGCGCGTTTTCGGGCCTGAAAGGCCGGGGCTTCTACCGCAGTCCCGCTCACGCGGGACCACTTCGTGTAAGGGGACCTGTTCATCGCGCAGAGCGCGAGAGCTGCGACGGGATGTTTCCGCGCGTTTTCGGGCCTGAAAGCCGGGGCTTCTACCGCAGTCCCGCTCACGCGGGACCACTTCGTGTAAGGGGACCCATTCATCGAGCAGAGGGCGAGAGCTGCGATGGGATGTTCCGCGCGTTTTCGGGCCTGAAAGGCCGGGGGCTTTACTGCAATCCTGCTCACGCGGGACCACTTCGTAAGAGGTCAATTTACCGGTCAGGGACCATGCCTCGCCATCCCGGGCGGGGTCAGCGAGTTTTTCCCTTTGAGGCGAGCTGCTTCCTGCGCGCAGCAATCAGCTTCCTCTTTTCGGGCGCAGACAGAACCAAAACGTCCCTGGTGCGGGGAGGGAGCTTTTCGTAAACCAGATCGCGCGCATGCCTGAGCAGTTCTTTTAGCTGATGGGGCGGCAGGGTGGACCAGCTTTCGATGGCGACCCAGTGCGCACGAGCCAGATAGGGGGCGGGGCGCACGCCTTCAATCTCCACCAGCTCAGCGAAGCGTTCCGGCCCGGCGGCAAAGGAGAGCACAGCGGAGCGGTCGGGCGAGAGGCTGGCGAGGGCGAACATCTTGCCCCCGATGGCCTTGTCCGGGATCCAGTAGACCAGATTGTCGCCCCACTGCATGGTTTCGGCTACATCCGGCAGCGAGAGCAGGTAGGCGCGCAGGCTTTCGGCATCCATACGGCGTCCGTGAAACGTGATGGCAAGCGTACAGCAAAATCGTAGTCAGGACGGCTTCTTCAGGCTGCTTCGGCCAGATAGACCCCGAACCAGTGACGGTTATCGGTCCAGTTGTGGCGTGGTACGAGGCCGGCCCGCTCCAGCAGCCGAGATACGGAATCGGGCGTGAATTTGTAGCTGCTTTCGGTGTGAATGCTCTCGCCACGACGAAACATCACATTGAGACCCAGGCTGGGGATAGCAACTTCCTGCGCTACCAGGCTTTCAAGATGCATCTCGATGCGGCCTTCGCGCTCGTTCCAGATGGCGCGGTGGCGAAACAGGCGGGGACGGAAGCGGGCACCCAGATCACGATTAATCCTGAAGAGAATATTGCGGTTGAAATCCGCGGTTACGCCGGCGCTGTCATTGTAGGCGTGGAGCAGCGTTCCGCGATCTTTGACATGGTCGACGCCGAGGAGCAGCAGATCGCCCGGGTTGAGCTGACGGCGCAGATCGCGCAGCAGGGCGGCTGCATCCGAGGGCTCGAAATTACCGATGCTGGAGCCGATGTAGAGCACGAGACGGCGGCAGCCCGGAGCGGGAATGTCGGCCAAGCTGCGGGTATAGTCCGCAACCCGGGATTCGACGGTGACACGGGGGAACTGCTCGGCGATGCGTCGTCCGGCCGCTTCCAGCGCCGATGCGGAGATGTCGATCGGGTAGTAGGTCACGCTGCCCAGACGTCGCACTGCGGCTTCGAGGAGAAGTCCGGTCTTGGCGGCCGTCCCGGCGCCGAGTTCGAGGATGGACAGATCGGAATGATCGGCGGCGGCAGCGAGGATCTCATCGCCATACTGTGCGAAGAGGTCGCGCTCGGTACGGGTAAGGTAGTACTCGGGCAGATCGGTGATGGCCTCGAAAAGCTCGGAGCCGCGCTGGTCGTAAAAGAGCCAGGGGGACAGTTTTTTGGGATTCGAGGTCAGCCCGCGATAGACCTCAGCGCCGACCGGCGTAGAAACGGCTTCGGGCAAACAGGGAAGGGACGACAGAGCCAGCATATGGGGAAGCGCCTCCGCGAGGGTCAGTTGTCGGCCAGCCGAACGCCGGAGAACTGCCAGCGCGTCGCAGGCGGGAAGAAGTTGCGGTAACTGGCTCGAATATGCGACGCCGGAGTAGCTACCGACCCGCCGCGCAGCACCATCTGGTTGCACATGAATTTACCGTTGTACTCGCCCAGAGCGCCGGGGAGCGGTCGAAAGCCGGGATAAGAAAGATAAGCGCTGGCGGTCCATTCCCACACATCGCCGAAGACCTGCTGGAGCTGAGATGCTGCGTTGGATTGAGATGCCGCAGTCGGGTGCAGGGTTCCATTTTCAAGAAGGTGGCCGGATACCGGCAGGGGGGACGCAGCCGCTTCCCATTCGGCTTCTGTGGGGAGCCGCTTGCCCGACCAGCGAGCGAAGGCATCGGCTTCGAGGTAGCTGATGTGGCAGACCGGCGTCGCCAGCAGGTCATCGAGCGGAAGGAGGCCGTGCAGCGTGAAGACCTGCCATTGGTTGTCATCGGGATTGCGGCGCCAGTAGAGCGGAGCTTCCCAGCGCTCATTCTGGACCGTGGTCCATCCCTCGGACAGCCAGAGTTCGGGGCGGCGGTAGCCTCCATCCTCCATGAAGGCGAGATATTCGGCACAGGTCACTGGGCGCGATGCCAGTCGGTAAGGCTCGACGAAGACGGTATGGCGTGGGGTTTCGTTATCAAAGCAGAAGCTGTCGCCGGCAAAGCCGGTTTCAACCATGCCGCCCGGGAAATCCACCCACTGAAGTGGGGCAACATTGCGACTGGCTGGAATTGAGCCTTCGACGTAGACCGGATGCAGGGGATTCGACCAGAAGGCGTGCTTGATGTCCGTGAGCAGGAGCTCCTGATGCTGCTGCTCATGATTCAGGCCGAGAACGATGCGCTCCCGGGCAGCTTCAGGCAGGTTGTTGGCCCCCGCCAAATCTTCCATCGCTGCGTCGACGAAGTGCCGGTAGGCGAGGATCTCTTCGGCTGTGGGACGGGAAAAGGAGGAACGGAGCTTCTTCTCCGGCTGAGTCGAAACGGCGTTGTAGTAGCTGTTGAAGAGCCAGAGGAAGTCAGGGTGGAAGGGACGGTAAGCGGGAACGAACTCGCGCAGCAGAAAGGTCTCGAAGAACCACGTGGTGTGGGCCAGATGCCATTTGGCGGGACTGGCGTCAGCCGAGGACTGGACCATCATGTCCTCGGGAGTCAGCGGCAAACAGAGCTGCAGGCTCTGCTGCCGCACGCGACAGAAATCCGCGGCGAGTACTGTTTCGGTGAGTACGCTCATTGATCCGGTCCTGTGTCCTTCCCTCAGAAGAGAGCGTTGAGCCTTGTGGGGTTGCCCCGCCGGGTCACACTCTACGCCCTGAATATTGGTGCTGATGCGCGAGGTTTTACCGCCGTTTCATTTTTCATGGCGAAGGTGTTTCCCGACGAGCTGCTCCACGTCGCGAACTTTGCCCCGAAGCCGGCCGGTGGCGCCGCGCCGATCATCGATCGTGATGTTCGTCAGTACGCGCGGCGCGAGCTCCAGAACGCGGCGATGACAGCGCAGGATGACGTCCATGACCTCGTCCAGGTCTCCTTCGACGGTGGTGTGCATTGCGCCCAGCTCGTAGGGCAGGCCGGAGGCGTCGACGATCTTCAGCGCTTCGGCGATCAGGGCCCTGACTCCCCCCGGAACGTCCATTGGAACTACGGAAAAACTGGCCACCATGACGGTTTCTCCTGCACCCCTTCAGGGATCCCCACCCCGCAGTCCACCATAAACTGTCCTGTTCCGTTGGGTGAAGGCAAGCGCCGCGTCTTTCTGGCGGGGCACCCGTCTATCAGGGCAGATCGTGCCGGCCCGGAAACGTATGCACCGGAGACTCGGGGAATCGTTAGAGTTATAGGTCAGACTATGAGAACTATGCGTTCGCGTTTAGCAGGGGTCGCGATATTTGGCCTGGTTGTTGCGCTCGCCGGATCGCCTGCACTCAGCGCTCAGGAGGGAGCGCCCCAGGCGGGCGAACAGGGCCAGGGCGGCGGACGCATGGGTGGTGGCATGTTCGCGATGGGCAACAGCGCCCACGGTACCGTGACCGCCATCTCCGGCAATGAAATTACGGTGAAAAATGAGCAGGGGGAGAGCTGGAAGGTCCTGACCAGTCCGAATACTCATTTTCGGAAGGACCGGCAGGAGGCGAAGATCACTGATGTCCATGTCGGCGACGTGATTGTGGCGGCGGGCAATCTGGATGATCAGGCGAAGTCGGTTGGCGCGGTGTTCGTGGTCGTTCTGGACCCGCAGCAGGCGGCACAGATGGAGAAGATGCGCGCCGATTTCGGCAAAACCTGGACGATGGGCAAGGTTACGGCCATCAAGGATCTGACGCTGACGATCGAGCGCCCGGATCACGTGACGCAGACTGTTACGGTGGACGAGAACACGAAGCGCCGTGAAGACATTACCTTCCCCGACATTAAGGTGGGGGACATGGTGCGCGCGAGCGGGGCGCTGCAGGGCGGCAGCTTTTTGGCAAAAAATGTGGGAGTGATGGAACCGGGCCAGCGCGGCCAGGGCCGGTTCGGCCAGAGAGGGCCGGGAACACCTGACAGGCCGGCTCCGCAGCCGGAGGGCACTCCATCGGAGACGGCACCATCACAACCGCCGAATAACCCTCAGAACTGAAACTCATGATGCGCTGGTTGCAGATCGCAGCTCCTGTTGTCTTCTTTGGCGGATGCCTGTTGTCAGCCCAGGTTGCGCCGGGCAATGCCGCACCGCCAGCCGGTTCAGCGCCGGTTGCCACTACGGTGTTCCCGGCCGGTGGAACCATTCACGGGGTGATCAAGGCAGGTAATGCCCCGCTGCCAGGCGTGAGTGTGACGGCCTCGAATTCGCTGACCGGCAGAAAGTACAGCACCACAACCGATATCACCGGCAGCTACGCGCTGGTGATTCCGCAGAATGGCCGGTACGTGGTGAAGGCAGAGCTCGCGGCATTCGCGGTAACGACCCAGGAAGCGCTGCTGAACGCGACATCGCGCGAGCAGACGGCGAATTTCTCGCTGCAGCTGGCTTCGCGCGTAGAGCAGCAGGAACAGCAGCAGACGGCCGCAGCGAGGCAGTACGGCGGCGCTGGGACGCAGGCGCTGAATCTGCTGGGCGCGGCGAGCGATCTGATTCAGGCAGGTGGCGGGGCGGCAGAGGCCGGCGCGCAGCTGCCGTCGCTGGCAGGGAATTCGGATTTTTCGTCGGGCGAATCAGTGGCGGTGACGGGACAGACGGGCACCACGAATCCATTCGCGGGCGTGGACTTCAGCCAGATGCGGGAGAATGCCGAGCTGAACCAGTCGCTGAATGGCGGCCAGGGTGGGCCGGGTGGGCCGGGTGGCGGCCCCGGAGGCGGGGGCGGCGGTGGTGGATTTGGGGGGGGCGGATTCGGAGGTGGTGGCGGAGGCGGCCGAGGCGGAGGCCGAGGCGGGTTTGGCGGCGGACGCGGGAATTTCCGCAATTTCAAGGCGAATCGGCCTCATGGAGCTCTGTTCTGGAACGGCGGCAATGGCGCTCTGAACGCTGAAGATTATGCCCTGCGCGGCCAGCCCATTGTCGAGCCTGCTTATTCCTCGAACCGCTTTGGAGCGACGCTGATGACCGCGCCGTACATTCCGAAGCTGCTGACGAGCGACAAGAGCGAAATTCTCTTCTTCACGCTGTCGGGGACTCGATCTTCAACGCCCTTTGACGAGTACGCGACGGTTCCGACGGTCGCGGAGCGGAGCGGGGACTTCGCAGGGCTGACCACGCAGAGCGGCAACGCGGTTCCGATCTACGACCCTGGCTGCGGAACGGGCGATCCGAACAAAGGCAAGCCGTTTCCGGGCAATTCAATTCCGGCGAACTGTCTCTCGCCGCAGGCGCAGGCGCTCCTGAACTACGTCCCGCTGCCGAATCTGCCCGGGCAGAACGAGAACTTCCAGCGCCTCACGTCGGAGCAAAGCAACACGACCGTGTTCGGCCTGCGGTTCATCCACAGCTTCGGCAGCGCTTCCGGTACCAACCCGCTGATGCGGCTGGCGCGGCAATACCTGGGCCAGGGGAATCAGGGGATCACGCAGAACATCAACGTGAATTTCAATTACAGCCATGCCGCAGCGGACGACGTGAGCATCTTCCCTGATCTGGGCGGCAAGACCCAGACCCATCAGTATTCGCTACAAGTCGGATATTCGATCGGCAAGGGCCGGCTGACGAACAACATCACTGCGAACTGGAATCGCACTCACACGCAGCTGAGCAACTATTTCAGCAACGTCGATAACATTGCTCCGCAACTGGGTCTGAACGGGCTGCCGGAATCGCCGCAGTTGTGGGGTCTGCCGAGTGTGACGCTGAACCAGTTCACCGGGCTGAGTGAGCAACAGCCGAATTTTGAGCTGCAGCAGGCGGTCTCATTAGGCGAAGCGAGTTCATGGATTCATGGCAAGCACAACATTCGGTTTGGAGCCGATCTGCGGCGGGTGTATCTGGATATGATCGGCAACACCAACTCCACCGGAACCTTCGTCTTCACCGGGCTGTTTACCGAGGATCCGAGCACGGCTGCCGCCGGCGGTACGAGCACGGGAACGAACGGCTTTGCCACCAGCGGATCGTCGCTGGCCGATATGCTGCTGGGTTTGCCGCAGGAGACGACGCTGCAGGCCGCCTATCAGGAGACCCATCTGCGGGAGATTGCCATGGATGGATATTTCCAGGACGACTGGCGGGCGATGAAGAATCTGACCATCCTGGCGGGACTGCGCTATGAGTATTTCTCGCCTTATTCGGAAGAGCACGACCGTCTGGCGACGCTCGACCCCGCCAGCGGCTTTGGGACAGTCGCGACCGTGACGCCCAATGGTGTGGGTCCTTACACAGGAAAGTATCCGCGCGACCTGATTTATCCCGAGAAGGATGATTTTTCTCCGCGCTTCGGCTTCGCTGCGCATCCGTGGAAGGACACCGTGATTCGGGGCGGGTACGGGATTAACTACACCGTGGGGCAGTACGTGAAGTTCGTGCAGAACTTTGCGTTCCAGCCTCCGTTTGCTAATGTGCAGACCAATATCGCAAACAGCGGACCGGCCATTTCGCTGGCGAACGGATTCCCGGTTCCAGAGGGCGAACAAATTGGTAACTATGCGGTGAACAAAAATTACCGGCTGCCCTATGTACAGGTTTGGAACCTAAACGTGCAGCGCACCATTCCCTGGAATGTGGTCTTCAATGTTGGCTACAACGGCTCGAAGGGGACCCGGCTGGACGTTATTGACGCGCCGGGCCGGTATCCGGTTCTCGTCAACGGCGTTCTCACCACCACGCTGCCGACGGCTACCGACAATCCCAGCCTGACGGTTCCTTACGATTACGAGGAGTCAGTGGCCTTCTCCAACTACAACGCGCTGACCTTCAGCGCGCGCAAGCGGATGAGCGGCGGCATCTCGCTGCAGGCGACGTATACGTATTCGCATGCCATCGACGATGCCAGCAGTATCGGCGGAAACGGCGGGACGACCTGCGGTGCGAACTGCATTGCGCAGAACTGGCAGGACATTCTGGCCGAAGAGTCGAATTCCAGCTTCGATGTGCGGCATGAGGTGAGGGGGAGCTGGGTCTACGAATTGCCCTTCGGTCCGGACACGCATCTGCTGACCACGGGATGGATGGGGCATGCGCTGGCCAACACGAATGTTTCGGGCTCGTATGAGTTCGCATCCGGTACTCCGCTGACGCCGCATTATGAGGCGACGGCCGAGGACGTCGCCCGCGGCACGACAAATTCGCTGCGTCCGGATCGCATTCCGGGGGAATCGCTGACGGCGGGCGTCGGCAGCGTCGGCAGCTGGTTTAACCGGAATGCCTTTGCGCCGCCGGCAGGTGCCTATGGGACGGCGTCGCGGCTGAGCATTGCGGGGCCGGGAACGATCTCCGTGGACATGTCGCTGTCGAAGAGCATTCGTTTCGGGGACACGAAGAATTTCGAGATGCGCGCGACCGCGAACAACGTCTTCAACACGGTTCAGTATTCCGCGGTGGACTCGACGCTGGGCTCGGGGACTTATGGCGAGGTGATTTCGACGGCGTCGATGCGGCAGTTCACGTTTATGGGGCGGTACCGGTTCTAAAGGCCAGGGATGAAGCGGCCAGGAGCAACGCGGCCAGGGATGAGGCGGTCAGTGAAAAAAAGGTCGATCCAGATGCTTGCGGTTGCGGCGGTGCTGCTGAGCGGGGCTGCATGGACGCAGGATCAGCCCCAGGCGCCTCCGCCGAGCGGGAGCACTCTGACGCTCAAAGTGAACAGCGATCTGGTCCTGACCAACGTGGTGGTGCGCGACAAGAAGACTGGCCAGATTGTACCTGGTCTTACGGAGAAGGACTTCACCGTCACCGAAGACGGCAAGCCGCAGCGCATCGTGAGCTTCGATTTTGAGAGCGTGGATCAAGCAGCGCCGCTGAGCGAGGCGACCATCAATGCCAGCGCGCCCAACGGCGTTTTCGGCGCGAAGACTGGTACGGCCACCCAGGAGCAGCTGCGCAATCACCGGCTGATCGTGATGTTCTGGGATCTGACATCGATGCAGCCGGAGGACATCGAGCGAGCGCAGGACGCGGCGCGGGATTACATCAACAAGCAAATGCATCCGGCGGACCTGGTAGCGGTGGTCTCGCTGGATGCGACCCTTTCGCTTGACCAGGACTTCACGGCCAACAAGCAACTTCTGCTGAAGGCGGTGAACAGCTATTCGGGCACGCAAGGTCAGGGCTTCGGGTTGGGTGCCACCAGCACCAGCAATCAGGTGGAGGACGCGAGCTCGTTCACGGCGGATGAACAGGAATACAACGACATCAATACGGACCGGGAGCTGTTCGCCATCGAGGACATCTCGAAATCGCTGGCCTACCTGAACGAGAAGAAGTCGCTGCTGTATTTCTCCGGTGGCATTCAGCGCGACGGCATCGAGAATCAGGCGTCGCTGCATGCGGCCGTTAACGCGGCGGTACGGGCCAACGTCTCGATTTACAGCGTCGATGCCCGCGGCCTGCAGGCCATCTCGCCACTGGGCGATGCGACGACAGGCAGCCTGCGCGGGGCGAACTCGTTCAACGGTGCAGCGCTGCAGAACAATCTGGATTCGAATTTCAATACTCAGGAAGTGATGGCGACGCTGTCGTCGGACACGGGCGGGAAGGCGTTCTTCGACTCGAACGATTTCTCGCCGGCCTTCGATCGCATTCAGCGGGATACCTCGGCTTACTACGTGATTGGCTATCACTCGACCGATCTGCGTCGCGACGGGCGCTATCGGCGGCTCTCGATCAAGGTGAATCGCAGCGATGTGAAGCTTGAATATCGGCCGGGCTACTACGCGCCTGCCGATTACAAGCACGCGACCAGGGACGAGCGCGAGCGGCAGTTGCAGGATGAGCTGGCCAGCGAGTTGCCGGATACCGACATGGCGGTCTATCTGCAGGCGCTCTATTTCCGCACCGGGCAGAACCGCTTTTACGTGCCGGTGTCGCTGGTGGTTCCAGGGTCGCAGATTCCGTTTGTGAAGGGCGGTGACCGCGACAAAGCGACGCTGGACATCATTGGTCAGGTCCGCGACATGGCGGGTCATGACATCGGCGACGTGCGCGATACGGTGAAGCTGGCCGTCGATCAGGCGCAGCAGGTGCGGCAGAAGAACGTGCAATACACCACCGGATTCAACCTGCCGGTGGGAAAGTATCACGTGAAATTTGTGGTGCGGGAAAACGAGACGGGACGCATGGGCTCGTTCGAGACCGACCTGACCGTACCCGATCTGCATAAGGCTCCGGTGAAGATGAGCTCGGTGGTGCTGGCCAGCCAGCGCATGCCGGCCGGTAAGAAAGAGGACAGCCCGCTGGTGCGCGATGGACAGCAACTGGTGCCGAACCTGCCGCATGTCTTCCGCCAGGATCAGCACCTGTATCTGCTTTACGAGGTCTATGACCCGGCGCGGGCGGCTGCTGCGAAGCAGGTTACCGAAAGCAAGCCGGAGAAGGGCGCAAAGCCCGCGGGCGAGCCGGTGCGCGTGATGACCAGCATCGAGTTTCTGAATGGCTCGGCGAAAGCCTTCGAGACGCCTCTGGTGCAGGCCACGCAGATCAACGAGCCGGATCGCGACGCGGTGGCATTTCAGTTCGATGTGCCGCTGGACGGACTCAAACCTGGAACCTACATTTGTCAGATCAACGTGATTGATGATGCGGGCGGCACCTTCACATTTCCGCGCACAGCGTTGCTGATCCGACCGGCATCTGCGGCCGCGCCACCTGCGGCAAGTGGTACCTCGGGAAGCGGAAGCGAATAAGCGCAGAGCGTTTGCCGCCGGGGTGTCGAGAGAGGTACATCGAACAGATAACTACGCCGGCAGAACCTGTTTCGTACCGTCTTATCCACTGAATTCTTGCCGCTCAGACTTGCTCTTGTAACGAGGGCCTGGGATAATCGCATCAATACGAGGAGCATCGCTCCACACAGTGACCCGATATCGCCGCCAGGATGTCCTCCGCATACTGCGCATCTCCTCCCGGCAACTGCACGCATGGGAGAAGGTGGGACTGATTGCCACCGCCTCGGACTACGGCTTCGAGGATCTGGTTCAGCTTCGAAAATTACGCGACCTGCGTGCCATGCGGGTATCCGCGTCCATGATCAGCGCCAGTGTAAGCGCCATGAAGGCCGTCTCCGGGATGGTGAACCCGCTGGTGGAAGCGGGCGTGACGCGACGCGGTCCGCGGCTGGTTTTTCGGCACTCGGGCTCCGCGATGGATCCGATTGCGCGCCAGTTCGAGTTTGATTTCGAAGCCGGAGGGCCTCGTCTCACGGCGGTCGATGCAGGTACCGTCACCACGATTCAGCGGCAGAATCAGGTGAATGCGCTGTTTTTTGACGCGGTGCGCTGCGAGGAGCAGGGTAAAACCGACGAGGCGACGGCGCTCTATGAAGAGATGCTGGGAATCGCTGAGCATGCTCCGGCGGCTATCAATCTGGGAACGATTCTTTATAACCAGCGGCAGTTCGAGCGGGCTGAAGAACTGTACCGGCGCGCGACAAAAGCCAATCCGGACTACGCACTGGCGTTCTTCGATCTGGGCAATGCGCTCGATGAGCTGCAACGGCTGCCTGAAGCGGTGGAAGCGTACAAAGCGGCCATCCGGTTGTCGCCCACCTATGCCGATGCGCACTACAATCTGGCGCTGGCCTACGAGCGCAGCAACGAGCGTCGTCGCGCGCTGCGCCACTGGATGACGTATGCGCGGCTCGATCCGATCGGGCCGTGGGCGAATCATGCGCGGTTGCAGGCGCGGAAAATTCTCGAGCGCGAGCAGCTGAAAATCGTGTGGCGCCGCTCGAAGGCGGCTTTGGTGCGCACAGCAGTTTAGCGTAGTTCTCAGAATCGAACACAAACAACGGAGGCAAAGGGAATCCCGGGGCGACCCGGGATTCTTCTTTTCGGCGCGCTGCTCCGTTTCCGCGTCGGGGCGATCACTGGACTCGAAAGCCTTTCACGGCGATGGCATTCGGATGTCTGCCGGCGGGAAGCACGGTAAACAGCGATCCGGTGATCACCTGTCCACGCGGCGTATAGCTGGTTGTGCGGACGACGGAGACGTCACCCGAGACTGCATCGACGGCGAGCAGCAGGAATCCATCGGCGGAGAACGCGAGGGGGCCGGGCCCGGTGCCTACCTGGACCGTATGCTCCAGTTGGCCATCATCGATGGAGTACGCAGCGACGGTGTTCGCAGCGAAATTGCTGACCCACAGCAGGGAGTTGTCGGCGCTGACGACGCCGCCGGAGGGTTGTTCTCCAACGACATACGCGCCGCCAACCTCATCGCTGCCGGTGGCGATCTCGGACACGGTGTCGCCGCCGAAGTTGGAGACGAAGATTTCGCCACCATCGGGTTTGAGCGCGAGATGGACCGGAGACTGGCCGACATCGAGGAGTGAGAGCAGCCGGTCCTGGTGTTCTTCGGGCATCTGATTTCGGGGACGGGCAAGGCCGATGGCCATGACCTGATGGCCGCCAGAGCAGGCGATAAATGCCTTCGAAGAGTCGGGAAGGACGACCACATCTGCGGCTCCGGGGCATCCATTGAACGCGGAGCGCAGCGTGAGGTGGTGCGCATCGAGAATGCTGACGCTGCCGGAACGGCGGTTGGCAACGACCAGGGTGTCACCGTCGGGCGAGAGGCGAAGATCGGACGGCGATTCACCGGCTCCGGCGGCAGCGATTTCCCGGCGCTGCAACAAATCGAGGACAGAAATATTGTTGGAGCCGGCATTGGCGACATAGGCACGGTCCCCGGTGGGATCCACGTCGATCGCCGAAGGCTCGCGATGAACCGGGATGGTTGCGACTACTTTATTTTTGACCGCGTCGACGACGCTGACCGAGGCGCTGCCGGAGTTGACTACGTAGACTTCGTCGCGGCGGGGATTGATAGCGATGGCAGTGGGATTTGCGCCGACTGGAATGGTGGCTGCGGGCGTCATGTTGACGAGATCGATTACGGTGACGGAATTGCTGCCGCCATTGGTGACCCAGGCATACTCGCGGAAATTGGAGGCGTAATGGGGGAATCGCTTGCGCCGGCAGCCGCTGAGCAGCAGCGGCAGGAACAGGCTGATCAGGATGAGGTTGCGTGGAACGCGACTGCGGGTTGTGGCGGCGCGAAGGCGCGATTGCTTTTTCATCGCCGTCGATGGAGGCGTGTCATGGTGAGGACGACCCGCGGCGCGCGCGGATCTGTTCATGTAGATGGATGCCGGCGGCTCTATCGTGCGGAGCCCGCCGTTTGCTCCAGATGAATTCCTCGCGGGACGCTGCGATGGAGGACGCTCGCGATCTGAGAACACTCGTCCATCAATTGCGCGAACTGCTCAGGGAAGATCGACTGCATGCCGTCGGAAAGTGCCTGGTCGGGCTGATGATGAACTTCGACGATCAGGCCATCGGCGCCGACGGCCACGGCGGCCCGGGCCAGCGGCAACACTTTATTGCGTTTTCCGGTTCCGTGGCTCGGGTCGACCAAAATCGGTAAATGGCTGAGCCGCTGCACGGCCGGGACGATGCTGAGGTCCAGGGTATTGCGCGTGTGGTCGGCGAAGGTACGAATGCCGCGCTCGCACAGGATGACCTCGTAGTTGCCTTCGCTCATGATGTACTCGGCGGCCATGAGGAACTCGTCGAGCGTGGCAGCGAGGCCGCGCTTGAGCAGGACCGGCCTGCGTTTACGGCCGGCCGCCTTAAGCAGAGAAAAATTCTGCATGTTGCGCGCGCCGATCTGGACGACGTCGGCGTATTCAGCAACCAGTTCGAGGGCTTCGTGATCGATGGCTTCAGTGACGATGCGGAGGCCGAAGCGATCGCGAATCTCGGCCATGATTTTCAGGGCTTCCTCGCCCAGGCCCTGAAAGGCATAAGGCGAGGTGCGTGGCTTATAGGCGCCGCCGCGGAAAAACTGAGCTCCAGCGAGTGCGACCTGCTCGGCAATGGCAAAGGCCTGCTCGCGCGATTCGATGGAGCAGGGGCCCGCGATCATGGCCAGTTTGGCGCCGCCGATGGTGGCATCGGTGCCGGGGAAGCGGATGACTGTGTCGTCTTCCTTTACGTCGCGGCTGACCAGCTTATAGGGCTTGGAGACGCGGATAACCTCGGCGACGCCGGACATTTCCTCGAGATTGCCGCGATCGATTTCACCCTGATTGCCGGTAATGCCGATGGCGGTGCGCTGTGCCCCGGGCAGCGGATGGGCGCGATAGCCAAGCGCCTCGATTTGTTCGCAGACAGCCTGAATTTCCCCCTTCGTGGCCTGCGCCTTCATCACGACAAGCATCGTGGAATCCTCGTTTCGCGTTGACACCAGTGTAGAGCATGGGTTGCGCCAGAACGAAGGAAACGGGCTATGCGGGTACCGCTCGGTGCAGGGCGGAGGTTACCCGCGGGATGGAGGACGGGACGGATGGTGATAATCCGGTTCCGACTACTTGCCGCTGTGCACGGCAACAATGGCCGGGGTCAGTACCATGGCCACGAGAAGTAAGGCAATCAAAAGGTCATGCATGGTGCAGGGATCTGGGGAACTCTGCAGGCAAAGCCTGATGTAAGCAGTTTCAGCCCAACCGCAGCCAGAAGAAATGCCACTTCAGCTCTCTTTCCCACAGCCAAGGCGACCGGCGGTTCCCCGGAAGTGCTATTGACCGGGGCAACAAAAATTTCGCTGCGGGGCGCAACTTCGGGCCAGCTGAGGGGTCACAAAAAGGGTGAGAAGTCCCGGCGGGTTTCTCACAGCAACCCTCCTCGGACAACGAGACCGCCGTTCTGCTTTGCGAAGAACCATGCTCCGGTGGTCTCGTTGCTTTTTTCCTCGCGACATTCGGTCTGCCCTAAGAAAGCGTCCGGCTACCGACATCTATCGACAGTCCTGCTGCTGGTGTGAAGCAGGACATTGTCGCTATCCTTTCTCGATGGCAGGGCTCAATCGCAGGGAGGGTCTGCGTGAACAAGGTCTATGAGAGCGCCGATGCGGCAGTAGCCGATATTCCGCCAGGCGCGACGATCATGCTGGGCGGCTTCGGGCTCTGCGGCATTCCGGAAAACCTGATTGCGGCGCTGGTGCGCCTGGGCGTGAAGGAACTGAACACCATCAGCAACAATATGGGCGTCGATGGATTCGGCATGGGCCTGATGCTGGAGGCGGGCATGATCGCCTCGCATACCGGCAGCTACGTCGGCGAGAACCGGCTGCTGGAGGAGAAGGTACTCAGAGGGGAGCTTGATCTTAGGCTGACGCCGCAAGGCACGCTGGCGGAGCGGATACGGGCAGGGGGCGCGGGGATTCCGGCTTTTTATACCCCGGCCGGCGCGGGCACGCTGGTGGCTGAAGGCAAAGAGAGCCGCGAGTTCGACGGCCGCACCTATCTGCTGGAGCACTGGCTGCGGGCCGATTTCGCCCTGATCCGCGCCTGGAAGGGTGATCGCACCGGCAATCTCGTTTACCGAAAGACAGCGCGCAATTTCAATCCGATGATGGCGGCAGCGGCGCGGGTGACCATCGCCGAAGTGGAAGAGCTGGTCGAGCCGGGAGAGATCGATCCCGATCACGTGGTGACCCCGGGCGTGTTCGTCCAGCGCATTGTGGTGGGCGAGCACTATGAGAGGCGGATCGAGAAGCGAACCGTGCGGGCCGCCGTTTGACCGGCTGACTCAGGGAGGAAGCCGAGCATAGCCGGTCTTGCGGGGGCCGGTTCAGCGGCTAAAAGACAAGCTTGGCTCCGAACTGAATCTGCCGCGATGTCGTCGATGTTGCGGTGACGACGCCGGCGGTGGGCGAGATTCCCGAGGTCGCCGACGTATACACCACCTCGTTGGGCGTGAGCAGGTTGGTGTGGTTGAGAATGTTGAAGAACTCGGCGCGGAACTGGAGATGAAGATTTTCGGTGAGCGCGGTGTTCTTCGCGGCGGAGAAATCGAGCTCCGTGAGACCCGGTCCGGTCAAAGCATCACGCGACACGTTGCCGTATGTTCCTGTCGCCGGCGGCAGGAAGGCATTGGGATTGAAGAACTGTGCAGGCGTGTGGGGATACAGTTGTCCGTGGAACGCTGGATTCCAGTCGGGGCGTACCGGGTTGCGCGTGTCGCCATTGCCGGTGGGGTTGTAGCCAAGCTGCGGCGAGAACGGGAAGCCGGACTGCGCATTCAAAATGCCGCTGAGGGACCACCCCGCAGCCGCGATGCGCTCGGGCCCTGAAGCATGGGCGAGAAAACGACGATTCGGACCGAGGGGCAAATCCCATGAGCCGTCGATCGAGGCCTGATGGCGCACGTCAGTCGCCGAGGGTCCCCAGTCCAGCTTCGGGCGCAGCGGGAACTCGACGAATGCCGGCGTGTTGCCACTGACGCTGGTGTTCCAGGCTGAGCCATCATCGAGATTCTTCGAGAAGGTGTAATTGCCGCGAATTTGGAAGCCGCTGGCAAAGTTGCGGCGCACGTCGACCTGGAGGGCGTTGTAGAGCCCCACCCCCTGCGAGACCCAGGATGTGGAGTTGGCGAGGCTGGGATTGGCATCCTTCGCGCCAGAGGGATAGTAAGCCGAGCCGTCGGGGAGAAAGGTCGGGACCGGCTCATTGAGGTCCTCGGAGAGGATCTGATGATAGCTATGGGAGCCGATATAGCCGAGGGTGAGCGAGGTACGGGGCGCGACCTGCTGCTCCACGCGGAGGCTCCACGTAACGACGGCGGGGGTGGCGATATCGGGCTGCACGTTGCTGGGCGAAACCTTGGCTCCGGCAGGCGGAGCCGTGCCCGGGGTAATGTTCAGGTCGCCTACAGCAATGTTCTTGATCGACTCCGCGGTGTTGAAGGGCGCGGTCTGATCGAGGCGGTAGTCGAGGGTATCGAGCAGGCCGTGATAGAGGCCCACACCGCCGCGGATTGCGGTCTTACCGTTGCCGCGTACATCCCAGGCAAAGCCCAGGCGCGGGTTGGGCAGGAATTTCGCGCGATTCGCGGCGAGCGCTGAGCTGCCAATGACTGGTTGGGTTTGCAGGACGCCGTCAACGATGGCATAGTTTGCGGCGCGGCCCTGGACTTCGTTCCAGCCGTTCGTCGATTCGGACCGGAAGCCGGCGCGCAGTTCAAAGCGGGGCGTCACTTTCCAGGTGTCCTCAATAAAGGCGGCGCCCTCTAGCGAGCGCCATCCCAGTTCGGTGGGCGCGGGGACCACGGTGAAGGTGGCGACCGTCCCCTGGAGGAAGGACTGCAGGGTGCTGAAGGAAGCCTGGCCGTATTGGTCCTGTGCCAGAAGGTCGTTGGACTGGATGCGCTGGAGCCACACGCCAGCCTCAATCTGGTGCCCGTGGCGGTTCCAGTAAACGTGATCATCCGCGGTGAACAGATTGCGCGCGGTCAGGTTGTTGCTGCCTACGTTGGTTCCCGCCTGGGTGATCTGCGAAGCTCCGTTGGATGCCGTGCTGCCGCTGATGACAATGGCGCCGACGGGCTCGCCGGCAACCCAGCCCGGCACATTGATCGGCGTAGAACCGGTGAAGAAGTAGCTGGCGCGCGAATATCCGAAGCGAGCGGTGTTCAGGAGGGTAGGCGGAAAGACATGCTGCTCCTGGATGCTGGCGACCTGTTCGCGCAGGCCTTCATCGATCAGACTGAGCGGATTCTGCGTAGGGGTGTTCGCGGAACTGTCATCGACCGTGTAGACGGCGAAGAGCTGATCGCTGGCGTTGAGGTTGGCGTCGAAGCGCGTGGAGCCGAAGTCTTCGCGGATGTGCTGGGGCGGATGGCTGAAGGACTCAGCGATGCCGCTGCCGAGTTCAGGGCCGTTCTGCGCAGGCCAGAGAGCCAGCAGCGGCGCGACCGCGGGATCGACGCCGACATACTGTTCGGTTCCGGCCGAATTGGGCAGGTAGCCCTGCCGGGCCTGACTGTCGGGAACCAGGGTCACGGCGCTGAGGCCCCAGTTCTGGCGGAAGCCCTCATAGCTCCCGAAGAGGAAAAACTTATTGCGTCGGATGGGGCCACCGAGGGCGCCGCCGAACTGATTGCGCTGGAACTCGGGGATTGTCCCCTGGTCGAAATAGTTCCTGGCATCGAGCGCGCTGTTGCGGAGGAATTCGAAGGCGGAACCACGCAGGTTATTTGTGCCGGACATGGTGACAATACTGACCTGCGCCCCATCGCGCTTGCCATAGCCGGCGCCATATGTATCAGCAACGACATTAAATTCACGGACTGCGTCTACGCCGAGTAACTGTCCGCTGGTTCCGCCTGGGGTGACGTTGATCAGCGAGGCGCCGGTGTACTCAATGCCATTGAGGAGAAAGAGATTGTCCTGCGGGCGCCGGCCGGCGACGGCGAACATATTGCCGACAGAGGAATTCGACGTCCCGACACTGCCGGAACGCTCGGCGGTGTAGTTCACAGTGGATGGGTTAAGCTGAACCAGCGAGTCGTAGCTTCTGCCGTTAAGGGGAAGCTCTTTCACCTGCCGTTCGTCGATCAGCCCGGAGGTGGACTGTGTTGTGGTGTTCACCGACGGCGGCTGACTGTTGACAACAATCTCCTGGGCTACGGAACCGACGCTGAGGCGGAAGGTCAGGTCGAGGCTTTGACCGACCACGAGCGAGACTCCTGTGCGCTGCTGCGTTTCAAACCCATCGCGCGCAACGGAGATGGAGTAGTCGCCGACAGGGATCGACGGGACGGAGAATCGCCCATCGGCACCCGAGGTGAGCGTGCGAGTGGCGCCGGTTTCTGCGTTGCGGACGGTGACGGTTGCTCCAGGCAGGGCAGCTCCCGTGGAATCCTGTACGACGCCGGTGATGGCACCGCCGACGATCTGAGCAGGCAAGCCAGTGGCGGCGAGCAGCGGAAGCCATGTGAAGAAGCGGAGAATTCTGTGGAGTCGGGTCACGGCGGTCTCCTGAAAAGTCGGTGAAATGGGGCCTCGATCAGGGCCTGGATTTGGACGGAGCGCAAAGGCGCAGGGACAGGAGGTTTTTAGCGGCTACAACAGCCGACAAGCGACGGCCGGGCGGCCATGCACGCAGGAACCGGGAGGGACACCGAATTGTGACGATGAGACATCATTTGAACCCGAGACTGAGAAGGGGCCCTGAAAACACAAAACCCGCGCTGCGAGAAAGCTGGCGCGGGCGGGAAATCCTGAACCGGGAGTTTAAGAGAGGTTCACACTCCGCCGCGACAGCGCACGATGAGGCGACAGGAACAACAGGTGCGCAGAGTGGAGCGGCGAAGGCTCATGAGGTGAAAGTAAGGCAAATCGGGAAGGCCGTCAAGTAAACTCGGAGGGTAAACTCGGAGGCGAATGACCGAAAAAATCGTTGCGGCCCTGGCGCACTTCATCATTACGGTGATCTCTGCCTCGGGCTACGCGGGGGTTCTGCTGCTGATGGCGATCGAGTCGGCCTGCGTGCCACTGCCGTCGGAAATCATCATGCCCTTTGCCGGTTATCTGGTTCATATAGGGGAGCTTAAGCTTATCTGGGTGGCGACGGCGGGGGCTCTGGGCTGCAACCTTGGCTCCGCAGTTGCCTACTGGATTGGGGCATGGGGCGGCCGGCCGTTCATCGCCAAATATGGCCGATTTGTGCTGCTCGACCACCACGATCTGGATCGCGCCGAGCATTTCTTTCAGCGCTTTGGCGGCATTACAGTTTTTCTGGCCCGGCTGATGCCGGTGATCCGTACCTTCATCGCCTTGCCGGCGGGCATTGCCAAGATGCCGCAGCTTCGATTTCATCTCTACACCTTCCTCGGATCGTGGCCCTGGTGCTTTGCCCTGGCTTACGCCGGCATGAAGCTGGGACAGGCCTGGGACACGGATCCCCGCTTTAAGGCGATCTATCATCGCTTCCACCTCGGCGTAGAAGTGTTGCTGCTCGCGGGCATCGTGTGGTTTGTGTGGACCCACTGGCGCAACCGAGTTCGCCCCGGTGAAGTCGCTTCCTGAGCCGTCTACCGGTAAATCGCAGCAGTTCGATCCGACATGTTTGTCAATCGCCTGCGCTCGCGAGAGACTGGCTGTTTGGACTTGCAACAATTTCCTCGCGTAGAAAGGCAGTGAAGGGAATGGCAGCAACGACGAAGCCGGGGATTCAGCCGGCGCAGGGCAAGCTGGGCGTGATGGTGGTGGGCATGGGAGCCGTGGCCACAACGCTGATTGCGGGCGTGGAAGCGGTTCGCAAGGGCCTCGCCAAACCCATCGGATCCGTAACGCAGATGGGAACCATCCGCCTCGGCAAACGCACCGAGAACCGCACGCCGCTGGTGAGGGACTTTGTGCCGCTGGCCGATCTGAACGACGTGGTCTTTACCGGCTGGGACATCTTTCCAGACAACATGTATGAAGCGGCCAGCCATGCTGCTGTCCTCGACCGCGATCACCTGGCGAGCATCAGGCCTTTTCTCGAATCCATCCAGCCGATGCAGGCGGTTTTCGACCAGTACTACGTCAAGCGGCTCAACGGCACGCATGTCAAGCAGGGCAAGAGCAAGTGTGATCTGGCGCAACAGCTGCGCGCCGATATTCAGAAATTCAGATCACAGGTCGACCGGGTGGTGGTTCTGTGGAGCGGCTCGACGGAGATCTTTCTGGAGCCGACGGCGGTGCATCAGTCGGTGGCATCGTTTGAGAAAGGACTGGTGGACAACGACCCGGCGATCGCGCCTTCGCAGATTTATGCCTATGCCGCTCTGAAGGAAGGAGTCCCCTTTGCCAATGGAGCTCCGAATCTCACGGTCGACCTGCCCTGCATGATCGAGCTGTCGCGCGCGACGGGCGCGCCCATCTGCGGCAAGGATTTCAAGACCGGGCAGACGCTGATCAAGACGGTTCTGTCGCCCGCGTTCAAGGCGCGCATGCTGGGCGTGAGCGGCTGGTACTCCACTAACATTCTGGGCAATCGCGACGGGGAGGTGCTGGACGATCCGGAGTCGTTCAAAACCAAGGAAGAGTCGAAGCTCGGAGTGCTGGATTACATCCTGCAGCCGGAGTTATATCCCGATCTGTACGGCAACATTTATCACAAGGTGCGGATCAATTACTATCCGCCGCGCGGCGACAATAAAGAGGGCTGGGATAACATCGACATCTTCGGGTGGCTCGGTTATCCGATGCAGATCAAGGTGGACTTTCTCTGCCGCGATTCGATTCTGGCCGCGCCGATTGCCCTCGATCTGGTCCTCTTCCTCGATCTCGCACAGCGCACACCGGAACTGCGGCATCTGGGCATTCAGGAGTGGCTGAGCTTCTACTTCAAATCGCCGCAATCGGCACCCGGCCTGTACCCGGAACATGATCTGTTTATCCAGTCAATGAAGCTGAAGAACACGCTGCGCCACATCATGGGCGAGAAGCTGATTACGCATCTGGGGCTGGAGTACTACGACTGACGCTTACAGGTAAACTGCGAGCATGGATTTGACGGCGCACTTTCAAATGCTCGCAGTTTATAACCGTGTAGCTAACGAAAGGCTCTACGCCAGCTGCGGAGAACTCGACGATGTTGAATACCGGAAGCCGCGCCGCGGATCGTTCGGCAGCATCCATGCGCTGCTCAACCATATTCTGCTGGCCGACCGCATCTGGATGTCGCGTTTCGAGGGTGGAGGTCGCAGCACTCCGGCGCTGAATACCGTCCTCTTTGAGGATTTTTCTGAACTGAGAGCAGCTCGCATCCGTGAGGATGGGGAGATCGAATCTTACTTCGCGCAACTCCGGCCCAGCTTTTTCGAGCGCTCCTTCCGGTACACCAACAGCAAAGGGCTGGAATGTGTCGAAGACGCAGCAATTGCCATAGCGCACATGCTGAACCATCAGACCCATCATCGCGGACAGATCCATGTCATGCTGAGCCAGACGGCAGTGACGCCGCCTTCGCTCGATTTACATCGAATCATCGACCCTCAGGACAGCGATGGGCTGGCTGCTCCGGCTGGCCGGAGGCGGAAACAGTAAGCTGTCAGGCATCGGAGGCGGATAGAACAGACTTCGAGCATCAGAGCCCAATTGCGATCCGCGTACGGGGATCGAGATAGTCACGCAGGGCGTCTCCCAGGAAATTGAAGGAGAGCACGCACAGCATCACCGCGATCGCGGGAAAGACGACCAGGTGCGGAGCGTCGAAAAGAAACGGGCGGGCGTCGTTGAGCATGGATCCCCAACTGGCAGCGGGCGGAGGAACGCCGAGTCCGAGGAAGCTGAGCGTCGCTTCGGCCAGCACCGCGCCGGCCATTCCGATGGCGGCCTGCACGATCAGCGGCTGCAGGATATTGGGAAAGATATGGCGCACGAAGATACGCAGGTCGCTGGCTCCGATGGCGCGCGCGGCTTCAACAAATTCGCGCTCGCGGACCGCGAGTACCTGAGCCCGCACGAGGCGAGCATAGCCCACCCAGCCGCCGATGGAGAGCGCAAGGATCAGATTGAGCAGTCCGGGCCCCAGGAAGGCCACGAAAGCGATGGCCAGCAGGATGCCGGGCAGCGAGAGAAACGCGTTCATCAAAAAGGTATTAATGGTTATGTCAATCCAGTGGCCGTAATATCCGGCGATTCCCCCAAGGATCAGGCCAAGCAGAAAGGAAAGACCGACGACCGACACGGCGACAGTCAGGGAGAGGCGCGCGCCCCAGATCACTCGGGAGAGGATGTCACGGCCAAGCTCGTCGGTCCCAAGCCAGTGGGCGTGGCTGGGCAGCGCGAGCCGGTGCGCCAAGTCGAGCGCGGAAGGATCGGCGGGGGCCAGAAGCGGGGCAAACAGTGCCATGGCAGCGAACAGGACAAACAGGATGATTCCCACAACGGCCAGCGGCTGTCCACGAAGAGCGCTGCAGAACTGCGTTCCGGATGGGGAGGAAAGAGAAACCGGCGAGTTGGAAACGCGCGCTGATGCGCTTCCTTCGGGAGAGTTCATGGAGCGAGAATCCTTGCAGCGAGAATGGTTAAGATCCTCCTGATTGTCTTGACATTTATGCTACACACCGGGAGAATGATCACACGTTTCGCAGAGAAGTTTCAGCAAAATCGATTCCTGTGAGCAGGCATCAGTGGATCGCATTGTGTGATGTGGAATCGCTGCGGCACATCGAAAGCGAGCCAGCCAGGCCAGCAGGCGCGGGAGTGCTCAAACCTTTATGACGTTTGTGGGCCAGGAAGCCGCGATTTACGTCGTGAGCCGAGCTCTGAGGGGCAGGCAGGATACGGTTTATTACCGATCCTTCAAGATGGGGCGAGCTCTGCGCAAAGGGGGATCGAAGCTGGAATTCACGCCAGGCCGCAAAGCCTGTTCCTGATCGTAATGACCCAAAGAGCTTCTCCTGAGTCGGAACGCGCTTCCGGGGATTTTCGCTTCGATGGATAGGTTGGCCGCAGCGCGCGGAAGTGCACCGGCCATCCGATTGGTGAAGGTACAGCGGATCTGAAAGGAGCGGTGTGCGAGAGTTCAGCGCCGCCACAGATTGATCGCCTTACAGTGTCACGCATCACGCTCCTCAGCTGTAGTGCCTGGATTTTCGGGTCTCGTAGTTGCCGGTCTCACGAAAGGCTATCGATCGACACTCCATGAGAATCTTCGTCAACGAATTTTGCGGCCACCCATTTCAGATGGAGCTGAGCAGGCAACTCGCGGGGATGGGACATGACGTCTGCCATGTTTATTTCGCAGACAACACCGGCACACCCAAGGGAACGACTCAGCCGCGGCCAGATGACCCTGAAAATTTCGTTCTGGAGGGGCTGCACATCGAGCGGCAATTCCTGAAGCACTCGCTGCTGACCCGGCGGCAGGCGGATATCGACTATGGCCAAGTCGCCGCGTCGCGCGCAGAGGGGTTTCGCCCGGATGTGGTGATTTCGGCGAATATGCCTCTTGATGCGCAGAGGATCCTGCAGTGCGCCGCGCGCCGCGCCAACGCAAAGTTCATTTTCTGGGTTCAGGACGTGTACAGTGTTGCCGCTCGCTTTGTTCTTCGCAGGAAAGCGAAACTGCTGGAATGGGCCGGCGGGCTGTATTTCGAGCAACTGGAAAAGAAGCTGATGCAGGACTCCGATGCCGTTGTATGCATCGCTGATCACTTCGCAGCTTTCGTGTGCGGCTGGGGTATCCCGGCATCCAAGATCACGGTGATTGCCAACTGGGCGCCCGTCGACGAAGTCTATCCGGTTCCGCGGTACAACGGTTGGGCCCAGGAACATGGATGCGCTGACCGATTTTGCTTCATGTATTCCGGCACGCTGGGAATGAAGCACAAACCGGAGCTGCTGCTCGAGCTGGCAAAACATCTGGAGCTGAGAAGGGAAGCTCGCCTGGTCGTCATAGCGGCGGGCGCGGGCGCGGACTGGCTGGCCAGCAGAGCTCATGAAGTCAGCCGAGATGTTCTGACCGTTCTTCCTTACCAGCCATATGAACAGCTTCCGGAGGTGCTGGGCTCGGCGGACGTTTTGATTACTCTGCTGGATTCTGCCGCGGGTGGGTTTGCGGTGCCGTCCAAGACACTTTCCTACCTGTGCGCAGGACGATCGCAGCTGGTTGCCGCGCCCGCGACCAACGAAGCCGCTCGGGTAGTTGAGCGTGCACGGGCCGGCCTGGTGGTATCTCCCGACAGCGCGCGGGGCATCACCGACGCGGCGGACTGGCTTCTTGTGAATCGCTCCCTGTGCGCGGAGTACGGGAGCAATGCGCGGGCGTATGCCGAGCAGACGTTCTCGATAACGACGATCGCGCAGCGATTTCTCACTGTTCTGGAGAAACTGTTGCCAACGGCCGGGATTGAGGAGATCAGCGCTGTCGAAGGGGCGCTGGCCACCGGCACTACGAGCCGAAGCTGACATGCATCGCGGAGTTGCCTCCCGGAAATGTTGAAGCAGAGCGGTACCGTTGCCATTTTTGGCGGCACCGGATTCATAGGAACTCATCTGACGCAGCACTGGTTGCGCGAGCGCCTTGCGGAAAAGATCGTTCTTGTCGATCTGGAACCACCCCGCTCGGAGCCATACACCGCTGTTTTGCAGCAGGGCCTGCAGGATGGCCGGGTGGAGTTTGTACGGTGGGATGTTCGCCAGCGTATTCCGGCGTCTCTGCTCCCCGCCAAAGCGGATTTGGTCTTTAACCTGGCGGCCATCCACCGGGAGCCGGGACACCAGCCGCACGAATTTTTCGAGACCAACCTTTATGGGGCCGAGAACGTCTGTGCGTGGGCCTCGACGGCAGGGTGTTCACAGATGGTTTTTATGAGCAGCATCTCTCCCTACGGGCCCTCGGAGGTGTTGAAAGATGAGGAATCGCTGCCGGTTCCGCAAACGCCGTATGGCAGCTCGAAACTGGCCGCGGAGAAGATTCACCACGGGTGGCAGGCCGGATGTAGTTGCCGCCAGCTGCTCATCCTGCGGCCAGGGGTGGTCTTCGGGCCGGGGGAGGGTGGCAACGTAACCCGCCTCGTGCGCGGTCTGGTAAAAGGCTATTTCGTTTATATGGGGAACCGGCAGACGCGCAAGGCCGGTGGATACGTGAAAGAGCTCTGTCACGTGGCTCAATTCGGGCTGGACCATCAGGCGCAAACAGGCGAGAAAACGACGCTGCTGAACTTCTCTATGGACCCGCCGGCGGCGCTTGAAGAATACGTGAATGCGATTCGGCAGGTTACGGGGATGCGGCGGGTGCCGGCGAACGTTCCGCGATGGTTGCTGCTGGGCGTGTCGTATCCAATCGACGCCGTTGCCCGCACGCTCGGCATTCAACAACCGATCAGTCCCGTTCGGGTGCGGAAGCTCTTCAACTCGACGTTCATCGACCCGAAAGGGCTGCGGAGGCTCGGGTATTCGTGGAAGTACACGCTGCGCGAAGCCTTTGAGGACTGGAAACAGGACGTGCCCGGCGATTTCGCTGGATAGCTGCAGGGACCTGATAACGGCGTGAGGGACAATGAAGGAGCGTATGCGCAATCAGCTGCTGTGTTCATTCTTTTTGCTGGTCGGGCTGGCGTTCTCTGGCGCTCAGGGGCAGCAGTTGCAGGAGACCGCACACCACATCTTCGAGCTCACGAATCAGGATCGTTCTGCTCGCGGGCTGCCGCCTTTGCGCTGGAACGTGACGCTGGCCGCCGCTGCCCAAGCTCATGCTGATTGGATGGTCCGAGAGGGCGCGATCTCCCATCGTTTCCCGGGCGAGCCCGACCTGCTGACGCGCGCCGCGCAGGCGGGTGCTCATTTCCAGGCAATCGCGGAGAACGTTGCCACCGGGCCCCGTGCCGATGCCATCGAAGAGGAATGGATGCACTCGACGCCTCATCGAACAAATATTCTCGATCCGAAAATGAACGCACTGGGCGTTGGCGTCGGAGAGCGGGGAGGAATGGTATACGCGGTTGAAGACTTTTCAGAATCGTCTGAGGCTCTGAATCTTCAGCAGGTGGAACAGCGGATTCGAGAATTGCTGCGAGCTGAGAGTATCGACCCGTCTGCGCCTGCGGCACAGGCGGAGGCAGCCTGTCCAGCGGGCAGCAGCATGCCGCCGGGCCCGAAGTCGATGGTACGCTTCCAGACACCGAACCTTCAGGAATTGCCGCCACAGGTCGCAGCACAGATCCTAAATGGGCATTTTGTGCGGGCAGCCGTGGGAGCGTGCGCCCCGGATGCGAGTCAGGGCAATTTCACGGTGTACCGTGTGGCGATCCTGCTCTATTAGGTGTTCAAACCGGCATCTGAATGATGCATTCTTATCCAGTTGATGGAGTTCGCCAGCGGCCAATCCGGGTGCAAATTCCGAGGCAAAATGGTTGGACGCATCTATTGGAATGCTTTGCTATAATCTGGGAGACAAGCGAGCAACGGTTGTCCACACTCCTCAGTAGCTCAATGGCAGAGCATTCGGCTGTTAACCGAAGGGTTGTAGGTTCGAGTCCTACCTGAGGAGCCAATCAAATCAACAACTTAGAGCAGACAAGAGCAGCCAGAAATCCGCCAATTTTTCAAATTGTGCCCATTTTTGTGCCCACGCTCCTTCAAAATGGACGCCCTGTCCATAGCAATCCTGCTCAGTTGTTTTCTTCCTCAGTGAATCGACTCGAAACGCTTCCTGACCTCGGTTGATCGCCTCATTTGCGCGAATCCCCTTCCTGCTCCAATCTCCATTCGCGCGGCCGTTTTGGCATCGCGCCCTACCGAGAGACAGGAGCGCTCTATGGCAGTTTTCAAACGAGGCGGAGTGTGGTGGTACAAGTTCTACTTCGCCGGCCAATTAATCCGCGAATCGTCAAAATCGACCTCGAAAACCGTCGCCAGGGACGCCGAAAACCAACGACGGCGCGAACTCGAACAGGGCTATCACAATCTCCGGCAGAAGCGCGAAATTCGTATCCGTCTGTTGCGGGACATCGCGGATGAATATCTGACGGATTACAAATTGCGCTTTCGCGGAGTCACCTTCGCCGAATATGCGGTCGGCCACGTTGTGCGACACCTTGGGGACAAACTGCTGGTCGATATCGGTGAAGACGAGGTTCTGGGCTACCAGACCGCACGTCTCAAAGAATCCGCTTCGGCAAAGTCCATTAACGAAGAGGTCCGGTTCCTTCTGACCATGATGGGAGAGCCCGGCGACGTGATTCGAGTCCGGCTGCGCAAGAAGAAGAAACTCAAGTTGCCGGTGCGGCGGAAGATCGGTAAGGCATATGAGCCGGAAGAGACGGAGAAAATGGGGCAACTCTCGCGCAGATCGCGCTCTTCGCATATCCACCTCGCCCTCACCATGGCCCTGAACGCCGGCATGCGCGATGCGGAGATCAAGTCGCTCACCTGGAGCCAGATTCATCTGGACAAAGGCTACCTTCAGGTCGGACGAAGCAAAACGGCTGCGGGCGAAGGACGGACGATTCCGATCAATTCGGTGCTTCATCGGGCCATCGTCGAATACGGCGCAGCGTATTTGAAGAAGTTCAAGGAGATTCGAGAGGAGTGGTATGTCTTTCCCTTCGGGAGACCGCGGCCCTGGGACCCCACGCGCCATGTGACGACCCTCAAGACCGCATGGAAAAACATTCGAAAGAATGCCAACGTCACCGGCAGGTGGCACGACCATCGCCACACGCTAATCACGCAGCTGGCCGAAGGCGGAGCTGGAGAAGAGACGATCCGACAGATCGTCGGCCATGTCTCCAAAGAGGTTCTCAGAGACTACCTCCATGTACGCATGAAGGCGAAGCGGGAGGCGCTTGAGAGCATCGTGGCGCTGCCCGGCGGGATCGACGCCGAAAGGAATGGCAATGTCAAGGCGGCGCATCGGGATTTGACCGAATCGTAAGACCAAACTATGTTCAGCGCCTGCGTGCTTCGATCACCCACGTGATGGAAGCAGCAGGGATTTTTCTTAAAAACTGTGAGGTGTTTATGGAATCCCTTCTTACGGAAAACGAAGTCTCGGCGAGTCTTAAGGTGAGTCTGGCTTGCCTCCGCCGCTGGAGGCTCCAGGGCGCGGGACCGCAATATGTGAAAGTCAACAATATGGTCCGCTATCGCGAGGCGGATGTCTCAGCCTGGTTGAGAGAGTTGCCAACGGCGGGGAACGGTCGGCGGCTCGGTCCAAAGAGCGTTATCAGAACCAAACTGGCGGTTAGCGCCTGACCGAGACGACTGCCCTGGATCCGCAAACTGCGGCGACTCACTCAACCCGCCTTTTCGAAAGACATGCTGGCAGGCTTTCTCAAATTCAGCCGGTATTGCCACCAATATTGACACCCGAAGCTTACAGGTGAAAATGGTGATACGAAGAGCTGCGCGTGATTCGGTCCTTTATTTCCTCTTCGCTCGGGTGAATGATGAGCAACGAGTTCGACATGGAATCCGAATGGATCACCGAACTGGGTAAGGCGCGCAGCGACGAATATACAGAGAAGATTCTTGCCTTCGTTCAGGAGCTTGAAAAATCGGCGCCTG
>Ga0335072_10000080_pt1 | contig 187568 bp, 173 predicted proteins | sample Lox_Sample_21_FD_206725 | JGI IMG/M metagenome (GOLD analysis project Ga0335072, IMG submission 206725) | Soil microbial communities from Loxahatchee National Wildlife Refuge, Florida, United States - Lox_Sample_2.1 | ecosystem: Environmental > Terrestrial > Soil > Wetlands | place: USA... | reverse complement strand
TGGCTTTCGGCGTCGAGCAGGATCTTGTCGCCCTCCTCGAAGTCGGTGATGGTGTCGCGGCCCCACTCCCCGGTGAAGACGAAGCGGTCATGGCCGGCGCCGCCCGCGAGCGTGTCGTCGCCACCGCCGCCGATGAGCGTGTCATTGCCCGCCCCCCATCGAAGATGTTCGCCTGGTCCACCCCCTCCGCCGCACGGATGATGTCGTCATTCTGCGTCGCCTTGACATTGACGACGTCCGCGCCGAGCGACTCCTTCAACGACCCGTCGAAGCGCCACCACACCCCCGCGCCCGCCCCGCCAACCACCACCTCCTTCGCCGCATCCCCTTCGCCCAAAACCACCGTCCCCGCCTCCGGATCCACCGCCTCTTCCTCCCCCTCTCCAACCTCCCTCGCTATCCCCCGCGTGCCAAACACCACCCCCCAATCAGCCCCGAAACGGTCGTAAGAAGCGTGACGGCCTCTCCAACGAGCCGCCCGACGGGAAGTTTCAGCGACCGGGCGAAAGAGGCCAAAGCGTAATCCACATGCAAGGGCATGTTGACGCCAGCCAACCCTTCGCCTTTCACTCATTTCAATACGATATCGAAACATTCATCTCCCTTGCTATATGCAATTCTCGCGATGCTCTTGAAATTGGCGAATATCCCCTTCCAGCCAAGCTGGGTGGCCAGATCGCCGCCCTCATGCTTGAGGAAGCCAAGCAATCCCTTCAGAAGCTTGGCCAGCGCGCTCGTCGGGAGTTTCATTTCCCATATCCTCGCATTCGGAACAGCGCCGATGGGTGTTCCATCGGCCGTCTCCATGCAAGGGAAGGTAGCCATCGAGCCGGACCGAGAAATTCACCGAGGTTAAGGAACATTGTGATTTCTTCGTTCGGCTGGAGCATCGTTTCCCCGTTCCAGCCTGCGAACGCCGTCCAGATCCGTTTTCGCGACAACATGGCAGCCGCGGACCTGCATGCACGGCTTCGGACGAGTTCGCGCGGCGGTGCCGTTTCCTGTTGACAGTCTGAAGCGCATGTCTGCTATGCTTGTAAATGCGTTTACTACTCTGACTCATTCAACCGGATTTCAATGGCTTCTCGCCCCAATGGCGCCCGTATCCGCGATGTCGCCGCCGCCGCAGAGGTCTCGCCCGCGGCGGTCTCGCGCTATCTGAACGGCTTGCTCAATCTGCCGCGGGAAACCGCGGAGCGGATCGACCGCGCCGTCCATCGTCTCGATTACCGGCCCAACCCGCATGCAAGACGGCTGATCCTCGGTCGTTCCGAGACCGTCGGCCTGGTGCTGCCGGACATCGCCAATCCTTTCTTTGCCAGACTCGCCGCCGCGATCGAGGCGGCCGCCGACCATGCCGGCCTTGGCCTCGTGCTTTCGGCCACTCTCAACCGCCCGGGCCGCGAGCTCGAATACATCGAGCGGATGCGCCGCAACCACGTGGATGGGCTGATCTTCGTCACCAATCATCCCGATGACGGCACGCTCCGGCGCGCCCTCAACGCGACGCCGGGCGCCATCCTGATCGATGAGGACGTGCCGGGCGCGATCGTGCCGAAGGTCTTCTGCGACAATGAAGAGGGCGGCTTCCTCGCCGGCCGGCACCTGCTGGCGGCGGGCCATCGCCGCATCGCCTTCGTCGGCGGCCCGCGCGGCCTGATGAGCACGCAGGAACGGCGCGCTGGGCTCGATCGCGCTCTCGCCGCGAAGCCGGACGCTGCGGTGGTCTGGGAAAGCTTTGGCCCCTACACGCTCGCCGAAGGCGCCCGCGTCGGCGCCGCCCTGCTCGCGAGGAAGCCGCGCCCGAGCGCGATTTTTGCCGGCAGCGACGAGCTCGTGCTCGGCCTCCTCCCGGTGCTGCGCGAGGCCCGCGCGCGGGTTCCGGACGATATGTCCATCGTCGGCTTTGACGATGTCGGCCCGCTCCATTTGCTCGATCCGCCGGTGAGCGCCATCCGTCAGCCGGTCGATGCGATCGGCGAACGTGCCGTCGCACTTCTGACCGCGGTCCCCGACGATCCCCCGCCATGCGAACGGCTGCCCGTCCGGCTCGTCGAACGCGGCTCGGTCGCCGCCCCGCATATCTTGCCCAGCCGTGCCTTCAGCAGAACAGGGAGACAAAAACCATGATCCGCTTCACACGCCGCACCATGCTGGAAGGGCTCGCCGCCGGCGCGCTCGCAGCCCCTTTCGCAAGCCGCGTGGCAAACGCCGCCACCCAGACCTTCGCTTTGGTGACGATCAACGAGCAGGCCCTCTTCTTCAATCAGCTCAATGATGGGGCGCGGAAGGCCGCAAGCAAGGCCGGCGTCAATCTCGTCATCTACAATCCGAACAATGACCCGACGGCGCAGAACAACGCGATCGACGACTATATCGAGCAGAAGGTGCAGGGCATCATCGTCGACGCGATCGATGTGAACGGAATCATGCCTGCCGTGCAGAAGGCCTCCGCCGCCGGCATCCCGGTGGTTGCGGTCGATGCCATCCTTCCGCCCGGGCCGCAGAAATCGCAGATCGGCGTTGACAATGAAGGCGGCGGCGGAGTCATCGGCAAATATTTTCTCGACTATGTGCAGAAGGAGATGGGCGGCAAGACGAGCCTCGGCATCGTCGGCGCGCTCAATTCCTACATTCAGAATCTGCGCCAGAAAGGCTTCCAGGACGCGATCAAGGCGGATCCCGGCATCAAGCTCGCCCAGGTCGTGGATGGGCGCAATATCCAGGACAATGCGATGAGCGTCTCCGAAACGCTCCTCACCGGCAATCCGGAGCTCTCCTCGATCTATGCCACCGGCGAGCCGGCACTGATCGGCGCGATCGCGGCGGTGCAGAGCGAAAGCCGCACGAAGAGCATCAAGATCGTGGGGTGGGATCTTTCGGCGCAGGCCATCGCCGGCATCGATGCGGGCTTCGTCATCGCCGTCGTCCAGCAGGATCCGGTGCTGCTCGGGGCGGCGGCGGTGGATGCGCTGCTCGCGATCACCACGGGCAAGGGCGTGCCCGCGCGCATCAACACCAAGCTCACGATCGTCACCAAGGACAATGTCGGGCCGTACCGCAAGATGTTCTCGTGATCGCTGAACCGCTGGTCGCGCTGCGCGGGATCGAGAAGACATTCGGCTCGATCGCCGCGCTGCGCGGTGTCGATCTCGATCTCTTCGCCGGCGAGTGCCTCGGCCTCGTCGGCGACAACGCGGCGGGCAAATCGACCCTGACGAAGATCCTCGCCGGCGTCCATGAGCCCGATCGCGGTCAAATCATCGTGGCGGGAAGGGATGTGCGCTTCCCCGATCCGGCCGCTGCGCGCGCGCGACGGATCGAGATGGTCTTTCAGGACCTCAGCCTCTGCGACACGATCGATGTCGCGGGCAATCTCTTCCTCGGCCGCGAGATCGCGAGAAGCGGTTTCCTTCGCAAGCGGGCCATGATCGATGCGGCGCGCGAAATGCTGGCGAGTTTGCAGATCCGCATCCCCAACCTCACCGCGACCGTCGGCAGCCTCTCCGGCGGCCAGCGCCAGTCGATCGCGATCGCCCGGGCCGCTTCCTTCGATCCGCTCGTGCTGATCATGGACGAGCCGACCTCGGCGCTCGCCGTCGCCGAGGTTGAAGCCGTGCTTACCCTCATCCGCCACGTCAAGGCACGCGGTGTCGCGGTGGTGCTGATCACCCATCGCCTGCAGGATCTCTTCCGCGTCTGTGACCGGATCGCGGTGATGTACGAGGGGCTCAAGGTGGCCGAGCGCCGGATCGGGGACACGAGCCTTGAAGACCTGGTCTCTCTGATCGTCGGCAGCGGGGGCGCATGAGCGTGAGCGCGCGTCCGGCCGGCTCGCGCCGCGCCGATTTTCTCATCCGCCAGGCGCCGGTCCTTTCGATCGCCGGCTTCGCGGTGATCTGCCTCGTCTTTTTTGCCTGGGGCAGCCCTTATTTCCTGAGCGGCGGCAATATGCTCAATCTCTTCCGCCAGTCCGCGCCGCTGCTCATCGTTGCGATCGCGATGACCTTCGTCATCACCACCGGCGGGATCGATCTTTCGGTGGGCTCGATCGTGGCGCTGGTGAATGCGCTCGCCGCGATCGCCTTGCAGGCGGGCCTCTCCTGGCCGCTCGTCGTCATCCTGATGCTGGCGGTGGGCGCGCTCGTCGGCGCGGTGCAGGGATGGTTCGCCGCCTATCAGGGCATCCCTTCCTTCATCGTCACGCTCGCCTTCCTCACCGGCCTCAGGGGCTTCGCGCTCCTGCTCACGCGCGGCTATTCGATCCCGATCGCGCCCGGAAGCTGGTTCGACGTGCTCGGCCGCGGCTCGCTCGGCCCGCTGCCGGTCCCGGCGCTGCTGGCGCTCGCGACCGCCCTCGTCGGCTTCGTCGTCCTCGATGGCACGACCTATGGCCGGCATGTCACCGCGGTCGGCGCCAATCTCGAAGCGGCGAGACGCGCCGGCATCCCGGCCCGGCGTATTGCCGCCTCGGTCTTCGTGCTGACCGGTCTTGCGGCCGCGCTCGCCGGCCTGATCACCGCCGCCCGCCTTGGGTCCGGCTCCTCGAACGCGGCGGTGGGCTTCGAGCTGGAGGTGATCGCCGCCGTCGTCCTCGGCGGGACCTCGCTTTTCGGCGGCACCGGCACGATCGTCGGCACTGTGCTCGGCACGCTCACCATCGCCATGATCGGCAACGGGCTCATCCTCATGCATGTCTCGCCCTTCTTCACCGAGATCGCGACGGGCGCGATCATCCTCGGCGCGGTCTGGCTCAATGCCCGCGTCTTTGCCCGCCTCGCGGGCCCGGGCCGGCGGCGATGAGCGAGGGCCGGGCGATCACCGTGCTTGGGCCCGTATCCGCCGACGCGCTCGGCCTGACCCTGATGCACGAGCATGTCCTGAATGATTGCCGCTGCTGGTGGAATCCACCGAAGGAGAAGGCGCGTCATCGCTTCTCCTGCGAGCCGGTGAATCCCGGGATTCTGGGCGAGCTGCGCATGGATCCCTTCGTCAATCTCGACAATCTCTCCCTGGATGACGAACGTCTTGCCGCCGCCGAGCTCACCCTGGCCGTGGACGAGGGCTGCCGCACGGTGGTCGATCCGACCTGCCGCGGCATCGGCCGCAACCCCGAGGCGCTGGCGCGGATCGCCCGCGCCACCGGCCTCAACATCATCATGGGCGGCGGCTACTACCTCGAGGCCTCTCATCCGCCTTCGCTCGTCGCGATGAACGAGGACGACATCGCCGCCGAGATCGCGCGGGACGCAGCCGAGGGCGTGAACGGCACCGGCGTGCGCATCGGCCTGATCGGGGAGATCGGTGTTTCCGCCGATTTCACGCCGGCCGAGCAGAAATCCCTGCGCGGGGCCGCGCGCGCCGCCCGTGCCACGCGCCTGCCGCTCATGGTGCATCTGCCGGGGTGGGTCCGCCATGGCGGGCGGGTGCTCGATATCGTCGAGGAAGAGGGCGCGGACCCGCAACGCACGGTTCTCTGCCATATGAACCCTTCGCACGACGATCCGGCGTACCAGGAAGCGCTCGCCGCGCGCGGCGCCTTCATCGAATACGACATGATCGGCATGGATTTCTGGTACGCGGACCAGGGCGTGCAGTGCCCTTCGGAGGAGGAGAACGCGCGCGCGATCGCCGGGCTCGTCGCGCGCGGCTTTGCACCGAACCTTCTTCTCTCCCAGGATGTCTTCCTCAAGATGATGCTCACGCGCCATGGCGGCTTCGGCTATGCCTATCTGCAGCGCCATTTCCTGCCCCGATTGCTGCGCCACGGCGTGCCGCCATCCGCCGTTCAGACGATGATGATCGCCAATCCGCGCCGGCTCTTCACGGGCTGAACGCGGGGGCGGGCTGAACGAAGGAAGAGACATGAGCGAGCGCATCGAGGTCCTGCTGGCCGGTGAAAGCTGGGTCAGCGCCGCGTCCCACTACAAAGGGTTCGACCAGTTCGGAAGTGTTACGTTCCATCTCGGCGCCGAGCCGCTCGTCCGCGCCCTTGCCGGAAGCCGCTTCGCGCTCACCTACCTTCCTTCCCACGAGGCGGCGGAGAATTTTCCCTTCATGCGTGAGGGGCTGCGGCGCTACCGCGCGATCATCCTCTCCGATCTCGGGGCCAATACGCTTCTCCTGCCGCAGGCGGTGTGGCTGCGCGGCGAGACCGTGCCGAACCGGCTCAAGCTGATCCGCGACTGGGTCGCCGAAGGCGGCGGGCTCGTGATGGCGGGCGGCTATCTCAGCTTTCAGGGTATCGACGGGCGGGCACGCTGGCGAAGAACGCCGGTCGAGGAAGCGTTGCCGGTGCATTGCCTGGCGCAGGATGACCGGCTGGAGATTCCGGAAGGGTTCGTGGCCGAGCGCGTCAAGACGCATCCGATCCTCGCCGGTTTGGATGAGCCTTGGCCCGCCTTGCTCGGTGCCAATGAGGTCATTCCCAAAAAAGGGGCCGAGGTGCTGGCCCGCCTTCCGGCGGAGCAAGGCGGACATCCGCTGCTCGTCGCTGGGCACCATGGGGCCGGCCGCGCGGTTGCCTGGACTTCCGATATCGGGCCGCATTGGCTGCCCGAGACCTTCGTCCGCTGGCCGGGCTATGCCCGCCTCTGGAGCAATATCCTCGCTTGGGTCACCGACCGATGAAGGCGATCGTCTCGAAAATCCTGCTGATCGCCGGGCGTGTCGGGAAGGACGCGAAGACGCCGCGGGCGCCGACGGTGATGGAAGCCGCAGCAGCGGCGGCGGCGAGCGCGTCCGTCCAACCGAGCCGGTGGGCGAAGCGCGCGGCGGCGAGGATGGCGGTGAAGGTATCGCCCGCGCCGGTCGTATCGACCGGCTCTGCCGGCGCGGCCGCGCACGTCTCCAGTCCGGCTTCGTGCAGAAGGAGCGCGCCCTGCGCCCCGAGCGTCACCACAGCCGATTCCGCCCCTGCGGCCAGGATGCGCCGCAGCCCTTCCTCCCCGGCCGTGCCCGCCAGACGCTCGGCCTCCTGCTCATTCAGCACAACCAGGCTCGCCAGCGGCCAGAGCCTTGCGAATTGGTCCTTTACCGGTGCGGGGTTGAAGATCGTGACGAGCCCGCGCGCGCGGGCAGCGGTGAGGGCCGCCCGCGTCGTCTCGAACGAAAGATTGCCCTGGAGGAGCAGGAGCGTCTCCGCCGAAGCCTCCGCGAGCGCGCGCTCGGCATCCGCCGGCGTCAGGGCATCAGCCGCGGCCGCGGTGGTGACGATGCAGTTCTCGCCTGTTCTGTCGATCAGAATGACCGAGCGATCGGTCGGCTCCGCGCCTTCAATCAACCCCGCGGCGAGACCTTCCGCTTCGAGCCGCGCGCGCAGGAAGGCACCCTCCGGATCGCGGCCGATGCGCGCGACGAACCGCACCGCAAGCCCGGCACGGGCGAGCAGCAAGGCCTGGTTTGCGCCTTTTCCGCCCGGATCCCGCGTCGGCGGTCCGCTGAGCACGCTCTCGCCCCGGCGCGGCAGAGACTCGAGCGCAAAGGTCTCGTCGAGAGTCGCATTGCCGATAACGATTGCCTGCCTGAGGGGAGTGTGCATGGAGCTGATCCGTGAGTGAGGAAGAGGCGAAGCCCGTCGCCGCGACCGGAGCGGATGCGATACGCCGCATCTTCGGCCGCGAAAAGGTCGTGATCGGTGTCGTGCATTGCCTGCCTCTGCCCGGCTCACCCGATGACCGGGGCACGCCGATGCGCGCGATCGTCGATCGCGCGCTCGCCGATGCCGATTCCTATGTCGCGGGCGGCGTGGACGGGCTGATCGTCGAGAATCACGGCGATATCCCGTTTCTCAAGCCCGGCGATCTCGGCCCGGAGACGGCTTCCTGCCTCGCCGTGATCGCCGATCATGTGCGGGCGCGCTTTGCCGTCCCACTCGGGATCAATGTTCTGGCCAATGGCGCGATCCATGCTTTCGCCGTTGCCAAGGCCGCCGGTGCGGCCTTCATCCGGGTCAATCAATGGGCCAACGCCTACGTCGCCAATGAGGGATTCGTCGAGGGCGCAGCGGCGACGGCCCTGCGCTATCGCGCCGCGATCCATGCGCGGGAGATTGCGGTCTTTGCCGATGCGCACGTGAAGCACGGAGCCCACGCGATCGTCGCCGACCGGCCCATTGCCGAGCTCGTCCGCGATGTTGCCTTCTTTCATGCCGACGCGGTCATCGCCACCGGCAGCCGCACGGGCGATGCGGCGAGCGATGCGGAGATCAGCACGATCCGTGCGGCAACCCATTTGCCGGTCCTGGTGGGCAGCGGGGTCACGCCCGGCAATGTCGGAAAGATTCTCGCCGCGGTGGATGGCGTGATCGTCGCGAGCGCCCTCAAGGAGGGTGGGGTGTGGTGGAACCCGGTCGAGCCCGCGCGCGTGCGCGAATTCATGGCTGCCGCGAAGAAGATCCGATGAGCGGGAAATGAGCGCCGCCTTCCACGAGACCCTCCGGGAGGCGAACCGCGAGGCCTGGGATGCGATGCAGTCCCACCCCTTCGTGCGCGCCATCGAGGATGGGCGCCTCGCGCCCGCGGAATTTCTTCGTTATCTGGCTTATGAGCGTGATTTCGTCGGCGCCGCGATCGAGATCTTCACCCAGGCGCTCATCAAGGCGCCGGGATTTGCCGCGCAGCGTCATCTCATCTCCGTCCTCCGCGCGCTCGCCGAAGAGCAGATGCCTTACTTCGATGCGGTCTTCGCCGCCCTCGGCGCGAAGCCCGAGCCGCCGGAAAGCTTTCCGCGTGCCGTCGTCGCCTTCCGCGGGGGCATGCTCGGGATCGCGCGTGCCGGCAGCTACGCGGAGATTCTGACGGCGATGCTCGCCGCCGAATGGATGTATGAGACCTGGTGCAGGCGCGCAACGGCGCGGCCGATCGCCGAGCCGCATATCGCCCGCTGGGTTGCGTTGCATGCGGCGGCGGATTTCGCGGCGAGCGTTGCCTGGCTCAAGCGAGAGGTTGACGAAGAGGCGGCACGGCTGGGAGAGGATGGCCGGGCCCTTCTCGCCCGGCGCTTCAGTGAGGCCCTTCTTCTGGAAATCGGGTTTCATGCCGCGCCTCTGGAACCGACGAAGCCCTAGATCCTGCGACCGAATTTCACTTCGCGAGCCGGATGAGATCGCCGCCGTCCACTCGTCCCGCTTTCGGTCATCCGATCATCGCGTGATTCAGAAGGCGTTGGCCCTGCCTGCATCGCCCCTGCCTGCATCGCCCCCGCCTGCATCGCCCCCGCCTGCATCGCCCCCGCCTGCATCGCCCAAGATCAATCGGATCCCGGAGGGATCGGGCCCCTCGCGGAGGGAGTTCCCCTGAAAGAGCGGGGAGGGGCCGAGGGATGGCGTCACCCCTCGCCAATCGGCCGGACGAGGGCATGGAACGGTTTCGAAATGCGTTCTAGGCTGGCGGGCCGGTTGCGGCCCGGTTGCGGCCCGGGTGCCCTGTCACGGGCGACTGGCGACCCCTCCATCAGACCCGTTGGCGCACGCGCTCCCACCCTGAACCATCGGTGCGGCGGGTCGTGCTTTCGGTCAGGAGATTTTGGATCATGTCTTTGTATGGCCGGTCGCGGCTGTCGTCTCGATTTCGTCCCGCCTTGACGCAACTTTGCGGGCGCGTTCGCGCAGGGCTGCCAAGTCGGGGCAGCCAGACGAGCTGGCTCGCGCAGGAAGAGGCCGCGAGATGACCAGTCTTCCGGCTGCGACGATTGCCGTCGCCCGCGACCCGCTTGTCATCTCCGCCGTTCTTCTCACCCTGGGCGCGTTGCTGATGCATCTGCTGTTCCGCGTGCATCCGCGCGGACGGGCGGCGGTTCGGGTGATTCTCCTCGTTGCCCTTACGATCATCCTGCTGAAGGCCAGCGTCGTTCCTTACCGTCCCCTGAAGCCCACCGGCATCCTCATCGAGGATACGGCCCGGCGCGCCTTGGCGATCGCATGGTGGCTATGGGCGGCCTGGTTCCTGGTTGGCGTCGTCCGGGCCTTTGTCGTTGCCGAACATCGGCCACGCGAAGGGAAGTTGCTACAGGACCTGCTCGCCGGCCTGATTTATATCGCCGCTGTCCTTGCCGTCATTGCGTACGTCTTCAACCTGCCGATCCAGGGCCTGCTTGCGACATCTGGGGTCATCGCAATCATCCTCGGACTGGCCCTGCAAAGCACCTTGAACGACGTCTTTTCCGGTGTTGTCCTGAATTTCAGCAGGCCCTATCGGCCAGGCGACTGGATCAGCATAGAGGGCGGAACCGATGGTCGCGTTATCGAGATGAACTGGCGCGCGACGCATCTCATGACAGCGAAGCAAGACTTGGCCATCGTGCCGAACAGCTCCATTGCCAAGGCGAAGATCGTGAATGCCAGCTCTCCCTCCCGCATTCACGGAATGTCGGTGACGATCCGGCTGGACAATAGAACACCACCGGAAACCGGGGCCAAAACCCTTGAACGGGCCATTTTGAACTGCCGGCTCATCCTGACGATGCCGGCGCCATCGATCACGATAAAGTCGATCACCGGAACTTGCACCGAATTCGAGATCACGTTCTTTGTGGAGGATATCACTAATTCAGTTCGTTCTCAGAACGAACTGCTGGATTTGGTTTACCGGCATGTTGCCGCGGCCGGCATCAATTTGGCCGTGCGCGAGACTTCCGATTCCTCGGTTTCCGAGATGGCGAGTCCGACGAAAGGTGCGAGCCAGGCGGAAAGGGCACTCAACCTGGTGGCGATCTTTGCGGCTCTGACACCGGATGAACGTCGCCTGCTTGCCGGAAAAGTGAAGGAGAGGACTTTCGACCAGGGAGAGACCTTGTTCGAACCCGGAGTGGTTCTGGACAGGCTTTCCATTATTGGCACGGGCATTCTTTCACTGACCCACATCGCATCCGGGAAGGAGGTCGAGCTGATGCGTCTCGGTCCCGGCGACCATTTCGGCGAAATGGGCCTGCTGAATGGAACTCCATCCTGGGGGAAACTCTCGGCTCTTGTGCCGAGCACGATTTACGACCTGACAAAAGAGGATTTGGCACCGGTCCTGAAGGCGCGCTCGACGGTCACCCAGGAATTGGGCTGCGAGCTTGCGAGACGTCGTGCGTCTGGCCAGATGATTGCCCTTCCCGAGATGGATGAGGCCATCCCGGTCAACCGTGTCGCCGGCTGGTTCTCCGATCGGTTGCGCAAGCTGCTCAATCTCGCAAGCAGCATTTGACCGGCCGTCATCGGTCGGCGAGTGCCTTCGTTGTGCTGGCGCTGCGCTGCCGTGGACCCCGGCCCACACCGCTTCCTTTCACGCATGCAAAAAGATTGCAGCGTCAAGGCCCGAAATCATGGCAGAGCGACGGCCGCGCGCCTGAAGCCCCCAACAGGGGAGCCGCCGCCCGGGAGAGCCGCCCGGGAGAGGCGTCTGGGGGAACTGGGCCGGGATTTTCCTGGAATGCGAACTCTCCCGCGATGAATAGACAATTCTTCGCCCGGACGGGGATCAGCACAGACGGTGCTCAGAAAAATGGTGAAAGGTAGCGGTAGAGAATCATGCAGACCACAAGGATGCTGAACCAGACCAGGCCCCATAAGACTTTCGTTCCGACAGGCACCTTGCGAGAGAGATAAAAGGCTCCGGGGAGGAGGAGTACCAGCACCATGACAAAATAGAGGATCCAGACCCATCGTTCATTGAGCATCGCAAGGCTCGCTCCTCTCGGCCTGGTCTCGGGAGAGCACGACGAAACCTCATGATTTCAGGTCGCCGGGCGCTCGCTTTGTTTTCCCGGTCGATGCACCGGTTTTGGCGGATCGCTTCGCGCCGGAGACACCCCGCCGGCTTGCCGGCGGGGTGCCCCGATTCCGCCAGCAGCCATATTGATTTGGCGAGAAGGAGGTGAAATCGCGCAGGTCAGGGATCGTCTCGATTTGCCGGAGAGATTGAGCAGTCCACGCCCGCGGCGCATGCGTATCGGTTCGCGGCTCACCGCCCCGGCGCTCGGAATTTCACGGTCTTTTCGATCGCTCGATCGCACTCCTCAACGGTAAGCAGCGCCGTTGTGCGTGTCTCAATCAAACCCGACGCGGAAACCGCGAGACCCAGCGCCGCTGCAGCGACCGCGTCCGGAAGCTCGGCGATCACAAACACATCATCGCTTCCGAGAGCAAAATACATCGCATCCAGCTTTCCGCCGAGGCTTTCGACAGCGGCCACGGCGGCCTTTTTGCGCCCGGACGCCTTGTCCTTCTGCAGGCCCTTCAGGCCTTCGGCAGTGTAGGAGGTAGCGAACAGGAACTTGGGCATGACGTATCCTCCGAAAGGAACGATTCTTCTGCGTGATGGTCAGTCCCGGTGGTGGCCATCCGGCATCTGACGGCGCAGTTTGCACCCGGCGTTATGATAGCGGCAGCAAAACAAACGGTCGAGCAAGCACGAAAGAGGACCCCACGAGCGCGATGGGCTGGAATCATCACACTCTGGAACGCGATCGATGTCGGCGCGCGACCCGAGAGCGGAATGGGTGAACGCGGACGAATCCATCCCGCTCTCGGTCATTGTTTTCGCGCGCGATTCCGCCCCGCCGCGATCTCACCCCCGTCATCATGCTCCCGCCGGCCTCGCGGTCGTGGTCATCCAGGGCCGGCCTCCTTCCTGTGCATATGAGGCGAGCGGCAGGGTTGGGGCTCCATTTTGGGTCTTGAACTGCGATGTGAATGTGCTTAACATTCACATACCCTATCGCGGGAGTGCGCGCATGTTCGTCCTCGAGAAGATCGATGCGATCGGCAAGCCGGCCTGGATCGCGCTCACCATCCTCGGTTTCTGGCTTGCCTGGCCGCTCGGGCTCGCGATGCTCATCTTCGCCGGGTTCAGCGGCCGCTTGTTCGGATTCCACTGTGCCGCACCCGGCCGCTGGTACAATACCCAGGAAGGGCGGCCCCAGGACGGGCATTGGCTACGCAATGGCTGCGGCTGGCGCAGGCGTCGCCACATGCCGAGCGGCAATACGGCCTTCGACGAGTATCGTGCGGAGACTCTGCGGCGGCTCGAGGAAGAGCAGCGCGAGTTTCTCGATTATCTTGAGCGCCTCCGCCGCGCCAAGGACCGCGAGGAGTTCGACCGCTTCATGGCCGAGCGTCGCAACCGTCCCGAGCCGCCGCCGGAAGCTCCCGCCGCTGCGTGAGCGGTCGTCTCAGGGCCGGGCAATGAGGTTGCGCACGGCATGGAGATCGGCGGCCACCGTCACACAGAGCGCGCGGATCTCCGGTGTCGGGGTCAGCACATCGGGCACCATCACCGGCATCATTCCGGCAGCATGCGCGGCCCGGATGCCGTTGAAGGAATCCTCCACCGCCAGGCACCGTTCCGGCGCGGCCCCGACGCGGTGGGCCGCCTCGAGATAGACATCCGGGTGCGGTTTGCCCCGCGTGACGTCGTCCCGCGTGACAACCTTCGTGATCCTCGATCCGAGCCCTGAACGCATGAGGTGCAGCGTCGCCGCGCGGCGGCTCGCCGAGGTCGCGATCGCGACCGGCAGCGCGCACGCCTCGAGAAAATCGAGCAGTTCCGTCACCCCCGGCTTGAGCCTGATGCCCTCGGCCATCAGCGTTTCGCAATACTCGTCGTAAAGCCGGTCATAGGCATCGAAGGGGAAGCGGGGTCCGAGATGCGTCTGCAGCATCTCGTCCGTCTCCTTGCCCGGAATTCCGATCAGGGAATGGACGAATCCGTCGGTGACCGAAAATCCCACCGCGGTGACCGCCCGCTTGAGCGCCTCATGGTAGATGCACTCTGTGTCGTGCAATGTACCGTCCATATCGAGGATGACGGCATCGAGCGGATTCGGCAGTTCCATGGAAGATACCTACCCCACCCGCGCGCATTGCGCCATTCCCCATCGCCGTCGGAACGGGGAAACGCGAGATCGATATGGCTTTCCGTGGAATCGGGGCATCCCGCGAAGCGGTTCCCCGCCAGCGATATCGGCGGGGGCCCCGAACATGTCGGCGGGGATTCCGGCGCGAAGCGATCCGCCAAAACCTCAGGGGAGGCCATCAAATTGACCGAGAAAATAAAGCAAGAGCGTGATGATCTGAAATCGTCACGATCTGATGGCCTCTCTTTCCATGCGTAGATCGGTTTTCGCTCTCCCGCATCAGGCCCGGATGATCACCTTGAGTGCCCGCGTATCGGCGGCATGAGCGAAGGTTTCATAGGCATCGAGAATTTGCGTGAGCGAGAATCGGTGTGTGATCAGCCGGGCCGGATCGATCTTCTTCGCCTGCACCGTTTTCAGAAGCATCGGCGTTGTCACGGTATCGACCAGGCGCGTGGTGATCGCGATATTCTGCGACCATAATTTCTCCAGATGCAGATCGACCTTGCTGCCATGCACGCCGATATTGGCGATGGTGCCGCCCGCAGCCACCAGATCCTCGCAAAGCAAGAACGTGGCCGGGATGCCAACCGCCTCGATCGCGGTATCGACCCCGCGGCCTCCGGTCAGCGCTTTCACCTTCTCGGCCACGTTGCCGTCGCTGCTGTTGATCGTCTGGGTGGCGCCGAATCTGGTTGCGATACCAAGACGATTTGCATCGAGATCGATCATGATGATCTCGGCGGGAGAGTAGAATTGCGCGGTCAGAAGTGAAGCAAGGCCGATCGGCCCGGCGCCGACGATCGCAACCGTCGATCCAGGCGCCACCTTGCCGTTCAGCACACCGCATTCGAATCCGGTCGGCAGAATATCGCTCAGCATGACCAAAGCCTCTTCATCGGCCCCTTCGGGGATTGGGTAGAGGCTGGTATCGGCATGGGGGATGCGAACATATTCGGCCTGGGTTCCGTCGATCTCGTTGCCCAGGATCCAGCCGCCCGTAGTGCAGTGCGAATACATGCCGCGGCGGCAATAATCGCATTTGCCGCATGCCGAAATGCAGGAGATCAGCACATGGTCCCCGGCCTTGAAGGCGGTGACGCCCGGTCCCACGGTATCGACGATGCCAACCCCCTCATGGCCCAGGATGCGGCCAGGCGCGCAGGTCGGGACATCGCCTTTCAGGATATGGAGATCGGTGCCGCAGATCGTCGTCCGGGTCATTTTGACGATCGCGTCTCCGGAAGCCCGAATCTCCGGCTTGGGCCGGTCTTCGAGCGCCTTGAGACCAGGTCTGCGATAGACGAGCGCTTTCATGAGATCCTCCAATTCCTCCACGGCAAGAACAAACAGAAGCCCGGAGAAAACCAGCCTGATGCAATGGGCACTTTGATCAGGATCAAGAGGCCGATGGCTGGAATGCCTCCGGTCTGCGCGATGGCGGGCCGGCTTCGTTCAGCGCCTTCGCCTCCGCATCGGGGAATGTCCGCGGGCGTGTCACGAAACGAACACCTTCCGCTGCCGCGATCGGGAAGCAATCGTCCCCGCCGGACGCACGCTCGGCATCTCTCATTCAGCAGTGCCGCCGATCGGATTCGCCGGCAGTGGCCTTGCATCGTCCGGCGGCCGGAGCATTGATCCGGATCAAACGCCGATTTCGCTCCTCCGGCTCCGCCTCCACGATCGGATGGACAGGCAAGGCGCATCCATGCGATAGAATTTCCGCGCGGCTCCGCTGTTATTGGGAGCGGTTCCTCCGATGAATGACATTGTCACGAGGCCACGTACCAAAGTCCGTTTGGCGACGGAGCGGCCTCGCCTCTACAAGGTCATCCTCATCAACGATGATTATACGCCGCGCGCCTTCGTCGTGACCGTGCTCAAGGCGGAATTCCGCATGGGAGAAGAGCAGGCCCAGCGCGTGATGATGACAGCCCACCAGCGCGGCGCCTGCGTGGTCGCCGTCTATACGAAGGATGTCGCCGAGGCCAAGGCCACACGGGGAACGGAGGCGGGTCGCGCCAAGGGCTATCCGCTCCTCTTCACGACCGAGCCCGAGGAATAGAGGGCCCTTCCCCTAGAGCGAATTGCGTTCGCATGGGCCCGCGCAATCCGCTTTATGTGTTTGTTTTGCGAGCATCTTCAGGCGATCAGCCGATTCCGCCTGATCGCGATCTCCTCTAACCCGCTTCGTCGCTCAGCTCAGGGCCCCCTGACCCGCTCGGGCCGGAACGGCGTCTGGCACAGCCGCACTCCGATCGCGTCATAGATGGCATTGCTGACGAGCGCCGTCGTCGGGCAGGTGGAGGGTTCACTCGCGCTGTAGGCCGGATATTCCGGCCGGTTGTTGACCAGCACGACATCGACGCGGTCCGGTCTCGACCTTGTCGGTGAAGAGGGTCGTGGTGTCGTCCGGATGAACAGCGAGCCAGGCATAGAGCTTGCCTTCGGGCGGGGGCGGTGAAATCAAGCCGAGCGCTGCGCTCTTTTCCGGGCGTTCCCTCACGTCCCCGGGCATGCCGCTGAGCGCGGCCTGCTCCGCGATGAAGGCTTTTTGCAGCTTGTGAGGTTTCTCCTGGGTGCCGAGTCCTTCGAGCGTGATGATCTTCGCATTCTCCGCAGCGGCACCCGGCATCACGCAGGAACGGATCACGAACCCGTTCATGATCACGGTGCAGGCCCCGCATTCACCCAATCCGCAGCCGAATTTCGGGCCATGCAGGCCGAGATTGTCGGGCAGCGCGTAGAGAAGCATGCTCTCCGCTTCGACGCGGACGGTCTTGTTCTCTCCATTGACATTAAGGGCAATTGGCTGGGGCATTGCACACGTCTCCCCGTCTCAAATCCGGATGTCAAATCCGGCCGAGGAGAGCTTAGAGACTGTTTGAGAATGCGACTGTGGCGGTCGTCCGACGCGTCTTTCTGCGCTTCCGGTGCTCACGGCCCTTTTGTTTTGGCGATCAATTTCATGGCTTCCCCTTGGGCTTTGGCGGATCGCTGCGCTTCTCCGCCAGAAGCCATATTGATCTCAAGGCCGCTCCGCCCCGGTTCTCGAAAGCCGCGCCGGCCGGCGCCTGCGGCGCCCCCAACTTGGAACGAACCGACTCATCACAGCGCATTCTCAAACAGTCTCTTAGACGCCCGAATCGAATTTGCTATGCGCGATTCCATGGTATCTTTCTTCCGGATTTGTCCTGCATCTCTGGCGGAACACGCATCAAGTTCATGAAATTGAACGTCGAACGCGAGCGACGGCGCAAAGATCTAAGAAAGGAGGAATTTACAATTTGTTTCATTGGAACGGGATGAGATGGCTCGGGCTCCCCATCCTGTTCTCGGTCATTGTTTCATCGCGTGATTCGAACCTGCGGTGAGTCCACCTTCGGTGATCACGCTCTACGCGAGGCAACTCGTTCCCGAACCGCGCTCCGCGCCCCATCACACTGGGCGCCATCATGGGAAGACTCCCTCAGACGAACAGGAGATCGGGCTCCTCGCCAAACAGGAATCTTCCCACCGTCTCGAAATGTGAGCCGCGTCCCTGCACTTGCTGCGCCACCGCGTGGATATCGCGGAACCGCCGCTCGAACGGGCTGGTCTCGAAGATGGCCGTGGCACCGGCGCGGGAATAGGCGAAGTCCGCCACCTGCGTCGCCTCGCGGATCACGTAAGTTGTCGCGAGCCGGATCGCGATCCGCTGCTCCAGCGTCAGCCGGTCGGCGCGGACTACCTCCTGCCAGACTTCGCCGGCGGTGCCGAGCAGATACATCCGGGCGGCGCGCAGCCGTGCCTCGGTCTCGGCGATCTCGTACTGGCTCACCGGGCTCAGCCGCATCGGATTGTCGAGGCCGCGCGGCGTCTTCTCCATCGCAAGCCCGATCAGCGCATCCAGCATCGCCCGCGCGATGCCGAGCGCCACGCCCGCGAAGCCCGGGCCAAAAAGGGCGCTGCTCGAATAATGATAGAGCGGCCCTTCATGGTGCCGATCGGCCGGGTCGTCGCGCGCGAGCGAATGGTCCTCGGGCACGAACAGGTTCTCGATCGCGTAGGAATCGCTTCCTGTCCCGCGCAAACCGATCACATGCCAGATATCCTGCAATGTGGTTTGCGAGGCCGGGAACAGCATGGTGCGCGTCACGGCCTTGCCACCCGGCCCAAGCCGTTCGCGCCCGTCCTCCTCAGTCACGATGCAATGTGCGCCGATCCATGTCGCGTGGCGGACACCGCTCGCGAAGGACCATTTTCCGGTAACCCGGTACCCGCCCGGCACGGCGGCGGCCCGCCCGGCGAACCCTGCGCCCCAGGCGAGGATCGCCTGCGGCGCGCCGCCAAAAATCTCCCGTGCCGCGTGTGCGGGAAGAAAAGCCGCCGACGAGCCGCAGACATTGTTCTGGCCAAGGCACCAGGCCGTGCTCGCATCGATGGCCGCCACCGCCTCGAGGATGGAAATGAAGCTGGGCGGGTCGAGCTCGGCGCCGTTGAAGGCGTGGGGCACCAGCAAGCTGAACATTCCCGATGCCTGCAGCTCGGCGACCAGCCGTGCCGGCAACCGCCGTTCATGCTCGATCTCCGCCGCGGCGGCGGCAATCTGCGGCGCCAGCGCCCGCACCCGGCCGAGCCAGTCGATCCCGCCGCCATCGCTCCGGGGTGAGCGCGCGCTCGCCACCGCTTTCTTCAGCGCTTCATCAGCCATCGACAGCCCCGTGGACGGATTCGGCACCCGGCATTTCCGGACTTCCCCTTGAGCCGCGCCGCAGGCTCATGCATCCCTTGCGGCGCCGCCTTCTCTTTTCGATTGCAGATTTGCGGCATCCTGGCTCTATGGAATCACTTTGGCAAGGAAGCCGCCCACCTTCGATGTCGTCCGCCTTGGGCGCTCTACACAATCCGCCCACGCCTCTCTATATAGCCGGCGAAGTTCCCTGGCGCGGCGCTTGCGGCTTCGTCCCGTGCTTGCGCGCCTTTCCTGCTATTCCTCCCCTTGGGTCATTTTCCCTGGGGTCGTCCCCTTGGGCCTTCCGGCGCGGTTCGCCTGAACGCGAGGCCGGGGAAAGAGAGAGACAATGAACGACGCCGCGCCGGGCTTCTTGCCCGAGACCTCCGAAAACGCGTCTCTGCCGAACAAGCCGCCGTCCGGGCTTGCCGCACCCCTGCCGCGGCGTACCTTCGCCATCATCTCGCACCCCGATGCCGGCAAGACCACGCTCACCGAGAAGCTGCTGCTCTTCGGCGGCGCCATCCGTGAAGCCGGCATGGTGAAGGCGCGGCGGGAACGCCGCCACACGCGTTCGGATTGGATGAAGATCGAGCAGCAGCGCGGCATCTCCGTCTCGAGCTCGGTGATGACCTTCGAATTCGGGAACACGGTCTTCAATTTGCTCGACACGCCGGGCCACCAGGATTTCAGCGAGGATACGTACCGCACGCTCACCGCGGTCGATTCGGCGGTCATGATCATCGATGCCGCGAAAGGGATCGAGCTGCAGACGCGCAAGCTCTTCGAGGTCTGCCGGCTCCGCGACATCCCGATCACCACCTTCATCAACAAGGTCGATCGCGAGGGACGCAACCCCTTCGAGCTCGTGGACGAGATCGCCCAGACCCTGGCCCTCGATGTCTCGCCGATGACCTGGCCGATCGGCATGGGCGGGCTCTTCCGCGGCTGCTGGGATTTGCAACGGAAAAGGCTCATCGGCCTCGCCCGTCCCGGTGATGAGGCTGCGGCCGCCGGCACGCTCGCGGGGCATGTTCCCGTCGAGCAGGCCGCCGAGCTCCGCGAGGATGCGGAAATGATCGAAGCGGGCTATTCCGCCTTCGATCTCGAATCCTATCGCGCCGGCCATCTCACGCCGATCTATTTCGGCAGTGCGCTCGAGGATTACGGCGTGCGCGAGCTGCTGGAGGGGCTCGTCGCCCATGCGCCGCCGCCGCGCGGCCAGCCGGCGGATGCGCGCACCGTCGTGCCTTCCGAGCCGGAAGTGACCGGTATCGTCTTCAAGGTCCAGGCGAACATGGACCCGAACCATCGCGACCGCATCGCCTTCCTGCGCATCTGCTCGGGCCGTTTCCAGCGCGGCATGAAGCTCCACCAGGTCCGCACCGGAAAGATATTTTCGGTGCAATCGCCGATCTTCTTCTTCGCGCAGGAACGTTCGCTCGCTGAGGAAGCCTGGCCCGGAGACATCATCGGCATCCCCAATCACGGCACGCTCCGTGTCGGGGACACGCTGACCGAGGGCGAGAGGATTCGTTTCTCCGGCGTGCCAGACTTCGCGCCCGAAATCCTCCGCCGCGTGCGGCTCGACGATCCGATGCGTGCCAAGCAGATGCGCCGCGCGCTCGAGGATCTCGCCGAGGAAGGGGTCGTGCAGGTCTTCCGCTCGCTCCTCGGCTCGGAATGGATCGTCGGTGCCGTGGGCGCGCTGCAGCTCGACGTGCTGACCACGCGGATCGAGCACGAATACAAGCTCAAGGTCGGGCTGGAGCCCGCCTCCTACGACACGGCGCGCTGGATCGGCGCGGACGAGCCGCTGCGGCTCAAGGAATTCGTCGAGGCCAACCGCCACGCGATGAGCGAGGACCGGGACGGCGCGCCGGTCTTCCTCGCGCGCAACGCGTGGGAGCTCAATTACATGACCGAGAAATGGCCGGAGATCCGCTTCCGCACGACCAAGGAACGTGTCTGAAATCTCATCCGCTCCGAAGATAGGCGCGGATGAAGAAGAGGGCGGTCATCCCGGCCGTCCAGAAGATCACCATCACGCGTGTGACCCGCGCCGGCACGATGCGCCCGAGCCGCGCGCCGCCATAGCCGCCGGCCGCGCCGCCCACCAGCACCGCGAGCGTCTCCGGCCAGCGCACCGCGCCGGCGATGATGAAGGCGAGCATGGCGACCGTGTTCGCCGCACTCACCATCAGCGTCCGCGGCGCGTTCAGCGCCTTGATGTCGTGCTCGCCCATCAGGCCCCAGGCCGCCACCATCATCAGCCCGACCGCGCCCCCGAAATACCCGCCATAGATGCCGAGCGCGAATTGCAGCGCGAGCACGAGGCCGGCCGGCACGCGCCTCCGCCCGCGTCTCTGCCCATGGGGTGAGAGCGAGATCCGCCGGGCAAAGACGATGGCGAGCGTCGCCGCGAGCAGGAGCCAGGGGAGAATGCGGTCGAACGCGGTGGCCGGCGTCCGCAGCAGCAGGATGCTGCCCGCAAGCCCGCCCACCAGCGTCACCGCGAGCAGATGGCGCAGCGCGACCCCGCACACGCGCGCCTGCTCGCCTCCGAGCAGCGCTTCGGCACGCTCATGATAGGTCCAGGCACTGGCGAGCCCGCCCGGATAGAGCGCGACCGTGCTCGAGGCATTCGCCGGAACCGATGGCACGCCCGCCGCGATCAGCGCCGGCAGCGTCACGAACGAGCCGCCGCCGGCGAGCGCGTTCATCACGCCCGCAAGCAATCCGGCGCCGAACAGGAAGAGAGCCCCATTCACGCCGGGAACGATGGCGCGCCATTCCGACGGAGGCAATCGCCGGTTGCGCCATGAAGGCCCTGTGGCCGCCCCGAAACGAAACAGGGTTGGCACCATTCTGGCTTCGATTCTAACCTGCGGCGATACGGCCGCATCCCTTGCCGGCGCATTTTCGCTTTCTGGCCGGCAGGGGATGTCTTCGAATCGGGAGAACGCATGAGCGGCGAAGACACCAGCCCGGCCCGCGGCTTTCGCTCAGCCAATGTCCGCTTGGCCGATGTCGTCCGCCGTGGCGCCGAGCCTCCGCCGCTCGCCGCCATTGCGCGCCTTCCCTGGCATCCCTGGCTCATTGTCGGCATCACCTGCATCGGGGCCTTCATCGGCCAGCTCGATGCCAGCATCGTCCAGATCGCCTTGCCGATACTGGGGACCAGGTTCAAGGCCTCGCTCGAATCCGTGAGCTGGGTCTCGCTCGCGTACCTGCTCGCCTTCGCCGCCTCCCTGCCGATCTTCGGGCGTCTCTGCGAGATGTTCGGCAGGAAGCTGCTCTATCTCCTGGGCTATCTCCTTTTCACGGTCGCAACCGCGCTCTGCGGCTCCGCTCCCAACCTCGCATGGCTGATTTTCTTTCGTCTCCTCCAGGGCATTGGCGGGGCATTGCTCGGCGCGAACAGCATCTCCATCCTCATCAAGGCCGTCGGCGCGAACCAGCGTGCCCGCGCGCTCGGCATTTTCTCTGCCGCCCAGGCCGTCGGCATCAGTCTCGGGCCGGCTGTCGGCGGCGTGCTGCTCGGCGCTTACGGATGGCGTGCGATCTTCTGGGTCGCGGTGCCCTTCTCGGCCGCCGCCTTCGTTATCGGCTGGCTCGCCTTGCCGCAGACGGCCGGCCTCGCCGAGGAGAAGGTGTTCGACTGGTGGGGTGCGCTCTTCCTCGCGCCGGCGCTGATCACGCTGGTTCTCGCCCTCAACCAGGTTTCGGCATGGGGCGTCGCCTCGCCTTCCCTGCTTTTCTGTGCCGCGCTCTTCGCGATTTTGACAATATCTCTCATCCTGCACGAACGCGCTTTCGCCTTCCCCTTGCTGGATTTTCGGCTATTCGCGCGGCCCGCCTTTTCCTGCGGCATCGTCGGTGTCGTGCTGGGATATGCGCTGCTCTACGGCATGTTCTTCCTGATGTCCTTCGCGCTCGTCCGCGGCTATCACGATCCTGCGACGCTGGTCGGGGTCAGGCTCGCGATCGTTCCGGTCGCGCTCGGCCTCATCGCCCCTTTCAGCGGCGCGCTGACCGATCGGCTTGGCCCGCGCGTCCCGAGCGTGGCGGGAATGGCGATTTCCATTCTGTCTCTGCTCCTTCTTTCGCTCGTCGCCGACGATCCGCATGTCAGTCGCCTCATCGGCGGGGTCGCACTCGCCCTTTTCGGCGCCGGGCTCGGTGTCTTCATCGCGCCCAACACCAGCGCGACCGTGAGCGCGGCCCCCCCCGATCTCTCCGGAGAGGCCGGTGCCCTGGTCAATCTCATGCGTGTCCTCGGCACCAGCTTGGGTGTCGTCTCCGCCTCCTCGATGCTGTCGTGGCAGATCCAGGCGCGTACCGGCGCGCAGTCGAGCGCGGTGATCTTCGAGGGGCGGCACCTGCTCAAGGCGGTCGAGAGCGGCTTCGCGATGCTGATGGTCTTCGCGTTGATCGCCGGCCTCGCCTCGCTCGTCCGCACGCCGCGTCCGGCCTGAGTCCCGCGGCCTCTATCCGCCGAGGCGCAGCGCCACGCTCACGCCCGCGGCCAAGGCGGCGAAGGAGAGGACGGCCATCGGTGCTATGCGGGGCTGAACGGCAGGCATCGCGCCCATCCCTTCCTTGCCGCCATGCCCCATTTCATGCCCCATTTCATGCCCCTGGGGATGTGCTTGCGCGTGTGCCTGGGCGTGTGGAGCCGTCTCGCGCGCGCCTTTCCGCACCGTCAGCATCCCGTGCTTGAGCCCATTCGTCACCAGCCACCAGTTCATCGGATAGGCGAGCAGGAACCCGACGAGCAGCGCGATGCTGATCGCGAACCAGAAAGCGGGCCGGATCGCGTCGGCCGAGGCGGGAACCGAAGCGCGCCAGGCGGCAGCCACGGGAAGCATCCCCGTCATCAGGAGATTCATCGAGAGGAGCTCGGCGGCGAAGGTCTGCCTGAGCGAGCGCAGAAAGGATCCCCCGGCCATCTCGCGCATGAAGAGCGCCTGGAAGATCGTCCAGCCGAACCCGAATCCCAGCAGGTATTCGAGCGCCATCTCGAAAGGCCCTCGCAGCGCGAGCAACCCGGCGATGACCGCCCCGGCAATGATCCCGATCCCATCGCCCGCCACGCAATGCATCGTCGAGCCGAGAACCTGCCGCCAGGTCGCCGCCACGTAACGCTCATGCAGGCCGGGCAATGGCTCGCGGCAGCCGAGAACGTAAAGAAACGCCCCGATCGGCCCGGCATAGAGCGTCACCAGCACGAAACCCCATTTGAGCACCGGGGATTCCGGGGTTCCGCGAATATCGACAGCGACGAAGACGACCGAAAGCGCGGTCAGCACGAACCAGAGCAGCATCACTCCCTGGAGCATGATCTTTGCCGATTTTCCTTCTCGGACCCGAAATGAGCCGAGCTTATCCCGCCACGCCTCCCACGGCCAGCGATTGCCGGGGAATCCGGTCTTGCCCGCTCAAGTCACACAGGCATGGACCACCCGGATGAGCTTTTCCGCAGCCATGCACGGCTTCGCCGGACTGCTCCTTGAATCTATGCCGGAGGGGCGTATCTGGCCACTCGACCGGCGGGCTTCGAATCTCTCCGGTCTTGTTCATCAACCTCAGCCAGGGACCTCATGAAACCCCATCCAGCCAGCCAGTCCACGGAGGATCACAGTCGGCGCGTCACGCCGGCCATGACGTTCGCTGGCGTTTGGACAATGACCTGGGTTGGAGACCCGGCCGAAGGAAAGTGCGCCGCGCGCTAAACCCAGGCCGCTGATCCCTCCCGGGCCCCGTCAACGCCCGTCGGAAGGAGGGATCGCGATGATCATCCTCAAATTCCCCACGGACCGGTCGCATGTGCCGGTTCGCAGTCTGATGCCAGACCGTGCCACGCCGCGCGGGGGGCGGCTCGTTGCCCGTTGGCAGCAGGATGCCAGCGGCCGGCTTTCCTGCCGCTGGAAAGCTCTGAGCAAGCCGCCGGGCAATTCCTGCCGTAGCGGGCTATCGTGCAGAAGCCCGCCGGCAAGTGACCGCGCAGCCCCCCGCTATCACTAGCACCTTAAGCCACAGCGCCAGCGTCCTGCTCCGCACGGCCGCTCAGCCGTGAAATTCCCCATGAAACCCGAATGGGATCACGTGTGGCGCTATCGCCCGTCCGATCTCCCCAAACGTTTCGGCATCCAGGACCAGCAGGAAAGAGCGTTCGCGCAAACCATCGAGGACAACCGAGAGAACCACGCCACCATTGCGATTTGTGCCGGCCGGGCGGGGCACGAACACCGGCTCACCGGGGTAGCAGCCGTCCTCGAACCAGCGTTGCACCTGATTGCGTCCGAGGTCGAAACGCAGCAGTTGGTTGTAGAAGCCTTCCGGCCGATCCTTGCGGCCACCTGCTGCATAGGCGATCGTGTAGTCCAGCCCAGCGTCACGCGCATAGTCGATCGTGGGTAACTCGGCGAACTCGTCGAAGAGGGTCTCGCCGGTCGCGTCCTTTCCGTTGAGCGGGACGGTGTAGCGCCGGACCTGGCTCCTTTCCAGTGCCTCGGCGGCGGCCCTGCGGTCGAGATACAAGTTGGAAATGTGGCGGCCCTCTGGATAGGCCGGCACGTCAAAGATGATGCTGGCGTCGCGCTCGAAGCAGTTGATCTGATGTATGCCGAGAAACGGCTCACCCTGAGCGCGCGCAACCACACTGCCGTCGGCCTTCGATACCACGGTGAAGATAGTGCCACGCTCAGGCCGCCATTCGTAGTTCTCGATGAAAGGCCGATTCCTTAACGCAATTGCCTGCACGTCGGCCACGAGCGGATATTCTGCGAGCACGACGTAATGCTCGCTCATCCCGAAAGTGTGCATGTAAGCCGGGCGTTCGACGGGCACGACAGCAAAGCGCGTTCGCTTGCCGTCGCGGGGTCCGCGGTGGAGCTCGTAGCGGCACTCACGAGCGAATATATCGACATTGTTGATGAGATCGCCGGTGGTGCGATCAAAATGGGGATGGGGCGTCGTGTGCTGGGGCCGCGGCTTGCCATCGGCGCCGAGCAGGATGTCGTCGCGCCACGGCCACTCGCCGCTTGTGTCCAGCGTCTGCGGGTCGATGGCGATCGGGAGCGGCGCCTCACCCAACGCCATGAGCATGTCACCGCAGGTGATAACGTTCACGTTCGCGTTGCCCGTTGCGTGATAGTGGACGAAGCCCTTGCGGTATAGCTCTTGGCAAGGGTCGGTCGCGAAGGTCTGAGTCGTGATGCGACCAACGCGTTCGTTTTCGACAAAGGCGGTGCCGCGCACATAACGGTTCACGTAACCGACCTTGCCCGCGGCGAAGGAGAACTTGTGGATCATGCCGGAGCCATCGAACCAGTGGCGGTAGCGGTCAGGTCCCCACTCGAACCGACCCGGTCCCATACGCAGCAGAGTGCCGGTTAGCCAGTCTGGAATACTGCCTTGCTCAGGGAGCGCGGGCAGCGAGATCTCCGCGCCCAATGTATGGAAGCCGGATAGGTAGGCCGGAGCCGGCAGGTCATGCGCCGCGGCAGATAATCCAAAAGTGCTCTGAATTGTCATCGAACGATCTCCCGCACGGCAATCCCAAAGGCCGTGCACACTTATCGACGCTATGCCCCGACATGCCTGGGTCCAAGCGACGTTCGGTCAAATTCTGCTAAGTTTCGTTAAGTGGATCGGCCATTCGCGGGTGAGCGCCCGAAGCGACGAGCGTATTCTCCATCACCCGAATAGGCGCTAAGGTATTGGGGGATCAGAGTTTGCCGCCATCAAGCCATGGAGGTATGCCTGCTGAGTTCTTGCTGGTGTCCCGACTCGCAAATATCGTCATCATGCGCCGGGACACTCGCTCTTTGTTTTCAGTGGCCTGCTGGTCCCTGAAATGCGAAGGCATTCAGGGGCAGGACACTAGCAAGGCGGACGATGCGTAACGACACAGAGCTCCCGGACCCCCCTTCATCGACCTGCAACGGTGATGCGATCCTGTTCGGAGATTTTTGCCTTGTGCCGGCGGCGCGGATGTTGACGAAACGCGGCGAGATCGTCCCGGTGGGAGATCGTGCCCTCGACCTCCTCATTGCCTTGGTCAATCAAGCTGGACAGGTCGTAAGCAAGGCGGACCTCTTCGCGATTGTGTGGCCGCGGACCTCCATCATCGAAGGCGCGTTGCGCGTGCACATCGCCGCATTGCGCAAAGTGCTCGGCGACGGCCGAGCCGGGGCGCGTCTGATCGTTAGCGTTCGCGGACGAGGATATGCATTCGTCGCACAAACGAAGCGCGCATCACCGGCGGATACCCTCGAAAAGGTGCCGGAACAGCCGATCGCAAACTTGCAGGACCACGTGCCTGCCCCGCTGGTCAGGATCATTGGCCGCGACGAAGTTGTCGCGGAGATCGTCGATGAATTGCCCCGTAAACGGCTAGTCACCATCACGGGCACAGGCGGCATGGGCAAGACCGTTGTCGCGCTGGCGGTCATGCGAAAGCTTGCAAATTTCTTTCGTGACGGTGTCGCGCTGCTCGAACTTTCTTGGCTGGGCAAGCCCGACTTGGTCACTCCACAGCTCGCATCTCTGCTGCACGTGCCAGCGCCGGATCGGCAGCCGCTCGAGTACCTAATCTCCCACGTTCGACGGCGCCACATGCTCATCGTGTTCGACAATTGTGAACACGTCATTGAGACGATAAGCCCGATCGCCGAGGCAATACTTCAGGGCGCACCTCAGATTCACATTTTAGCGACAAGCCGAGAACCGCTGCGCGCGTTGGGCGAGCGGGTGTACCGGTTGGTTCCACTTGCGGCACCCCCAGCGTCAAGCAGCTTGACGGCAGCGGAAGCGCTTAAATCTCCTGCCGTTCAACTGTTTGCAGAACGCGCTTGGGCGACCAATTCGCCGTTGGATGTGACTGACCCCGATGCGCCCATTGTGGCGGAGATCTGCACGCGGCTTGATGGCTTGCCGCTTGCCATCGAACTCGCCGCAGCACGGCTTTCGTTCTTGGGCCTGCGTGGTCTCGCCGACCGACTTGACGACCGTTTCCAGGTGCTAACGAAGGGTCGGAGGACAGCTCTGCCGCGTCACCGAACGTTGGCCGCGATGATCGATTGGAGTTACGATAACTTAGACGAGGAGGAGAAGAGAGTTTGGCGCGGGCTCGCGATCTTTCCCGCGAGCTTCTCGATCGAGGCCGCCGATACCATCGCCCGACTTCAGCCTTCGGATGATTTTAACACGGCCGATATACTCGATAGCCTGGTCGAGAAATCGGTGGTCACGGTCGAACCTCAACACGACGAGGTAAGATACCGATTGCTTGAATCGCTCCGTCTCTACGCGCTCAACAAATTATTTGAAAATAAAGAGCTCGAACAGGTCAGACGCAGGCATGCTGAGTATTCATATCGCCACTCGCTCGAAGCTGGGGATGACTGGGCTGAGACGCCCACCACAGGTTGGCGAGCTAAGCACGGCAACTTCATCGCTGACGTGCGCGCCGCATTGGAATGGGCGTTTGGCTTGGGCGGCGATCCTGTCCTTGGCATAAAGATTATCGCTGCCTCGGCGCGGCTGTGGTTCAGAATGCTCTTGCTGCCGGAACTCCGTGGGCACCTGGAGCTGGCGATCAAGCTGGCGCCGCGTTTTGTGGAGATTGATGACGAGATCGTCATGCGATTGCACATAGCCTTAGCGATTTCAATCTTCCACACCGACGGCAGCGTGCGCGAAGTACGCCACGCGCTCGACCACGCGCTTGCGATCGCTGAACGATGCGAGGACGTCGGCTGTCAGCTCGAAATCATCTGGACACATTGCAGATGGTCTTACACGTACGGTGACTACCGCGCGCTTCGGCCGTGGCTCAATAGGGGGGGCGACATCGTATCCAAACTGGAGTCGAGCTGCGCCGTCGATACCGGCGTGCCTTCCCGATCACAGTGGTCCGTCTCGTCATGGTGGCGGCCGGAACTGCCGATTGTGCCGCTATACGACAGAATAGCCACGTTCTCTCACCATTTATTGGGGGAACATGAGCAGGCTCTTCAGCACGCAGAACGGGCGCGTGCCGACATGTGGCGGACCCGTCCAGACGGTGCCGTTGAGTACGACCATGAACACGAGATCGCCATGCGGCAGCACCATGCGCGCCTGCTGTGGATCGTCGGACGGCCCGATCAGGCGTGGCAAATGGTCCAAGATACGATCGATACCCCACTGGGTCAGCTGAACGCAATGGGAACAGCGACCGCTGAGGTCTTGACAGCGAATCAATCAGTAGCGCTGGGCTTTTTTCTTGTATATGCCGCATGTCCGATTGCCTTTTGGATCGGCGACCTGGAGACGGCAGGACGATGTGTATCGCTGCTTCTTCACCGAGATTCCGGCATCGACTTTCATTTCTGGCAGATGGTCGGGCATCTTTATGAACGCGTGCTTGCCTACCTGAAGCGCGCCAGGCAAAGCGACCCCGGCGTGCCGGACGGCTTGACCAGTGAAGGCGCGCTCTTTCCTATCCATGCGGATAGTTTAAGCACATTTCATTGGCGATTATTACACCCGCACTCGCTCTGCCAAGCCGAAAATGGCCCGGTGAACTGGTGCACGGCTGAGATCCTGCGAGCGCGGGGCGAAGCGCTACTCGGCAAACAAAAGCTGCACGCGCAGCCAGAGGCGGAACAGCTGTTCCTGCAATCAATCGAGATCGGTCGCAAGCAGAAGGCTTTGTCGTGGGAGTTGCGGAGCGCAACCAGCTTGGCACGTCTGTGGCATCTCTCTGATCGCACGACCGAGGCACGGAATCTGCTCAGCGAGGTCTATGGACGGTTTACCGAAGGCTTCGCGACCAAAGACTTGGCTGAAGCAAAGGAGTTGCTTGACGTGCTGGGCTGATGCGTTTGAACGCGGATGGGGCTGCCGACCCCATTGAGAAGAACGATTCTCGCCGGCTTGTCCAAGATACGCCCTCCCCATAACGGGGCTCGATCTTCAGCCCTTCTCTATCCTCTATGATCTGGAGCGTGATGACCGAAGGTGGACTCACTGTAGGCCTCTCTCACGCGGGAAAACAAATGGCCGTGGCAGGACAAGGGAGCGGGCCCACGCATCACGCTCTGATCGAGAGTCCGGATGGATTGCGGCTGGAGCTTGACCTTTTGCCAAAATCCGGGGTCTATGAAGATATCGCCTGGGGCTGACGTGATATCGGGGAGTGCCGTCCATGACTCCAACTGGCAGTCGGCCGGATGAGAGAAAAGATCTTCAGGATTTCACGGGTCTCTCGCACGCGCCCATCGTGGCCTATCTGCAGGAGCAGGCGCTGCCACGCACGCCGCGTCAAAAAGATGCCGGGACTCTTCCCGGCATCTTCCAAAAAATGAAGATGTTCTTGCCAAACAATCAGTGGCGCTGGATAAGCGAGTATCTCCGTTACCGGATCGGACGCAAGCATCCGTTTCTCCGTTATGAAGACCCGGAACGCGATAACGGGATCTACCCCCTCGAAGGCGATGGCGGACAGGGGGCGGACGAGATCCGCGTCGCCTTGGCCGGCGACTGGGGCACCGGCACGGACGAGGCGTTCATGGTGGCCGAGCGCATCACGTCGTTCGACCCGCATTACTCCATCCATCTCGGTGATATCTATTTCGTTGGCGACCCGACAGAGGTCAGGGAGAACTTCCTGGGCATCCCCAATCCGCTTCATGCCTACAAGCCGTGCCTTTGGCCCAAGGGCTCCCGCGGCACCTTCTCGCTCAACGCCAATCACGAAATGTATGCGCGCGGGTACGGATATTTTCCGCTGATGCTGCCCTCGCTCGGGCTCAACATCCAGGGGCGGGCGCAGGGTCAGAAAGCCAGCTTCTTCTGTCTCGAGAATCCCTACTGGCGGCTCATTGCCCTCGACACCGGATACAGATCGATCGGCATCCCGATCATCGAGGATATTCCTTTCTTTTCCCCCGACTGCGCCTTGCCCGAACCGCTCGTGGCGTGGCTTCGCGAGAGCGTTTTCAGGCCGGGTGACAAGCGCGGCATCGTCCTTCTCGGCCATCACCAGTATTGTTCCAGCTTCAGCCCATGGTTCACGAAGCAGGCCGAACAACTGGCTCCATTCATCGACCGCCCCGTGCTCTGGTTCTGGGGGCATGAGCACAGGCTCACCATCTATGAAAGATTCCAGACCGGAAAAGGCATCACAGCCTTTGGCCGCTGCATCGGGCACGGCGGCATGCCGATCGCGCTGCCGCCTGATCAGGTCATCCACCCGGAATGCCGGGCCGAATTCCTGGATCATCGGCTCTATTCCAACGACGAGAATTTGAAGGTCGGCTTCAATGGCTTCGCCCGGCTGAAATTCAGGCGGGAAACGCTTGCCGTCGAGTATGTCGATCTCAACGACACCGTCCTTTTCGAGGAAAACTGGAAGGTCCAGGAAGGCGGCGCGCTCGAACGCACGGCCGCTTCCGCGCCCCTCCTCCAGAAACCGGAATCGATCCCGGAATCATGATGCCAGAGTCATTGCCAGAGTCATCATGATAGGGATCAGCCCAGGGGTTTCTCTGCCCTTCCTATCGCCCCGGCGCGGCGGCGAGCAGGCAAAGAAGCTCGAACAGGATCGCGGCGCCATGCAGCGCCGTGAGGCCCGCATGATCGAAGGGCGGCGAAACCTCGACCAGATCGGCGCCCACGAATTCGTGCCCCGTCAGGCCGCGCAGCAGCCGCATGGCTTCGCGCGTGGTAAGGCCGCCCGCCTCCGGCGTGCCGGTGCCGGGCGCGTAAGCGGGGTCGAGCGCATCGATATCGAATGAGAGATAAGTCGGTCCGTCGCCGATCACGCGCTTGGCTTCGCTGAGAGCCGCGCGCCAGCCAAGATCCTGGAACTCGTCCATGGGCATCACGCGCATGCCGCTCTCGCGGCTGAAGCGCCACATGTTCGGATCATTGACCGTGCCGCGAATGCCGATCTGAATCACGCGCTTCGGGTCGAGCAGGTTCTCCTCGACGGCGCGGCGAAACGGCGCGCCATGATGAAAGCGCGAGCCGAGATAATCATCGCCGGTGTCGCAATGGGCGTCGATATGCACCATGCCGAGCGGCCCGTTGGCGGCGACGGCACGCAGGATCGGCAGTGAGATCGAATGATCGCCGCCCACTGCGAGCGTCGTCACCCCGGCCGCCTTCACCGTGCGGAAGAAATCGGCAATCTCGGCCAGCGCGGCTTCGAGCGCGTAAGGCTGCTCGATCCAGCAATCGCCGAGATCGGCCACGCGGCGGCTGGCGAAAGGGGTGACACCGGTCGCGGCATTGATGATGCGCATCAGGCTCGACTGGTTGCGCACCTCCCGCGGGCCGTGCCGCGCGCCCGGCCGGTTGGTCACGCCGCCATCGAACGGCACGCCGATGACGCCAATATCGAGCGCCGCGAGATCCTCGCGATAGGGCAAGCGGAAGAAAGTGGGCACACCGGTGAAGCGCGGGCGCACCTGCGGGTCGGCAAGCTCGGGATAGCGTTGTGGCGACTTGATCGGGCTCATCCGAGGCCTCCATGCACGGGAGAGGGTCCGAGCGCGCCGATGCGGCGGGCCCGCTCGGCAAGCGCGCGGCGGGCAAGGGAAGCGTCCGCGGCCAGCGCGACGAGGCCGGGCAGGTCCAGCGGGTGAAGGAAGAGCGAGGCGAGCAGGCGAAGCGTGCGCACCCGGCCGCCCGCATCGAGGGCTGCGAGCGCGCTCCGCGGCAGGCTCCGCCTGGCCGGGTCGCAGACGGCGCGCAGCACCGCGAAGGGCAGGTCATGGCGGGCGGCCACCTGCGCGACCGCGCCGCTCTCGAGATCGACCGCCGCCGCGCCGGTCGTGTGCCAAAGCTGGCGCTTGGCAGCGGCGCTGCTCACCACGGCACTCTCGCCAAGCAAGAGTTCCTCGGTCGGCCCGCCCAGCCTCCGGTCCAGTTCAGGGTCGGTCCGCCAGCTCTGTCCGGCGGCGAGCACCGTTCGCGGGATGAGGAGATGGCCGGGCTTGAGCTCGGGGTCGAGGCCGCCAGCCAGGCCGAAGCTCACCAGCGCGCGCGCCCCGCCCGCGACCAGCTCCTCGGCCGCCACCTCCGCCCCGGCCGCCGTGCCGCCGCCCGCCGCGACAACACCGCCGAGCGGGCGGGCGGCTCGCGCCTCCATCACCAGCCCGACGACGATGCCGATCGCCATCTCAGAACCCGAACGCCACGCGCTTGGCGCCGCGCGCTCTGAGATCGCGATAGCGCGCGAGCGCGAGAAGCGGGAAATAGAGCCGGTAGCCGTGATAATGGAGATAGAAGACACGCGGAAACCCCACCGCGTTGTAAGCGTCCTCGGGCCATTCTCCGTTTTTTTCGAGCCGCGCGAGAAGCCAGGAGATCCCGCGCGCGACGGCGGAATTGGCGACCTCGCCCACCGCCATCAGCCCGAGCAGGGCCCAGGCGGTGTGGGAAGGCGTGCTCTCATGGTAGCGTCCGTGCGGCGCCTGCGCATAGGTCTCGCAATCCTCTCCCCAGCCGCCATCCTCGCGCTGGCAGGAGAGGAGCCACGCGACCGCTCTTCGCACGCTCGGCGCCTCGCGCGGGATTCCGGCGGCGTTGAACGCAGAGAGCACCGACCACGTGCCATAGATGTAGTTCGTTCCCCAGCGGCCGAACCAGCTTCCCTCCGTCTCCTGCTCGGCTTCCAGATAGCGGATCGCCCGGGCCAGCACCTTCTCCTCCGGCCGATGCCCGATCTGGGCGAGGAAGGAGACGCAGCGCGCCGTCACGTCAGCGGTCGGGGGGTCGAGCAGCGCGCCATGATCGGCGAAGGGTATGTGGTTGAGGACATAATGCGTGTTGTCGGCATCAAACGCCCCCCAGCCGCCATTGCCGCTCTGCATGCCGATGATCCATTCGGCCGCGCGCGCGATAGCGCCCTGGTACGCGGGGTCGCCGGTGCGATGAAGCAGCATCCCGACGACGGCAGTGTCATCGACATCGGGGTAATGCGGATTGGCATATTGAAAGGCCCAGCCGCCGGGCCGCGTATTCGGCCGTGCCGTCGCCCAGTCCCCGACGAGATCGGTGATCTGCAAGGGCGCGAGCCAGGCGGCCGAAGCGGCCGCCTCAACGCCATGGCCGGCCTCGGCGAGCGCGTGGCCGGCGAGCCCCGTGTCCCATACCGGCGAAACGCAGGGCTGGCACCAGGCGCGATCGGGTGAGGCCACCAGGAGCTTTTGCACGGACTCCCAGGCGGTCGCGGCGGCTTCGTCGTTGCGGCCGAGGGCGTCGAACATCATCACCGTGTTCGCCATCGCCGGATAGATGGCGCCGAGTCCGTCCTCGCCATTGAGCCGCTCGCGGACGAAGGAAACCGCCCGCGCGAGCGCGCGGCTGCGGAGCGATTTCGGCGCGAACGGCTCGATGCGGCGGAGAACGGCGTCAAGGCCGACGAAGATCCTGCCCGGCAGCGAATTGTCCGGCGCCCGGATCCAGTCGCGAATCGTCTCGGGCGGCCTGCGGAAAAGCTCCGCGATCTCGACGCGCCGCGGATTGCGCGCCCGCGGCTTGAGCGCCATCAGCACGAGCAGCGGAACGATGACGGTGCGCGACCAATACGAAATCTTCGAGAGATGAAAGAAGAACCAGCGCGGCAGCAGCATGATCTCGATCGGCATCACCGGAGCCGCGCGCCACGGCACCGCGCCGAAGAGCGCCAGTTGAGCGCGGGTGAAGACATTCGTCCGCTCGGCCCCGCCCGCGGCCAGGATCGCCTCGCGCGCGCGGCGCATATGTGGGGCGTCGGGCGGATCGCCGATCGCCTTGAGCGCGAAATAGGCCTTCACGCTCGCCGAGATATTGAACGCGCCGTCGTGAAAGAGCGGCCAGCCGCCGTGCGATCCCTGGATCGCACGGAGATGAACGCCGATCTTCTGCTGGAGCGGCGCATCGATCCGGTCGAGATAATGCTCGAGCAGGACGTATTCGGCGGGAATAGTGGCATCCGCCTCGAGCGGGAAAACGAAATGCCCATCCTGCCGCTGATAGGCGAGAAGTGCTGCAGCCGCGCGGCGAATTCCTTCCTTAAGACGGTCTCCGGCCCGCTCTTCGCTCAGTGTCTCGCTCGGCATGCTCTCATCCGTCTGTTTGCGTCAGGAATATCTCCGCGGCATGGCGGCCGGACCTGATGGCACCCTCGATTGTGGCCGGCAAGCCGGTTGCGGTCCAATCCCCGGCAAGAACGAGATTGGCGAGCCCGATGCGCCGCCCGGAGCACGCATCTGGACGAAGCCGCTCCTGCGCCGGGGTGGCGGCGAAGGTCGCCCGCTTTTCCTTCACCACCCGCACCGGGGGCAGCGGGCCGGAAAGACCAAGCGCGCGGCAAACCTCCGGCCAGATCGCGCCGGCCAGCGTCTCCGCCGGTTCGTCGATTACCCGCCCGGCGGCGCTGACGGTGACGGAAACGACCTCCGGCTTGACGAAAACCCATTCCGTGAGCCCGCCGATCAGGGCCATGAAGCCGGCGGGACCCGGCTCGGCGCGCGTGCGGAAATGCACGTTCAGGATCGCCTCGAATTCGTCCGGAACCGTGAGCTGAGGCAATAGGCCCTTGGCGACCGGCGCCGGCACGGCGAGCACGACCGCGTCCCCGGTTCCGAGCGGGATCGTCTCGCCCGCGCTGACGAGCGCCGCGACACGATCCCCGGCGCGATCTCCGGCGATCTCGAGCCCGATGACACGGCGGCTGAAATGGATGCGCGCCCCGGAGGAAGCGAGCCGGGCGAGCGCGGGATCGATGAAGGATTCGGAAAGACCCACGCGCGGGGTCAGTGGCACCGCAGCCGCCCCGCCGCGAGCCAGGCTCTCATTGAGGACGCGCCCGAAAAGCCAGGCCGAGCCCACCTCCGGCCGCGCATTGAGCGCCGAGACCGCAAGCGGCTCGAGCAGCCGGCGAACGAGCGGCCCGCTGCCGATCACCTCCCGCACGCTCGCCTCGCGCGGGGCCCGGAGCAGCCGCGCGAGCGTCAGATATTCGCCGAGCCGCGTGCCCGGAACGCGGCGGCCCGGCAGAAGCACCCACCAGGGCAGCCTGCCCCGATTGGGGCGCAGGACCCAGCGCTCATCCGTCGCAAGATCGAAAAAGGGAAAGAGCGCGCGGTCCGGGCCGTCCATCGTGGCGCGGGCGCCGATCGTCTCGAGATAGGCGATGGCCGCGTGGTTGCCGGCAAGGATGAGGTGGTTGCCATTGTCGATCCGGCAGCCGAGCTCGCGGTCGAAATAGGAACGGCAGCGCCCTCCGGCCGCCGGCCCCGCCTCGTAGAGAAGAACCTGCCGTCCGCGCCCGGCGAGCGTGACGGCGGCGGAAAGCCCTGCGAGACCGGCGCCCACGATATGAACCGTGCCGGCGGCTTTGCCGCCGGCCCCGGCGCGGGTTCCCGGTCCCGCCATGGTCAGGAGAGCCCGTAGCGGAGCGCGAGCCAGAGCTTCTGCCAGCCGGGAACGCTGACGGGCTGGTCGATCCGCTTCCAGCCGCGCCGCTCGAGCCGGGCGAGGATGGCGGCATAGGTCTCCTTCATCAGCCGCGCCGGACGCATGGCCTTGGCGTCGCAGGCTCGCATCGCCTCGGCGGCACGCTCGAAATGGCTGTGGGCAAGGGCGGCGGTGCGCGCGCAGACGAGCGGCAGGCCCGGGGCCCTGAGCGCGGCGGCGGGATCCGGCGGCACGCGCGCGGCTTCGAGCCATTCGCGCGGCAGATAGAGCCGTCCGCGCCCGGCATCCTCGACGAGATCGCGCAGGATATTGGTGAGCTGCAAGGCCCGGCCGAGCGCATTGGCGACCCGATCCGCCGCCGGCGAGGAATCGCCGAAGATGCGCACCGAGAGCCGCCCGACCGCGGCGGCGACACGGTCGCAATAGAGATCGAGGGTCGCGAGATCGGGGGCCACGATCGGTGTCTCGGCGTCCATCTGCATGCCGTCGATGATCGCGAGAAAATCCTCCCGCCGGAGCCCGTAGCGGAGTGTGGCGAGGGCAAGCACACGGATCACTGGCGCTTCCATTGGCCCTTCGGCCCCGCCATTCCCGTCACTCGTGCCGCGATAGAGCGCCTCGATCCGCGCGCGCCAGCCATCCAGCGCCGCGCGCTTCGCTGCCATGGCATCCGGTCCGGTCTCCGCGTCGTCGTCGGCAATGTCGTCAACGATCCGGCAGAAGGCGTAAAGCGCGTACATCGCCGTGCGTCGTTCCTTGGGCAGAACGCGCATCCCGCGATAAAAGGAGGTCCCGGCCTCGCGGACGATGGAAGCGACGGCCTCGCTGTCGCGATCGCTCAGCGTCTCCGCGGGCCCGCGCGAGTCCTCCGTCATGGCAGGAACCGCAAGGAGGCGAGCAGGCTCGCCGCGAAATCCGTTCGCGTGAGCGCGACGCGCCCGGCGATCGGATCCCCCCGCCGCAGCCGGGCGGCGAGACGATGGGAGAGCCCGACGATCACAGCGGTCTCGAGGCGGAGCCTCCGGCTCCTCGTCCGCCGCGGCAGATCGCGGGCCACACGGTTCAGGGCCGCGACCTGCTCGAGCAACGCGTCGAACACCTGCCTCAGCCCCGGGCTCGCTGCCGGCGCATTGAGATCGCCGAGTGCCGTGCCGTGCGCGGCGAGGAGGTCCTGGGGCAGGTAGCAGCGGTCGAGCGCGTTGAGGTCGGCCTGACAATCCTGCAGATGGTTGAGCACCTGCAGCGCGGTGCAGAGCGCGTCCGAGGGCGGGTAGGTTTCCTTATCCTCGCCGTGCAGGTCGAGCACGTGGCGCCCGACCGGCATCGCCGAATAGCGGCAGTAATCATAGAGCTCTTCCCAGCCGGCATAGCGCAGCTTGGTCGCATCGCGGCGGAAGGCGATCAGGACGTCGCGGGAATGGCGCGGCGTCGTGCCGGTCTCCGCAAGGCTCGCGCGGAGCCGCGCTGCGCTTGGGGAAGCCGTGTCTTCCGCCTCGCCGAGAAGCACGGCCTCCATCACATCGAGCCGCGCGACCTTATCCTCGGACGCCAGCGCGGCGCTGTCGGCAATGTCGTCGGCATTGCGGGCGAAGGCGTAGAAGGCATGCACATGGCGGCGAAGATCGGGCCGGATCAGCGCCGAGCCGACCGGGAAATTCTCGTCCCCGCGATCCTTGCCCGACCAGATTTCGACGCTCGCCGTGTCCCCGCTCAAGATTGCGCTCCGCGATAGGCGCGGCCCTTCCACACGACCCCGCGCCCGCGCCAGTGATCGACCGCGGAGCCGATGGTCGCGGCGAGGTAGAAGGTGGCGATCGGCGGCAGAAGCGGAGCCCAGAGAAGGGAACGGCCGAATCGGCGCAGCGTCGGCACATAGAGCAGGGCGGAGAGCACCCAGGCCGAAAACCCCGCGAGCCGCGCCAGGCCATGGGCAAAGAGCGTGGCTGCCGGCGGCGTGAGGAAGATGAGGCCGAGGCCGAGCACCGTTCCCGCGAGAAGCAGGAAGGAATGGCGGAGCTGCACGAAGGCGGTGCGCGCGATCATCCGCCAGATCTCGCCGAAATCCGGGTAGGCGCGGAGGCTCCGGGCCAGCCGGGAATGGCCGAGCCAGATCCTGCCCCGCGGCTTGATCTTCCGGGCCAGGGCCACGTCGTCGATCAGCGCCCCCTTGATCGCGGCGATCCCCCCCGCCCGCGCCAGCGTGTCCCGCCGCACCAGGATCGACCCGCCGGCCGCAGCGGCAACCTGACGGCGCGGATCGTTGACGGCGGCGAAGGGATAGAGGAGTTGGAAGAAGAAGACGAAGGCCGGCACCAGCGCCCGCTCGGAAAGGCTCTCGCAGCGCAATGCCACCATCTCCGAGACGAGATCGAGCCTCTCCGCCTCGGCCTTCGCCGCCATGGCCGCAAGATGGCCGGGCGCATGAACGATGTCGGCGTCGGTCAGCAGGAGAAGCTCGGAAGAGGCATGCTCGATCCCCTGGGAGAGCGCCCAGAGCTTGCCGCTCCAGCCCGGCGGCGTGGGCGAGCCGGCCAGCACCGTGAGACGCCCCTGACTTTCAGTCTCGTGACCTGCAGTCTTGTGACCTGCGGTCTCGGCAAGGCGGCGGGCGATGGCGCCGGTTCCGTCGCTCGATCCGTCATCCACCATCAGGATGCGCACCCTGCCCGGATAATCCTGCGCGAGGAGCGAGGCGAGAGCATCGCCGATCGTCTCGGCCTCGTTCCGCGCCGGCACGATGATATCGATTGCGGGCATGGGCGCGGGCGCGGGCGAAGGCGGCGGCACGGGGGGAAGCTCCGGGCCGGACTGCCAGAACCGGTCATGGGCGAGGAGGAGCCAGAGCCAGGCCACGAGCGCAAGCAGAGCGGGCAGGAGAGCGGGCGTCATCATCGAAGCATTCCCTGACCGCGGAACCAGGCCAGCGCATCCTCGATCGCCGCCCGCGCCGGCCGGGCGCGATAGCCGAGCTCGGCCTCGGCCTTGGCCGAGGAGAAGAACATTTTCTTCCGGGCCATCGCGAGCGTCTCGCGCGTGAGCGAGGGCGCCCGCCCGGTCAGGCGGGCGAGCCCCTCCGCCGCGAGCGCGAGCGGCACCAGCGGCGCGATCGGCAGGCGGATCCGGGGCGGCCGCCGGCCGGCGATCTCGGCGATCAGCGCGAGCAGGGCGCCGAGCGGGAAATTCTCCCCGCCGAGGATATAGCGCTCGCCGATCCGCCCGCGCTCGGCGGCCATCAGGTGCCCCGCCGCCACATCGTCCACATGGACGATATTGAGCCCGGTCTCGACATAGACGGGAATGCGGCCCCGCGCCGCATCGAGCACCATCCGCCCCGTGGGCGTCGGCTTGATGTCGCGCGGGCCGACCGGCGAGGACGGATTGACGATCACGACGGGAAGCCCGGCGCCCACCTCTTCCATCACCGCCTGCTCGGCCAGGAATTTCGAGCGCTTGTAGGTGCCGATCAGGCTCGACGGGTCGAGCGAGGTGGTCTCGTCCGCCGGACGGCCGGCAGGATCGAGGCCGAGGGCGGCGACGCTGCTGGTATGGATGATCCGTTCGACGCCCGCCTGCCGCGCCGCCCGCATCAGGGCCCGCGTGCCCTCGACATTGATGCGCAGCATGACATCGGGATCGGGCACCCAGAGCCGATAATCCGCCGCGACGTGAAAAACCTGCCGGCAGCCGGCGACCGCGCGGATGAGCGAGGCGGGATCGGTCAGGTCCCCCTCGAGGATCTCGCCGCCGATCCCTGCGAGATTGCGCCGCTCGCTCTTCCGTCGCGCAAGCAGCCGCAGCCTTTCTCCGCGCGCGGCGAGCGCACGGGCCACCGCGCTTCCGACAAAGCCTGTGGCGCCGGTGACGAGCACGGGATCACTGCCGCTCACCGCCGGCTTCTCCTGCACTGGGTTTTCAAGCACTGGGTTTTCAAGCGCCGGCGTGTATAGCCGGCCGGCGGGGGCTGGTGTAGAGCCCGCGCTGGCCGCAGGAAGGGCGCGCGATGGCCGGGAAGGCCGGATGAAGACGAAGACGCTGTCGTTCGCAGCCGCGCTCGCCGGGCTCGCGCTGGGCACGGCGCTGGTCGGCTGGTTCGGGTTCCACCGCGTGCTCGCGGGCGTGCTCAAGGTCGGCATCGGGGGCTTGGCTCTGCTCGTTCTTTGTCAGGGCGCACTCTTCGTGATCCTCGGCTTCGCCTGGTGGACGCTGATGCCCGAACGGCCTGCCGTGCGCGTGCTGATCTGGGCGCGAATGGTGCGGGACGCGGCGGCGAACTGCCTGCCGCTTTCCACCGTCGGCGGGTTCGTCCTGGGCGCGCGCGCGGCAACGCTGCACGGGGTCGTCTGGCAGATGGCCTCGGCCTCCACGGTCGCCGACGTCACCTCGGAATTCCTCACCCAGCTCGTCTTCGCGGCGGCCGGTCTCGGCGTGCTCGTGACGCTGAACCCGGGTAGCCACCTTGCGCTGCCCTTCGGGATCGGCATCGCGTTCGGCTTGCTCGGCGGCGCGGCATTCGTCGCCGCCCAGCGCGGCGTCGCGTCCTTCGCGCGCCGGCTGGCCCGGCATGTCAAGGCGCGATGGATCACCGCGGCGGTCGCGCGGATCGAGCTTCTTCAGGGCGCGCTGATGCCGATCTATCGCCGGCCCGGACGCTATTCGGCCGCCTCGGCGCTGCATCTCCTGGGCTGGATCGCAAGCGGCGTCGGCGGCTGGCTGATCATGCGGCTGGCCGGCGCTTCGATCGGCCTGCCGGCGGCGCTCGCGATCGAGGGATTGCTCCAGGTCTCGCTCACCGCCGCCTTCGCCGTGCCGGGATTCGCCGGTGTGCAGGAGGCCGCCTATATCGGCCTCGGCAGCGCCTTCGGGCTCACTCCGGATATCGCGATCGCCGTCTCGCTGGTGCGCCGCGCGCGCGATGTCCTGGTCGGGGTGCCCATTCTTCTCGTCTGGCAGCTCATCGAGGCCCGCCGCCTGCAACCCGCTTCATCGATCGAGAAAAGAGCGCGAGAGCAAGGCGACCTGCCGTCATCCCGCTCGCGGCCAAGCCAGAGCCCGTGATCCTGAGGGATCGCCCGATCCGCGGATCGGCACAAGATTGGAAAGAAACATCTCCGTAGCCCGCCGCCAGGTGAAAGTCTCGGCGAAAGCACGGCATTCGGCGCGGTCGAGCGTGAGCGCGGCCCGCGCCGCCCGGCCGAGATCCTCATCGAGCACGCCGACGCGGCCGGCTTCCTTGCCAAGCACGTCGAGCGGTCCGGGAACCGGAAAGGCCGCGACCGGCGTGCCGCAGGCAAGCGCTTCGAGGAGCACAAGCCCGAACGTGTCGGTGCGGCTCGGGAAAACGAGAACGTCGCCCCCGGCATAGGCGGCGGCGAGCGTCGCGCCACGGCGGGCGCCCACGAAATGCACGCCTGGATAGGCATCGCGCAGCGCCGCAAGCTGCGGACCATCGCCCACCACCACCTTGGAGCCGGGCAGGTCGAGATCGAGGAAGGCGGCAATGTTCTTCTCCACCGCCACGCGCCCGACATAGAGAAAAACGGGCCGCGGCAGATTCCATTCCTCGCGCGGCGCGGTGTGGAACTGGGAAAAATCGACACCCCGGGTCCAGGGCCGGATATTGGCGAAGCCGCGCCGGGCAAGCTCGCTCCGCAGGCTTTCGGCCGCCACCATCATCCCGGAGCCGGCGGCATGAAAGCGCCGGAGCCAGCCATAGGCGAGGGAAGGCGGCAACCCCGTGCGCGCGGCGATATATTCGGGAAAGCGGGTATGAAAGGAGGTGGTGAAGGCAAGGCCGCGATGCCGCGCATAGCTTCGCGCCGCCATCCCGAGCGGACCTTCCGTTGCGATATGCAGCGCCTCGGGCGCGAAATCCTCGATCCGCCGCGCCAACGCCCGGCCGGGAAAGAGGGCAAGCCGGATCTCTGGATAGGTGGGGCAGGGAAGGGTGCGGAACTCCCCCGGCCCGATCACCTCCGCCGCGCGGCCCATCGAAGTGAGCTCCCCGGCCACGGCGGCGAGCGTGCGCACGACACCGTTCACCTGCGGCGCCCAGGCGTCGGAGACGATGAGGAGGCGCGAGAGGGGCGCCGCCGCCTTCGGCACGCCCGATGGCGCACCCCCGGGTGCATCCATTGTCATCGTGCCTTCGTCAGTGAGCGGGGAGGGGTTCGGCATCCAAAGCCGAGACGCGTGCCTCAACCGCCCATTCGATCAGCTCGAGCCGCCCGTCATGATGCTCGACCAGGGCGGTGCAGCTCTCCATCCAGTCGCCGTCATTGGCATAGAAAATGCCGCCGATATCGCGCATCTCGGCGTGGTGGATGTGCCCGCACACCACGCCGTCGAAGCCGCGCCGCCGCGCCTCTCCGGCCAGTGCGGTCTCGAACCGGTCGATCGCCTTCACCGCTTCCTTGACCTGCCGCTTGAGCCAGGCGGAGAGCGACCAGTAGGGATAGCCGAAGCGCACCCGCACGGCGTTGAACCAGCGATTGAGCACGAGCGCCACCTCGTAGGCATGATCGCCGAGCAGGGCGAGAAACTTCGCATAGCGCACCACGCTGTCGAAGGCATCGCCATGCATCACGAGAAACCGCTTGCCGTCGGCGGTGACATGCTCGGCCTCTCCCTTGAGCCGAATCCCCGCCACTTCGAGTCCGAGCGGAAGCCAGGCCCGGAACATCTCGTCATGGTTGCCGGGAATGTAGGTCACCTCGGTCCCTGCGCGCGCATGGCCGAGGATGAGGCGAAGCACCGCATCATGGTGGCTGTCCCAGTACCAGGAGCGGCGCAGCCGCCAGCCATCGATCATGTCGCCAACGAGGAAAAGATGCCGGCAGCTCATGCCGCGCAGGAATTCGGCGAGCGCACGGGCATGACAACCACGGGCGCCAAGATGCGCGTCCGAAACGAAGACGGTGCGGTACCGGGTCGGGCGAATGGTGCCGTGCATGCTGCACCATTTCGATAGCCGGAGAAGATCGCGCTGGCAGAGTGAAGTTTCAATGAATCGGCAGAATTTCTTCATGCGATGGTGAGATCATCGTTCGGTAACCCTATGGTCATCGTCCTGCAACAGCCTGACGCGACCATCAAATTTTGCGATGCGAGTCGCGATGAGTCCTGCCATCAGGTTCGCGTGCTGATCGTCTTCAACCCGGCCGCCGGACGGCGTCGCGCGCAGCGTCTGTGGCGCGTGCTCGATCTTCTGGTGCAGAACGGCATTCGGCTCGAGCTGGCGGAGACCGGTCATCGCGGCCACGCAACCCTGCTCGCGCGCGAGGCCGCGGCGCGGGGCGCCGGCCTCATCGTGGCGGCGGGGGGAGACGGCACCATCGCTGAGGTGGCGAACGGGCTTTCCGGGGCCGGCGTCGCGCTCGGCGTGATCCCGCTCGGCACCGCCAACGTGCTCGCCCATGAGCTCGGGTTGCCCTTTGCCCCGCGCGCCGTCGCCGCGGCCCTCGCCTTCGGCCGCACGCGCTTCCTTTGGCCCGGCATCGCCCGCGGCCCGTCCGGGGAACGGCTCTTCGTGCAGATGCTCGGCGCCGGCTTCGATGCCGCCGTCGTGCACCATCTCCCCGATGCGCTGAAGCGCGTGCTCGGCCGCGGCGCCTATGTCGCCCAGAGCCTCCGCGAGATCGCCTGCTATCGTTTCCCGCCCCTCCATCTCCGCCTCGATGGGAAGGAACGCGACGCGGCGAGCGTCATCGTCAGCAAGGGGCGTTTCTATGCCGGGCGGCATCTTCTCGCCCCCGGCGCAAGCCCGACCGACCGGGGCTTCACGGTCGCGGTCTTCCGCCGCCGCGGGCCCTTCTCCGCCCTGCTTTCGGGCGCCCTTCTGCCCTTCGATCTGCTGCCTCACGCGCCGGGCATGGATCTCGTGCGCGCCGCCGCGGTGGATATCGAGGGTGGCGCCCCGGCCCAGGCAGATGGCGATCCCGCCGGCATGGCCTCGCTCCGCATCACCGACGCCCCTGCGCCGATCGCGATCGTGAGCGGCTAGTGCCCGATCGCGATCAGGCACTGAGGCGAAGAACGCACTGAGACAAAGAGCTCTGGGCCGGCTTTCTATGAAAGCGGGCACCAGCGTGATGACCGGAGCTCTGAATCACGCGAGAAAACAACAAGCCGGAGCGGGATGGATGGGCTGCGCGATCCCGTCCTGCTCCAAGGCGCGCGCGGGCGCCTTGCGTCGGGCTCCCGTTTCTGCTTTCGCCTTCGCTCCCACCGCAACCGGAGCTCTCGCCCATGGATCTCGACCCGGCGATCGCGAAGACCCTGGCCGGCGTCTCCACTGCGACGCTGACGACCGTGCTGCTCAAGAAGGGGCTGCGCAATGTCTGGATCCGGCGGGCCCGTCCGCTCCGGCCGATCAAGGAGCGGCTGGTCGGACGCGCCTTCACCCTCCGCTTCGTCCCGGCCCGCGAGGATCTCGCTACGCCCGAAAGCTGGGCCTCCCCGCGCTCGACCCGTGCCGCGATCGAGGACATGCCGCCCGGCTGCATCGCCGTCGTCGATGCCATGGGCGTCACCGACGCCGGCATCTTCGGCGACATCCTCTGCGCCCGCATGGCCAAGCGCGGCGTGGCGGCGCTGGTGACGGACGGGGTCGTGCGGGATGTGGCCGGCGTGCTCGCCACCGGGCTTCCGATCTGGTGCCAGGGCGCGGCGGCACCCCCCTCGGTCGGTGGCCTCACCTTCGTGAACTGGCAGGAACCGATCGCCTGCGGCGGCGTGGCCGTCTTCCCCGACGATGTGGTGGTGGTGGACGAGGACGGCGCAGTGCTCATCCCCCAGGCCCTGATCGAGACGGCGGCGGCCATGGCGGAAGAGCAGGAGCGGCTCGAGACCTGGATCATGTCCGAGGTCGAGAAGGGGGCCTCGCTGCCAGGGCTCTATCCCCCGAATGCCGAGACCAGGGCGCGCTACGAGGCCTGGTCCACCCAAAGGGCGACCACAACGAGGGGCAACCCGTGAGTCTGGCCGGGAAGCAGGCCGAAAGAGCGGTCAAGTGCCAAGCCCTGTCTGTCCTGAAGGGCTGCCCGATTTCCTGAGACTCCGGTCAAACTGAGGAGACTCCGGTCAAACTGAGGCCACAAACCCCCTTCATTCGTTTTCCTGCGCGGCCCACCGAAGGGTCCGCGGGACGATATGCAGTCCGTTCGGCAATCGGACAGAAGCGCCAAAAGGGAGCGTCATGCGATTCATTCGTTGGTCGGCCGTCGCCATTCTCCTGCCGCTGCTGCTTGCGGGCTGCTTCAGCTTCAGCAGCAGCGATCCGCCGCCGCCGCGGTCCAACACCACGGTCGTCGTGCCTCCGCCGAGCCAGCCGGCCCAGTAGCATGCCTGCGCAGCACGCCTGCTCGGGCGGCGCGGCTTTGCTCTGCTGATTGCGGGCAGGGAATCCGTTGCGATCGGCGCACGATACGGTAACCTGTGCCGGGCTTCCGCCCCAATCTCCGTCCGCGGGCTCTGTCCGTGGGCTCTGTCCGCGGGCGTCGTACTTTGCCGCATCCTGCCCGCGCCATCCTGTCCGCGCCCCGGCCGCGAACGCCTGAAGGAAACACCATGCCCACTTTCCGCTGGTCCGCGCTCGCCCTGCTCATCCCGTTCCTGCTCGGGGGCTGCATCAGCCTGAGCAGCAGCAACCCCTCGCCGCCGAAGGCCAACACCACGATCGTCGTACCGCCGGGGAGCCAGGCCGTCTGTGCCGACGGCACCGCCCCACCCTGTCAATAAACTCCTGGAATCAGGGTGATTTTGCCCGCTTCGCCGCCATGCGGGCCTGGTACATGACCTGAGAGGCGAACAGCACGCCCGCCGGGTCGAACGGCAGGCCTCCCGCGCGCAGCACTGCCGCGACCCAGGTATTGCAGGTGTAGAAGCCGTCATAGCGCACGCGTGAGGCATAGAACACGCTGCCGGAATAGGGTCCGGCGCCATAGGGCGCGGGCAGATGTCCATGGTCGGTCGCCAGGCTGTCCCAGATATCATCGGCGATGGCGTCGAGGCCTTCGTGCGTCACCGGGAGCGCGATCACGTGCCGGGTTCCGAAAGCCGCCGGGGGGGAGGTATTGAGCAGCGTCACCAGAATCAGCCCGCGATTCGGCAGCAGCGCGCCGAGCGCATCGCCAATCCCCTTATTTCGCGCCAGCACATAGGCCCGGTCGCCGAAACCGAAGCTGAGCGCCTGCGCTCCCGGATAGCGTGCGGCGAGTGACAGGAGCGGCGGATCCAGCGCCGCCGCGTCGAGGCCGATCTCGGTATGCCAGCCGCGCCCGATCACATAGATCGTCTCCTTCGCCGGACCCGTGAAGCGCGGCGCGGGCATCGTCGCGCAGCCGGCGAGCGAGAGCATGCCAAGCAGGAGCATGGCAGGCGCTCGCCTTGATTCCTTTCTGCCTTTCGCCATGCCTCCGCGCATGCGCGCGGGCTGGGGCAAGAGTCGGGCGATTCCAGGGCGGACCCGATCGGCAGCGATCATCGCTGCGTCGATCATCGCTGCGTCCCGGGCGGGGGACCGATGCGATACCGCCCGCGACCCTTGCGCCGCTCGGATGGCTTGCGCATCTTCGCGTGATGGTCGCGGCGATCGAGCCGCCGCGACGGACGGAGGCAGGATGGACGGCGAAGCCGACCCGAGGCGCATCTTCATTCACCAGCCTGAGGATTTCGCGGGCATGCGGGCTGCCGGCCGCCTCGCCGCCGAAACCCTCGACATGGTCACGTCCTACGTCGTGCCCGGAGTCACCACGGCGGAGATCGACCGTCTCTGCCACACATTCATTCTCGATCACGGCGCGGTGCCGGCCCCGCTCAATTATCGCGGCTATCCGAAATCGGTCTGCACCTCGATCAATCACGTCGTCTGCCATGGCATTCCGGGCGAGCGCCGCCTGCTCGACGGAGACATCCTGAATATCGACGTCACCGTCATCCTCGATGGCTGGCACGGCGATACCTCGCGCATGTACGTCGTGGGCCGCCCCTCCACCCGCGCGCGGATGCTGATCGACGTGACCTATGCCGCCTTGATGGAGGGCGTCGCCACGGTGCGTCCCGGCGCCACCTTCGGCGATATCGGCCATGCCATCCAGCGTTTCGTCGAATCGCAGCGCTTCAGCGTGGTGCGCGATTTTTGCGGCCACGGCATCGGCCGCCGCTTCCATGAGCCGCCGAACGTGCTGCATTTCGGCCGCGCCGGCGATGGTCCGGTGCTGCGCCCCGGCATGTTCTTCACGATCGAGCCGATGGTGAATGCCGGGCGCCCGGAGGTGAAGATCCTCGATGACGGCTGGACGGCGGCGACGAGGGACCGCAGCCTCTCGGCCCAGTTCGAGCACATGATCGGCGTCACCGAGACGGGCTGCGAGATCTTCACGCACTCACCGGCAGGCTTCGAAAAGCCGCCCTACGTGACAGGCTGATTCCCCAGCCGCTTCGGCGCTGGTAGTTTTGTCCTTCCATGCCGGGCCCCCTCCTGCCGCCTGACGAAACCGCGACCGAGCCGGCCGATCTCTCAGCCAATGTCTCCTTGGGCCCGGCCGGCCACCGCGCGCGCATGCGGGCCCGCCTGCTCAAGGCCGGGCCGGATTCGCTCAACGACCAGGATCTTCTGGAGATGGTGCTTTTCCTCGCCCTGCCGCGGCGGGACACCAAGCCGATGGCCAAGGATCTGCTTTTCCGCTTCCGGAGCTTCGCCGCCGCCATCGCCGCGCCCGAGGCCGATCTCGCCCGCGTGCCGGGGCTCGGCGCGGCAGGGATCGCGGCGCTGAAGACGGTCCAGGCCGCGGCTCTTCGCCTCGCCCGCGCCGAGGTCATCGCGCGGCCGGTGCTCAAGAACTGGGACGCCCTGATGGATTATCTCCATGCGCGCCTTGGCCGCGAGAAGACCGAGAAATTCCATGTCCTCTTCCTCGATTCCCGCAATCGCCTGCTCGCCGACGAGGAGCAATCGCGCGGCACCGTCAATCACGCGCCCGTCTATCCGCGCGAGGTGGCGAAGCGCGCCCTCGAGCTCGGCGCCACGGCGCTGATCCTCGTGCACAACCATCCCTCCGGCGATCCCACGCCCTCGCAGGACGATATCGCGATGACGAATCAGATCGCCAGGGTGCTCACCGGCCTCTCGATCGCACTGCACGATCACGTCATCGTCGGCAACGGACGCTGGACGAGCCTCCGCGGCGAGGGGCTGATCTGATCAGCGGAATCGCTGCAGGTTGCCCGCGACCTCGAAGGATCCTTCCCAGATCATCCTGATCGCCACCGAAAGCACGATCAGCAAGCCGATCCAGGCGATCCATCGCCGCCGCTCGAGCAGCCGGGAGACGAGATCCGCCGCCACGCCCATCAGCAGAACCGAGAGCGCGAGCCCGAACACCATCACCCAGGGATGCGCGTGCGCCGCGCCGGCCACGGCGAGCACGTTATCGAGGCTCATCGAAAGATCGGCGAGCACGATCCGCCCCATGGCGCCCGCCATGCTCCGGGGCTTTCGCGGCAAGGGCGGCTCCTCATGCCGGCGCATGTGCGCGAACTCGCGAAAACTCTTCCAGGCGACCCAGAGCAGCAGCAGCCCGCCGGCGAGCTGCAGGCCGATGACCGCAAGCAGCCCAAGCGCCCCGATCGCGAAGCCGATCCGAAGCAGCGCCGCCACGGCGACGCCGAGCGCGATCGCCCGGCGCTTCTTCCCCCCCTCGAGCCCGGCGACCGCGAGCCCCACCACCACCGCATTGTCCCCGGCGAGCACGAGGTCGATCAGCAGCACCTGGGCAAGGGTCGCAAGCTCGGGCAGGAGGCCGGAAAAATCCATTCGCTCTTCCCGCCCGCCGTCACGGCCTTGTCAAGCCGCCAGGCTCGGCGCTAGCGAAAGCCGCGAAGAAGGAACCTCCGGCGATGATCCCGCGCTACAGCCGCCCCGAGATGGAAAAGATCTGGTCGCCCGAGGCGCGGTTCGCCATCTGGTTCGAGATCGAGGCGCTCGCCGCCGAGGCGATGGCCGAACTGGGCCAGATCCCCGGCGAGGCGGCCAGGATGATCCGCGACAAGGGATCGAGAGCCACAGCCGCCATCGGTCCGGCCGAACTCGCCCGCATCGCCGCGATCGAGGCGGAGACGCGCCACGACGTCATCGCCTTCCTGACCTGGCTCGGCGAGGCGATCGGCCCGGAGAGCCGCTTCCTCCATCTCGGCCTCACCTCCTCGGACGTGCTGGATACCGCCTTCGCGGTCCAGCTCACCCGCGCCGCCGATCTCCTGCGCGCAGACATCGAAAGCCTGCGCAGCGCTCTGAAGACCCGCGCCTTCGAGCACAAATACACGCTCACCATCGGCCGCAGCCACGGCATCCATGCCGAGCCCACCACCTTCGGCCTCAAGCTCGCCGGCCATTATGCCGAGTTCTCCCGCAACCTCGATCGTCTCGCCGCGGCGCGGGCGGAGATCGCGGTCGGCGCGATCTCCGGCGCGGTCGGCACCTATGCCCATCTCGATCCGCGGATCGAGGCTCATGTCCTGCCGGCCCTCGGCCTCAGGCCCGAGACCATTTCCACCCAGGTGATCCCGCGCGACCGGCATGCCGTTTTCTTCTCCATGCTCGCCGTCATCGCCTCGGGGATCGAGAGGCTGGCAACCGAGATCCGACATCTCCAGCGTTCCGAGGTCCGCGAGGCGGAGGAATTCTTCCATGCCGGCCAGAAGGGCTCGAGCGCGATGCCCCACAAGCGCAACCCGGTGCTCTCCGAAAATCTCACCGGCCTTGCGCGCCTCGTGCGCGCCTCCGTCATTCCCGCGCTCGAGAACGTGGCGCTCTGGCACGAGCGCGATATCAGCCATTCGAGCGTCGAGCGCGTGATGGCGCCGGATGCCACCATCGCGCTCGATTTCGCGCTTGCCCGCGCGGCCGGCCTGGTCGCGCGCCTCACCATCTATCCCGAACGCATGCGCGCCAATCTCGAAAGTCTTGGCGGCGTCATCCATTCGGGCGAGGTGCTGCTCGCGCTGACACGTGCGGGATTTTTGCGCGAGGATGCGTACCGCATCGTCCAGCGCAATGCCATGGCCACATGGGAAGCCCTTGGGGAAGCGCCCGGCACGAAGGAAGGAAAAAGTTTTCGCGAAAATCTGGAGGCGGATCCCGAGGTCGCCGGCCGCGTGCCGAAAACCGCGCTCGATGCCGCGATGGACCCCGCGCTGCACCTCGCCGCGCTCGATCAGCTCTTCATCCGTGCCTTCGGCGAGCCCGGCCCTGCCATGGCTGCCGCGGCCTAGGGCGGGACGAGATCGTCGGCACTCACCCATCCCGCTCTCGGCCTTTGTCTTCTCGGGTGATTGAGACCTCCGGTGTCCCCACCTCCGGTCATCACGCTCCGATGGGTCAAAACGTCCACCGGCCATGCGGTTGACTCACCTTTCGCCCACGCCTACTCCGCCCGAAAGGGGAGAGGGACAATGAACGAAAAGGAACGCCGCGCGGCGAGCACGCTCGCCGCGGTTTTCGCTTTGCGGCTGCTTGGCCTTTTCATGATCTACCCGGTGTTCGAGGCTTATGCGCGCGGATTGCGCGGTTCCACCCCGGCGATGATCGGGCTTGCGCTCGGCGCCTACGGCCTCACGCAAGGCCTTCTGCAGATCCCCTTCGGTCTTCTCTCCGACCGCATCGGCCGGAAGATCATGATCACGATCGGGCTCCTCTTCTTCGCCGCCGGCAGCGTCGTTGCCGCGCGTGCCGGCTCGATCGAGGGCGTGCTGATCGGCCGCATCCTTCAGGGCGCGGGCGCGGTCGGCTCGGTCATTCTCGCCCTCGTCGCCGATCTCACGCGCGCGGAGGTGCGCACGCGCGCGATGGCGATGGTCGGCGTCACCATCGGGTTCGCCTTCGTCGTCGCGATCGTCCTTGGCCCTGTCTTCAATGCCTTGATCGGCGTTCCTGGCATCTTCTGGCTCACCGCGTTGCTGGCGCTCCTCGGCATCGGAGTGACGCTCTGCGCGGTGCCGCGCTCCGAGCGCCTCACCGTCCAGCGGGAGGCCGAGGCCGTGCCCGCGCTCTTCGCCCGCGTGCTCAGGGACCGCGAGCTGCTCCGTCTCGATCTCGGGATTTTCTCGCTGCATGCAATTCTGACCGCGAGCTTCCTCGCCGTTCCGCCGGTGCTTGCCGCCGCCTTCGGCGTGGGTCCGGGCCGGGAATGGATGATCTATCTGCCCGTGCTCGCGGCATCGGTCGCGCTGATGGTGCCGGCGGTCATCCTTGCCGAGCGCGGCGGACGGATGAAGGAAGTCTTCATCACGGCGATCGCCGTCCTTCTGGTGACGGTCCTCGCCCTTGGCTTCGCCGGGAAGGATGCGGCCATCGTGCTCGTCGCACTCACCCTTTTCTTCGCCGCCTTCAATTCCATGGAGGCGATGCTGCCTTCCCTCGTCAGCCGCTTTGCCCCGGCCGAGGCCAAGGGCACGGCGCTGGGCATCTATTCGAGCCTGCAATTCCTCGGCATCTTCATCGGCGGCGCGATCGGCGGGCTCGCGGCTTCCTGGGGCGGGCCGGTCGGGGTCTTCATCTTCACGGCACTCCTGGCCCTTGTCTGGCTCGCGACCGCGATCGCCATGCCTCGGCCCGCGGCGAGCAGGGCAAAGCACGTCGGACCGAACGAAGCCCATCCCGGAAGCGCGACGCGATGAAAAGGCGCCGCGCCGGCTGAACAGTGTGCACCGTCGTCCTTCGGATCGCGCCAGGGGAAGCGTTTCCCGTCATGCTTGCCGCCAACCGGGACGAGCGGGTGGACCGCCCGTGGGACCCGCCAGGTCGCTGGTGGCCGGACCGGCCGGATATCGTCGGTGGGCGGGACCGGAACGCCGGCGGAACCTGGATGGCGGTCAATGGCGCAAGCGTCGTCTGCTGCGTGCTCAATCGGCCGGGCAGCCTCGGCCCTGCGCCGGACAAGGAAAGCCGCGGCATATTGCCTTTGCACGCTCTCGAAAAGAAAACCGCCGGGGAAGCGGCGGAGGCGGTCGCGGCGCTCGATGCGGGAAAATTCCGTCCATTCAACCTAATTCTTGCTGACGCAAGCACGGCGATCTTCCAGTGCGCGGACGGTTCCGGGCCGGTAGAAACTGCGCCGCTCCCCTCCGGCGTTCACATGGTCACCGCCCGCGACCCGGACGATCCGGAAAGCCCGCGCGTCGCCCGCTATCTGCCCCGCTTCCGCACCGCCCTCCCGCCCGATCCCGCCATTGGCGACTGGGAGTCATGGACGAAAATCCTTGCCGACCGATCCGGCCTGCCCGGCAGCGAGATCAACGTTCCCGTCCGTGCCGGCTTCGGCACGGTCTCTTCTTCGCTGCTCGCCATTCCGCGACAGGGGAATCCGATTTGGCTCTTCGCGGCCGGCCCTCCCGACCACGCGCCGTTTCTGCCCGTCCCATTGAGCGCCGGGGAAACTCTGGCGGCAAAGACCGCAAGTCATTGATCGGAAGGACGCTGCGAGTCTTCGCTTGATTCGCTTTCGTTTCTTATAAAGAACATATTGGAAACATTCCAACCGGCAGGACATATCCTATGCTTGAGCAGCTTCCTTTCGACGGATTGCCTCCCACGTCATCCAAGCCTCCCGGGACCAGGTACCCCCGGCCGCAGCGGAGACCGGCGGACCGATTGTTTTTCGCCTTCTTTCCCGATGCGGAGGCCGCGAAGGAGACCGCAATACGCGCCAACCAATTGCGCGGCGACAATGGCTTGAGAGGCAGACCGCTCGCGACGGAACGTTTCCACATCACGCTCTATCACCTTGGGGATTTCAACGGCCTGCCGCGAGACATCGTTGCCGCGGCGCGTGAAGCCGCAGCGATTGTCGTGGCGGAGCCGTTCAGGATCACGCTTGATCGCGCCGGGAGTTTTCGCCGCAGAGGGGGCAATCTGCCGTTCGTGCTGCATGGCGGCGATGGTGTCGCCGAAGCCATCGCGTTTCAGAAAATTCTTGCCGCAGCAGTGAGAAGTGTCGGGTACAGACCGGGAGCGGAGCTGCGTTTTACCCCGCACATGACGCTGCTATATGATGACCGCAACGTTCCCGAGCAGCCCGTTGAAAAGATCTCCTGGATTGCACGGGAGTTTGTTCTCGTGCATAGCCTGCTCGGTCAAACTCGGCACATAATACTCGGTCGCTGGCCGCTCTGCGGCTGACATCCTGCCGAACTTCCTGCGGGACTTGAAATCGTAGGCAGACGTTCGAACGAATGAGCGGTTACGGACTGCCGGCACCGGCAAAACCCGTCATCTCTCCGCCCATATGGACCGTGAACGATCCCGGTGGGGCGGGCGTGGTGGCGGTCGCATCCTTGTTCGTCGCGCCGTCGCTGCAGCCACCCAGGGCGGAAATCATCGCGGCGATGATCAGGCCGGCGATCGCGGCACAGATTCGTCCCGCCTTCACGAACCCATCTCCATCGCTGGCCGCATCGCGCGAGCCTGCTCGCGTGGCTGCGCGCCCGCATCCGGCCTCGTGGGAAAATCTTCCGGGCCTCGAGGGAATTTCTCCTCGCGCGCAGCCTGCTTGGTCAGGCACGACACACGATCATCGACACCTGGCCGCTGAATGGCTGACATTTTGCCGACCTCTCACCCGCCCGTCACGCTCATATGCCGCGCGACCGAAGGGCGGTCCTGCCTGCGGTCGATCACGAAATCATGGCCCTTCGGCTTGCGCGCGATCGCCTCGCGGATGGCCGCGCGCAGCGCCTCCTCGCTCGCCCCTTCGCGAAGCGGCCGGCGAAGATCGGCGGCATCGTCCTGGCCGAGGCACATATAGAGCGTGCCGGTGCAGGTCAGCCGCACGCGGTTGCAGCTCTCGCAGAAATTGTGCGTCATCGGCGTGATGAAGCCGAGGCGCCGCCCGGTCTCGGCGATATTGTAGTAACGGGCCGGCCCGCCGGTGCGATAATCGGTCTCGGTCAAGGTGAAGTGCCGCTTGAGCCGCGCGCGAACAAGCGAGAGCGGCAGATACTGCTCCACCCGCGCGGCATCGATCTCGCCCATCGGCATGGTCTCGATCAGGCAGAGATCGAAGCCCTGCTCGCCGCACCACCGAATCAGGTCCTCGAACTCATCTTCGTTGACGCCCCGAAGCGCCACGGTGTTGATCTTCACTGCAAGCCCGGCCTCGCGCGCGGCGGAAAGCCCCTCGAGAACCTGCTCGATCCGCCCGCGGCGCGTGATGGCGGTGAATTTTTCGCGATCCAGCGTATCCAGGCTGACATTGATCCGCCGCACCCCGGCCGCTGCCAGCGCGCCGGCAAAGCGGGCGAGCTGCGTGCCGTTGGTGGTGAGGGTGAGCTCCTCGAGCCACTCTTCGGGCCCCGGCCCAAGCCGCCGGCCGAGAGTTTCGATCAGCCGCATCACATCCCGCCGCACCAGCGGCTCGCCACCCGTCAGGCGGATCTTCCGCACGCCGAGCCCGATGAAGGCCCCGCACAACCGCTCCAGCTCCTCGAGCGAGAGGATCTCCGCCTTCGGCAGAAAGGTCATATCCTCCGCCATGCAATAGACGCAGCGAAGATCGCAGCGGTCGGTGACCGACACGCGGATATAGGTGATGGCGCGGCCGAAAGGGTCGATCATGGTTCGAATGAAGATTTTGGTCTCCGCGCCGCCGCGTCAAGCTCAGGCGCGGAAACCGGCTCGAGGCTCACCAGCGCGGCATTGATCAGCACCTTGCCTGCATTCTCGAAATTCACGGTGATCCGCGCCCCGATGGCGGACTGGACCTGGCCCAGCCCCCAGTCCGGGCGGTCCGGATGGCGGACGAAGGCGCCGGGCGTGATCGTGCTGAAAGGAGTGGCAGGCACACGAACCCTCCGGGAGCGGACAGCCTCGCCCTCGAGGCACGGGCCGCCAGAATCGCAACCCAAGCTTAACAATTTTATGGCAGAGGCACGATCCATGACAGTGTTTGCGCGGGAACGGGCACGGAGCTTGTGAGCGGCGGCCGCCCTCTCCCCAATTCCTTGTGGATTGCCGAATGTCTCTGCGCGCGCCTCTGCCATGAGATGGCCGGGGCGCTTGGCGCATTGACAGGCGCGCTCGCGCTCGCGCGGGAGGACGACACGCTCGCCCAGGAGGCGATCCGGCTGGCGAGCCTGACTGGCCAGGCGCTCGAGGCACGGCTTTGCCTCCTGCGCGCCGCCTGGGGAGGAGAGGGCGCGCCGCTCGATCGCGTGCGTCTCGCGGAGCTTGCCCAGGGTCTTGCGGACCGCCGGATCACGCTCGCGCTGGAGGGTTTGCCATCCCGAACCCTCTTCGCGCCGGAAATCGGCCGACTCGTCCTCAATCTCGTCCTGCTCGGGGCCGACGCGCTTCCGGCGGGCGGGGCGGTATCGCTCACGCTGGAGGGCGGGGGGCTCGTACTCGGCATTGCCGGACCGCGGGCCGAGTGGCCCGCCGGGCTCACGGCCGCGCTCGAAGGCGAGGTGTTGATCGAGGGGCCCCGCGCCTTGCAGGCGCCGCTCACTGTCCTGCTTGCCCAGGCGGCCGGCCTCCGGCTCTCCCTTCTCGCCCCTCCCGAAGGGGGCGATGAAAGCGGCACCAGACGGGTTTTCCTTGCCCTGCCCACGGGAAGCCGAATTTCTTGATCGCCGCTCGGTGCTCCGGCACAAGAGCGTCGTATGCGCGATTTCTCCGATCTTTCCGAGCGCGAGATCTTGGCGTTGGCGATCGCCAGCGAGGAGGAGGATGAGCGCATCTATGCCGACTTCGCGGAGGGCTTGCGCACCGACTATCCGGCCACCGCGACCATGTTCACCGAGATGGCGGCCGAGGAAGGGGAGCATCGGCGCCGCCTGATCGATCTCTATCGCCGGAAGTTCGGCGAGCATATTCCGCTGGTTCGCCGCCAGGATGTGCGCGGCTTCATCAGCCGCCGCCCCGCCTGGCTGATCCGGCCCCTTGGCCTCGATATTGTGCGCAAGCAGGCCCAGCTCATGGAGCTGGAGACCACCCGGTTCTACCGCCGCGCGGCGGCGCGGAGCACGGACGCCTCGATCCGCAAGCTGCTCGGCGATCTTGCGGAGGCCGAGATCCAGCACGAGCATGTCGCCGACCGGCTGGCGCAGCAGAACCTGCCGAAGGCCGTGCGTGAGGAAGAGGCCCAGACGGCACGGCGGATGTTCGTCCTCCGGGTCATCCAGCCCGGCCTTGCGGGGCTGATGGATGGTTCCGTCTCCACCCTCGCCCCGGTCTTCGCCGCCGCCTTCGCCACCGGCCGTCCCTGGGACGCATTCGCGGTCGGCCTTGCCGCCTCCGTGGGCGCCGGAATCTCGATGGGCTTCGCCGAGGCGCTCTCGGATGACGGCAGCCTGACCGGCCGCGGCTCACCCTGGGTGCGCGGCGCGGTGTGCGGCCTGATGACCACCCTGGGCGGCATCGGCCATACCCTGCCGTTCCTCATCCCCGCCTTCCGCACCGCGCTCATCGTAGCGGTGATCGTCGTGGTGATCGAGCTTTTGGCGATCTCCTGGATCCGCTGGAAATACATGGATACGCCGCCGGTCTCGGCGACACTTCAGGTGGCGCTCGGCGGCGCGCTGGTCTTCGCGACCGGCGTGCTCATCGGCAGCAGCTGAATCGGTCGCGCCCGCGCCCGGAATTTGGTTACGGGCGGATTTCCTTACGCTTTTTCACGAGCCAGTCACTTTTTTCGCGATTAATCTCGTCCCCAACGCGCTGCCTATCGCCGGGGAGAGAGCCGTCCGTGACGGGAGCAAGGGATGAGCGGACGCCAATCTCTCCAAGGCCCGGCGGCGGGCCCCGCCTGGCAGGATGTGCATTATGACCGGGCGAGCATCGTCTTCCACTGGGCCACGGCCGCCCTCATCGGCATCAACTGGCTCCTTGGCCAGGGGTTTTTCCTGTTCCCGCGCGGCACGCCGCGCGGCGCGGCGCTCACGACACACACGCTGATCGGCCTGACCATCGGCGCGATGCTGCTCGCCCGCATCACCTGGCGGCTTGGGCCGGGAAGGCGGCTCGCGGCCGAGCCCGGTCTTCTCGGGACGGCGGCGAAAGCCGTGCATGGGGCGCTCTATGTGCTGATCGGCATCACCGTGCTGGCCGGCGCGTCACGCTCCTTCGGCCATGGCTATCACTTCTACGGAATGCTCCTGGTGCCGCCGGTCGCCTTCCTCACCCATGGCCTGCTCGGCCTGCTCGGCCACCTCCACACCAGGCTCGCCGATCTTCTGATCATCCTGGCCGGGCTCCATGCGCTGGCGGCCATCGCCCACCACGTCGTGCTGGGGGATTTCGTCCTGCTGCGGATGGCGCCCTTCCTGCCCGTCGGCCTTCGCCGTGCGCAGCTCAGGAGCGCACCCCTCGCCCACCCTGGCGCGCAGTCCCCAAGGCTCGCCCCGAGGGGCGCCCCTCGGGGCGCCCGTGACGGCGGAGGCTAGCTTATCGGGCTCAGTCGGTGCGGGTGATCCGCCCGTTGCTCGTGTTCATGGTGAAGCGGGCAATCACGTCGCCATGCGCGGTGACGAAGGCGAAGCTCACCGTCTGATCGGCGTTCGGCGTCACATCGCCCACCTTCCAGTCATGCTCGCCGTTGCGCAGCAGGATCCCCTCGGCGATCGTCTGGACATCGGAGGGGGAAAGCCCGAGATCGGCCGGGCGATGGAAGAGACCCCAGGTCTCCCGCCACGCGAACAGGGCATGCAGGGCGTGCCGCTTCATCCAGGGGCCATTCATCCAAGGTCCGGCCCCTCCTGCCGGGCCGCGCATCATCGGCATCCCCATCCCGGGCATCCAGCCGCGATCGGGCCGGTTCGCCATTGGCCCGGGCGGCGGCCCACCCGGCGGAGAGACGACCTGGGCGGGCGCGCCGGCGGCGGGCGCCGGCTGGGCGCCAGCCAGCGGCGAGAAGGTCACGGCGGCGGCCCCGGCGAGCAGGGCGGCCCCGACAAGGCCGGGGATCAAGATGCGCATCTATCGCTCCTCCACGGGAATTGGGTCCGAGGCGGCGCACTATGCCAGCGCAATTCCGGCAGGATCGCGACGAAGCGCAACGGAGTGCAACCGCGTTCCGTGCTCTCCTGCCCCGCGCCGGGCGAAGGACGCGGACGTGAGAAATTCTCGCCGAGGCGCTATGCTTGCTTCCCGTGGAGACCGCCCAGCACGTCCTGATCGTTGACGACGATCGCGAGATCCGCGAGCTCCTGGCCCGCTTTCTCGAGCGCAATCGTTTCCGGGTCACAGCGGTGCGCGATGCGCGCGACGCGCGGCGCGCCTGGCCGCATGCCCATTTCCATCTCGTCGTCCTCGACCTGATGCTGCCCGGGGAAGGCGGGCTCGATCTCGCGCGCTGGATGCGCAGCCAGTCGGACGTGCCGATCATCATGCTCACCGCCATGGGCGAGGAGACGGACCGCATCATCGGCCTTGAGCTTGGTGCCGACGATTATCTGGCCAAGCCCTTCAATCCGCGCGAGCTGCTCGCGCGCATCCGCGCGGTGCTGCGCCGTTCCGGCGAGCCTTCCGAGCGGCGCGAGGCGGCCGGCGCCCAGGCGCTGCGCTTTTCGGGCTGGACGCTCGAGCCGGCGCGAAGGCGGCTGGTCAACCCCGAAGGCGTCGAGGTACCGCTCACGGGCGGCGAATACGACCTCCTGCTCGCGCTCATCGAACGCGCCAACCGGGTGCTGACGCGTGATATGCTGCTCGACCTCCTGCGCGGCCGGCAGGCCGGGCCGTTCGACCGCGCGATCGATGTCGCCATCAGCCGGCTCCGCCGCAAGCTCGACGATGACGGCCGCCATGCCCAGCTCATCAAGACCGTGCGCGGGGGCGGCTATGTGCTCGCCACCACGATCGAGCGGCGATGAGCGCAGGCGCGATCCGGCTGCGCGGGATCCGGCTGGGCAGGCTCACCCTGGGGAGGTTCAGCCTCTGGCCGCGCAGCCTGGCCGCGCGCACGGCGGTGCTGCTGCTGGCCGCGCTCATCACCGTCCAGGTCGCCGGCCTTTCGATCGATGCGCTGGATCGGGTCGATCTGCAGCGCCTGGCCCAGATCCGCGATATCTCGGTCCGGCTCAGCATGCTCTACCGCGCGGTCGCGACCGTGCCGCCGGACGATCGGGAGGCCGCCCTTTCGGTGATCGCCATGCCCCCCGGGATGCGGGTGCAAATCCTTCCGCGCTCGCCGATCGACACGCCCGACCGGAGGCTGCCGCTCGCGCCGGAGCCGCTCAAGCGCGCGCTCCATGTCGCGATGCTGCTGGTGCCGGTGCCCCCCTGGCTGCGCCCCGACAAGATCGTCGTCCGCGGCGATTTTCCCGAGCGGCGGCTCCTGATCGGCATGCGGCTGCCGCGCCGGGAGCCGGAGCCGCCACCGCCCGGTTCCCTGGGTCCCCTGGCACCGCCGCTGGCATCTCCCCTGGCGCCACCACCGCCCGATGACGGCCCCTGGCTCACGGTCAGCGTCCGCGTGCCGCCGCCGCTGCCCTGGCACTCGCCCTCCTTCCTCACCGCCTTCACCTTGATGACGGCGGTCGCGGCGTTGCTCACCATCTGGGCGGTGCGCCGGCTCACCCGGCCTGTCAGCACGCTTGCCGCCGCCGCGGAACGGCTCGGGCGCGACGTCAATGCCCCGCCGCTCTCCGAGGATGGGCCGACCGAGATCGCGACCGCCGCCGCCGCCTTCAACACCATGGCCGCGCGCATTCGCCGCTTCGTCGATGATCGCACCTTCCTGATCAGCGCCATCGGCCATGACCTGCGCACCCCGATCACGCGGCTCAAGCTGCGCACTGAGTTCATCGAGGATGAGGAGCAGCGGCGGAAGATGCTTGCCGATCTCGACGAGCTCGAGACAATGGTCGCCGCAACGCTCGATTTCGGCCGCGACACCACCGCCGCCGAGCCGGTGGTGCCGTTCGATCTCGCGCTGCTCTGCCAGACCGTTCTCGACGAGGCCGCCGATGTCCGCCCGGAAGCGACGGAGAGGCTCGCCTATGCCGGGCCGGCGCATTGCACTGCGCGGGGCCGACTCATCGCCCTCAAGCGCGCGCTCGGGAACCTCGTCAGCAATGCGGTCGCCTATGGCGGCGGGGCCCTGCTCACGCTCATTCCACCGGAAGGCAGAAGCGGCGGAGGGGTGGCGCGGATCGAGATCGAGGACGAAGGGCCGGGCATCCCGCCCGCCGATCTCGAGCGCGTCTTCCAGCCGTTCCAGCGGCTGGAGGCGAGCCGGAACCGCGAAACCGGGGGCACCGGCCTCGGCCTGCCAATCGCCCGCAACATCCTGCGTGCCCATGGCGGCGACGTGATCCTGGTCAATCGCCCGCGCGGCGGGGCCAAGGCCATTGTCACGCTGCCAGTGTAGGCCATGCCAATGTAGAACATGGAAGTCGGGAACCCGTGGCCGATCGACCACGCCCCGGCGGGACTGGTATCCTCGCCCGTCCCAACCAGGAGGAGTGCAGAGGCTGCTGACTGAGGCCAATCCCTTCGATCTCCGGATCGGGGCAGCCGCGCGGTGACGCAAGATCGGGCGCTGGCGCGCGCGAACGCGAGAAGGCGCCGCCGGCTCGTCCGCCGCATCGCCTTCGCCGTGATCGCGGTCGTGATCCTTGTCCCGGTCCTCGCCATCAGCATCTTCGTCGCCCGCTTCGACCCGAATGCGTACAAGCCGGAGATCGAGCAAGCGGTGGATAAGGCGCTCGGCCGGCAGCTTGCGCTGAACGGACCGCTCTCGCTTGCCCTTTCCTTCACCCCGACGATCTCGGCCGAGGATGTGGCGCTGGCCAATCCTCCCGGCTTCTCTGATCCGGAAATGGCAACGCTGAAGCGGCTCGATGCGCAGCTCTCGCTTCTGCCCCTGCTGGGCGGCAGGCTCGCCATCCGCCGCATCGTCCTGGTGCAGCCGGTGATCGCAGTCGAGATCAACCGGGCGGGCGAGACCAATCTCTCCTTCGCCGGGGCGGCGGCTCCGCGTTCCACGTCCCCTTCGCCATCGCCCGCTCCCGCTGCTGCGAACACCGCGCAGAATGTTCCCAGGGGCCGTCACGTCGCGATCGATGTGCGCGCGATCCGCATCACGGACGGGAAGCTCTCCTGGCAGGATGACCGCACCGGCCGGCATGGGACGCTGGCGCTCGCCTCCTTCACGGCCAACAGCGCCTCCGACACGGCGCCGATGAAGCTCGCGGCCACCGCGAACTATGCCGGCCTGCCCTTCACGCTGAGCGGCCAGACCGGCTCGCTCGCTCGCCTCGCGGGACCCCTCGCGGGACCTGGCGGCAATGCGCCCTGGCCCGTGCAGCTCGCCTTCACGCTGGGCGCGGCGCAGGCTTCGCTCGACGGAAATGTCGCAGATCCGGCCGTCCTTCGCGGCTATCAGTTCCATTTGCAGGCTGACCTGCCGGCGCTCGAGGCGCTCTCGCCGCTCTTTCCCGGCCGGAAGCTGCCGGCGCTGCACGATGTGAAGCTGGCGGCGAACCTTGCTGATTCCGGGACCAATTCCGGGACCAAGCCAGGAACCGTCTCGCCGGAGCTTAGCCCAGAGTTCAGCAATGTCTCGATCGAGGCGGGAAAATCGGACCTCGGCACGATCATGCCCGGCCTCGCGCTCAGCGATCTCTCCTTCACCGCTCCCGCGCTCGATCAGCCCTGCAAGCTGATGCTGGCCGGAGACCTCGGCGCCACGCCCTTTTCCGTCTCCGCGACACTCGGTCCGCCGGCCGCGCTGCTTCCCGCCGGCTTCGGCCCGCCGCCGCCGGCAACGCCCTGGCCGGTCGCGATCCAGGCGGCGGGTGCCGGGGCCAACCTCGCCATCTCCGGCTCGGTGACGCGGCCGGAGAGCTTGGCCGGCGCGAGCCTCGCGGTTTCCATCCAGGTGCCTGATCTCGCCGCCCTCTCGCCTCTGGCCGCCCGGAAATTGCCCTCACTCGCTCAGGTCTCGTTCTCCGGCCAGATCACCGATGCCGAGACGGGATGGCGGCAATGGGTGCGGCTTTCCGATTTCACGCTGACGATGCCCCAGGGCGATCTCTCCGGCGATGCGACGCTGGCGCTCAGCGGCGCGCGGCCGGCGCTCACGGCTGCGCTCACCTCCAAGCGGCTCGATCTGGATGCGCTGCGCGCCGCCATGAAGCCGGCAGCTTCGGGACCGGCTCCGGCCGCGACTGCACCCCCGGCTCCGCCGCCCGTTCCACCCTCTTCCGAAAGCCGATCGCCCGCGCGGCTCATCCCCGACACGCCGCTTCCCTTCGCGGCGCTCAGGGTGGCTGACGCCGACCTCACGCTCGGCGTCGGCAGCCTGATCACCGGCGGCATCACGTACGGCAATCTCGCCGGCAAGCTCGTGCTCAAGGATGGCAGCCTCACGCTCGCCCCGTTCGGTGTCCAGGCGCCGGGCGGGCATGTCGCGCTGACCGCTGCCGTGAACGCCGCGGCTGAGACCCCGCCTGTCTCCCTCACGATCGACGCCCCGGCACTTGCGCTTGCACCGCTGCTGGCAGCCTTCGGCGAGCCGGCGGAGGCGAGCGGGACGGTCCAGCTCCAGGCGCGTCTGAGCGGCGCGGGCAACACGGCGCACGCGATCGCCTCTCGCCTCAACGGTTCGCTCGGCGTGGCGATGGCGGGCGGCAGCGTCAGCAACGATGTGATCCGGCATCTGCTCGGCTCGGTCCTCCGCACGGCGCAGGTGCCGCCCGCGCTGCTCGGCTCCGGGCAGAGCGAGGTCCGCTGCTTCGCCGCCCGCTTCGATGCGACCAATGGCTTCGTCGACCTGCGAACCTTCCTGCTCGAGACAGGAAGGCTCACGGTCACCGGCGGTGGGGGCCTCGCCCTCGGGCAGGAGACGCTGGCCCTGCGTCTCGATCCCTCCTACCAGTATGGCAATGGCGCGATTTCGCTGCCGGTGCGCGTGAACGGCACCTTCCTTGGCCCGAAGATCGCACCGGATGTGAGTGGCGCCATCAGCGGCTCGGCCAAGCCCAACGGCCTGCTCGCCGAGATTCTTGGGGCCCTGCATGGCGGGTCGTCCAACAATGTTCCGGACTGCGGACCGGCCCTGGAGCTGGCCCGTTTTGGCGCGTCCGGCCCCGCCGCGCCGCCGCCCGCTCCACCGCCCGCAAGCGGCGGCAAGTCGGCTGCGCCCAACAATCCGCTCAATCTCCTGCGCGGTCTTTTCCATCAATGAAGGGCGCGCGACGGATCTGGGACGAGGCGCGCGCGGCGCCCGCTCCGAATGATGCCACCCTGGGCGGCTTTGCGATCTTCCTCGACGCGAAGCCGCTCCGCGTGCCGGGCGGCGGCGCGCTCATCCTGCCCACGAGGCCGCTTGCCGAGGCGATCGCCCGGGAATGGGAGAGCCGGCCCAAGGGCGAGAGGATCGGGGCCGACGATCTCCTTCTGACCCGTCTGGCCGCGACGGCGCAGGAACGGATCGCGCCCGCTCCGGAGCCGACGATCGCTTCCATCGCCGCCTATGGCGGGTCCGATCTGCTCTGCTACCGCGCAGCGGAGCCGGAGGCGCTGGCGCGGCGCCAGGAAGCGGTATGGCAGCCCTGGCTCGACTGGGCGGCGCGCGAGCTCGGCGCCTCCCTCAAGATCACCACCGGCGTGATGCCCCTGCCGCAGGATCCTGCCGCCCTGGCCGCGCTCCGCGCCGCAGTGGCCGCGGCCAGCGTGCCGGCCCTCGCAGCACTCGGGCTTGCCGTGCCCGCTCTCGGCAGCCTCGTGCTCGGGCTTGCCCTCATTCGCGGCCGGCTCGGCGCTGCGGAGGCCGCCGATGCCTCGCTCCTCGACGAGATGTTCCAGGCGGAGCTCTGGGGCGAGGACGAGCTGGCGGCGGAACGGCGGGATGCGATCCGCGCCGAGATCGCCATCGCCGCCCGCTACGCCAGCCTGGCCGAAGCCCCGAAGTGAGAGCGCGGCGCCTCCTCATCGTCGGGCGTGTGCAGGGTGTCGGCTATCGCGACTGGATGGTGGCGCGGGCGCGGAGGCTCGGCATCGCGGGGTGGGTGCGCAACCGTGCCGACGGGGTCGTCGAGGCGCTGGTGGCCGGCGAGGAGGCGGCAGTCGAGGAAATATTGCGGGCCTGTCGCCGTGGCCCGGCAGCGGCGGAGGTCACCAGCATCACCGAGGAATGGGCGGACCCGCCGGCCGATCCGGGATTTTTCCGTCGCTAGAACAGATCGCGATCAGACGGAATCGGCTGATCGCGTGAAGATGCTCGCAAAACAAACACTTAGAGCGAATCGCGTGAGCCCGTGCAAACGCAATTCGCTCTAGTGTCCCGACTCGCAAATATCGTCATCACGCGTCGGGACACTCGCTCTCTTTGTTTTCAGCGACCTGCTGGTCCCTGAAATGCGAAGGCATTTCAGGGGCAGGACACTAGAGCGGGACGGGATCGCTCGCGCTCACTCGTCCCGCTCTTGGTCATTGTTTTATCCCGTGAGAGAGACCTACGGTTTTCCCACCTCCGGTCATCGCGCTCTAAAGCAGATCGCCGAAGGCGTGAATCGCGCGAGAAAACAATGGCCGAAAACGGGTTCAGGCCGGCTGGCTCGCGGTCGCCCGTGCGCGGGCGAGATCGCGCTTGGCTTTTTCGGCCGCATGGCGCGCCGCATCGGTCGCGGTGAACATCTCGAGCGCATCCATCTCTTCGTCGGTCACCGGGGTGAGGGCGGTGTCCATATAGGCGCGGCGATTGGGATCGCGCTTGATCGCGCGCCGCACCGCGCCCATCCGCCAGATCATCCCCCCGATGCGCAGATGCTTGTGGATCAGATTGGCAATGTAACGCGGATAGAAAAGCAGGGGAGTCTCGATCGGCAGGCCGGGCCGGCGATCGGTGCGGACCTTGCGGCGCAGATAGCCGCCCTGGAGGGGATGGATTTTCTCGAGCGTCACGCAGCCCCAGAACCAGAGCAGCAGGAACATCATCTTGCCGGGGCTGATGCCGCAGGCGCTGGCACGGCGCATCACCCGTTCCATGTGCTCGGGCGTGTAATAGGTCTCCCAGGCGAGCTGGTACGCACGCTCCCACTCGGCCTTGGACATGATGGGATGCGTCGTGCAGACATGCTCGACATCGTATTTGTTCATGTCCGGGTCCATCGGCACGCCCGTGGTGAAGAGGCGCTTGTGATCCTCCGATCCCGGCAGGGGGGTCAGGCAGAAGAATTCGAGAAGGTCGAGCGGAAGCTCGCGCTGGATGATGCGGATGTCGCGCTGGATCGTCTCGGGCGTATCCCCCGGAAACCCGAGGATATAGCCGGCATAGGTGAAGCAGCCGACTTTCTTCCAGGCGAGCAGCATGCGGCGATATTCGGAGATGCGGTTCTGCCGCTTCTTGGCGGCGAGCAGGTTTTCCGGATTGATGCTCTCCATCCCGATGAAGACGCGCGTGACACCGGCGCGGGCCGCCTTTTCGATGAAGTTCGGGATCTTGTGGCAGAGCGTGTCCACCTGGATCGCGAAGCGGAAGAAAAGCCCTTCCTCCTCGCGCATGCGGATCAGCCGGTCGAAGATCGGCTCCCAGTTGCGGTTGCGCGCGAGATTGTCGTCGGTGACGAAGAAATGATCGATGCCCTGGGCGAGATTGCCGCGAATGATCGCCTCGACATCGTCTGGCGAGCGGGTGCGCGACTTGCGGCCCTGGACATTGATGATGGTGCAGAAGGAACACTGGAACGGGCAGCCCCGGCCGGCATCGAAGCTGGTCATATTCCCGGCGGTGCGCTGGATGATCGCGCTTGGCAGGATCGGCGGTGGTGCGCCCTCGATCCCCGGCAGATCGTCCATGAAATTGTAGATCGGCTTGAGCCGGCCCGCGAGCGCATCGGCAAGCACGGTCTCGAGCCTCCCCTCCGCCTCGCCCGCGAAGAGCGTGATGCCGAGATCGAGCGCCTCCTGCAGATCGGGCTGGATGCCGGGCAGCATGGCGAGCAGGCCGGAGACATGAAAGCCGCCGACCGCGACCGGAATGCCCGCTTTCCTGAGCGGCCGGGCGATATCGACGGCGCGCGGGAACTGGTTCGATTGCACGCCGACCAGCGCGACCAGGCCGAGCCCGTCCTCCGCCTTGATCATCCGCGCGATCCGGTCCGGCCGGATGCGCGTGTTCGTTTCGTCGAACGCGGTGATCTCGAGGGCGATGTCCGCTCCGAGCGCGCGACGGTCACGAACGTCCAGCGCAAGCCCGTGAAGGGCGGCCAGCGTGTTGGAAGGGATCGCCGAACGCAGCCACTGGATCACGTAGCCGTCATCGTCGTAGTGCGAGGGCTTGATGAGAACCAGCCGGAACCTGCGGCTTGGGCGGATCGCTGCCGACATGACGTGCCCTTCAGCCGCCCTGGGGGAAACCTATGTCGCGACGCGGCGGATAAATCCGAGTTAACCGGACGAAACGGATGAAGGTCAAGCTTTAGGCGCATTATCTGGCATAATTCTTGCCGCAATTCGCCCCCAGAGTCGGCGATGCTGTTGACCCTCTCCGGGGCGCATCCATACAAAGCAAGGAAAGTGCCGATCTCAAGATGAACCGACTCGGATGTCCCACCTGGCCTTGAATCCCCCCGTCGTGGAGCCGGGCGACGATCTCGCCGCGGCTGGCGCAGTGCTGGCGCTGGAGGCGGATGGACTGCGCGCGCTCGCCGCCTCGCTCGATGAGAATTTTCCCCGCGCGGTTGCCCTGCTGCTCGGTGTCTCGGGGCGCGTCGTCGTCTCCGGCATGGGCAAGTCCGGCCATGTGGCGCGGAAGATCGCGGCAACCCTGGCCTCGACCGGAACGCCCTCGTTTTTCGTCCATCCGGGAGAGGCCTCGCACGGCGATCTCGGCATGATCGTCGAGGGCGATGCGGTGCTGGCGCTTTCCAACTCGGGCGAAACCGCCGAGCTTGCCGATCTGGTCGCGCATTTGCGCCGTTTCGCCCTGCCGCTGATCGCGATCACGGCGCGGGCGGGCTCGGCGCTGGCGGCGGCGGCGGATGTGGTGCTGCTCCTGCCGCCGGCGGCGGAGGCCTGTCCAATGGGCCTCACGCCCACCACCTCCACCACCATGCAGATGGCCTTAGGCGATGCCCTTGCGGTGGCGCTGCTCAAGCGTCGCGGCTTCACGGCGAGCGATTTCCGCCAGTTCCATCCCGGCGGGCGTCTTGGCGCCGGGTTGCGGCGGGTGCGTGAGATGATGCATGTGGGGGAGGCCCTGCCCCTCGTCCCGCCCGAGCTGCCGATGGATCAGGCGCTCCTGGTGATGACGGAGAAATCTTTCGGCTGCCTCGGCGTCGTCGGGTCAGGCGGTCGGCTTGCCGGCATCATCACCGACGGCGATCTGCGCCGCGCCATGGGCCCGAACCTGCTTTCCCGGCGCGTTGGCGAGGTGATGACCAAGACGCCGCGGACGATCGGGCCCGACGCGCTCGCTGCCGAGGCGCTGCACGAGATGAATGCGGGGCTGCGGCCGATCACCACCCTTTTCGTGGTGAATGACGAGAATGAGGTGCTCGGCCTCGTGCATGTGCACGACCTGCTGCGGGCCGGAGTGGTCTAGTGGCGGATATCGAGGCGCCGGTGGGCAAGCGGCGGCCCGCAGCGGCCCCGCGTGAGCTCGGGCGGATCCATCTGCTCGGGCTCGCCCGCATCCGTTCCATGCCCACGCCCGGAAGCCTCGCGCGTCGGCGGTTCGCGGTGCGCTGGGCGAAGCGCCTCCTGCCGTTCTTCGGCCTCGCACTGCTTGCCTCCGTGGCGCTCTGGCCCGATTTCGAAAGCGGGGTCGCGGGCCAGCGCGTGAGCTTCCATATCGATCAGGCGGCACATGGTGCCGGCGGGAAGCTCATCGACGCGCGATACAGCAGCGTCGATCAGAAGGGCGAGCCCTATACCGTCACCGCCGCCTCCGCCATGCAGAAGGGGCCCGACCGCGTCGATCTCAGGGACCCGAAGGGGGATATCACGCTGCATTCCGGATCGTGGGTCATGCTTTCGGCGCCGCGGGGGGTCTATGGCCAGAAGAGCCGCCAGCTCGACCTTTCCGGGGGCGTCACGCTCTATCGGGATGACGGGACGACCCTCCGTTCGGCGAGCACCACGGTCGATCTCGCCGCCAACGCGGCGGCGAGCGGCGTGCCGGTGAGCGCCGAAGGGCCGTTCGGAACGCTCGATGCCATGGGCTATACCCTGCTCGATGGGGGCGAGGTCATCCAGTTCAGCGGTCCGGCGCGCCTCGTGCTGAACGGGGACGCCCAAGGGGACACTCAGGGGGGCGTCCAGGGGGGCGTCCAGAAGGCGTCGGGGCAATGAGGCGATGGGGCGCTCTTCTGCTCCTCCTTGCGCTCGTCCTCGGCACAAGGATGGCGGCGGCGCAGCCGCTCGATCTTTCGCAAGGCGGCCCGATCACCATCACCTCGGTCGGCGGGATCGAGTGGCGGCAGAACCAGCAGGTGGTGATCGCGCGCGGCGACGCGCAGGCCGTGCGCGGGGCGGTGACGGTCACCGCCGACGAGCTTATCGCCCATTACCGACCGAAGGCCGGCGCGGCGTCCGCCTCCGCCCAGGTTCAGCCTGCGAGCGCGGCCGACTCGGCCGATACCGGCGGGCAGCAAATCTACCGGCTGGAGGCGGTTGGCCACGTGCACATCTTCACCGCGACCGATCAGGCTTTCGCCGATCATGCCGTCTATGACCTCGACGAGGCGGTGCTCGTGCTGACCGGCGGGCACCTCAAGCTGACCACGCCCAGCGATGTCCTGACCGCCCGCGACGATGTCGAATACTGGCCCGACAAGCACATGGCCGTGGCGCGCGGCGATGCCGTCGTCGTCACCAATGACGGGCGGCGGCTCACGGCGGATACGCTGGTCGCGTACACCACGCCCGCGCCTGCGAATGCGCCCGCAAACGCCCCCGCGCCTGCGACGCCACAGGGCCGGGCCGGCGGGCCGAACACCGCCGATCCGCTGGCCAGCTCCGGGCAGATCAAGCGGGTCGAGGCATTCGGCAATGTGACGATCCGGACGGCTGCGGACACCATCACCGGCGATCGCGGTGTCTATGTGCCGTCGAGCGGGATCGCGCTCATTCTCGGCGATGTCCGGATCACGCGCGGAGAGAACCAGCTTAACGGCGCGCGCGGGGTCGTCGATATGAAGACCGGCCAGGCGGAGCTCCTTTCCGCGCCGGGCGAGAGGGTGCAGGGACTGGTCGTGCCGAACACCGTGAATCAGCCGGCGGGGACGCCGCCCGTCGGAAAGACACCCCAGGCGAGCCAGCCGGCGGGGACGCATCCATGAGCGAGCGCTTCCGTCTCCTCTCCGGTGATGGCGGCCTGGTCGCCCAGGGGCTTGGCAAGCGGTTCCGCCGCCGCCCCGTGGTCCGCAACGTGAATATCCGCCTGACGCGCGGCGAGGCGGTCGGGCTGCTTGGTCCGAACGGCGCGGGCAAGACGACGACCTTCTACATGATCGTCGGGTTGGTGCCACCGGACACCGGGACCATCACGCTCGACGGCGCGGATATCACGACGCTGCCGATGTATCGGAGGGCGCGGCTCGGCATCGGCTATCTGCCCCAGGAGGCAAGCATCTTCCGCGGCCTCAATGTCGAGCAGAATATCCGCGCGGTTCTCGAAGTTTCCGAGCCTTACGCCGACCGGCGCGAGCAGATGCTGGAGGCCCTGCTCTCCGAGTTCGGGATCACGCATCTCAGGCGCACCCCCTCGCTCGCCCTCTCGGGCGGCGAGCGGAGGCGGCTTGAGATCGCGCGGGCGCTGGCGAGCCAGCCGAGCTACATCCTGCTCGACGAGCCGCTCGCCGGCATCGATCCGATCGCGCTCGGCGAGATTCGCGATCTCGTTTCGCATCTGAAGCTTCGTGGAATCGGCGTGCTGATCACCGATCACAATGTGCGGGAAACGCTCGAGATCGTGGATCGCGCCTATATTCTTCACGACGGCGAGGTCCTGATGCATGGGGAGCCGGAGGAAGTGGTTTCACACGCCGATGTGCGTCGCTTCTACCTCGGGGAAAGGTTCAGCCTATAGTATCGCCGGGCCATGGTCGCTGCTAATGTTCGCGAATTATTCTCGCTGGACGAGGGCGTGATGCCTGAATCGCTGGATCGGCATGGCTTCGGCGGATCGCTTCGCGATTCCACCAGAACCCATATCGATCCGGCGGAACATTAGCTTGCGGCCATGACAATCGGACCGCGCCTGGAGATCCGCCAGTCCACCACGCTGGTGATGACGCCCCAGTTGCGCCAGGCGATCAAGCTTCTGCAGCTTTCGAATCTCGACCTCGCGACCTACGTGTCGGAGGAGCTGGAGCGCAACCCGCTGCTCGAGCGCGACGAGGAGCAGGATGGGGCAGGCGGGGACACGCAAGTCGATATCCCGGCCCTCGACCAGCGCGCGGATCCGTTGCCGCCGGAGGCGGATGCGGCGGCGCTGGTGAGCTCGGAAGCCCTGCCGGCGCCGGAGACGGCGCCGCTCGATGCCGAACATGCTGAAACATATGATGCTGGCGGCCCAGGGGATGGGGCCGGCAGGAATGGCGCTTCCTTCGAGCCGGACGAGCGCGGGATCGAGAACGTGGCGGAGGGTCCGCGGTCCTTGCGCGAATATCTCTCCGAACAGCTGCGGCTTGCCTTCGAAACACCGAGCGAGCGGCTGATCGGGGCCCATCTGATCGCCCTCCTCGATCCCGCGGGGCGACTCTCCGCCGAGCCCGCCTCGCTCGCGCTGGCACTCGGCGCTCCGCTCGAGGCGGTCGAGCGCGTGCGCGTGCGCATGCTGCAATTCGATCCGGTGGGCTGCTTCGCCCGCGACCTGCGCGAGTGCCTCGCAGCCCAGCTCGCTGAGCGCAACCGTCTCGATCCGGCGATGGCCGCCTTGCTCGAGCATCTCGATCTTCTCGCCCGGCGGGAGATGCAGGAGCTCCGGGAGATCTGCGGTGTCGATGCCGAGGATCTCGCGGACATGGTGGCCGAGCTGCGCCGGCTCGACCCGAAGCCGGGCACCCGCTTCGATGCCGAGCCGCTGGCGCCTCTCGTGCCCGACATCCTGATGCGCCGCGAGGAGGGCGGTGGCTTCCATCTCGAGCTCAACCCGGACACGCTGCCGCGCGTCCTCATCAATCACGCTTTTCATGCACGCATCAGCATCGGCGCGCGGGGCGCGGAGCGCTCGTTCCTCGCCGAGCGGCTGGCCGCCGCCAACTGGCTGGTGCGCTCGCTCGAGCAGCGCGCCGAGACGATTCTCAAGGTCGCGGCCGAGATCGTGCGTCGCCAGAACGGATTCTTCGAGCATGGCATCGGTCATCTCCGTCCGCTCATCCTGCGCGACGTGGCGGAGATGGTGGAGATGCACGAGAGCACGGTGAGCAGGGTGACGGCGAACAAATATATCGCAACACCGCGCGGGATCTTCGAGCTCAAATATTTCTTCACCACCGCGATCGCCGGGGTGGATGGAGAGGCGCACAGCGCCGAGGCCGTCCGCCAGCGGATCCGCGTCCTGGTGGAGGGCGAGTCACCAGACTCGGTGCTTTCGGACGATGCGATCGTCAGCGCGCTCAGGCGCGAAGGAGTGGACATCGCGCGCCGAACCGTGGCCAAATATCGTGAAGCCCTGCGCATTCCAAGCTCGGTGCAGCGGCGCCGGGAAAAGATGGCGTCGGCGTGAGGGAGGCCATGCAGATCACCATTTCCGGCAAGCAGCTCGATCTCTCGGACGCGCTCAGGACGCATGTCTCGGAGAATCTCGACCGCATCACACGCAAATATTTCGATCATGCGCTGGACGCGGCGGTGACCTTCGGACGCGCCCGCAATTTCTTCACCTGCGATATCAACCTGCACGCCGGACGGGACCTCGTGCTGCGCGCCGAAGGCGAGGCACAGGACGCGCATACCGCCTTCGACGATGCGGCCGAGCACATCGCCAAGCGGCTGCGCCGCTATCGACGGCGCGTCAACGAGCATGCGCGCGACCTTGCGAACCGCGAGCGGCCCGAGATGGGCCGCCAATATATCCTCTCCCAGGAGGAGCAGGCCTCGGCAGCCTCGGCCCGCAGCGCCGAGACGGGGCCCTACGCCGCGGTGATCGCCGAATCCGCAACGGAGATCGTGCTTCTCTCGGTGAGCGACGCCGTGATGCGGCTCGATCTCGCGGACCAGCAGGTCCTGATGTTCCGCAACAGCCGGACGGGCACGCTCAACGTCATCTACCGCCGCCCGGACGGGAATATCGGCTGGATCGAGCCTTCCGCGGAACGCTGAGCCGAGAGCGGGATGCGCTCGCTCGCGCTCCCTTATCCCGCTCTCGGTCATTGTTTTCTCGCGTGATTCAGACCTACGGTGATTTCACCTTCGGTCATCACGCTCTCGCTTCCTCTTGATCGACGTCAATGTCTGCCTGCGGCGGCGGGCAGATCATGATTTCGTCACACCGACCGGACGGCCGCAGCAGGCACAATGATCAGGCACAATGATGTTGGCACGGTGATCGGCCCGAAAGGGCCCTGATTGCTCAGGGGCCGAGAGCGGGATGAGGTCGCTGCTGCTCACCCGTCCCGCTCTCGGTCATTGTCTTCGTCTTCCCGTGTGATTCGGACCTTCGGTGATTCCACCTTCGGCCATCACGCTTTCGTCTGCGAGAGGGATTCTGCCGATGCCCGACGCCCGCGCCGAGACCCCGACCCGCCGACATGCGAAATATGAACGCCTGATGGAGGCCGCGCGGGAGGGGCCGCCGCCGAGAACCGCGGTCGTGCATCCGTGCGACGATGTCTCCCTGCATGGCGCGGTGGAGGCCGCGCGGCTCGGCCTGATCGTGCCTATCCTGGTGGGCCCGGCGGAACGCATCCGTCGGATCGCTGCTGCCGTCGGCCTCGATATCGGCGGTTTCGAGATCGTCGATGCCGCCTACAGCCATGAGTCGGCGGCGAAAGGCGTGGCGGAGGTCGCCAAGGGACACGCGCAGGCGCTGATGAAGGGAAGCCTGCATACGGATGAGGTGATGGGCGCGGTGGTGGCGCGCGAAGGCGGAATCCGGACCGAGCGGCGCATCAGCCATTGCTATGTCATGGACGTGCCCGGCCATCCAGACCCGCTCATCATCACCGATGCCGCGGTGAACATCGTGCCGACGCTCGATGAAAAGGTCGATATCGTGCAGAATGCCATCGATCTGGCCCATGCGATGCGTTTTCCCGAGGTGCGCGTGGCGATCCTGAGCGCGATGGAGACGGTCACCGCCAAGGTACCCTCGACGATCGAGGCGGCCGCGCTCTGCAAGATGGCCGAGCGCGGGCAGATCACCGGCGCGGTGCTGGACGGGCCGCTCGCGCTCGACAACGCGATCGACCCCGAGGCCGCGAAGACCAAACATATCGCCTCGCCGGTCGCGGGAAAGGCCAATGTGCTCGTGGTTCCGGACCTCGAGGCTGGCAACATGCTGGCCAAGAGCCTTTCCTTCCTTGCCGGCGCCGACGCAGCGGGCATCGTGCTCGGCGCGCGCGTTCCGATCATCCTGACGAGCCGCTCCGATTCACTGCTCACCCGGCTTGCCTCCTGTGCCGTTGCCGGCCTGCTCGTGCATGCGCGGCAGACCCGCGTGGCCGCGGCCTTGCCATGAGGATTCTTGCATGAGCGAAAGCTTCAATCCCGTCCTGGCCGGCCGCAAGGCGCTTGTCGTCGGCATCGCCAACGAACATTCCATCGCCTATGGCTGCGCCAAGGCGTTCCGCATGGCGGGCGCGGAACTCGCCATCACCTGGCTCAACGAGAAGGCGCGCCCCTATGTCGAGCCGCTGGCCGAGGAGCTTGCCGCGCCGATCACCGGGGCGCTCGATGTCACCGTGCCGGGGGCCTTGGAGGCGCTCTTCGAGCGGATCCGGAACGAATGGGGGAAGCTCCATATCCTCGTCCACTCGATCGCTTTCGCGCCGAAGGCCGATCTGCAGGGCGGCCTCATCAACTGCTCCCCCGAAGGCTTCGCGACAGCGATGGATATCTCCTGCCACTCCTTCATCCGCATGGCGAGGCTCGCGGCACCGCTGATGAGCGAGGGCGGGGCGATGCTCGCCATGAGCTATTACGGGGCCAATCGTGTCGTGCCGAACTACAATGTCATGGGGCCGGTGAAGGCGGCGCTCGAAGCCTCGTGCCGCTACCTCGCCTATGAGCTCGGGCCACGGCGCATCCGCGTCAATGCCATCTCGCCCGGCCCGTTGAAGACGCGCGCGGCCTCCGGGCTCAAGCATTTCGAGCTGCTGCTGAACGAAGCGGCGCAGAAGGCGCCGATCGGCGAGCCGATCGACATCATGGATGTCGGGGCCACCTGCGTTTATCTCTCCACTTCCTATGCGCATCGCATCACCGGCGAGACCGTCTATGTGGACGGCGGCGTCCATATCGTCGCATGACGGCCGCAATGTCCGATTGCATCCTCGTCCTCAACGCCGGCTCGTCCAGCATCAAGTTCGCGCTCTACGGCCTGGAGCCTCCGGAATCCCTCCTCTTTCGCGGAGAGATCGAGAAGATCGGTCTTGAACCCGCGCTCATGGTCCATGACGCGGCGGGCAGGAAGATCGCGGAGCGAAGCTGGCCGTCGGGCCTCGATCACGACGGCGCGACGCGCGAGATATTCCGGATAGGGAAAGATTTGCTCCATGGTCAGCATCTCGCCGCGGCCGGGCATCGCGTCGTGCATGGCGGCACCGAATATGCCGCGCCGGTCAGGATCGATCAGGACGTGCTGGCCGCGCTCGCCAAGCTCGAGCCTCTGGCGCCGCTGCATCAGCCGCACAATCTCGCTCCCATCCGCGCGCTCGCGGCGCATGCGCCGGACCTGCCCCAGATTGCCTGTTTCGATACCGGATTCCATCACGGCCAGGCGCCGGTGGCGCAGGCATTCGCGATCCCGCGCGCGCTGAGCAAGGAGGGCGTGCGGCGCTACGGATTTCACGGCATTTCCTATGAATACATCGTCTCGCGCCTCTGCGAGATCGCTCCGCACCTCGCCGAGAGGCGCCTCGTCCTCGCCCATCTCGGCAACGGGGCGAGCCTCTGCGCCGTCCGGGAGGGGCGGAGTGTTGCGAACACGATGGGCTTCACCGCGGTCGAAGGGCTGGCGATGGGCACGCGCTGCGGCAGCATCGATCCGGGCGTGCTTCTTTATCTCATGGACAATCATGGCATGGATGCGCGCGCGCTCGAGGACCTGATCTACCGAAAGTCGGGGCTGCTCGGCGTCTCCGGCATCTCCTCCGACATGCGCACCCTGCGCGCGTCTCAGGAACAGGCGGCAGCCGAGGCGATCGCGCTCTTCGTCTATCGGATCGTGCGCGAGATCGGTTCGCTTGCCGCTTCACTCGGCGGGATCGACGGGCTCGTCTTCACCGCGGGGATCGGCGAGAACGACAAAGCGACCCGCAGCGAAGTGGCCGCAGGTTGCCAGTGGCTGGGGCTCGAGCTTGACGAGGCGCGCAATCATCGCGGCGAGGGGCGGATCAGCACCGAGACCTCGCGCCTCGAAGCGTGGGTCGTGCCAACCGATGAGGAACGGATGATCGCGCGCCACACGGCCGCGTTGCTCGGGTAGCGTTGTCACCGGGGCTGGCGAAGCCGGACGCCGGTGCGGGCTTGCAGCGATTCGAAATCGAGCCCGCGCACCATCTCGACCACCAGGAAGCCGCGCGGCGTGACATCGAGCACGGCGAGGTTCGTATAGACGCGCTTGACGGCACCTTGCGCGGTGAGCGGATAGGTGCAGCGCGCGACGAGCCGCGGCGCGCCGCTCTTCGTCGTATGCTCCATCGCCACCCAGAGCTGCCGGGCGCCCGCGGCGAGATCCATTGCCCCGCCGACGGCCGCGGCCGCGTCATTCTTCTTCGTCGCCCAGTTGGCGATGTCTCCGTTCTCCGCCACCTCGAAAGCGCCGAGAACGCAGAGATCGAGATGGCCGCCGCGGATGATCGCGAAGCTGTCCGCATGATGAACGTAGGAGCCGCCCGGCCGCAGGGTCACGGGCTGCTTGCCGGCATTGATCAGCCAGGGATCGACCGCGCCGGGGGGCGGCGAGGGGCCAACCCCGAGCACGCCGTTCTCGGAGTGGAAGATCACCTCGCGCTCGGCCGGCACATGCTCGGCGACCAGTGTCGGGATGCCGATGCCGAGATTGACGTACCAACCCTCCGGAATGTCGCGCGCGATGCGCGCGGCGATGCCTTGTCGGTCGAGCGCGGCAATGCCGAGGGGCGCCGTGTCAGGCATTCTGTCCTTCCTTCTCCGCAGGCATGGCGTAAGGCACATGCAGCACACGATCGACGAAGATTCCGGGTGTGACGACCACTTCCGGGTGGAGACTTCCGGCGAAGACCGCATGCTGGGTCTGAACGATCGTGAGCCCGGCAGCCGTGGCCATGATCGGGTTGAAGTTCCGTGCCGATTCCCGGAAGGTGAGATTGCCGAACCGGTCCGCGCGCCAGGCTTCGATCAGCGCCACATCGGCCGGGAGCGCGCTTTCGAGCACATAGGTGCGGCCGTTGAATTCGCGCGTCTCCTTGCCCTCGGCGAGCCGTGTGCCCGCGCCCGTCGGCGTGAAGAAGGCCGGGATGCCGGCGCCGGCGGCGCGGATCCGCTCGGCGAGCGTGCCCTGCGGCACGATCTCGAGCTCGATCCGTCCCGCCGAATAAAGCGCCTCGAAGACGACCGAGCCGGCGCTGCGCGGAAAACTGCAGATGACCCGCCGGACCCGCCCGAGCTCCATCAGCCGCGCGAGCCCCGTATGGCCGGTGCCGGCATTGTTGGCGACCACGGTCAGGTCCTTCGCCCCGTGGGCGATCAGCCCGTCGATGAGCGCATCGGGCTGGCCGACCGTGCCGAAGCCGCCGAGCAGAACGACCGAGCCATCCCGGATGCCCGCCATCGCTTCTTCCATGCTCGCCACGAACTTGTCGATCATGGGGCCCGGCCCGCAATTCTCGACTGATTGGAGTCGAACGCCACCCGACCGTTGGTCACGACGAGCACGTCACGCTCGAGCGCCCGCGCCTGAAAGGCGCCGGAGCGCCAGATCTCGGTGCGGATCGTCTCGCCGGGGAAAACCGGCGCGGAGAAACGGAGATCGAGCGCGCGAAGGCGGGCGGCGTCGTAGTCGGCAAGCCGGGCGATGAGGGCGTGGCAGACGATCCCCAGCGTGCAAAGCCCGTGCAGGATCGGGCGGGGAAATCCGGCCTTCGCGGCCGCGGCGGGATCGGCGTGGAGCGGGTTGTCATCACCGTTGAGGCGATAATAGAGCGCCTGCTCCGGGCGCGTCGCAAATTCCGCCTGGAGGTCCGGGGAACCGGACGGCGCAGGAGGGAGGGGCTTCACCGGGCCGGCAGGGCCTCCGAAGCCGCCCTGGCCACGCAGGACGATGGTGCTCGTGCTGGTGGCGAGGCACCGGCCCGTCGCCGCTTCGACCACCTCTTTCTCGGTGGTGAGCAGCGCCGCCGCCCCCGCGCCCTTGTCGATCAGCCCGGTCACCCGCGTCCGCCCGAGGATTTCTCCCGCCACCGGGAGCGGGTGATGGATGCGCAGCCCCTGCTCGCCGTGCACGAGCCGCAACGCGTCCGCCGTGGTCGCGGGATCGGCGAGCCAGAAGCCGGGATGGCCGAGCACCACGGCCATGCTCGGCATCGCCCGGAGCCGGCGGTGATGATCGACGAAATCGAGCTGGCGCGCGTCCATCGGATCCTGGCCGAGACCGATCGAGAGTGCATAGAAGATCGTATCCCGTGTGCCAAATCTTTGGCGCACCTCCGGAATCGGGAAGTTGCGCAGCGTTTCATAGTCGATCGGCACTTCGTCGATCCCCGATCCCGGTCCGGCTTCGGGAGCGGATACGCGCCCCGCCGCGGTCTCGCCTCACAACCTGGACCGTACACCCATTTCCGTCTATCCGCCGCTTTGGCCGCCGCCCTGGCCGCCGCCCTGGCCGGACTCCCTGATGCGCGAGTGACCCGATGACCGACCCGATGCCGATCCGCCGCGCCCTCCTTTCGGTCTCCGACAAGACGGGGCTCGTTCCTTTCGCCGCCGGCCTCGCTTCCCGCGGGGTCGAGATCCTCTCGACCGGCGGAACAGCGGCAGCGCTCGGCGCATCCGGTGTGCCCGTGAAGGAGGTGGCGGCGCATACCGGCTTCCCCGAGATTCTGGACGGGCGGGTGAAGACGCTCGTGCCCGCGATCCATGGCGGCATCCTTGCCCGCCGCGACGATGCCCGGCATCAGGCGGAGATGGCGGAGCACGGGATCGCGCCGATCGATCTCGTCGCCGTCAATCTCTACCCGTTCGAGGAGACGGTCGCGCGCGGCGCGCCGTTCTCCGAGTGTATCGAAAACATCGATATCGGCGGCCCGGCCATGATTCGTTCGGCGGCGAAAAACCATGACTCCGTCATCGTTCTGACCGAGCCCGGGCAATATGACGCAGTGCTGGCGGAGCTTGCGTCCACCGGGGGCACGAGCATGGCTTTGCGCCGGCGACTCGCCGCCGCCGCTTTCGCCCGCACCGCCGCTTATGACGCGGCCATCACCGCCTGGTTCGCCGCCGCCGAGAATGCGGAATTCCCCTCCCATCTCAGCCTCACCGGCACGCTCCGCGAGATGCTGCGCTATGGCGAGAACCCGCATCAGCGGGCGGCCCTTTACGTCAACGCCGCGCGTCCCGGCGTGGCGAGCGCGGTCCAGGCGCAGGGCAAGGCGCTTTCCTACAACAACCTCAACGACACCGACGCGGCCTACGAATGCGTGGCGGAGTTCTCCGCCCCGAGCGTGGTGATCGTGAAGCACGCCAACCCGTGCGGCGCGGCGAGCGCCGAGACTCTCGTTGCGGCCTGGGACCTGGCGCTGCGCTGCGATCCGGTCTCGGCTTTCGGCGGCATCGTCGCGGTCAATCGCGAGCTCGACGCGGCAACGGCGGCGAAGATCGCCACGATCTTCACCGAGGTGATCATTGCGCCTGCGGTCTCCGATGCGGCGAAGGAGATCCTGGCGCGGAAAAAGAATGTGCGGCTCCTGCTGGGCGGATCACTGCCAGATCCCGCCACGCCCGGCCTCGCCTTCCGCAGCCTGGCGGGCGGCTTTCTCGTGCAGACGCGCGATACGGGGCGGGCAGACGAGGCCGATCTGACGGTGGTGACGAAGCGCGCGCCGAACGAAGAGGAACGCGCGGATCTTCTCTTCGCCTTCCGCGTGGCGAAGCATGTCCGCTCCAACACCATCGTCTATGCGAAGGGGCTCGCCACGGTCGGGATCGGTGCGGGGCAGATGAGCCGGGTCGATGCCGCGCGGATGGGGGCATGGAAGGCGGAGCATGCCGCCCGCGCCGCCGGCCTCGATGTGCCGCTGACACGCGGAAGCGTGGCGGCCTCGGACGCTTTCTTTCCCTTTGCCGACGGTCTCGAGATCATCGCCGAGGCGGGCGCGACCGCCGTCATTCAGCCCGGCGGATCGATGCGCGACAATGAAGTCATCGCCGCCGCCGACCGGGCCGGATTGGCGATGGTCTTCACCGGCATGCGCCATTTCCGGCACTGACTTTCGATCTCAGCTCCACCAGCGTCCGCCCAGCACCGCCCCACGGCAGGCGAAGCGCTTTTCCCCCTCGAACGTCTCGCCGAGCACATCGGTGAAGCGGAAGCGGCCGCCTTCGATCTCGAGCACCGTCGCATCGCCGAGCAGGCCGGGCGCGAGCGTGCCGCGATCCCCAAGGCGTGCCGCGCGGGCGGCATTGATCGTCACGGCGCGGATGATCTCGGTGAGCGGCGTGCCGAGATGGAGGAATTTCGACATCGTCTCGAGCAGATTGAAGGCCGGACCATCGATCGAAAGCACGTGCACGTCCGAGGAAATGACATCGGGCAGGAAGCCGTGCTTCAGCATCGCCATCGCGGTGGCGAAGCCGAACGAACCCTGCCCGTGGCCGATATCGAAGATCACGCCGCGCCGGCGTGCTGCGATCACGTCCGCCTGCACGGTCTGATCGGGTGCCACTGGCGCATTCGGCCAGGGCCGGAAGCAATGGGTCAGGATATCGCCGGGACGCAGGCGCGCCATCACCTCGCTCCGCGAAGGCGGCGGATAATCGAGATGCGTCATCAGGGGCAGGCCGGCGGCGCCGGCCACTTCGAGCGCGATATCCATCGGCCCGATTCCGGATGTGCCGGAGCCGGTGCGGCCGAGCCGAACCTTGATCCCCACCACGATGTCTTCGTGCTCGCGTGCCGCATCGAGGCAGGCGCGCGGATCGAGCAAGCGAAGATCGGCCGATTCACCCACCATGAAATAGCGGCTGAACGCGAAGATGCCGGGAAAGGAGATATGCAGGAACGGGCGGATGCGCACCTCCGCCCGCTCGATCACGTGGCGGCGGAACCCGGCGATATTGCCCGCGCCGGCCGAGCCGGCATCGATGAGCGTGGTGATGCCGAGCGGCTTCGCATAAGCGTCAGGATCGACGCTGAGCGACGTGCCGCCCCAATAGACATGCGTGTGCAGATCGATCAGCCCGGGCACGACGATGCGGCCGGAAACGTCGCGCACCTCCTTCGCCGCCCCGAGATCCTGCCCGATCGCCGAGACCTTGCCTTCAACGAAGGCGATATCGACAATCGCATCGTGATTCTGTTCGGGATCGATCACCCGCCCGCCACGCAGCAGCAAGTCATGCATCCGCTTCGCCCTTCTTCACGCGCCCATGGACTCTCCGGGCGCGCGATGGAGGATCGCCGATGGTGAAGGGTCGGGCCAAGGGGTGGCCAAGGCAGATAGCCGGGAGATAGCCAGGGGGGGCGGCAGGTTCTTGTCTTCCGAGAGCGTGATGACCAAAAATCGTCACGTTCTCGCTTTGCTTTCTCGATCTATTTCATGTCTTTGGCGGATCGCTTCGGTTATCCACCGGAAACCATATTGATCTATTCCTGCATCAGCTCGGTGACGGCTTCCCGTCCCAGGACCTGTGCCAGACGGTCCAGCCGCCGGATCACGCCTTCCCCGGCGAAGACGCCGGTGCCTTCGGAAAGGCGGAGCACAAGGCGCGATCCTTCGAGAGAGATCGAGGTGCCGGCGAGCAGCGCGGGCGTTCCGGCCGAGAGCGTGTAGGCGAGGCGGAGCGCGATGCCGAGCGCTTCGGCGCGATTGGCCGAGCTCATGTCGAGCAGGGAGCGCACCGGCGCAAGGAAGCCAGCGCTGCGGTCCGCCTCGTAGCGGAGCGCGATCACCATGGCGAGAAAGGCACGCGCGTGATGGTCGAGACCGATCCCCGGCTGGCGCAGCACGCGAAGGAATGTCTGCTCGGCGCGATATTCCGGATGGTCGCGGCTGCCGATATCGCTCATCCAGCAGGCCGCTTCGCGGAGCCTTGCCGCCGCCTCCGGTTCGTCCGGGAAGAGGGGGCTGGTCCAGGCCACCAGCGCGGGCGCGAGACCCGGGTCCCGGCCGAGCCGGTCGCCATATTCGCGCGCCGCGGCGAGGAGCGGGTCTTCCCCCCGCACCTCTTCGGGCACATGGCGCATGAACCACCCCTCGCGCATTCCGTTGGCCGAGAACACGACGCGCGCCGCCGCGGTCATGCGCAGGAGGCGCCGCAGCGTCACCGCCGCGAAGGGCAGATCTTCCAGCCGGCGGCGCGGCGCGCCTGGAAGACGCTCGAGCGCACGCTGGGAGGCGGCGGCGATCACGCCCGTGAGGTCGCGCGCCTCGTCCCGGCCCAGCGTATAATGGTGCACCATGGCGAGCGGATAGCTCGTCTGGGCGATGTGGATGCGCGCCAGCGCCCGGAAGGTGCCGCCCACGAGATAGAGGTCGCGGCCCGCGCCGTCGGCGAGCCAGCGCACGCCGGTGAGATCGCTGTCCACGACCGCGCGGGCGCGCAGCACATCGCCGTTGGCGCGCTCGGCGAGCCGGATCACCCCCAGCCGCAAGGTCGCGGCCTCGCCCGCCCGCCCGTGATCGAGGCGGACAAGCTCGAGCGAGCCGCCGCCGACATCGGCGAGCACTCCATCCGCGGTCGGGATGCCGCACAGTACGCCGGCGGCGGAAAGCTGCGCCTCTTCCTCGCCGGAAAGAATGCGGATCGGCATGTCGGGCATGCGCGCGGCGAGGCGGGCGATGAACTGGCGCCCGTCCACCGCGTCACGCACCGCCGAGGTCGCCAGCACCTCGAACGGTGAGGCGCCCATGGCGGCGACGATCGCGCGATAGCGGTGCATGACGGTCATCGCCTGGGCCGCCGCGCCGGGATCGAGCCGGCCGCTCGCCTCGAGCCCGCGGCCAAGACGGATCACCGCCTTTTCATTGACGATCGCGAGGGGATTGCGCCCGTGCCCCTGGAAGACGACGAGCCGCACCGAGTTCGAGCCGAGATCGACGACCGCGAGACGTTCCCTGGACTCATGCGCGCGGCTGAGCCGCAGCGGGCGGTCCAGATCGTAGAGGGAGGCGGAAATATCGTGGGCCACGGCTCAGTCCTGGCTCACCCGGTCCTGCCGGCGCGCCGAAGGTTGCGATCCGTGCGTCAAGGGACCGTGCAAGGCCGAGCCGCGCCCGGAGAGCGAAGGGTTGGTCATGAAATACTCGTGCGCCGAAACCGGCTTGCGTCCGGGATCGAGCCGCCGCCAGGTTGCATCCGGCCCAAGCTCCCAGGATTGCACGGTATCGCGCAGGTTCACGACCATGATCTGGTCCAGCACCTGCGCGTGAACGGTGGGATTGTGGATCGGCACCAGCGTCTCGATCCGCCAGTCCATGTTGCGCGTCATCCAGTCGGCGCTGCTGATGAAGACGAGCGCCCTGCGCGAGGGCAATGAATGACCATTGCCGAAGACGCAGATCCGCCCATGTTCGAGGAACCGCCCGACGATCGACTTCACCCGGATATTGGTGGAAAGCCCAGGCACTCCGGGGCGCAGGCAGCAGATCCCGCGGACGACCGCCATCACCTTCACCCCGGCGGCAGAAGCGGCATAGAGGTGGTCGATCAGCTTCTCGTCCACGAGGCTGTTCATCTTGAGCCAGATGCCCGCCGGCTTGCCCTCGCGGGCGAAGCCGATCTCGCGCTCGATCAGCTCCTCGAGCCGCAAGCGTGTGGTGAGCGGGGAGAACGCAACCGCCTCCATCCGCTCCGGCTCGGCATAGCCGGTCATGTAGTTGAAGAGCCGCGCCGCATCGCGCGTGAGCTCCGGCTCGCAGGTGAAGAAGCTGAGGTCGGTATAGATGCGCGCGGTGATCGGATGATAATTGCCGGTGCCGAAATGCGCATAGGCGCGCATGCCGCTGCCCTCCCGGCGCACCACGAAGGAGAGCTTGGCGTGGGTCTTGAGGCCGGGGATGCCGTAGACCACCTGCACGCCCGCCGCCTCCAGGCTCCGCGCGAGGCGGATATTGATCTCCTCGTCGAAGCGGGCCTTGAGCTCGACCATGGCGGTAACGGACTTGCCGGCCTCCGCGGCCTCGATCAGCGCTTTGACGATCGGGCTGTCCCGCGTCGTGCGATAGAGGGTCTGCTTGACCGCGACCACGTTCGGGTCCGCCGCCGCCTCGCGCAGGAATTGCACCACCACGTCGAAGCTCTCGAACGGGTGATGGACGATGATGTCCTTGGCGCGGATCGCGGCGAAGCAATCACCCCCGAAATCGCGGATGCGCTCGGGGAAACGGGGCGTGAAGGGCGGGAACTGAAGGTCCGGGCGATCATCGATGATGAGCGCGCGCAGATCGGCAAGCCCCAGCATGCCGGGCTGGACGAACACGTCCTCCGCCGGCACGCCGAGCGCATCGGCGACCAATGTGCGCAGATCGTCCGGCATCGCCGCGGCGACGGAGAGATGGATGGCGACACCGCGCCGGCGGCGCTTGAGGGCGCTTTCGTACGAGCGCACCAGATCCTCGGCCTCTTCCTCGAACTCCACGTCGGTGTCGCGGATGAGGCGGAAGAGGCCGCTGCCGAGGCGATGGAAGCCGGGGAAGAGACGATCGAGGAAGAGATCAACCAGCTCCTCGAGCATGACGAATCGGATCGGTTCGCCCGCACCTGACGGCAGGCGGACGAAACGCTCGATCTGGGCGGGCAGCGGCACGAGCCCGCGCATGCCGTACTGATCGGCCTCGCGCACCAGCCTGAGCGCGAGCACGAGGCCCATGTTGGGGATGAAGGGAAAGGGGTGCGCCGGGTCGATCGCGAGCGGCGTCAGCACCGGAAAGACGCGCTCCATGAACCAGGTTTCGAGCCAGGCGCGATCGGCCGCCGAGATCTGCCCCGTCTCGAGGACGATGAGGCCCGCGGCTTCGAGCTCCTCGCGCAGGCTCGACCAGACGCGGTTTTGATCGACCATCAGCGCCCGCGCGCGCACGCCGATCTCGGCCAGCTGCTGGGCGGGGGTGCGCCCGTCGGGCGAGAGCGCGGCCACCCCGGCCTTGGCCTGGCCGATCAGGCCGGCGACGCGCACCGAGAAAAACTCGTCGAGGTTGGAGGCGCTGATCGAGACGAAGCGCAGCCGCTCGAGCAGGGGATGGCGCCGGTTCTCGGCCTCCTCCACCACGCGGCGATTGAAATCGAGCCAGGAGAGCTCGCGGTTGATGAACCGCTCCGGGCTCGCGGGGTCGATCGCGGGAGCAGCCAGCGGCTCCCCGGCAGGCGGAACGGCCGAGGGAACCGGCCGGCCGGGCGCCGGCGGCGTCTGGTCGAGTTCGCGAAGAGAAGCGCTGCTCATGGGATTTCCTTCGCCTTTCGCGACGATCCTACAGGAGGGAAGGGGAGGCTGGGGAGAACGGCATCAAATCGTCATCATTCAGGAATGAATCGAGGGCCGCGACCGCCATCTGCCGCCCGACGCGGCGGCCGGCCGCGAGCGAGGCGTGATCGAGCCGGGCGACGGCCTCGGCCAGAGCCGCGGGATGCCGCGGCAGCCGGGCCAGGAGCCATTCCTGCAGCGCGGGCGCCAGCACGAGCTGGCGGGCCGAAAGAAGGCGGGCGAAGATCACGCTGAGCAGCGCCTCGTCCGGCGCCGTCAGGGGAACCGCATGGACGGAGGCGAGCCGGCTCGCCAGGTCCGGCAGCCGTACGTTCCAGCGCGCCGGCGGCTCGCGCCCCGCCAGCAGCAGCGTGACGCCCGCCTCGCGGGCGGCATTGAGGAGATGGAGCAGCGATGCCTCCTCCGCCGCGAGATCGGCGTCATCCACCGCGACCGAAGCGCGCGGCGCCGGCAACAGGCCGCGCAGCGCCGGCCCGGAAAGCACTGTCGCCGCCGCATTGCGCGCCCAGATGTGCAGCAGATGGGATTTTCCCACGCCCGCCTCGCCCCAAAGCGCGAGCCGGCCCTGTGGCCAGTCGGCAGGCCGTTCCAGCCAGCATCGCGCCGCCTCGTTCGCCGGGGCGGCGATGAAATCGGCGGGCGAGAAATCCGGGTCATGGCGGAAGGGCAGGGGCAGCTGGCGGGGTCGCATGAGATCAATATGGCAGATCAATATGGCTCTGGCGGATCGCTGCGAGATCCCGCCAGAGCCATGACATTGATCGAGAAAGCAAAGCCGGAGCGTGACGATCCGAAATCATCACGCTCTATCGTTCGGGTTCCACCGGAGGGTCGAGATAGAGCGGGCTTTGCAGGTAGCGGCGCAGCCAGAAGCGGGTGAGCACGCCGATCACCGCCGTCACCGGCACGGCGAGCAGCACGCCGAGGAAGCCGAACGCCGCTCCGCCCGCGAACAGGGCGAAAATCACCCAGACCGCGTGCAGCTCGACCCGATCGCCGAGAAAGCGCGGATAGATCACGTAGCTCTCGATGAGATTGCCGACCACGAACACCGCGGCCACACGGATCAGCCCCGACCAGAGCGGGAATTGCGCCAGCGCCAGCCCGACCGAAAGGGCCGCGCCCGTGATCGTGCCGACATAGGGGATGAAGGAGAGGATGCCGGCGCCGAGCCCGACGATCAGGCCGAGATCGAGCCCGATCAGCGAAAGCCCGGCGGCGTAGAATACGGCGAGGAAGAGGCAGCAGAGCAGCTGGCCGCGAAGCCAGGCGGAGAGGATGCGGTCCACCTCGTGCGCCTGCGCGCGCAGTACCACGGCATAGCGGCGCGGAAGCCACGAATCGAGCCGCGCCACCACGCGGGGCCAGTCGCGCAGCAGATAGAAGGCGACCACCGGTGTCACCACGGCGAGCGAGAGGACGTTGAAGAGCGCGACGCCGCCGGTGATCAGCCGTGTCAGCGCCTGGGCGACGAAGCTCAGGATGGCGCCGGCCTGGCTGCTGATCAGGTCCTGCAGCTTGCCGTTGATGAATTCCGGGCCGAAGCTTTTCTGCAGATCGGCGATGATCTTCTGCGCGAAATCTCCCAGGCCGGATACGTAGCCGGGCAGGCGCGCGGCCAGCACGCCCACCTGCTGCACGACCAGCGGATAGAGCAGCAGCACGGTCAGGAGCCCGACGGCGATCAGGCCGATGATCAGGACGAACGCGGCGGCGGCACGGGAAAACCCGACCCGCGCCAGTTGGCGCGCCAGCGGGTCGAGGAAATAGGCAATCCCGGCGGCGGCGACGAAGGGCAGCAGGATCGAGGAAAAGAGCGAGATCACGAGCCACGCGGCAATGGCGAGGCCGGCAATGAGCGCCCAGCGCTGGACCGGGGTTGCCCGCCTTTTCCGTTCCTCCGCTGGCAACGGCAAGGGAAGCTCGGGCTCGATGGGCGCGGATGCGTCCGATCCCGTCTGCCTCAGGTCCGGCGCCGCTCCGAAGCCCGGCGGGGTCATCGCGGCCATGCCGCGCGCCGGATATAGGCCGCACCCGAGGCAAGGGTGCTGGCCGCAACCACCCAGAGAAGGGGGATGAGCAGCCAGCGGGTGGGCATGCCGAGGGCCGCCAGCAGGAGAGCCGCGGCAACCAGCAGGATTTGCAGGACCGTGTTCACCTTGGAGATGAAGAGCGGCCGGATCGCCACCGGCTGGCCCACCACGCCGAGCAGCAGCACGCCGCCGACGATGAGGAGATCGCGGAAAACCACCAGGATGGCGATCCAGCTCGGCAGCACCCCGACCGAGGCGAGGGTCACGTACATGCTGACGAGGAGGGCCTTGTCCGCCACCGGATCAAGGACCGCGCCGATGGCGCTCGACCGGCCGTGGCGGGCGAGCCAGCCATCCGCGGCATCGGTCGCGCCCGCGACCAGGAAAAGCCCGAAGGCGGCGGCGAGGTCATGGCGCAGAACCAGCCACACCGCGAGGGGCACGGTGCAAAGCCGGGCGAACGTGATTGCGTTGGGCAGGGTGAGAAGCCCGAGCGACGTGCCGGCGACACGCGAGCCATCAGCCATTCCGCCCGGCTCTCCTCCTGCGGCGGCCCCTTCCTCTCCGGTTCCGGCACAAACCCTCGTTCGTCATGCTCGCCGTCACGATGGCATTTTTTTGCGGGCTCTTGTATCCGCTCCACGCCGGAAGCCGCGCTCCGCCCGGTCCGGCGTTCCCAAGGCCCAGCCTAACGGAGACAATGAGCAACGGCACCACCTATCGCGCCGCCGGCGTGGATATCGCGGCCGGGGATGCCCTGGTCGGGGCGATCGGGAAGCTCGCCGCCTCGACCGCGCGGCCCGGCGTGCTCGGGGCGATCGGCGGCTTCGCCGCTGCCTTCGATGCGCGCGCCGCCGGCTATGCGGACCCGATCCTGCTCGCCACCACCGATGGCGTCGGCACCAAGCTGATGATCGCCCATGCCTGCCGCCGGCATGAGACGGTCGGGCGCGACCTCGTCGCCATGTGCGTGAACGACCTCGTCGTGCAAGGCGCGGAGCCCCTCTTCTTCCTCGATTATTTCGCGACCGGCCGGCTGAAGCCGGAGGAGGCGGCCGCGGTGATCGTCGGCATCGCCGCCGGCTGCCGGGAGGCAGGGTGCGCGCTCATCGGCGGCGAGACGGCGGAGATGCCGGGCATGTACGCGGCCGGCGAATATGATCTCGCCGGCTTCGCGGTCGGCGCCGTCGAGCGCGGAAAATTGCTGCCCCGGGGCGTGACGCCAGGCGACATCGTGCTCGGGCTCGCCGCGAGCGGCGTGCATTCGAACGGCTTTTCGCTCGTCCGCCGCATCGTCGCCAATGCCGGGCTCGGCTGGGACGACGCAGCCCCTTTCGATCCGGACCGGACGCTCGGGGAAACGCTGCTGACGCCGACGCGCCTCTATGTCGCCCCGGTGCTGGCGCTCGCCCGTACGGGCCTCCTCAAGGCCGCCGCCCATATCACCGGCGGCGGGCTGCCAGGCAATCTGCCGCGCGTGCTGCCGGAAGGCAGAGCGGCCCGTCTCGACCCTTCCGCCTGGACGGCGCCGCCCGTCTTCGGCTGGCTCGCGCGCGCGGGCCAGGTGGCGGGGGATGAAATGCTGCGTGTCTTCAATTGCGGGATCGGGATGGCGCTGGTTGTTGGCGCGGCGGAGGCCGACGCGGCCGAGGCAGAGCTCACGGCGGCGGGCGAACGCGTCTTTCGCATTGGCGAGATCATTACCTCCCCGGGGCCGGCTTCGGTCTCGATCACGCTCCCGGCCGGCTGGCCGGAATGAGGCAGCGCACCGCCATTCTCATCAGCGGGCGGGGCAGCAACATGCAGGCGCTGGCGCGTGCCGCGGCCGATCCAAGCTACCCGGCCGAGATCGCCCTCGTCCTCTCGAACCAGGCCGGGGCGCCCGGGCTCGCGCGCGCGGCGGAGGCCGGGATCGCCACGGCGGTAATCGCGCATAAGGGCATGACACGCGAGGCGCACGAGGAAGCGATCGAGGCAGCGCTGCGCCGCCATGACATCGCGCTCGTCTGCCTCTCGGGATATCTCCGCATCCTCTCGCCCTTCCTGGTGCGGCGCTGGCAGGGGCGGATGCTGAATATCCACCCGAGCCTCCTGCCTTCCTTCCCGGGGCTGGAGACACATGCGCGCGCGCTCGCCGCCGGGGTCAAGCTGCACGGCTGCACGGTGCATCTCGTGAGCGAGACGCTGGATGACGGGCCCATCCTCGCCCAGGCGGCGGTGCCGGTGCTGGCGGGCGATACGCCGGAGATACTGGCCGCCCGCGTGCTCGCGCAGGAGCACCTTATCTACCCGCTGGCGCTCGGGCTCCTCGCCGGCGGCCGTGCCGCGGCGCCGGCAACCGGCGCGGCCCTTCTCAACCCCTTGCCGGGGACACTGAACCCCTTGCCGGGGGCTGGGCCGGGATCATAAGAATTGGCCCAACGGTCGCGCCTTCGCGCGACGGAGAGGGAACGAGGCGCCGCAATGGCCGAAGCCATACAGGATGCCGCATCCGGCATCACGCCCGAGGAGTTCTTGGAGGATCGCCAGCATTTCTGGAGCGGCTTCTACCATTTCGTCTGGACGGCCGCGGTCGCCATCATCGTCCTCTTGCTGCTGATGGCCTATTTCCTGCTCTGAATCGATGATCGGGGGCGCTGCCCCCAGGCTTCAGCCTGCGGCCGCGAGTGCTGCGAGCAGCAGGAGGGCGACGATGTTGGTGATCTTGATCATCGGGTTCACCGCCGGCCCGGCCGTGTCCTTGTAGGGGTCGCCCACTGTGTCGCCTGTGACCGCGGCCTTGTGGGCCTCCGAGCCTTTGCCGCCGTAATTCCCTTCCTCGATATATTTCTTCGCATTGTCCCAGGCGCCGCCGCCCGAGGTCATCGAGATCGCGACGAAGAGGCCCGTAACGATCGTGCCGAGCAGCATCGCGCCGAGCGCGGCGAACGCGGCACTGCGGCCGGCCGCGCCCCAGACGATGAGATAGAGGACGATCGGCGCGAGCACGGGCAGCAGCGAAGGCGCGATCATCTCGCGGATCGCGGACCGCGTGAGGAGATCGACCGCGCGGCCGTAATCGGGCTTGCCGGTCCCTTCCATGATGCCGGGGATCTCGCGGAACTGCCGCCGCACCTCGACGACGACCGAGCCGGCGGCGCGTCCGACCGCGGTCATGCCCAGCGCGCCAAAGAGGTAGGGCATCGCGCCCCCGATGAAGAGCCCGATCACCACATAAGGGTTCTGCAGCAGGAACTGCACCGATAGGTTCGGGAAATCGGTGTGCAGGTCCTGCGTGTAGGCGGCGAAGAGCACGAGCGAGGCGAGCCCCGCCGAGCCGATCGCATAGCCCTTGGTCACCGCCTTGGTGGTGTTGCCCACGGCATCGAGCGCGTCGGTCGTCTTGCGCACCTCGCCCGGCAGGTCGGCCATCTCGGCGATGCCGCCGGCATTGTCGGTGACCGGCCCATAGGCATCGAGCGCCACGATCATCCCGGCGAGCGCGAGCATCGTTGTGGCCGCGACGGCGATGCCGAAAAGCCCGGCCAGCGCATAGGAAAGCGCGATGCCGACGCAGATCACGACCACCGGCGCCGCGGTCGCCTCCATCGAGACGGCGAGCCCCTGGATCACGTTGGTGCCGTGGCCGGTGGTGGAGCTGCGGGCGATGCTCTGCACCGGGCGGAAATTCGTGCCGGTGTAATATTCGGTGATCCAGACGATGAGGCCGGTGACACAGAGTCCCACGACCGCGCAGAGGAAGAGGGTGAAGCCGGTTACCGCGTGCCCGTTCGTCATTGCGATCGGTGCCCCGATGCCGAGAAGGGCTGCGATCAGCAGGAAGATCGCGACCACGGAGATCGCCCCGGTGACCAGAAGCCCCTTGTAGAGCGCGCGCATGATTCCCTGGTCCGGCCCGATGCGCACGAAATAGGTGCCGATGACGGAGGCGATGATGCAGACCCCGCCGATGCCGAGCGGCAGCATCAGGAGTGAATTGCGGATCGGCCCGGTGAAGAAGACCGCCGCGAGCAGCATGGTGGCGACCAGCGTGACGGCGTAGGTCTCGAAAAGGTCGGCGGCCATGCCGGCGCAGTCCCCGACATTGTCGCCCACATTGTCCGCGATGACGGCCGGGTTGCGGGGATCATCCTCCGGAATCCCGGCCTCGACCTTGCCGACGAGATCGGCGCCGACATCCGCGCCCTTGGTGAAGATGCCGCCGCCGAGCCGGGCGAAGATCGAGATCAAGGAGGCGCCGAAGCTCAGCCCCACCATCGCTTCCAGCACCTGGCGAAGCTCGGTGGCCGGGGTGATCGCGCGCAGGATGAAATAATAGATGGAGACGCCGAGCAGCCCGAGCCCGACGACGAGAAGCCCCGTGATCGCGCCGGCCTTGAAGGCGAGGCCGAGCCCGGCATCGAGCCCGCTGCGCGCGGCTTCCGCCGTGCGGACATTGGCCCTGACCGAGACATTCATCCCGATATAGCCGGCCGAGCCCGAGAGGGCGGCGCCGATCAGGAAGCCGATGGCGACGCGAACGCCGAGCGCCACCCCGAGGATGATCAGGATGACCACGCCCACGATGGCGATGGTGGTGTACTGGCGGTTGAGATAGGCGCGGGCGCCCTCCTGGACGGCAGCGGCGATCTCCTGCATCCGCGCGTTGCCAGCATCGGCCGCCAGAACCTCGCGGCTGGTGCGGAAGCCGTAGGCGAGCGCAAGGACGCCGCAGAGGATGACGACGATGCCCAGGAGAATCATTCTGGAACGGTCCCTTCCTGATTTGAGCAGATGGGGCGGGAAGGCACAGCCGAACATCGCCGGCCGGGACCCCGCCAGTCAAAGGCGGCGGACCATGCCAGAACCGGATTGTTGAGGCAACAAGACGGCCCCGGGCCCGCCGGGCGCCCCGCGCGGCGCTGCTTGCCAAGCCGGCCCGGCCGGGCCACAGATCGGGCCCCTGGCGCCCGTAGCTCAACTGGTCAGAGCGGGCCGCTCATAACGGCTTGGTTGCAGGTTCGAGTCCTGCCGGGCGCAGTAATGATTTCGGCATGTTATTCTGCCTCAGCAGGCCGAGGCGGGAGGCCATGCAGTGATCTGCTCCCCGAAAACCGGATCATTTTGAGTTGGAATTTTCTACTTTCGTCCCAGGGTTGGGAGGAGCGGAGGACGATGAAGGCATCGAAGTTTTCGGAGGCGCAAAAGACGTTCATTCTGAAGCAGGGAGCGGACAGGGTTCCGGTGGCGGCGCCGCGCCGGCTGGCGGGTCGGCCAGCTCCGCGTCCGGCAACGGAGCGAAGGCCATAGCGTCGGCCGGCAGCGCCGCCCGCGCGATCTCCCGATCCTCGCCGATCGCAAGATCGTCGCCGGCAAGCTCCCGAACGCGGGCGAGGAACTGCCCAGTGAAGAACTCCGTTCGCGGAACTCAGGCAATTCCGTGCCCTTTTCTGCCAACGCAACGGCATGGCCGATGTCGCGCGCCGTCCACCAGCGATCCACGAGGCTAGACCATGCCTTGAGGCAGCCGGGATACCCAAGCTGCGCGCCACCGGTCCATTCGCCGTCAGACCAAACAGCCACTTGGCCGATCCAGCTTGCGGCCACGCCCATACCCAAGCCCACGCCCCCCGGCCCCTTCCCAAATCCCCCCGCCGGCACAATGTTGCGGCGCACTCACACCATTGCCGACCCTGGGCGGCGGAGCCGACGCGGATGCCGAGCTATCAGTACGTCTACGTGATGCGCGACCTCACCAAGGCCTATCCCGGCGGGCGGGAGGTCTTTCGCGGCATCACCCTCTCCTTCCTGCCCGGCGTGAAGATCGGCGTGCTCGGCGCCAACGGGGCCGGCAAATCCACCCTGCTCCGCATCATGGCCGGGCTCGATCCCGATTTCGGCGGCGAGGCCTGGGCGGCGGAGGGCGCGCGCGTGGGCTACCTGCCGCAGGAACCGATGCTCGACCCCGAGCGCACGGTGGGCGAGACCGTGTCCGAGGCCTTCGGCCCGCTGAAAACGGCGCTCGATCGCTTCAATGCCGTCTCCGAGCGCTTCGCCGAGCCGCTCGATGACGAGGAGATGAACGCCCTGCTCGCCGAGCAGGCGAGCCTCCAGGAAAAGATCGACGCCGAGGATGGCTGGGAGCTCGACCGGCGGATCGAGATCGCGCTCGATGCGCTCCGCTGCCCGCCCTCCGACCAGAAGGTCGGGACCCTCTCGGGCGGCGAGCGGCGGCGCGTCGCCCTCTGCCGGCTGCTCCTCGAAAAGCCGGAGCTGCTGCTGCTGGACGAGCCCACCAACCATCTGGATGCCGAGAGCGTCGCCTGGCTGGAGCGGACGCTGCGCGACTATGCCGGCACCGTGCTCGTCGTGACGCACGATCGCTACTTCCTCGACAATGTCACCGGCTGGATCCTCGAGGTCGAGCGCGGTCGCGGCATCCCCTTCGAGGGCAATTATTCCTCCTGGCTCGAGCAGAAGCGCGCCCGCCTCCTGCAGGAGGAGAAGGAGGAAAGCGCGCGAGCCCGGGCACTCGCGGCCGAGCGCGAATGGATCGCCGCCTCGCCGCGGGCGCGGCAGGCCAAGTCCAAGGCGCGCATCGCCCAGTACGAAGTGATGCGGGCCGAGGCGGAATCCCGCACGGCCAACGGCGGCGCCGAGATCGTGATCCCGCCCGGGCCGCGGCTCGGCGCCACCGTGATCGAGGCCAAGAATCTCACGAAATCGCTCGGCGAGAGGCTGCTGATCGAGGGTCTCTCCTTCAGCCTGCCGCCGGGCGGCATCATCGGCGTGATCGGGCCCAACGGTGCCGGCAAGACGACGCTCTTCCGCATGATCGTGGGCGAGGAGAAGCCGGACGAAGGGAGCCTCACGCTGGGGGACAGCGTGCGCCTCGGCTATGTCGATCAGTCCCGCGAATCGCTCGATGCCGGCAAGACCGTGTGGGAGGAGATCAGCGACGGCGCCGATGTCGTGATGCTCGGCAAGCGCGCGATGCCCTCGCGCGCGTACACCAGCGCCTTCAATTTTCGCGGCCCCGACCAGCAGAAGCGCGTGGGCGATCTCTCGGGTGGGGAGCGCAACCGCGTGCATCTCGCGAAGATGCTGAAATCCGGCGCCAACGTGATCCTGCTCGACGAGCCGACCAACGATCTCGACGTGGAGACGCTCCGCGCCCTCGAGGAGGCGCTGATCGCCTTCGCGGGCTCCGCCGTGGTCGTCAGCCACGATCGCTGGTTCCTCGATCGGCTGGCCACGCACATCCTCGCCTTCGAGGGGGACAGCCATGTCGAATGGTTCGCCGGCAACTTCCAGGATTACGAGGCGGACAAATGCCGCCGGCTGGGCCCCGAATCGATCGAGCCGCACCGGCTGCGCTATCGGCCGCTCGCGCGTTAGAGCGTGATGACCGAAGGTGGAATCACCGTAGGTCTGAATCACGCGGGAAAACAAATAGGTAAAGCGGCATGCGTGAGCCCATGCGAACGCATGCCGCTCTAGGAAATACTGATCCCGTGCCGTGCCCGGGCTATGTTGGCCGGCCCATCGAGATCGGAGAGATACGGCCATGTTCGTCGCGATGAACCGCTTCCGTGTGCTGCCTGGATCCGAGGAGGAATTCGAGCGCGTCTGGACCGGCCGCGACACCTATCTGCGCGACGTGCCGGGCTTCATCAAATTCCATCTGCTGCGCGGCCCGGCGCGCGAGGATCATGTGCTCTACGCCTCGCATTCGCTCTGGCGCAGTCGCGAGGATTTCGAGGCCTGGACCCGCTCGGACGCCTTCCGCCGCGCGCATCAGAGCGCGGGCGGCCGCAAGCCGCTTTATCTCGGCCATCCCGAGTTCGAAGGGTTCGAGGCGATCCAGACCGTGGCGCCGCTCCCCGCAGCCTAGAGCAGATCGCGATCAGATGGAATCGGCTGATCGCGTGAAGATGCTCGCAAAACAAACACATAGAGCGGATTGCGTGAGCCCGTGCAAACGCAATTCGCTCTAGAGCGTGATGACCGAAGGCGGAATCATCCTGGGTCTGAATCACGCGCGAAAACGAGTGGGTAGAGCGGGATACGTGAGCGGGAGCGAACATATCCCGCTCTAGAGCGAATTGCGTTTACATGCGCTCACGCAATCCGCTCTATGTGTTTGTTTTGCGAGCATCTTCACGCGATCAGCCGATTCCGTCTGATCGCGATCTGCTCTAGCAGGCCGGCTCACACTGGCAGGCGGATGCGCGCGCGCAGGCCGCCGAGCGGGCTTTCCTCAAGCAGGATCTCCCCGCCATGGGCGCGGACGATGTCCCGCGCGATGGCGAGCCCGAGCCCCGTGCCGCCGGCGACGCCGCTCTGGAAGGGGCGGAACATCTCCTCGCGTTGATGGGGCGGGATGCCGGGCCCGTCATCATCCACCGTCACCTGAACACTGCGGGCGGTAAGCTGGGTGGCGGAGAGCGAAATGCGCCGTGCGTGGCGTTGCGCGTTGTCGACAAGGTTGGTGATGGCGCGGCGCACGGCGTCCGGCCGCAAGGCGAGCGTGAGGCAGCCCGGCGCGTCGAGATCGACGTCCGCGCCGGTGCGGCGGGCCCCGGCCGCGACCTCCGCCAGCATGCGCGAGAGATCGACTGGGCGCACCTGCTCGGCGCCCTCTCCGCGCGCGAAGGCGAGGTAGCCTTCCACCAGCCGCTCCGTCTCCTCGACATCGGCGGTCATCGCGGCAATGTCCGGCGTGAGTTCCGGCCGCGGCGGCAGCATCGCGAGCGCCAGCCGAAGACGGGTGAGCGGCGTGCGCAGATCGTGCGAGACCCCGGCCAGAAGCTCCGTGCGCTGGGTGAGGAAGCGGCGGATGCGCTCCTGCATCCGGTTGAAGGCGGAAGCGGCCCGGCGCACCTCGATCGCGCCCTCGGGCTTGATCGCGCCCTGGTCGCGCCCCATGCCGAACGCCTCCGCAGCCGCCGCAAGGCGGCGGATGGCCCGGACCTGGTTGCGCATGAAGAGCGAGGCGATGGCGAAGAGCAGCACCGAGGTGCCGACCACCCAGGCAAGAAAGACATAGATCGTATCGGCATAAAGCCGCTTGTGCGGCACCGCGACCATCAGCACGCCGTCGGGCAGCTGCACGCGCACGATCACCGGCTTCGGGTCCGCGGCCCAGACCATGGTGAAGGGGCGATGGACGAGCTGCTCCATCGCGCCCCATAGGTCGTTGTCGGTGGGCCCGATCGCGTTCGGCGCCGGCCGGGGGGCGAGCGTCGCGCCCGGCTGGAAGCTCATCGCAAGGTCGAGATTCTCGAGGGCGAAGCGCAGCACCGCCTGCCGGTCCGCCGGGTCCTTCCGATGCTCGAACAGGCGCGCCACCAGCGCCACTTCACCCGCCACCGCGCCGGTCAGCCGGCGGGAGATCAGGCTGAGATGGCTGCCGTAGAAGATCTGCAGCGTCACCCCCTCGAGCAGAAGAAGCGGCAGCAGGATCATCAGGAGACTTCGCCCGAGCAGCGAGCGCGGCAGCACCCGGCGCAGCAGCCGTTCGGGCACCGGCCATGTGATGCGCATCAGAGCGGATCGCGATCAGCCGGGATCGGCTGATCGCGTGAAGATGCTCGCGAAACGAATTCATGGAGCGGTTTGCGCAAGCGCATGTGAACGCACACCGCTCAAAGCCCAGGTTTCAGCACATAGCCGCGCCCGCGCACCGTATGCAGGAAGCGCGGCTCGCGCGGATCGGCCTCGATCTTGCGGCGCAGCCGCGTCACCTGCACATCGATCGCCCGCTCGCTCGCATCCTCCATGCCGAGGGCGGCGGCAATCTCCTCGCGCGAGAGCACCTCGTTCGGCTTGCGGGCGAGCGCGGTGAGCAGCGCCGCTTCCCCGCCGGTGAGGCGGATGGTTCCATCCTCGGTCGTGAGCTCGGCGCGGTCGATATCGAACGAAGCCTGCCCGAGCGGCAGCTTGCCCACGGGCGGCTCGGCCGGCGCGGTGCGGCGCAGAAGGGCGCGGATGCGCAGCACGAGCTCGCGCGGATCGAAAGGCTTGGGCAGATAATCGTCGGCGCCGGCCTCGAAGCCCGCGACCCTGTCGTCCGGCGCGCCCCGGGCGCTCAGGAGCAGGACCGGCACTTCCCGCGCCCGGTCCCGTTGCAGCGATTCCGCAAGCTCGAGCCCGGACTCTCCCGGCATCATGATGTCGAGCACCATCAGGTCGGGGCGCAGAAAGCCGAGTTTTTCCCGAGCCTCGGCGGCATTCTCCGCCACCGTCACGCGGAAGCCGTGCTCGCCGAGATAGCGCGAAAGGAGCCCGCGCAGCCTCGCGTCATCGTCCACCACCAGGATGTGGGCGTCCTCGGCCACGATGCGCCGGCTTTTCTCTTCGCTCAGGCAGGCCGGGCGCGCGGCTCGCGCGCGGCCTGCTCGGCGCCGTCCATATAGGTGCGCGCCAGCTCGTTCATGATGCCGCGCATCACCCGGCGGAACCCTTCCACCGCCGGCCCTCCGGCCTCGCGATAGGCGGCGACGAGCCGCTCGCGCTGCCGCTCGAACAATTGCCGCTCCAGCGCCGCCCCGGCCGGCGTGAGCGAAAGCCGCCGCTGCCGCCGGTCGGCCCGTCCGGGTGTCTGCGCGACATAGCCGCGAGTGACGAGAAGCGAGAGCACGCGCCCGAGCGATTGCTTGGTGATGCGCAGAATGGTCAGAAGCTCGCTCACGCTGATTCCGGGATTGCGGCCGATGAAATGCAGCGCCCGGTGATGCGCGCGGCCGAGCCCCAGCGTCTCCAGCACCAGATCGGCGGCGTTGGTGAAGTCGCGATAGGCGAAGAACATCAGGTCCTGCGCAAGCCGCATCTCCTCCTCGCGAAGGAAGAGGAGGCTCGCCCCGGCATTGGGCGTCGCGGCAACGGCGGAAGGAAGCAAGGCGGGGCGGGCGGGCAAATCGCCTTTCCGGTCGGACATGGCTGGCATACCCGGAACATTACGGCAGATTCGTTGACTTAATATGCCTCGGCTTTTACGGTCCCGCAAGTCAGAGCAATAATATTGCTAGAAAGCGGCCCATGACGCTCATTCCTTTCGATGACCGGGACGGAACCATCTGGTGGGACGGTGCCCTGATCCCCTGGCGGGAGGCCCGGCCGCACGTGCTCTCGCACGGCCTGCATTACGCGAGCGCGGTGTTCGAGGGCGAGCGGGCCTATGGCGGCAGGATCTTCCGCCTCGGGGACCATACCGCGCGGCTGCTCGAATCCGGCCGGCTGCTCGGCTTCACGATTCCGTGGAGCGCTGCGGAAATCGATGAAGCCTGCAATGCGGTGCTGCGCGCCAACGCGCTTTCGGATGCCTATCTGCGGCCGATCGCCTGGCGCGGGAGCGAGCAGCTCGCGGTCGCGGCACGGCGGACGCGCATCCATCTCGCGATCGCGGCCTGGCCCTGGCCCAACCTTTTCGGCGCCGGGCGGCGTGAGGGCGTCACGCTCGATATCGCGCGCTGGAAGCGGCCCTCGCCGGAGACCGCGCCCACGGCGGCGAAGGCCTCCGGCCTCTACATGATCGGCACGCTCGCCAAGCATGAGGCGGAGGAAGCCGGCTTCGACGACGCGCTGATGCTCGACTGGCGCGGCTTCGTCGCCGAGGCCACCGGCGCCAACATCTTCCTGGTCATCGACGGCGCGCTGCACACACCCACCCCAGATGGATTCCTCGACGGCATCACGCGCCGCACGGTGATGGACCTCGCGCGGCAACGCCGGATCCGCGCCGTCGAGCGGGCGATCCTGCCCGAGGCGCTGGCGCAGGCAAGCGAGGTGCTGCTGGTCGGCACCGCGGCCGAGGTGACGCCCGTGCGCCGGATCGGCCCCCACGCCTACACGCCCGGCCAGATCACCGAAACCCTGCGCAAGGACTACGAGGCCCTGGTGCGCCTCCCGCCCGAAGAGGCCGCGCGCCGCGCGGCGTAATCCAGCCTGAGGCGCTGCTTTTTTTAGAACTCAGGCCAGGGGTAGAATTCAGGCCAGGGGCTCTGCCCCTGGACCGGGCCCCATCGCGCATGCGCGATGGGAACCCGATCCCCGGCAAAGGCAGAGCCTTTGCAATGGCAATTATGCACTACTTGACGAGTTAAAGGGAACAGAGAAAAAAGTTCTCTCACAAGCGGTCCGTGGTGATTGTGCGTGATTTGACAGTCATGGATCATCGTGCTCTGCACAAATGCTGGCTAGAGCGTTGTTAATTTGCGTCGTTGTGTTGATCGCACCATGCAACGGTGTCGATGGTCGGACCATCACCCCACGCGCTCCAGCAGAAATTGGTGTAATGTCGGTCGCCGAAGATATCACGGTAGTTGATCGTCCCTGCGACAATGAGTCGCGCAGCGCCTCCAGAGCGTGCCAATGCGGCGATCTGATTTGCGGAGATTGGATCAGCCAATTCAGCGATGCTGCCGGTGTCACGACTGAAGCTGGAGCCAAGGGTGATCTTGCCGGCTGGCAGTTCACCGGGCGCCGAGAGATATACAAATCTGGTATTCGGCAAAAGTGGATAGCGTGCATATACCAAGATGGCGCGCTCGGTCTCCTCGTAGGCTGGAGTCTGTCCGACATTTCGCACGGTGTACGGCCCAATAGGTTGGCGTCCGGCAATTATGTCCAACATCGCTGGCCGGTCGGGCATAACTTGGATGTAGGCTCGCAACTGACGACGTTCGGTATCTCTCGCTATCATGGTCTGTCTAATGGAAAAAATCATAATAATAGCGGTAATGACGGTGTAACAGATTGCTGCTTCGGCGCCTCGTTTAATCCATATATGCTCTATACGTTTATTTTCTTTCTCTTCGGCACGATCGGCTCGATATTGATTAAGGAAGGCTCCCCCAAGGGAGGCGACGTCACGGATTTCCTTATCTTCGCCGGAACTGTTTGTTGGGTTATTGCCATCGCCGTTCCGACTTGGTGGTGGGTTTCTCATGGCTGAGAACGCCGACGCCTTCCTAGTTTGTGGCGCCTCAGCACCTTGCTACAGCCGCACCAAAGATACTGAATTCTTCCAGTTGTTATACCGGAACTCAAACTCTACAATGTAGAGCGGTAGATATTTGGCGCTTACCTTGTGGAAGGTGCCCATGATCCCGCGCTTAATCAGGGACCAGAAGGCGTCAATCGTCTGAGTATGAACGGCGCCAACCACGTATTCGCCAGCACTGTGGCGCACGAACTTATGGGGATAGTCCTTCAGGCCCCAGTAGCTCCGGTATTCGTCCGTGGCGAGGAGATCAACCTTCGTGGAGACCGCCTCGCGAACGGTGCCTTGCAGGCTTCTGGCATCAGTGTGCCGGATCACGCGGGCCACGACGCTGCCCTGGCGTTCAACGGCGCCCACGACGGTCTCTTTTCCCGTGATGCCGCGTCCTTCAACGCGCTTGTCTGCGTGCCGATTCTTGTTCTTCCCACCAATGTAGGTTTCATCGACTTCCACAATGCCCATCAGCTTGCGGAACTCGGGATCGACCAAGCCGGCCCGGATGCGATGACACATGTAATGGGCGGTTCGATAGGAGCCGAAACCCTTGACCCGCTGAACCTGAAGGGCGCTGATGCCTTTCTTGCTGGTCACCATCAGATAGATGACTTTGAACCAGTCCCGCAGACCGATGTTCGTATTTTCGAAAATCGTGCCCGCAATAACCGAGAAGCGGTAGGACGTGCTCTTACCGCAATTCATGCACTCCCACTTGAAGGGCATGGTCTTGAGCGCAAAGACGCGTTCAGACGCACCGCAGCGTGGGCACATAATCACACCATCTGGCCACCGGCGCCGCACCAGATAAGTGCGGCAAGCATCATCATCCGGGAACAGAGCTTCCCACTCGGAAACGGTCATCTGGCGAGTGAACTGGGCCACCGGAGGCGCCTTTGTGCGTGACGAAGATGAATATAGGACGTCCTACGGCGCTCGTCATGTAGTGCATAATCGCCTTTGCAATCCGTTCCCGCCGCGCGGCTTTCTGTGCCGCGATGACTAGACGCCCAGATGATTTTTCATCACCGCGGGCTCGGCGCGCAGCTCCGCCGTCGTGCCGCTGAAGACGACGTGGCCGTTGTTCAGCACATAGACGCGGCGCGCGAGATCGAGCGCGGCGGTGACATTCTGCTCGACGATCAGAATCGTGCGGCCCTGGGCGGCGAGCGTCTCGGCGACCGAGAGAAGGTCGCGCACCACCAGCGGCGCCAATCCCTCGAAAGGCTCGTCGAGCAGGATGATGCGCGCATCGCGGATCAATGCCCGGGCGATGGCCAGCATCTGCTGCTCGCCACCCGAGAGATTGCGCCCGCGCGAGGCGCGCCGCTCGCCGAGCCGCGGGAAATAGGCATAGATGGCGTCGTGCGAGAGCGGGCTTTCCGCGCTGAGGCTGGCGAGCTCGAGATTCTCCGCGACCGTCAGCCCCCCGAAAATGCGCCGTTCCTCCGGCACGAGCTGCACGCCGCGGCGCGCGATCTCGAACGGCTGGAGCGCCTCGATCGGCGCGTTGGCAAGACGGATGCTGCCGCTTTTCGCCGGCAGCACGCCCATGATCGTCTTGAGCGTGGTGGTCTTGCCGGCGCCATTGCGCCCGAGCAGGGCGACAACCTCGCTCTCCTCCACCGCGAGCGTGACATCGAAGAGGATGTGCGAGTCTCCGTAGAAGCTGTTGACGCGATCGACTTCCAGGAGGCTCATGGAACGATGCCCTCGGGAGCGCGCAGCCCGCCGAGATAGGCTTCCTGCACGGATTCGCTCTGCTGGATCTCCGCGGCCGTTCCGTCGGCGAGCAGATGCCCATCCGCGAGCACACTGATCCGGTCGGCAAGCTCGAACACCGCATCCATGTCGTGCTCGACGATGACGAGCGTCGCCTCCTCGCGCAGCCGCGCGATCAGGAGCTTGGTTGCCGCACGCTCTTCCGGGCTCATGCCCGCCAGCGGCTCGTCGAGCAGCAACACCTGCGGCGAGCCGGCAAGCGCAAGCCCGATCTCGAGCCGCCGCTTTTCCCCGTAGGCGAGCACGCCCGGCGGCAGCTCGGCGCGCGCGCCGAGCCCGATCGTCTCCAGCACCGCATCGACCTGTCGTTCCACATCAGGAATGGAATGGGCCGGGCGCAGGAGATCGAGGCGGAAGGCGCCGCGCCTTCGCGCGAGCGCGGCCACGCGGAGATTCTCGCGCACCGTGAGCGCGGCGAAAAGCTGGTTCACCTGATAGCTCTTGCCGAGCCCCGCCTGGCAGGCGCCCGCGACGCCGAGGCCCGTGATTCGCCGGCCGAAGAAGAAGACCTCGCCCGCGCTCGGCGTGACTTCGTCGAGGAGCATCTTGAAAAGCGTGCTCTTGCCCGCGCCGTTGGGCCCGATCACCGCCTGCACCGAGCCCGGCGCCACCGTGAGCGAAACGTCTTCCACGGCGCGGATGCCGCCGAAGAATTTGCTCAGCCCGCGCGCTTCGAGCGCCGGTGTCCCGGCGGCCGAACGGATCGCGGGTGCGGCGAGCGGCAGCGCGGGCATGCGCTCGGGCAGTGCCGCTTCCGCGGGCAGGCTGCTCGCGGCCGGCCGGCGCCGCTTCCAAAATCCCTCGATCGCGCCGGCGATCCCGTGGCGAAAGAGGGTGACGAGGATGACGAAGATGAGGCCGAGCACGAATTTCCAGAGCGCGCCGATGCCAGGGATCAACTGCAGATTCTGCTCGAGATAGAGCCAGACCGCGCCGCCGAGCAGCGGGCCGATCAAGGTTCCGACCCCGCCGATCACCGTCTGCGCGACGAGCTGGCCGGACGTGTCGAGCGCGAAGGCGTCGGGCGGCATATAGCTCTGGAACACGCCGATCAGCCCGCCCGCGAGCCCCGCATAGAGCGCGGCGATGACGAACACGGCAAGCTTGTAGCGCCCGACCTCATGGCCAAGGGCGAGCGTCCGGCCGGCATTGTCCCGGATCGCGCGCAGCACCGCGCCGAAGGCGGAATGAACGATGCGCCGGGCGAGCGCGAAGCCCGCCACGAACACCACGCCCACGAGAAGATCCATCCGCCAGCCGCTGGTGAAGGCGAAATTCACCGTGCCGAAGGTGAGATGCGGTACCGGCACGCCCGGCAGCCCGTTTTCTCCCCCGGTCCATTGCGCCAGCGGGGAATTCTCGAGAAAGAACGAGATCTGGCCGAAGGCGAGCGTGAGCATCGCGAAATAGATGCCGATGCGCCGCAGCGCGAACCAGCCGACCACCACGCCCCAGACACCGGCCGCAAGCGTCCCGATGACGAGCGAGAGCCACACATTGCCGAGCGTGTGCGTCGTCAGGAGCCACGCGCACACATAGCCCCCGGTGCCGTAGAAGGCGGCCTGGCCGAAGGAAAGAAGGCCCGTGTAGCCGAAGAGAAGATCGAACCCGAGCCCGAACAGGCCCCAGATCACGATCCGCCCGAACATGTCGGCCGAGCCGCCGATGAAGGGAAGGATGAGGAAACCGGCGACGAGTCCGGCCGCCAGCGCGATTTCCGGCAGAAGGCCTCCGCGAGCGGAACGTCTCACGCCCGCCCTTCCGCGCCGAACAGGCCCTGCGGCTGGAAGACCAGGATCAGAGCCATCACCACATAGAGCATCACGTACGAGTAATCGGCATTGAAGGCGCTCGTCAGGCTGATGATCTCGCCGGCGATCAGCCCGCCGGCGACCGCGCCGGGAAAGGAGCCGAGCCCGCCGATGACGACGACGACGAAGGATTCGGCAAGGAACGGCCCGCCCATGTCGGGATCGACCGAGACGAGCGGCGCATAGACCAGCCCCGCGAATCCCGCCGCCAGCACGCCGATCGCGAAGACCACCATGAAGGCGCGCCGGACATTGATGCCGAGCATGTTCACCATCGTCGCATCCTCGATCCCGGCGCGGACGATGAGGCCGATGCGCGTGCGATAGAGCGCGAGATAGAGAAGGAAAAGCGCGAGCGCGACGATGAAGATCACTTCCAGCCGGTATTTCGGATAGATCAGGAAGCCGAGCGAGACGATCCCCTCGCCCCAGCTCGGCAGCGGGACACGCTGGCTCAGTCCGCCGAAGACGAAGCGCACCGCCTCGACGATCAGGATGCCGACACCGAAGGTGACGAGGATCTGGTCCTCGGCCGGCCGGTCGTAATAGAGCCGGATCACCACCCGCTCGAAGACGAGGCCGACGAGCACCATGAATCCGCCACCGAGCACGACCGCGAGCAGGAAGGACCCCGTCTGCCCGAGCACGACGAACGCCGCATAGGCGCCCAGCATGAAGAGGGCGCCATGCGCGAAGTTGAGCAGGCCGAGCGTGCCGAGCGTGATGGTGAGCCCGCTCGCCGAGAGCGCGAGCAGGGAGCCCAGTGCGAGGCCGTTGAAGGCCTGGGCAAGGAGAAGCGGCAGGCTCGGCATGAAGGACGCGCGGCCCCCGTTCCTACGATTTCGTCCTGGGCTTCAGCTGATGCGCTTCAGCGACTGGGCTTCGGCGACTGGGCTTCAGCGACTGGGCTTCAGCTATAGGAGCCGAGCTTGCAGCCCATCAGATCGCTCACCGGATTGATCGCCTGCTCGCCGGGCACGATCGAGACCACGGTGAAGAAGTCGTCCTTGCTCTTCATCTGGCCCGGCGTCTTGCCCACCACCACCGGCACCGGGCGGACCAGCTGATGGTCCTCGGCGCGGTACCAGACCTTGCCGAGCGAGGAATCGAAAGGCTGGGACTGGGAAGCCTCCAGCGTCTTGATCACTTCCACCGGATAGAAGGTGCCGGCGCGCTCCACGGCGAGCGCCCAGAGATAGGTCTGCATATAGGCGATGTGCGCGCACCAGCTCGGGCGGTACTTGTTCGCGGCGTAGAAGCTCTCCACGAAATCCTTGGCCAGCGGGTAGGTATCCTCGAGCGTCCACCAGAAATCGAAGGTGCCGTAGACGCCGCCCATGATGGCCGCGCCGGTCTCCTGGGCCTGGAAGGAGGAGATGTTGGGCACCACCATCTTCATCTTCTTGAGCACGCCGAACTGGTCGGCCTGCTTGGACGAGGCGACCGAATCATTGCCGAAGCAGACATTGCAGAAGATCTCGGCATCGCTGTTGGCGATATTGATGAGCGCGGAGCTGTAGTCCGCCGCTCCCACCGGCACCACCTGCTTGCTCGCGATCGTCCAGCCATATTTCTTGGTGGCGGAGGCGAAGGAATCGAAGACCGAGAAGCCGTAGGTGTAATCGGGAACGAGATAGGCCACCTTGCGGTTCGTGCCGAACGCCTTGGCAACCACCGGGCCGAGCGCGGTCGAAGCCATGTAGGCCGAGGGCTGGGAGCGGAACCCGTAGCGCTGGCAGTCCTTGCCCGTCGTGTCGTTGGAGCCGCTGGCGCCCACCATGTTGACGACCTTCATCCGCTGCGCCAGCTCTTCGAGCGCGATCGCGGTCGCGCTGTCCGTGCAGCCGGAGATCATGATCGCCTTGTCCTGCTCGATGAACTGAGTTTGTTCCTGAACAGCAACATTCGGCTTGAGCTCGCCATCGGCGATCTTGTAGCGAATGGTCTTGCCGAGCACGCCCTTGCCCTTGAGCCCCCATTTGGCGGGAATGTCGCCGCCTGCGTTGATCTGGGCGATCGCGAGCTGGTAGCCGAGCGAAAGATCCTTGCCGTCCGCCGAATAGGCGCCGGTGAGCGGCGGGGTCAGCCCGATGAAGCAGGTGTCTCCGGAAACGCCGGCGGGATAGGTCCCGAGCGCGGGATAGTCCGCCGCGCGGGCGGGAAAGGGCGAGAGGAGCGGCAGGGAGAGCCCGCCGCCGGCGGCGAGTCCCGCGGCAAGGATGGAGCGCCGGCCGAGCCTGGTTTCGCCTGGATGGGTTCCCTGATGGGTCATCGTCGCCTCCCTAAGATTTACGCATGCAATTTTCATGACGTGCCGGCCGGCGTTACACCACAAATGGGCCGGCACTGGCAATCAGTCGGGCCCCCATGGGCAGATCTATGGTGCGGGCCAATGGGCAGGGTGCGTGCCGAGCGGCATGGCGGGCCGGCCGTGGCGGGGTGGGCTTGCCGGGATTTCCGCGGCCGGACGCACGACGGTCAAGCGGCCGAAGCCCGAATCCGTCTCCTCGAGGCGGTCGGAGATATCGGAAAAGCCGGGATCCGGGCAGGCGAATCCGTTCGCGACACGGCCGAGCGAGCGGAGCCAGAGCCCCGTGCGCGCGAGCGAGACGCGCACGCGGAACGAGCCACCCTCGGCCGCGCGCCGCAACAGCGCGGCGATGATCCCGAAGGCGAGCAGGTGCCCCGAGGCGTGATCGAGCGCCTGCGCGGGCAAGGGCCTTGGCGTCGCCTCGCCGGCCGCCTTCGCTTCCGCATCGTTGAAGCCGCTCGCCGTCTGGACCAGGCTGTCGAAGCCGCGCCGCGCCGCCCAGGGGCCCGCGAACCCGTAGGCGGAAAGCGTTGCGTGCACGAGCCCCGGGCGAAGCCGCGCGACCTCCTCGGCACCGAATCCATGATGATCGAGCGCGCCCGGCCGGTAGGATTGCAGGAACACATCCGCCGACCGCACCAGCTCCCGCAGGGTTTCGCGCGCTTTCTCTTCGCGAAGATCGAGAAAGGAAGAGAGTTTTCCCCGCCCGGTATCGATCACCAGCGGCGCCATCTGCGGCAGATGCGACGCGCTGATCGCAAGCACCTCCGCACCATAGGAGGCGAGTGCGCGGCCCGCGACGGGGCCCGCGATCACGCGGGTCAGGTCGAGCACGCGCAGGCCCGCGAGCGGCCGCGTCGCCGGAGAGAGCGGCACCGCGGGCGCATCGCCGAAGCGCGTGATCGAAACCGTGGGCTGCGAAATGAGCGCCGCACCTTCTTCGCTCGCGTCCCACGCATCGAAGGAACGGAGCCGGGCGACCGTGAGGCCCGCTTCGGTCGCTTCCCGGTCGAAGCGCTCCGCTTCCCAGCGGGCGAGCGCGCGCGCCACCGCTTCCCGCTCGTGCGCGCAGCCGAGCAGGCGCAAAACGCCCTCGCGATGATGCGGGAAATTCGTATGCAGCCGGACCCAGCCATCTTTCGTGCGATAAAGACCGGCAATCGCATCCCAGAGATCGGGCGGCGGCGCCCCGTTCACGCGAAGATAGCGTTCGGAGCGGAATTCGATCGCCGCGTCGCGCAGCGCCACAAGCACCTTGGGCGCGGGGCCGCCGCGCCGCGCGAGCATCGACGAGGAAGCAAGCGCCTCCGCCCCGATGCTCACCGCCGCGGCGGTGCCGATCGCAAAGGACGAAGGCAGCACGGGATCACGGCCGCTGAATTCGATCCCTCCCAGCGCCGCTTCGGGAAGTCCGGCCTCGCGCCACAAAAGCGCGAGCCCCACCGCCGGTGTCACACGCGCATCTCCACGCAGACCGGCACATGGTCGGAAGCAAGCTCCCAGTCGCGCGCATCCCTGAGCACGGTCTGCCGTTCGAGCGTGCCCGTCAGGTCATCGGAAACCCAGATATGATCGAGCCGGCGCCCGCGATCGGAGAGACGCCAGTCGCGGTTGCGATAGGACCACCAGGTGAAGAGCTTTTCGTTCGCGGGAACGAAATGCCGTACCGCATCGGTGAATCCGGTCTCGCGCCAGGCATTCAGCGCCTCGGTCTCCACCTTCGTATGGCTCACGACATCGAGAAGCTGGCGATGGCTCCAGACATCGTTCTCGAGCGGCGCGATGTTGAGGTCCCCCACCACGATCGCGCGTGAGGGCGATCCGGTCTCCGAGAAATGCCTGCGCACCTCGCCGACGAACGCGAGCTTGTGCGCGAATTTCGGGTTCTGGTCGGGATCGGGGATGTCGCCGCCGGCCGGCACATAAAAATTATGAAGCACCACCGGCCCGCCGGGCAGATCGAGCCGCACCGCGAGATGGCGGCAATCCCCTTTGCCGCACCAATCGGGCGAGTCCGCGACCGGTTCGAACGGAATGCGCGAGAGGATGGCAACGCCGTTATAGCTCTTCATCCCGCGCCGGGCGAAATGCGGCAGGCCGACCTCGGCCGGCAACCGGTCGGGGAAAAGCTCGTCCGGAACTTTTGTTTCCTGAAGGCAGAGGATATCCGGCGCGAGCGCATCGATGAGGGCGGTGAGCCGCTCGCGGCGCAGACGCAGCGAATTGATGTTCCAGGTGGCGACCCTGAGCTGACGATGTGGCCTGCTCCGCCCGCCAAGCGCCATCAGACGATGCGGGCGCGGACGAAGCCCACCCCTTCGACCTCGCCCTCCAGAACATCTCCGCGCGCGACGGCCGCCACACCCGCGGGCGTGCCGGTGAAAATCAGATCCCCCGGAGCGAGCCGCACGAGCGACGAGAGATGGGCGATGATCTCGGGCAGGCTCCAGATCATCTGGGAAAGATCCCCCTGCTGGCGCACCGTGCCGTTGACGCGGAGCATGATCCGTCCGTGTGACGGATGGCCGATCTTCTCGGCCGCGACGAGCGTGCCGATCGGTGCCGCATGGTCGAACCCCTTGCCCATGTCCCAGGGCTTTCCTTCTTTCTTCGCCAGGCCTTGCAGATCGCGCCTCGTCATGTCGAGGCCCGCGCCATAGCCCCAGACATGGGCGAGCGCATCCTTCTCGGCGATGTCCGCTCCGCCCGTGCCGATCGCGGCCACCAGCTCCATCTCGTGATGGAGATCCTTCGTCGCCGGCGGATAGGGCATGTCCGTCCCGTCCAGCACCAGCGCATCTGCGGGCTTCATGAAGAAGAAGGGCGGCTCGCGGTCCGGATCCCCGCCCATTTCACGGGTATGCTCGGCGTAATTCCGCCCGACGCAAAAGACCCGCCGCACCGGGAATGCCCCACCCCCGGCCACCGGCACCGCCACCACGGCAGGCGGCGCGATCACGTATTTGTATTCGGCCATGGCGGCACGACTCCCGATGCGGAACCGGCACCTGAGCCGCGCGCCGCTGCCCCGTCAAGGGCCTCTCCATCATGATCGCGGGCATGATCGCGGGCATGATTGCGGGCGGACGAAACCCAGGCTAGTTCTGCGAGCTTGAGCAGAGCAAAGAGGATGTTGTGACCGGTTCACGGAAAACGCGCGTGCTTTCAAAATTTCTTCCAACTCTCGTGATTTCGTCGCTTGTCCTTTCCCCCGCTTTCGCTCTCGCCGCGAAGACGATCTCGCTCTCCGGCGTGCCGCATTTCTCCGCCCTCGCCGACGCGCAGAAAACCTGCGGCAAGGACACGGTGGTGTGGGCAAACCTGCATGCGAGCGTCTATCACCTCTCCGACTCGCGCTGGTTCGGCAAGACGAAGAAAGGCGCCTATTTCTGCGAAAGCGCCGTCACCAAGGCCGGGCTCCACGCCGCGAAGGAATAACGGGGCGAGGCTTCGTCCCCGGATATTCCCCGCCGGCATATCCCCTCTGGTACATGGTTGAGCGGTCCCGCGCCGGCGCCGATCGCGGGGGCGGTCGCGATGGCTGCCTGGAGATAGGCTCGGGCCCGGCGCACGGCGTCGAGGAGCGGCATCCCTTGCGCGAGGCCGGTGGCGATGGCGCTTGCGAGCGTGCAGCCCGTGCCGTGGCGCGGCGGGCCCGGAATGCGCGGCTGCGCGAAGACGCTGATCGTGCCGTCGGCGGCAAGCACATCCACCACCGTATCGCCCGGCAGATGGCCGCCTTTGACCAGCACCGCGCGCGCGCCGATGGCGAGCGCCGCGCGCTCCATCGAAGCGCGGTCGCGGATCGGAAATCCGGCGAGGATCTCGGCCTCCGGCAGGTTCGGCGTGACGAGCGCGGCGAGCGGGAAGAGTTTCGCGCGGAGCGCGTCGAGCGCGTCTTCCGCCAGAAGCCGTGCGCCGCTGGACGCGACCATCACCGGATCGATGACAAGCGGAAGTCCGGGAAAGGTGCTGAGCGAGGCGGCGACTTCGCGGACCGTCGCTTCATCGACCAGCATGCCCGTCTTCACGGCATCCGCGCCGGGATCGGCGAGCACGCAGGCGATCTGCGCGCCGACGAGGGCGGGCGGAACCGGATGCACCGCATGGACCGCGCGCGTGTCCTGCACGGTGATCGCGGTGATCGCGCTGGCCGCATAGGCACCGAGCGCCGTGATGGTTTTCAGATCCGCCTGGATGCCGGCCCCGCCGCCCGAATCCGAGCCGGCGATGGCCAGCACGCGCCCGCGCATCAGGAACCGGCCGCTCCCGAGGGATCGTCTCCGGCGCGCGCGGCGGCGGCGATCGTCTCGCAGAGCTCGGCCACGACTTCGCGCACCAGGGCCTCGTCCTCCGCCTCCGCCATGACCCGGATGACGGGCTCGGTCCCGCTCTGGCGGATCAGGACCCGCCCGGCGCTGTTCAGCCGCGCTTCGGCCTCTTCGATCCCCGCTTTCACCGAAGGCATGGCGAGCGGCGAGCCCCCGGCGAAGCGGACACTGCGCAGAAGCTGCGGCAGCGGACGGAAGACCTTGCACACCTCGCTTGCCCGCCGCTCCTCGGCCACGATGACGCCGAGCACCTGGAGCGCGGCCACGAGGCCGTCTCCGGTCGTGGAGAAGTCGGAGAGGATCATGTGCCCCGATTGCTCGCCACCGACATTGAGGCCGCGCGCGCGCATCTCGGCGGCGACATAGCGGTCGCCGACGCGGGTGCGGTGCAAGGCGAGCCCGAGCGTGCCGAGAAACCGGTCGAGCCCGAGATTGGACATCACCGTGGCAACGATCGCATCGCCCGCGAGCCGCCCTTCCCGTCGCCAGGAACGGGCGATGAGCGCCAGGATCTGGTCGCCGTCGATCAGCTCGCCATGCTCGTCGGCGAGCTGGAGCCGGTCCGCGTCGCCATCCAGCGCGATGCCGAGATCGGCGCCGTGCTCCACCACCTGGGCGCAGAAGAATTCCGGCACCGTCGAGCCGCAGCCGCGATTGATGTTGAACCCGTCCGGCGTGACGCCAAGCGGGATCACCTCCGCGCCGAGCTCCCAGAGAATCGTGGGCGCCACCTTGTAGGCGGCGCCATGGGCGCAATCGATGACGATCCGAAGCCCCTCGAGCCGCAAGCCCCGCGGAAAGGTCGCCTTCGCCCCCTCGATATAGCGGCCCGCCGCATCGGCGAGCCGCGTGGCACGGCCGAGCTTTCCCGGCGTGGCGAGACGCGCGGCGAGATCGGCCGTCATCAGGGCCTCGATCTCGGACTCCGTCTCGTCGGAAAGCTTCTGGCCATCCGGGCCGAAGAGCTTGATGCCATTATCCTCGAACGGGTTGTGCGAGGCCGAGATCATCACCCCGAGATCCGCGCGGAGCGAACGGGTGAGCATGGCGATGGCCGGCGTGGGCATCGGGCCGGCGATTGCCACGTCCATCCCGGCGCTGATGAAGCCCGCGACCAGCGCCGGCTCGATCATGTAGCCGGAAAGCCGCGTGTCCTTGCCGATGAGAACGCGGTGGCGATGGAGGCCGCGGGTGAAGAGCAGCCCGGCCGCCTGGCCGAGGCGGAGCGCCGTCTCGGCCGTCATCGGGTCGGTATTGGCGGTGCCGCGGATGCCGTCGGTGCCGAAGAGGCGTCGTGAGGAGGTCATGCCAGTCTCAGGAATAGTCTCAGGAATATAGCAAAGTCGGGAATGTGAAGCACCCGCGCCTTTTTTCGGCTACCCGCCGGCCACGGCAAGCGACGCCGGTGTGTCTGCCTCGGGAACCTCGCCGCACGCCAGCGCCTGCCAGACGCGCACGGCCTGAACGGCGTCCGCAACGTCGTGAACGCGGAGCACGGAGGCACCGTTTCTCAGGACGAAGAGCGCGGCCGCAAGGGAGCCCGCGAGCCGTCCCCGCGGTTCCGCGACCCCCGAGACACGGCCGATGAAGCTCTTGCGCGAGACGCCGAGCAGGAGCGGGCAACCGAGATTGAGCAGGAGAGGAAGGCGCGCGAGCAGGGAGAGGCTGTGCGCGGCCGTCTTGGCAAATCCGATGCCCGGATCGAGCGCGATGCGATCACGCGCGATGCCGGCTTTCTCGGCGGCCGCGAGGCGCTGCGCCAGCTCCTCCACGACCTCCACCGCCACGTCTCCATACCGTGCGAGCCCCGCCATGGTCTGCGGCGTGCCGCGCATATGCATCAGCACCACGGGCACCCGGCAGCCCGCGAGCAGGGGCGCTGCCGCCGGATCGTGGGTGAGGCCGGAGATGTCATTGACGATGGCGGCTCCGGCCGCGAGTGCCGCCTCCATCGTCGCGGCATTGCGGGTATCGACCGAGACGGTGACCCCTTGCCCCGCGAGCCCCCTGATCACCGGCAGGATGCGCGCCTGCTCGATCTCGGGCGGGGTCAGCGCGGCACCGGGCCGCGTGCTTTCGCCCCCCACATCGAGGATCGCCGCCCCGGCGGCGATCATGGCAAGCCCCGCGGCGATCGCGTGCTCGGGGTCGAGATGCCTGCCGCCATCGCTGAAGCTGTCCGGCGTGATGTTGAGCACGCCCATCACCGTGGGGCGATCGCGCCAGAAAGGGGAGGGCGGTCCGGTCAGCCGTGCCAGGGCCTCGTCCCAGGCGGGCGGAATGTCGGCGGCAGGGACGAGCTTCCGATCCGGCAGCAGGCGGGCAAGGCTGAAGGCAAGAGACCCGCCGAGGAGCGGCAGCGCGGTCCCGGCCGAAATCGCCTCCGCCGCGCCCGGCCCTTCGATCAGGCCGAGCGGCTCGACTAGCCGCAGCACGAGGGAGGACTGCCCGCCCGCTTCAGCCCGGTTGCTTCAGCCCGGCTGCGGCGCCGGGCCGAGCCCGCCCGCAGGCGGGATCGCCGGCCGCCCGCTGGTCGGCACCGAGGCGCGACGCGATTCCGGCGCCGGCTCGTCCACGACCTTGCGGATCACCGGCTCGCCGCGAAGCACGGTGCGGATCTCCTCTCCGCTCAGCGTTTCGTATTCGAGCAGGCCGTGGGCGAGGCGATGCAGCTCCTCGAGATTGTCGGTGAGGGTCTGCCGCGCCTTGGCATAGGCCCGGTCGATCAGCTGCTTGATCTCGCGGTCGATCTCCTGCGCGGTCGATTCGGAGACGTTCTTGTGCTGCGTCACCGAATGGCCGAGGAACAGCTCCTGCGAATTGTCGCCATAGGCGATCATCCCGAGCCGGTCGCTCATGCCCCACTCGGTGACCATGCGCCGCGCCTGATCGGTCGCCATCTTGATATCGCCCGCCGCGCCATTGGAAACCTTCTCCGCGCCGAAGATCAGCTCCTCGGCCGCGCGGCCGCCCATCGCCATGGTCAGCTCGGCGAGCAGCTTCGAGCGGCTCTTGGAATAGCGGTCCCCTTCGGGCAGGCTCATCACGAGGCCGAGCGCGCGGCCGCGCGGGATGATCGTCGCCTTGTGCACCGGGTCGCATTCGGGCTCGTGCAGGGCGCAGAGCGCGTGGCCGCCTTCATGATAGGCCGTCATCCGCTTCTCGTCCTCGCTCATCACGAGGCTGCGGCGCTCGGTGCCCATCATCACCTTGTCCTTGGCGTGCTCCAATTCGGCCATGGCGACGACACGCTTGCCGATGCGCGCGGCGAGCAGCGCCGCCTCGTTGACGAGGTTGGCGAGATCGGCGCCCGAGAACCCGGGCGTGCCGCGGGCGATCACCTTCGGATCGACATCGGCGGCGAGCGGCACCTTGCGCATGTGAACGCGAAGGATCTTCTCCCGCCCGTTCACGTCCGGGTTGGGCACGACCACCTGCCGGTCGAACCGGCCGGGGCGCAGCAGCGCGGGGTCGAGCACATCCGGGCGGTTGGTGGCGGCGATCAGGATGACGCCCTCGTTGGACTCGAAGCCATCCATCTCGACCAGCATCTGGTTCAGCGTCTGCTCGCGCTCATCATTGCCGCCGCCGAGCCCGGCGCCGCGATGACGGCCGACCGCGTCGATCTCGTCGATGAAGATGATGCAGGGCGCGTTCTTCTTGCCCTGCTCGAACATGTCGCGCACCCGGCTCGCGCCGACGCCCACGAACATCTCGACGAAGTCCGAGCCGGAGATGGTGAAGAACGGCACATTGGCCTCGCCGGCGATGGCGCGGGCGAGCAGCGTCTTGCCGGTGCCGGGCGGGCCGACCAGCAGCACGCCCTTCGGGATCTTGCCGCCGAGGCGCTGGAATTTCTGCGGGTCCTTGAGGAACTCGACGACTTCCTGAAGCTCGCCCCGCGCTTCGTCGATGCCGGCCACGTCCTCGAACGTCACGCGCCCCTGCTTCTCGGTCAGCATCCGCGCGCGGGACTTGCCGAAGCCCATGGCGCGCCCGCCGCCGGCCTGCATCTGGCGCATGAAGAAGACCCAGACGCCGATCAGCAGCAGCATCGGGAACCAGGAGAGAAGGTAGTGGAGGAGCGGGTTCGCGTCCGACGAAGGCGGCTTGGCGATCACCCGCACATCCTTGGAAGTCAGACGATTCACCAGGGTCGGATCGTCGGGAATATAGGTCTCGAAGCTCGTGCCGTCCTTGAGCTGCCCGCTGACCGTCTGCCCCTCGATCACCACGTCGCGCACCTGGCCGCTATCGACCTGGTGGAGGAAATCGGAATAGGCGACTTCCGTCGCGGTATCGTGGCTGGTGCCCGGCTGGAAGAGATTGAACAGGACGACGAGCAAAAGGGCGATGATCACCCAGAGAGCGAGGTTACGGCCGAAATTGCTCATCCTGTCCCGTCCTGTTCGCGGATCTGCGCCGCGCAGTCCGGCGCCCATCCTCCCATCCTTGGGTTGCGGAGAGATAGAGATTCCGTCCGCTTCCGTCCTCGCAACATAGGATCACCGGGACATTTCTGCATCCCCGCCCGGGTCGAGAATCATGAACGGCGCGCCCGCCGCCGGCTCGTTCGGACTGAAGAGAACCGGCACGCGGGCGCATGTCCTTTCATCAGGATAGCCGAGATGCGGCACGGCGGCCAATTCTTCCCCGACCCGGAGGGCCGGGAGGCTCGCGAGCACCGCGGCCGGCAAGGATGAGCGGCGGCGAAGCCGGGCCGCTCCGGCGGCGCCAAGCGCGCCGAGGCTCGCTCCGGCCGGCGGGCAGGAAGCAAGGGCGAGGCGAAAGCGGCCGTCCCAGCGGATGCCGGGAATGGCCGGGACCGGCGGGGCCATCGCTTGCGCCTCGCGCATGATGAGCCAGCCGGGGCCGAGGCGGCCGGCCGGGACGAGGCGCACCCCGGCGAGGGTCGCCGGCGCCGGGCAGGCGGCGAGAGACGCCACGCGCCGCTCGGATGGGGCGAATTCGGCCCCGCCAAGAACGCGGATCAGGGCTGCAAGCGCCGCCGGCGCGATCGGCCCCGGCGTGAGAAGCGCATAGCCCTCGGGATGGAGAGCGACGCGCGCGGCGAGCAGGGCCGCCCGCGCCCGCTCTTCCCCGGCCCGGCGCCGGCCCGCCAGGGCCGCCGCCCGAACCAGCGCCGCCGTTGCGCTGCCATCGCCGTCACGCCCGGCCAGCGAACGGCGCAGGCGGGCGCGGAGGAAGCGGGGATCGGCATTGCTCGGGTCGGTGTGCCAGGGAATGTCCGCAGCGGTGAGGGTGGCGCGCAGCCGGCCCGGTTTCGTCGTCAGCAAAGGGCGGAGCAGGGCGATGTCCCGGGTCTCGCGGCGGGCGGCCATTCCGGCCATTCCGGCCGGGCCGCTCCCGTCGAGCGCGCGCAGCAGCAGCGTTTCCGCCTGGTCCGCCGCGTGATGGCCGAGCAGGAGGAACGGGACGCCGAGCTCCGAGGCGGCAGCCTGAAGCAACGCGAGCCGGGCTCCGCGCGCGCGGGCCTGTATGCCCGGTCCCGGGCCGAGCCCGCGCAGGCGCAGAATCCGTTGCGCGATGCCAAGCCGGGAGAGGAGGGCAGCGGTCTCCGCCGCTTCCGCCGCGGCCTCGGGCCTCAGCCCATGATCGACGATCAGGCCGATGACCCGCCCCCCACGCGCCCGCGCCCAAATATCGGCGAGAAACGTGAGCGCCAGGCTGTCCGCCCCGCCCGACACCCCGACAACGATCTCCGCTCCGGCGCCCAACCCGCGTGTGTCGTCGAAACCGAGCCCTTCCATCAGGGCCGCGAACTCGGCCGACGAAAGAGGGCTCATCGCCCAATCGCGGCGCCGTCTGGGCCGCGTCGCTTCGGGGGCTTCAGATCAGGATGGCCTCTGGCGGGATCGGAACACTGGAATGAATCGCGATGGGCCCGAATCGGCCGATCGCGTGAGCCCGGGAGAACGCAAGCCGCTCTAGTGTCCTGCCCCTGAAATGCCTTCGCATTTCAGGGACCAGCAGGCCACTGAAAACAAAGAGCCAGTGTCCCGACGCATGATGACGATATTCCCGAGTCGGGACACTCGTGTCCTGCCCCTGAAATGCCTTCGCATTTCAGGGACCAGCAGGCCACTGAAAACAAGGAGCCAGTGTCCCGACGCATGATGACGATATTTACGAGTCGCGGGACACTAGGAACAGCCGGTCTGGCGTGCCAGTGCCGCTGCGCCTTGCGCGACGTCCGGGGTCAGTACGTCGAACTCCTGATGCAGCTTGGTCAGCGCCGAGCAGGCGGCTGGCCGCTGGTTGATCGCGGCGAGCGAGCGGGCCAACCCGAGCAGCGAGGCCTGGGCATGGAAGCCCCCCGGCAGGCGGTTGAAACTGTCGTCATAGGCCAGCGCCGCCCGGGTATATTGTCTCTGTCCGTAAAGCGCCTGGGCGAGCAGGAACTGCGCATCGTAGGCGCGCGGGGAATGGGGGTCGGCCTCCAGCACGGTCTCGGCAGCGGAGGCGGCTGTCGTGTAGTCGGCGCGGGCGAGCGCCGCCTCGCCCTGGCGCAGGAGCACTTCCGGCGGCGGCGGCCGGGTCGCCACCGGCGTGGTCGGCGTGGGTGTCGTCAGCGCTGGGGCAGTGAGCGCGGCGCCCTTGCCCCCCTTGCCGAGCTGGAGCTGGAAGGCGAGGTCGTCCACCTTCTTGCCGATATCCGCGACCTGCTGGTCCACCCGGTGCGAAAGGTCATCGACCTCGCCGCGCAGCTCGCGAACCTGATCCTGCAGCGAGCTCACCTGCTGGAGCAGGGAAGCGACCAGGTCGCTGCTTGCCCCGCTCGTCGCCCCGCTTGGGGGGGGCTGGGAATAGTTCCCTCCAAGCGACGATCCCTGGTTGCCGCCGCCAGTCTGGATCTGGCTGCGCAGCTGATCCACCTCCTGCTGGAGTTCGAGAATTTGGTTGCGCAACGCGATTCCCTCGCGGCTCTCGATCTGGGCTCTCGCCGGCAGGACGACGAAGAGCATCAGGGCGGCGGCGAGCAGGAACTTCATGGCCATCGGTCCATTCCCGGTCATCTCCGATCCGCCATTCGTCTCACTGAAGGCCATCGGGACTCGGGAAGACTAGATCAATATGGCTTTTGGTGGAATCGGGGCACCAGGCGAGGCGCTTCCCCGCCGCGATGCCGGCAGGCGAGCCCCGGCCTTGCGATCCGCCAACGTCCAAAGGGAAACGTCCAAAGGGAAACACAGGGGAGGGAAACACAGGGGCAGATCGGATCGCTCGCCTGCCGGCTTTCCGTCCAATCCTGCCCGATGAACACTGGCTCGCCGAACCGTTGGATAACTCCTGCGGCGGGCCCATCGCCATTCCCGCACCACCCCTCCGTTCGCCACCGCAGCGGCGAACGGAAAAATGGGACGACACCGGCGGAAGGTTGCCGCAGGAAGATCCAAGACTGCCGCAGGAAGACTACTGGGCCTGCGGGTTGAAGCCCTGCACGGAGGTGATGGCGTTGCGGTTCTGCGCCCAGGCCTGCTCGTTGTCACCCAGCGCGACCGGGCGGTCCTTGCCGTAGCTGATGGTCTGGATCCGCGACGCATCAACGCCCTTGGCCACCAGGTAATCGCGGGCGGCATTCGCGCGGCGCCCGCCGAGAGCCAGGTTGTATTCTTCCGTGCCGCGGTCATCGCAGTTGCCGGCGATCAGCACCTTGACCTGGGGATATTTGGCGAGCCAGGCCGCCTGCCGGTCAAGTGTGGCCTGCGCCTCGGACGAAAGAAGCGATTGGTCGAAAGCGTAGAAGACGCGATCACCAACATTTTGGACCAGGTCCTGCTCGCTGCCAGGAGCCGGGCCCGGGGCCACCGCGGGGGCGGCGGCGGTGGTCGGGGCGGGAGGTTTGGAAGCGCATGCCGAGAGCAGCGCCACGGCTGCGAACACGCCGATGAGCCTGAATTTCATGGGTTCAGTCCCTGTCAGGGGTTGGAAGCGTTAAGGTCAGGCAATCTCGTGCCGTAGCGGTATCCCGCTGCGGTTGTGCTCGCGCTTAGCGCGCTGGTTCAGCATCGGTCAAGACTCCATCGTGGAGAAATTGAAATTATACCGCACTCGCTTCGGTTGGACCAGGGCGCACGGTGGGGGCGCAGGTACAGGTTGCGAGCGTGCCTCAGGAGAGGAGCGGGGACCAGGCCGGGTCGGACGCGTCGGTCGGGGTCTGCACCATGCGTTCATTGAACCCGGTGATGTCGATATTGATCAGCCGGGTCGAGTAGCCGGCGCCGTTCGAGCTGGTGGCGGCCGTGGTCCTCCAGAAGCAGATCACCCGTCCGTTCGGGCAGAAGCTCGGCCCGTCGACCGTGAAGGCTTCCGAGAGAATGCGCTCGCCGGTCCCGTCGGTGTTCATCACGCCGAGTCCGAACGTGCCGCCATTCTGCCGGACAAAGGCGATCAGGTCGCCGCGCGGCGACCAGACCGGCGTGAAATACCGCCCGTCGCCGTAGCTGATGCGCTTCGGGTTCGAGCCGTCCGCGCCCATGATGTAGATTTGCGGCGAACCGTCACGGTCGGAATTGAAGCAGATCTGCGAGCCGTCCGGGCTGTAGCAGGGGCTGGTGTCGATCGCGCCCGAGTTCGTGATCTGCTGGGGCATCATGCTGCCGAGATCGACGACGATGATGTCGGACCCGGCGCCGCGCGCCTCCGAGAGAATGACCTTGGCGCCGTCCGGGCTGAAGCGGGGGGCGAAGGTCATGGAGCTGAAGGCGCCGAGCAGGGACTGGCGGCCGGAGCCGAGATCGAAGAGATAGACCCGAGGCTGGTTCTCGGCGAAGCTCATGAAAGCGAGCTCATTGACCTTGATCGGGTTGAAGCGAGGATCGAGCGCCACCCACTCGCCGTCGGTGAGGAAGCGGTTGTTGGCGCCGTCCTGATCCATGACGGAGAGCCGGCGGACACGCGCGCTGCGCGGCCCGGAATCCGAGATATAGGCGATGCGGGTGTCGAAATAGCCTTTCTCGCCGAGCAGGCGCTCATAGATCACATCGGCGATCATGTGCCCGACGCGGCGCCAGTTGCTGTCCGCGGTGGTGTAGGCTGTGCCCTGGAGCTGCTGCTCGGGCAGCACGTCCCACAGCCGGAACTCGACACGCACCTGGCCGGAAGCCGGTGTGTCCACCTGGCCGGTGACGAGGGCCCGGGTGCCGATCACCTTCCAGTCCTGCCATTTCGGCACCTGCCCGATATTGGCGGCCGCCTGGATGAAGGACGCAGGGTCGAGCGGGTGGAACAGCCCGCAGCCGGCAAGATCGGCGGTGATCACGCCGACGATCTGCGAGGCGAGACTGGCCGCCTGACCACCGGAAGCGGAAAAAACCGGGATGGCGATTGGGATCGGCTCGACCTGGGCGCGGTTGACATCGATCACCGCGCTCTGGTCGCCGCCGGAGCCGCCCCCCTCCGCCTGTGGAGTGGCCTGCGCCTTCACCGCTTGTGGCGAGAGGAGGAGCGCGGCCGATCCGGCCATGAGGCCCCTTCGTCCAAAGAGCATGTTCGGCATCTCAGTCTCGACCCTCCGATTTGCGGTCTTATAAGGCGCAATGCCTTTTGCACTCAAACCAAGGCGCCAACGTGGAGCGCACCCCTCCCGAAGCATGAAACTGCTGCAAGGTCCCCCGGGCGCGGAGGCATGATCGCCGCCGCGATCGATGGTTCAAGATCGGGGCGGATGCCATTGGATTCGCACCGATCCCGGCGCGATCGGACGGGCGAATGCGCGACAGGGCGGGCGCGCCCCGGGCTGCCGGAAAGGTCTCATCTTTTGGGATCAGCGATCCGGCAGGAGGGGATGGGTGCGGAAGCGGGATTTCGCGCCCGAATCGCGGGCCTCCGGCCACGCGAAGAATGCCGGAATGACCCGTATAAGCAACGGAATCGACGATCCTGCCTCGCCCGGTTTCCGCGCGACGGAAAGCATCGGCGGCGCGCATAGTTGCTTGGTCAGGCGTGCGTATTTTGGATGTCCTGGCCGGGACATCCAAAAACGGCGAGGTTTCCGTTACGGGTGTAGCGCGATTCCCGCTTTTCGACACATCGCCGACAGCGGCGCGTGGTAATCGCCGACCGGGCCCTCAGAGGCGACCGATCCCTTGCATTCCCCTTACTCTGGCGGCGCGCATCTCGACTGCGACGGAGTTTCGACGATGACACATGTTGCGGGCCTGGCAGGATCGGCGGAGTCTCCGGTTTTGCACGCGGCGATCGCGATGGCCCCGGAAATCCGGGCCGCCAGCGAAGAGATCGAGCGGGGACGCCGCCTGCCGAACTCGATCGTGAAACCGATGCGCGACGCTGGAATTTTCGGCATGGCGATGCCTCGTTCATGGGGTGGCCCCGAGCTCGATCCGCTGACGCAGTTCCGTGTCATCGAGACACTGGGGATGGCCGACGGGTCCGTCGGCTGGTGCGCCATGATCAATAGCGACGGCGGCTACGTGACCGCATTCCTCGAAGACGGTGTCGGACGCAAGATGTATCCCGACATCTCCGCTCCGACCGCGTCCGCCGCCACCCCGACCGGCCAGGCCGAGCTCGTGCCGGGCGGCTATCGCGTGAGCGGCCGCTTCCCGTTCGTCAGCGGCAGCCAGCACAGCGAATGGGCTTGGCTCGGATGTGTCGTCACGAAGAACGGCACGCCGAGCAGCGTCGGCAACGGCCTGCCGGAAACCCGGCAATGCATGCTGCCGCTGTCGCAATGCAGGATTCTGGATACATGGCACACCACGGGGCTGCGCGGGACGGGAAGCAACGATCTTCTGGTCGAAGACGTGTTCGTGGATGCCGCGCACAGCTTCAGCTTTCAGGATAGCGCCCTGGTCAAGAGACCGGGTCCGCTCTATGCGTTTCCGTTCCTCTTCATCGGGAAAGCGTCCGCACCGGCATTGGGGATTGCGCGCCATGCCATCGACGCGCTGGTCGATATCGCCCAGGGAAAGGCGGCCAGACGTTACACGCTCGGAAAGGATCTGGAGCCGCCGAAGATGATGCGCGATGATGTCTATGTCCAGGAAGCGGTGGCGCGAGCCGAAATCATGCTGACCGCAGCCCGCGCCTGTCAGTTCGAGGTCATGGGCAGTTTTTGGGAGAGCCTGACCAAGGGCAAGGAACCCTCACCCACGCAAATGGCCCGTTTCATGTCGACGGCGACTTATGTCATCGGCGCATGCGCGGAGGTCGTGCAGCTTGTCTGCAAGGCCGCGGGCGGCATGGCCGTCTATCAAAAGGGACCGTTCGATCGCTGCCTGCGCGACATCATGACCATGAACCAGCACGTGGTGGCCACGCTCAGGAACTATGAAGTGGCGGGTCGCCTGATCCTCGGGCTCGAGCCGCTCAGGTTTCTTCTGTAGATCCACGGGGCTTCGGCGGGTTTGCTCGAGCGGTCCGCCAAAGCCGTCAAATCGCATGCCGAAATCCGGACCGGAGGCGCGATGACCAAAAATCATCGCGCCTTCTGCCTCGGGAACTCGCCGACATGGCGAGCGTCGGGCACGCCGGATCCCCGCCATTGGGCCGGGCCTGCCAAAGCCTGTACCATGCAGCTCCAAAGCCTGCGGGGCGGCGCGCATGATCGGCATCGATTGGGGGACAAGCAGCTTCCGCGCCTATCGAATCGACGAAGCGGGCGCGGCCGTCGATCGCCGCACGGCGCCGCGCGGTATCCTCGCCGTGGAGGATGGCCAGTTCGCGGCGGAGCTGCGGCGCCAGGTCGGCGATTGGATCGCCGGGGGCGAGCGGCGGATCCTGATGTCCGGAATGATCGGCAGCCGCCAGGGCTGGCAGGAAGCGCCCTATCTCCCCTGTCCCGCGGGCCTTCCGGAAATTGCGAAGAGCTTGGCGACGATTGCCTGCGAGGGTCTCGAGGTGCGCGTGGTGCCGGGGCTCGCATCCGCCGATGCGGCCGGCATCCCGGAGGTGATGCGCGGAGAGGAGACGCAGATTCTCGGGGCGCTGGGGGAGATCGAAGGGGGTGCGCTCGTCTGTCTCCCCGGCAGCCATAGCAAATGGGCCGAGGTGGTCGATGGGCGGATCCTCCGCTTCGAGACCTATTTCAGCGGCGAGCTGTTCGGAGCCTTGCGCTTGCATACGATCCTCGGCCGCCAGATGAGCGATGCGCCCACCGATCCGGCTTCGTTCGATCGGGGGGTGGCGCGCGCCGCCGAGACCGGGCACCTGCTGCACCAGCTCTTCGGTGTGCGCACGCTCGGCCTGTTCGGGCGGCTCGCGGAGAAGGAGGCCGGCTCCTATCTCTCGGGACTGCTGATCGGGCATGAGGTGCGGGCCGCGTTGCCCGCAGGTGGTGCCGTGGTGCATCTGATCGGCGCGGCTTCGCTTTCCCGGTTGTATGCGCGGGCCATCCGTGCCGCGGGAGCGACCGCAATCGTGCAGGGCGAGGGCGCGGCGGAACGCGGTCTCGCGCGGCTCGGGGGAATTGCGGCATGGCCATGAGCTTTCGGGACTGGCTCGCGAAATGCCCGCTGATCGCCATTCTGCGCGGCGTGCGGCCGGACGAGGTCGAGGCGGTCGCCGAGGCGCTCGCGGGCCAGGGCATCGCGATCGTCGAGGTGCCCCTCAACTCGCCCGACCCGGTGACGAGCATCTGCCGTCTCGCCGCGCGTTTCGGCACGCGCCTGCTGATCGGCGCGGGCACGGTGATGACGGCGGACGAGGTCGCGAAGGTGGCGGCGGCAGGCGGGCGGCTGATCGTGACGCCGCATGCCGCGGGTGATGTGGTGCGCGCGGCGAAGGCGCGCGGCATGCTGGCCTGCCCGGGCATTTTCACGCCCACGGAGGCATTCGCGATGCTCGCGGCGGGCGCCGATGCGCTCAAGCTCTTCCCTGCGGAGGCCGCCAGCCCGGCGGTGCTGCGGGCGATGCGCGCCGTGCTGCCGGCCGGCACCGCCTTGCTGCCTGTCGGTGGGATCGATGCCGGCAGTACGCGGCCCTGGCGGGAGGCCGGGGCGGCAGGGTTCGGCATCGGCTCGGCGATCTATAAGCCGGGCGACGATGCGGCCCGCGTGGGCGAGAAGGCGGCGGCGCTGCTCGCCGCGCTGCAAGACTGGCAAGACTAGAGCGGGATGCGTTCGCTCCTGCTCCAGGTTTATTTTCTCGATCAATTCCATGGCTTTGGCGAATCGCTCCGCGATCCACCAGAAGCCATATTGATCTGGTCATTTGGTTTCTCGCGTGATTTGCACTTCCGGTGATCCCGCCTCGGGGTTGTCGCGCGCCGGCATCGGAGCATGACCCCTCGGAAAATGACCAAAAGTCATCACGCGGCTGGTCTTTGGCTCCCGGGAGCTGCGGCGCTATCCTGAGCCGAGGCATCACAGAGAAATGCGAGGATGGTGGTCATGGCCAATGACAAGATGTTTGCGCAGATGTCCGGCAAGGACGGCTTCATCGCCGCGCTCGATCAGAGTGGCGGATCGACGCCCGGCGCGCTTCGCCGCTATGGCGTTCCGGACAGCGCCTACAGCAACGATGCCGGGATGTTCAAGCTCATCCACGAGATGCGCGTGCGCATCATAACCGCGCCTTCCTTCACCGGAGACAAGGTCATTGCCGCCATCCTCTTCGAGGGCACGATGGATGGGCAGGCGAAGAACAAGCCGGTTCCGGCCTTTCTTTGGGAGGAACGGGGCGTCGTTCCCTTCCTCAAGGTGGATAAGGGGCTTGAGGCCGAAAAGGATGGTGTCAGCCTGATGAAGCCGATGCCGGGGCTCGATGCGCTGCTCGCCCGGGCGGCGAAGCTCGGCATCTTCGGGACCAAGATGCGCTCGGTCATCAACCTGCCCTCGAAGGAGGGGATCACAGCCATTGTGGCGCAGCAGTTCGACGTGGCCACGGAGATCGACCGGCACGGGCTCCTGCCCATCCTCGAGCCGGAAGTCTCGATCAAGAGCCCGGACAAGGTCGGCGCGGAGACCATCCTGCGCGCGGAGCTGACCAAAAAGCTCGATGCCCTGCCGAATGACCGCAAGGTGATGCTCAAGCTCACGATCCCGGACGTGCCGGATTTCTACGCATCGCTGATCGGGCATCCGCGCGTGGTGAGGGTGGTGGCGCTTTCCGGCGGCTATACGCGCGACGATGCCTGCAAGCGGCTCGCCGCCAATCACGGCATGATCGCGAGCTTCTCGCGGGCGCTCATCGAAGACCTCAAGCATTCGATGAGCGATCGGGAGTTCGACGCGGCGCTGGCGAAGTCCATCGACGAAATCTATCGGGCCTCGACGGTGAAAACCGTCAACGCGTAAGAGCCCGTTTGAGAAGGATACTGTGGTGGTCGTCCGGCGCGTCTTTCCGCGCATCCCACTCACGACAGCGCATTCTCGAACAGGCTCTAAGGCCGGACAGGCGCGGAGCGCATCCCGGTTCGTCGTGAGATCGACACGGGATGCTTCTCCTTGCCGCGCCTGTTGCACACGCGCACGCGGGGCGGCGTATTGCGCTGAGGCCTAAGGGAACCCGCGAAGCCGGAAGCGTCGTTCAGCCCGCGTTGGCCGAGGAAGCGGGGAACGGACAGTTTGCCGAACCCAGCGGGCACCGGCCGGTATCGGTGGTGATGAAGTGCCCCTCCGGACAGTAGCGGGCACCACATGTCGCGAGCGGCATGGCGCTGCCGAACCACTCGGCAGGCGCGACCGTGCATTGCCGCAACGTGCTGCCGCAGGCGCGGCAATTGTTCTCTATCCGGGTCATGGACGATCCTCCCGATATGGGAGAGGCCATGCTAATCGGAATCCCGTGCCAATTTCACGGATTCCGGCAGGATCTCGAAACGATCCGACAAAGCCATGAAATCGATCACAAAAATAAACGGAAATGACGGCAGGCACGGGATCAGCAAAGATCGCCACGCCTTCAGTTGTTTTTTGATCGACCTTCCGGGTATCGCCGCTTGGATCGGGGCAACGGAGGCATCCCCGATATCATCGATGCGGTGAGCAGGAAAGGAAGAAGGAAGCTCGTTCTTTCTTGAAAGAAAGAACCAAGGAACGTCCATCCTTTCTTTCATGGTCCCGAGCTCGGTCCCCGGGCGGGGCCTTGGTCCGGAAGACGGAGAAAAGTTCTTTTTCTTCGGAAAAAGAAGCCTCGTTCTTTCCAATCCTTCCCCAAAGTGCATAACACTCTCCACCTTGGGCTGCGCGCGGCCTGGCGCATGGCCTGGCATCCTCGAAGGAGGCTCCTCACGGGAAAATGGGCAATACGCTGACCCTGCTCGATCTTGCCGGCATGGTGGCCCTGTTGCTGTGGGGCGTGCGCATGGTCCAGACCGGTGTGCAGCGCGCCTTCGGCTCGCGGCTGCGCCAGGTCCTGGGCGTCGCCCTGCACGACCGGTTCAGGGCCTTTCTCGCGGGCCTCGGGATCACCGCCATCCTGCAAAGCAGCACTGCGACCGGGCTGATGGTGACCGGGTTCGCCGCCAGCGGGCTCGTGGACATCATCCCTGCGCTTGCCGTGATGCTGGGGGCGAATGTCGGCACGACCCTGATCGTCCAGGTGCTCTCCTTCGACATCGTGGAGGTTGCGCCGGCGTTGATCCTCTTGGGTGTGCTGCTGTTTCGCCAGGGGCAGGAGACGCGGACGCGCGATCTCGGCCGCGTCGCCATCGGGCTCGGGCTGATGCTGATCGCGCTGAACCAGATCCTGGTTTTGGTGACACCCTATGAGGATGTGCCGAGCCTGCGCCTGCTTCTCGGCGCGGTTGCGACCGAGCCGGTGATGGACGTGCTGCTGGGCGCCGGCCTGACCTGGGCCGCGCATTCCAGTGTCGTCGTCGTGCTGATCACGATGTCCTTCGCGGCCGAGCATGTCGTGCCGCCGGAGGCCGCCTTTGCGCTGGTTCTCGGCGCCAATCTCGGCACCGCGATCAACCCGGTGCTCGAGGGCGGCGCCGGAGACGATCCGGTGGCCCGCCGCGCGCCTTTCGGAAATCTGCTCAACCGGGTGACCGGCGTCGTCGCCGCGCTCGTCTTTCTTCCTCGCCTCGGCGCCGCCCTCATTTCGATCGAACCCGATCCCGCGCGCGCGGTCGCGGATTTCCACACGCTCTTCAATGTCGTGCTTGCCGCGCTCTTCTTTCCGCTGCTCGGGCCGTACGCCGCGCTGCTGCGGCGGCTGCTGCCGGCAAGGGTCTCCGCCCAGGATCCCGGGCAGCCGCTCTATCTCGACGAAAGCGCGTGCGAAGCGCCGGGCGTGGCGCTCGGCGGGGCGGCGCGCGAGGCGCTCCGCCTTGCCGACGTGCTGGAAGCGATGCTTCTCGGCTTCAGGGAGGCGCTCCAATCGACCGATCGCAAGCGGATTACCGAGACCAAGCGGCTCGATGATCTGCTGGATCGGCTGAACACCGCGATCAAGGCCTATCTGTCGCGGCTCGATCCCGAAGCGATGACGGCGGCCGATCACCAGCGCCTTTCCGAGATCCTCACCTTCGCCACCAATATCGAGCATGCGGGAGACGTGGCGGATCGCGGGCTGCTCGATCTCGCCGGCAAAAAGATCAAGCGCGGCCTGGCATTTTCGGACGACGGCAGCGCCAGCCTGCTGGAGATCATCGATCGGCTGATCGCCAACCTCCATCGCGCGGCGGGGTTGTTCGTGAATGGGGATGAACGCGCCGCGCGCCTTCTGGTCGCCGAGAAGGAGGTGTTCCGCGATCTTGAGACGCGGGCGACGGAAATCCATTTCCGTTTCCTCCGGGAGGGAAGGGCGGAAGCCGCCGAGGCCAGCTCGCTCCATCTCGATATGCTGCGCGATCTTAAGCAGGTGAATTCGCACCTGGTCGCCGCCGGCGCTTATCCGGTGCTGGAGGGCACGGGCGGTTTGCTGCCGAGCCGGGTGCGGCAGGAAGACCCGTAAATTCACCCGAACCGCGAGGCCAGCGCGTTTCTCACCCGCTCGATGACGGAAGGCCAGTCATCGATTCGCGGCTGGCGATAAAGTCGCGCGCTGGGGTACCAGGTGCTCTCCTCCCGATCGAGCGGCCAGCGCCAATCGGTCGCGAACGGCAGCAGGATCCAGACCGGCTTGCCGAGCGCGCCCGCCAGATGCGCCACGGCGGTGTCGACGGTGATGACCAGATCGAGCGCTTCGATCACCGCCGCGGTATCGGCGAAATCCTCGAGCGCCTCACCGGGAAAGGTGATCGGACGGCATTCCGCGAGTGCTGCTTCATCGTCCGGGCGGAGTTCCTTTTGCAGAGAGACCCACTCCGCTTCCATGGAGAGGAGTGGCTGAAGCGCGGCGAGCCTCATCGAGCGGTTGTGGTCGTTCGGATGGATCGGATTGCCGCTCCACGCGAGGCCGATGCGGGGCCCGCCGCCGCCTGGCAGGCGCTCCGCCCATTGCGCTTTCAGCCGCGGGTCGGCAGCAAGATAGCGCGGCATCGAAGGAATGGTTTCCCGGGTTGTCCCGAATGCAAGCGGCAGGCTCATCAAAGGGCAATGGAAATCGAACGCGTCGGGCGCCTGATCGGCGCCGATGATTTCGATTGGCGCTTCCATTGGCCGCAGCAGCCGGGCCAGCGAATCTTGCACGCTCATCACCACGCGGGCCCCGCGCGCCTGGGCCAGCCCCGCATAGCGGCAGAATTGAATCGTATCGCCGAGCCCTTGCTCCCAGTAAAGAAACAGGGTCTTGCCCGCCAGATCCTCCGTGCCGAGCCATGTCGGGCGGGCATCGGGGCGATAGCCCATCGGGCGCGCCATTTTTTTGCGATACTCAAACAATTTCCATCCCTGCGCCATCTCTCCCATCGTCAGGCAACAGAGGCTTTTGTTGAAATAGGCCTCGGCGTAATCGGGCTTGAGCGTGATTGCCTTGTCGTAGCTCGCAATGGCCTCGTCGAACCGTCTCAGATCCCTGAACGCGAGGCCCCGGTTGCTGTACGCCTCGGCGTAATCGGGCTCGAGCGTGATCGCCCTCTCATAGCTGGCAACCGCCTCCTCGAGCCGGTTGAGGTCCCTGAGCGCGATCCCGCGATTGTTGTGGGCCTCGGCATAATCGGGCTTGAGCGCGATCGCCCTGTCGGAAGCTGCAAGCGCTTCGGCGAAGCGCCTCAGCTCCTCGAAAGCGACGCCGCGATTGGCATGCGCCTCGGCAGAGCGCGGGTTGAGCGCGATCGCCCTCTCATAGCTGGCGACGGCCTCCTCGAACCGATCGAGGCCCCGGAGAGCGTTGCCGCGATTGTTGTGGGCCTCGGCGTAATCGGGCTTGAGCGCGATCGCCCTGTCGCAGCTCGCAATGGCCTCGGCGAACCGCCCGAGATCCGCGAGCGCGACACCGCGATTGTTGTGGGCCTCGGCGAAATCCGGTGCGAGCGCGATCGCCTTGTCGTAGCTGGCGACGGCTTCCGCCAGCCGGCCGAGATCCCTGAGCGCGACGCCGCGGTTGCTGTGCGCCGCGGCGATATCCGGGCGGACGCGAATCACCTTCTCGAGCAGCCGCGCGCCGCGCTCCTTCTGCCCGGCCTGCAGCGCCGCCATGCCGAGCAGATGCAGCGCGTCGATATGGTCGGGCTCCTGTTGCAGGATCCGCTTGTAGAGCTGCTCTGCCTCCGCAAGCCTGCCCATCTGGTGCAGCGCCAGGGCCTGCTCCAGCGTCTCTGCCGCGCCGGCCGCTATCCGCTTCTGTCTCGCGCCTTGGACGTGATCCTTCTTCGCCAAGATGCCAAGAGCCTCGGTTTACGGTGAGAACCGGAACTCGAGATGGCGCGTCTCGCCGAGAAGGCCCGCCGGCAGCGGCAGGTTGGCGCAACGGGGATCGAGCACGGCGTTGACGGCGCGTTCGGCGAAGGCGCGCAGCTCGGGGTTGGAGTCCACCCGCGCCTCGTCCGAAGGCGCGATGGTGGCGACCCGCACGACGCCCGCGGCATCGGTGATGACGTCGAGCAGGACCTGGAACTGGTTCACCCCTTCCGCGCCCGGATCATAGGTCCAGCAGCGCCGGACATAGGCGCCGATCGCGCCGCGTTCGGAAGCCGAGAGAGAGGACGTGTCGTTGCTCTGCGGGTTGCCGCCGGGATTGGGCGCCCCGCCCGGCGTGGGGTTCGGCAGGGCCTTGGGCGGGCTCGTCTGCTGCTCGAGCGAGCGCAGCTTCTCGAGCGTGTTCTCGAGCGTCTGGCTGGACGCGGCCGGATTGGTGGTCGGGTTCGGCTGGTGCGTCGGGCTCGGCGGAGCCGGCGGCACCGGCGCGGGGGGCGGCGGCAAAGGCAGCGGCGGCTGCGGCGCGGGCGCCGGCTTGGGCGGAGAGGGCGGCGGCGGTGTCTTCGGCGGCGGCGGGGTTGGCACGCGAACGGGCGTCGGTGCCTGGGTGCGCGGCACCGGGGGCACCGGCTTGGGTGCCGGGGCCTTCTCGGCCGGCGTCGGCGGGGGGGGTGGCGGTGGCGGCGGCGGGGGGGCCTCGGGCGGTTGCGGCTTCGGCGGCTGCTGCACCGGCGGCTTCTTCGTCACCGTCGGGGCCTTGGCGGGCGCGGGCGTCGGGGTGGGCGCCGGCCCTCTCGTCGTCGGCCCGGTGAATTCCACGCTCACGGCGAGGCCCTGCGGCGCCTCGGGCGGCAGCGAAGGCCCCACCGTGATCACCAGCAGGATCACGATGATGATGTGCAGGACCGCGGAGAAGGCGGCGCCGCGGCGTAGCTCGGGGGGCATGGAAGCAGGCCTTGGGGGTGGGTGTCAGCCCTTCTTCCCGCCGCTCCGGTTCTGGTCTGTCTGCGATGGCGACGGGGCCGATTCGGCGAGCAGCGCGACCTTGGTGAACCCGCCCTGGGTAATGGTCGCCATCACCTCCATGATCCGGCCATAGGGCAGGCGCCGATCGCCGCGCACGAAGATCCGCCGGTCCGGATTGTTCTGGGCGATCGCCTTCAGTTTCGCGACCAGCCCTTCCAGCGGGATCTGGGTGTCCTGGAGATAGATCTCGCCGGCGGCGTCGATCGAGAGGGTGATGGGCGTGGAATCCTGGTTGAGCGGCGCCGCGTCCGCCTTGGGCAGATCGACGGTGACGCCCGAGGTCATCAGCGGCGCGGTGACCATGAAGATGATCAGGAGCACGAGCATCACGTCCACGAGCGGCGTGACATTGATCTCGGCGAGCGGGCGGTAGCGGCCGCGATGGCCGTTGCGGCCGTTGGTGCGGCCGGGGAGGGTCGCGGCCATGTCAGGCACGCTCCTCGGTCTGGCGGGAGAGGATGGCGCCGAACTCGGTGGCGAAGGCCTCGAGCCGGCCGGCGAAGCGGGCGAGGTCGGTGCTGATGGTGTTGTAGGCAAGCACCGCCGGGATCGCGGCGAAGAGGCCGACCGCGGTGGCGAAGAGGGCCTGGGCGATGCCCGGGGCGACGACGGCGAGGTTGGTGTTGTGCATCGCCGCGATCGCCGAGAAGCTGTGCATGATGCCCCAGACGGTGCCGAAGAGGCCGACGAACGGCGCCGTGGCGCCGACCGACGCGAGGAAGGTCATCCAGCGTTCCAGCCGCTCCATCTCCCGCTGGGTGACCACGCCCATGGCGCGATCGACGCGTTCCTTCACCCCGGAATGGCTGATATCCGCGCCGACCACGCGCGCGGTGCGGCGCCACTCGCCGAGCGCGGCGCCGAACACGGCGGCCATGGGATGGGCGGGTGCCTGGCCCTCCTCGTCATAGAGCGCATCGAGGCTGCCGCCCGACCAGAAGCGGCTCTCGAACTGGTCGGCGGACTGGTTGACGCGCCGCAGCGAGCTCCATTTCTCGAAGATGATGGCCCAGACCCAGATGCTCGCGGCGAGCAGCCCGAGGATCACGAATTTCACGATGATATCGGCCTGGAGAAAAAGCCCCCAGAGAGAGAGATTCACACTCACCGAGCCGAGATTTACGGCATTGACCGCCTGGTCCACGCGAAAACTCCTCATCCGCCGCCGCGCCCGTGATGGGCCGGCGCCGTGACTAACCCCCCGCCCCCTTAGCCCGCCCGCCAACCCCCTTGGCAAGCTCTCTCAGGGCATGACGCCAGCGCGGCGGAATTCTGGCGGGCCTGCCGTCGTCGCGGCGGACACAGGCAAGCACCACCTCCGCCGCCACGAGCGTCTCTTCATCCCGCCGAATCGCCTGGGCAAGCTCGGCTTTCGCCGCGCCGACGGCAAGTACCGTGGTGATCACTTCCAGCGAATCGTCAAGCCGGGAGACACGGAGATAGTCCATTTTGATGCGTCGCACCACGAAGATGAGACCGTGTTCCTCCATCAGGACGGCATGGGGCACGCCGAGATCGCGCAGCGCCTCGGTCCGGGCCCGTTCGGCGAAGCGGAGATAGTTCGCGTGATAGACGAGGCCGGCGGCATCCGTGTCCTCGAAATAGACGCGGCAGGGGAAGCGATGCCCGCTCATCCGGCCTCGTCCCCGGCCTCGTTCAGCAGATCGAGCTGACCGGGCAGGCGCGGCGGCGGCGAAAGGCCGAGATGCCGCCAGCCCGGCTCGCCGAGGACACGGCCGCGGCTGGTGCGGAGCACAAGGCCTTCCTGGATCAAAAAGGGCTCGATCACGTCCTCGATCGTGTCGCGCGCCTCGGCGAGTGCCGCGGCCAGGGTCTCGACGCCGACCGGCCCGCCGCCGTGATGCTCGGCGATGCGGGCGAGATAGCGCCGATCCATCGCATCGAGGCCGAGCCGATCGATCTCGAGCCGGTTCAGCGCTTCGTCCGCGACCGGTCGATCGACGACCGGATGGGTGCCGACGGCGGCGAAATCCCGCACCCGGCGGAGCAGGCGGCCGGCGATGCGCGGCGTGCCGCGGGAGCGGGCGGCGATCTCGGCCGCGCCGTCGGCGGCAAGCGCGAAGCCGAGCTTCTGCGCCCCGCGGGTGACGATCCTTTCCAGCTCGGCAGGGCTGTAGAAGGAGAGCCGGAGCGGGATGCCGAAGCGTTCGCGCAAGGGGGTGGTGAGCAGGCCCGAGCGGGTCGTGGCCCCGACCAGGGTGAAGGGCGCGAGATCGATGCGCACGCTGCGCGCCGCCGGTCCCTCGCCGATGATGAGGTCGAGCTGGAAATCCTCCATCGCCGGATAGAGGATCTCCTCGATCGCCGGCGCGAGGCGATGGATCTCGTCGATGAAGAGCACATCGCGCGGCTGGAGATTGGTGAGCACCGCGGCGAGATCGCCGGCGCGTTGCAGAACCGGCCCGGAGGTGGCGCGAAAGCCGACACCGAGCTCGCGGGCGATGATCTGGCCGAGGGTGGTCTTGCCGAGGCCGGGCGGGCCGTGCAGCAGGACATGATCGAGCGGCTCGGTGCGGGCGCGTGCGGCGGTGATGAAGACGCCGAGATTGGCACGCAAGCCTGCCTGGCCGATGAACTCCGCGAGCATCTGGGGCCGCAAGCTGCCCTCGGCCGCATCCTCCTCGCCGGCGTGGGCGCTGACGGCACGCTTCTCCTCGGCGGAGAGGCCGCTCATCGCGCCAGCTCCTTGAGCCCCTCACGAACCAGCGCTTCGAGCGAAGCGCCGGCGGGAAGCCGCTCGGCGGCGCGGCCGAGCGCGGATTCGGCCTCGGCGCGGCGATAGCCGAGATTGACCAGGGCGGAGAGCGCTTCCGCCTCCGATCGCGCCCGAGGGAGGGTTTCGATGGCGGGGCCGGCCGGCAGGCGCGCGGCGGGCTCGCGCAGCTCGCCGAGGAGGCGCTGGGCGAGTTTTTGGCCGACGCCAGGGGCACGGGTAAGCAGGGCCCGATCACCGGCGGCAATGGCGGCGGCGAGATCCGAAGGCGGCAGGGCGGAGAGGATGGCCAGCGCCAGCCTGGCGCCGACACCCTGGATTCCCATCAGCAGCCGGAACCAGGCGCGCTCGGCTGCGTCGGCGAAGCCGTAGAGCAGGATCGCGTCCTCGCGAAGCTGCGTCTCGATCAGGAGATGGGCCCGCGCGGGCGGTGCCGGCAGCGAAGCGAGCGTGTGGGTCGAGGCGTGAACGAGATAGCCGACGCCGCCGACATCGAGGACACAGCTCCGCTCCTCGAGCGCGGCCACTTCGCCGGTGAGGCTCGCGATCACGCGCCCGCCCGCTCGGTGAGGGCGGCGGCGCGGGACCAGGCCTGGCGGGTCGCGCGGTGATGGGCGTGGCAGATGGCCACGGCGAGCGCATCCGCCGCGTCCGCGCTGTCGAAGGCCGCGCCCGGGAGGAGCCTGCGGACCATCATCGCCACCTGGGTCTTGCTCGCCGCGCCCGTGCCGACCACGGATTGCTTGACGGTGCGGGCCGCATATTCGGTGACCGGGATCCCGGCGAGCGCCGGAGCGAGCAGGGCGATGCCGCGGGCATAGCCGAGCTTGAGCGTGGTGGCCCCGTTGCGGTTGACGAAGGTCTCCTCCACCGCGGCCTCCGCCGGCGCGTGGGTGGCGATCAGCGCCGCCAGCGCCTCGTGCAACGCGCGCAGCCGGCTCGGCACGTCCGTATCGGTGTCGGTCGCGATGATGCCGCAGCCGATCGGCGAGAGGCGATTGCCGGCAACACCGATCACCCCCCAGCCGGTGACGCCGAGGCCGGGATCGAGGCCGAGCAGGCGCAGCATGGCGCGGCTTACGCCTCGAAGCGCTGCATCACGGCTTCGGGGATGTCGAAATTGGCGCTGACATTCTGCACATCGTCGATCTCCTCCAGCGCATCGAGCAGCTTGAGGACCGAGGCGGCCTGCTCCTCGTCCAGCGTGACGGTGGTGTTCGGCCGCCACTCGATCTCCGCCCGCTCGGGCGGCCCGAATCGGGCCTCCAGAGCATCGCGCACGGCGAAGAAATCCTCTACCGCGGTGGTGACCTCGTGGCCCGCCTCCGTGCTCTCCACGTTCTCCGCCCCGGCCTCGACCGCGGTCTCGAGCATGGTATCGGCATCGGTGGCCGTGGGCGGATAGCGCACCGCGCCCTGTCTCTGAAACAGGAAGGAAACCGAATTGGTCTCGCCGAGCGTGCCGCCGTGACGGGCGAAGGCCGCGCGGACGTCGGAAGCGGTGCGGTTGCGATTGTCGGTCAGCGCCTCGACGATGACCGCGACTCCGGCCGGGCCATAACCCTCGTAGCGCACTTCGGAAAAATCCTCGCCCGCGCCGCCGCCGCTCGCCTTGCGGATGGCGCGCTCCACGGTGTCCTTCGGCATATTGGCCTCGCGGGCGGCGGCAACGGCTGCGCGCAGGCGCGGGTTGGTGCTTGCCTCCGGGATGCCCTGGCGGGCGGCGACAGTGATCTCCCGGATCAGCCGGCCGAACTGGCGGGCGCGGCGGGCATCCTGCGCGCCCTTGCGGTGCATGATGTTCTTGAATTGCGAATGGCCCGCCATCGCGGTTGCAGAGCCTCCGGGACAAAAGGGGAATCAGGCCGCCTTCTAAAGCAGAACGGCTCGCACGGGAACGCCAAAGGACCGGCAGGCGCCAGCGGATTCAGTCGTGGCTTCAGTGATGATGCGAGGGCCGCCAGCCGAACATCGCCGAAAGCCGCCGGCAGAGTGCCAGGAATCGCAGCGGCAACCGAAGCGGCAGCCGAAGCTGCGTGAGCCCGCCGCCCCGATCTCGGTATGGCCGGCGATGCCGGCGCCGGACCAGGCGTGCATAGAGGGGAGCGACTCGGGTGAGCGTCCAGTAGCGGAACTCCAGCACGGCATGATGCAGACGGGCGAACCAGCGGACGCGGAGCAGGGTCGGGGCCGCGGCCTGATAGATCCAGACGACGATCAGCGTCGCCAGCCCCTTGCCCAGCACGGCGACCAGGATGGCGGCCCGGAAACAGCCCTGGGCCAGCAGCACCGCCGTGTAGATCTCGCCCAGATGCGAGAGGATCTCCGGGATCAGGAACAGCGGGAGGGCAAAGGCGGCCGGCAGCCGGGCGATCCCGCTCCGCAGGCGGCCAAGGAGGGGCAGGCGGTTGAAGCCACGCAGCAGCGCCTTGGCGCCCGCCCACAGCACATCCTCCGTGAGCACCAGCGCCAGCGCGAAGGGCAGCAGCAAGGCATCGGTCAACCGGCGCCACCACCGGCGCGGCAGGATCGCGCTCATCCCCCGGTTACCGTTCCCCCAGTCACCGTCATGCAGGTCCCCTTAGGCAAGCTCCGTCACGGTGGGACCCGGGCATGAGCTTCCCTCCGCCAGTTCCTGGCGGCTGCCGCTCATGCCGTTCGCTTCCTCCCGGGTGCGGTGCCCGGCGAAGCGCGTTGCCCCACCTTCATGAAATGGAAATTAGCGAACCAATCATGGCGGCATCAGGGCGCCAAGCGGCGATGCCGATCGCTGATTTTGCAAGGGTCAGCCGAGCAGATGGAGCGTCGCGGTCGTTCCCTGGCCTGGCGTGCTCGCAAGCGCGAGCCGGCCGCCGTGCAGCGTGGCGAAGGCCTCGGCCACGGAGAGGCCGAGGCCCGCCGCCGGAGGCCGGGTGGTGAAGAAGGGCTCACGGGCGCGGGCGGCCACCTCGGGCGGCATTCCAGGGCCATTGTCCGTGACGATGAGAGAGAGCGGCGAGACTTCCCGGGAAGCCGATGTCGCTCGATCCTGGCCGAGTCGGATGCCGACCCGGCCGCCGGCGCCGACAGCCGCGGCCGCGTTGAGGACGAGCGCGGTCAGGGCCGTGCGAAGGGAATCCGGGTCGGCGCTCAGGGTCCGGTTCTCCTGCGGAATCTCGATCACGAGCTCGGTTTCCCGGGCGAGGAGCCGGCGCAGCCAGGGCTCCGCCCCGTGCAGCCAGGCGGCGATGTCGAGCACGCCCTCCGCGGCGCTGCGCGCCCGCCCGATCGCGACGATGGCCGCGGCCAGCGCCTCCGCCCGCGCCGCGGCCTCCTGCACGCGCTCGAGCCGGCGCGGGGTCAGGCCGCCCGCAGGATCGGCGGCGATGAGGCCGAGCGTGCCGTCGATCACGGCGCGCAGATTGTTGAAGCGGTGGGCGGTTTCACCGGCGATGCTGCCGAGCGCGGCCAGCCGCCCGGCAAGGCGGCACCACTCCCTTGCGTCAGTCGTCACGGACACATCGGGCCCTCGTTCGACGAAGTCCGCCAGCCTTACGGCGATCGGACGGATCGCGTCAGCCTATCTATTGGCTAGTCTATCTCAGGGCGCGACATAGATCATCCAGGAGATGCCGAAACGATCGGCGAGCATGCCGAAATGAGATGAGAAGAAGGTTTTCGCAAGCGGCATCCGAACCGTTCCGCCCTCCGCCAGCGCGGCAAAAACCCGTTCGGCCTCGGCGGCGTCCTTCGCCGTGAGGGAAAGCGAAAATCCCTGGAAGTCCGGCTTCCCCTGGCATCGTCCATCGGAGGCAAGGACAACCGAATCGCCGATGCGAAGGCTCGCGTGCATCACTTTCTCTCCGCTCCCGGGCGGGATCATGGCTTCTCCGCCCGGCTCGGGATGATCCTTGTAGCGAAGCAGCATATTCACCTCGGCGCCGACCGCCTTGCGATAGAATTCGATCGCTTCGTCGCAGCGTCCGTCGAGGAAAAGATAAGGTTGGATCTGCATCGCGCTTCCTTCCGAGTGCCTGGTGCGGCAACGTTGGTGATAACGGGATCGTCACGCTCCCGCCTCGATTTCACGATCCATCGCAGGATTTGCGATAGGATGGCGTAGGTTGGTTGACAGATATGTTGATATCAACATCATTGCGCCATGTCAAACCTCCCTGCGTCAAACCCCTCTGGGTCAAACCCCGCTGATCCGCCGTTCGCCGTCACGATCGAGGTCCGCGATAGCTGTCTCTGCCTTCATCTGCAGCGCGCGGCGCGCGCGGTGGCAAGACGTTTCGATGATGTCTTGCGGCCGCTCGGGCTGACCAACGGGCAGTTCTCGCTGATGATGTCGCTCAACCGGCCGGAGCCGGCGAGCATCAAAAGCGTCGCCGCTCTCTTGGGCCTGGACCGCACGACGCTGACCGCCAATCTCAAGCCGCTCGAGCGGCGCGCGCTGGTGGAAGGGGTGGCGGATGACGCGGACCGGCGGACCCGCCGCCTGGTTCTGACCCCGTCCGGGCGGAGCCTGCTCGCGCGGGCGGTGCCGGTCTGGAGAAAGACGCACACGGCGATCGAGGGATTGCTGTCCCCTGGAGACGCGGATCGGCTGCGGGCCGATCTGGCGGCCCTTTCCCGATTGGGCGAGTCGTAGGTTCAGTCGAATTCGGTCGGCAAATCCGGCGCGGCGCGATGGGCGAACATGCGCGCGATCTGCGAGGGAAGGACGCGGCTCGTCGAGAGTTGCTCGGGCAGCGCGTCCAGGGCGAAGAACCCGACACCTTCGGTTTCTACGCCGGGGGCGGGCGTTCCGCCCGTGATCTCGCAGATGAAGAAGAGCTTGTAGATATGGAAGGGAAGCGGCGGGTGCGGGTGCTGCCTTCGGTCATAGAGCGCGGCGAGCTTGACCGGAATCACGTCGATCCCGGCTTCCTCCCGCATCTCGGAAATGACCGCTTCGCGGGGCGAGCGATTGACGTCCGCCCAGCCGCCGGGGAGCGTCCAGCGGCCTTCGTCGGCACGCTCGCGGACGAGAAGGATCTTCCCGTCCCGGAAAGCCGCTCCGCGGACATCGATCTTCGGTGTTGCATAGCCGCGCTCGCCGGCGAAAAGGGCTGCGATGAAACTTGGATCGGTCCCGGAACGTTCAGCCATCATTTGGGCGGCGAGGCCGCGCAGACGCTCATAGCGCTCGCGATCATAGATATCCCGCGTGAAGGCAAGGCCGGTCTGCGCAATGGCCTCTATCTCCCGTGTCCAGGCAAGCCATTCCGGTTCCATAACGCACCCTCCTTGATTGTCCGATCACCGGAGAGGGGGATCCTCGCGCGCCTTCATCGGCGATCCTCCCCCGCAACGAGATGGTGCCGGGAGCGTGATGATCGCCTGATGTCCCGATGAAGCGGGCTGCCTCCATTCGCGGGATCGACCGATCCTTCGTCGAATCCGAGGATTTCGGCCGCAGGGGAATTTCCGCTGCGCCAGTCTGGCGTCAGGCGGCTTCGGTTCGTCCCTGCGGGGCAGGAAGCAGGCGGCGTGTCAAGAGCGTCTCGGCGATCTGGACCGCGTTGAGCGCGGCGCCCTTGCGAAGATTGTCCGCCACGCACCAGAAGGCGAGGCCGTTCGGCACCGTCGGGTCCTTGCGGATGCGGCTCACGAAGACCGCATCTTCGCCGGCCGATTCGAGCGGGGTGACATAGCCGCCATCCTCGCGCGCATCGACGAGGCTGACCCCCGGCGCGGCGCGCAGGGCCGCGCGCGCCTCGGCGACGGAGACGGGGCTTGCGAACTCGACATGCACCGCCTCGCCATGGCCGATGAAGACCGGAACGCGCACGCAGCTTGCAATGACGGAGATATCCGGGTCGAGAATCTTGCGTGTCTCGACAGCCATCTTCCACTCTTCCTTCGTCGCGCCGTCCTCCATGAAGCGGTCGATATGGGGAATGACGTTGAAGGCGATCTCCTTGGTGAATTGCTCAGGTTTTTGGGATTCGTAAACATAGATGGACTTGGTGTGGTTGAAGAGTTCGTCCATCGCCTCCTTCCCGCCGCCGGAGACGGACTGATAGGTCGCGACGACGACGCGCTTGACACCGAAACGATCATGCAACGGCTTCAGCGCCACCACCATCTGGATGGTGCTGCAATTCGGGTTCGCGATGATGTTGCGGCGGGAGAATTTTGCCAGCGCGTCGGGGTTCACTTCCGGCACGACGAGCGGGACATCGGGCTCCATGCGGAAATGGCTCGTATTGTCGATGACGACGCAGCGAGCCTCTGCGGCTCGCGGGGCATGGATGGCGGAGACCGCGGCGCCGGGACTGAAGAGCGCGATATCGAAGCCGCGAAAGTCGAACTTCTCGAGCGAGCGGACTTTGAGCGTCTCGTCTTCGCCGAACGAAACCTCGCTGCCGGCCGAACGGCCGGAGGCGACGGCCGCGACCTCGGAGACCGGAAAATTCCGCTCGGCGAGGATCTTCAGTATTTCGCGCCCGACCGCACCGGTGGCGCCGACGACCGCGACCCTATAGGCCATCTCTCTTCTCCCCGGCCGCTCCCTCCATCCGCTTCCCGCACGGCCGAGGGCACGGGAGAAGGGAAGGCAGACAAGCCCGTTCAGACAAAGTCCTTGCGATCGAAGCGATAGCCAAAGCCCCGGCCGCATGGCAAGCGGCCGGTCACGGCGCCTCGGCAAGGCCGGTCCCCACCTGGCTCATGCCTCCACGCTCATGCCTCGGTTTGCCTCCGCAGAGGCGCGCGCGCGACCGGAGCGCGTTCAGATCAGGGAACGCGCTCCAGCCCGGTATTCAGAAAATTCGCGCGGCGGCGATTTCAGCCGGCGGCGCGGCGCTGCTCGCTGTGATAGCCGGCCTTGCGCGCATGCTGGTTGGCCTCGGACATCACGGCGCGCAGGTCGCGCAGGAAGGCCGCGCCCTTGAGCGTGCGCTGCACGATCACGCTGCGGCGGTCCGCGGGATCGACTTTGCGACGCGCGAGGTCGAGTTCGCCCAGCCTGTCGAGCGCCCGGGTGATCGCCGGCTTCGAGACGTCGAGATCGGCGGCGAGACCGCGCACCGTGTGGGCGCCGTCCTGCAGATAACAGGTGAGGAAAACACCAAGCTGCCGGGCGGAAAGGTCCGGCCCGTCACGACGCACGAGAGCGACCACGGTCTCGCGCAGGATGCCAAGCAATTGGTCGGCGGTGGAGGGGCTCGCCATCATGGTTCCTTTCAATTCCATTCTGCAATCAGCGTCGACCGACTCACATCACGGCAATTTCCGCGCCTGTGAACAGGCTCTCGCTCATTGGTTGAGCGAATTGCGATGGACTGGTGTGCCCCTTCGCCCACAACAGGGCCAGGGCCGTCCGATCAACCGCGGATTCGCTCGGGGCACCATGCCCGGTCGGGAAAGGAATCTAAGAGCGCAGGGCCGTCAATTGCAGTGGTGGAGTAATTTAATTTCCTCAATATTCCTCACGAAGATGTTCCGTTCATGTTCCAATTTCCGAAAGGGTTGGCACGCTGCTCGCAGGACATGACCGCAACGATGAGTACAAGCGTTGGAGAAGATTGCAGAAGGTTACGAAAAGATTTTTGGGAGAAGCACTGTAACCAATTTGAAGGTTGCAATTTCCGTGCGCCGCGCCTCTCGTCACGGACCAAAATGTTGCGCAATCGCGGCGAAAACTGCGCGCATGCCCTGTGCCTCGCCTCCGCGCGGCCGGCCCGGCCGGGTTTCGTCGTTCCAGGCATAAAGATCGATATGGGCCCAGGGGATTACAGGTGTAACGAAACGGCGGAGGAAGAGTGCGGCGACCACCGCGCCGGCATAAGGTTTCGACGAAACTGTATTGAGATCGGCAACGGGGCTTTCGAGCCAGCCCGCATATCCGTCCCAGAGCGGCAGGCGCCAGAGCGGATCGTGAACCGCGCGTCCCGCGGCGAGGAGCCGCTCGCTCCAGGCGTCGTCGGAACAGAAGAGAGCCGGCAGATCGGGGCCGAGCGCCACCCGCGCCGCGCCGGTCAGGGTTGCGAAATCCATCAGCAGGGCAGGGGCCTCGGCGGCGGCCTCGGCGAGCAGATCGCAGAGCACGAGGCGGCCCTCCGCGTCGGTGTTGCCGACCTCGACGGTCGGCCCATGGCGCGTGCGGATGATGTCGAGAGGGCGCATCGCATTGGCGGAAATGCTGTTTTCGACGCAACCGAGCCGCACCGAAAGCCGGATCGGCAGGTCCGCCTCCATCACCAGGCGGGCGAGACCAAGGGCGACCGCCGCGCCGCCCATGTCTTTTTTCATCCGCAGCATTCCGGCGGACGGTTTGAGATCGAGCCCGCCGGTATCGAAACAGACGCCCTTGCCGCAAAGCGACAGGAGCGGCGCATCCGGGGCCGCCCTGCGCCCCGCCCAGGTCATATGCGCCACCACCGGTGGCCGGGCGGAGCCGCTACCGACGGCGGCGATCGCGGGGTAGCGGGCGGCGAGTGCCGGGCCCTCGGTGAAGGCCACGGCGGCGCCAAACCCCATGGCCAGATTGCGCGCGGCCTCGGCCAGCTCGGCCGGGCCAAGGATATTGGCCGGAGCGTTGACGAGATCGCGCACGAGCCAGGTGGCCTCGGCGGCGGCGATCGCCGCCCTGGGAGGCGGCTCGGGAAGGACGAGACGTGCCGGCTTGCGTGGGACTTTTATGAATTCTTCGTAATGATAGGCACCCAAACTGAAACCGAGAACGGCAGCCTCCCGGTCGAGCACGGCATCGGGATGCGGCGCGGCCAGGCGCCAGACACTCGCCTCGGGCAATCCCGTGGCGAGCCCGCCATAGGCGAAAGGCGAGGCCTCCTCGCCGAGGCCGAGGACGGCGAAGAGCCCGCCATCACCACACCCACGATCACAGGGACCGACCGCCAGCTCGCCGGCACGGGCGGCGAAACCGAGATGGCGCAGGAACCCGGCTTCCGGTCGCTCGGCCAGAAATCGCTCCAGCTCGGGGGGGCGCAACGGGTAGAGGGGGAAAGCCCCTGCCGCCTCCGGCGCGGCGGGATCGAGCAGGGAGCTTGCGAGGCGGCTCACGTCGCGTGTCCCGCTCGATCTCCCTCCGTGTTTCCCGCCCTGTTTCCCTCGACAGGGCCCGCCAGGGCGCCCGCCAGGGCCGTGGCGACACGCCGGGCGAAGCGAGATGGATCGGTTGGCGGATCGCCCTCCTGCACCCGGGCGAGATCGAGCAGCAGCGCCGCCTCCTCGCCGAGGCTGCCCTTGGTCGCCGCGAGCGCCCGGATCAGCGGATGGCGCGGATTGATTTCCAAGACCGGCGCAGCGCCCGGCATCGGGCGGCCCGAGCGGCGCATCAGCCGCTGCAGATGGAGATCCGGGCCCTTGTCGGCGGCGGCGAGCGCGACCGCGCTCTCGACGAGCCGTGTCGTCGGCCGCACCGCGCTCACCGCATCCTCGAGCGCGGTCTTCAGCCGCGCGACGAGAAGCTCGGTATCCGGCGCTTCCCCTTCGCCTCCGGCGAGCGGGAATTTCTCGAGATCGGCGGCGGCCTGCGTGATGCTGCGGATGGGCACGTCCTCGAATTCGCTCAGCCGGTCGGGCCAGAAGGCATCGATCGGATCGGCCAGCAGCAGCACTTCGAGCCCGCGCGCGCGGAAGCCTTCAAGCTGCGGGGAATGGGCAAGCTGCGCCGAATCGTCCCCGCGCAGGATATAGATCGCCTCCTGGCCGGGCTGCTTGCGGGCGAGGTAATCGGCGAAAGAAACGAGTCCCTCGGAAGCGGATGAGCGGAAGCGGAGCAGCGGCGCGATCTCCTTGCGGTGCTCCTCGTCGTCCCAGGTGCCCTCCTTCAGCACCGGGCCGAAATTCTCCCAGATCTTCTCGTATTCCGCAGGCTCCTTGGCGCGCGTCTTGAGCTCGCTCAGCACACGGTTGACGAGCGCCTTGCGGATGCGGGCGACCACGGGTGTGGCCTGCAGCATCTCGCGCGAGACATTGAGAGGCAGGTCCTCCGTGTCGACCACGCCCTGGATGAAGCGGAGCCAGGAGGGCAGCAGGTCTGCCCGATCGGTGATGAACATGCGCCGGACATGAAGCCGCACATGGGCGTGGCGGTCCTGCTCGAAGAGATCGAGCGGGCGGCTTCCGGGGATGAAGAGGAGTGCTGAGAATTCGAGCGCGCCTTCCGCATGCCAGTGGATGATGGCCGCCGGCGTATCGAAGAGATGGCCGAGATGGCGATAAAACCCGTGATAGGATTGCTCGGAAATTTCCGCGCGCGGCTTGCGCCAGAGCGCAGTGCCTTCATTCGCCGGCAGATCCTTGCCGTCGCGCGCGATGGTGATCGGCAGGGTGACGTGATCGGCCCATTTGCGGACGATCGATTCGAGGACGACAGGGTCGAGAAACTCTTCCGCATCTGGCTTGAGGAAAAGGGTCACGCTGGTGCCGGCTGATTCGCGCTCCGCCGGCGAGAGCGAGAAACCAGATCCGTCGGAGGACCAGAGCCAGGCTTCGGTGCTGTCCGGCCGCCGGGAAACGACCTCCACGCGCTCGGCCGCCATGAAGGCGGAATAGAAGCCGACGCCGAACTGGCCGATCAGGCTCGGGCGGTCCTCAGGCTTGGCGGCGGCAAGGGTCTCGCCGAAAGCACGGGTGCCGGAGCGGGCAATGGTGCCGAGCTGGCCCGCAAGCTCCTCGCGGCTCATGCCGATGCCGTCATCGGCGATGGTGAGCGCGCGCCCGGGCTTGTCGGGCAGGATGCGGATTTTCGCGCCCCCTTGGGCGCCCCCCTGGGCGCTCCCCTGGGCCCCCCCTTGGGCGTCGTCGGGCAGCGCCATCGCCGGATCGGTGAGGGCGAGGAAGCGGCGCCGGTCGATCGCGTCGGCGGCATTGGCGACGAGCTCGCGGAGGAAAATTTCGCGCTCGGAATAGAGTGCATGGACGACGAGATCGAGAAGCCGCCCGACCTCGGCGGTGAATTCGTGCCGTTCCGCGCTCTGCTGATCGTTTGCTGCCACGTCGCTCATGTCATTCTCCCCCATCGTCCGCGCGGCGCGATATGCCCCCGGCGCGGCTCTGATTCAATTGGGCCAAGGGTGGCGATGCGAGGCTTGCAAATGCGGCGTCGCACCCCGAACATCCTTCCATGGGGAGCGATTCCTCTCGGGTGCGGGCGGTCCTCGGGCCGACCAATACCGGCAAGACCCGCCTTGCCGTGGAGCGGATGCTGGCGCATCGCTCCGGCATCATCGGTTTTCCCCTCCGCCTGCTCGCGCGTGAGAATTACGAGCGGATGGTCGCCGCCAAGGGCGCCGGCCGGGTCGCGCTGATCACCGGCGAGGAAAAGATCACGCCGCCGGGGGCAAGCTGGTTTTCCTGCACCGTGGAGGCGATGCCGCTCGAGCGGAAGGCGGCGTTCGTCGCGGTGGATGAAATCCAGCTCGCCGCCGATCCGGACCGCGGGCATGTCTTCACCGAACGGCTGATGGCGGCGCGCGGGACCGAGGAGACGCTCTTCCTCGGCGCCGAGACGATTCGCCCGCTTCTCGCCCGGCTGGTGCCGGAAGCCGAGATCGAGACCCGGCCGCGTCTTTCCACTCTGGCGCATGCCGGTCCGGCCAAGCTCTCGCGCCTGCCGCCGCGCAGCGCCGTCGTCGCCTTCAGCGCCGCAGAGGTCTATGCGATCGCCGAGCTGATCCGCCGCCGGCGTGGCGGCGCGGCCGTGGTGATGGGGCGGCTCAGTCCGCGCACCCGCAACGCCCAGGTCGCGCTCTACCAGGAAAAGGAGGTCGATTTCCTGGTGGCGACGGATGCCATCGGCATGGGCCTCAACATGGATGTCGATCACGTCGCCTTCGCCGCCCTCGGCAAGTTCGACGGCCATCGCCAGCGCCCGCTCCAGGCGGCCGAGCTTGCCCAGATCGCCGGCCGCGCCGGGCGCGGCATGCGCGACGGCAGCTTCGGCACCACCGCCGGCTGCCCGCCGCTCGCCGAGGAAACGGTGATGGCGATGGAGGCGCATCGGTTTCCAGCCCTCACCCAGCTCTGCTGGCGCAATGCGGCGCTCGATTTCGCGTCGATCCCAGCCTTGCTCGCGAGCCTTTCCGCCCCGCCCCCGCGTCCCTGCCTGCGGCGCGGCGCGGACGCTTCCGACCTCGCGACCCTGGCCGCCCTGGCCCATGAGACCGAGGTCGTCCAGCTCGCCTCCAACCGTGATTCGGTCCGCCTCCTCTGGGAAGCCTGCCAGATCCCGGATTTCCGCAAGCTCGAAGGCGATACGCACGCACGGCTCGTGGCGCGGGTCTTCGGCCATCTGGCGCGGCAGGGAAGGCTGCCTGCGGGTTGGATCGCCGCCGAAATCGCCGCCCTGGCGCGGCCTGAGGGCGATATCGACACGCTGATGCAGCGGCTCGCCGGCATCCGGGTCTGGTCGTTCATCGCCCAGCGGGCGGATTGGCTGGAGGACGCGCCGCACTGGCAAGGCCAGGCCCGGGAGACGGAGGACCTGCTCTCCGAGGCGCTGCATGAAAGGCTGATGAGCCGGTTCGTCGATCGGCGCTCCGCCCTGCTGCTCCGCCGTCTGGAGCAGGGACGGGCGGCTTCGCTCCTGGCCGCCGTCACCCGCCGCGGCGAAGTGATCGTGGAAGGGCATACGGTCGGCGTGGTGGGGGGGTTCTCTTTCCGCCCCGATCCGGAAGCCACGGGCGCGGACCGGCGGCTCGTGCTGCGCGCGGCACGGCGTGCCCTCTATGCGGAGATGCCGCGCCGGGTGGCGGCGCTCGAGGCGGCACGCGACACGGAGTTCGCCCTGGCCGGCCCGAGCCTGCTCTGGCAGGGGGTGCCGGTGGCGCGGCTCCGAAAGGGCGCGAGCGCGCTCCGCCCGCTCGTTCATGTGCTGGCGAGCGAATTTCTCGACGGGCCGGCCCGCGAGCGCGTGCGGATCCGGCTGCAGAACTTTCTCGATGCCAGGATCCGCTCGGACCTCGCCCCCCTCTTCGCGGCCGTGGCGGCGGCGGAGCGGGATACGGCGCTCCGCGGGCCGATGCACCGTCTTTCGGAAGGGCTCGGGGTGGTGCCCGGTCCGGCACGGGAGGATTTTGCGCCCGCCCTGCGCGTCCGGCTCAGGGCACTCGGCGTGCGCGCGGGGCGCTTCGGGCTTTTCATGCCCGCTCTGCTCAAGCCGGCGGCGCTCAGGCTGCGGGCGCTGCTTTGGGCCCTGGCGGAGGGGTGGGGGGAGATCCGGGCGCTGCCGGCGCCGGGCAGCATCGTCTGGCGCGGGTGCCCGGCCGAGGACGGGCGTTTCGCCGCAGCAATGGGTTGGCTGCCGACCGGACCGGTTGGAATCCGGCTCGATGTGGCGGAGCGCGTCGCGGCCGAGCTGGCGGCGGCGGCGCGGCGCCAGCCCGCCTCCTTGCCCGCGGCGCTCGCCTCACGGCTCGGGGTGAAGTCGGCCGAGCTGCCCGCCGTGCTGCGCGGGCTCGGCTTCCGCCTGCTGCCCCAGGCGGGTGAGGCGGTGGGTGAGGCGGCGCCATTGGTGGCGCCCTTGCGGCGGCGACCGATGGCGCCCGGCGCGGAGCCCGGCGCCGCAGCCTCGCCCTCCGGCCCCTTCGCCTCGCTTGCGGTGCTGCATCGGCGATGACGCCCGATCTGCCGCATCATCAGCGTCTGGATGCCTGGCTCTGGTGCGCGCGCCTGGTGAGGAGCCGCACACGGGCGGCGGCCCTGGTGCGGGAAGGGCGGGTGCGGATCAACCGCCAGCCGACCGGAAAGCCGCATGCGCGGGTGCGTCCGGGCGACGTGCTCACGCTGCCGCTCGGCAATGCCGTCAAGGTGCTGGCGATCCGGGCGCTCGCGGCGCGGCGCGGGCCGGCAGCAACGGCGAGCCTGCTCTACGACGAGATTCCGGAGAGGCCCGCTCCTCCCTTGCCGGCGGAAGACGAAGCCGGCATACAGCCCCGCCGCGACCGGGGCGGACGGCCGATGGAGACCGAGCGATGACCTATGTGGTCACAGAAAGCTGCATTCGCTGCAAGTATATGGACTGTGTCGAAGTTTGTCCCGTCGATTGCTTCTATGTCGGCGAGAATATGCTGGTGATCCATCCGGACGAATGCATCGATTGCGGAGTCTGCGAGCCGGAATGCCCGGTCGAGGCAATCGTGCCGGATAGCGACGACCGCGCGGCCACCTGGATCGAGACCAACCGGACCTATTCCGGCGAATGGCCGAACATCACCCGCAAAGGCACGCCGCCCGCCGACGCGGACGAATGGAAGGACAAGACGGACAAGGCGAAGCTCTTCTCCGCCGGGCCCGGCCAACCCTAGTCCCTTTCTTCGGGATCGCGGTTCGCGGGATAAAAAAATCCAGACTGCCTGCGCGAATCGTGTGTTGCCATGTCGTGAGCACATGGCAGAGCAGGCCGATCGTGTTATATTTCGAGGAAAGAGGAGCATTTCCGACGCCATGACGAGACGCGGGCTGTGCTCCCGAGCTTCCACAAACAGACCCGGGACGCGGGAGAGCTCATTGCATGCAAGCGTTGGGCAGGATTTCCCGGGCGAACGGGCATTGACCAAGGAAGGGGTGCGAAGTGCCCAGGAAGGGTTCTGCCCGGTCCGCGGCGCCGCGTCGTCAGGCGGCGCAGGCGCGGCCACGTCGTCCCATTAGCAAGAGCAACCGCGTGAAGAATGTGAAGAAGGTCACCGCCAAGCCGGCGGCCGTGAAACAGGTCGAGATGAAGCCGAAGGCCGGGCAGGAGGCGAAGGGCGCACATGCCAAGCCGGTGGCGCTCAAGCTGAAGCAGGCATCGGTGAGCGGCGTGGCAACCCCGGCTTTGCCCCGGGGGGCGAAGCCGGCCGTCAAGCCCGCGACAGTTCCGCGGGCGGTGCCGCAGGCTGCCAAGCTGGCGGCCAAGGCGGCTCCGCGCCGCTCCGCGCCGCCGGAGGCCGAGCCTGTGGCCGCGACCGTCATGGTCGAGGTCGTGGAAGAGACCGAGCTGCTCGAGGCGCCGGCCGAGCTTGAGGCGGCGAGACCGCCGGATGCCGTCGCCGGGCCGCAGTCCTCGCGTCCGGCGGCGCCGCAGCATATCGGGCCGCCGCCACGGCCGCTTGCGCCGCTCGAGACCTTCATCGAGGGCGATCATGTCGTCTACCCGACGCATGGGGTGGGCAAGGTCGAGCGTATCGTGACCGAGACCATTGCCGGCTATCAGCTCGAGCTGATCCACATCACCTTCGAGGAAAACCGGATGACACTGCGCGTTCCGGTGGAGAAGGCGCGCAGCGCGGGGCTGCGGAAGCTCGCCAGCCGGCAGCTTTTCGAGGCGGCGCTCGCGACGCTGAAGGGCCGGGCGCGCATCAAGCGCACCATGTGGTCCCGCCGCGCGCAGGAATACGAGGCCAAGATCAATTCCGGGGATCCGCTCGCGATCGCCGAGGTGGTGCGGGATCTGCACCGCAATGCCGGCCAGCCGGATCAGAGTTTTTCGGAACGCCAGATCTATGAGGCGGCGATGGACCGGCTCGCTGCCGAGCTCGCCGCTCTCGACCGGACCGACAAGGCGACGGCGGCGGAGAAGCTCACCATCTTCCTCCGCGCGACGACCCACTGAAGCACAGAGACAAAGAAGCACGGAGACAAACGAAAACGGCCCGGACGGGCACCCGTCCGGGCCGTTTTATTTGATGATGGTGCGGCTACCGCCCGTTGCGGTTCCCCAGAAGCTGCAGCAGCAGCATGAAGAGGTTGATGAAGTTGAGATAGAGGCTGAGCGCATCATAGACGCTGCGCTTGGCCGCCTGCTCGGGACCATAGGAATAGGCGAACTGCAGATAGTCCGCCTTCATCCGCTGCGTGTCGTAGGCGGTGAGCCCGGTGAAGACGATCACGCCGATGATGCTGATCGCGAACTGCAAGGCCGTGCTCTGCATGAACATGTTCACGAGGGCGGCGATGATGATCCCGATCAGGCCCATGAACAGGAAGCTGCCCATGCGCGAGAGATCGCTGCGGGTCGTGTACCCGTAGAGGCTGACCGCACCGAAGGTCGCGGCGGTGATGAAGAACACCCGGACGATCGAATCCGCAGTGTAGATCAGGAAGATGTTGGTGAGACTCGCTCCCATCGCGGCGCAGAACAGCCAATAGAGGGTCTGCGCCGTGGTGCGCGAGAGCTTGTTCACCCCGAAGCTCAGCACCATGACGAAGACGAGCGGCGCGAAGATGCTGACCACCGCGAGCCCGGTCGGCTGGATCGCCGTGCCCGAGGGCGTGGCGACCTGATGATAGAAAAGGCCGAGCAGGCTCGTGTTGGCGATGGCGTAGGCGACGATGCCGGTCAGCAGCAGCCCCGAGGCCATCCAGTTGTAGACCCGGAGCATGTACGCGCGCAGACCAGCATCGACGACGGCCTGTGTCGCGGCCGAGCCGGATACGCCGGAATACGACCGATAATCGGGACTCAAGGCCATGATTTCTGGTTCCTCTCCCAGGCTGATTGCCTGCGGCCGGAATCTGGTAACGGCCGCAAGCCATTCAAGCGGGCTGCCAGATCCCGGCATCCCGACATGCGAAACACCTAGCATAGCCACGCGCAACGCAACAGGAAAAGGGTCAGGAGACGCAGCCGCCCTTACGCTTATTCATTTCGCAGCCATGGCGCGGCCCTCGCCCGCAGCGCAGCACCCGTCCCCGCATAGCCCGCGATGAGAAGCAGGACGATCGCGCTCCCCACCACGATGGCGAGGGGGACCGGCAGGAAGACCCACCGCCCTCCCATGAGATAGCGGACCACGCCATAGCTCGCCCCGGTTGCGACGAGGGCGGCGATCACCCCGGCGACCGCGCCCTCGGCGCCGAAGCCGACCAGCCAGGCAGCGCGGATCTGGGCGCGCGTGGCGCCGAGCGTCTTGAGGATAACGGCCTGGCGGACGCGCCGCCTCCCCTCCGCCGCCACGGCCCCGGCAAGCACGAGCACGCCCGCCGCCAGCGCCACCCCGGCGAGCGCGGCGAGCGCGGCCGCGAGCTGGCCGAAAATCTTCGCCACCGCCGCGATCACGTCGGCGACCGCGATCGCGCTGACATTCGGAAGCGCGTCCGTCACCGCCCTGAGGACCGCTGCCTGATCGGCGGGTGCGGCGCGGACCGTCGCGATATGCGTGTGCGGCGCGGCGGAAAGCAGCCCGGGGCTCGCCACCAGGAAGAAATTGAGGCCGAGCCGCTGCCAGGGGATGTCCCTGAGGCTCGCCACACGGAAGGTGACCGGCCGCCCGAGCACATTGAGGGTGAGGGTCCCGCCGACCCGCACGCCCCAGCCCGCGGCGAGCCTCGCGTCGAGCGAGAGAAGCGGCGGCCCCCGGTAGTCCGCCGGCCACCAGCGCCCTTGCGTGATCTGGTTTCCGGGCGGCGGCACTGCCGCATAGGTCAGGCCGAGATCCTGGTTGAGCGCCCAGCGCGTCTCATGGCTCGCCTGCGCCTGTGCGACCGGCACGCCGTCGATCGCGGCCACGCGCGCCCGCAGCATCGGCACCTCGGAATAGGCCTCGACGCCGGGCAGGCTCCGCATCAGGGCGGCGAAGCGGCCGATCTCGTCGTTCTGAATGTCGATGAAGTAGAAGCTCGGCCCCCGCGCCGGGATCTCCTCGCTGAGCTCGGCGTTCAGGTTCCCCTCGATCAGGGCGATCGCGCCCAGTGTCGCGAGCCCGAGGCCGACGGAAACCACCATCAGCACCGTGGCCGCCCCCGGCCGGTGGAGATCGGCCAGGCCGAGGCGCAGCCAGCTTGCGCGCGCCCAGTTCGTCCGTGCCTCGGGTGCCAGGCCGGCCGCCAGCCGCATCAGCGCGCGCCCCGCCAGAGCCAGCGCCACCAGCGAAACCGAAGCGGCGGCCGCAAAAAGCAGGACGAAACGCTCCGAGCCCGTGCCGACCACGGCCAGCGCCAGCAGGATTCCCACCAGCGCGACGGTCAAGACCACCGGGCCAGGCGAAAGCCGCGCCCGCGCCGGGACGAGCGGAGCGCGGAAGAGCGCCGCCCCGGAAACCCGGGCGGCCCGGACGATCGGCCAGACCATGCAAAGGAGTGCGGTGGCGAGCCCGAAGGCGGCGCCGAGCGCAAGCGGTCCCGGACAGAGCCCGAGCCGCGACGGCACCGGCAGCTCGGCGCCGAAGAAAAAGACGACCCCTATGGCAAGCATCGCGCCGGCCGCGACACCCACGGCGATCCCGATCATCGAAAGCGCCAGCACCTGCAGGCCCAGCACGAGCCCCATCAGCCGTGAAGAGGCGCCGAGCGCCCGCAAGATCGCGATCGTCGGAAGCCGCGCCTCCGCCCAGGCACCGACCCCGCCCACCACCCCGATGCCGCCCACGAGCAGCGCCGTGAGCGCCACCAGCGTCATGAAAAGCCCGGCACGGTCGAGGAATCGCTGCAATCCGGGCGCCGCCTGCGACGTGTCCCGGATTTCCCATCCGGCCTCGGGAAAATCCCGCGCCAGCGCCGCCCGCGTCGCCGCCTCGCCGGCCCCCGCCGGCAGTGCCACCCGCAACGCGTAACGGACCAGCGAACCCGGCACGACCAGCCCCGTTCCCGGCAAGGCGCCAAGCCCGATCAGAACCGGCGGCCCCAGCAGCGCCGGCGTCGCGACCTGATCCGGCACCGAGACCAGCGCCGCCCGCAGCACGAACCGCGCCCGCCCCAACGTCACCGTCTCGCCCACATGCAGGCCAAGCCGGTCCAGCACCAGCGGCGCGGCGGCGAGCCCATTCCCCTCCAAAATCTGCCGAACCCCCAATGCGGGCGCGAATTGCGCCGCCCCGGCCAGAGGCCAGCGCCGATCCGCCGCCTTGAGCGAAACCAGCTCCCGCTTCCCGGAGGGCGCGATCAGCATCGCATGCATCAATGCGACCTCGGAGACCCGCGCACCCCGTGCCCCGAACCATTCCTTCAAGGAAGCCGGCACCGGCACCTCGCCGGTGCTGACCTCGAGATCCCCGCCCAGCAATTGCCGCCCGGACCGCGCCAAACCTTGCGCCAAGCTGGCACGCAAACTGCCGATCCCGGCAATCGCCGCCACCCCCAGGGCCAGACAAGCCAACGCTATCCACAACCCCCGCGCCCCCGCCCGCAACCCCCGCCGCGCCAGCCGCACCGCGAGGAAGAAAGACCAGGGGACGCTGTCCCCTCGGTCTTCTTCTTCGGTGGCGTCGGTCATGCCGGCATGGGGTGGGTGAGGCGGCCGTCTTCGAGGGTGAGGGTGCGGCCGCAGCGTGTGGCGAGCGCGGGGTCGTGGGTGATGAGGATGAGGGTGCTGTTGCTGTTTTGATGGAGCGTGAAGAGGAGATCGATGACGGTCTTGCCGGTATTGCGGTCGAGATTGCCGGTGGGTTCGTCGGCGAGGATGAGGGCGGGCCGTGGGGCCAGGGCCCGGGCGAGGGCGACGCGCTGCTGCTCGCCGCCGGAGAGGGTGGCGGGGAGCTGGTCGAGGCGGTGCGAAAGGCCGACCGCGGCGAGGGCGGCGCGAGCGGTGGGCTCGGCATCGCGGTGGCCGGCAAGCTCGAGCGGGACCATCACGTTCTCGAGCGCCGTCATGCCGGGGATCAGGTGGAAGGCCTGAAAGACGATGCCGATATGGGTGCGGCGGAAGCGCGCGAGCTGGTCCTCGCCAAGTGTGGAGAGGTCCTGCCCGGCGATATGGATGCTGCCGGAGGTCGCGCGCTCGAGCCCGGCGAGCAGCATGAGAAGGCTTGTCTTGCCGGAGCCCGAGGGGCCGATGACGGCGATCGCCTCTCCGCTCCCCACGGCGAAGGAGATGCCGGTGAGGATGTTGACCGGTCCCGCCGGTCCGGGCAGGGTCAGATGCAGGTTTTGCACCACGATCAGCGGCTTGGCGCCAAAGAGTGGGGTGCCGGTGAGTGGGGCGGCGGAGAGCGGGAGAGCGGCGTCCATGCTCGCACGATATGGGGTTGCCCCCTGGCTCGGCGAGATGCTGCTGGTGATGATGCTGGCGCTGGCGCTGGCGCCGGCAGTGATGCCGGCGTGGGCGGCCATGGCCCCGGTGAAGCTCCTGGTGCTCGGGGATTCGCTCTCGGCAGGATATGGCGTGCCGATCGCGGACGGATTCGAGGCGCGCCTCGCTTCCGCATGCGCGGCGGCGGGACATCCGGTGCAGATCCAGGATGGCGCGGTTTCCGGCGACACCACGGCCGGGGGTGTGGCGCGCCTCTCCTGGGTTCTCGGCGGAGAGCCGCAGGCCGCGATCGTCGAGCTGGGCGGGAACGACGGGCTGCGCGGGATCGCGCCCGCCGAGACGGAGAAGAACCTGAACGCCATTCTCGACGGCCTGGCGGCGCGGCACATCCCGGTGCTGTTCGCCGGCATGTATGCGCCGCCCAATCTCGGCCCGCAGTACGGGACGGCGTTTCGCGCCGTGTTCGATCGGCTGGGGGCACGGCCCGGCGTGATCGACTATCCGTTCTTCCTGGCGGGCGTGGCCGGCGATCCGGGGCTGAACCAGCCGGACGCGATCCATCCGAACGCGGCGGGCGTGCGCATCATCGTGGCGCGGATCATGCCATACGTGCTGCGGCTGCTCGCGGAGGTGCCGAAGGGATGAGGCTGTTCGTGGCGCTCGAGCTTCCGGTGCACGTCAAGCAGCAGATGGCTTTGCTCGCGGGGGGCATTCCGGGGGCACGCTGGGTGAGGCCCGAGAATTATCATCTCACCTTGCGTTTCATCGGCGAGCAGCCATCGCATCGGGCCGAGGAGATCGACGCCGCGCTGATGGCGCTGCGTTGCCGGAGCTTCCTGCTCGCCTTTTCCGGCGTGGGCACGTTCGACAAGGCGGGGCGGAGCACGGCGCTCTGGCTCGGGGTCGAACGGAACGAGGCGCTGGACCGGCTGCGCACGAAGATCGAGACGGCGCTGCAGAGGGTGGGGCTCGAGCCGGAGCGGAGACGCTTCACCCCGCATGTGACCCTGGCGCGGCTCGACGGTGTGGCCGAGGCGCGGGTCGCAAGCTATGTGCAGGCTCATAACCTCTTTCGCACCGAACCGGTGGAGGTCGGGCATTTCACGCTTTTCAGTTCCTGGCCGGGCAATGAGCAGCCGGTCTACACGCCGGAGGTCGCCTATGCGCTCGGCTGAGCGGCGCTGCCCGGAGCCCTGATCCGGGACGAAGAGTGGCTGAGTTTGCGATGCGCTTCGATCTGGTGACGCTCGAACTCTTCGTCGCCGTCTGCGAGGAGCGGAGCATCTCCCGCGCGGCCGAGCGGGCGCACACGGTCGCCTCGGCCGTCAGCAAGCGCATCTCCGATCTCGAGCAGGCGCTCAGGATGCAGCTCTTCTACCGCCAGGCGCGCGGGCTGACGCTCACGCCGGCGGCCGAAGCGCTGCTCCGCCATGCGCGGCTCGTCCTGCGCGATCTCGCCGAGATGGAAAGCGAGATCGCCGAGCACGGAAAAGGCTTGCGCGGGCAGGTGCGGATCCGCTCCGGCGTCTCCAGCATCATCCAGCATCTCGCGCGGGATCTCGGATGTTTCCTGGCGAGCTATCCCGGCGTGCGGATCGATCTCGAGGAGGATACGAGCCGCGAGATCATCGCCGCGGTTGCCGGGAACGCCGCCGATATCGGCATTTTCGGCAGCAATGTGCCGGCGCCGGGATTGCAGGTCTTCCCGTACCGCAGCGACCGGCTGGTCGCGCTCGTGCCCGTTGGCCATCCCCTCGCAAAACAGAGTTCGGTCCGTTTCGCCGATCTCCTGGCCTATGATCTGGTCGCACCCAAGAAAGGCAGCGCGCTCGATGCGCTGGTGCAAAGCGCCGCGGCGGCGCTTCAGCATCCGCTCAAGCTGCGCCTGCGCGTGAACGGGTTCGAGACCGTCTCGGCCATGGTCGAGGCCGGGCTGGGCGTGGGGCTCGCGCCCCAGACGAGCGCGGAGCGCTACGCCTCGGGCCGGGCCGTCCTGCCGATCCGCCTGGATGAGCCCTGGGCGACGCGGGAATGGAAATTGTGCGTCCGTGAGCTTGCCACCATGCCTCCCGCGGCGGCGAAGCTTGTCGCCTATCTGAGCCGGGGCCTATCTGAGCCGGGGATCTAGCCTTCCGGCTTTCCCCCTTCGCGGGCCGCGAAAGGCCCTTTCCGAACGAGCAGTCGGCCCCCACCGCGCGGCGCGGTAGGTGTTTTCGGCGGGCCGGGGCCCTTTCCTCGTCCATCGGCCCGGACGAAAGGGAGGTCGGATGAGCACGGAGGAGAGTTCCGGGCCGCGCACGATGTACGAGAAGATCTGGTCCCGCCACCGCATCGTCGAGCGGGCCGACGGCCAGACCCTGCTCTATGTCGATCGCCATCTCATCCATGACGGTTCGGCGCCGGCCTTCGATACACTTCGCGAGCGCGGCCTCGCTCCGCGCGCGCCGCAGCATGTTTTCGGCGTGCCCGACCATTACGTGCCGACCGACACGCGGGATGTGCGCGCAATCGCCGACCCCGAGAAGCGCTTCATGGTCGAGCAGCTCGCCGAGAACACCGCCGGCGCGAACATCACCCTGTTCGGGCTCGCCGACCGCCGCCAGGGGATCGTGCATATCGTCGGCCCCGAGCAGGGAATCAGCCAACCGGGGATGGTCATCGTCTGCGGCGACAGCCATACCGCGACCCACGGGGCGCTCGGCGCGCTCGCCTTCGGCATCGGCATGACCGAGGTCGCGCACGCGCTCGCGACGCGAACCCTCTGGCAGGCGAAGTCGCGGGTCATGCGGATCGTGGTGGAGGGAGCGCTCGCGCCTGAAGTGACGGCGAAGGATGTGATCCTGGCGATCATCGCAACCATCGGCACCGCCGGCGCGATCGGGCATGTCATCGAATATGCCGGTCCGGTCATTGAAGGGCTGACGATGGAAGGGCGCCTCACGGTCTGCAACATGTCGATCGAGGCCGGCGCGCGCGCGGGCATGGTCGCGCCGGACGAGGTGACATTCGCCTATCTTCAAGGGCGGCCCTATGCGCCGCAGGGCCGGGATTGGGAGCGGGCGCGCGAGCGCTGGCGCGGCCTCGTCTCCGATCCGGATGCGGTCTTCGATCGCGAGGTCACGATCGACGGTGCCGCAATCGCGCCGATGGTGACCTGGGGCACCAGCCCGCAGGATGCGGCGCCGATCGATGGGCGCGTGCCGGACCCGGACGCGGAAGAAGATGCCGAGCGGCGGCAGAGCATGACGCAGGCGCTCGCCTATATGGATCTCGTGCCGGGCACGAGGATGGATGAGATCGCGGTGGACCGCGTGTTCATCGGCTCCTGCACCAACAGCCGCATCGAGGATCTGCGCAGCGCGGCGCGGATCGCCGAGGGCAGGAAGGTCGGGCAGGGGGTCGAGGCCTGGGTGGTGCCGGGCTCACGCGTGGTGAAGGAGCAGGCCGAGGCCGAAGGTCTCGACAGGATCTTCAGGGAGGCGGGATTCGCCTGGCGCGAGGCGGGATGCTCGCTCTGCCTCGGCACCAATGGGGAGGTGGTCGCGCCCGGGCAGAGATGCGCCTCGACCTCCAACCGCAACTTCGTCGGGCGCCAGGGGCGCGGCGCGCGGACGCATCTGATGAGCCCGGGGATGGCCGCGGCGGCGGCGGTGAGCGGGCATCTCGTCGATGTCCGCCGCATGACGGCGGGAGCATAGGAGGTGCGACGTTTCACGGCGCTCACCTCGGTCGCGGTGCCGTTCGAGCGGCCCAACATCGACACCGACCAGATCATCCCCGCCCGCTATCTCCAGAAACCGCGGGACGGCACGCTCGGCCAATATCTGTTCCACGATCTGCGATTCCGGCCGGACGGGACGCCCGATCCCATGTTCGTGCTCAACCAGCCGGCCTATCGCCAGGGCAGGATCCTGGTCGCGGCGCAGAATTTCGGCTGCGGCTCCTCGCGCGAAAACGCGGTCTGGGCCTTGCAGGATTACGGCTTCCAGGCGGCGATCGCGCCGAGCTTCGGCGATATCTTCCGCAACAACAGCCTCAAGAACGGGCTGCTGCCGATCGTCCTGCCCGCGGATGTCGTCGGCGGGCTTCTTCGCCTGCTGCAGGAAAATCCGGGACGGGAGATCGCGATCGATCTCGAGGCCGAGACGGTCGGCTTGCCGGACGGCAGCGCACACCATTTCGATATCGATCCTTTCGCGCGCCACTGCCTGCTCAACGGGATCGACGAGCTCGCCTTCACCCTCTCGCAGATCGGCGAGATCGAGGCGTTCGAGCGGCGCTACGGGCGCGAGAATTTCTAGGGCGGGATGAGATCGCTTGCGCTCACTCACCACGCTCTGAGGCGAATATCTGACACGGACGGGGGACGAATCGGTGGCGATGAAGATTGCGGTTCTGCCGGGTGATGGAATCGGCAAGGAAGTGACGGCGGAGGCCGTGAAGGCGCTCAAGGCGGTTCTCGGCAATGCCGAGCCGTACGAGATGCAGGAAGCGCCGATCGGCGGGGCCGGGTACGAGGCGGCCGGCGATCCGCTGCCCGAGGCGACGCTCGAGCTTGCGCGGAAATCGGATGCGATCCTCCTCGGCGGCGCCGGCGTTCCGGAGGACGAGCACCGGCCGCCGAGCAAGGGCGCCGGCGTCGGCTTGCTTCGCCTGCGCAAGGCGCTCGGCCTCTTCGCCAATTTCCGTCCGGTCTTCATGTTTCCCGAATTGATCGGCGCCTCGACGCTCAGGCCGGAAGTGGTGGAAGGGCTCGATCTCGTCATTCTGAGAGAGCTCAACGGCGATCTCTATTTCGGCGAGCCGCGAGGAATCACGCGTGAAGCCTCCGGCGAGCGGGTCGGCATCAACACGATGCGCTATTCGGAATCCGAGGTGGAGCGCATCGCCCATGTGGCCTTCAGGACCGCCCGCGCCCGGCGCGGCAGGCTCTGCTCGGTGGACAAGGCCAACGTGCTCGAGACCATGCAGCTCTGGCGGGAGGTGATGGTCGCGGTGGGGCGGCAATATCCGGATGTCGCGCTCAGCCATCTCTATGTCGATGCGGCGTCGATGGCGCTGGTGCGCAACCCGAAGCAGTTCGACGTCATCGTCGCCGGGAACGTGTTCGGGGACATTCTCTCCGATGCGGCGGCGATGCTGACGGGCTCGATCGGCATGCTGCCGTCCGCCTCTCTCGGGCTCGACCGCAAGGGGCTCTATGAGCCGGTCCATGGCACCGCGCCGGACATCGCCGGCAAGAACGTCGCCAATCCGCTCGCCGCGATTCTCTCCGCCTCGATGCTGCTCCGCCATTCCTTCGAGCGCGAGGCGGATGCGAAGCGCGTGGAGCGGGCTGTCCAATCGGTGCTGGGCGAGGGTTATCGCACGGCCGATATCATGCAGCCCGGCGCGAAGCGCGTGGGAACGATCGAAATGGGCGATCTGGTTGCCGAGGCGATCCATCGCATAGGGCAATGAGCCGCATGGGGCAATGAGCCGCATAGGGCAATGAGCGGGGCGGGCCGGTCCCGCCCCGAGCATCGCAGGCAGGAAAAATCGGAGGAAACGAATGAGACGAAGCAGAACCGATGGATACGCCGCCGAGATCGCGGCCAGGCTGGACCGCCTGCCTTTCACGCGCAGCCTGTGGTGGCTCGCCTTCCTCATCTCTCTCGGCGGCGTGTTCGAGCTCTATAGCCTCTTCATGACCGCCTATATCGCGCCGGGCCTGGTGAAGAGCGGACTCTTCGCCACCAGCACGGTGGGGCTGTTCGGGATCAGCGGCGTCGGGTTCTTCGTCTTTTGCAGCTTCGCCGGCATGTTCGTAGGCACCATGGGCTGCGGGTTCGTGGCCGACCTTCTGGGGCGGCGGGCGATCTTCACCATCTCCCTCGTCTGGTTTTCGATCGCCAGCACGATCATGGCCTTCCAGCCCACGGCGGCGGGTGTCGATTTGTGGCGCTTCATCGCCATGATCGGCGTCGGGCTCGAGCAGGTGACGATCGACACCTTCCTTTCCGAGCTCGTGCCGCCGTCCGGGCGCGGCAAGGCCTTTGCGTTCTACCAGTTCGTCGAGTTCTGCATCGTCCCGCTGGTGGCGCTGCTCGGCTGGCTGCTCGTGCCCGCCCACCCGTTCGGGCTTGAAGGTTGGCGGTGGATCCCGCTCATCGCCGCGGTCGGGGCGATCGCATCATGGTGGATGCGGCTCAGCCTGCCGGAAAGCCCGCGCTGGCTTGCCCTGCACGGATATGAGAGCGAGGCCGAGGCGGCGATGCGGGACATCGAGGCGCGGGTGGCGCGCGATCTCGGCGGCAAGCTGCCGCCGCTCGGCCCGATCAAGCAGATCGTCTCGGCAAGCACGCACTTCTCGGAGGCGCTGAAGCCGCCCTATGGCCGGCGCACGCTCGTGCTCTCGATCTTCAATCTCTTGCAGACGATCGGGTTCTACGGCTTCGCCGCCTGGGTGCCGACCTTGCTGATCGCCAAGGGCGTGCATATCACGACGAGCCTGCTGTACGCTTTCATCATCGCTCTCGCCAATCCGGTCGGGCCGCTGCTCGGCATGCTCATCGCCGACCGGATGGAAAGAAAATGGCAGCTCTGCGCGGCCGGCGCGGGCATCGCCGTCTTCATGCTCCTCTTCGCACTTCAGGAGAATGGCGCGGCGGTGATCTTCTTCGGGGTCATGGTCACGCTCTCCGCCAACTGGCTCTCGTTCGCCCTCCATAACTACCAGGCGGAGCTTTACCCGACGCGCATCCGCGCCCGCGCTGTCGGCTTCGTCTATTCCTGGAGCCGGGTCAGCGCCGCGTTCGCGGGCCTTCTGATCGGGTTCTTCCTCCATCGCGGCGGCACGACCGCGGTCGCGCTCTTCATCGGCGGCGCGATGGTGCTGATGATCATCACGGTCGGCGGCTTCGGGCCACGCACGCTGAGGATGCAGCTCGAGGAGATCTCGCATTAGAGATCTTTTGGAAATGCGACTGTGGTGGTCGTCCGACGCGTCTTTCCGCGCTTCCGGTGCTCACGGCGAGGTCTCTGTTTGGCGATCAATTTCATGACTCTGGCGGAGCCCGTCTCCGCAAGAGTCATATTGATCTCAAGGCCGCTCCGCTCCGGTGCTCGAAAGCCGCGCCGGACGGCGCCTGCGGCGCCCCCAACTTGGAACGAACCGACTCACCACAGCGCATTTCAAAAGGTCTCTATCTATTTGTCTTGCGCGCATCCTCACGCGATCAGCCGATTCCGTCTGATCGCGATCTGCTCTAGAAGAATTCGCCAAGGAACGCAGCCGCTTCCTCCGAGATGCCGGCGATTTTGTCGGTTGCCTGACGATAGAATTTGAAATTGAGCTCGGTTCCCGGTTGGCCGTCATTCCAGTCGGAGAATTGTTTGAGCTCGCTCCGACCGAGCGGCCGCTTCGCGAGCGCGGCACGCCTGATGATGAGGCTCACACGCGGCGTTTGCCGGGCGATGCCGCGCTTCCTCGCGATTGCTTCGGCAGAAGTGACAACGCCGCGCGCGATGAGGCCGTGCCCGCCCTCGTTCTCGCTCGCGAACACGAAAATCGTATCGCCTTCGGCGATGTGCTTGCCGCCGTACATCGTCTTTTGCGCGGTGAATGCAAATGTCTCCGCTCGCGGGTCGCAAATCTCGGCCTTGATCGCGAACGGCATATGTCTCCTCCCCGCCGCTATTGGGCACAACCGCCATCCTCGACCGCGCGCCCTCGCCAAAACGGCGGCTCAGGCGCGTCAGTCACCGCCAATCGACGAAATGCAAGCGATTCGAGCGACTCATCAAGTTTCTGGATCTGTGCCGGCAGCGAAACCGTTTCCTTCTTAGAGACTGTTTGAGAATGCGACTGTGGCGGTCGTCCGGCGCCTCCGACTCATCACAGCGCATTCTCAAACAGTCTCTTATCGCATCGTCGGCATGACGAACTCGGCGCCGGCGCGGATGCCGGTCGGCCAGCGCGAGGTGATCGTCTTGATGCGGGTGTAGAAATGCACCCCGTCCTGGCCATGGACGTTATGGTCCCCGAACAGCGACCGTTTCCAGCCGCCGAAGGAGTGGAAGGCCATCGGCACCGGGATCGGCACATTGATCCCGATCATGCCGATCTTCGCGCGGGCGGCGAACTCGCGCGCGGCGTCGCCGTCGCGGGTGAAGATCGCAGCCCCATTGCCGAACTCGTGCTCGTTCGCGAGCGTGAGCGCTTCCTCATAGGTCTCCGTCCGGACGACCGAGAGCACCGGGCCGAAGATTTCCTCGCGGTAGATGCGCATGTCGGGGCGAACGTGATCGAACAGAGAGCCGCCGAGGAAGAAGCCCTCCTCGTATCCCTGCAGCTTCAGGCCGCGCCCATCGACGACCAACTCCGCGCCCTCCTCGATGCCGAGATCGACATAGAAGCGAACCTTGTCGTAGGCCTGTTTCGTCACCAGCGGGCCCATCTCGGCTTCCGCGTCGGTCGCCGGGCCGATCTTGAGATTCCTCACGCGTGGCGCGAGCTTTTCCATCAGCGCATCGCCCGCCTTGCCGATGGCGACGGCGACGGAGATCGCCATGCAGCGCTCGCCCGCCGACCCATAGGCCGCGCCCATCAGCGCGTCGGTCGCCTGGTTCATGTCGGCATCCGGCATGACCAGCATGTGGTTCTTGGCGCCGGCGAGGGCCTGCACGCGCTTATTGTGCGCTGTGCCCGTGTGGTAGATATATTCGGCGACGGGGGTCGAGCCCACGAAGCTTATCGCCTCGATATCCGGGTGGGCGAGAATGGCATCGACCGCCGTGCGGTCGCCATTGACAACGTTGAAGACCCCTTGCGGCAGGCCGGCCTCGGCCAGCAGCTCGGCCAGGAGGAGCGCCGCCGAGGGCACCTTCTCGCTCGGCTTGAGCACGAAGCTGTTGCCGCAGGCGATCGCCACCGGGAACATCCACATCGGCACCATGGCCGGAAAATTGAACGGCGTGATGCCCGCGCAGACACCGACCGCCTGGCGGATCGAATAGCTGTCGACATTGGTGCTGACATTCTCGGTGAATTCGCCTTTGAGCAAGTGTGGGATTCCGCAGGCGAACTCGACGACCTCGATCCCGCGGGTCACCTCGCCGGCGGCATCGGCCAGCACCTTGCCATGCTCGGCGCCGATCATGGCGGCAAGCCGGTCGCGATTCTTCTCGAGAAGGTCCTTGAACGCGAACATCACCCGGGCGCGCCGAAGCGGCGGCGTGCGCGACCATTCGGGGAAGATGCGCTTGGCGCTCCGAACCGCTTCATCGACCTCGTCCGGGGCGGCGAAAGCAACGCGGGCCGCGATCTCTCCGCTCGCCGGATTGTAGACCTCGCCGGCGCGGCCGCTCTTTCCCGCAACCCTTCTGCCATCGATGAAGTGGCCGATCTCCATGACCATCATGATCCTCCTTCCGCCGCGATGCTGCCGATGCAGAGTTCGCCCCGTTCCCTCCGCCGGGCTTCAGAGCGGGATGCGCTCGCTTCCGCTCTCGCACCCCGCTCTCGTGATTTGTTTTCTCGCGTGATTCAGGCCTCCGATGATTCCACCTCCGGTCATCACGCTCTAGAGCAGATCGCGATCAGACGGAATCGGCTGATCGCGTGAAGATGCTCGCAAAACAAACACTTAGAGCGAATTGCGTGAGCCCGTGCAAACGCAATTCGCTCTAGAGCGCTTTCATGCTGACCGTAAACGGTCAGCGCGCTCTAGCTCTTTGTTTTGGCGAGCAACATCACCCTGACTGATTCCAGTCAGGGTGATAAAGTTGCTCTAACGCCGCCGGAACCGGTCGAGGCTCCAGGCGCCGCCACCGGCGAGCGAGAGGTAGAGAAAGACGAAGCAGTAGAGAATGGCATCGTCGCCACCATTGAGAACCGGGAAGAAGCTCTGCGGATAATGGACTTTGAAATAGGCGATGGCCATCTCGCCCGAGAGGATGAAGGCGGCCGGGCGCGTGAACAGGCCGACCGCGACGAGGAATCCGCCGACGGTTTCGATCACGCCGGCCAGTCCGATGAGCGAGAAGAGCCGAAGATGCGCGAAGGCCTCGACATGGGGAAACCCGAAGAGCTTCGCCATTCCATGCTCCATGAAGAGCAGCCCGGTGACGAGGCGGACGACGCTCAACAGGCGCGGTTCCCATGCCCCGCGGAAACTCGTGGCTCTGGCCATTCTGGCCATTGTCCTCCCCCTGCCTCTATTTCCTCCTCAAGGTCACTGCAGGATGATCTCGACGCGCCGGTTCTGCGGCTCGCGCACATTGGGGCCTGTCGGCACCAGGAGGTGTGTCGCGCCGTAGCCCATCACGGCGATCTCCGATTTCGGCACGCCGTCGGTGATGAGCTGGGCGGCCACCGCCGAAGCGCGGCGTCTGGAGAGAGAGAGGTTGTACTGCGGCGTGCCGGACGTGTCGGTATAGCCATTCACCGTGATCCGGGCCGTTTGCCCGGTGGTCGCGCTGCGCGCGGCCGCCGCGATCACCTCTTTCGCGCGGTCGGTCAAGTCCGCCCGGTCCCAATCGAAGAAGACGAGGAAATCGCGCGTTTGCGACGGCTGGGGCGCCGGCGCGGCGGCTTCCTCCGCCGGTGCGGGCGGGGGCGTGACACCGAATGCGTAGCGCAGCCCGAGCAGGAAGCTCTGATTGTGGTTGAAGGAGAAGTCCGTGTTTCCTCTCGCCACGTGCCCGTCGCTCGTGAAGCTGCTTTCCATGGTGAGCGGGCCCTGCACACCGAAATAGCGATACTCGGCGGTCACGGAGAGCCCGGGGACATGCCAGACGGGAAAGGAGAGCCCGCCGATTCCCTGGTACGCAAATCGGCCGGAGGTGTCGTTGGCGGCGAAAACGCCGCCCGGCCCACTCGCCGTGATGTTTTGCCAGCTCGTCCAGGCATAGCCCACGCCGGCGCCGGCATAGGGAAAGACCCAGCGTGACCCGATATCGATATCGAAGAGGGTGTTCGCCATCACGGACTTGATCACCTGCCGGCCGGACGGCGCGGTCGGGTCATTGGGACGAAGGATGGCGTGCAGCGGATTGTCGCGCCAATCCCCTTCGATCTCCACGCGAAGCCCATTGCCGAAGCCGTAGCCGATACTGCCGAGGCCGACGAATCCGTCGGAAAACAGCCCCCGGCCGCTCGGCAGGTCGAGCGCGGTCGAGGAATGGATGCTCTCCTGGCCGAGGAAATTCCAACCGGCTCCGCCGCCGATATAGATGCCGCGGAACGGCTGCGCGCGCGCCATAACCGGCGCGGCCAGGATCGAAGTCAGCAGCAATGCCGAGCGAAACCGCATCCGCGCTCTTCTCCTTTGCCCGCAGAGGTGCCCCGTTGGCGGCCGCTGTGCAAGCCTCTGTCCTTGCGCCGACGGTGAAAGCGTTCGGGACACTGGGCTCTCAAACGAAACTGGGCTCTCAAACGAAAAAGCTGGCCAGGGTGGGGCCTGACCAGCTTCTTCGTGGCGGAACCGGCCGGGATCCGGAAAGATCCGGCCGAGCCTGGTCGAGATTACTCGATGATGATCTCGACGCGGCGATTCTGCGGCTCACGCACACCCGGGCCCGTCGGCACCAGGAGGTGGGTGTCGCCAAAGCCCATGATCGAGATCACGTTGGCCGGAACACCATCGGTGATGAGCTGCGCCTTCACCGATTCGGCACGACGGATGGAGAGGCCCATGTTGTATTGCGGCGTGCCGGAGGTGTCGGTGTAGCCATTCACCTGGATCCGCGTGTACTGGACCTTGGTCGAGTTCTGAGCCGCCTCGGCGATGATCTCCTTCGCCCGATCGGTCAGGTCGTAGTGGTCCCAGTCAAAGAAGACGAGGTAGGTCCGCGCCGGAGCCGGAGCGGGGGCCGCGACCGGAGCGGGCGGCGGCGGCGGCGGCGCAACGCCGAAATTGTAGCGGAAGCCGACCAGAAGGCTGTTGTTGTAGCCCTGGATAACCTTGACCTTGCCGCTGAGGTCGTCGACCGACGCGTCATATTTCCGCGGTTCCGAAAGACCCATGAAGCGATATTCCGCCGTCAGGGCGAGACCGGGGATCGGCGGAATCGGCAAGGAGACACCGGCGATGCCCTGATAGGCGAAGGATCCCTCGGTGCCGTTGATCTTGATGGGCGAAGACGTTCCGAAGCCAGTCGCCGCCACGTTCTGGAAGTTGGACCACTGATAGCCGACACCAGCGCCGATATAGGGCACCACCGGCAGCCCGAGCTGGAAGTCGTACAGGACATTGAACATCGCCCCGTACTGCTGGTCGGTCCCGCTGACCTGGCCAGTGGTCGAGCTGTTGATGCGGTTGGTGCGATAGTCACCCTCGACTTCCGCACGCAGACCGTTGCCGAACCCCCAGCCCACGCTTCCAACACCGACGAAGCCTGGCCCGTAGCCGAGATGGGTGCTGGCAGCGGCGGGGTTCGTGTCCCCCGAAGCTTTCTGCTGGGTGAGATTGTTGTAGCCGAGTCCGCCGCCCACGTAGAGTCCCGTCACGGGCTGCGCCTGTGCAATCACGGGCGTCGCCATAACCGTTGCGGCTAGCAGCGCAGTCCGGAGCTTCATGGTCCTCTCCTCGTTCCGCTCGCACTCTCGCAGCAAAGACGCAAACCGCTTCTCTCTCGAGCCCGGCTTCCGCATTCCTGCGTTTCCAGTCTCCTCCTTTACCACAACCGTTATGCCGGACCAGAACTCCGTTGCGATTTTGTGAGGATGTGTGGTGTAAATGCCACAAAGGTAGGGGCAGATCAGCAACACCATTCCGGGCAGATCGGCAACACCGTTCGGATCTGCGGTGATCAGGCGATGCGTGCCGCGAAGGGAGGCAGCAGGTCGGGCGAGGAGAACTCGAGGACCCAGAGATCCGGGTCGCTTTTCACTTGCCGCGCGAGGTAAGCGTCCACGACCTGCTCGGCCACCGGGTCCGGGCCGGTGGCGCGCATCCAGGCCGGCTCGCCTTCCGCGGTGCGGAACTGGGAGAGCACGCAAAGCCCCTCGCTTCCGCGCAGCACGACCAGCACGCCCCCGGCGTCGCGATCGCCCCGGCGCAGCATGACCCCCGGCCGCCCGGCGACATCGCCGAGGCGAAGCGCCATTCGCACCCAGATCTCCGTCTTCACCCGAGGCTCGGACACGGGCCAGCCTCCCCCGTTCCCGCAAGGAAGATGGTCTATCTTGAACTCGCCCCGCCGCCCTGCAACAAGCACCCGGCAGTGGCAGGCAAGAAAAAGGAACGGACGTGCCGAAGCCGATGTCGGAAGCCCAGCTGGCCTACGAGACCCGCCGCGCCGCCAAGGCCGGCATGAGCCTTGAGAAATGGCTGGAAACGAAGGAGAAAAAGGAGGCGGAGTCCCGCGCCCGGGACATCCCCGCCGAAAAGCCGAAGGCGAAAAAGCCGGGCCTTTTCTCCCGCCTGATCGAGAAGGCGCAAAAACCCCTTTAACCCCATTCTTCAACCCTATTTTTCTTTGGCCTTTCCTACTCGGCGGCGGCCCGCAGCCCGGCCCCGGCGGCGAGCGGGCAGAGCGGAGCCGCGGCGGCGAGCAGGGCGGTGAGCAGCAGGAGCTCGGGTTTTGGTGCGTCGGTTTCCGCCGCGGCGGTGCCGAAGATCAGGACCGGCGTGGCGAGCGGAAGAAGCAGAAGCGGAAGGAGCGTGCCGGGGCGGCGGCTGCCGAGAACGAGGGCGGCGCCGGCCGTGCCGAGGAGAGAGAGGGTGATCGTGCCGGGCAGCAGGCCGGCAAGAAGGGCCGGCAGGCGGGCGGGCGTGATTTGCAGCATGATGGCGGTCGGCCCGGCGGCCAGCAGCAGGGGCAGCCCGGTCAGCAGCCAATGGGCGGTCGATTTGGCGGCGGCGATGCCGAGCGGCGAGAGGCCGGAGAGCAGAAGCTGGTCGAGCGAGCCGTCCTCGTAATCGGCGCCGAAAAGACGATCGAGCGGGAGCAGGGCGGCCAGGAGGGCGGCGACCCAGACGATCCCCGGCGCCAGCCGGCCGAGGGTTGCCGGCGAGGGGCCGATGGCGAGCGGAAAGAGCGAGACGGTGACCACGAAGAAAAGCAGGGAAGCCACCGTGTCGCTGCCATGGCGAAGCGCGAGCGCGAGTTCGCGGCGGACGAGCGCGAGCAGGAGCCTCATCCGAGCGCAAGTTCCGTGGCTTCGGGCAAGGAGAGCTCGGCGTGCGAGGCGATGATGACCAGGCCGCCCGCGACGCGGTGAGCCGCGATCAGGCTCGCGAGGCGGGTGGCCGCGGCCCCGTCGAGAGCGTTGGTCGGCTCGTCGAGGAGCCAGAGCGGGGCGTTCGAGAGGACGATGCGGGCGAGCGCCAGCCTTCGTTTCTGGCCGGCGGAGAAGAGGCGGGCGGGCAGATCGGCGAGGGGCGCAAGGTCCAGCGCGGCGAGGGCATCGGCGATGCGGCCTCCTGAGCCGGAGGCGGCGAAGCGCAGATTCTCCGTTGCCGTGAGGGCCGTCTTGATGGCGTCCTGATGGCCGAGATAGGCGATGCGCCGCGCGTGCAGCGGCAGGTCGAGAAGGGCGTTCTCGCCCTGCCAGCGGAGCTGCCCGGCAGCCGGCGGCAAGAGCCCGGCGATGAGGCGAAGCAGCGTGGATTTGCCGGCGCCGTTCGGCCCCCGCACGATGATCGCGCCGCCCGGCCCAAGGGTGAAGAAGAGATCGCGGAAGACAAGCCTGTCGGCCCGGATCGCAGCCAATCCTTCCGCGCGTAACACGTTTGTCCCCATCAGCCCGGCTTGTGGACGGCCGCCGGAAGCCTATGGTTTATGCGTGCCGTCGTTGCATTGCGCCAGGGGGACATACCCTGGGTGCGGATTGCAATGGTGCCGGCGGCGTCGCAAACGGCAGAGGTAGCCATTTCATGACGAGCATCGGGCAGGACAGCCTGAAAACCCGCCGCACGCTCGCGGTGGATGGGCGGCAATATCGTTATTTCTCTCTTCCCGCCGCCGCCGAGGCCCTGGGCGAGCTTTCCCGCCTTCCGGTGAGCCTGAAAGTCCTGCTCGAGAACGTTCTGCGCTGCGAGGACGGCAAGACCTACACGGTCGAGGATGCGCGGGCGATCGTCGCCTGGCTTGCCGATGGCCATTCGGAGCGGGAGGTTCCGTTCCGTCCCGCCCGCATCCTGATGCAGGACTTCACCGGCGTCCCGGCGGTGGTCGATCTTGCCGCCATGCGCGACGGGATCGTGCGCCTGGGCGCCGATCCGGCCAAGGTGAACCCGCTCGTGCCGGTCGATCTCGTGATCGATCATTCGGTCATGGTCGATGTCTACGGCAGGCCGGATGCGCTCGCGCAGAATGTCGCCGCCGAATTCCACCGCAATGGCGAGCGCTACAGCTTCCTCCGCTGGGGGCAGGAAGCCTTCGCCAATTTCCGCGTCGTGCCGCCGGGCACCGGCATCTGCCATCAGGTCAATCTCGAATATCTCTCGCAAGGCGCCTGGACGAGCGAGATCGACGGCCAGGGCTACGTCTTCCCCGACACGGTCTACGGCACGGACAGCCACACCACCATGGTGAACGGGCTGGGCGTGCTCGGCTGGGGCGTCGGCGGGATCGAGGCGGAGGCGGCGATGCTCGGCCAGCCGATCGCGATGCTGATCCCGGATGTGATCGGCTTTCGCGTCACCGGCAAATTGCCCGAGGGCTCGACCGCGACCGACCTCGTGCTGGTGGTGACGGAGATGCTGCGCAGGAAGGGCGTGGTCGGCAAGTTCGTCGAGTTCTTCGGGCCCGGGCTCGATCAGCTTCCGCTCGCCGATCGCGCCACCATCGGCAACATGTCTCCTGAATACGGCGCGACCTGCGGCTTCTTCCCGCTCGACAAGGTGGCCATCGATTACATGCGCCTGACCGGGCGCGATCCGCACCGCATCGCGCTCGCCGAAGCCTATGCCAAGGCGCAGGGGCTATGGCGCGACGACACGACGCCGGAGCCGCGCTTCACCGATACGCTCTCGCTCGATCTCGGAACGGTCCGTCCCTCGATCTCCGGGCCGAAGCGGCCGCAGGACCGCGTGCTGCTGAACGAAGCGGGCCCCGCCTTCGCCACGGCGCTCACCAAGACGCTCGGGGTGCCGGCGAACGATGTCGGCAGGCGCGCGCCGGTCGCCGGGCGCAATTACGAGCTCGCCCATGGCTCGGTGGTGATCGCCGCGATCACGAGCTGCACCAACACCTCCAACCCTTATGTGATGATCGCGGCCGGGTTGCTCGCGCGGAAGGCACGGGCCAAGGGGCTCAAGCCGAAGCCGTGGGTGAAGACCTCGCTCGCGCCGGGCTCGCAGGTGGTGAGCGAATATCTCACGAAGTCCGGCCTGCAGGAGGATCTGGACGCGCTCGGCTACGAGCTGGTCGGCTATGGCTGCACCACCTGCATCGGCAATTCCGGCCCACTCGACGATGCGATTGCGGATGCGATCGAGCAGAACAAGCTGGTCGCGGTGGCGGTGCTTTCCGGCAACCGCAATTTCGAGGGACGCATCCATCCGAACGTGCGCGCCAACTATCTCGCGAGCCCGCCGCTCGTCGTCGCCTATGCGCTGCTCGGGACGATGAGCGAGGACATCACCACCGCGCCGCTCGGCGCCGACCCGGCGGGCAAGCCCGTCTATCTCAAGGATATCTGGCCGACGAGCCGCGAGATCGCCGAGGTCGTGCGCTCGAACGTGCTGCCGGAGATGTTCCGCAAGCGCTATGCGGAGGTGTTTCGCGGGCCGGAGCAATGGCGCGCGATCAAGATCGCCGGCGGGACAGACACCTATCGCTGGTCGGATTCCTCGACCTATGTGCGCAACCCGCCCTATTTCGAGACGATCGCGCCCGAGCCGACGCCGATCGGCGATATCGTGGGCGCGCGCATCCTTGCGCGGCTCGGCGATTCCATCACCACGGACCATATCAGCCCGGCCGGCTCGATCCGCAAATCCTCGCCGGCCGGGCAATATCTGCTCGAGCGTCAGGTCGGCGAGAGGGATTTCAACAGCTACGGCGCGCGGCGCGGCAATCATGAGGTGATGATCCGCGGCACCTTCGCCAATATCCGCATCCGCAACGAGCTTCTGAGCGGCGTCGAGGGCGGCTACACGAAGCATTTCCCCTCGGGCGAGCAGATGTCGATCTTCGATGCGGCGATGCGTTACCAGAAGGAAGGCGTCCCGCTCGTGGTGCTCGGCGGCAAGGAATACGGCACCGGATCGTCGCGCGACTGGGCGGCCAAGGGAACGGCGCTGCTCGGCGTCAAGGCCGTGCTGGTCGAAAGCTTCGAGCGCATCCACCGCTCGAACCTCGTCGGCATGGGCGTGCTGCCGCTCACCTTTCTCGATGGGGCGGACCGCAATTCCCTTGGCCTGACGGGCGAGGAGGTGCTGGACATTGTCGGCCTCGCCGATCTCCGGCCGCGCATGGAGCTGACCCTCGTGATCCATCGTCCCGGCGGGAACGTGGACAAGGTGGGCGTGCAGTGCCGCGTCGATACGGTCGACGAGGTCGCTTATTACCGTCATGGCGGCATCCTGCAGTACGTCCTGCGCGGGATGGCCAAGGCGGCCTGACGCAGATTTTCCGCCGCGGGGCCGCTTGCCGCGCCGGGCGGACTCCGCGGCGAGACTTGGAAAAACGGGGGTTCCGCCCGGCGGCGTCGCTCGCCCGGCCTCCGGTCGTCTTCGATCCCCGCGCGCTGAGCATCCTCGAAGGGTTGCGCGCGGCGCTGGCGGTGGCCGTGATCGTGGCCGCGGGCACCGCGCTGCAACGCCCGAACCTCATGCTCGCCGCCCTCGGCGCGCTCCTCACCTGCCTGGCCGACCCGGGGGGGCCGCTGCGTCAGCGTGTGCGCCCGCTGATCGGCTTCGCGGTGATCGGGGCCGTCCTCCTCGGCGGCTTCGGGCTGGTGCGCGGGCTCTCCCCCTTCATTGCGCTGCCGCTTGCCGCTTGCGCCCTTTTCGTCCTGAGCCTGGTGCGGATCTACGGGCTCGCCGCGCAGCAGCTTGGCGGCCTGCTCGCCGTCGCGCTGATCCTCGCGTTCGATGCGCCCTTGCCCGGGCTTGGCGCGGCCCTCGCGGTCTCTTGCTTCTTCCTCGCCGGCAGTCTTTGGGCGGTGCTGCTCACGCTGGTGATCTGGCCGCTTTATCCTTATGGGCCGATCCGCCATGCGCTCGCCACGGTGTGGCGGGCGCTCGGCGATCTTGCGCGCGACCTCGGCCAAATCTGCGATGCGCCGCCGGGCGAGATCTGGGACGAGCATGCGCGCGTGCATCGCCGTGCCGTGCGCCAGGCGATCGAGGAAGCACGCGCGATGCTGGTGGACGCATTGTCCGCGCGCGGGGCGAGCGGCGTGCGCGCCGCCCAGAGCCTGATCCGCTTCGAGGCGGCGGAGCAGATCTTCGGCGCGTTGATCGGCCTCTCCCATGTGCTGGAGGACGCGGACCAGGAATCCCGTCGGGCGGGAAGCCGTCTCCTGCGCCACGCGACGCCCCTCTTCCTGCTCATGGCGCGGGCGACCGAGGCGGATCGTCCGGTCGCGCCGGAGAAGATCGGGCGCGTGGTCGCCGCCCTCGAAGCCGGGCTCGAAACGGCCCCCGGGGCGGCGCCAAGGGGGGCGAGTCAGCGTTCGGCGCTCGCCCCGTTCGCCCGCCGGATCGCCGAGCGCCTCGTGCTGGCGAGCACGCTCTCCGTTCCCGGCAATCTCCGTCCCGGTGCCGCGATCGGCGCGGCACCTTCGCTCGGCTGGCGGGCCCGCTTCGCGGAGCCGCTTGCCGCCAATCTCCGATTCTCCTCCCTCGCATTCCGTCACGCGCTGCGCGTCGCGGTCGTCGGCGCGCCCGCGCTCGCCCTTGCCGACCGCTGGGCGGGACCTCTCGGCCATTGGCTCACCATCACGCTCCTGCTCACCATGCAGCCCTACTTCGCGCTCACCTGGGTGCGGGCTCTGGAGCGCATCGGCGGCACGGTGCTGGGCGGCATGCTGGCAGCCGCGATCGCCACCTTCTGCCGCTCCCCTCTGACGATCGTGGCCGCGCTCTTCCCGCTTTCGGTCGTCACCTTCAGCCTGCGCCGGGTGAGCTACGGCCTCTATATCGCGGCGCTCACGCCGCTGGTGGTGCTGCTGGTCGAGATGGAGGTGCCCGGCACCGGCGAGATCGCGATCGCGCTCGAGCGGGTGGTCTATACGCTGATCGGCGGCGCGCTCGCCGTCGTCGGCACGCTGGTCCTTTGGCCGAGCTTCGAGCCGGAGCGCCTGGCCCAGGAGCTCTCGCAGGCAATCGAGGCGCATGCAAGCTACGGCGATGCGGTCTTCTCGTTCCTGATCGGCGAAGCTGCTGCGGGCGAGGTGGAAGCGTGGCGCCGCGCGGCCGGGCTCGCCAGCAACAATCTCGAGGCGTCGCTGCAACGCGCGCTGAACGAGCCGGTCGGAAGGCGGCAAAGGCGCCTTGAGGTGGCGGCGCTCATCGATGCGGCGCTGCGGCGGATTGCCGGGCGGCTCGCGGCGATGCAGCAGGATGCCGCCCTGGCAGGCTCGGTGCCGCGCGGAGCCTGGGCGGAATGGCGCGCCTGGTTCGACCGGGCCATGCAGGTGGCCGCAAAAGGGGATGCCCCGCCGCCGCGTCCAGCCCTGCCGCAGGGCCAGGAGGCGGATCGCGGCGGCGAGGCGCTCGCGCGCATCGCCCGCCAGGTGGAACTGATCCCGGAGGCGCTGGCGCGCCCGTGAGACCATCGCCCGTGAGATCACCGCCCGTGAGATCATCGATCGAGATCGACAGGGCTTCCGGCGGAATCGCTTCGCGATCCGCGAAGGCCGAAAGGGAAATCAGGGAATTGACCGCCAGGCAAGGAATTGGTGGGCGCGATGCGCGAGACTCAATCACACTCCCAAGCGTGATCGCCGATGGCGTAAATCACACGATAGAACGATGACCGAGAGCGGGATGGGCGGGCGGGAGCGATCTCATCCTGCTCCAGAGGCAGGGACATGAGCGAGCGAAACCCGGATGTGGCAAAGCGCCTCGGGCGCGTGATGGAGCGGACGATCTCGCTCGGAAGCTGGCTGATGGCGCCTGTCTATATCGGCCTGATCGCGATGCTCGCGCTGATCATGGTGAAGGTCGTCCAGGACATCCTCCAGGAGATCCCGCTGATCCTGCGCACCTCGGACGCGGACCTCATCCTGCTCGTGCTCTCGCTCACCGATCTCTCGCTGGTCGGCAACCTGCTGATGGTGGTGGCGCTCGCGGGCTATGGCAGCTTCATCGCCCGGGTGATGGGGATCTCGCTCTCGGGCCATCTCGAATGGCTGGGAAATATCGAGTTCAGCACGCTCAAACTGCGGCTGGTCGGCTCGATCGTCGCGATCTCGAGCATCCGCCTGCTCGAGACCTTCATCTACCCCGCGCAGCACACGGAACGGGTAATCCTCGCCCAGGTGGTGATCCAGCTTGTGCTCGTGGTCTCGGGCGTCCTGATGGCGGCGATGGACCGGCTGTCGGAGACCCACAACCATAACAACAACATGCCGGTCAGCGACCAGCCGCCGTAAGAGCCGCTGCGCCGCCTGCCGCTTTGTCCCCGGCTTCCCCGGCCGCCTCCCGGGCCATCGCGCGGATGCGGCGGGCCATGGCGGCAATCCCGTTGCCGCGATTGGTCGAAAGCGCGCCGATCAGCCCGAGATCGATGAGGAACCGGGGATCGGTCTCGGCGATCTCGTCCGGCGCGCGGCCCGAATAGACACGGAGCAGGAGCGCGACCAACCCGGAGACGATCGCGGCATCCGAGGCGCCGGCGAGAAAGAGACGGCCATCGCGAAGCTCGCGGCCGAGCCAGACCCGGCTCTGGCAGCCGGAAACCCGGTGCGCCTCGTTCATCCAGGCGGCGGGGAAGGGCGGCAAGCCCTGTCCGAGATCGATGATATGGCGGTAGCGTTCCTCCCAGCCGTCGAAGAGGGAAAGCTCCTCGGCGATCGCGGCGATGGCCTCGGCCGCCGAAGCCTCCTCGGGAAGGACGAAAGGATCGCCGCCGGTCATGCCGCGGATGTGCGGAGCAGGGCGCGCGGCGTCAAGCCTCTCTCAGAGCCTCTCTGGAAATGCAACTGCGGTGGTCGTCCGCCGCCTGCGGCGCCCCCAACTTGGAACGAACCGACTCACCGCAGCGCATTTCCAGAGAGGCTCTTAGCCGACCGGCTCCGTCTCGTGCCATTCCTCGGCCGTGGCCCCGGCGAGGGACTGGATGCGGCTCTCGTCGCGCGCAAGCTCGGATGCCGGTCCGGCATGGACGATGGCGCCGTCGTCGAGCACGTACGCGAAATCCGCGATCTCCAGGCTCATGCGCACATTCTGCTCGACCAGCAGCACCGAGATGCCTTCGTTGCGCATCTCGGCCACGATGCGGAAGACCTCGCGCACGATGAGCGGCGCCAGGCCCTGCGAAGGCTCGTCGAGGATGAGGACCTGCGGATTGAGCAGGAGCGTGCGGGCGATCGAGAGCATCTCCTGCTCGCCGCCCGAGAGCTGCCGGCCGCGATTCGTCTTCCTTTGCTCGAGACGGGGGAAGAGCTGATAGATGCGGGGAATGTTCCAGGGGCCCGGCCGCTCCAGCGGCACCTTGAGATTTTCCTCGACCGAGAGATTGGGGAAGATGCGGCGGCCTTCCGGCACATAGCCGACGCCGAGCGCGGCGATGCGGAAGCTCGGCCAGCGCGTGGTCTCACGGCCGAGGATGCGCACATGACCCTCGCGCGGCGGCGTGAGCCCCATGAGGCTCTTCATCGTCGTCGTCTTGCCCGCGCCGTTGCGCCCGAGCAATGTCGTCAGCTTCCCTTCCTCGACATTGAGGCTGACGCCATGGAGGATATGGCTCTTGCCATAATAGGTATGCAGCCCTTCGGCCTCGATCGCGTTCATGCGGCTTTTCCCAGATAGGCTGCCTGCACTGCCGGATCGTGGGCGATCTGCTCGGGGGTGCCGTCGGCGAGCAGCGCTCCCTGGTCGAGCACGGAGATGCGATCGGCGAGATGGAACACAAGCCGCATGTCGTGCTCGACAAGGATGATGGTGTAGCTCTTGTCGCGGTGCAGCTTGCGGATCAGCCGCGCGATTTCGAATGTCTCCTGCTCGCCCATTCCCGCCGTCGGCTCGTCGAGCAGGAGAAGCCGCGGGCGAAGCGCCAGCGCCATCGCGATCTCCGCCGCGCGCTGATCGCCATGGGCAAGCTCGCCCACCAGCCGCTCCGCCTTTCCCGCAAGGCCGGTCACCGCGATGATGTCCGCGACCGCAGCGGCGACGTTGCGGCTCTCCTCTTCGCCGAGCCAGGCGCGGAGCGTGTAGCCGGCGGCGACCTCTGCGGCGATGCGCACATTCTCGCGCACGGAAAGCTCCGGGAACACCTCGGTGATCTGGAAGGTCCGCGCCATCCCGCGCTTGACCCGCTCCGCGGCGCCCAGGCGCGTGATGGTCTCGCCATCGAAGAGGATCTCGCCCGCCGTGGGCGGAAAGAAGCCGGTGATCAGGTTGAAGAAGGTTGTCTTGCCGGCCCCGTTCGGGCCGATGATCGCGCGGAGCTCGCCCTTGGCCACGGTGAGGGAGACCTCCCGCACCGCGACGAGGCTGCCGAAATGCTTGGAGACGTTGTGGACCTCGAGCATGCTCATGCTTCCCTCCGGCGGCGGAAGACGCCGAGCAGCCCGCGGGGGAAGAACATGACGACCAGCACGAAGATGAGCCCGATGAAGAAGAGCCAGTTGATCGTCCGGCTCGAGATGTAATCCTGCAGCACCTCGAACACCGCGGCGCCGAGCAGCGGGCCCCAGAAGCTGCGCATGCCGCCGAGCACGCACATGATGACGAGCTCTCCCGAGAGATCGGTATAGAGCGAGGAGGGATCGGCGAAATTGTTGAGCAGGGCGTAGAGAGCGCCGGCGGCGCCGATGCAGAAGGAGGAAATCGTGAAGGCAAGCCAGATATGCCGATCGACCGGGATGCCGAGGAAGCGGGCGCGGCGCTCATTCTCGCGGATGGCAAGCAGGGTACGCCCGAAGGGGGAGCGGAGGATGAATCCCATGATGCCGACGACGATCGCGAAGACGACCAGGACGAAATAATAGAAGGCGAGATCGCTCTTCTGGATGTCGATGGTGAAGAGCCCGAAATGGAGCGGCTGGCGCTGAAATCCGCGCAGCCCGTCGAAGCCGCCGGTCACCGCGTCCCATTTATACGCGATATAGTAGAAGACTTCCTCGAAGGCGATGGTGACGAGCGCGAAGTAAATCCCCCTCCGCCGGCAGATCAGCGCGCCGACAATGCTGCCGATGACCCCGGCGAGCAGCGTCCCCGCGATCACCGCGAGCGGGGTGGAAGGGACGAGATAGCGCAGGATCATTCCCGCCCCATAGACGCCCAGGCCGAAAAAGGCGGCGTGTCCGAAGCTCACCATTCCGGTGAAGCCGATCAGGAAATTGAGCGACATCGCGGCGAGCCCGATCACCAGGATGCGCGCGCCGAGCGCGGTGTAGCCGCCGACGAACGGCATCCAGAACGGGCCCGCGATCAGGACGATCCAGATCCCGGCAAGGATGAGACGCGGCCGTTCGAGGCCGGATGCGGTGGCCGGGGCGCCGACCGTTCCGCTCATTGCATTCCCTCCTCGCCGAGCAGTCCGCGCGGCCTGGTGAGCAGCACGATCGCCATGATCACGTAAATGACCGCCTGGCTCGCCGAGGCATAGAAGATCGTGGTGATCGCCGCGGCGACGCCGATCAGGAGCCCGCCGAGGAGTGTGCCGACCAGGCTGCCCATCCCGCCCACGATGATGGCGACGAAGCTCGGCAACAGCAGGTCATCGCCCATGTTCGGATTGAGGCCGATCTGCCCGCCCGCGAGCACGCCGGCAAGACCGGCGAGAAAGATGCCGAAGGCGAAATTGAGCGAACGGAGCAGCCGGACATTGATCCCGAGCGCCGAGACCGTATCGAGATCGAGCACGCCGGCGCGGATGCGCATTCCCATCCGCGAATAGCGGAGGAACGCGAACAATCCGGCGACGGCGATGATCACGATGCCGACGACGAAGAGCCGATAGCCGGTGAGAAAGAAGAATTCCTGGCTGAGCGGCTGGGAAATGCTCGCCGGCGTCGTCAGCGGCAGTCCGTTCACGCCCCAGATATATCGGCAGCCATCCTGGATCATGAAGGCGAGCCCGAAGGTGAGCAGCAGGCTGTAGATCGGGTCGCGGCCATAGATGCGCCGGATCATCGTCCGCTCGACGATGAAGCCTAAGACCGCGGTCAGCAGCGGCGAGACGACGAGGGACGGCCAGAAGCCGATATAGGGAATGAGGACATAGGCGAGATAGCCGCCGAGGGCGAGGAAGTTGCCGTGCGCGAAATTGATGACGTTGCTGAGGTTGAGGATCATCGAGAGGCCGAGCGCGGTCAGCACGTAGAATGCGCCGATGATCAGCCCGTTGAAGAGATTGAACAGCACCAGTTGGAGCATCGCCGTCCCCGCCGCCCGCTTCTTGATTCCGAATAAACGAAGCCCCTGCCGCACGGCGCGCCGCCGGCGACAGGGGCTTTTCCTTGTCTCCGGTTCGCCCGGCCCGATCAGCTCGGATAGGTCATGTGACAGCCCGTCTCTGCGAGCGGCTGCGCCTGATCTCCGGGAACGAGCGCGGCGACCTTGAAAAAATTGTAGGGATCGGAGGACGAAGGCGGATGCACCTCGCCGGCGAAGATATTGGGCATCAGCTCATGATCGCCCGCGCGATAGAAGACCTTGCCCGGTTGCAGCGCGACCTCGGGCGGCAGCTCCATGCCCTCGAGCGCATGGGCGAGGTCGAGCGCCTTCATGCTCTTCGCCTTCTCGATCGCGAGCTTGACCGTATGGATGCCGACATAGCCGAACCAGTGGCGCGCGGAGGCCGGCTTCTTGTAGCGATCGACGATGCCGCTCACGAACTCCTTCACATAAGGGACGCCGGGCTGGTCCCACCACCATTCCATGGTCCACCAGCCGGCCTGCGCGGTCGGCGGCACGGCAAGGATCGATTCGCACTCGAAGAGCGCTCCGCCGAGCGCCATCTCCTTGTCCATGCCGAACTGCACGAACTGCTTCATGCAGTCGATCTGGGCGAGCCCGCCCATGTTGTTGAGAAGGACGTTCGGCTTGTATTCCCTCGCCTCGATCAGGGTCGCCGAGAAATCGCTGTTGGCGATGGGCAGCAGCGCCGCCTTGTAGGTGCCGCCCGCTTTCTCCAGGTTCTTGATGAAGGCGGCCTGCAGCGTATGGCCATAGGCATAGTCGGGGGTGATGAAGAACCAGCGCTTGCCGAACTTCTTGATGAGGATGCTGGAGATGGCGTTGGCGTCCATCGAGGTCGTGTTGCAGATGCGGAACACGTTCCAGGCGCAATCCTTGCCGGTGATCGGATCGGTATGCCCGCCGGGGACGATGTGCAGAATGCCTTTCTCGGTCGCGACCTGGGAGATGGCATAGGCGATGGCGGAATTGACGTCGCCCATCGTCACGTCCACGTGGTCCTTGTCGATCAGCTCGCGGATTTTCTCGACGCCGGTGCCGACATCATTGGCCGAGTCTTCGACGAAGAGCTGAACCGGCCGCCCGGCGATGCCGCCCTTCTTGTTGATTTCGTCCACCGCATAGCGCGCGCCCTGCACCTCCGAGATGGCGAGGATCGAAAGGCTGCCTGTGAGCGGATCGACGAATCCGATCTTGATCGGCTGATCGCCGAGCGCCTTGACGATGAAGGGCGAGGTGACCTGGACGGTGCCCACCGCCCCCGCCGCCGCGCCAAGCTTGAGTACATGCCGCCGGCCGAGCCGGCCCGAGGGCTTCCCCTGAACCATTCCATCCTCCCTCTTACCATGGGCCGATTTCGGGTGACCGTCGGCTTCCCATGTCGCGCATTGACGCAGATTGCGCCGGGATAATGTCTTGTCCCCTGGCCAGGCACAATAAAACTTTTGGCCATTCGCCGCGATTTGCCGGCGGACCGGTTGGAAGATCGCGCATGATGTTGACCTTAATGGGGACCTTGATGGGGACCTTGCGGGAAGCTTGCGCGGCATCGGCCTTGCGGGGATCGATCGCGCAGCCATCGACGCAGGCATTGACAGGGCAGGGATGAGCCCCGATCCTTGAGGAACCGAGGGGAGCCCCGCCAAGGGGCTGAGATACCGACGGTCCGTTTCCCGCTTGGGCGCGGACGGCGCGGTGACCCTGCGAACCTGAACCGGGTCATGCCGGCGGAGGGACGGGAAGCCGGTCAGAGAGTCCCAACCTCCTTCGCGGGCCCCACACGTGAGGAGGCGCCGATGACGATCCATGGCAGGTCCACGGGCAAGTCCATGGCCACGGGCGGGACCCGCCCGGAGACCGTGACGACGGGTCCCGTGGCAGGCTCGCGGAAGGTCTATGTGCCGGTCCCCGATCGGCCCGATCTCACGGTGCCGTTCCGCGAAGTGCTGCTCGACCCGTCCTGCGGCGAGCCGCCCTTCCGCCTCTACGACACCTCCGGCCCTTACAGCGATCAGGAGCCCGCGATCGATCTCGCCGCCGGGCTCACGAAGCTGCGCGCGTCATGGATCGCGGCGCGCGCGCCGGATGCCGTCACGCCCCGCGCCGTGCAGCCCGCCGACAACGGCAATCTTCCCGCCGGGAAGCTGCTGCCGCCCTGCCCGGCGGAACATCCTGTCCGCGCCGCGCGGGCGGGCCAGCCGATCACGCAGCTCGAGTACGCCCGGATGGGCATCGTCACCGAGGAGATGCGCTATGTCGCGCATCGGGAGAATCTCGGCCGCGCGGCGCTCGTTTCCGGCGCCGGGGAGCGGCGCGCGGATGGCGAGGATTTCGGGGCGGAGATTCCCGATTTCATCACGCCCGAATTCGTCCGTTCGGAAGTCGCGCGCGGGCGGGCGATCATTCCCGCCAATATCAATCATCCGGAATTGGAGCCGACGATCATCGGCCGCAACTTCCTGGTCAAGGTGAATGCGAATATCGGCAACTCCGCCGTCAGCTCCGGCGCGGCGGAGGAGGTGGAGAAGCTCGTCTGGGCGATCCGCTGGGGCGCCGATACGGTGATGGATCTCTCCACGGGGAGGAACATTCACAATATCCGCGGCTGGATCCTGCGCAATGCGCCGGTGCCGATCGGCACCGTGCCGATCTATCAGGCGCTCGAGAAGGTCGATGGCGAGCCCGAGAAGCTCGACTGGGAGGTCTTCAGGGACACGCTGATCGAGCAGGCGGAGCAGGGCGTGGACTACTTCACGATCCATGCCGGCGTGCGGCTTGCCCACATCCCTCTCACCGCGCGCCGGGTCACCGGCATCGTCTCCCGCGGCGGCTCGATCATGGCGCGCTGGTGCCTCGCCCATCACCGCGAGAGCTTCCTCTACGAGCATTTCGCCGATATCTGCGACATCATGCGCCGCTATGACGTCTCCTTCTCGCTCGGCGACGGGCTGCGTCCGGGCTCGATCGCGGATGCCAACGACGCGGCGCAGTTCGCCGAGCTGGAGACGCTCGGGGAACTGACGAAGATCGCCTGGGACAAGGGCTGCCAGGTGATGATCGAAGGGCCCGGCCATGTGCCGATGCACAAGATCAAGGTCAATGTCGAAAAGCAGCTCGCGTCCTGCGGCGAAGCGCCGTTCTACACGCTCGGACCGCTGGTGACGGATATCGCCCCCGGCCACGATCACATCACCTCGGCGATCGGGGCGGCGATGATCGGCTGGTTCGGCACCGCCATGCTCTGCTATGTCACGCCGAAGGAGCATCTCGGCCTGCCGGACCGTGACGATGTGAAGGCGGGCGTGATCGCCTATCGCATCGCCGCGCACGCCGCCGATCTCGCCAAGGGCCATCCGGCGGCAAAGCTCCGCGACGATGCGCTCTCCCGGGCGCGCTTCGAATTCCGCTGGCAGGACCAGTTCAATCTCGGGCTCGACCCCGACACCGCGCGCGCCTTCCATGACGAGACATTGCCCAAGGAGGCGCACAAGCTCGCCCATTTCTGCTCGATGTGCGGGCCGAAATTCTGCTCGATGAAGATCACCCAGGATCTGCGTGCGGAGGCCGAGCGGATGGCGGGCCTGGACGCGAAAAGCGCCGAGTTCCGGGAGCATGGCGGCGCGCTCTATATTCCCGAGCCGGCTTCCGGCGACTGAGCCTTTTCCTCTCCCGCTCCCATGAACCGCCTGCTCAGGGTCGCGGTGCAGATGGACCCGCTCGCGTCCATCAATCCCGACGCGGACTCCACCTTCGTGCTGATGCTCGAGGCCCAGGCCCGCGGGCATCGCCTTTGGCATTATGAGGTGCGGCACCTCGCCTTCTCGAGCGCCGGGGAGTCCGTGCGTCTCGCGGCACGGGCGCGGCCCATCCGGCTTGCCCGTCGGCCCGAGGAGATCGCGCGCTCCGGCCCCGAGGACGTCATCGACCTCGCCTCGATGGACGTGGTTCTGATGCGCCAGGACCCGCCCTTCGATCTCGCCTATATCACCGCGACGCACCTGCTCGAGCATATCCAGCCCGGCACGCTCGTGGTGAACGATCCCCGCGCGGTGCGCAACGCGCCGGAGAAGCTGCTCGTCACCCATTTTTCCGAGCTGATGCCTCCGACTTTGGTGAGCTGGGATGTCGCGGCGATGCGCGCCTTCCGCGCCGAGCATGGCGAGATCGTCATCAAGCCGCTGTTCGGCAATGGCGGCGCGGGGGTCTTCCGGATCGGCCCGGAGGACGAGAATTTCAACGCCGTGCTGGAGATGCATTTCGCCCGCACGCGCGAGCCCCTCATGCTGCAACGCTACGAGCCCGCGGTGCGCACCGGCGACAAGCGCATCATCCTGGTCGATGGCGAGCCGCTCGGCGCGATCAACCGCGTGCCCGCGCGCGGCGAGGCACGCGCGAACATGCATGTCGGCGCGCGGCCGGAAGCCGCCCGGCTCAGCGCGCGCGACCGCGAGATCTGCGCCCGCATCGGCCCCACCCTGCGCGAGCAGGGGCTGATCTTCGTCGGCATCGACGTGATCGGGGATTGGCTCACCGAAATCAACGTCACATCTCCCACCGGCTTGCAGGAGGTGGCGCGGTTCGACGGCGTCCATCTCGAAGCGACGATCTGGGACAGGATCGAGGAACGCTGCACCCTGCGCGCCGGGTAGGGCGCGTTATGCACTTCGATGAAGGATCAGAACGAAAAAAGCTTCTTTTTCTGAAGAAAAAAAGCAAAAAGACTTCTCTCCGTTTTCCGGACCAGGCGCTGGTTGTGGACTCCGAATGAAAGAATAGAAGTTCTTTGGTTCTTTCTTTCAAGAAAGAACAAGCTTCCTTTATTCCTCGACCCGAAACAGATGCACATGCTCGGGCCAGACGCGCGCGAGCGCCGTGCCGCCGACACGGAGCGTGCCGGCCTCCGTCCGGCGCGGCAGCAGGATATCGAGCGCGATGCTGCCATGCGCGTGAACGCGGAAGGCGAGCCCCTCCTCGCGGACGGCGATGAGCGTCATGGCGAGCGCGTTCATGTCGTTGCGCGCCACGCCGTCCGTCTCGGCGGCAAGCGCGATATCCTCCGAGCGGATCGCGATGCCGACCTTCATGCCGGGGCCGGCCCAGGCCGGCGCCCGCGCGGTGAGGGAGAAATGCTCCACGGCAACCGAGGCCAGCCCGTCCGAAACCGCGCGCACCGTCCCGGCGAGCAGGTTGCGATAGCCGAGCAGCCGCGCCGCGCGCGCATTCACGGGGGCCGCGAACACCTCATGCGGCGTGCCTTCCTGCACGATCCGCCGCCCGACCATCAGCGCCATCCGGTCGGCCATCGCCGCGAGCTGCACATCGTGCGTCACCGCGAGCGTGGGCAGGCCGATCCTCCGGATCTCCTCGATCAGCTCGCCGAGCACTTCGTCCCGCGTCGCGGGATCGAGCGCCGAGGTCGGCTCGTCGAGCAGCAGAAGCTCGGGCCCGCGAGCAAGCGCGCGGGCGAGCGCGACGCGCTGCTGCTGGCCGCCGGAAAGCGCGTCCGGATAGCGCTCGGCGATTCCGGCGATCCCGAGCCGCTCCATCAGCACGAGCGCGCGCGCCCGCCGCCGGCGCCGCTCGGCGAAGGGAAACGCCACGTTCTCCCAGGCACGCAGGTGCGGGAAGAGCCCGTAGCCCTGCGGCAGATACCCGATCGGCCGGCGCTGCGGCGGCAGCTCCCCATAGGGCGTGCCCTCCGCCGGCAAAAGCCCTGCGATGGCCTTGAGAAGGCTCGTCTTGCCCTCGCCGCTCGCGCCGGCCAGCACGGTGAAGCCCGCGACCGTCAGCCGCGCCTCGATGCGAAGCGGCCGGACGAGCCGGTAATCGATCTCCATGAAAATCAGAATATGCCACGCCGGCGCGAAACCATCCCGAGCCAGAGCGGCAGCGGCATTGCGACAAGGAAAAAGAGCCAGAGCAGCGGATAGACCGAATCGAGCCCGCTATCCTGCAGGTTCACCCAGAGCTGAACCGGCATTCCATGCGGGAAATAGGCGATGATGAGGACGATGCCGAACTCCCCGAGCGCGCGCACCCAGGCGAGCGCCAGCCCCGCCGCGAGGCCGAGCCGCGCGAGCTTGAGGCTCACCTCCAGGAACACCTGCCAGCGCTCCTTGCCGAGGGTGAGCGCGATCTCCTCGAGTTCGAGCGGCACGCCCTCGAAGGCGGCGCGGGCGGTGACCACGTAATAGGGCATCGCGCCATAGACCTGCGCGAGCACGAAGGCCGGGGCGGTGTTGGTGAGCACGAGCCCGATCCTTCCGAGCAACGCGCCAGCGGCGCTGTACGGGCCGTAGAAGGACGCGAGCAGGATCCCGAAGGCGAGCGGCGGGGTGAGCAGGGGCAGCAGAACCAGGGCGTCGAGCACGCCCTTGCCGTGAAAATCCCGTCTTGCGAGCCACCATGCGAGCGGCGTGCCGAGCGCGGCGATGATCGGCAGGGCGGTGAGGCTGTAAACCACCGAGACGAAGGCGGAACCAAGATCGCCCGGCGCGAGCTGGAACCCGCGCCAGTTCGTCACGAAGGCCAGCGCGATGAACGGCGCCGTCAGGAAAAGGAGCGAAGCGAACCCAAGAACCGGTGCAACCGGCAGGCCCCGACCTGCCCCCTGGCCTGCCCCCCGGCCAGCCGGCGGCGGAAGAAGAAGCGCGCCCTCTCTTGCGCTCAGACTCGTAAGCTCAAACTGGGCCGCCCTTCGGCGCGCCGTAGCCGTTGTCTCGGAATGCCTTCTGGCCTGCCGGGCTTTGCAGGAAGGTCACGAACTTCTGCGCGAGCGCCGGGTTCGCCGCGGTCTTCGGCACGCACGCATAGAAGACGAGCGGTTGCGTGCTCAGCACCTGCGTCTTGCCGCCTTTCGTGACGGAGAAATGCACCTTGCTGTACCAGTCCGCGACCATCGCCGGATTGCTGAGATTGATCTCGTCGGGAAGCCGGACAAAGGAGAGATGGTCGGATCTGACCGCGCTTTCATAGCCGGAGCTCGCATCGATCTGCCCGGCCTCGAGCCGGCTCAGAAGCGAGGGCTCGGTGAAGATCTGCGCCGGGTTCTCGTAGGGGCCGAGGATTTTCCGCGCGAGCCCGGGCTGATGGTAGTACCGCTCGGCGAGGAGGAAGGTGAAGATGATGTTCCGCCCCTGCGGGTCCGTTTCCGGGTCGGTCCGGCCGAAGCGCAGGCCCGGAGTCTGAAGCACCTTCCACCAGGGCGTGGAACTCTCGAAGGCGGCGGCATATTTGCTCTTGGGGCTATAGGCGATCACCATCGACGTGCTGGCGACCGGCACCGCCTGGCTCACCAGCCCCGCCTTCTCGAGCAGCTGCGCCGGCCCCGGCGTGATGGTGATGAAGACATCCGCCTGCAATTTCTTCCCCGCGATCAGCCGGGCGAGCGCATAGGCCGGCTGCCCTATGCCCTGATAGGTGGCGTTGTTCGCCTTGGCGAAGTCCGGTCCGAGGAAGCGGTCCATCACCACGCCCATCGAGCCCGCATAGGCGACGCGGATGGTTCCCTGGGCCGCCGCGGACGAAAACGAAGCCGCGAGCAGCAACAGGCTTGCCAGCATGGAGCGCATGCGATTCTCCGGAGGAATGAAGGCGGGTACGATATGATCTCCGGACGATATCGCCCGGTGGATACAACGTCAAACCGCCGCGCCTCTCCGCCGGAAAGCGGCGCTACTGCGTGGCCTGCAGGCGCGCGAGCAGGGTGGGGGAGGGCGCTCCGTCCGCCGGCAGGCCGTTGGCGCGCTCGAAATTGCTGATGGCGCCGATCGTTTGCGGCCCGAGTACGCCGTCCGCCGAGCCTTGCAGCAGCCCGAGCCGGATGAGCTGGATCTGCACGGCCTGGGTGAGCGAGACGCCGGGCGGCGGATAGGCGACAGGCGGCGGCGGGGGGGCAGCCGGGGCGAAGCCGGGCACCTGGTTGCCCTTGGAATACATGCACTGGGCATAGGCGTTGTTGTACTGGCCCTGGATCGAATTCTGCGCCCGCGAGCTGGTCAGCGCGCCGATCCCCCCGCCGCCGACCGCCCCGCCCGCGGCGCCGATGGCGGCGCCATGCCCGCCGCCGATCGCGGCGCCAAGCCCGGCGCCGAGCGCGGTCGTCAGGGCGGCGGCGCCAAGGCCGCGCAGGTTGGCGTTCTGCGCCTGGCCCGAAACGGCCTGCTGGGCAAACTGCTTGCAGACGATCTGGTCGGTCTGGAACTGGTCGAAGCTCTTGCCCGGACCGGGCATGATCTGAACGGTCGGCCCCATCGGGGTTTGCGCGCAGGATGCGAGCAGGAACGACAAGGCGATGCCGATCGGCCCGGTTCGCCTCAGCGTGCGCATCCTTCGCATGGATTCTCCTCCGAATTGGCCGGGCCCGACCCTACGCGGCAGGAGCCGCGCCGCGCAAGGTGCGACACCTCCGTGCCTTTCCGTCAGGCCGATGATTCCGAACCGGATTTTGCAATCCGTGTCTCCGCCTTGACCGCCGCGACGCTGCCGCCGCTGATGCGGCGAAGCTCGGCGGCCGAGGTGCGGAAGACATGCGTGGGCGAGCCCGCCGCGGCCCAGATCGGATCGAGTTTCAGGAGATCTTCGTCGAGCAGGATCAGGGGCGGCGAAAGATGCCCGACCGGCGCGACGCCGCCGATCGCGAAGCCGGTCGCCTCCCGCACGAAATCGGCGTCGGCGCGCGCCAGGCTCACGCCGAGCGCCGCCCCGGCCTTCGCCGAATCGACCCGGTTCACCCCCGAGGTGATCACCAGCGCCGCCCGCCCGCCGGCCCGGAAGATGATGGACTTGGCGATCTGCGCCACGGTGCAGCCGATGGCCGCCGCGGCCTCCGCGGCCGTGCGCGTGCTCTCGGGGAAAGCGGTGATGGTGTCTTCATGGCCGGCGGCCAGCAGGGCGGCCCGCACCCGCTCGACAGAGCCCAGCCGTTCCGCTCCGCTCATTCTTCCCCTCCCGCGGCGCTTCCCTTGCGCGGACGATGCCCAGGCCGCACATCCCGCCGATGGCCCCGCTCGCGCTCTATATCCACTGGCCCTTCTGCCGCGCCAAGTGTCCCTATTGCGACTTCAACAGCCATGTGCGCGAGCGGATCCCCGAGGCCCGCTTCGCCGCTTCCCTCCTCGCCGAGCTCGAATTCGAGGCCGCGCGCCTCGGCCCGCGCCCGCTTTCCTCCATTTTTTTCGGCGGCGGCACGCCGAGCCTGATGGCGCCCGAGACGGTCTCCGCCCTCATCGCGGCGGCGATTCGATTCTTTCCCCCGCTTCCGGATCTCGAGATCACGCTCGAAGCCAATCCCACCAGCGTCGAGCAGGAGAAGCTCGCCGCGATCCGCGCGGCCGGCGTCAACCGGCTTTCGCTCGGCGTGCAAAGCCTCGATGAGAAGGCGCTTCTCTTTCTCGGCCGCCAGCATTCGGCGAAGGAGGCGCGGAAAGCGCTCGCCGCCGCGCGCGCGATCTTTTCCCGCGTCTCCTTCGACCTGATCTATGCCCGGCCATGGCAGACGCCATCCGAATGGCGCGCGGAGCTTGGAGAGGCGCTCGGCTTCGGCTGCGATCACCTCTCGCTCTATCAGCTCACGATCGAGCCCGGCACGCCGTTCGCGTCGCGATACCAGCGCGGCGAGATCGCTCTTCCCGCGCCCGAAACCCAGGCCGCGCTCTACGAAGCGACCGCGGAGGAAGCGGCGCGCCACGGGCTTCTTCCTTACGAAATCTCGAACTATGCGCGGCCGGGCGCGGAAAGCCGCCACAACCTCGCCTATTGGCGCTATGGCGATTACGCCGGCATCGGTCCCGGCGCGCACGGGCGCGTCACGCTCGGCGCATCGCTGCTCGCCACGCGCCGCCATCGCGCTCCGGAATCCTGGGCCACGCATGTGGAAAAATCCGGACACGGAACGGTTGAGGAAGAGGTTCTCGACGCCCCGACGCGCGCCCGCGAAATGCTGCTGATGGGACTGCGCCTCGCGGAAGGGATCGATCCGTTCCGCTTCACCGCCCGCACCGGGATCGCGCTCACCGACGCGCTCGAGCCCGACGCGCTCGAAGCGCTTCTCGCGGCGGGCTACCTCACCCGGTCCGGCGAAAACCTCGCGGCCACAGAAACCGGAAGATTGCGTCTGGATTCTTTGCTGCCGATGCTGGTCCGCTGAAGCAGGGGCTCTGCCCCCGCACGCCTTAGAGACTGTTTGAGAATGCGACTGTGGTGGTCGTCCGACGCGTCTTTCTGCGCTTCCGGTGCTCACGGCCGGGTTTGTTTGGCGATCAATTTGATGGCTTTGGCGGATCGCTACGCTCGGGGTCCCCACGAACACGTTCGTGGGGTGCCCCGCCTCCGCCAGAAGCCATATTGATCTTCTAAGGCCGCTCCGCTCCGGTTCTCGAAAGCCATGCCGGACCGGCGCCAAAGGCACCTCCGACTTGGAACGAACCGACTCATCACAACGCATTCTCAAACAGTCTCTAAGTGTCTGACTGAGAAAGGGTTGAGTGATTTCAGCGGGTTGTGATTCAATCGGATTGCGAGCCGCGACGGAACCAACGATGCCCTGGACTGAAATCACTCGCCTGCAGTATCGGCGGGAAGGTC